>Ga0213836_100015_pt1 | contig 259016 bp, 222 predicted proteins | sample SWPATP03_FD_160578 | JGI IMG/M metagenome (GOLD analysis project Ga0213836, IMG submission 160578) | Coastal seawater microbial communities from Marineland, Florida, United States - SWPA TP0 #3 | ecosystem: Environmental > Aquatic > Marine > Coastal | place: USA: Florida | collected 2016-08-05
TGTTGAAGACCTTCGCGGCCTGGCGATCCGACAGGCCGGAGTCCTTGATCTCTTGTCGGATTTTCGGGGTGGTACGGGCTTGCGGGTGAATACGTGAACTCATGCTGCCAGCTGCTCCTGCTGTGATTGAATACCGGGACTGCTGAACCCAGCAATCAACTCACTCAGCATAGCCTTTGCACGGAACAAAGGCCAGCTACGACGAGGAATATGATCGCACGAGACTAAACACGTGTTCAGACTCGTGGGATCATGTACCCATCCGTAGCTGGCCGCTCTTCAAGGCCAGGCACGTTTTGCGTACACTGTTCCAATCCGATCTTTCACTGGCAACTCGATGACCCAGGCATTGCACAGCCAAGCCCGAACTACCCACCTGATCCGCGAGGAAATCAGGAACTCGACGCTCCCGCAAGCCGAACTAGCCAGGCTGTATAACGTTACCCGTCAGACCATTCGGAAGTGGCAAAGCCGAGCTACGCCGCAAGACAAGTCGCACGCGCCCAACAAGATGTACACGACGCTCACGCCCGAGCAAGAGTTGATCGTGGTGGAGCTGCGCACGACGCTGCTGCTGCCCACGGACGACCTGCTGGCGGTCACGCGAGAGTTCATCAATCCCTGCCGTCTCGCGCGCCGGCTTGGGGCGCTGCCTGCGCCGCCATGGCGTCTCCGACCTGCGTGACATGGTCGAACCGGAAGGCGCCGCGCCGGCCACGAAGAAAACCTTCAAGGACTACGAGCCAGGCTTTGTGCACATCGACATCAAGTACCTGCCGCAGATGCCTGACGAGACGGCAAGGCGCTATCTGTTCGTTGCCATCGACCGCGCTACGCGCTGGGTTTTCATCGAGCTCTATGCCGACCAGACCGACAGCAGCAGTGTCGACTTCCTCAGCAAGGTCCAGCAAGCCTGCCCGGTCAAGATCGTCAAGCTGCTGACCGACAACGGCAGCCAGTTTACCGACCGTTTCACGGCTGGCGGCAAGAAGAAGGAGCCCAGCGGCTCGCACGTGTTCGACCGCCTGTGCCAGCAACTCGGCATCGCGCACCGGCTCATCCCGCCTCGTCATCCGCAAACGAACGGCATGGTCGAGCGCTTCAATGGCCGCATCAGCGACATCGTCAATCAGACCCGGTTTGGCTCAAGAGCCGAACTGGAATCGACGCTGCGCAATTACGTCAAGATCTATAACCATAGCATCCCGCAACGGGCGCTCAAGCATCAAACACCAATCCAAGCGCTCAAGGAATGGCAAGAGAAAAGGCCTGAATTGTTCAGGAAGCGCGTCTATAACCAGGCGGGCCTTGACACGTAGAGAGCCAGCATGACGCTTAACTAACACGTATGAAATCATCGGATTCATTAATTGTATGCAGGTCTACTTTCCGATGCGCCTATTTTCATTTTAATCTGTAAAACGGCATCTCTACAGCGGGATATTTTTTTCGTATTTCGAAATTTGACTAAACGCATGCAACTTTAGTTTTGTGTTTTCACTACGTAATTCGCTCACTAACCTCTTGTGATGGCTCTCATCATTTTCTGTATCGCGTGGAAATTTTAACACTGTCAACAATTTACGCGCGGCCCTGGAGACTGCATCATCACTGGTTTCGGTCAAAATGACTTGCTTAAGAAAATTAACAGTAGCCATCGTCGCAGTCGTACGGGCGATTGAATCGACGACAAGTGGCCGCAGATAGTCTACATAGCCTAGATAGTCTTCTATCATGCGCCTTTGATAAGATAAATCGCCCGTGTGCTTAATTATTTCTTCTTGAAGCGCGTAGACATGCTCGTACCCATCGCCCCGCAACTGCTCTTCATTTTTTTTTGCAACGACTAAAGCCCGTTCCGCATCTAAGAAAAAAAGCCACCCAATAGAGTGCGGCAGCTCAGTCAACAATATTTTGAATACCTCCTCTTTCTCCTGCTGATCCAATCCTACGAACGCATCGCGACTATAGCCATCAGCTTTTTCGCTACCAGTCATTTTGTATTGTCGCATGAACCTGTCAAAGGCCGCTGTCATATCATTTTCCTCCAAATAATTTTTCTGCCACTACACTGTCAGGCGTCGTCTTCATCGTTTGAAGTATATTTCCAGCATTGTCCATACCATAAATATTCATGGAAACCACCTTACCTTCGTTCACGATAGTTGGCCACTCTTTTTGTCGCCAAGTATCTCCCCCCGCAGGGAATTTCCCGATATCCTGGATAATATCGATTTCGCCGGCGGCATCCTTCGAATAGTTGGCAGAAATTTCGCCCCACAAATCCCAACCATGTGGCTTCATATCTTTTATATCCCAGCTGAAAATTCTATTAAGTTCGTCCCATCCATCAGCCACCTTGCCCCCTGGCGTCTCCTCCAATATTGTTTTCCCCTTAGTCTTCGCAATTGCCCGAGCTAGCTCTTTATTTCCGGACCAAAACATTTTATCCTTATTAGAACTTACGTCTAGTCTTTGAATAATTTCTTCCATGGCCGCCTTTTTCTCGGCAGGGTTTTTTGCACTCTTGGCTGCATCGACATACGGTTGCAAAACAGCGCGCGCCTCAACGACTTTCCCTTCTTTCGACAATTGTGTAATACGTGCCCGATCTGCGTCAACGATTGGATCAGTTACTGCCTGCTTCTTTGTATTAGTCCGTTCATCGGGTAACTTAATAGGAGCAGGTTTGTCTTTTAGCGATATAGAAGGCGCTTTCGATGGTTCCTTTGGTTGTGTCTTTGCCCTTGGTTTAATCTCTGGTTTCATGCGGGCCGCTGAGGTACTGTCTACTACCATCGCCACCGATGCACCAGGAGTATCTTTAACTCGTTGTTTGGCAGGTAGCGCGGCCAGTGTATTGTCCGCCCGAACCCCAGCTACCGCTGTATGCGCTTCTTTCGGCGCCGTCTGCGCAACAACTTTTGCCAGTCGAGCGTCCAGCTCGGCAAGCGCTTTGGGAACTTGTTTCAGGGCATCTTGCTGCACTGCGTAAAAGCGCTTCTCCCACTCTACCAGTGTAACAATCGTCGCTTTCACACTATCGAAATACTGCAAGCTCTTCAGATGCGTATGCAATGCCTTGGAGATTCCCACAAGCTTGCCAATGATATTGTTCATGGCCTGCATCAGCGGTTTTTCATACTTGGCGAACTGAATCGAACGCAAAAATTTGAGGATGTCTCCCTTGATAAATTTTTGCAGGAAAAGGATCAGTTCGACCAGCTTCGATGCCTCTTTGATCAGCATGAGCATCACAGCACGCAAGGCCGCACCCAGCTCTGATCCCGCGAGGCCTCCAACGATGGCGCCGACGCCCGCTGCCGCTGCACCGCCCGCAGCCATTGCAACTGGTAATGCAATAACGATCAGACAAGCGCTGAGCAGCACCCACTCCATCAACTCTTCGCGCTTCTCGGGATGGCTGGCCAGCCGCAAAATGACAGCGACCGCATCGCGCGCACTGGTGACAATGACCACGCCTGGAATGAAACTGACCAGCATGTCGGCGGCCACAGCAGAAAGCGGTCGATGGTCGGAAAACTCGCCAAAGAAGACAGACTTAAGCCAGTCCATGCCCCCAACAACTTGGGACCAGGCATCTTCAAGAATATGTTGTTCAGGCGGACGCTGGGTCATGATTGACCTTTTTTCACTGTTCCCAGCGGCGCCCAGTTCAGCAATTCATGCACGTCCTCGTCGAGTTCGCTGCTGACGGTGGAACTTGCCTGAATTGGTTTGTAGTCGTACTCAATCTTTGCGCCAGTTCCTGGCGGCAGGTCACTGAGGCGGCCTATGCCTTGCGTGTCGAGCATACCCTTGCGTATGCTGCCGTCGCTCAATGTGGCTTTGTAGGCAGCGCCTGCCAGAGGTGCTCCCCAATCGGTCAGATGACGAAACTCCAGATCAGTCTTTTGTAACTCAGGCTTGAGCAGGTGCGGCATGACATAAGGCTTGGTCGCGGGTCCTGGCATCTCATGCATCGACGCTTGCGCAATCCACTTGCCGGACGTCCCGTTCGTAATGCCTGAGGCGTTGATTTTCACAAAAGAGCCACCCGCAGAGATCATGACTTCCTCCTTGGCGTGGATCTCGATACGCGAGGTGGTCGACAACAGGCGCACTACCTTTTCCGCGATGAGATCAAGATCATTGCTTTGTGCCTGTACTTCAACTTTGCCTTTGGCGGCGAATAGTTTGATCCCCGCATTACAGGCGAACAGGCTGATTTTTTCAGCGACGCTGGCGAGTAAACTTTTGCCTGCGGCTAGATTGGTATCGGTGCCCGAGGACAGCGTGACCTCTGTGCCCGCATGAACGTGTGTACCTTTCGCGCTTGCCAGGCCAGTACTGGACGCAGATGCTGCCAGCAATATCGGGTCTTTGAACCGGTTAGTACCGCCCTGCCCGTCGCCTTCGTACCGGTCCTGTGTCGCGTCGATGAAGTCGTTCAGGCCGGCCTGCCCGGGAAGCGCTTCCGCGCCTGCTTTTGATGCGGTATCCGAGAGGTTCTTGGTGAGTGCGGCGCCTGCTTTGAGCTGGCTTGTCGCTTCCGTGGCGTCGAGCTGCGTGCCTTGTGGCCCCGGACGACCATGAGTACTGAGATAAAGGCCTTTATGGGTGACGATTGCGCCGAACTCGTCGGTGCTCAGTGCAAAACCTGACCCATAAAATTTTTGCCGCTTGTTGCCGTGCTGCGTGACCAGATAACCAAGGTTTAGTTGCGCATGGGTGCTGGTGCTGTAGAGCTGAATTCTGTTCTGTCGTGTTGTATCGTCAAGCACCAGCTGATTGAAACCGCTGCCTTTATATTCTTTCGACTTGTAGCCAGATAGTTTGCCGTTTGTATGCCAGGGCGGCGTTTGATTTTCGTTGTACAGCCGGCCGGTAACCACTGGCCTGTCCGCATCGCCATCGAGGAATGTGACGATGACGTCTTGTCCGATTCGGGGCACATTGAGTCCACCCCAGTCTTGCCCGGCATTCGGATAGCTCACCCGAACCCAGCACGACGCGCGCTCGTCGCCTGGGTTGTGACGGTCCCAGCGGAAATGCACTTTGACGCGGTTGAGGTGGTCGGTGTAAATCTCTTCATTTGCCGGACCCACAATCACGGCGGTCTGCGGGTGCAGCGTCGGTTTGGCATGGTCGAACGCGCTACGGTAGGGCACGTGACGGCGCTGCACTTCAAAGCGGTTAAAACAGTGGCCAGTATGCTGTTTGCCGCCAACTCTTCCACCGTTCGCTGGATTTTGCGCCACTTCGCGCCCCATAGCGGACTTGGACGCTTCCAACTGAGGTAAGAGACTGCCCGGAAAATTTTTACCGCCAGTAGAAAAGGGCAGATTATTTTCGATACACCATTCAACTTCAATAATGAGAAACTGGCGGTCGTCAGGTCGATCAGAACTGTGCGCCGGATGGTCTTCGAAGGTGAACCAATTTCCCACTGGCATAGAGCGCACACCCGAAACTCCAGAGAACCGTTTCATACTTGATTCCCATTGCTCCACGCGAAGTCGGGACTGCCAATCTCCTTGCGCTTGTTTTGAATATGAATAAGCGCCGGTGTATTCGTACACCTCCAACTGACCAGGCAGCTCGCCATGTTCTGCTAAGACGGCAGTGCTGGTGTCCTTCGGAACATTTGGCGCTTTATAATCGTTGGTCCTGGCAGCGTATCGACCAGGGCCTAAACGCCGGTCTGCGCTCCAGTGCACAATCCTGTTCAGTTCTTCTTCAGTTCCTGCTCTGTGGAACTGAATTCGCTCCTGGGGAATGGCTTTGAGCCGATCGGTTGTGTCGGTAATTACAAGCATGTGCCCGGAACCATCGGTTTTTTGCTCGTGGTAGCTGTACCAGCCTTCTTCCTCCATCAGTCGCTGCATAAAGTGCCAGTCTGTTTCATATTGGGTGCAATACGATCGCTGGCGCGGCGCCTCCCTCACTTCAAAGCGGAAATTGCCCTGAGCCTGAGGATGCTCGTTGAACACATCGCAAAGGATGTCGTCTGCAGTCTTGTCCTGCCATATCCGGGCGTCCCTGCGGAATTTCAGAAAATAAAGCCATGGCGCAAAGGACATCTGGCAGAACGCAAACTGCCCGTCACTGCCCAAGCGTTTCATCGTATGCACATAACCATGGATCGGTAGATAGCTCCGCGCAGCCTGCTGTACCCACAGCGTGACGGGCTGCGCAATGAGCTTTTTGAGCTCGAGGTCATCACGTATGGACAGGCAATCGATGGTGTACTCGTAACCTCTGCTGAGACGCTCTTGGGCGAGAACGCGTTGAGGAAGAAGGACGTCGACGCCGAGAGGAGTGGTTAATTTGATGAGTCGGTTTTGTTGGCCGAGCGCTTCGTTGACGTACGGAACTTTTCCTGAATCGGTCATAAGAACCCACCATGTTTTCAGATTAAGTACGCAATCTTAGGTATTTCAATTCGGCACTTTTTGCCATTTCCCCTAGTCTTGATCTCACTCAACATGCAGGCGACACGGCAACGCATTGCCGTGCATTCATACAACGGGCCCAGCTGCGGAAAGGCGATACCGAGGGACACGAAGTCCCAGGCGTAAAAAAAGCGCCGGCATGCATGCCGGCGCTTTTGTTACGATGTACAACCGCTCAGGTCAGAATCGCGATCAGGATGATGATCGGAATCGGAATCCCTACGAGCCACAAAAGAATTGAACGCATGAGGTCCTCCTTGAATTAACGATGGGTCACGCCGGCAACGCCGTCGCGCAGTTTGCCGCCCAGGGTCGCGCTCCAGCTGGCGACGAAGGCGCCGATCAGCAGGGCAACCGTGAGCCAGAGTGCCGTCGCGGCGGCCGCCTTGCGGGCGGTGTCGGCGGCTTCCTTGGCCGTGGCCTTGGCTTTGGCAGCGGCGGCGGCACCGCGTGCGTAGACGTCGTCGACGCGCTTTTCGGCCGCTGCCTGGTCGAGACCGGTGCGGGCGGCGATGCGGCTGGCCAGGTAGGCGCGGTCGTCGGCGGCCAGGCTGCCGTTCTTGATGCTGTTGGCGAGGATACGCATGGTTTCCTGGCGCAGGTCGCCGCTACCGCCGGCCGCGTCAGGCTTGTCGGTGCGCAGCATCATGTCCGAGAAATAGTCCAGCGGATTCGCGCTCATGCTGTCGGCACCATCCTTGGCGCTTGCGGCGGCCGCGGCAGCGCCGCCGGCCATCGTTGCCTTGGCTACACCGGCACCGGCGTCGACCGCCGTTCCGGTCATCTTGCTGATCACGCCCGAGAACAAGGCGGCGGCCAGCATCGTCGACACGGCCCAGGTCAGCAAGCCATGCGCGGTATCGCGGAAATAGACTTCGTCGGTGTGCACGCTGGCCCACTTGACGCGCAGGCGCCCGGCCATGTAGCCGCCGACGGCGGACGCCGCCAGCTGGGTGAGCGTGAGCCAGACGATGGCGCCGATCCCGAAGGCGACGCCGCTGTTGTCGGACCATGGCGAGGCGGCCGACAGGCCGAGTCCCGAACCGAGCAGGTAGAGCACGAGCGACAGGGCGCTCGCCGCGGCGGCGCCGGCAAGGATCGCCCCCCAGGAGACGCCGGAGCGCGAGGTTTCGACGGCATCGCTACCCTGGATAGGGACGTGCGTCACCGAACTCGTTGATTGAGCTTGCATAGATTTCCCTCGAATTATTTTTATTTGTGAACCTAGACGTCCGGCCGGGCATCGTGCCGACCGGAGCGTCCAGTGAAGCGCTACTGATTAGTAGTCGCGACGGCGGCTGCTGCTGCCGAGCAGCTTGGCCAGGATGTAACCGGCGCCGAGGGCGATTGCCACGGCGGTGCCCGGCTTGGTGCGCACGTATTCGCGACCCGAATCAGCCAGTTGCTGGTAGGTGTCGTTCATTTGTGCGGAACGGTTGCTGAAGCTTTCCGATGCGCCGCTGAGCAGGCCGCTCAGCTTGTCGACGCCGGCGTGCGCGCTGCTCACGACGCGATCGACCACCGGCTGGGCTGCTTCGGCAGCCTTGTCGATCGTCTTGTGCATTTCTTCCGGCTTGATCGAGGCCATCATGCCCTCTTTCGACGACGAATGGCTGCTCGATCCAGCGCTGGTGCCGCTCGCGCCACCCGAAGCGCCCGACGACGACGAACCGCCGGTCGAACCGGATGAACCGGTCACCGACGAGCTACCGAGAGCACCCGTGCCCGACGACGAGCTGCCCATCGCGCCCGACGACGAGGTCGAGGATGGCGAACCGGTGCTCGACGAACCCGACGAACCCGAACCCGACGAACCCGACGCACCGCTCGACGAGCCGCTCATGCCACCGCTGCTGCCCGAACCGCTCGAACCCATGTTGCCGCTGCTCGACGTAGTGGCCGGGCTGGCGCTCGACGACGAGTTGCCGGAGAGGCTGCCCGACGAGCCGGCGCTGGCCGACGAACCGCCAGGGCCCTTGTTCAGGTTGCTCGACTGATCCTTGCCAATGCTGCTGCCTTGCTTGCTAGCATCAACGCCTTTTCCCTCGCTCGACTTCTGATTATCCATGACTTTTGTCCTTGTAAAATGTAGACCAACGCGGAGTAGACCGGTACCCGACCATCATCACATTCTTCCTCGATTCCGCTCGAAACAAAACGGAGGCGCGAAAATGAACTGCGCTACATCAATGGACCGTTCAGATCATGCTCTTGGTCACTGATTTTCATCGACGACCTCAAGCAAGCTCAAAAGTTCCTTCAACAAGCCACGTCACTTTCGCATCCCGTTTTGCAAGATTACGCTGTGATGGCGTACCGCACGATTGCAGCTGTCGGGTTACCACGTCGCGATACAAAAAATATAACAATCGACAGAGCCGGACCGTGCGTTGACTAACAGAGCTGGGGGATCCATGGCAATCGCATGAAAATAAGCGCGAAAGCCATCGGTTGCGCGCGTATTGCGATGAGTAGGGGAAAGAAAAACGGCAGCAGGGAGACCGGCGTCAACTCTGCCGTGAGCGCAAAAGAAAAAGGGTCACACGCTTTCGCATGTAACCCTTTCCTTTACTGCTAATTCTGGTGCCGCTGGCCGGAATCGAACTGGCGACCTTCGCATTACGAATGCGCTGCTCTACCAACTGAGCTACAGCGGCTCTACGCGGGCAAACCCGACGAAGAGCCGTATTCTAGCAAAGAACCTGCCAAACTTGCTAGTCCGACTCTGCAATTTCTCGCCGGATCGTTGAAATGCGTCTTACTGCGCGTGGTAACGGGTCACGATCTCGACTTCTTCCTTCGATCCGAGGAAGACCGGGACGCGCTGGTGCAGCTTGTGCGGGGCGATGTCCATGATGCGCTGGGTGCCGTCGGTGGCGGCGCCGCCGGCCTGCTCGACGATCATCGCCATCGGGTTGGCTTCGTACATCAGGCGCAGCTTGCCCGGCTGGGCCGGATCGCGCAGGTCGGCCGGGTACATGAAGACGCCGCCGCGGTTCAGGATGCGGTGCACGTCGGCCACCATCGAGGCGATCCAGCGCATGTTGAAATCCTTGCCGCGCGCGCCGGTTTTACCATCGAGCATTTCGTCGACATAGCGCTGGACCGGCGCATGCCAGTGGCGCTTGTTCGACATGTTGATCGCGAATTCCTTGGTCGTGGCCGGGATCTGGATGTTGCTCTGGGTGAGCACCCAGGAACCTTGCTCGCGGTCCAGCGTGAAGCAGTGCACGCCGTCGCCGGTGGTCAGGACCAGCATGGTTTGCGGACCGTAGACGGCGTAGCCTGCCGCCACTTGGCTCGAGCCAGGCTGCAAGAAAGCCGCTTCGGTCGGCTCGCCCATGCCTTCCGGGGCTTTCAATACCGAGAAGATGGTGCCGATCGAGACGTTGACGTCGATGTTCGACGAGCCGTCGAGCGGATCGAAGAGCAGCATGTACTCGCCCTTCGGATAGCGGTTCGGGATCGGGTGGATGCTTTCCATCTCTTCCGACGCCATCGCCGCCAGGTGGCCGCCCCACTCGTTCGCTTCCAGCAGGATCTCGTTCGAGATCACATCGAGCTTCTTCTGGACTTCGCCCTGGATGTTCTCGGTGTCGGCGCTGCCCAGGATGTCGCCCAGGGCGCCCTTGCTCACTTCATAGCTGATGCGCTTGCAGGCGCGGGCGACGACCTCGATCAGGAGGCGCAGCTCGGCCGGGATGGAATTGTGGAGGCGTTGTTGCTCCACCAGGTGTTGCGTGAGACTGACGCGTTTCATGAACTTCCCTTGGCTGAATTAAATAATTAGTTAGCTAATGCTTTGCCGACGACTTCGCGCACGTCGTTCGACAGGCGCTGCTGCCCGGCCACCTGCTGCAGCGCCTTCTTCATCTGTTCCTGCAATTGCGGCGTGTAACGGCGCCAGCGGTCCATGGTGCGCGCCAGGCGGCTGGCCACCTGCGGATTGAGCGCGTCGAGCGCGATCACCTGCTCGGCCCAGAAGGCGTAGCCGCTGCCGTCGGGCGCGTGGAACTGCACCGGGTTGCCGGCGCAGAAGGTGGAAATCAGGCTGCGCGCGCGGTTCGGGTTGCGCAGGTTGAAGGCCGCGTGGCGCATCAGGCCGCGTACGGCCGGCACGTCGGTGGTCGATGCCGACGCCTGCATCGCGAACCATTTGTCGATGACCAGGGCTTCGTCGTCGAATTCGTCGTAGAAACGCTGCAGGGCAGCGTCGGCGCCCGGTGCCCGCGCATGGATCAGCGCGCCCAGGGCAGCGACGCGGTCGGTCATGTTGCCGGCTTCGTCGAATTGCTTCTGAGCCAGCGCCAGGCCCTCTTCGTCCTGGGCCGCGGTCAGATAGGCCAGGCACAGGTTTTTCAGCGCGCGCTTGCCGCTTGATAACGCATCCGGGCTGTATTCGCCCGGGGTGGCGTTCGCCTTGTATTGCGCCAGCAATTCGGTGCGCAGGCGGGCGCCGATGTTGGCGCGCATGAACTGGCGCGCCAGGTGGATCGCCAGCGGATTGACCATGTCGATCTGCTCGGCCACCATGCCCTCAGAGGGCAGCAGCAAGGCCTGCTCGCGGAAGGCGGGGTCGAGGCTTTCGTCGCACAGCATCTTGCCCAGCGCCAGCAGGAAGGTGTCGTCCAGCTGCAAGGGCGCGCCGGCGCCGGCGTCGACGGTCAGCTTCAGCAGGCGGCCCATGGCCAGGCGCTGGCCTGCTTCCCAGCGGTTCACGGCGTCGCTGTCGTGGCTGAACAGGTGCAGCAGGTCGGCGTCCTCGTAATTGAAGTCGAGGACGATCGGCGCCGAAAAATCGCGCAGGATCGAGGGCGTCGGCGGCTCTTGCACGTTCTCGAAGACAAAGCGCTGTTCGCGCTCCATCAGTTCCAGCACGGCGGTGGTGCCGGCATCCTTGCCGCCGATGGTCAAGGCCAGGTCGCGCCCGTCCGCACCCAGCAGGCCGACGGCGACCGGGATGTGGAAGGGAAGCTTGTCGCCCTGGCCGGGCGTTGCCGGACAGGACTGGGACAGGGTCAGGCTAAAGGTCTTGGCGGACGCGTCGTAGCTGGTTTCGGCGCGCACGACGGGGGTGCCGGCCTGGCTGTACCAGCGCTCGAACAGGGTCAAATCGCGCCCGCTGGCGTCGGCCATGGCGCTGCGGAAATCGTCGCAGGTGACGGCCTGGCCGTCGTGGCGCTCGAAATACAGGTCCATGCCCTTGCGAAACGCCTCGCGGCCCAGCAGGGTCTGGTACATGCGCACCACTTCGGCGCCCTTTTCGTAGACCGTGACCGTATAAAAATTATTGATTTCAACGAAGGAGTCGGGACGCACCGGGTGCGCCATCGGGCCGGCGTCTTCCGGGAACTGGGCCTGGCGCAAGGTGCGCACCTGGTCGATGCGGCCCACGGCGCGGCCGCTCTCGGTGCCGATCATGTCGGCCGAGAATTCCTGGTCGCGAAACACGGTCAGGCCTTCCTTCAGCGACAGCTGGAACCAGTCGCGGCAGGTCACGCGGTTGCCGGTCCAGTTGTGGAAGTATTCGTGGCCGACGACCGCTTCGATGCCCTGGAAGTCGATATCGGTCGCCACCCGCGGATTGGCCAGCACGTACTTGGTGTTGAAGATATTCAGGCCCTTGTTTTCCATCGCGCCCATGTTGAAGTCGCTCACGGCAACGATCATGAAGCGGTCCAGGTCGAGTTCAAGGTCCCAGCGCTCCTCGTCCCAACGGATGCTGTTTTTCAGCGACTGCATCGCGTAATCGGTCTTGTCGAGGTTGCCCTCTTCGACCCAGACCTGGAGCAGCGCGTCGCGCCCGTCTTTCAGCCGGAACGTTTCTTCCTGGCAGACCAGGCTGGCCGCGACCAGGGCGAACAGATAGCTCGGCTTCTTGAACGGGTCTTCCCACTTGGCGTAATGGCGGCCATCGCCGAGATCGCCTTCTTCGACCAGGTTACCGTTCGACAGCAGTACCGGGTATTTTTGCTTGTCGGCGCGCAGCATGACGGTGAACACCGCCATCACGTCCGGGCGGTCCGGGAAATAAGTGATGGCCCGGAAACCTTCGGCTTCGCACTGGGTATAGAAATTGCCGTTCGACGTGTACAGGCCGTTCAGGGTGGTGTTCTGTTCCGGCACGCACAGGGTTTCGATTTCGAGGATCACCTGCTCCGGCGTATCGAGAATGGTCAGCAGGCTGCCCTCGATGCGGTAATCCTGCGCGCCCAGGGCTTTGCCGTTCATGCGCAGCGCTACCAGCTCCAGGTTCTCGCCGTAGAGCTCGATTTCGCGCTGGGCGCTGTCCGGATTGCGCCGCAGCGTCATCCGGTTGGCAACGATGGTGCGCGCGGGATCGAGGTCGAAGCCGAGTTCGACCGTTTCCACGAGGTAGCTGGGCGGGGTGTAATCTTTCCTGTAGATCGTCTGGGGCGTGTCGGTGCGCATGGGGATGTCCGAAATATACAGTCGAAGAAGCTCTTATTTTACCAACAAGGTTTGCCGGACCACGGGTGATTTTGCCGCCGCCGCATGTGTCGTCATGTGTCCTTAGTAACCAGGTGTAAATTTATCTGCGAGAATTGACGAAACAGCGCAATCTGACGCTAGGCATAGACCGACTAAAAATTGGAGAGAAAGAATGAAACGCTTGATTGCAGTGAGCATGGCCTTCACGGCGCTGTTGCTGGGCGGATGTGCCAGCACCATCCGCTCGGATGTGACGACCTTCCACCAGTGGCCGGCCCAGATCGCGGACAAGAGTTATGTCTTCGAGGCGCCGCCGAGCTTCGACAACACGCTCGAATACCAGAGCTACCAGAACCTGGTGCGCGGGCAATTGGCGCAACTGGGTTTCCAGGAAGCGAACATGGGCACGCCGGCCCTGAAGGTGGCGATGCGCTTTAGCACCACCGAAGTGCCGGTGCGCGTGGTGCAGCCGGTCAATCCGATGTTCGACGATCCGTTTTATTACCGCTACGGCCCGCGCTTCGGTCCGCGCGGTCGCTTCGCCCGCTGGCATTCGCCGTTCTACGATCCGTTCTGGAGCCCCTTCCCGGCCTACCAGGTGTCGATCGAGAACCAGTACCGGCGCGAGTTGCAGGTATCGATCAAGGACCGCGGCGACAAGCGCCTGTTCGACGTCACGGTGCACAACATGAGCGACGAACTGTCGACGCCGCAAGTGATGCCGGCGCTGGTGCATAGTGCGTTTGCCGGCTTCCCGGGGCCGAGCGGCGTGGTGCGGCGGGTGGAGTTGCAGCGCAAGGATGGGTAAGCAGCTTGCGGGGCCGGCGCCCCGCAACCTCCCTACGAAAAATACGCCTCCGAAGCGAAAGTAATCGCCACGATCAGCAGCACCGCCAGTACCAGCACGATCAGCAGGCGCCCGAACTTCGGCGCGCCCACGGTATCCGGTTCGCGCGGTTCGTTATCGTCGCTGAACTCCCTCATGGCAGCAGGATCGTCGAACCGGTGGTCCGGCGCGCTTCGAGCGCGGTGTGGGCCTGGGCGGCGTCGGCCAGCGGGAAGCGCTGGCGGATATCGATCTTGACTTTACCGCTTTCCACCATCGCGAACAGGTCGGCGGCGCGCGCTTCCAGGTCGGCGCGCGTGGCGACATAGGCCGCCAGCGACGGCCGGGTGAGGTACAAGGAGCCGCGCGAGGCCAGCTCGTTCATCGAGAACGGCGCCACCGCCCCCGACGAATTGCCGAAACTGACCATCAGGCCACGCGCCTGCAGGCAGTCGAGCGAGCGGATGAAGGTGTCCTTGCCGACCGAGTCGTAGACCACCGGGACCTTGGCGCCGTTGGTGATCTCCAGCACGCGCGCCACGATGTCTTCCTCGTTGTAGTTGATTACGTGTGCGGCGCCGGCCGCCTTGGCCAGCTCCCCTTTTTCCCTCGACCCGACCGTGCCGATCAGGTTCACCCCGAGTGCGCGCGCCCACTGGCAGGCGATCAGGCCGACGCCGCCCGCGGCCGCATGGAACAGGATGGTCTGGCCCGGCTTGATTTGATAGGTGCCGTTGAACAGGTATTGCACCGTCAGGCCTTGCAGCATCATGGCGGCGGCCGTCTCGAAATCGACGCCGTCCGGAAGCCGCACCAGGCTGCCGGCCGCCATCGTGCGCAATTGGCTATAGGCGCCGTTGCCGCCGCCGGCATAGGCCACGCGGTCACCCGGCTGGAGATGCGTCACGCCCTCTCCCACCGCCTCGACCACGCCCGCGCCTTCCTGGCCCAGGCCGGACGGCAGCGGCATCGGGTACAGGCCGGTACGGAAATACACGTCGATGTAGTTCAGGCCGATCGCATGCTGGCGCACGCGCGCCTCGCCCGGGCCGGGCTCCCCGACTTCGACGTCGACGTATTCCAGTACTTCCGGCCCGCCGGTGCGGGTCATGCGGATTGCCTTGGCCTTCATGCTTCGATCTCCTTGTTGGTCATCATCAGTTGGTCCAGCACCAGGTGGGCCGTGGACAGGTTGGTGGCGCAGGCGATGTTGTGGACGTCGCAGGCGCGCACCAGGGCGTTGATATCGGGTTCGTGCGGCTGCGGCGTCATCGGGTCGCGCAGGAAAATCACGCAGTCGATGTTGCCGATGACGAGCTCGGCGCCGATCTGCAGGTCGCCGCCGAACGGCCCCGAGTGCTTGCAGTCGACCGCCAGGCCCAGTTCGTTGATCAGGCGCGAGCCCGTGGTGCCGGTCGCGGTCAAGGTGCAGCCGGCCAGGAAATCGCGGTACTCGCCGGCCAGCGTGATCATGTCGTCTTTTTTCTTGTCGTGCGCAATGAGCGCGATGCGAGGTTTCATGGGCGTCTCTTTCCTTATTTTTTCAGGGACAGCAGGCCGATGCCCGCCAGCACCAGGCCGGTGCCGAGCAATTGCACGCCGGTGACCGGCTCGCCCAGCACCAGAAAGCCGAGCAACAGCGTCGACACCGGGCCGACCATGCCGGCCTGGGAAGCGGTGGCCGCGCCGATGCGCTGCACCGCGGCCATCGTCATGAACACCGGGAAGATAGTACAGAAAACGCCGTTCACGAGCGAGAGCCCGTACACCGGCAGCGGCTGGAGCAGCATCGATGCCGGCCGCAGGATGAAAAATTGCGCGATGCAGGCCGCGCTCGAGACGCACATCGCATACGCCACCAGGCGCAGCGAGCCGACGCGGCGCACCATCTCGCCCGTGCTCAACAGGTAGAACGCATAGCTGACGGCCGAGCCGAACACGAACAGCGAGCCGATGGCCGTGCTGGCCGCCTGCCCGCCGCCCAGGTCGTGCATGAACACCAGCACGATGCCGCAGTAGGACAGGCCGAGGGCGCCCCATTGGGCGGGCGCGATCCGCTTCTTCAAGACCGTGGCGCTGATCACCAGGACGAAGGTGGGCGTGAGGAACAGGATCAGCCGTTCGAGCCCGACAGAAATGTATTGCAAGCCAAGGAAATCGAGATAGCTCGACAGGTAATACCCCACCAGGCCGAGCCCGGCAATGCGCCAGCGGTCTACCGGGCTGAGCGGCGCTTCGGTGCGCATCTTCCAGAGGGCGACGGCGGCGAACACGGGAAGCGAGAACAGCATTCTGAACGCGATCAATGTCACCGCATCGATGTGGTATCGGTACAGCAGTTTGGCGACGACGGCTTTCGTGGAAAACAAGACGGCGCCGCCGATGGCAATCGCGAGGCCGGCGACGAAGGCCGAACGTGGGATGGAGGTGGCAGTCGCGGCGGTTTCAGGCTGGCTCATCCGATAATTGTACGGCGAACAAGGGAATCGGGCTGGGCAGGGCCATGAACGCAAGGCCGGCTCCGCAGTCCAACCTCAGCATTCACGCAGAACGAGGACCGCCCGCATGACCGCCCTGATCCGCATCGATACCGAACCTGGCCGCGAGCGCCCTTTCGTGATCGCCTGCCTGGCGCTGCTCGTGGCAGTTTGCTGGGCTTGCCTGGTGTTTCGCGCCTTGCGCCTGGCGACGCTGCCATCCCTCAACAGCGCGGCGCTGGCCCTGCCGCCGCCCTACCGCGCACCCGAACTGGTGCTGGTGCTGGCGATGTGGGGCGCGATGCTCTCGGCCATCACCTTGCCGGCGGCAACCCCGGTCATCCTGCTGTTCGCGCACATCAGCCGGCTCGCGCGGCCGGTGCGCTTCCCGCATGTCGGAACCTTGTTCTTCGTGCTTGGCTACCTGGCGGTATGGAGCGCCTTCGGCGCCCTTGCCACGCTGGCGCAATGGGCGCTGCACGACGCCGGCGCCCTCGATACCAGCATGGCCATCATCAATCCGAGCGCCTGCGGCCTGGTGCTGGTCGCGGCCGGAATCTACCAGTGGACCCCGTACAAGCATGCCTGCCTGCAGCAATGCCGCGCGCCGCTGTCCTTCGTCGTGGCCGGATGGCGCCCCGGCCTGGCCGGCGCGCTGCGCATGGGCGCCCTGCACGGGCTGTATTGCGTCGGCTGCTGCGCGCTGCTGATGCTGCTGCTGTTCGCCGCCGGCGTCACCAGCCTCGGCGCCCTGCTCGCGCTGGCCGCCCTGGTGCTGGCCGAAAAGCTGCTGCCGGGCGGGCCGGTGCTGGCCTGCGTCGGCGGCCTGGTGCTGCTCGCATGGGGAACATTATTGCTGTTTCCGCAAGCCTGATGCCGTCTTTCAGCGACGGGGCGCATGCTAGAATGTCGGCCATTCTTGCATACCGTCTAAGGAATTCTCGACATGGCTGGACACAGCAAATGGGCCAACATCAAACACAAGAAAGCCGCGACCGATGCCAAGCGCGGCAAGATCTGGACCCGCCTGATCAAGGAAATCACGGTTGCCGCGCGCATGGGCGGCGGCGACATCAATGCCAACCCGCGCCTGCGCCTGGCCATCGACAAGGCGGCCGACGCCAACATGCCGAAGGATAACGTCACGCGCGCGATCCAGCGCGGGTCCGGCGAACTCGAAGGCGTCAACTACGAAGAAGTGCGCTACGAAGGCTATGGCATCGGCGGCGCGGCGATCATCGTCGACTGCATGACCGATAACCGCGTGCGTACCGTGGCCGAAGTGCGCCACGCCTTCAGCAAATTCGGCGGCAACATGGGCACCGAGGGTTCGGTCGCCTTCATGTTCACGCACACCGGCCAGTTCCTGTTCGCGCCCGGCGTGAACGAGGACAAGCTGATGGAAGCGGCACTCGAAGCGGGCGCCGACGACGTGCTGCCGGACGAGGAAGGCGGCTTCGAAGTGCTGTGCGATCCGTTCGCTTTCTCGAGCGTGAAGGACGCGCTCGAAAAGGCCGGCTTCAAGGCCGAAGTGGCCGAAGTGATCATGAAGCCGTCCACCGAGACCGAATTCACCGGCGACGACGCGATCAAGATGCAAAAGCTGCTCGACGCGCTGGAGAACCTGGACGACGTGCAGGAAATTTACACCAACGCCGTCATCGGCGATTAATCCACATAAGCGCGAGCGCCCTATGAAGATCCTGGTAGTCGGCTCTGGCGGCCGTGAACATGCCCTGGCCTGGAAACTGGCCCAATCCGAACGCATCCAGGTGGTGTATGTCGCCCCCGGCAACGGCGGCACCGCGGTCGATGCGCGGCTGGTGAACGTGAACATCACGGACCCGGCCGCGCTGGCCGATTTCGTGGTGGCCGAGCACATCGCCCTGACCCTGGTCGGCCCGGAAGCGCCGCTGGCGGCCGGCATCGTCAACCTGTTCCGGGCACGCGGCCTGAAGATCTTCGGACCCACGCGCGAAGCGGCGCAGCTGGAAAGTTCGAAAGACTTCGCCAAGGCCTTCATGCAGCGCCACGGCATTCCGACGGCAAAGTACCAGACCTTCACGCGCGCCGACCAGGCCCACGCCTACATCGACGCCAACGGTGCGCCGATCGTCATCAAGGCCGACGGCCTGGCGGCCGGCAAGGGCGTGGTCGTGGCGATGTCGCTCGAAGAGGCACATGCCGCGGTCGACAACATGCTCTCCGATAACGCCTTCGGCGGCGCCGGCGCGCGCATCGTGATCGAGGAATTCCTGGCCGGCGAAGAGGCCAGCTTCATCGTCATGTGCGACGGCAAGCACATCCTGCCGATGGCCACCTCGCAAGACCACAAGCGCCTGAAGGACCACGACGCAGGCCCGAACACGGGCGGCATGGGCGCTTATTCCCCGGCCCCGATCGTGACCCCGGCGATGCATGCGCGCGTGATGCGCGAGATCATCAACCCGACCATTGCCGGCATGGCCAAGGATGGCATCGTGTTCACCGGCTTCCTGTATGCCGGCCTGATGATCGATGCCGAGGGCAACCCGCGTACGCTGGAATTCAATTGCCGCATGGGCGACCCGGAAACCCAGCCGATCATGGCGCGCCTGAAAAGCGATTACGTGACCGTGCTGGAACACGCCTGCAACGGCACCCTGGACGCCGTCGAACTCGAATGGGACCGCCGCACCGCGGTCGGCGTGGTGATGGCCGCCGCCGGCTATCCGGACAACCCGCGCAAGGGCGATACCATCGAAGGCATCCCCGCCGAGACGCCGGAATGCATGACCTTCCATGCCGGCACCACCATCGTCGGCGGCACCCTGCAAACGAATGGCGGGCGCGTGCTGTGCGTCGTGGGCCTGGGCGACAGCGTCAAGATGGCGCAGAAGCAGGCGTATGAAGGGGTGGAGAAGATCCGCTTCGATGGCGTCCAGTTCCGGCGCGATATCGGGTGGCGCGGGATTAAATAAGGCCTTGCGATCGCGCGGCTTTTGCAGCGTGGGCACTCGTGCCCACGCTGGCGCCCGATCGGGCCAGGCCGCCCCGATTAGCACCCCTGCTGCGCCGCAGTGTACAATCGCCCTCTTATTTTTCTTTCCCACCGCCGTCCGTCATGTCCACCCCCTCCCCTTCCGCCATCAAAGCCTGGCTGCTCGATCTGCAGCAACGCATCGTCACGGGCCTGGAAGAAGTGGACGGCAAACCCTTCCTGACCGATAGCTGGGAACGCCCGGAAGGCGGCGGCGGCACGTCGCGCCTGATCGAAGAAGGCAATGTGCTGGAACGCGGCGGGGTCAATTTCTCGCACGTGATGGGCACGAACCTGCCGCCTTCGGCGGCGGCGGCCAGGCCCGAACTGGCCGGCCGGGCCTGGGAAGCGATGGGCGTCTCGCTGGTGCTCCATCCGCGCAATCCGTACGCGCCGACGGTGCACATGAACGTGCGCTTCTTCGAGGCGACGGCCGCAGGCCAGGAACCTGTCTGGTGGTTCGGCGGCGGCATGGACCTGACGCCCTACTACGGCAACGTCAGCGACGCGCGCCACTTCCACCAGGCTTGCCATGACGCGCTGGCGCCGTATGGCGCGGCGCTGCATCCGCGCTTCAAGAAGTGGTGCGACGAGTACTTTTATATCAAACACCGCAAGGAAGCGCGCGGCGTCGGCGGCATCTTTTTCGACGACTTCAACGAACTGCCTTTCGACGCGGCCTTCGCCATGGTGCGCGACGTCGGCGACGCCTTCCTGACGGCCTACCTGCCGATCCTGAACGCGCGCAAGGACACGCCCTACGGCGAACGCGAGCGCGACTTCCAGGCTTACCGGCGCGGCCGCTACGTCGAGTTCAACCTGGTGTGGGACCGCGGCACGCACTTCGGCCTGCAGTCGGGCGGACGGACCGAAGCGATCCTGATGTCGCTGCCGCCGATCGTGAAATGGCGCTACGACTGGCATCCGGAAGACGGCAGTGCCGAAGCGGCGCTGTATGCCGAGTTCCTGCCGCATCGGGACTGGCTCGCTTCGTGACGGCATGCGTCGCCCTGCTCGGGGGCAGTTTCGATCCCGCTCACCATGGCCATGTCGCGCTGGCGCGGCTGTTTTGCGACTTGCTGCGGCCCGACGCGCTGCGCATCCTGCCGGCGAAACCGTGGCAGAAGTCCGGCCTGGAAGCGAGCGACGCGGCGCGCGTGGCGATGCTGGAACTGGCGTTTCGCGACAGCGGCCTGCCGGTCGTGGTCGACACCCGCGAGCTCACGCGCGGCACGCCCACTTATACGGTCGAGACGCTGCGCGGTTTGCGCGCCGAACTCGGCCCGGATGCATCGATCGTGTTCCTGATGGGAGCCGACCAGTTGCACAACCTGGACAGCTGGCGCGACTGGGAACAGCTGTTCGAGCTGGCCAACATCGCCGTCGCGGCGCGGCCGGGTTATACATTGGAACAACAAGCGCTGCCGCCCGCGGTGGCGCAGCAACTGGCGCCGCGTTTGGCGCCACCAGAACACGTGCGCACCACGCCTGCCGGCCTGGTGTGCCTGGCGCACTCGCTGGCGGTCGATATCTCGGCCACGCAAGTGCGCGCGACACTACACGGATCACTCCGCGGGGCTGGCGACCCGGGCGCGGACGCCAGGGCGGTTTTGAACTCGCTCGTCCCGCCGGTAGTGCTAGACTATATTCAACAACATAATTTATACAAGAGCTAATGGATATCAAAAAACTGCAAGCGGTCGTCGTCGACGCCCTCGAAGACGTCAAGGGCCAAGAGATCATGGTGTTCGACACCACCGGGCTGACCAGCCTGTTCGACCGGATTGCGGTCGTCTCGGGTACGTCGAACCGCCAGACCAAGGCGCTGGCCGCCTCGGTGCGCGACAAGGTCAAGGAGTCGGGCGGCTACATCGTCGGCATGGAAGGCGAGGACACCGGTGAATGGGTGCTGGTCGACCTGGGCGACATGATCGTCCACATCATGCAGCCGGCGATTCGCCAGTACTACCGTCTCGAGGAAATCTGGGGCGAGAAGCCGGTCAAGCTGGGCGCGGCCAAGCGCAAGTCGACCGTCGAAGCGGCCGAGGCGTCCGAGCCGAAGGTCAAGTCGAAGCACCTGGCCGCGAACCAGGATGCGCCGGAAGTCAAGCCGGTCAACGAGCGCAAGCCGGCGGCCAAGCGCGCCACCGCCCTGAAAACGTCGGCAACCAAGGCCCCGGCCAAGAAAGCGGCGGCCAAGCCTGCGTCGAAAGCGGTCGGCAAGACCATCAAGGTCGCGCCGAGCAAGACCGAGATCGCCGCCGTCGCCGCCACCAAGGCCAAACCACCGAAGCGCAAGGTCGCAGCAGCCCCGGCAGCTGAAGCCGAGCCGGTGAAAAAAGTCATCAAGCGCGTCGTCAAAAAGGCCGCCGAGTAATCTTTTCCTACGTTTCAATGCAACTCATCATCGCAGCGGTCGGCCATAAAATGCCGGCCTGGATAGAAACCGGTTTCTCCGAGTACACGAAGCGCATGCCGCCCGAGCTGCGCATCGTGCTCAAGGAAATCAAGCCGGTCGACCGTTCGGGCAGCAAGACGGCCGCCACCGCGATGGCGCTCGAACGCGAGCGCATCGAAGCAGCACTGCCGAAAGGCGTGCGCATCATCGCGCTCGACGAGCGCGGCAAAGACCTGACAAGTGTTGGTCTGTCCCAACAATTGTTGGGCTGGCAGCAGGATGGCCGGGACACCGCCTTTCTCATCGGCGGGGCCGACGGCCTCGACCCGGAACTCAAAGCACGCGCCGAAGGCCTGATCCGCATTTCCAGCATGACGCTGCCGCATGGTGTCGTGCGCGTTATGCTGGCAGAACAGCTGTATCGCGCCTGGTCCATCACCCAGAACCATCCGTACCACCGCGTCTGACGCCAGGTTTCCCATGAAAGTGCTCGATAAAAAAATCTACCTCGCCTCGAAAAGCCCGAGGCGGCGCGAACTGCTGCGCCAGGTCGGCGTGGACTTCGATCTGCTGATGCTGCGCAGCGATCCGGCGCGCGGCGTCGATGTCACCGAAGAGGTGCATGCGGGTGAGCCGGCCCACGAATACGTGGTCCGGGTGGCGCTCGAAAAAGGCGCGTTCGCCTGGAAGGTGCTGCAACAGCGGCGCCAGCCGCTGCGCCCCGTGCTGACGGCCGATACCACCGTGACGCTGGACGACGAAATCCTCGGCAAACCCGGCACCCCGGCCGAGGCGGCCGCCATGCTCGACCGCCTGTCGGGCCGGACGCACCAGGTGCTGACCACGGTCGCCGTGCATTTCACCGACATGGCCGAGCACGTCACCCAGGTATCGAACGTGCGCTTCGCCAAGCTCACGCCGCACGCCATCCGCGCCTACTGCGCCACGACTGAACCCTACGACAAGGCCGGCGCCTACGGCATCCAAGGGGTGGCCGCGCTGTTCGTCGAGCATATCGAGGGCAGCCACTCGGGGATCATGGGCTTGCCCTTGTTCGAGACGGCCGGGCTGTTGCGCCGCGCGGGCTTGCTGATTTAATCGTCGGCCCTTGTGCAGCGCAGGGCGCACGGCCCAGGCTTAAGCTTGGGTTAACGCCTCGTCGCACCCCCTACTTCCCCCGCCTGCTCTCTTGCCCAGCGTGTATCATGGCACTCTGAACAATATCCCCGTGCCCAGCGTGCCATGAACGAAGACATCCTCATCAATATCACTCCGCAGGAAACGCGCGTGGCGCTGGTCCTGCAGGGCGCGGTGCAGGAGTTGCACATCGAACGCACATTGACGCGCGGCCTGGCCGGGAACGTGTATTCGGGCAAGGTGGTGCGGGTGCTGCCGGGGATGCAGTCGGCCTTCATCGACATCGGCCTGGAACGCGCAGCCTTCCTGCACGTCGCCGACATCTGGGAGGCGCGTCCGCACGACAACACCAACACGCCGCCGACGCCGATCGAAAAGCTGCTGTTCGACGGCCAGGTGCTGACGGTGCAGGTGATCAAGGATCCGATCGGCACCAAGGGCGCGCGCCTGTCGACGCAGATCTCGATCGCGGGGCGCATGCTGGTTTATTTGCCGCAGGATAATCACATCGGGATCTCGCAAAAAATCGAGAAGGAAGCCGACCGCGAACTGCTGCGCACGCGCATGGCGGGGCTGCTACCGGCGGAAGAAAAAGGCGGCTACATCGTGCGCACCCAGGCTGAGGAAGCGTCCGACACCGACCTGGCCGCCGACATCGATTACCTGCGCAAGACCTGGGCCGCGATCCAGACCGGCGCCCGTACCCGCCCGGCTACCAGCCTGCTGTACCAGGACTTGAACCTGGCCCAGCGCGTGCTGCGCGACTTCGTGCACGACGAAACGGCGACGATCCAGGTCGACTCGCGCGAGAACCACGCCATGCTGGTCGAGTTCGCCAAGGTGTACACGCCGAGCGTGCTGGCGCGATTGCAGCACTACACCGGCGAGCGTCCGCTGTTCGACCTGTACGGTGTCGAGGAAGAAATCCTGCGCGCGCTGGGCCGGCGCGTGGACCTGAAATCCGGCGGCTACCTGATCGTCGACCAGACCGAGGCGATGACGACGATCGACGTCAACACCGGCGGCTATGTCGGCGGCCGCAATTTTGCCGATACGATTTTCAAGACCAACCTGGAAGCGGCGCATGCGATCGCGCGCCAGCTGCGCCTGCGCAACCTGGGCGGCATCATCATTCTCGATTTCATCGACATGGAGAACAACGAGCACCGCAACCAGGTGCTCCTCGAGCTCAAGAAAACCCTGGCGCGCGACCGCACCAAGGTGTCGGTCAGTAATTTCTCGGCGCTGGGCCTGGTCGAGATGACGCGCAAGCGCACCCGCGAGTCGCTGGCCCACATCCTGTGCGAGCCCTGCCCGGCCTGCGCCGGCAAGGGACAAGTCAAAACCTCGCGCACGATCTGCTACGAAATCCTGCGCGAATTGCTGCGCGAAGCCAAGCAGTTCAATCCGCGCGAGTTCCGCATCCTCGCCTCGCAAGAAGTCGTGGACATGTTCCTGGAAGAAGAGTCGCAGCATCTCGCCATGCTGGGCGACTTTATCGGCAAGAAAATTTCGCTGCAGGTCGAAAAGGGGTATCACCAGGAACAGTACGACGTGATTCTGATGTGAACTAGCTCCTAACCCATGGCAACTGATTTGCGGCACTTGCGCGAAATAAGCCGCGGCGCCAGTCAGCCCATGGGTGAACCATCCAATTCCCAATGGCTCCAAGCTATATGCATGCGCATTGCATAATCTGCTTGACAATCGCGCTTTTACTTGACTTGCCGGTCGAAAATGCCTAGCTTCGAGGATAGGCGGCTGTTTAGGACACAGCATTCTTCGCAGCGAATCAACCTGGTTCCAGTATGCGTACACAATCATCCGAGGGCATGAGTGAAGCGCGGGGTCAGCGCGACATTGGCGCAGGTGAACGTCGTCATAACTACGATCCCGATACCGACACCGACGACGAGGCCGACCGCCTCGCCGCGATGCTGCGCCTGACCCAGGACCAGATGCTGGTCAACCAGGCGCTGGTGGAAAAAATCTTTGCCTGCGAACGCGCCGAATCGGCACTGCGGGCTTCCGAGCAGCAGCTGCACGATCTTCTCGCGCACCAGCTCGCCACCCGCGAGGACGAGCGCAAGCGCATTTCCCAGGAACTCCACGATTCGCTGGCGCAAAACCTGCTGGCCCTGCGCATCGACATCGTCATGCTGCACCAGCACACCACCAAGCGCCACTATCGCCTGCGCGACCGCATCGGCGCGGCCCTCGACAATGTCGATGTCACGCTGCGCTCGGTGAAAGGGCTGCTGGGCGAACTGCGTCCGTCCGGAATCGAGCTGGGCCTGATGGCCACGGTCGACATGGAGCTGCGCAAGTTCACCCGTGCCAGCGGCATCGCCTGCGAGCTCAGCGGCAGTCCCGGCCTCGACGCCCTGGTCATCGGCGAAGAGGAAGTGCTGACCCTCTACCGGGCGCTGCAGGAGTGCCTGAACAACGTGTTTCGCCATTCCCTGGCCAGCCGCGTCAACGTGCGTCTCGATGGCGGCGCCGACTTCCTGACCATGCGCATCGTCGACAACGGCATCGGCTTCGACCCTGCCGCTCCACGCAAACTCGACAGCTTCGGCCTGCTCGACCTGCAGGAACGCGTCGCCGCGCATGGGGGCGAGCTGATCGTGAAGGGAGCACGCGGGCATGGGACCGAAGTGACCGTGAACATTCCCCTTGCAACCTCGTCCTCGAATGCGTCCACCCCCTCGCGAATCGGATAGAATCCTGTCTTGAACACATCCATTTGAACCCGGCCGGGTTGTGGCGCGCTTGTCGTCAACGGCCATGCTGCTGTTGCCTGAACGCTATGCCAATACCGACCGAGCTGTTCACAACCATCATGGACCGCGTAGTTGCTGAGAAAGCGTCCGATCCCGCCGCCGAGGCCATCCAGGCCTGGCAAAAATTGTTTCACAAATTCAGACCCCTGATCGGCCCCCTGAGCACGGACTTGCTGTTCGCGCGCAGCCTGTTGTCGCACGAGTCGTCGTTTCCATGGTTGCCGCAAATAACGCCAGGCGCGGAGCGGACCGCCTTCGACGCCTTCGAACGCAGCCTCGACACCCGGCCAGGCGCGGACATCGTCGCGGTCAACCGGGCCTTGATGACCACTTATGCGACCACCGTCGCCGAGCTGATCGGGACGCCGCTGGCGTCCAAGTTCCTGCAGGCGGCATTTGCAGAAGATGAAACCAACAAAAACACTTAGGAGTTTGCGTCATGACCGACAAAATTGACCTGCGCATGCTGGCGACGGGCATTCCCGGACTCGACACCGTTCTTGGCGGTGGCTTGCCGGAGCTGTCGTTCAACATCATTGGCGGTGCGCCCGGCAGCGGCAAGACGACCTTTGCCCAGCAGATCATGTTTGCCCTGGCCACGCCGCAGCGCCCCGCGCTGTTTTTCACGGCCATGGGCGAGCCGCCGGTCAAGATGCTGCGCTATCAGCAGCAGTTCAGCTTCTTCGACTTCGACAAGGTCGGCGAATCGATCAATTTCATCAGCCTCGCCGCCGAGGTCGAGCAAGGCAATTACGACGCCGTGCTGGTCCAGATCCTGGAACAGGTGCGCGCACACGCGCCGGCGCTGGTCTTCATCGATTCCTTCCGCTCCTTCGTGCAGGGCGTACGGGGCGACCAGCAAAATGTGGCCGCGCTGCAAAGCTTCGTCCAGCAGCTGGTGGCCCACATGACAGGCTGGAACGCGACCACCTTCCTGATCGGCGAATACCTTGCCAACGAGGCCAGCGAAAATCCCATCTTCACCGTCGCCGACGGCATCATCTGGCTCAACCAGCACGTGCAGCGCGATGTCATGGCGCGCAAGATCCAGATCATCAAGATGCGCGGACAGCAGCAGCGCGCCGGACTGCATGCCTTCCGCATCGATCGCGACGGCCTCAGAATCTTCCCGCGCATCCTGCCCTCGATCGAGCAGGCGGCGCGCAATCCGCTGGCCCAGCCGGTCCAGGCGCGGCTCTCGAGCGGCGTGCCGGTACTTGACGAGCTGCTCGGCGGCGGCTTCCCGGCCGGCTACGCGGTATTGGTCACCGGGCCGACCGGCGCCGGCAAGACGGTGCTGGCCACCGAATTCCTGGCCGCCGGCGCAGCCAATGGCGAGCACGGCGTCATGGCCCTGTTCGAGCGCAATCCGACCCAGCTGATGAACGTGCGGCTCGACGCGCTGGCCCAGGCCGGCCAGGTCAGCCTGGTGAGTATCCGCGCGCTCGACTTGTCGATCGACGAAATGCTGCACGACCTGGTCGGCACCATCGAGCGCACCGGGGCCACGCGGGTGGTGCTGGACTCGATCCCCGGCTTCCTGATGTCGCTGGCGCCGGAAGCGCGCGAAGACTTCAACGAGTCGCTGTACCGCATGGCGACGGTCCTGGGCAGCAAGGGCATCACCCTCTTGATGACCAACGAGATGGAAGACCGCTTCGACGAACTGCGCTTCAGCCCTTACGGCAGCGTGGTGCTGGCCGACGCCGTGATCGTGCTGCGCTATGTCGAATTCGAAGCCGAGCTGCGCACCGTGATCTCGGTCGTCAAGGTGCGCGGAGCGAAACACAGCCGCCAGTTCCGCACCTTCGAGATCACCGACGACGGCGTCGTCATCGGCAGCGGGCCGACGCCCTACGACGGCATCCTGGGCGGGATGGGACGCTCGCGGCCCTGATCCGATGCGCGCCTGGCGCGCGTGTCACGGCCGGTATTCGAGATGGCCGTCGCGCAGCTTCAGGCGCCGCACGCCGGGCAGGCCGATCAGGTCGCGGTCGTGGCAGGCCATGACGACCGTCGTGCCCTGGTCGACCAGGGTCGGGATCAGCGCGATCACCTGTTCGCGCGCGGCGCCGTCCAGGTTCGCGGTCGGTTCGTCCAGCAGCAGCAAACGCGGCTGCAGCACGCGGGCGCGGGCCAGCGCCACGCGCTGCTTCTCGCCGCCCGACAGGCGGGTCGGGTCGGTATCGCGCAGATAGCCCACGCCGGCCCAGTCCATCGCCTCTTGCACCGCCCGGGCGACCTGCTCTTTCGCTTCGCCGCGCGCCGTCAATCCATAGCCGATGTTGCGCGCGACGCTGGTCGAAAACATGATCGGGTGCTGGTGCACGTAGACGATCGCACGGCGCAGCTGCGGCGGATACGGATGCAGCGCCAGCTGCCGGCCTTCGAACTCCACGCTCTCCACCTGCGCGGTCTCGAGCCCGGCCAGCACGCGCAGCAGCGTGCTCTTGCCGACGCCATTCACGCCGGTGAGCACATAGGCGCTGGCGGCGTCCAGGGTCAGCGCGTCGATATCGAACAGCAGGCGCTCGCCATGGCGCTTCTTCAGGCCGCGCACGGTCAGCAAGGCGCTCATGCGCGCCCCCCGGCGGTGTGCGCTTCGCCTTGCAGCAGCATCAGGGCGCCGTTCATCAGCAGCGCCAGGGCGACCAGCACGATGCCCAGCGCGATGCCCTGCGCGAACTCGCCCTTGCTGGTCTCGAGCGCAATCGCGGTGGTGATGGTGCGCGTTTCGCCTTCGATGTTCCCGCCGACCATCAGCGCGCAACCCACTTCCGAGATCACCCGTCCGAAACCGCTGATCACGGCCGCCATCACGCCGTAGCGCGCCTCGTGCAGGACGGTGGTCATGACGCGCCAGCGCGAGGCGCCCAGCGCGCGCGCCGTCTCGGCGTAGCGCGCGTCGAGCGCCTGCACCGCCGCCAGCGTAAAGGCCAGCAGCACCGGCAGGCCGACCACGAACTGGCCGGCGACGATGCCCGACTGCGAGAACAGCCATTCCAGCGAACCGAGGGGGCCGCGGCGCGACAGCAGCAGATACAGCAGCAGGCCGATCAGCACGGTCGGCAGCGAGAGCGCGCACTGGGCCAGCCAGACCACGATGCGGCGCCCCGGGAAGCGGTGCATGGCGATCGCGTAACCCAGCAGCACGGCGGGAGGGGTGGCCAGCAGCAGGCCGATGACGCTGGTTTTCAGCGAGACCCAGATGATGCGCCAGAGCGCCGGGTCGCCGGAAAACAGCAGCGCGAAAGCGTGCGCCGTGGCGTCGAACAGGGACATCGGTTCGCTCAGGCGCTGCGCGGATAGTGCGGGACGTCGACCAGCTCCGGCTCGAAGATGAGCCGCTCCTGCCCGGCCAGCAGCAGGAAGTGCTTGCCGCTGCAGCGCGCCAGCAGCGACATGCCGACCTTCTGCGCCACCATGTGCCCCATCTGCGTGGTACCGGAGCGCGACAGCAGGAAGGGAATGCCCATCTGGGCGCCCTTGATGACCATCTCGGAGGTCAGGCGGCCGGTGGTATAGAACACCTTGTCGTCGCCGTGCATCCCGTCCAGCCACATCAGGCCGGCGATCGCGTCGACCGCGTTGTGGCGGCCCACGTCTTCGACGAAATACAGCAGCTCGCCCGTGTTCGAGAACAGCGCGCAGCCATGCACCGAGCCGGCCTGTTTATAGATCGATTGCTGGGTGCGGATGGTGTCGACGATGCGGTACACGACCGATTGACGCAGGCGTGCGCTATCGCTGAGGGAAATCGTCTCCACCTCATCCATTAATCCGCCGAATACCGAGCCCTGGCCACAGCCGGTGGTGACGACCTTTTTCGCCGTGCGCGCTTCGACGTCGGCGATACCGCCGCGCGTGACCACCGCCACCGCGTCGACCGCCCAGTCGACCTGCACCGACACCACGTCCTCGACCGCGCGCACCAGGCGCTGGTTGCGCAGGTAGCCCAGGGTCAGCGCTTCGGGCGCGCCGCCGAGCGTCATCAGCGTTACCAGCTCGCGCTTGTCGACATACACCGTCAACGGGCGCTCGGCCGGAATCGCGATGGTCGAGGCGCGCCCCCGTTCGTCGAGCACGCTCACCTCGTGGGTGAGAGGAGCGTGCGCGTTGGACAGTTGTGGGCGCGTCGTTGGCAAAGACGGAGGCAGGTCTGGACAGTTCATGTGGCCGATTGTGCCATGCCGGCCAGGATTTGGCCGCCACCGTAGCTGCTTTGCCGTGCGACCTCCCCGCCCGGCGTGACCTTGATCGCGCAGTACTTGAATTCCGGGATCTTCCCGAACGGGTCGAGCGCGGCATTCGTGAGGCGGTTGATCGCCGCTTCGTAGTAGCAGAACGGGACGAAGATCGCGCCCACCGGCGAGCTGTCGTCGGCCCGCGCATACAGCACCACTTCACCGCGGCGCGAAGCGATCGTGATCGGCGCGCCCGGCGTGATGCCCATGCGTTCCATATCCAGCGGGTGCACCAGCGCCACCGGATCGGGCTCGATCGCATCCAACACCGTGGCGCGCCGGGTCATGCTGCCGGTGTGCCAGTGCTCGAGCTGGCGGCCCGTGATCAGCACCAGCGGGTACTCGGCATCGGGCCGCTCGTCGGCCGGGATGATATCGGCCGGGACGAAGCGCGCCCGCCCTCCCTCGCGCGGGAACAGTTCGGTGAACACGACCGGCTGGCCGACGTCGCCCTCGTTCATGCAAGGGTAGACGACGGCGCCGTTGCGCTCGAGGCGATCCCAGGTGATGCCGCCGATGCTGGGCATCGTGTGGCGCATCTCGTCGAACACTTCCGACACGTGGCCGTAATTCCACGGCAGGCCGAGGCGGTTCGCCATCTGCTGGATGATCCACAGGTCCTGTTTCGCCTCGCCCGGCGGCTCGATCGCCTGGCGCCCCAGCTGCACCAGGCGGTCGGTGTTGGTGAAGGTGCCGGTCTTCTCGGGGAAGGCGGAGGCCGGCAGGATCACGTCGGCCAGGTACGCGGTCTCGGTCAGGAAGATATCCTGCACCACCAGGTGCTCCAGCGCTGCCAGCGCGGCGCGCGCATGGTTCGCGTCCGGGTCGGACATGGCCGGGTTCTCGCCCATGATGTACATGCCGCGGATCTGGCCATGGTCGATCGCGTCCATGATCTCGACCACCGTCAGGCCCGGCTTCGGGTCCAGCGTGGCGCCCCAGGCGGCCTCGAAACGGGCGCGCGCTTCCGGGTTGTCGACGCGCTGGTAGTCCGGCAGCATCATCGGGATCAGGCCTGCATCCGACGCGCCTTGCACGTTGTTCTGGCCGCGCAGCGGGTGCAAACCGGTGCCGGGACGGCCGATCTGGCCCGTCATCAGCGCCAGCGCGATCAGGCAGCGCGCGTTATCGGTGCCGTGCACGTGCTGCGAGACGCCCATGCCCCACAGGATCATCGAGCCCTTCGAGGTCGCATACAGGCGCGCGACATAGCGGATGGTCTCGGCGTCGATGCCGCAGATCGGCGCCATCGCCTCCGGGCTGTACTCGGCGACGTTCGCCTCCAACTGTTCGTAGCCGATGGTGCGGCTGGCGATGAAGGCCTGGTCGACCAGTTTTTCGGTGACGATCACGTGCATCATCGCGTTCAGCAGCGCGACGTCGGTATCGGCCTTGAACTGCAGGTAGCGGTGGGCGTGGCGGGCCAGCTCCGAGCGGCGCGGGTCGAGCACGATCAGCTTGGCGCCGGTGCGCACCGCGTTCTTGATCCAGGTCGCCGCCACCGGGTGGTTCACGGTCGGATTGGCGCCGATGATGACGATGACTTCGGCGCGCGTCACGTCCATCACCGGATTCGATACGGCGCCCGAGCCGATCCCTTCGAGCAGGGCCGACACCGACGAGGCGTGGCACAGGCGCGTGCAGTGGTCGACGTTATTCGTGCCGAAGCCGGTGCGCACCAGTTTCTGGAACAAGTACGCTTCCTCGTTGCTGCCCTTGGCCGAGCCGAAGCCGGCCAGTGCGTTGCCGCCGTGGGTGTCGCGGATGGCAGCGAGCTTGCCGCCGGCCAGCGCCAGCGCTTCTTCCCAGCTCGCTTCGCGGAACACTTCCAGCACGCGGTCCGGATCCATCACGAAGTCGCCGGTTTTCGGCATGCCTTCGCGCCGGATCAGCGGGCGGGTCAACCGGTGCGGATGGTGCGCGTAGTCGAAGCCATAGCGGCCCTTGACGCACAGGCGGCCCAGGTTGGCCGGGCCGTTGCGCCCTTCCACGAACAGGATCTTGTTGTCCTTGATGTTATAGGTCAGCTGGCAGCCGACGCCGCAGTACGGACAGACCGAGTCGACCTGTTTGTCGGGGACGGTCAAGGCCACCTCGCGCGCCGGCATCAGGGCGCCGGTCGGACAGGCCTGCACGCATTCGCCGCAGGCCACGCAGGTCGAGGCGCCCATCGGGTCGTCCTGGTCGAACACGATCTTCGCGTTCTCGCCGCGGAAGGCCAGGCCGATCACGTCGTTCACCTGTTCGTCGCGGCAGGCGCGCACGCAGCGCGTGCACTGGATGCAGGCGTCCAGGTTGACGGTGATCGCCGCGTGGGTGTCGTCGCGCCGCGGCTGGGCGCGGGTGCGCGGGAAGCGCGACAGGCCGAGGCCGAGCTTTTCGGCCCAGACGTCGACTTCGTTCTTGCGCGTGTACTCGGCTTCCGGCATGTCGGCCAGCAGCAGTTCGAGCACCATCTTTTGCGCGGCGGTGGCACGCGGGCTGTCGGTGGTGACCTTCATGCCCTGGCTCGGATGGCGGCAGCAGGACGGCGCCAGCACGCGCTCGCCGTCGATCTCGACCATGCAGGAGCGGCAGTTGCCGACCGCTTCATAGCCTTCCTTGTAGCACAGGCGCGGAATCTCGATGCCTTCGCGGCCGGCGACCTCGATCAGCGTCTCGTGCGGCAGCGCCGCCACCAGGCGGCCATTGAGTTCGAATGTAACGGTAGGGGTAATGGCGTTCATGGCTTGTACCTTTTACTGAGCCAGCTCGTGCGGGAAGTATTTGATGACGCAGTCGAACGGGTTCGGCGCGGCCTGGCCCAGGCCGCAGATCGACGCGTCGCGCATCACCTGCGACAGTTCGCCCAGCAGCGGCACGTCCCAGACGGGTTGCTTGATAATGTCGAGCGCCTTGGCGGTGCCGTTGCGGCAGGGCGTGCACTGGCCGCAGGACTCGTCCTTGAAGAAGGCCAGGGTATTCCTGGCGGCGGCGGTGGCGGTATCGCGGTCCGACAGCACGACGACCGCAGCCGAACCGATGAAGCAACCGTAGGGCTGCAGCGTGTCGAAGTCGAGCGGAATGTCGCCCATGGCGGCCGGCAGGATGCCGCCCGAGGCGCCGCCCGGCAGGTAGGCATAGAAACTGTGGCCGTCCTGCATGCCGCCGCAGTACTCCTCGATCAGCTCGACAATCGTGATGCCGGCCGGGGCCACCTTCACGCCCGGCTGCTTGACGCGGCCGGAGACCGAGAACGAGCGCAAACCACGGCGGCCGTTGCGCCCGAAGCCGGCGAACCAGTCGCCGCCGCGTTCCAGGATCTCGCGCACCCAGTGCAGCGACTCGAAATTGTGTTCCAGCGTCGGGCGGCCGAACAGGCCTACCTGCGCCACATACGGCGGACGCAGTCGCGGCATGCCGCGCTTGCCCTCGATCGATTCGATCATGGCCGACTCTTCGCCGCAGATATAGGCGCCGGCGCCGCGGCGCAGGAATATTGGCGGCATGTTCTGCACCGGCGGGTCGGCGCGCAGTTTGTCGAGCTCGGCTTCGAGCATGGCGCGGCAGCCGTGGTATTCGTCGCGCAGGTAGATATAGATGGCCTCGATGCCGACCGCCCAGGCGGCGATCAGGGCGCCTTCCAGGAAGCGGTGCGGATCGCGCTCGAGATACACGCGGTCCTTGAAGGTGCCGGGTTCGCCTTCGTCGATGTTAATCGCCATCAGGCGCGGACCGGCTTCGGCGCGCACGATGCGCCACTTGCGGCCCAGCGGGAAGCCGGCGCCGCCCAGGCCGCGCAGGCCCGACGATTCGAGCGTCTTGATGACGTCCTCGACATCGTGGCGTCCGGCGATGCATTCGCGCAGCAGCTGGTAGCCGCCGGCGCGGCGGTAGGCCGGGTAGTCGACCTGGCCGGCGACGAGGTCGGTGTTGTTGCCCGCGGCGACCGCGGCGGCGACCGTGTCGACATTCGCATGCGGGATGGCATGCTGCCCCACCACTGCCGCGGGTGCCTGCTCGCAGCGGCCGATGCAGGGTGCTTCGAGGACGCGCACTTCGCGTCCGAGCAGCGCCGGCAGTTTGGCCAACAGGTCCTGGGCGCCCGCCATCTCGCACGACAAGCCGGCGCAGACGCGCACGGTCAGCGCCGCCGGGGCGGCCTCGCCCTCTTTCACAATGTCGAAGTGGTGATAAAAGCTGGCAACCTCGTACACCTCGGTCTGCGCGAGGCGCATTTCCTGTGCCAGCGCCGCCATGTGGGCGCTCGAGATGCAACCGAAATGGTCTTGCAGCTTGTGCAGGTGTTCGATCAGCAGGTCGCGCTGGCACGATTGCTCTCCAAGCAGGGCCTGGACCTCGCGCAGCGCCTGCGGGTCGACGCGGCGGCCCTTCGGGGCTTCGCGTTTGCGCTGGCGGCTGGCGCCGAAGGGCTGGTCGATGCGGGCAATCGGGATGATGGGATGGTTCATGATGGTGTCCCGGTGATCTTTGGTGCGTTGGTTGTTGTGCGGCGGGTGTTTCATGCGGTGTAGCGCGTGGAGCCCGGGCTCCACGCGCTACAGCGTCAAACAACGATTACTTGAAGAGTACCGACGCCTTCTGCAGCGTCACCCAGATGCCGAACATCAGCGGAATGCCGACCGCCAGCCAGGCAAAGGCCGTAACCAGCGGGCTGGTGGCCGCGCCGCCATTGCTGGCGCCGAGACGGGTGCCGGTCATGGCGCCGATGTCGCGCTCGTGCGCCAGCTTCTTTTCCTCTGCCAGTTCGGCTTCGGTCATGAAGTACTTGTCGGCCAGCGGGCGGATCATCGTGTTGAGCAGTACGCCCACCAGCACCAGGCCGGCCAGCACATACATCGTCACGTCGTAGGCTTGCGCCTTCGCTACGCCGTGCTCGATCTGGTACTCGCGGATGTAGTTGATCAAGAGCGGACCAAACACACCAGCGGCGGCCCAGGCCGTCAACAGGCGGCCGTGGATGGCGCCCACCATTTGCGTACCGAACAGGTCGGCCAGGTAGGCCGGCACGGTGGCGAAACCACCGCCGTACATCGACAGGATGATGCAGAACGCGGCGACGAACAGCGCCTTGTTGCCGGTCTGCGCCAAGGACGGAATCGATACATACAGTATAAACCCGAGGATCAGGAAGATGAAGTAGGTTGCCTTACGGCCAATGAAGTCCGAGCACGATGCCCATGCGAAGCGGCCGCAGATGTTGAACAGCGACAGCAGGCCGGTGAAGCCGGCGGCAATCGCCGCGATCTGGGCTTTTTGCGCAGTGTCGAGGTCGTTGATGCCGAGGTCGATGCCGATCAGGCGCCCGCCGAACACTTCCTGCAGCAGTGGCGAGGCCATGCCCAGGATGCCGATACCGGCCGTCACGTTCAGGCACAGCACGCCCCAGATCAGCCAGAATTGCGGGATGCCCCAGACACGGCTGGCATGCACGTGCTTCGAGGTGATCATCGCATTCGACGATTTGGCCGGTGGATTCCAGCCATCCGGCTTCCAGCCGGTGGCGGGCACGCGGTAGGTCAGCGCGCCGCAGACCATGAAGACGAAGTAGATCGCGGCCAGGGCCAGGAAGGTTTCCCAGACGCCGACCGAGTTCGCCGTGGCGAAGTGCTTCATCAGCTTGTCGGCCAGCGGGGCGCCGATCACGGCACCGCCGCCGAAGCCCATGATGGCCATGCCGGTCGCCATGCCGCGGCGGTCCGGGAACCATTTGATCAGTGTCGAGACCGGCGAAATATAGCCGAGACCCAGGCCAATGCCGCCGATGACGCCGGAACCGATCCACATCAGCCAGATCTGGTGGGTGTAGACGCCCAGTGCCGAGATGACCAGGCCGCCGCACCAGCAGAGCGCCGCGACGAAACCGGCCTTGCGTGGACCGGCGTGCTCGAGCCAGCCGCCGAACAGCCAGGCGGCCAGTCCCAGGAAGACGAAGAACATCGTGTACATCCACCCCAGCATCGAAATCTTCCAGTCGCAGGTGGTCGAGAAGATCTGGGCCATGAAGCCCAGGTCGGCGCCGCAAGCCACCGATTCCTTGATACCGATGGCTTTCGACAGCGGCAGCCAGAACACCGAGAAGCCATAGGCCATGCCGATGCACAGGTGAATTGCCAGCGCCGCGGGCGGCACCAGCCAGCGATTGAAGCCAGGTCCCGCGATCGTGCGTTCCTTACTTAGAAAATCAAACAAACCCATTGTCCCCTCCGGTTTTTTTAGTTCCTGAATATGCTTTTTAAAGCATATCTATCAGGCATTTTTTATTGCCAGCCGAGGGTACCATGATGTTTCTGGTGACGAAATAGGCTATTTTTAGCATATGCTCAAAGTTCATATCCGCCCGCACTGGGAGATCAGCGTCAAGGGCGAGGCGCCGCTCGACACCAAGGACTTGCTCGGTCTTTTATTGTCGATCCAGGACACCGGTTCGATCGCCCAGGCGGCGAAAAGTGTCGGCCTGTCCTACCGCTATGCGTGGGGCTTGCTGCGCTCGGCGGAAGCGCTGTTCGGCGAACAGCTGTTGCAGACCGGGCGCGGGCGCGGCACCGCGCTCACGCCGCTGGCGCAAAAGCTGGTCTGGGCCGACCGCCGCATCGCCGCGCGCCTGTCGCCGACGCTGCACAGCCTGGCCTCGGAACTGGAAGCCGAACTCGGACGCATCACCGCCAGCAAGCTGCGCCCCCTGCGCATGGACGCCAGCCACGGCTTCGCGGTGGCGGCGCTGACCGGCTGCATCGACCGCGACGCCCTGCCGCTCGACCTGCGCTACCGCACCAGCACCGACGCCGTGGCGGCGCTGGCGCGGCGCGAATGCGACCTGGCCGGCTTCCACGTTCCGCTCGGCCGCTTCCAGGCGCCGACCACCGCCTGGTATCTGCGCTGGCTCGATCCGAACCAGCATTGCCTGGTACGGGTGGCCGGCCGCCAGCAGGGCTTGATCGTGGCGCGCGGCAATCCGCTCGGCGTCAAAGGCCTGGCCGACCTGGCACGTCCGGAAGTACGCTTCGTCAACCGCCAGGCCGGCTCCGGCACGCGCATGCTGCTTGAAATGATGCTGGCGGCGGACGGTCCGCCGCTGGAATCGATCAACGGCTACAACAGCGCCGAGTTCACGCATTCGGCGGTGGCCGCCTACATCGCCAGCGGCATGGCCGACGCCGGCATCGGCATGCGCGCCGCCGCCGCCCAGTTCAAGCTCGATTTCCTTCCCCTGGTGCGCGAACATTATTATTTTGCCCTGCGCATCGACGCCGTCGACGAGCCGCCCATGCATCAGCTGCTCGCGCTGATGCGCGAGCCGTCCTATCACCGGCTGGTGTCCGCCCTGCCCGGCTACGATGCCACCGGCACCGGCCAGCTGGTCACGATCGCCGACGCGTTTTCTTTGCAAGCCTGAAACGCGCGGCGCGCCCACTTCACGGCCACTCCTGCGCTCCCTCAAGTAAGCGTTCTCGTCCGTCGTTAGATTGGAGTCTTTGCCTGAACGGGCACGACGAAGGGGACGCCATGATCGACAGATATTTCATCACGCTCGGTGCAGCGACCACGGCCGGCGGCAAGGTTACCTCAGGCAACCGCTTCCGGACCATCGGCGAACTGCCGGTGGCGCTCGAAGGCGACACCTGCTGGTGCCCCGCCTGCCTGTCGGAAGGCGTCATCGTGCCCGACGGGCCGCGCCTGGACGAGACCGTCGATGGCCGCCAGCTGGCCCTGCACGACGACCTGTGCGCCTGCAAGTGCAGCCCGCCGCCGCGCCTGGTCGCGGCGCAAACCTTCATGTGCCAATCGATCGACAGCGACTGGTACGCGGACAAGCACGCGGCGGCGACGGCGGCCGCGGCGCGCGCCAATGCCGACGCGCTCGACGCGGACGCAGCCGCGATGCTGCCGCTGGTCCTGATCGATCCGGACACGCTGGCGCCCCTCGCCAGCGGCGCCTACCGGCTCGACCTGAAGGAGGGACGGGTCGAGGACACGCTGGACGACAAGGGCAACACCCGCCCCTTGACCGACGCGGAGCGGGCCGGCGTCCTCGCCTGGCATCTGGACCAAACCTGATGCTGGCCCGCTATGTACCAGGCGCCGGCAACCCCTGGTTCGCCCGACACAGGTACCACGGCATTCCGGTCAACAGGAACATCGTGCCGACTCGCCAGTGCAAGCTGTACCACTGCGTCGGCCCGGCGGCGACGGTGCAGCAAGCCATTGCCGTCCCGATCCTGACGCCCGAACACCTGTGGGGCAGCTTCCAGGCGGAGGCCGAAGCCATCCTCATGGTGAACGGCAGTTTCGAAGGGAACGATCGCGAACGCAACAAACGGATCAATGCCGCCTACGCGAAACTCTGGCTGGCCGACAACCGTTTCCAGTGGGCCGGGCTGGCGGCCTTTGCGTCGAAGCAGGTCGGGTGCGGGCTGCTGCATTCGGCCGAGACGGTCGACAAGAACCGGCGCGAGCGGGAACGGTTCCAGCTATCGATCGCGACGATGCTGCCCGGGGCGCAGGCCGCGGTCGGCGTGCAGGCGGCGACCGAGGCCGGTGCGGCTTATCTTTACCAGAAACTCGGCTTTGGGAATGCGCACCTGTTTTTGGATATTTATCCGCTGCACAGGTTTTTCATGGAGCGGGGGTGGGAGGAGTTCAATGTCTATTTGGACAAAAGGCAGAACGAGAAATATCCGGTGCTCTGGGCGGTGGATAGAAATACTCTTCGGTTTGGGACGCCGTTTGACGAGATTCGCGATGGATTCAATCACATCAATTCGGGAAACCTGGCGCTGAGCGTCGAGCAGATCGCCCAACATGAGCAGGTTAATATTTTGCAAAAAATCCTGTACAACGATCCCCTGCTGCAGAAGCTCATTGCCTTGAACCAGTATGCCTGGGCAACCGGATTTCCGACTGGCGAACACGAAGAGATCAAGCTGACCTTGTCGGCCGAATGCAAGGCCAGGCCAGGTTTGACCGCGTGGTTCTCTCGGGACAAGAACGCCAAGCTATGGATTGCTGCGGAGCGTATGCCGTTTGTGCTGCAAGCGGCAAAGCGATTCCACACACTCGTCAACGGCCCCGAACGTTCCCATGTCGAAGCCTCGATTCGCGCAATCGCAGCTGGCGGAGGTGTCGCATGAAGCACCGATATCGCATCATGGCCGTGTTGCCTGCCTTCGTCGTCGCCGCCGTTTGGTGGCAATCGCGCGTGCCCGAGCCAACCATCCTGGCCTTCCGCCTTGGCCAGACCTTCGAGGAGGTCGCCCGGCATTCCAGCTACCCAGTGATGGCGCGTTCAAACCGGCCCGTCGACGACCCGGGAGACCACAAATTCGGTGCGATTTACGTTGAAGAACCAGCCGTGATCATCCGCTTCACCGATCCGAAACACGGGTTCAGGCTGCCGCCCACAAAGTTCGCCGTACTGACCTTCTCGTTTAATCGAGCAGTCACCCTTACCACTTCGCCGATGCTGGAGCCACTGCCTTTCGACGAGGCCGTCGCCGCCCTGGAGAATCTCCAAAACCAGTTCAAGGCCGGTGGCTGGGAGCCTTGGGAGAAGGACGACAGTACGTGGTTCGACCTGACGGCCGAAGGGAAGAAGCGGCTCTATGCCCGGATGTTTGAGCCTGGCTATATGCAATGGTCGAGCTTACGGGTTCCCAAGTTGTACGGCATGACTTTCAGGTTGAAATGTACCGAAGGCTGCTGGACGCGGGAACCGCCCTATCGGTTTCTTATCGATATCGGCGTCGGTAACGATTACGAGTCGAACGACCCGATGCGCTGGAGGCGACCAGGGGCGGCGGTGACTGACCCGCGCGTTCCATGACACCACGCCCTCAGCGCCGCCGCTTCTTCCAGTCATAACCCGGCCCCGTCACATCCACCCCCGGATGCCCCACCGATTCCGGGTGCTCGGAACACATCGTGATGAAGCGCACGCCCTCGCCGGCGCGCTGGCGGCGCCGCAAGTCTTCCATGAAGCCCATTGCCTTGACCATCTCGTCGGTGCCGAAAGCCTGGGCTTCGGGGCGGCTGCCCGCGTCCTCGATCATCGTCCAATACACCATATACATACGACCACTCCACAACACGTTTCAAGGGAATTAGCAACGCGCTCACTGCCTGTTTATTTTGCACCGCAGCAGCGGACAGAAGCGCACGCGTTGGATGACGATAGCAGATATTTAGCAGAGGAAACGGACGCAAAGACACAAAGTAGGACTAGTCCGAAATGTACCTTATATGTTCGCCGTTTCACATAACCGCCTGCACAGGGCCGTTAGGCTAGGGCCTGTCTCATAAATAGCAGGTATTTCTCATGAACATCAGCAAGCAGATCCCGCCAGATACCGCACCCGGGCTTGCGCTTTGGGGCGGACTCGAATGCACGGTGAACCGTGTACGCGACAATTATTTCAGCCAGATGGAACGCAATGGCCACGCCGAGCGCGTGGACGACATCGAACGCTTCGCGTCCCTCGGCATCAAGGCGATCCGCTATCCTGTGCTGTGTGAACGCACCGCGCCGAACGGCATCGAGCATGCCGACTGGGCCTGATCCACCACGGCAGCGGCCCCGAACATACAAGCCTGGTCGATCCGGCCTTTCCCGACAAGCTGGCCGAGTACGCCGGCGCGGTCGCCCGGCGCTATCCCTGGGTCACCTACTACACCCCGGTCAACGTACCCTTGACGACGGCGCGCTTCTCCGGCCTGGCCGGGGTCTGGTACCCGCATGGCAAAAGCCACGCGACGTTTGTCCGCGCCCTGCTGAATCAATGCAAGGCCACCGTCCTGTCGATGCGCGCCATCCGCGCCGTCAATCCGGAGGCGAAACTGGTGCAGACCGACGACCTCTCGAAAACCTACGGCACGCCTGAAATGGCCTGGCTGGCGAACTTCTTCAACGAACGGCGCTGGCTGGCCTGGGACATCCTGTGCGGGAAGATCGATCCCCAGCACGCGCTCTTGAACTACCTGCTCGAGTCCGGCGCCACGCGCGAAGAACTGCTCTGGTTCCGCGAGAACGACTGCCCGCCCGACATCATCGGCGTCAACTACTACGCCACCAGCGAACGCTGGCTCGATCACCGCACCGAACGCTATCCGGCCGACCGGGTCCACGCCTACGACGGCCACCTGCATGCCGACATCGAGACGCCGCGCGCGCTAGCCACGCCCACGCCCGGCATCGGTCCGCTCCTGATGGAAACCTGGGAGCGCTACGGCTTGCCGATCGCGATCACCGAAGCCCATATCGACGCCAACCGCGAAGACCAGCTGCGCTGGCTGCTCGAAATCTGGAATGCCGCGAACAAGGCGAAACTGAACGGCGCCGACATCCGCGCCGTCACCGTCTGGGCCCTGCTCGGCTCGTATGACTGGAACTGCCTGGTCACCGAATGCCGCGGCTACTACGAGCCGGGTCCGTTCGACGTGCGCGGGCCGCAGCCGCGGCCGACGGCGCTGGCCGACATGATGCGCGAACTGGCCAGCGGCCGTGCGCTGTCGAACCCGGTGCTGCAAGGCCAGGGCTGGTGGCGCCGGCCGGGCCGCTTTTTCTGCAAACCGGTCGCTACCCGCACGGCGGTGGCCGACATCGCGGTGCGCGGCCAGTTCAAGTCGAACCATGTGCAGCCGATCCTGATCGCGGGCGCTACCGGCACCCTCGGCTCGGCCTTCGCCCGCATCTGCGAGAAGCGCAACCTGGCCTACCACGTGCTCGCCCGCCAGGAGATGGACATCACCGATCCGGCCTCGGTCGAGGCGGCGATCCTGCGCTTCAAGCCCTGGGCGGTGATCAACGCCGGCGGCTATGTGCGGGTCGACGAAGCCGAACGCGATGAAGCCGCCTGCTTGGACGGCAATACCCACGGCCCGACCGTGCTGGCCCTGGCCAGCATCCGCCACGCGCTGCGCTTCATGACCTTCTCGAGCGACCTGGTGTTCGACGGCGCCAAGGGCCGGCCGTATGTCGAGTCCGACCCGGTGGCGCCGCTCGGCGTCTACGGGCGCAGCAAGGCCGCTTCCGAGCGCCGCGTGCTGGAAGCCGATCCGCAGGCGCTGGTGATTCGCACCAGCGCCTTCTTCGGCCCCTGGGACAGGCACAATTTCGTCACCCAGGCGCTGGCCGCCTTGCGCGCCGGCCAGCCGTTCACGGCCTCGAACGACCTGGTGATCACGCCGACCTATGTGCCGGACCTGGTCAACGCCAGCCTCGATTTGCTGATCGACCGCGAGCGCGGCGTCTGGCACCTGACCAACGGCCAGGCCGTGAGCTGGGCCGAACTGGCGCGCAAGGCCTGCGAGTTCGCCGGCGTCGACGCGCGTAACCTGCGGGAGCGGCCGGCGACGGAGCTGGGCTATGCGGCGCCGCGCCCGGCCTGCTCGGCCCTGGGCAGCGAACGCGGCCTGCTGCTGCCTTCGCTCGCCGATGCGCTGGGGCGCTATATCCGGGCGCTCGAGGAACACCTGGCCGACGACGGTGAAATGGCGGGTGCGGCGGCGCATTACGCGAGTTGATCTCGGTCGGTGGACAGCGGCGAACCGTCGAGTGGACGGAGGGCGCCTACTTCGCCAGCATCGGCTCCAGGGCTTTCCACACCAGCGGCGCTTCCATCTTCTCCATGCAATCGTGGTGCCCGAGCGGGCATTCGCGCTGGCGGCAGGGCGCACAGTCGATGCGCAGCGAAAGCGCGCGCGCCATGTCGGAGAACGGCGGCGCGTGGTCCGGATCGGTCGGGCCGTACAGCGCGATCACCGGCCGGTTCAGGCTCGAGGCGATGTGCAGCAGGCCAGAGTCGTTGGCCACCACGGCGGCGGCGCCGGCGATCAGGGCAAAAGCTTCGTCGAGCCGGGTCTCGCCGGCCAGGTTGCGCATCGAAGCGGCGGCCGCGCCGGCCAGGGCCAGCACCTCGTCGCAGGTGTCGCGGTCCTTGGGTGAGCCCAGCAGCGCGACCTGCGCTGCGCCGTCGCCCTCCAGCACGGCCTGCGCCAGCGCGGCGAAGTGGCGCGGCGGCCAGCGCTTGGCAGCGCCGAATTCGGCGCCGGGCGCGAACACCACCAGCGGACGGTCCTGCGCGATGCCGAGGCGCTCGAAGGCAGCCGCGATACGTTGGTCCGGTACCCGCAGGCGCGGACGCGGCGCCGGCGCCAACGGCGCATCCGGGGCCAGCGCGAGCGCGGCGTAGAACGGCACCATCGGGCGCGGCGGGACATCGTCGTGATGCATTACATTGATCAGGCCATGGCGCATCTCGCCCTTGTAGCCGACGCGCCGGGGGATCCCCGCCAGCCACGGGATCAGCGCGTATTTCAGGGTATTGGGCAGCACGTAGGCGTCGACATAGCCGCGCGCGCGCAGCAGCCGCGCATACTTCCAGCGCTCGCGCAGCTGCAGCGCCTTGTGCCGGAACGGGGTTTCGAGCACGGTGTCGACCTCGCGCACCGCGCGCCACACCGGCGCCACCGAGGGCGGCGCCAGCACGTCGATCGGGCGATCCGGATGCCGCGCCTTCAGGCGCTGCAGCAGCGGCTGCGCCATCACGGCGTCGCCGATCCAGTTCGGCGAGATGACCAAGGTGCGTCCTGCGTTCATTTCGCGCCCACCGCGTCGGCGAACTGCAGCCGGTACAGGTTGGCGTAGACGCCGCCGGCGCCCAGCAGCGCGTCATGCGTGCCCTGCTCGACGATGCGGCCCTGCTCCAGCACCACGATGCGGTCGGCGCGTTCGATGGTCGACAGGCGGTGCGCGATCACGATGGTGGTGCGCCCGGCCATCAGCGTGTCGAGCGCGGCCTGCACGGCGCGTTCGGATTCGTTGTCCAGCGCCGACGTCGCCTCGTCGAGGATCAGCAGCGGCGCATCCTTGTAGATCGCGCGCGCGATTGCCACGCGCTGGCGCTGGCCGCCCGACAGGCGCATGCCGTTTTCGCCGATCATCGATTCAACGCCGTCCGGCAGGCGCGCCACCACGTCCGTCAGGTGCGCGGCCTTCACTGCCGCGGCCAGGCGCTCGTAGTCGATGCGCTCCACGCCATAGGCGATATTCGCCGCCAGCGTGTCGTCGAACAGCACCACGTTCTGGCTCACCATCGCCAGCTGGGCGCGCAGGCTGGCCAGGCGCAGCTCGGGATAGGGCACGCCGTCGAGCAGGATGCGCCCTTGTTGCGGATCGTAGAAGCGGGTCGCCAGGTTCACGAAGGTCGACTTGCCGCCGCCCGAGATGCCGACCAGCGCCACCGTCTGGCCCGGCTGGATGTCGAGCGTGACGTCGCGCAGGGCGTCGCCCGCGGCGTTCGGGTAGCGGAACGAGACGTTCTCGAAGCGCAGGTGTCCGGCCGCCTTGGCCAGTTCGCGGGTGCCGCTGTCTTCCTCGACGGGCGAATCGATCATCTCGAACACGGTTTCGGCGGCGGCGATCCCGCGCTGCATCGGGCCGTTGACCTCGGCCAGCGATTTCAGGGGCGTGAGCAGCATCAGCATCATCGTCACGAACTGGGTGAACTCGCCGACCGTCATGTTGGCGCGGATCGCCAGCACGATCACCAGCGACAGCGTCATGGCGGTGGCGACCTGGGTGATCGGCGTGGTGGCCGCGAAGGCGACCGTGCTGCGCTGGGAAAAGCCGCGCAGCGCCTCGCTACGGGTGTCGAAGCGCTGGCGCTCGTAACGCTCGCCCGAGAACACGCGAATCACCTGGTGTCCGCGCGCGGCTTCCTCGACCACTTGCGTCATCTCGGCGGTCACGCGCTGGTTCTCGCGGTGCATGTGGCGCAGGCGCTTGGTGGTGGTGCGCACGATCCCGGCGGTGAGCGGCATGACCACGATGGCGACCAGGGTCAGCTTCCAGTTCAGGTACAGGAGCGTGCCGAGCAGGCCGACCACGACCAGCACGTCGCGCACGCAGGCGATGAAGACCGAGTTGATCATGTCGACCACCTGGCGCACGTCGCCGATCACGGTGTTGATGATCTTGCCGGTCGACTCTTCGTGGAAGCGCGCCGCCGGCAGGCGCAGCAAGCGGTCGAACAGTTGCGCGCGCAAGTCGTTCAGTACCCGGCTGATGACCCAGTTGTTCAGGTAGGCGGTGGCGAAGGTGCCGATCCCGCGCAGCACGAAAATCGAGATCAGGACGGCCGGGATCCACCACAGCGAGAATTCGACCTTGTTCTTGAAGCCCTTGTCGAGCAAGAGCTGCAAGGCCTTGCCCAGCAAGGGCTGGGTGGCCGCCGTGAGCGCCATGGCCAGCAGTGCCATGTAGGCACGGCTGCTATAGGGTTTGATGAACGCCCACAGGCGCTTGACGATAACGCTGGTATCCAATTTGCTCTTTTCGCTTGCAAGGAGGACGCCATTGCGGCGCCGCAGGAACTCGCCATTTTCGCATACTCGCGCCCGCGTGCGGCGCGGCGCCTGGCCGCCGTGGAACGGAAATTGTCTGAGGTACAATGCATGGCATTTTGTTGCCTGCCACGCCCAAGGAAGAACCCATGCAGCACCCGCCGCCCCCCGTCGTCGCCGGCCGCATCGAGCGTCTGGCACGCCTGTTACTGCTCCTGGCCGCCTTCAGCATCCCGTTCTCGACGGCGCTGATGAATTTGTTCATGGGCCTGGCGCTCATTGCCTTCGTGCCCGCGGTACTGGTCGATCGCTCGCTGGCGCGGCCGCTGGGTACGCCCGCGGCGCTGCTGGCGCTGGCGCTGCTCGCCCTGGCCCTGTTGGGCGGCACCTGGTCGATCGCGCCGCCCGACGAGATGCACATGGGCATGCGCAAGTATGCCAAGCTGCTGATATTGCCGGTCGCGATATGCCTGTGCTGGCGTAGCGCCGCCCTGCCCGCGCGCGCGCTGCGCTGGTCGCTGGCGGGCTGCACGGTGCTGGCCACATCGCTCTACCTGGTCTGGCTCGACATGATGCCGACCTCCAGCCTGGGCTGGTGGCGCGTGGGCGACACCAGCGACCCGTTCGCCTTCCGCAACCACATCACTGCCGGCATCCTGCTCTCGTTCGCCGCATGCGCTGCCTTCCTGCTGGCTACCCACGCCCGCAGCACGCGCCAGCGCATCGCCCTGCTGCTGCTCGGCGTTTACTTTGCCATGCCCATCCTGATGGGCAATGGCCGCACCGGCTACGTGGGTCTGTTCGTCGGCCTGTTCGCGCTTTACCTGCTGCGCTGGCGCATTACGCTGCTGCGCTGCGCCCTGGTGGCCGCGGCGATGTCGTTCCTGTTCGCCGGCGTCTACCTGGTGTCGCCCAACTTCAAGATGCGCATGGATTTGCTGGCCACCGAAGTGACCGTCCAGGACGCGACCTCCCCCAATGGCCTGCGCTTGAGCTTCATGAAGGTAGGTGTCGACGCCTTCATCGAACGCCCCCTGCTCGGCTACGGCACCGGCTCCTTCTCCGAGGTATTCGCACCGGAAGCGCGCCGGATCTGGGCCGCCCATCCGAACGAGCTCAAGGTACGCCACCAGCCGCATAGCGAACCTTTGCTGCTGGCGGTACAGTTCGGCCTGATCGGCGCCGCGCTGTATTTCGCGCTGTTGGGAGCGATCGGCAAGGCCGCGCTGCGCCGGCGCGACGCGAACGCCGACACGCTGGCGCTGCTGCTCGCCATTTACGGGATCACCTCGCTGTTCAACAGCCTGTTGTGGAACCCTACCGAGGCCTACTGGTTCTTGCTGCTGGCGGGGGCGCTGTATGCACATTGCGCGCAAGGCCGTGAAACTGCACAATAGCCGTTCCAATGAAGCATGATTGCACCTTCCCTCCCCCACATGAACAACGACACCCGCATCTCCCTGGTGATTGCCACCTATAACTGGCCAGAAGCCTTGCGCGTCTGCGTCGAAGCCTGCTTCCGCCAGAGCGACCGCAACTTCGAGATCATCATCGCCGACGACGGCTCGGGCGAGGCGACGCGCGCGTTGGTGGCCGAGTTGTGCGCGCGCTCGCCGGTGCCGATGCGCCACGTGTGGCAGCCCGACGACGGCTTTCGCCTGGCCGAATCGCGCAACAACGGCATTCTGGCCGCGACCGGCAGTTACATCGTCACGCTCGACGGCGACTGCGTGCCGCAGCACGATTTCATCGCGCGCCACCGCGCGCTGGCCGAACCGGGCTATATGCTGACCGGCAGCCGTATCCTGCTCAGCGATGCGTTCAGCCAGCGCGTCCTGCTCGACGGCATCGACCTGCAGTCGCTGGGCCTGGTCGACACGCTGCGCTACCGTCTGCAGGGCGGCCTGGGAAAGGCGGCCCAGCTGTTGCTGAAACTGCCCGATATCGGACGCCGGCGCCACCGCTTCAGCTTCCGCCGCATCAAGGGCTGCAACATGGCCTTCTGGCGTGCCGACCTGGAACGCGTGAACGGCTTCGACGAGAGCTTCCGCGGCTGGGGCTACGAGGATTCGGACGCCGTCGCGCGCCTGTTCCATGCCGGCGTGATGCGTAAAGACGGCGCTTACGCGACCGAAGTATTTCACCTCTGGCACCGCGAAGCGAAACGCGACCAGGCCTCGAGCAACCAGCACATTGTCATCGAACGGATCGCCAACAAGAGCACGCAGGCGGCGATCGGACTGCGCGAACACAGCGCCCAGTCGCTGGCGACGGCCGACAAGCTGCAGGCCCCATGAGGCGGATACTGTTCGCCGGGGCGACTGGCCTGGTAGGCCGGGAAATATTGCGTGTCCTGCTGGCGGACGACACGGTCGATCGCGTTCATGTGCTGGCGCGCCGTCCCGGACCCGGGGCGCATCCAAAACTGGTCTGGCAGGTAGTCGACTTCGCCGCACTGCCTGCCCTGCCGGCGATGGACGAGGTCTACCTCGCGCTCGGCACGACGATCAAGGCGGCCGGCAGCCAGACGGCGTTTCGCGCGGTGGATCTCGACGCCAACCTGGCCGTGGCGCGCGCGGCGCTGCGAGCGGGCGCCCGGCGCCTCGGCCTGGTCAGCGCGATGGGCGCCGACAGCCGTTCGCGCGTGTTCTACAACCGGGTCAAGGGCGAGCTGGAAGCGGCGGTGGCGGCGCTCGGTTTCGATGGCGTCGTGATCGCACGGCCGGCACTGCTGCTGGGCGACCGCGACGCGCTGGGGCAGGCGAAGCGGCCAGGCGAACGGATCGGCGCCCTGCTGGCAGGCCTGCTGCGCCCGATCATCCCGGCCGACTACCGTCCGATCCAGGCCTGCGCCGTGGCGCGCGCATTGCTGGCGCAGGTACCGCGCGCACGGGGCAACAGCGTCATGCGCTCGGGCGCCATGTAGGGCATTACGCCCCGCTGCCACCCTGTATCAATACTCGACCGCCACGTCCTTCGCCCCCAGCGTCAGCTCGAGCGCATGCTTCAAGGCATCCGACGGCGCCACTCTCCACTCGTCGCCCAGCTGCAGGACGCAGTCCACGTTCGCCGGCTTGATGCGCAGGCTGACCGGCAGCCCGTCGGGATGCTTGTACGGCGCCAGCACTTCGGCGATTTTTGCCGGGCTGACGGTGCAGGCCAGGTCCATCTCCAGCTTGTGGCCGTACTGGATGCGCGAACTGGCCAGGTCGTAGACTTTTTCGGCGGTGATGCGCAGGCCGCCATTGAAGCGGTCTTCCGACACCTTGCCCACCACGAGTAAAAACTCGTCTTCCTTGAATGCGTTCTTGTTCGCTTCGAAGACTTCGTTGTAGACCGTGACTTCGACCACGCCGGTCTTGTCGTCGAGCGCCACGATCAGGATCTTGCCGCGCTGGGTCATTTGCGTGCGCACGCCGGTGATCACGCCGCACAGCATGCGCGGCTCGCGCGACGGTTCCAGGTCTTGCAGGCGGGTGCGCGCGAAGCGCCGCACTTCCTGGGCATAGATGTCGAACATGTGGCCCGACAGGTAGAAGCCGAGCGCGGTTTTTTCTTCCGACAGCTTCTGGCGGTCGGTCCAGGGAATCGCTTTCACGTATTCCGGCGGCGCCACCAGGTCGGAATCGACGCCGCCGAACAGGCTGACCTGGTTCGCCGCCGCCGCTTCCTGGCCCGCCACTTCCATCGCGAAGCCGACCGAGGCCAGCAGGATCGCGCGGTCGACGCCGTAGCAATCCATGGCGCCGGCGCGAATCAGCGATTCGATGGTGCGGCGGTTGATCTGCTTGCGGTCGACCCGCTTGCAGAAGTCGAACAAGTCCTTGAACTTGCCGCCTTCGGCGCGCGCGGCGACGATCGCCTCGATCGCGCCCTGGCCGCAGCCCTTCACGCCGCCCAGGCCGTAGCGGATATTCGTGACCTGCTTGCCCGTCACCGATTTCGGCTCGCCTTCGGGCGTGAAGCGGAACTGCGATTCGTTCACGTCCGGCGGCAGCAGCGTCAGGCGGCAGACGTCGATCGCGTCCTCGACCAGGATCTTGATCTTGTCGGTGTCTTCCATCGCCAGCGACATGTTCGCTGCCATGAAGGCGGCCGTGTGGTGCACCTTCAGGTAGGCGGTGTGATACGACAGCAGCGCGTAGGCGGCGGCGTGCGATTTATTAAAACCGTAGCCCGCGAACTTTTCCATCAAGTCGAAGATCTCGTCCGCTTTCGCGGTGGTGAGGCCATCCTTGGCGGCGCCGGCGCGGAAGATCTCGCGGTGCTCGGCCATCTCTTCGGCCTTCTTCTTGCCCATCGCGCGGCGCAGCATGTCGGCGCCGCCCAGCGAATAGCCGCCGACGATCTGCGCCATCTGCATGACCTGTTCCTGATAGACCATGATGCCGTAGGTCTCGGACAGAATCGATTCGGTGCGCGGATCGGGATAATCGAACTTCTCGCCGTGCTTGCGCTTGCAGAAGTCGGGAATCAGGTCCATCGGTCCGGGACGGTACAAGGCGACCAGCGCGATGATGTCCTCGAAGCGGTCGGGACGCGCGTCTTTCAGCATGCCCTGCATGCCGCGCGACTCCAGCTGGAAGATCGCGACGGTCTTCGCATCCGACAGCAGTTTATAAGACGGCCGGTCGTTCAGCGGCAGGGTCTCCAAATTAAAGCCGGCATCGACCGGATCGAGCGCGCGGATATAGTTCACCGCGCGGTCCAGGATCGTCAGCGTGGTCAGGCCCAGGAAGTCGAACTTGACCAGGCCCACGGCCTCGACGTCGTCCTTGTCGTACTGCGAGACCACGCCGGTGTCGCCGCTCTGCGAGTACAGCGGGCAGAAATCGGTCAGCTTGCCCGGCGCGATCAGGACGCCGCCGGCGTGCATGCCGATGTTACGGGTGATGCCCTCGACCTGCTGCGCCAGCTCCAGCACCTGCCGCACTTCTTCCTCGTTCTCGAGGCGTTCCTTGAGCAGCGGTTCCTCTTCGATCGCTTCGGCGATCGAGACCTGCTTGCCCGGCTTGAACGGGATCAGTTTCGAGATGCCGTCGCAGAAATTGTAGCCGTAGTCGAGCACGCGGCCGACATCGCGGATCGCGCCTTTCGCGGCCATGGTGCCGAAGGTGGCGATCTGCGAGACCGCGTCGCGGCCATACAAGTCCTTCACGTGCTGGATCACGCGGTCGCGGTTTTCCTGGCAAAAGTCGATGTCGAAGTCGGGCATCGAGACCCGTTCCGGGTTCAGGAAGCGCTCGAACAGCAAGTTGTACTTGAGCGGGTCGAGGTCGGTGATGAGCAGGCAGTAAGCGACCAGGGAACCCGCGCCCGAACCGCGGCCCGGACCGACCGGCACGCCGTTGTCCTTGGCCCACTGGATGAATTCGGCCACGATCAGGAAGTAGCCCGGGAACTTCATCTTGTTGATGGTATCGGTCTCGAACTTCAGGCGCTCCTCGTAGCGGGGACGCGCTTCCTCGCGCTTGACCGGGTCCGGATACAGGTGTTCGAGGCGCTTTTCCAGGCCTTTTTGCGATTCCGCCACGAGGAATTCGTCGATCGTCATGCCTGCCGGCGTCGGGAAGTCCGGCAGTTGCGGCTTGCCGAGCGTGAGCACGACATTGCAGCGCTTGGCGATTTCGACCGAATTGGCGAGCGCGCCCGGCAAGTCGGCGAACATGGCCGCCATCTCGTCCTGGGTCTTGAAACACATCTCTTCGTTGAAGCGGCGCACGCGCTTGGCGTTGGCCAGCATCTCGCCCTCGGCGATACAGGTGCGCGCCTCGTGGGCGATGAATTCGTCCTTGCTGATGAACTGCACCGGGTGGGTCGCCACCACCGGCAAGCCCAGGCGCGACGCCAGCGCCACCGAATGGCGCACGGCCTGCTCCTGGTTGACGGCGCCGGCGCGCTGGATCTCGATATAGAAATGGCCGGGGAAGATGCGCGCCCAGCGCGCGGCATTGCGTTCGGCGCGTTCGATGTCGCCGTTGTCGATGGCCTGGCCGACGTCGCCGAAGCAGGCGCCCGACAGCACGATCAGGCCGTTGGCCTGGTCGGCATCCGGTTCCAGCGTGGAGACGCTGGTCGCCAGCGCTTCGAGCCACTCGACGCGCATTTCGGCGCGGCCCTTGTACTGGTTGGTGAGCCAGGCGCGCGACAGCAGGTCGCACAATTGCAGGTAGCCGGTGTGGTTTTTCGCCAGGATCAGGAGGCGCGACGGCTTCTCGCGGTTGTCGTCGTTGGTGATCCAGGCGTCGACCCCGACGATCGGCTTGATCCCCTTGCCGCGCGCCGCCTTGTAGAAGCGCACCATGCAGAACATGTTGGCCAGGTCGGTCACGGCCAGGGCCGGTTGCTTGTCCTTGGCGGCGGCGCCGACGAGGTCGTCGATGCGCACCAGGCCGTCCACGATCGAGTATTCGGAATGGACGCGCAGGTGGGTGAAGGTCGGGGAAGTCATGGTCGTATTTTAACCCGGCGGGCGCACCTCCGGCAGCGGCCGGCCCGCAGTTACAATCAGACAACAGCTTCGTTCGGAGCGTACGGCGCTGTGCCGGCAGGCGGCATCTTATAATTGTGTCCATGACCCGCCCAGCCCCCTTCCCGACCCTGCTCGACCTGCTGACGGCGGAACCTGCAGCTGGCGCGATTGCCGTCCTGCCCCCTGCCGCTGCCACGACGGACGCGTTGCCGACAAGCGGCGAGCGCCCCCTGCGCCGGCGCGGCGCGCCCCTGATGCTGGCGGCGCGCCTGGTGCTGCGCCGGCCGCAGGTGCGCCGGCTGGCGCTGCGCATCCTGAAGCGTTTCCCCGGCCTGTACGCACGCGCCTACCGCATGATGATGAGCTCCGGCAGCGTGGCCCCGGCCGCCGCCATGGCGCTGCCAGGCGAATGGATCGACACGCTGTCGCCGCGCGCGAATGCGATCCTGCGCACCCTGCGTACCCTGAAAGACGCGCCGCCGCGCGAGACTGCCGGACGCCCGCGCCTGGCCTTCGTCTCGCCCTTGCCGCCCGAGCGCACCGGGGTGGCCGCCTACGCCGTCGAACTGCTGGACGAACTGCACGAGCACTTCGAGATCGAGCTGGTCGTCGCCCAGCCCGAGGTGAGCCTGCCCGCGGCCTTCCGCCACCTGCCGATACGCCAGGCCGCCTGGTTCCGCGAACACGGCGCCGGCTACGACCAGGTGCTTTACCAGTTCGGCAACAGCCCCTTCCACAGCCACATGTTCGCGCTGCTCGAGCGGCACCCGGGCGTGGTGGTGCTGCACGATTTTTTCCTTGGCGGAGCCCTGGTCCACGCCCAGATGAGCGGCGCCGATCCACGCGCCTGGGCCGAGGCCCTGTTCGCGTCGCACGGCTATGCGGCGGTGCGCGCCAGCGAGGCAGCCGGCGGACGTGGCCAGGCGCACAAGGACTGGCCCTGCAGCTATGGCGTGCTGGAGAACGCGACCCGCACCATCGTCCACTCGCGCCACGCGCGCCAGTTGGCCGGCGACTGGTTCGGCCCGGATGCCGCGCGCACCGTCGACGTCATTCCCCATCCGCGCACCCCGCCGCCGCTGCACGACCGCGCCGCCGCGCGCGCCGCGCTGGGCATCGATGCCGACACCTTCCTGGTCTGCAGCTTCGGCTTCGTCGCGCCGAATAAACTGACCCACGAACTGCTGCGCGCCTGGATCGGCTGTGCGCTGCACGCCGACAGCCGCTGCGCGCTGGTGCTGGTGGGCGCGAATCACGACAGCCCGTATGGCGTCGAAGTCGAGGCGCTGATCGGCAAGGCCGGGCCGCGCGCCCACATCCGCATCGCCGGCTGGACCGACGAGACGGTCTATCGCCAGTACCTGCAGGCCGCCGACGTCGGCGTGCAGCTGCGCACCAACGCCCACGGCGAAAGCTCGGGCGCGGTACTCGACTGCCTCAATTACGGGCTGGCGACGGTCGTCAACGCGAACGGCTCGATGGCCGAATTCCCGCCCGATACGGTGTGGCGCCTGCCCGACGCCTTCGCGCTCGGCGAATTGAGCGCCGCCCTGGAAACGCTGCGCCACGATCCGGCACGGCGCGCGGCCCTGGGCAACAAGTCGCTGGAACTGCTCGACGCCCACTTCCGTCCCGCGCAGTGCGCGCGCCAGTATCTCGCCACCCTCGCCGCGGCGCGCGCGGCGACCCAGGTGCGCGATGCGGCCTGGCGCGCGGCGCTGGCGCGGGCGCCGGACCCGCAGGCACTGGCGGCGACGCTGGCCGAGAACGAACCGGCCACGCGGCGCCGGCTGCTGGTCGACCTGAGCGACATGCTGCACGCCGGCGCCGCGCCGGACGCGCTGGCGCTCGGCCAGCTGTGCGAACTGCTGGCGCAGGCGCCGGCCGGCCTGCGCATCGAACCGGTCTACCTCGATACCGGGGGCGGCGCGCCGCGCTACCGCGAGGCGCGCAATGGCATTGGGCGCCTGCTCGGGCTGGGCTGGGCGGCGCAGGACGAGCCGCCGGTCGACGTTCACGCCGGCGACATCTATTACGCGCCCGACGCCGCCTCCCCGGCCGTCGCACGCGCGTTCGAGGCCGGCCTGTTCGCCGCCTGGCGCGCGCGCGGCGTGCGCATCCACATGCTGGTGCGCGCGCTCGATGGCGGGGCGGCGCCGCCCGCGGCTGCGGGCGCCGACCGCCTGCTGTGCGCCTCTGGGGCGATTGCACAACAGTTGGCGGGGTATTCGGGCGCCGCCGCGCCGCCGGCCCGGCCGGGGTGAATTCCGCGCGGGCGCGTCGGCTTATAATAGTGGCTGACCCGAATTGAGCTACTTGGCAATCATGCAAACCACCACCGATCACACGCCAACCGCCGGCGCAGCCGCCAGCACCGGCCCTTATGTCAACATCGCCGCCTATAAATTCGTCAGCTTCGACGACACCGAGGAGATGCGCCCGCGCTTCCAGGCGCTGTGCGCGCAACTGAGCCTGAAGGGCACGATCCTGCTGACGCCGGAAGGCATCAACATGTTCCTGTCCGGCCTGCGCGCCGATATCGACGCCTACCTGGCCTGGCTGCGCGCGGACGCGCGCTTCGCCGATATCGAAGTCAAGGAAAGCTATTCCGACGAGCAGTCGCACAAGCGCATGCTGGTGAAGATCAAAAAAGAGATCATCACCATGCGCATGCCGCTGATCAAACCGGAACTGGGCCGTGCGCCCGCGGTCGCGGCCACCACCCTGAAACGCTGGCTCGACCAGGGCCATGACGACCAGGGCAAACCGGTCGTGATGGTCGACACCCGCAACGATTTCGAGGTCGACGTCGGCACCTTCGACAACACGGTCGACTACCGCATCGCCAAGTTCACCGAGTTCCCGGACGTGATCGCCGCCCACAAGGACGACTTCGCCGGCAAGACCGTGGTGACCTTCTGCACCGGCGGCATCCGCTGCGAAAAGGCCGCGATCCACATGCAGAACATCGGCTACGACAACGTCTACCAGTTGGAAGGCGGCATCCTCAAGTATTTCGAGGACGTCGACGGCGCCCACTATCACGGCGACTGCTTCGTGTTCGACTACCGTACCGCGCTCAATCCGAAGCTCGAGCCGACCGTCACCACCCAGTGCTTCGCCTGCCGCGCCATCGTCACCCCACGCGAGCAGCTCTCGCCGCAGTACGTGTATGGCGTTTCGTGCCCGCATTGCGCGCACACGGCGGCCGCATAATGGCGGTCGCGCCGGGGCACAAGGACACAGCTGGAGCGGACCGGCCGCGCGCCACGGCGCGTGCTCTTGCCCGGCGCGCCGTCAAGGCCGTGGCGCTGCGGACGGTGGGATTCATCATCGCGCGCCCAGGCCTGGATGCCTTCCTGCGGCGCCAGCTGTTTCGTTTCCCGGGACTGGCCGGCCGCGTGCGCGCGGCACTGGCGCGCTCGCGCCGCACCGCCTGGCAAAGCCTGCCGCCGGTGATGACCGACGAGGCCGACCTGACCGACGCCGCGCGCCAGGTCCTGCGCGACCTGCAGCGCGCCGCAGCCCGCCCCCGCCAACCCTAGAATCGGTCCCGATGCGCCTAATCCTCGACCTGCAAGCCTGCCAGGCTTCCAGCATGCACCGCGGCATCGGCCGCTATTCAATCGCCCTGGCACTCGCCATGGCCCGCAACAGCGGCGGGCACGAGCTGCGCATCGTGCTCAACGAAGGCTTTCCGGACAGCGTGAGCGCGCTCCGCCAGGCCTTCGCCGGCCTGCTGCCGCCATCGCACATCACCACCTACGCGACGCCGGCGCCGGCCGCCGAAGTCGACCCGACCAACGCCTGGCGCATCGCCTCGGGCGAACGGATCCGCGAACGCTACCTCGCCAGCCTGCGCCCCGACGTCGTCCACGTGGCCAGCCTGTTCGAGGGCCTGAGCGACGATTCGGTCACCTCGGTGCTGCACGGCGAGGGCGGCTTCGACACCGCCGTTACGCTCTACGACCTGATTCCGCTGCTGCGCAAGGAACGCTACCTGAGCGATCCGAACGTCGCGCGCTGGTATTACCGCAAGCTGCAAAGCCTGAAGAACGCCGAGCTGCTGCTGGCGATTTCTGGGCACGCGCGCGACGAGGCCATCGGTGTGCTCGACCTGGCGCCGGACCGGGTGGTCAACATTTCGTCGGCGGTCGACGATATCTTCCGCCCGCGCGCGCTGGCGGCATCGGCCCGGACCGACCTGCTGGCGCGCTACGGCCTGCAGCGCGAATACATCATGTACACCGGCGGGGTCGATCCGCGCAAGAACATCGAGGGCCTGATCGAAGCCTACTCCCGCCTGCCCGGCGCGACGCGGCGCCGCTACCAGCTCGCCGTGGTCTGCAGCGTCCACGATGCCGACCGGGTGCGCCTGATGCGCGTGGCGACGGCCATGAAGCTCGCGCCAGGCGACCTGGTACTGACCGGCTTCGTCCCGGACGACGACCTGGTGTCGCTCTACAACTGCACCGCGCTGTTCGTGTTCCCCTCGCTGCACGAAGGCTTCGGCCTGCCCGCGCTCGAAGCGATGGCCTGCGGCGCACCGGTGATCGGCTCGGACAGCAGCAGCATTCCCGAAGTGATCGGGCGCGCCGACGCCCTGTTCGACCCCACCAGCATCGACGCGATCGGCAGCGCCATGTCCGCGGTGCTGGACGATCCGGCGCGCGCGGCCGAGCTGCGCGCGCACGGGCTGCGCCAGGCCACGCGCTTTTCGTGGGACACGAGCGCACGGCGCGCGCTCGAAGCGTTCGAGGAAATGCATCGCCAACGCAGCGCTGCCACGACCGTTGCGGTGGCCGCCGCGCCGGCGGCGCGCCCGCGGCTGGCCTTCGTCTCGCCGCTGCCGCCGGAACGCTCGGGCATCGCCGCCTACGGCGCCGACCTGCTGCCGCAACTGGCGAAGTACTACGACATCGACATCGTGCTGGCGCCCGGGCGGGACGAGCAGCCGTGGGGAGGCGCCGACCTGCCCCAGCGGACGGTGGCCTGGTTCGACCAACATGCCCATCTGTTCGACCGGATCGTCTACCAGTTCGGCAATTCGGAATTCCACACCCACATGTTCGACCTGCTCGAACGGCATCCGGGCGTGGTCGTGCTGCACGACTTCTTCCTCAGTGGCGTCCTCAGTTTCACCGAGGGCAAGCATCCGCTGCCCAATCATTACTGCCGCATGCTGTACCTGGCGCACGGCTATCCGGCGCTGCTCGAGGAAAAACGCGGCGGCCGTACCGCCTCGGTCATGGCTTACCCCGCCAACAAGGCGGTGCTCGAACGTGCCCTCGGCGTCATCGTCCACTCCGAACATGCGCGCGAACTGGCGCGCAACTGGTATGGCCAGGGCTATTCCGACGCCTGGCAGGTGCTGCCGCTGCTGCGCACCGTGAGCGCCGGCGCCGACCGTCCGGGCGCGCGCGCGGCGCTCGGCATCGGCGCGGACGACTTCCTGGTGTGCTCCTTCGGCATGCTCTCGGCCACCAAGTGCAACGACCGCCTGATCGACGCATGGCTCGCCAGCCCGCTGGGGCAGGACCCGCGCTGCCACCTTGTCTTCGTGGGCGAAGGGGCGCAGGACGCCTTCGAACTGGGGCTGCGGGCACGCATGGCGGCCAACCCGCGCATTCGCATCACCGGCTATGTCGAGGATGACCGCTACCGCGCCTACCTGGGCGCGGCCGACGCCGCGGTGCAACTGCGCAGCGGCTCGCGCGGCGAAACCTCGGCCGGCGTGCTCGATTGCCTGGCGGCGCGCCTGCCGACCGTCGTCAATGCCCACGGCTCGGCCGCCGAAGTACCGCAAGACGCCTGCCTGCGCCTGGACGACGAATTCAGCCAGGCCGCGCTGGCCGAGGCGCTGGTGCGGCTGCGCGGCGACGCCGGCTTGCGCGCACTGCTCGCCGACAGCGCCGGCGCCTACATGGAAGCGCACCGTCCCGGCCCGATCGGAGTGCGCTACCGCGACGCCATCGAAAGCGTGGTGCGCGACAGCGCCCTGGCCGGCGAGCGCCGCCTGGTCGCCGCACTGGCCGCGGCGGCAACGGGCGCTTCGCCATCGGACCTGATGCAGGCCGCGGCGTCGATCGCGGCGAACCGCCCGGCCGGCGCCGTGCGCCAGTTGCTGGTCGACGTCACCCGGCCCGCGGACCCGGCCGATGGGGCGCTGCTGCGCGCCCTGCTCGAACGCGGCGCGCCAGGCTGGCGCGTGGAACCGGTCCGCTACGACGGAACCCGCTACCGGTATGCGCGGCGCTGGACGCTCGACCTGCTCGATCGCGCCGACCTGCTGATCGAAGACGCGGTGGCGCAGGCTGACGCCGGCGATGTCTTGCTGACGCTGTCCGAGGCCAGCGCCACGGCTTTCCCGCCTGCGTGGCGGGCCCGTGGCGTCGCCCTGCAGGTGGCGACCGCGCAGGAGACCGCGGCCGATCCGGCGCGCCGGGCGGCGCAGATCCTGGCCGCCGCCGCGCGGACGGCAGCGCCCGGGGCGGCGAACCGGCATGCCTGACACCAGGCCGGCACGCGCCTCGACAGCGCCGCGCGGCCCCCGCAAGCGGCCCCTGCACGCCCTGCGGCCGGCGCCTGCCGGACAGGGATGTCCGGCAGGCCGATGCTATAATCGCAGGTTGCCGTAGCGGCCTAAAATTCAATAAAAACACTCTGCGTCTTCACCGCGCCGACCATCATCGCGCTTTTTTTGAGTTTCTAAAAACATGAGTAACGCAACGGGACAGCCCCACCCTCTCCGCAGTGCGGTACCGTACGACGAAAGGCGCGCGCCATGATCGCGTTTCCGATGCTTCGGACCATCTGGCGCTACCGCGGTTTCGTCCTCGGCAGCGTCAAGCGGGAATTCCAGACCAAATACCGCAACTCCCTGCTGGGCGCCGCGTGGACCATTTTCAATCCGCTGGCGATGATCGTCGTCTACACGACGATTTTCTCCCAGGTCATGGGCAACCGCCTGCAGGGCAACAACCTGCCTTATGCCTACAGCATTTTCCTCTGCGCCGGCCTGCTCCCCTGGGGCCTGTTCGCGGAAATCACGGGCCGCGGCCAGTCGGTTTTCCTGGAAAACGCAAACCTCATCAAGAAACTGCAATTCCCGCGCATCTGCCTGCCCGTGATCGTGGTCTGCAACGCGCTGGTGAACTTCGCGATCATCTTCGGCCTGTTCACGGCCTTCCTCGTCATCTCGGACTCGTTCCCGGGCTGGGTCTACCTGGCGATGCTGCCGGTGCTGCTGGTGCAAATCCTGTTCTCGATCGGGCTGGGCATGATGCTGGGGATCCTGAATGTCTTCTTCCGGGACGTCGGCCAGTTCTTCACGATCCTGCTGCAGTTCTGGTTCTGGTTTACGCCGGTCGTCTATCCGGTGGCGACCTTGCCGGCCGCGGTACGCGACCTGCTGGTGTGGAATCCGATGGCCCCCATCGTGACCTCGTACCAGGACATCTTCCTGCACCGCGTCACGCCGGACTGGTACGCCCTGCTGCCGGTCACCCTGCTCGCACTGGGCTGCTGTGTGCTAGGCATGAAATTGTTCCGCAAGCGCTCCGGCGAAATGGTGGATGAACTCTAATGGGTACGATCAGCGTTAACAATCTGGGCAAGGCGTACAAGCAGTACGGCACGCGCTGGAGCCGGCTGGCGGAGTGGATGCTGCCGTTTCGCGGCCCGCGCCACCGCCTCAAGTGGGTACTGCAGGACATCAGCTTCCAGGTCGCGCCGGGCGAGGCGGTCGGCATCATCGGCATCAATGGGGCGGGTAAAAGCACGCTCCTGAAACTCATTACCGGCACCACCCAGCCGACCACGGGCAGCGTGACCATCACCGGCCGCGTCGCCGCGCTGCTGGAACTGGGCATGGGTTTTCACCCGGACTTCACGGGCCGCCAGAACGCCTACATGGCGGGCCAGCTGCTGGGACTGGGCGTCGACGACATCACGGCGCTGATGCCGGAGATCGAAGCGTTCGCCGACATCGGCGACTACATCGACCAGCCGGTGCGGGTCTATTCGTCCGGCATGCAGATGCGCCTTGCGTTCAGCGTGGCGACCGCCCGCCGCCCCGACGTGCTCATCGTCGACGAAGCGCTGTCGGTGGGCGACGCCTACTTCCAGCACAAGAGCTTCGACCGGATCCGGGAGTTCCGCAAGCTCGGCACCACCCTGCTCATCGTCAGCCATGACCGCACGGCGATGCAGTCGATCTGCGACCACGCCATCCTGCTCGACCGCGGCTACCTCGCGCAGCAGGGAACGCCCGAGCAGGTGATGGATTACTACAATGCCCTGCTGGCCGAACGCGGCAACAGCACGGTCGAGCAGAAGAGCGTCGCCGGCGAAGGCCGCACCCAGACCATCTCCGGCACCGGCGAAGCCACCGTCACCAGCATCGTGCTGGAAAACGAAAACGGCGATCCGGTCGAGATGACCAATGTCGGCACCGCCGTCACCCTGCGCATCAAGGCCAGGGCCGTCGCGCCGATTCCGCGCCTCGTGCTGGGCTACATGATCAAGGACCGTCTCGGCCAGGCCATGTATGGCACCAATACCCACCATATGCAGTGCGCGCTCGACAATATCGGCGCCGGCGAAGAGGTCGAATTCCGCTTCCGCTTCCCCCTGAACCTGGGGCCGGGCAGCTACTCCGTCACGACCGCCCTGACCAGCAGCGAAACGCACCTGGCCAACAATTACGAATGGCGCGACCTGGCGCTCCTGTTCATGGTGGTGAACGTGAACCGGCGTGAATTCGTCGGTTCGAGCTGGCTCGAACCGCAAGTGGACATCAAGCGATGACGAATCCGTTCTACCGTGCCTTCGAGGACCGCTACCGCGGCGCGCGCGCCATCATCAAGGGCCGGCTCTACAAATACCAGCCCTTCCTCGCGGCGCTGCACGCGCACCATCCCGGCGCCGCCGCACTCGATCTGGGCTGCGGACGTGGCGAGTGGCTCGAAGTGCTGGGCGAACAGGGCTTCGCGGGACGCGGGGTCGACCTCGACGCGGGCATGCTAGCCGCCTGCATCGAACGCGGCCTGGACGTGTCCGAGCAGGACGCCCTGGCCGCGCTGGCGGCGCTGCCCGACAACAGCGTGGCCGTGGTGTCGGCCTTCCACCTGGTGGAACACATCCCGTTCGAGATGGTACGCGCGCTGGTGAGCCAGGCGCTGCGTGTCCTGCTGCCGGGCGGCCTGCTGATCATGGAGACGCCGAACCCGGAAAACATCGTGGTCGGCAGCTGCGACTTCTACACCGATCCCTCGCACCTGCGGCCGATCCCGCCGAACCTCTTGGCCTTTGCGGCCGAACATGGCGGGTTCGCGCGCCAGGCGGTCGTACGCCTGCAGGAAGACGCGCAGCTGCACGGCGACGCGCCGCTGCACCTGCTGACGGTGCTCGAAGGCGCCAGCCCGGATTACAGCGTCGTGGCCCAGAAAAACGCCGGCGCCGAACTGCTGGCCGGTTTCGACGGCCTGTTCGGCTCCGACTACGGCATCACCATGAAAACCCTGGCCCTGCGCTATGAGTCGCAGGCGGCGGCGCGGCATGCCGAAATCCACCATGTCCTGGGCAGCCTGACCGAGCGCATTTCGGCCGACAGGGCCGCGAGCGCGGCGGAACACGAGCAGGTCAGCGCGTCCGCGGCCCGGCTCGCGGAGCAACTCGGGGCGACGAACCAGGTCGTGGCCAGGGATGAGGCACGCCTCGGCCGGCTCGAGACCGAGGTGCGCGACCGGCTCGATGCGCGCATCGCCCAGGTCGAATCGGATGTGCGCGACAAGCTCCAGGCACGCATCGAGCGGGTCGAATCGGACGCGCGCACTGGCCGGCTCGCGCTCGAGCGCGAGCTGGCGCAAGCGCGCGAGCTGCAGCAGCGCACGCTGGCCGAGTGGCAGGCCGGTGTCGAGGCGCGCCTGGCGCAATCGGACCAGCTCACGCGCGAGCAGGCGCAACGCATTGCCGATCTCCTGCAAAGCCGGTCCTGGCGCGTCACCGCACCGGTGCGCTGGCTCGGTATCCGTGCCCGCGTCCTGCGCCAGATCGCAGGCGAGGCGCGCGCGCAGGGCAGGAGCGGATCGGCCGCCGTCGCCAGGCGCCTGCTGGGCGCCGTGCTGCGCAGGCTGGGCCTGCTGGAAACCGTGCGCGCCATCGTCTCGCCGCTGCCGGGCGAACAGGCGGCGCCCGACGTGCCGCCCGCCAGTCCTGAAATCGCCCCGGCCGCCCCGGCCGACGCCGCGCCCGCCACCGGCACCGAGCTGCCGGCGCGCGCCGCGCGCATCTACCACGAACTGAAACAGGCACACCAGGCCAGGAAAGACCGATGCGTATAGTCATAGATTTGCAGGGCGCCCAGTCCGAGAGCCGGTTCCGCGGAATCGGCCGCTATTCGCTCGCACTGGCCCTGGGGATCGCACGCAACGCGGGCGAACACGAGGTGTGGCTGGTCCTGAACGGCGCCCTCGGCGCGGCCATCGCCGATATCCGCCGGGCCTTTGCCGGCCTGGTGGCGCCGGAACGGATCCTGGTCTTCGACATCGTCACCCCCTCGGCCGAGATCGAAGCGGCGAACAGCGCGCGCACCCGCGCCAATGAATTGTTGCGCGAGCACTTCATCGCCCAGATCCAGCCCGACGCCGTCCTCGTCACCAGCTTGTTCGAAGGCTTCGTCGACAACACGGTGGTCTCGGTCGGCCGCTTCATGCCCGGCGTGAGCACGGCCGTCATCCTGTACGACCTGATCCCGCTGCTCAATCCGGCAGCCTACCTCGGCACCGACGTCCAGCGCCACTATTACGCCGGCAAGATCGAGTCCTTGCGGCGCGCTGGCCTGCTGCTCGCCATTTCCGACTACTCGCGCGAAGAGGCGATCGAGGCGCTGCAGTTTCCGCCTGAACGGGTGGTCTCGATTTCGACCGCCGTCGACGGCAGCTTCGTGCCAGCCCCGGTCGACGCCGCGCAGCTGGCCTCGCTGCGCGCGCAATTCGGGCTGCGCGGCGAGTTCCTCATGTACGCGCCCGGCGGCTGCGACAGCCGCAAGAATCTCGATGGCCTGATCGAGGCCTTCAGCCGGTTGCCGGCACCCTTGCGCGCGCGCCACCAGCTCCTCATTGCCAGCAAGCTCAACGACACCGAACGTTTCGCGCTCGAACAGCACGCGCAGCGCAGCGGCCTGGCGCCGGACGAACTGGTGTTGACCGGTTATGTGAGCGACGCCACCCTGATCGCGCTGTACCGCGCCTGTGCCCTGTTCGTCTTCCCGTCCAAGCACGAAGGCTTCGGCCTGCCGGCACTCGAAGCCATGTCCTGCGGCGCGCCCGTGATCGGCGCCGGCACGACCAGCGTACCGGAAGTGATCGGCCTGGACGAGGCGCTGTTCAATCCGCACGATGTCGCTGCGATGAGCGCGAAGATCGCGCAGGTGCTGGGCGACCCCGCCATGCTCGCGCGCCTGCGCGCGCACGGCCGCGAACAGGCCCTGGCGTTCAGCTGGGACCACACCGCGCGGCGCGCCGTGCACGCGCTCGAGGCGCACCATGCGCGTACCGCGCACGCGCCCGCGCCGCTAGCCGCGCCGGCCAAACCGCGCGTGGCCTTCGTGTCGCCGCTGCCGCCGGAACGCACCGGGATTGCCGACCACACCGCGCGCGTCCTGCTGACCTTGCTGCCGTATGCCGACATCGACCTGGTCACCGAGCAGGAAACGGTGGTCTTGCCGCCCCCGCTCAGCGCTCTCGCTTGCCACAAGGCGCGCTGGCTCGACGAGCACGCCGACGACTACGACCACATCATCTACCAGTTCGGCAACAGCCCCTTCCACAGCTACATGCTGGCGCTGCTGGCGGCGCTCCCGGGCGTGGTCGTGCTGCACGATTTCTACCTGAGCAGCATGCTGGCCTACGAAGAGATGACCGGCGCCATGCCCGGGGTCTGGTCGCGCGCCCTGTTCGACGCGCACGGCTACCACGCCCTGCAGATGAGCACCACGGCGGAAGGCTGGGAACAGGCCAAGCAGACGTATCCGAGCAATCTGGCGATCTTGCGCAACGCCAGCCACGTGATCGTGCATTCCGAGTACGCCAAACAACTGGCGCGCCAGTGGTATGGTCCCGACGCGGGCCGCGACTGGAGCCAGGCGCCGCTGCCGCGCGCACTGCCCGCGGTGCACGACCGGGCCGCGGCGCGGGCCGCGCTGGGCATCCGCCCGGACGCTTTCCTGGTCTGTAATTTCGGTTTCGTCGCGCCCACCAAGCACTGCCGCGAGCTGCTGCAGTCCTGGGTCGGCGCCGGCCTGGCGGCCGATACCGACTGCGAACTGGTCTTCGTGGGCGAGAACCACGGCGGCGACTATGGCGCCCAGCTCAACGAGGCGATCGGCGCCGCCGGCGCCGGCAACCGGATCCGGATCTCCGGCTGGATCTCGAACGAGGACTACTTCCGTTATTTGCAGGCGGCCGACGCCGGCGTCCAGCTGCGCACCAGTTCGCGCGGCGAAAGTTCGGCCACCGTGCTCGACTGCATGATCCACGGGCTGCCGACGGTCATCAACGCCAACGGTTCGATGGCCGAATTTCCGGACGACGCCGTCTGGATGCTTCCCGACCATTTCAGCCAGGACGAATTGACGCAGGCCCTGCTGTCGCTGCGCACGGACGCGGCGCGCCGCCAGACCCTGGGGCAGGCGGCGCTGGCCTTGATGGCCGTGCGCAACAGCCCTGAACGCTGCGCCGCGATGTACCTCGAAGCGCTGGCGCGCGCCGGCGCGCGGCGCCAGACCGGACGTGCCAGCCTGTATCCGCACCTGCTCGACGTCGCGGGGCTGGAGCTGGACGACACGCTGCTGCAGCGGTTCGCGGGCAGCCTGGCGCAGGCGCACGACCCGTTGTTGCCGCGCCAGCTGCTGGTCGATGTCACGGCGATTGCGCAAAACGACCTGAAAACCGGCATCGAGCGCGTCGTGCGCACCCAGTTGCTCGAACTGCTGCACCTGACCGATAGCGGCCTGCGCGTGGAGCCGGTCTACTTCTGCCATGAAGATGGCGTGACGCGCTGCCGCTATGCGCGCCGGTACGCGTTCGAGCTGCTCGGCGTGCCGCCCCTGGCCGAGGTCGGCGACGACCTGGTCGAGGTGCGCGCGGGCGACCTCTACTACAGTGCCGACTATTCGCCGCATGCGGTCATGAACGCCGCCAGCGAAGGCTTGTACGCGGACTGGCGCATGCGTGGCGTCGAGGTCAATTTCCTGCTGCACGACCTGCTGCCAGTGCTGCGGCCGGAATTCTTCCCGTCGAACGCGGACCTGACGCATGCGGCCTGGCTGACCTGCATCGCGGGACAGGCCGACCAGATCATCGGCATCTCGCGCGCCGTGGCCGACGAGTTGCACGAGTGGCTGGACAGGAGCGCGCCGCAGCTGGCGCGCAAACCGCGCATCGGGGTGCTGCACCACGGCGCCGACATCGGCGGGCCGGTCCCGCCCGCGGTCCAGGGCAGCGAGCGCCTGCGCCGGATCGCCGCCAGGCCGAGCTTCCTGATGGTCGGCACCATCGAACCGCGCAAGGGCCACCTGCAAGCGCTCGACGCCTTCGAACAACTGTGGGCCGCGGGCATCGACGCCAACCTCGTCATCGTCGGCAGCGAAGGCTGGAAGCCGCTGCCGGATGAGGAAAGACGTACCATCCCGCGCGTAATCGAGCGCCTGCGCAACCATCCGGAACAGGGACAGCGCCTGCTCTGGCTGACCGGGGTCGACGACGACGAGCTCCAGCAGATCTACCTGGCCAGCCGCTGCCTGCTCGCGCCGAGCGAAGGCGAAGGCTTCGGCCTGCCGCTGATCGAAGCGGCGCGCTACGGCCTGCCCTTGCTGGCGCGCGACATTCCCGTGTTCCGCGAAGTCGCCGGCGACGGCGCGACCTATTTCAGCGGCCTGGACGGCGCCGCGCTGGCCGGCGCGATCGGCGCCTGGCTGGCGCGCCATGCGGCCGGCGACGTCGCGCCGTCGACCGTGCCGTGGATTACCTGGAAGGAAAACGTGCAACGCCTGCTGACGCTGCTCCAGACCCCGGCGCCGGCGGACCCGTGCATGCCTGCGTCCGGTGCAAATGGCCTTGACGCCAATGCTATAATTACTAAATAACAAGAAAATGGGAGAAGCATGCGCGCCGGTCCCGCAAACGGCAGGGCGCGCCTCCCGGTTTTCCACTGAAGCGACAGCGATTTTCCGCCCGGTCTCCGAATATTGTTACCCTGGGCCGCCGCACTGCCCGCATCACGGCGCGCCGGCCAGAAGGCATGAATGAGTGCATTGAATCCATTGTCCGCAAATCCTTCCAGCAACGCATCGCAGCCCGGCCCGATTGGGGCCGGCGGCGCCGGACAGCCGCCGCAGTCCAGGGTCGGCGTCGGTAGCGCGGCCTGGCGCCGCGCCCTGGCCCCGCGCCTGCTCGCCAGTGCGCAGCGCTGCAACGGCCTGGGCGGGCTGATACTTGCCGCTCTGCTCTCCCTCGGTTTTGCCTGCTGGATGTATTCGCCCGACTACCTGCTCGGCACCGCGGCCACCTGGCAGCAGCAAGGCGGCGACGTCAGCCAGTACCTGGCCGGCTTCAATGCCTTCGTGCGCGAACCCTGGCACTGGCCCCTGTTCCGGATCGAGTCGCTGAACTACCCGGAAGGCACCATCGTCACCTTTGTCGATGCGATTCCCCTGTACGCGGTGCTGGTCAAGCTGTTCCATCACGGTCCCGGTGTCGGCTTCTGGAATCCCTACGGCGTCTGGATCGCACTGTGCTACGTCCTGCAGGGCGTGGGCTGCTGGTGGATCTGCCGCGAAGCGCGCGTCAAGTCGTGGACCGCGCTGGCCGCGCTGGCGCTGCTGCTGGCGGCCTTCCCGGCACTGACCCACCGCGCCGGCCACATCAGCCTGATGTCGCAGTGGCTGCTGCTGTTCGCCTTTGCCGTCTACCTGCGCGGCACGCGCCAGCGGGCGCTGGCCGGCGCCTGGTGGATCGGCCTGCTGTTTTGCGCCTTCTACATCAATATCTACCTGTTCTGCATGGCCACGGTGATCTTCCTGGCCGACGTCGCCCGCCACCTCAAACCGGGCCACGCGCGCCACGCCGTGTTGACCGTGATCGGCTTCGGCTGCCTGCTCGGCGCCAGCCTGTTCCTGACCATGCTCCCGCTCGGCGGCAGCGCGGGTGCGCGCGAATGGGGTTTCGGTTATTACTCGATGAATTTGCTGTCGCCCTTCGCCGGTGGCAGGCTGATCCTGTGGCCGCACCCGACCGTCCACGGCGGCCAGGGCGAAGGCTTCAATTACATCGGCGTATTCGCCCTGGGCCTGTTCGCCTGGGCGCTGCGCCTGCAAAAGCGGCATGCCCCCGCGTTCTGGAGCCGGCACGGCTTCTTGCTGCTGGCCATTACGCTGATGGCCCTGTACGCGCCGTCGAACCTGGTCCACGTGGGCGAAGTGCGCCTGTTCGACTGGGGTCTGCCGGAGTGGACGCTGCCGATCACGTCCCAGCTGCGCGCCTCGGGACGCTTCTTCTGGCCGGCGGGCTACGCCGTCATCGTCTTCGCCGTCCTCATGGTCCAGCGCTACGGCAGGGCCAGGTGGTCGACGCTGGTGCTGTGCGCCGTGGTCCTGTTCCAGTTCTGGGATCTCAAGGCCCAGCACCTACAGGCGCGCGCCAACGCCCACGAGGCCCGTCCCGTGCTGCTCGACGAAGCGCAATGGGATGCCTTCCTCGGCCCCGGCACGACCACCCTGAATTTTTATCCGGTGTTCCGGTGCGGCAAAGCCGCCGCCAACGAGACCCTGTTGCCGGCGATGCTGTATGCGTCCAAGCGCAAGCTGAACATGACGACCGGCTACCTGTCGCGTGTCGCCCGGCCCTGCGATCAGTTGGAGAAGGAAATCGCCAACGCCAAGGGGCCTGGCGACGCCTTCGTTTTCGCACGCAACGAGTTCCCGGAGCAGGCCCGCGTCCTGACGCTGCTGGGTGGAGAGCAGGCGGCCCACTGCGTCGAAGCGGGCGCGTTCTTCCTGTGCAAGCGCAGGCACTGAGGCATCGACCGGACCGAGGAGTTTGATCTTGAAGAAATTAGTGACATTGGTCGCACCGTTTTATAACGAGGGACCGGGGACCGCCGAATTTTTCCGGCGCGTGCAGGAAGTGGCCCTGGCACTGCCGGCATACCGCTTCGAGATCGTCGCCGTCAACGACGGCAGCCGCGACAATACCTGGGCTGAATTACTCAAAGTGCGCGAAGCGTATCCGAACGTGCACCTGGTCGACCTGTCACGCAACTTCGGCAAGGAAGCCGCGCTTACCGCCGGGCTCGACCGGGCAACGGGCGACGCCGTCATTCCGATCGACTCGGACCTGCAGCACCCGCCCGAGCTGATCCAGGAAATGCTGGCGCACTGGGAAGCCGGCGCCGAAGTCGTGCTGGCGCGCCGGCGCGACCGCCAGACCGACGGGCCGCTGCAAAAGCTGGCGGCGACGCTGTTCTACCGTTTTCACAACGTCATTTCGAACGTGCACGTGCCGCCCGGCGTGGGCGACTTCCGCCTGATGGACAAGCGCGTCGTCGAGGCGCTGCGCCGGCTGCCGGAAAACCACCGCTTCATGAAGGGCCTGTTCGCCTGGGTCGGCTTCCGCACTGTGACCGTGCTCTACAGTCCAGCCGAACGCGCCCAGGGCACCTCCAGTTTCAATCTGTGGAAGCTGTGGAATTTTGCGCTGGAAGGCATTACCAGCTTCAGTACCGCGCCGCTGCGGATCTGGAGCTACCTGGGTGCCTGCGTGTCCGCCGTCGCCCTCGTGTATGCCGGCCTGATCGTGGTCAAGACCATGCTCCATGGCGCGGATGTGCCCGGTTACGCGTCGATCATGGTCGGCACGCTGTTCCTTGGCGGCGTACAGCTGATCGGCATCGGCGTGCTGGGCGAATACATCGGCCGCATCTATAACGAAGTCAAACGGCGGCCGGTGTACCTGGTCCGGGAAGAGCATTCCGTTGATCCATCCTAAGCTGCTGTTCGCCCGCTATCGCGCCGTGCTGGTGTTCGGCATCATTGGCGTGTGCAATACCCTGCTCCATTCGCTGACCGTGGTCGGGCTGGTGGAAAACGGCATCGCCACGCCGGTGCCGGCGAACATTGCCGGATTTTTGATGGCGAACACGTTTTCGTTTTTCGCCAATTCCTGGCTCGCCTTCCAGCTGCGCCCGACGCTGGCGCGTTACGGCAAGTTTGCCCTGGTCTCGATGACCAGCCTGGCCCTCACCGTCGCCCTGTCGGCGCTGGCCGAAGCGATGCACTGGCATTACCTGGCGGGACTGGGCATGGTGATGCTGTGCGGTCCGGTGCTGACCTATCTACTGCACAAGGCATTTACCTTTCGCCAGCCACCCGTGAGCGAATGAGGCGGCCGGCCTCCCTGCGATCATCAAAAAAAATGATAACCAGCACCAGAACACGAACGCTCTTCACCGCTGCCTTCCTGCTGCTTGTCGCAGCCTTCAATCTGCAGTCCATCTACCTGGTGGACCAGATCTACTCCGGCTTCGTCACCAACGACTGGCTGATCAACTACGAAGGCGGCTTCGTGCGGCGCGGGCTGTCGGGCCAGCTGCTGCTCTACGTCGCCAGCCTGAGCCATATTCCGATGTGGATACTCGTCTTCAGCCTGCGCGCGCTGATGTATATGGCCATTGCCGTGCTGACGATCCGGAAACTGTCGGGCCGGCTGAGCCTGACCGGCTGGCTCTTCCTGCTCTCTCCCGTCACCTTCCTGTTCGAAGCGTATGATCCGGGCGGCGCCGGGCGCAAGGAGCTGCTGTTCCTGCTCTTCCTGGCGGCAAACAGCGTGGTGCTGGAGAACAAGGCGCAGCAGCAACAGCCGCTGCGACCGGCGTACTATGGCGCGGTCGCGGCCTTCCTGGCGCTCGGCACCCTGGTCCACGAAACCTTCCTGTTCTACCTGCCGCTCTACCTGTTGCAGCTTGCCGCCCATGGCCGCTTGCGCCAGAGCCGCCTGCTGGCCTTGCCGCTGGCGACCGCCCTGCTGGCTTTTGCCGCCGTCAGCGCCCGCAAGGGCTCGGTTGCGACCGTCGAGCGGATCCTGGAATCGCTGGCGCCCTTCGTGCCCGGCATCGGCTGCACGACCAACGGCGGCGCGATCTGTTATCTCAGCAGCACGACGGCGGACGCCCTGGCCTATGTCTTCGTTCCGGAAATCGGCCAGTTATTGCTCATCCCGGCGCTGATACTGCTGGGCTATTCGATGCTTTTCCTGGCCAGCCTCGCACGCGCCCAGGTGGCCGGCCAGCCTGACGGCGGTCGCGACAGCGGCTGGGTGCTGCTGCTGGCGCTCGGCTCGCTCCTGCCCCTGTTCGCCGTTGCCGTCGATTACGGCCGCTGGCTCCACGTATTCGTGCTGGGCCTGTTCTTCGCCTTGCCGCGACGCGTCCTGCTGCGCCAGGAGGGCACGCCCGCTTCGCCGCACGCGTCAACGCTCTGGCTGCTGGCAGTCCTGTTTTCTCTGTCGTGGAGCATCATCCATACGCGTGCCACGAGTTTCCAGCCGGGTGCGCTCGGCCGGCTGCTGTCCACCATTCCGGTGGCGAAACTGGTACCGGCGCCAGGGGCCGCCGTGGCGCCGCCCCAGTCCGCGCCGACGCACTTCGCCGCGGCGGGCGCCGTATTGCGCTGGAAAGGGTGCGAATTGCCGACCGTGATCGGCAAGCCGACCGGCGCCTGCAGCGTCGACAAGCGCGCGCCGGCCCTGGCCGGCCACCTGACCTATGGGCCCTACGAGTCATTGCCGGCGGGCAATTATCGGCTGGAGATCAGGTATGCCAGCGCGGAGCCCAAGCAGCTTGCGGCCGGCGCCTGGGATGTCGCCGTGCAGCTGGCGAACGGTGTTTTCGTCGTCGCGCAAGGAACGCTGCAAGGGTCGGACGGGGCGCCGGCTGCGGTGTCCTTGAATTTCAGCATCGGGGCGGCCCAGGCGCTGCACCCGGTGGAAATCCGGACGGCGGCGAATGCGGACAGGGCGCTGCAAGTGGACAGCATCGAACTGAAGCGCCTGCGCTGACAAGCGGCCCTGCAACTCAGGTACAATCTGCCGCCCCTGTTACCCTGACAACAAGACTTCGCGATGTTTTTGAGATTACCGATCGTCTACGCCCTGCTCGCGCTGATCGCCACCGGCGCCAATATCGGCACCCAGATGCTGGTGATGCGCAGCTATGGCGGGCCGTATGCCGTGATGCTCGCGCTCGTGATCGGCACCGGCGTCGGCCTGGTCATCAAATACGTCCTCGACAAGCGCTACATCTTCCGCTTCCGCGCCCGCGACATGGCCCACGACGGCAAGACGTTCGCACTCTACACGCTGATGGGGCTGGCCACGACGGTCATCTTCTGGGGCTTCGAACTCGGTTTCGATCACCTGTTCGCATCGCCGCACATGCGCTATCTCGGCGGCATCATCGGACTGCTGATCGGCTACCTGACCAAATATTACCTGGACAAACGTTACGTCTTCGGCGCCGCCAACGCATGATGCGCAGCGTGGCGCAAGGCGTAGGCAAGGCCAACATGGGAACCACATTGAACACGAAAAAACGCATCGTCATCATCGGCGCCACTTCCGCAATCGCCGAGCATTGCGCGCGCCTCTGGGTGCAAGCCGCTCCCTGCGACCTGGTGCTGGTCGCGCGCGACCAGGCGCGCGCCGAACGCGTCGCCGCCGACCTGCGCGTGCGCGGTCCGCAATCCCGGGTCGAGGTCGCGACCTGCGGCTTCCTCGACGCCGCCGAGATCGAACGCGGCGTCGGCGCGCTCTGGGGCAGCGGGGTCGACCTGGTGCTGGTCGCCCACGGCGTCCTGCCGGACCAGGCCGCCTGCGAGCAGGACCTGGCCGCATGCCGCGCGGCGCTCGACGTCAACGCGCTCTCGCCGGTGCTGTTCGCCGAAGCCTTCGCGCGCCGCATGGCGTCGCAAGGGCATGGCACCCTGGCCGTGATCGGTTCGGTGGCCGGCGACCGGGGGCGCAAGTCGAATTACGTGTACGGCGCCGCCAAGGGCCTGGTCGAGCGCTACCTGCAAGGTTTACGCCACCGCTTCGCCGGCACCGCGATCAAGGTGGCCGTGATCAAGCCGGGGCCGACCGATACGCCGATGACCGCGCACCTGAAAGGCAGCGCCAAACTGGCGCCGGTGGAGGACGTGGCGCGCGCCATCGTCAAGGCCCTCGAGCGGGGCCAGGAAGTCATTTACGCGCCAGGCAAATGGCGCGTGATCATGCTCGTCATCCGCCACCTGCCAGGTTTTATCTTCAACAAGATGAACATTTGAGCGGCCCATGACCAAGAAGACGATCGCGGCGCTCGCCTGCTGGCTTGCCGCATGCGGGGCGCTGTTGCTCATCTTGCGCGCCGGACACCCGGTGCAGGCGCATCTGGTCCACTCCGATGCGCTCTACCTGCCGGTGCTGTTCGACGACCTGGTCAATCACGGCGGCCGCATCGCGGACTGGCTCCTGACGCCGGCCCCGTATTTCTTCCCCGATATGCCCTTGTACGGGCTCGCCTGGCTGGCCGGCAGCGGCGCCGCCGCCCAGACCACGGCCTTCGCCCTGCTGCAGACCGTGCTGGCGGCCCTCGCCCTGTACCTGCTGGCGCGCCAGGCGCTCGCCCGCGACCGGCTGCCGGCCGCGGCGGCGCTCTCGATCCTCTTCATCTGGCTCGGCTTGACGGTCGACGATCCCTTCGTGCGCCTGTTTTCGAGTGCCCATCACTATGGCGCCTTCGTCGCGGCCTTGCTGCTGTGCGCCCTCTGGCTGCGCCTGGACACGGACCGGGACGGCCCGCCCGCACGGCTGGCCATGGCGGGCATCGTGGCCCTGGGTTTCCTGACGACGCTGTCGGACGCGCTTTTTCTTGCGCAGACCACGCTGCCGCTGTTCGCCGCCGCGCTGCTGGCGCGACACGGCGCGGCGCCGGCGGCCCGGCCGCGGCGCGCCGCCATGCTGCTGCTCGCGCCGGCGCTGGCGGGCCTGCTGGCCTACCGCTTCGTGGTCGCCCACCCGACCCGCTACCCGACCCGGCTGAGCCTGTCCCAGCTGCCCCAGCACCTGAACGACCTGCACACCATCTTCGCCACGCTGTTCGGCGCGCGGCCGCTGCTGGCGGGCGCCATGCTGCTGGCGCTGGGATGGGGCGCGGCCTGCATCCTCGTCTGCCTGCGCCGGCGCCCCCTGCCCGGCCTGGCGCGCCCGCTGCACCTGCTGGGCGCGTTCGCGACATTGTCCTTCCTCGCGACCATCGGCGTCATGCTGTTGTCGAAAAACGTGCAGCCGGTGCCGCGTTACCTGATCGGGGCGCTGTCCTGGCCGCTGGTGGCGGGCGTGTTCGCACTGGTCCAGCTGCTCGAGGCGCGCCGCCGCCATGCGGGCGCGGCCCTGGGCCTGGGGCTCTGCCTGGTGTTATCCAGCATGCTCGCCGGCGAGGCCTGGCGCGTGCGCGCGCAGCGCGACAGCGACCGCTACTTCTATCCGGAGCAGGTGGCCTGCATCGACCGCGCCCTGGCGGCGGCCGGGGTCCACACCGGCATGGCCCAATACTGGGACGCCAAGCGCCTGCAGGGATTGAGCCGCGAGCACCTGACCCTGGGTCAGTACACGGGCGAACTGGGACGGATGGAATGGATTACGTCGACGCGCTTCTACCGCCCCGCTTACGATTTCGCGATCGTCGCCGAGCAGGAAAGCGCCGAGTTCCGGCTGCCGATCGCGCGCCTGGCCGGGCGCGACGGCGCGGCGCCGCGGGCGGTGAGCTGCGGCGACCGCACGGTACTGATCTACGGGCCCGGGCGCCTGCGCGCGCCTCAGTAACCCATCAGCCGGCGCGACATGCCCGAGCTGATGCCCGGGTCCCGGTAACGCAGGAATTCGGCCAGCCGCGGATAGCCGGCCCGGAACAGATCGGGCGGCATGCGCGCGTCCTTGGCCAGGTAGATGCGCCCGCGCGCCGCGCGCACGATGTCGTCGAGCCGTTCGAACAGGCGTTCGGTGCGCCCCGCGTGGTTCGGGAAATCGAGCGCCAGCGTGACGCCCGGCTGGGCAAAACTGAGCATGCCGGGCGCGGCGCGGTTGCCGAAGGTCTTGAGCACGGCCAGGAAGGAGCCGTCGCCGCTGCGGGCGATTTCGCGCAGCATGGCGCCCACGGCATCGGCGCCGACGGCACGCGGCACCACGCACTGGTACTGGTAAAAGCCGCGCGGCCCGTACATCCGGTTCCACTCGAGCAGGTTATCGAGCGGATAGAAAAAGCTTTCGTAGTGCACCAGCGAACGGCCCGCGTTTTGCCGGTTGAGCTCGAAATACGCGGTGTTGAACAGGCGCAGCGACAGCCGGTTGACCAGCGACACCGGCGGCACGAAGGGCATGGTGCGCGTGCGCGCACGCGGCTCGACCAGTCCTTCGGTGGCGGGCGCCGGTTTGGCGCGCATGAACAACCCGCGCCCGCGTTTCGACAGGCAGTCGATCCAGGACACCGTGTATTCCCAGCCGGCTTCGGACGCATCGGCGAGCGTGAAAAATTCGTCGAGCCGCTCGTAAGGGACGGTCTCGGCATCCATCCACGGCCCGGCGACCGGGCGCAATTGCAGCGTTGCGCGGGTGATGACCCCGGTCAGGCCGGCGCCGCCGACGGTGGCGGCGAACCATTCGGGCTCCTGATGGGGACCGCATTCGATGACGGCGCCGTCGGTACGCACCAGCGTCAGCGACCGCACATGGTCGCCGAAGGAGCCGACCACATGGTGGTTCTTGCCATGCACGTCATTGGCGATCGCTCCGCCCACGGTGACGACCTGGGTGCCCGGCGTGACCGGCAGGATCCAGCCGCGCGCAATCGCCATCCGCTGTATGTCGCGCAGCATGACGCCGGCTTCGCACACCAGCCGGCCGCTGGCGGCGTCGAACGCAATGAATTTGTCGAGTCCCGTGGTTTGCCACAGGATGCCGCCCGGGTTCAGGCCGACGTCGCCGTAGCTGCGTCCAAGGCCGCGCGCCAGCCCCGGCAGGTCGCCCTGCATCTGGCGCACCACCTGCGCCGGGTCCGACAGCATGCGCAATTCGTGTTCCGGGCTGCCCAGGCGGCCCCAGGACGATACGGCTACCACATCCACCCCTTGGCGCCGATGGCGAGCACCGCGCCGAAGGCCAGTCCGGCGGCCAGGCTGGCCTTGTCCTTGACCGCGAAGACCAGCGGATCGTCGTGCATCCGGCCGCGGTGCGCCTGCATCCAGATCCAGCTGATCCAGAACAGGATCACGGGCACCGCGCCCCAGACGATCTGGGGCGTCTTGTACAGGGTGAGCACGGCGTCGCTGTTCAGGTACAGCGAGAGCACGACGACGGCCGCGTAGCCGGCGCAGATGCCGAGCATCTGGACCAGGGGGGCGTCGGAAGTGAGATAGCCACGCCCGTGCGCCTTGGTCTTGTCGTTCAGGATCTGTACCTGCAACTCGGCATAGCGTTTCACGAAGGCCAGCGACAGGAACAGGAAGACCGAGAACGCGAGCAGCCAGAACGAGAGCGCGATGCCGGCGGCGGCGGCGCCGGCGACGATGCGCAAGGTATACAACATCGCCAGCGTCAGGCAATCGACCAGGATCAGCCGTTTCAGCCACCAGGAATACACGCAGGTGACGAAGAAATAGAACAGCAGCCAGGGCAGGAAATCGCCGCCGACCCGGGCGCCCAGCAGCAGGCTGACCAGCAACAGCAGCGGCGCGAGGACCACGCCCATCCAAGCCGGTACCAGTCCCGAGGCGAAGGGCCGCGTGCGCTTGCGGGGATGCAGGCGGTCGCTCTCCAGGTCGAGCAGGTCGTTGGCGATGTAGACGGTCGAGGCGCACAGGCTGAACGACACGAAGGCCAGCACCAGCGCCATCCAGGGTTCGATGCTGGCGAAGGCGTGCGCGGCCATCAGCGGCACGAACAGCAGCAGGTTCTTCATCCACTGGTGCACACGCAAGGTACGGCGCAAGGCGCTCAAGCCGGGCTTGGTTCCGGGGAACACCTGCTCGACCTCGCACAGCGCGCGGGCCTTGCGCACCAGCGCTTCCGGGGCATTGACGACGATGGCGCGGCGCGCGCGCTCCCAGACGGCCAGGTCAGCGTTCGAATTGCCGACGTAGTCGAAGCCGCGCTCGCCGTAGAGCCGCTCGAGCGCGGCGGCCTTGTGGCGCCCGGCCAGGTTGACGGCGCCGTCGCTGGCCATGACTTCATCGAACACGCCCAGGTGGTCGGCAATGGCATTCGCGATCGCTGCATCCGAGGCCGTGCACAAGACCAGCGTGCGCCCTTCCTCGCGCTGCGCTTCGAGCCACTCGATCAGTTCCTCGTTATAGGGCAAGGAGGCCGGATTGAAGCTGGCGCGGTCGGCCAGCTTGCGCTTGAGCGACGCCTTGCCGACCATCAGCCAGCCGGGCATCCGCAGCACATCAAGGGGACTGTCGCGCAGCATCCATAAAGCGGACTCGTGCAGCATGTCCGTGTGGATGAGCGTTCCATCGAGATCGACAACGATAGGGTGGGAAATTTTTTTCACTCCAAAACAGGACGCTTGCGATCCTGGGACATTCGCGCAGCGCCGCGCCGGACGGCGCGCACGTGCAAAATATTGCCTCCGTAACATCGGCGATTATATCGCACACCTGAGCAGCGGCGCCCTCGCCCGGCCCTGCCCGGTCACCGTGCCCACGGGCGCGCTTGCGTGAAGCCGCGCACAGTCCGGCGCCGCGGCGCGCATTAGGATACTTATCCATGGCGGCTATTCCGCCCGCACCGGCAAGCGGCACGAACGGCAAGAAAGGTAGCAATGGCAACCGGCTCGACCCCCGAACAAAACGCAGGCAAGCCGCTCGACCTCCAGGGCGACGGGCAAAGCGTCGGCGTGCCCGCTGAAGGCGAGCTCGAGGGCAGCGCCTTCAATCCGCTGGGCGCCAGTGTCGGCATGAAGCACTGGCAGGCCGGCTATATCGCCGAGCCCGGCCTGCAGGACCGCGGCAACGTGTTCTTCGCCGCCGTCGAGATGACGCGCATGCCGATGGTCGTGACCGATCCGCGCCAGCCGGACGACCCGATCGTGTTCGTCAACCGCGCCTTCCTCGACCTGACGCTGTACGAAGAGAAAGACCTGCTCGGCCGCAATTGCCGCCTGCTGCAGGGCGAGAAAACCAATCCCGACACCGTGGCCGAAGTGCGCGCGGCCCTGGCCGAACGGCGCGCGATTGCGCTCGACATCCTGAACTACAAGGCCGACGGCACGCCGTTCTGGAATGCGCTCTACATCGGCCCGATCTTCGACCAGGACGGCGAGCTGCTGTATTTTTTTGCCTCGCAGATGGACATCACCGCGCGCCGCGCCAGCGAGCAATCCTCGCTGCAAGCACAAAAGATGGAAGCGATCGGCCAGCTGACGGCGGGCATGGCGCATGACTTCAATAACTTGCTGCAAGTTATTAACGGCAACCTGGAGCTGGCCTTGCTCGCGCTCGGGCCGGCCGGCGCCGCGGGCGAGCCGATCCGCCGCGCCCAGCGCGCCGCGATGAAGGCCGGCAAGCTGACCCAGCAACTGCTGACCTTCGCGCGCAAGCAGCGGCTCGATCCGAAACGCGTCAACCTGAATGCGCTGCTGGTCGAATTTTCCGAATTGCTGGTACGGACCCTGGGCGACCGGGTCGCCCTCCAGCTCGATTTGAAGCCCGGCCTGCCGGCCTGCAAGCTCGATCCGACCCATTTCGAGATGGCCCTGCTCAACGTCCTGATCAACGCGCGCGACGCCATGCCGAACGGCGGCCGGGTGCGGCTCAGCACCGCCCTGCTGGCGGGCAAGGGCGACGCCCCCGGCGAGGTGGCGGTCTGCATCGCCGACCAGGGCGAAGGCATGACGCCGGAGGTGGTGCAGCGTGCCACCGAACCCTTCTTCACGACCAAGGGACCGGGCACCGGCCTGGGCCTGGCGATGGTGCATGGCTTCGTGCAGCAGTCGCGCGGGCATCTCGACATCGACAGCACGCCCGGACAGGGAACGACGGTGCGCATGGTGTTTCCGGTCGATGGCGCGCATGGCGGCGAGGACGCGGGCGCCGCGCCGCCCCGGGAAGAAAGCGCCAGGGCGCGGATCCTCGTGGTCGAGGACAACGAGGACGTGCGCGAACTGGCCGAGACGATGCTCGCTTCGGCGGGCTACGCCGTCGTCTCGGCCCCGAGCGGCGAGCGGGCGCTGGACTTGCTCGACCAGGGCGACGCCGTCGACCTGGTGTTTACCGATGTCATGATGCCGGGTGGGATGAACGGCCTGCAACTGGCCGACCAGGTACGCGCGCGCCGCCCGGGCACGCCGATCCTGGTGACCACCGGCTACATGGACGAGCTGCCGGCCACGCGCGAAACCAGGCTCGACATCCTCAGCAAACCGTATCGGCAGGAAGACTTATTGGCGCGGGTGCGCGCCATCTTGCCGGCGCCGCCGTAAAAAAACCCGCGGGCCTTGCGGCGCGCAGGTTTCATGGGCGACAGCCGCCGTGCTTAGAACCTATCCCAGTAGGGAGGAGGAAGTTGATGACGATGCATGGCAAGCGGGGGCAAGGCGCGAGGAGGCGGCATGGCGAGCCATGCAACGACGAGCAACGCAGCAGCCGCTTGTCAGGCGCGTCAGCAACGACTCATTCCCTACTGGGATAGGTTCTTACTGCGGCTGCGGCTTCGGCAAGCCGCCCAGCAAGGCGGCAATCTTCTGCTTCGGCTTGGCCGGCGCACCGCTCAGGTTCTGGTTGCTGTCGGGGCGCGCGACATTGGTCGGCTCGTAAGGCTTCAGGAACCACGGATCGACTTTCTCGCGGCGCGGCAACGGGCCGGCGCCATAGCTGCGCGGCGGTCGATCGGTGCGCACCTCGGATTCGGCGCGCCGTGGCGGACGCTCGGTCCGTTCGCCGCCACGCTCCGGACGCTCGCCGCGTTGCGCACGCTCGCCACGTTCCGGGCGCTCGAACTCGCGCCCGCGCGGACGCACCGCGAAGCCGGTCAGCTCGCCACGGGTAATCGTCTGCTTGATCAGCTTTTCGATGTCGACCAGCAGGCGCTCGTCCTTCTCGGTGTACACCGACAGCGCGTCGCCCGAGGCGCCGGCGCGGCCGGTACGGCCAATGCGGTGCACGTAATCTTCTGCGTTGTACGGCAAGTCGAAATTGATCACGCACGGCAGGTCGGAAATATCGAGGCCGCGGGCGGCGACGTCGGTCGCTACCAGCACTTCGATCTCGCCCTGCTTGAAGGCCTCGAGCGCGGCCATGCGTTCCTGCTGGGTCTTGTCGCCGTGGATGGCCGAGGCCTTGATGCCGGTCTGTTCGAGGTGACGCGACAGGCGGGACGCGCCGATCTTGGTGTTCGAGAACACGATCACCTGCTTCAGTTCGCGCTGGCGGATCAGGAATTCGACGACGTCGCGCTTCTGCTCTTCCTCGACCTTGTAGACGATTTGCGTGACCTTCTCGGCGGTGGCATTGCTGCGCGCCGTTTCGATCAGGACCGGCTGGTCGAGGAAGCTGTTGGCCAGCTTCTTGATTTCTGGCGAGAAGGTGGCCGAGAACATCAGGTTCTGGCGCTTCTTCGGCAGCAGGTTGATGATGCGCTGCAGATCCGGCAGGAAGCCCATGTCGAGCATGCGGTCGGCTTCGTCCATCACCAGCATCTGCACCTGGCCCAGGCTGACGTTTTTCTGTTCAATATGGTCGAGCAGGCGGCCCGGGGTGGCGATGACGATCTCGACACCGCTCTTCAGGAGCGCGGTCTGGCCCTTCATGTCCATGCCGCCGAACACGACGGTCGAGCGCAGCGGGGTGTGGCGCGAATAGGCTTTCACGTTCTCGGCCACCTGCACCGCCAGCTCGCGGGTCGGCGTCAGCACCAGGGCACGCACCGGGTGACGCGCCGGCGACATGCTGCTGCTGGCGTGGGCCAGCAGCATCTGGATGATCGGCAGCGAGAAACCGGCGGTCTTGCCGGTACCGGTCTGGGCGGCGCCCATGACATCGCGGCCTTGCAGCACGATCGGAATGGCCTGGGCCTGGATCGGGGTCGGATGGACGTAGCCCTGGTCGGTCAGTGCGCGCAGGATCTCAGGCGCCAGGCCGAAATCGGCAAAGGTCACGCTCGGTTCGACAGCCGCGACTTCGTTGTTCATCGTTTCAGACATTATTCTTTCCGCATGAAGAAGCGCAATCGACCTGCCGCACGGCGTGCGGCGGATGGATCGTCAGCCCCTTGAAATTCAACTTGCTCTACGTGGCATTGCCGCACAGGCCCAGCAGACATGGCCGGCACTGACAACTCCTGGAGGGGCGGGTGAGCCGCCGGCTGGGCACGGCCAGTAGCCGGCTCGGTGGGCACGTTGCGCCGGCAAAGCCGACAGCGCAGACGTAGAGACACACTATATCGCCCTCAAGGTTACCTCAAATCCACGACAGTGTATATGGAATCGTGTGCGAACCCGGCCGCGCGCTTGCCGTTTCGGCAACCCCGCTTTATCTTCCGCGCCCGACCGGCGCGCCTTGCCGGGCCGTTGAGCATGACAAGAGGCACTGCAAAGGAATGACCGGCGCGCAGCGCGATATCGAAGCTTGACGTTCTGCGAAAGACACTCCGGAGCCGGAGCATTTATAGTACAAAACCGGAGTCGCTAACCCTCGCGCTTCCAGCCGCGGGCGTGGGCGGCGCGCTCGGCGGCGGCGCCCAGCGGGGTGCCGGCGATGCGCTCGTCGATGGCGTCGAGCACGGCGGGCGGCAAGCCGCTGCCATCCATCCAGGCCGCGCCCGCCGCGCCCTGGGCCAGGACCGCCACCTTCCACAAGGCGCCGTCGCGGCAAGCCAGACCGGCCGTCGTGTCCATGACGAAGCTGCGGCAATACTTGCCGTCCTTGGCAAGGAAGCTGATGCCGATGCGGACCCGTCCCGACGGCCCGGGGCTGGCCAGTTGCGCGCTCAGCGCCGAGGCCAGGCGTCCTTGCGCCACCAGGGCGCCTTCGGCACCGCTGAGGGACGCCAGTTCGGCTTCTCCCTGCCAGCGATGCCAGCCATAGCCGCCCGCAAGCAGGCCCGTCACCAGCGCCGCCGCCACGGCGCTCCAGTGGCGCAGCGTCCAGGCCGGTTTGACAGGGGCCGGAGGCGGCGGCGCACCACTGCGCGCCGCGCGCACCATGTCGAGGTGCACTACTTTCGCGCCATGCGGGGCGCCATGCGCATGGCTGCGGTTGCCGCTGTCGCGGCCGCCCGCGACCACCCCGACCACGCGCGAACGCCGGGCACGCAGCAGCGACACGCGCGCTGCAATGGCCGGATCGGCGCGCAGCGCGCGTTCGACGGCCGCGCGGGCCGGCTCGGCCAGCTCGCCGTTGACGAATGCAATCAAGAGTTCGTCTGAAAATTTCATGGCGGCTAAGAAGTAATCAAGCCATGTTCGTCCAGCACATCGTGCAGCAACTCGAGCCGGATGACCGGATTGTCGAGCATGAGCATGTTCTGCTTCTGGCTGTTGGGCAGCGGCAGCAGTTCGCACCAGCGGTTCGCGACCCAGCCGCAATCGTCCAGGCGGAACGGCGGCTGCACCGGCCAGCGTTCCTGCGGCACATCGTGCAGCGATGCAAGCACGCGGTCCAGCGCGTCGGACGCGCCTTGCAACTCGGCGGGAATGCGCACCGCATGGTCGCCCTCCACCAGTTCGACCTCGCCGACCCATAAACCGTTCAGTCGTTGTTGCGAGGATTTGACGTCGAAGCGCGCCCCACCCCGGCATACGACTTGCAACAACCCCGGCGTGGTGGCCGTGGTGTCGCAGACGGTGGCGAGCGTGCCCGCTTCGAGGAAGCGCTCGGGCTGGCCGCCGCGCGCCCGCACTTCCTGCCCCTGGGTCAGCAGGACGACGCCGAAGGGCGTGTCCTCGGTCAGGCAGCGGCTCACCATGTCGAGGTAGCGCGCCTCGAACACCTGCAGCGGCAAGACCCCGTCCGGGAACAGCACCGTGCTCAATGGGAACAATGGAAGGGAAATCGTGGCCATGCCCCATCATGACAGAATCATTCGGCAGACCGCAGCACGATTGCGAATGCCTATGCCAAGCGCTTGACGGGCCGTGCGCGCTCGTCCGTCCACGCCCCAATCCGGTGCAAGCGACTGGCCGACACCTAGTTCCGCGGCGCTTCCAGCGGCAGCGTGCGCAGCGCGTGGCCCAGCGCGGCGAAGCGCCAGCGCAGGCGCTCCAGGCCAGGGTCGGGCAAGCGTACGACACGCACCGTCAGCGAGCCGCCGGCCACGTCCGGACAGGCATAGGCATACTCGCCCTCGAATTCGAAAGGCAGCCGCACTTCCTGGCCCGGGCGCAATTGCAGCGGACCGAGCACGTGGGGCCGACGGTCGAGGTTGCGCAGCAGCAGGACATCCTGGACGCCCAGCGTCAGGCGGATCTCGCGCGGCAGGGCCGGGGCACGCGCCGCGAGCCTGGACGTGGCGGGGGCCGGAAAGGTAAAACTGCGCTCGTGGCTGGGATTGCGCAGCGGCGCCAGCGCGCCCAACAGCAGGGCCAGCAGGAGCGTGCCGATGAGCGCGCACGGCAGCCAGTGGCGGCGCAGGATCGGATGGGCGGGCATGATAAAAAAGTCGACAAAAACGGCCGCCGATTGTAGCACTGCGCATATTGCGTCAAGCAAACAACCACGGCCGGCCGACGTCGCGATTTCCCCCCTTACGCCGCTGGCGTGCGTGCCGGCCGCCCAGTCAAATGGCGCGCGATCGACGCCACATGGCGCTCATCCGTGCCGCAGCAGCCGCCCACCACGTTCATGCGCGGCAACAAGTTGTGCAGCGCCAGGTATTGCTCGCCGAGTTCTTCCGGGTTGCCTTCGTCGAGTGCCTCCGATTCGTCGAGCTCGGCATGGCTGCGGCGCGAGGCATTCGCGCGCATCCCGTGCAGGCGCTCGCGCCAGGGGCCGGCGGCGGCCAGGGCCGGCTCGACATGGCTTGGATGCGCGCAATTGATCATGAAGTAGGCGGCATAGCTGCCGGTCTCGGCATCGGTGCGCTGCACGGCCTCGGCCAGGGCCTCGCCCGAAGGCAGGCGCCCATCCGTTTCCAGCGTGAAGGAAATAGCGACCGGCATCTCGCAGGAGGCGGCCGCGTCGACGATCCCGATGGCCTCGTCCGGATAGGTGATGGTGAAGGCGGCCACCATGTCGGCCTCGGTGGCGGCGAAGGTGGCGACCTGCGCCAGGTGATAGTCGCGCGCGCCGGCGGCGCTCATGCGCCGGTCGACCCGGTAGCCGTCGCCGCGCGGCCCGATATTGCCGCTGATGACGATCGGCGTGGCCGGCGTATCCCAGAGCGCGCGTACTTCGGCCAGCAGCGCCACCGCGTCGCGGTTCGCCTCGGCCAGCGCGACGGCGTTGTAGCCCAGGATTTTGCCCCAGTCGGGGTTGGCACGCCAGGTCGGGGTTTCCAGCACCAGGCCGGTGCCGTGGGCCTGGGCCAGGCGCGCGAAGCCTTCGAAGTAGCGCCGCAGCGCCGCGCGCCCGGGCGCATTCTTCAACAGGACAAACGACGCGAAGGCGGGCAGCGTAAAACCCTGCTGGAAGCTGAGCATCGTTTCCAGGCCGGCGTCGGCCAGGAAGAGACGGTCGCCCAACTGGGGCAAATGTTTGCGGTAAAGACTCATGAGCGCTCCGATTGGATGCCGCAATGATCCGGTCTCACTTGGAACGTCGCGCCGGCGCTCCGGTTCCCCCGCCGCCATGCAGCGCGCCTGATGCCGCGCAAGACGCTGTCGCGGCTCAGGCGGCGTCGCGCAGCAGGTCGGGCAGCTCGGCCGGGCCGCGCGCACGCGCGGCGTGTTCCGCCACGCGGCCGCGGCCGTGCAGCTTGGCCTCGTACATGGCGGCGTCGGCGCAGCGCAGCAGGCTGTCGGTGTCGAGGGCGCAATCCGGATACAGGGCCACGCCCAGGCTGGCCGAGATACTGAGGGTAAAGCCCTCGGTCATGAATGGCCGGCTCAGCTCGCGCAAAATATCCTCGGCAACCCTTTTCGGGTCGCCGGCGTCGGCCACGCGTGGCAGCAGCACGACGAATTCGTCGCCGCCGAGTCGGGCCAGCGTATCGGTCGCACGCAAGGTGCCGGCCAGGCGCGTGGCGATTTGTTGCAGCAGAACGTCGCCCACGGCGTGGCCATAGGTGTCGTTGACCGGCTTGAACTTGTCTAGATCGAAGAAGATGAGGGCCAGCTTGTGTCCCTCGCGCTGGGCGACCAGCAGCGCCTGGCGCAGGCGGTCGCCGAACAGCAGGCGGTTCGGCAGGCCGGTCAGGGTGTCGTGGTGCGCGAGGTGGCGGATCTGCTCTTCCTGCAACTTGCGCGCATCGATATCGGCCACGGTGCCGACGATGCGCAAGGGCCTGCCCTCGCCGTCGCGTTCGGCCACCTGGCCGCGTGCCAGGATCCAGCGCCAGTTGCCGTTGCGCAGGAGCGTGCGGTATTGCGCCGTGTAATACGGCGTGGCGCCGCCCAGGTGGGCGTCGAGCGCATTGAACACGGCCTCGGTGTCGTCCGGATGCGCCATGGCCGTAAAAACCTTGCGGTCGAAGGCCAGCAGCGTGCCTTCGGCGTCGACGATGCCCTGGGCGCTCGGCGACAGGGTGACCAGGCAATTTTTAAAATTGTAGTCCCAGACTCCCTCGCCGGTCGCGTTCAGCGCCAGCTTCCAGCGCGCTTCGGCGGCGGCCAGCGAGGCGACGCCACGGCGGCGGTGATCGGCGGCGGCCATCGCCGCCCAGCTGGCCAGCACCAGCAGCAGCGAGACGACCAGGCCGATGGAGGTCAGCAACTCTTTCTGGCGCGCATAGCGGGCGTTGGCATCCTGCACCGACTGGCCGACGGTCACGACCAGGCCATACTCGGCCAGCGCGCGCCAGCCATAGTTGCGTTCGACGCCGTCGAGGCGGCTGACGCGCTGGAAGTTGCCGCCCGCACCGCTGCCCGGCGCATACGGAAAGCCGGTCAGCACTTTGCCGCTGTCGCGCACGGTCAGGCTTTGCGTGGTGCGCGCGATCACGGTGCCGTCGGAACGCACCAGGCCGATCGAGGCGTCGGCGCCGAGGTCCATGGTGTCGTAAAAGCGCGAGAAATACCCTGGCGCGACACCGGCGATGATCACGCCGGCCAATTTGCCGTCGTCATCGATAATCGGACGCGAGAACTGCACCGTCTGGCGCCCCGAGATGCGTCCACGCAAGGGCTTACCGATGAACAAGCGATCGCCGGCATGCTCCTTCAAATGTGCCCGCACGTGGTCGCGGTCGCCCAGGTTCAATTGTTCGGGCGCGTCAGCCACGTTCGAATACAAGACCCGCCCCTGCGGGTCGGTGACGACCAGCACGATGCGCAGCTGGCCCTGCAGGTGGGAGTTGAGCTCGGCGACAATGGCGCCGAATCGGTCGGGATTGCGCAGCCAGCTCAGGCGCAACTGGCTCAGCGACAAATCGATCGTGACGACGCTCGAGCGCACTTCCTCGGCAAAGGCATGGGCCAGGTTCTTGACGTTGCGGCTGCTTTCCTCGCGCGCGATATTCCCGAGCTGGGTCCGCTCATGCGCCACGAACAGCCATACCAGCGGCAGCGCCACGGCCAGGAGCACGAAGAGCCGGCGCAGCACACCGGGCTGGAAATACGCGCCGGCGTCGCGCCAGGGGCGCAGGGAAGGAGTGGTTCGGAATGGCATGGGCCGGGAAGTCCGGCATAGCCTTAGCCGGCTTGTTTAGTTAGCGAAAAACCACTGGTCAAATTTTACCGGCGGGATATATACGTCACAAGCACTTCTCCCCCGAAATGTTGCTTGTAGGCGTCGTCCTACAGGAATTCCATGCCAGGCGGTTATTCGTCTCACTCGGCAATTCGCCCCGGCCTGCGCGCGCTTGCCGCATAATTCCAGCAACCGACAAGGATCACACATGGAACTGCAATTCCTCGGCACCTCCTCCGGCACCCCCAGCCGCGCGCGCAACGTCTCGGGCCTGGCAGTGCGCGCCACGGGCTCCAAGCACTGGTACCTGGTCGACTGCGGCGAAGGCACGCAGCACCGCATCCTGCGCACGAATTATTCGCCGATCGGCCTGCGCGCCATCTTTATTACCCACATCCATGGCGACCACTGCTATGGCCTGCCGGGCTTGCTGGCCAGCGCCGGCTTGCTCAACCGCAGCGAACCCTTGCTGATCGCCGGGCCGCCGGCGGTCGAGCGCTTCGTGCGCGGCGTGATGGAAAGCACCGAGCTGCGCCTGCCCTACGCCCTCGTCTTCGCCGCCATCGCTCCGGGCTGGACGATCGACACGCTGCCCGACTTTCATGTCGAGGCGGCCGAACTGTCGCACCGGGTGCCCTCATTCGCCTTCGCGTTCACGGAAAAAAGCATCGAGCGCCGCCTCGACACGGCCAAGCTCGAGCGCGACGGCATCGCCTCCGGTCCCGGCTGGGGCCAGCTCCAGCGCGGCCAGGACATCGACCTGCCCGACTGCCGCGTGGCGCGCAGCGCCGACTACCTGCTGCCCGGGCGGCGCCAGCGCAAGATCATCGTCGCCGGCGACAACGACACCCCGTCGCTGCTGGCGGCGCAAGCGCAAGACGCCCACGTGCTGGTGCACGAAGCGACCTATACCGAAGAAGTGCTGCAGAAAGTCGGTCCCGGCCCCCAGCACAGCTCGGCCCGTGCCACGGCCGCGTTCGCCCAAAGCGCGGGCCTACCGAACCTGGTCCTGACCCACTTCAGCCCACGCTACCAGCAGGGAAGCGACGGCTTGTCGATGGCCGCACTGGAAGCCGAGGCGCGTGCCGCGTATTCAGGCAACCTGTTCCTGGCCGACGATTTGCAGCGCTTTAGTTTGGACCGGCACGGCACGCTGGCCGCGCTGCCCTTGGCGAACGGCGCCTAGCGGGCGCTCGCCGCCATGCAGCTGCAGCGACTCGATGCGGTCGCGTCCGTTGTGCGTGGGTTGGCCGATCAGCGCAGCGGCGCAGCGAACGCGCACTGGCACTTGCAAGGTCGAGCGTGGCGATGCCGAGCAAGACCAGGTCGCCATCGCCATGGCCGTGGGGAATATTGATGCGCTTGAAGTAATCGATGGCGCACACGAGCATCACCAGCATGGTCGCCAGCGACATGGCGTGCCAGTGCAATTCAGTCGTCGGCGATACAGAAATGCGCATGAAACAGGTCCGTCGGTGCGCGCACTGATTGCTCACCAAAAGTAGCTACCGGGCATTGGCGCACTTGCCGACGTGCCCGACCAAGCTGAAGCCATCCCCATGAGCTCATGCATGCCCATGGACGGCTACCTGGTGTTAGAAACGATAGGTCAACGTCAGCTGAGCCGAAAAAGGCTGGCTCGGGGTCAGCGTATAGTTGAATACGCTCGCCGATCCTCCGGTGTAGTACCTGCGCCCGGAGAGGTTAAGCAGATTCAACTGAGTTCGCCACGCGCCGCTTCGATAGTAGAGCGCCGCATCCGCGCGCACATATCCCGGCAGCTTGTACGTATTCGGCAAGTTCGCTTCCCGCTCGCCGACGTAATACAGACCGGCCCCAATTCCCAGGCCTTTCAGCGCGGCCTCCTGGAATTCGTAGCTCGTCCAGGCACTGGCGTGATGCCGTGGCACGTTCGACAGGGCGTCGCCCACCGGAAGGCTCGTGTCGCGCTTCACTTTGGCATCCGTGTAAGTGTAGGCAGCGATGAGTTTCCAAGATGGCATGATCGTGCCGGCAATATCGAATTCCAGGCCCCGGCTAGCTTGTTTCCCGCTCAATACCTGCCGCGTGGGGTCGGATGGATCGCTGGTGAGAATATTCGATCGCTCGAGGTCATAGACGGCGAGCGTAGCATTCAGACGGTCCTTGATCAGTTCGTGCCTGACCCCAATTTCCAGCTGAGCGCCGATTTCGGCGTCGTAGGTGCTGGTGCTCACGCCATGCGCAACGTTCGGCGCGTGGCTGCGACTCCAGTCCGCGAACAGCGACATACGATCGGTGGGCTGCCAGACCAGTCCGATACGCGGCGACAGTGCAGTCTGGCTGTCTCGAGCGACTTCCTCATCGCCGAGGATCTCTCGATTGTCGAAACGGTCAGCGCGCAGGCCCAGTTGCAGCTTCCACTGGGGGGCCAGGTCGACGAGATCTTGAACATAGATGCCAACGTCCTTACCTTGCGCCTGATGGTAGGAGCCCGATGGCGATGCAGGCCCCAGCGTTCCGATATAGCCCGGGTCGAACAGGTCGAGTGTCAGTGCGGACACCGGCGACCCGGCGCCGCCCTGTTGCAGATAGCCATAGTCGATACCGGCCAGTAAGGAATGCCGGTAGCGGCCGGTGGAAACCGAGCCAGAAACCTCCGCTTGTACCGCGTGTTGTCTGGATGCCTCGTTCGCGCCGCTGTAGACCGCGTAGTCCAGTAGCGCGCCGCCGGTGTAAGAGCCCAGGTCGGGGAAACTCTGCTGCGAGACTTGATGCGCGCGGCTGTAGTGCGCAGCCATCCGCAGTTTCCAATTTTTGTTCAGGGGGCGCTCGAACAGCAGGGTGGCGGCCTGGGTGTCGTTCTTGCCGAAATCGCCGGTCACACTTGGGTAGACGCCATCGCGCAGGCCGTAGTAGCGCGTACGCGACAATGACCGGTAATCGGGGATGTTCGGCACGCCAAAATCGAAACCGTCGCGCTTGAGGTGATTGAATTCGGTCAGCAGCGTGACCGATGTGCCCGCCCCGTCGTTCCAGCTGATCGCAGGCGCGAGGGACCAGGAATCGTAACCGGCATCATCGCGAAAGCCGGCGTTCTTTTCGACGGCGCCGTTGAGACGCAGGGCCACGCCCTTGTCGACGGCATGATTGACGTCAAGGGCGGCGCGACGCAGGCCGTGGCTGCCGACGGTCAAGCCGAGGTCGCCGAAGTTCGCGCTTTCCGGCCGTTTCGAGACCGTATTGACGTAGCCGCCGACAGCACCCACGCCGCCGTACAATGCCCCAGCCGGTCCTTTAAAGACCTCGACACGCTCGATGTTCTGGACATCGCGGAAGGCCAGATAACCATAGTTGCGAAAGCCATCGCGTAGGCCATTGTTCTCGCTAAATCCACGGATATTGAAAAAGGTCGCGCTGTTGCCACCGTAGTTCGATTCGGCCAGCACGCCACTGACATTTTCCAGTAACTGCTCGGTGCGGGTCACGCCGCGATCGCTCAGGACCTGGCGCGGTACGACCTGGATCGACTCCGGCAGATCCTTCAGGGCGGCAGAGGCCTTGCTGGTGTTTTCCGCTGTACCAGCTCGATAATCGTTCTCCGCAGTGCCGTGCACGATTACGGTAGGTATCGCCTGCCCGGCTGCTTGGCCGGCCGCCATCGCTATCGGTGAAAGGTAAGAAAAAGCCAGACCCAGCGACCATCCGATGGGATTCAGCGATACTTTGAAAAAAGACGATGTGTCCGAAATCTTGTGCGAGCGTTTTTTGTTTTTCATGTTGTTCTCAATGGATAGTGGAATTTTTTCGTGCTCTCAGGCTGGTCGCCGGCCCAGCGTAAGCAAGCTATCGAGCATTACGATAGTCAGCATGGATGCGCCCAGCAGCGGGAAGATGCAGCCCAATACGACCGCAATCGCGATCACTCTCTTGGCTAGATGCTCTCCACTTCTGCGCGGCGGAGCCGCAAGCCTGCGTTTCGGACGGCGCTTCCACCACACGATGACACCGCTAATGCACAGCGCGATGAGGGCCAGACAGCCTGCCAGCATGACCAGCAGGTTGGGCGTGCCATATTCACCTCCCTGGTGTACGGCAACACCCCATTCTGTCACCCGCCCAACCGGGCCGGTTGCATCTGGCCCCAGGTCCATCAACACGGTGCCGTTGTATTGATCGAGATGGATGACACGCTGCTGCTCCCTCTGTCCCGGCATGCGAATTGCGCTATAGACACCGTCGGCGCCCCTCGGCAGCACGAGGCGATAGCCGCTGGCCATGCCCACCGTCGCCAGGCGCGCGGCAACTGCATCGGGGCTGACGATGTCTGCGTTGCCCGGCACCGCGGTGGAAGGTCCGGGCATCGCATGCCGTGCCATTTTCGGGTCGCCATGTTGCGCATGAGGGTCGCTGGACGCTGGTACGGAGTCCTGCTGCTGTGCCCAAGGCAAATCGCCGAGCGCACTAGCGGGGAGTGAGGACCTCGGTATCCCGCTCCACATGCCTGTAGGGACACCCAGACCATGTGCCGTCAGCCAGGCATTGACGTTCTGCCCCCAGAATACCGACCATGGCATGCCGGTCAGCGCCAGGAACAGGACGATGGCGCCGCCAAAGGCGCCGGTCACTGCATGCAAATCGCGCCACCAGACACGACCTGTTGCGTTCGGACGAATCGCCACCACACCTGACCGACGACCGCGCGGCCACCATAAATAGACGCCAGTGGCGATCAGCACGATGATCCAACCAGCCACGATCTCGATGAATACCCGGCCCGCCGTGCCCGCGACCGACAGCGAGTGGATGCGCTTTACAAAAGTCATGATGCGCTCGCTCTCATCGATAGCGCCAGTTACCTGGGCAGTGGCTGGATCGACGAAGACTTGCAACGTGATGCCATCCGGCCGTGCAATATCGACCTGGGCGTTATGGCGCCGGTCAGCCGGAACGATGAATGCCTGAACGCGGCCAGGATAGGCTTGCACAGCGCCGGCGATGAGACGGGTCGGAGGCAGCATCCTATCGACTGTGCCGGACGGGGCAACGCGCAGCATCTGCGATGCGTACACGATGTCGTCGATCTGGTTGCGAAACAGGTAGAGCGAACCGGTTACCGCCAGAGAAAGTATGAAGGGCAGGCAGAAAAGGCCGGCGAAGAAATGCCAGCGCCAGATGCGTCGATACAGGCCGGACGTGCCGGCGGGAAGATCAGGAAGCCGCTCAGGCCCCCCTGTTTTTCGGTCCATAGCTTCACTCCCATCGTGACTGGACAAGGAACAACAAACAGAATCCGACGGTCGGCGTGTCGCACTGAACCAGTGCGCCCCGAATACGAACGCATCGGTAGCGCTGCCAGGTGAGGCATGCAAACGGAGGACGCGTGGCAGTTTGTCGGAATGGCGAGGGGGGCGGAAGAGCGCCGGCCTCTTTGCTGATCAGATCAGGATGGGTGGCCCGCGCGGCTGCGCGGCTGTCCAGGAGAATAGCGGTTTTGCCGATTGGTAGAACAGTGGCGGATGGGATGAGTGCATGCCGGAGAGCGAGAACACGAACGGCGCCGTGGGCGGAACGAAACCTGTGTTTCCGTGGGTCGGGCAGTAGGTGCAATGCTTGAAGGTATGATCGGCGGCACCAGATTCTTTGGAAGGGCCCTTTGCAAGAGCAATCATTTTCATACCCTCCGCCGTGCAGACCGGCACCTCCTCGCCTCCTTGCGCGGCGAGCGCCATGGCGTGCGATATCGTCGGCGCCAATGCACTGAACAGTATGCCCAGTAGGGCAATCCAGACATGTACCACTTGCCGCGTGACGTGTTTACGCATGACTCGATTATAACCACACACTAAGCCAGCTAGCGTGGACATATTGTCATACATTGAATCGCCAACGGGTTTTCTAGACATGCACGGGCCGCTGCAAATACCGGGTTTCCATATTCGACAGATGCAAGTCATTGCTGAAGCGGTGCCGGCGCTTTGGATCCCTATGGCATCTGGATGTAATTGAAGACATCCGCCTTGCCTCTTCCATGCTGAAGTAAGTCTTGCGCCTGATTCGCTCCCATTTCAGGCGCTGAAATAAGCTGTCGGCGACAGCATCATTGTGACAGTTTCCGCGTCTTCCTATGCTCTGTTGCAGGTTATGCGCGTCCAGCAAGTCGCAAGAGTCGTCGCTGCGAATCCGCCCTGGCTACCCTGGTCGGAATGCCATCACCGTATTCTCTGGCTCGCGACGCCGGCCGGCCATCAAGGGCCCATTGATCGCGAACGTCAGATCAATTCGAGAACTCGTCGACCAGCCGACCACCTGACGCGCAAGCAGGTCCAGTCCAACGGCCAGATAGTGCCAGTCTTCGGATGAGCGGATGAACGGGATATCTTTCACTCGGATGCGACTCGGATCCGGACGATCGGGCGGCTACATGAACTCGATATGTGGAAGGTGGACGTTGCTCCACTCCAGGAATACCCGGCTTTTGAGCGCGAGACGGTCAAACATGATGCCGCAAAAGGGCATATTCTCTTCGGGTCAGTCGATAGCAGACCATCGACGGTTTGACTTGTTCTTCCAGAAAATAAAACAAGGGGTTACGTGATTACGCACCCTCTTGTTTTTAAATGACAATTTGGTAGGCCTCCCGTGAGTCGAACACGGCACCAACGGATTATGAGTCCGCTGCTCTAACCAAGCATGAGCTAGAGGCCCAGAAATCGGGACGGTGGCAAAAAATGAACTCGCCACCTGCTCCTGCGGCGCGGTGCCGTCGAGCAGAGTGGCGAGAGGATATTGCCTTTAGTGCGGGTACGTCAAGTCTTCAGTTGCTAACTCAGCTGCTGCCTTCCAGGAAGCTCTTGAGCTTGTCCGAACGCGACGGGTGACGCAGCTTGCGCAGGGCCTTCGCTTCGATCTGGCGGATGCGCTCGCGGGTGACGTCGAACTGCTTGCCGACCTCTTCCAGCGTGTGGTCGGTGGACATCTCGATGCCGAAACGCATGCGCAGCACCTTCGCTTCACGCGGGGTCAGCGAGTCCAGCACGTCCTTGACCACGCCGCGCATCGAGGCGTGCAGGGCCGCGTCCGATGGCGCCAGCGTGTTGTTGTCCTCGATGAAGTCGCCCAGGTGCGAATCGTCGTCGTCGCCGATCGGCGTTTCCATCGAGATCGGCTCTTTCGCGATCTTCATGATCTTCCGGATTTTGTCTTCCGGCATTTCCATCTTGATGGCCAGCGTCGCCGGATCCGGCTCGGCGCCCGTCTCTTGCAGGATCTGGCGCGAGATGCGGTTCATCTTGTTGATGGTTTCGATCATGTGCACCGGAATACGGATGGTGCGCGCCTGGTCGGCGATCGAGCGGGTGATGGCCTGGCGGATCCACCAGGTCGCATAGGTCGAGAATTTATAGCCGCGGCGGTATTCGAACTTGTCCACCGCCTTCATCAGGCCGATGTTGCCTTCCTGGATCAGGTCGAGGAATTGCAGGCCGCGGTTCGTGTATTTTTTGGCGATCGAGATCACGAGGCGCAGGTTGGCCTCGGTCATTTCGCGCTTGGCTTTACGGGCCTTCATTTCACCGGCCGCCATCTGGCGGTTGATGTTGCGCAAGTCCGGCAGCGGCAGCACGACGCGCGCTTGCAGGTCGATCAGGCGTTGCTGCAGTTCCTTGATCGTCGGGATGTTGCGGCCCAGGATGGCGCTGTAGGCGTGGCCGGCGTTGACTTCGCCGTCGACCCATTCCAGGTTCGTTTCATTGCCCGGGAAGACTTTGATGAAGTGGGCACGCGGCATGCCGCAGCGGTTCACGGCGACGTCGAGAATCTGCTTTTCGATGTGACGCACTTCGTCGACCTGGCCGCGCAGGGTGTCGCACAGCTTTTCGACAACCTTGGCCGTGAAGCGGATGCCGAGCAGCTCGTCGGAAATGGCTTCCTGTGCCTTGACATAGGCTTTCGAGCTGTAGCCGTCTTTCTCGTAGGCCTTGCGCATCTTGTCGAACTGCTGCTCGATGGTGCTGAACTTGGCCAGGGCGGCCTGTTTCAGCGCTTCGAGCTGCTCGGCGGAGAAGCCGGCGGCGCCCGGGGTGGCGGCGGCTTCTTCTTCCTCGCCCTCTTCCTCGCCTTCGGCGTCTTCGTCCTCGTCTTCGTCGTCGCTTGACGTCACCACTGCCGATGGCGAGGTGATTTCGGCGCCTTCCTCTTCGACCAGGCCGTCGACGATCTCGTCGATCTTGATTTCGTCGGCTTCGATGCGCTGGGCGGCGGAGATGATTTCGGCGATCGTGACCGGGCAGGCCGAGATGGCCTGGATCATGTCGCGCAGGCCGTCTTCGATGCGCTTGGCGATCTCGATTTCGCCTTCGCGCGTCAGCAGCTCGACCGAGCCCATTTCGCGCATGTACATGCGCACGGGATCGGTGGTGCGGCCGAAGTCGGAGTCGACGGTCGAGAGCGCGGCCTCGGCGGCGGCCTCGGCTTCGTCATCGCTGGTGACGGTGGCGACATTGTCGGACAGCAGCAGCGATTCGGCATCGGGCGCGTGTTCGTACACGGCGATGCCCATGTCGTTGAAGGTGCCGATGATGCCTTCGATCGCTTCCGGATCGACGATGTTGTCGGGCAGGTGGTCGTTGATTTCCGCGTAAGTCAGGAAACCGCGTTCCTTGCCGTTCTTGATCAGCGCCTTGAGTTTCTGGCGGCGCAGCTCGATCTCTTCTTCGCTCGCTTCGGTGTCCGAGGCGAACGCGTCTTTCAGCAGGGCTTTTTCCTTCGCCTTGCGGTCCTTGGCCTTGGCCTTGTCGACGGCTTTGAGTTCGGCGCGTTCGACCGCGTTCAGGGCGGCGACTTCGTCGTTTTCGGGCGTGAATTCTTTAGGCTTGCGACCACGGCGCCCCGGGACCTTCACGGAGGGCAACACGTAGCCTGACGTATCGATGGCGGCCAGCGTGGCGGCATCGGTGGTCTGGCTGACGCCAGGCGGGACGTCTGTACGCACTTCCGACTTGTCTTGCGCATTGTCCGCCTTGGCGGACGCTCTGGTGGTTTTGGCAGCCACGATGGGTTCGGGTTTCTTGGTTGGCACAGGCGCTTTCGATGTCACAACGACTAACTTTACGATGGTTAAAGATAAAGTTTTGTTACCTTACATCACCCTGCAAGAAGCGTACAACACTGCTCCGCTAACTGAAACTCCACGCCCCTTTTGACACGAAAGTCGTTTCAAAGGTTGCAATAGTTAGCGTTTTATTATAGCACGCACCCCTCTTTTTCCAAGTTGCACAAAGACCACTTGTTGACTTTGTGACACGGGCTCAGCGGATGCTCATGGCAGCGGCCTCTTCGCGTTCCAAGACCTGCTGCTGGGCCGTGATTTCATGGTAGCGGGCACTTACCTGATCTGAGCTCAGGCCCTTCGAAAACAATGCTTGCAACTCCTTGTCCAACGCGTTTTTCTTGGCTTGACGCACCAGGCCAAGCAGGCAGACGCGTTCCGCGTCGGGGTCGGACTCCGGCTCCGAGGCGATCTTGGCGATGATGCTGTCGTAGCCGTTGCCGTCCTCTTTCAACTGTTCCGACAGTGCCGCGAAGTTACCGTATTCACCCAGCTCTTGCGCAACGCTAACGAGATAGCGCAAGGCGTCCGCCGACTCCTGCTCAAAATTGTCGAAGGCTTGCAACGCGGTCTCGTCAAGATTGAGCGACAACGCCGGATGGGCGACCAGGATGCGCACGATCTGCAGCTCGAGGCCCACCGGCTCGGGGCGCCCCTGGCGCGGCGGCGCCTTGCGCGCGACCGATACCGGCTTGGACAATTCAAACAGGCTTTCGATCTCCGCCGGGATCGATTCCGTGAGGCTGGCCAGGCCGCGCACGATCTGCAGGCGCAGCGAGGTCGGCGTCATGGCTTGCAGCAAGGGTTTGGCGTCGTACTGGGTCGCGGCGCGCCCTTCCGGCGTCGACAGGTCGTGTTCGCCCGTCACTTCGCGCAGCAGGAACTGGGACAGCGGCATCGCGTCGTTGATTTCTTGTGCGAACGAATCGGCGCCGAATTCGCGCACGAAGCTGTCCGGGTCGTGGTCTTGTGGCAAGAACAGGAAGCGGATGGTCTTGTTGTCCGACACTTGCGGCAAACACGCTTCCAGCGCGCGGCGGGCGGCGCGGCGGCCGGCCTTGTCGCCATCGAAACTGAAGATGACGTTGTCGGTCTGGCGCAGCAGCTTTTGCACGTGGGTACTGGTGCAGGCGGTGCCTAGCGTGGCCACCGCTTGCGGGAAGCCGAGCTGGGCCAGCGCGACGACGTCCATATAGCCTTCGGTCACCAGCACATAGCCGGCGTCGCGGATGGCCTGGCGCGCCTCGAACAGGCCGTACAGCTCGAGACCCTTCTGGAACAGCGGGGTTTCCGGCGAGTTCAGGTATTTCGGTTCGCCACTGTCGAGCACGCGGCCGCCGAAGCCGATCACCTGCCCTTTGGTGTTGCGAATCGGGAACATGATGCGTTCGCGGAAACGGTCGTAGCGCTTCTTGTTGCTGCCGTCCTCGTCGACCTTGTCGATGACAAGGCCGGATTCGACCAGCGCCAGCGCCTCGTAATCGGGGAACACGGTGCGCAGGTTATCCCAGCCGGAAGGCGCATAGCCCATGCCGAAGCGGGCCGCGACTTCGCCGGTCAGGCCGCGGTTCTTCAAATAGCCGACCGCGTTCGCCGCGCTTTTCAACTGGGCGCGGTAATAGTCGCACGCCTGGCTGAGCGCTTCCGTCATCGACTGCGACTGCGCCTGCTGGGCGGCGCGCTGAAGCGGCGGGATCTTGTCGTCGGCCTCGGGCACCACCATGCCCACGTTCTGGGCCAGGTCCTTGACGGCATCGACGAAGCCCATGCCGGAGTATTCGATCAGGAACCCGATCGAGGTGCCGTGGGCGCCGCAGCCGAAGCAGTGGTAGAACTGCTTGGTCGGGCTGACGGTGAAGCTGGGGGACTTTTCGCTATGGAAAGGACACAGCCCCATATAGTTGGCGCCGCCCTTTTTCAGCTGGACGTAGCGCCCAACCACATCGACGATGTCGACCCGGTTGAGCAAATCGGTAATGAAGGATTGCGGAATCACGTGGGAGGTTTACACCGTGTTTGTCTAAGGTCAGGCTATACCGCGGAGCACGCGGTAAATTGATTTACAACAAGCCCGGGCGAGACCGGCCCGTTTGTGCTCACTTGTGTTGCATCACGCGCCGGACAGGGCCTTCTTGACCAGGGTCGAGACGACCGTCATGTCGGCACGGCCGGCCAGCTTCGGCTTGACGATGGCCATCACCTTGCCCATGTCTTGCGGACCGGCGGCGCCCGAGGCGGTCACGGCGGCGGCGACTTCGGCGGCGATTTCCTCGTCCGACAACCCGGCCGGCATGTAGGTCACCAGCACTTCGAGCTCGGCCTTTTCGATATCGGCCAGGTCCTGGCGGTTGCCGGCTTCGAACTGGCTGATCGAATCCTTGCGCTGCTTGATCATTTTTTCGACGATGGCCACGGTCTGCACGTCGTTCAATTCGATCTGCTCGTCGACTTCCTTGCGCTTGATGTCGGCAATGATCAGGCGGATCGTGTTGAGCTTGCCGGCTTCCTTGGCACGCATCGCCGCTTTCATGTCGTTCGTGATTTGTTCTTTCAGGCTCATGGCATCCTCTTATCGATGGGTTACAAACAACAAAACCCGCCGGGGTAACAACCAGGGCGGGTTCACAGGACTTCCTAGCGGCTGCCGGGACGAGCCTTTTGCTCTGTCACCGGTTCAAGCCCGGCTGGACAGTCTTAGTACAGTTTCTTAGGCAGTTGCTGGCTGCGGATGCGCTTGTAGTGGCGCTTCACGGCAGCGGCAAGCTTGCGCTTACGCTCTGCAGTTGGCTTTTCGTAGAACTCGCGTGCGCGCAGTTCGGTCAGCAGACCAGTTTTTTCGATGGTGCGCTTGAAGCGACGCATTGCGACTTCGAACGGCTCGTTTTCTTTAAGGCGGATAGTGGTCATGTAAAAATGAAACCGTTGGATTTGGGAAGAACGAAATTCTAGCAGCTTTTAACAAGCAGTGGAAGAGATTACGCCGGTGTGATGAATTTGATACAGGCTTACACGCTCTGCCCGGCCACGAAACCCGAGGCCCAGGCCCACTGGAAGTTGTAGCCGCCGAGCCAGCCGGTGACGTCGACGGCTTCGCCGATGAAGTACAGGCCGGGCACGTCCTTGGCCATCATGGTTTGCTGGGACAGGGCGCGGGTGTCGACGCCGCCCAGGGTCACCTCGGCCTTGCGATAGCCTTCGGAACCGGTCGGAACGATGACCCAGCGGTTGATGGCGTCGCCGAGTTTACGCAGCTTGGCGTCGGGCATGTCGGCCAGGCGCGCGTCCGGCGCGAGACCGTTGGCCAGCAGCAAGCCGTCGACCAGGCGCGTCGGCAGCCATTGGGTCAGCACGTTGCCGAGCTGCTTCTTGACCGTCGTTTTCGAGCCGATCAGTTCTTCGGCGACATCCATTTCGGGCAGCAGGTTCACCACGATCGGCGTGCCCGGTTCCCAGTAGCTGGAAATCTGCAGGATCGCCGGCCCCGACAGGCCGCGGTGGGTGAACAATAAATCTTCGCGGAACAAGCCGCGCTTGGCATGTTTCCCTTTGCCGGAACCGGTCGACACCTCGACTTCGAGGGCGATGCCGGCCAGCGGCGCGAACGCCTCCCAGCTCGGGCCGTCGAAGGTCAGCGGCACCAGGCCGGGGCGTGATTCGACCAGCGGCAGGCCGAACTGGGTGGCGATGCGGTAACCGAAATCGGTGGCGCCGATTTTCGGGATCGACAGGCCGCCGGTGGCGATCACCACGCTCTCGGCGGAAATGTCGCCGTGGTCGGTGTCGATCAGGTAGCCGTCCGCCTCTTTCGTGATGCCATGCACCTGGCAGGGCATGCGCCAGTTGACCTCGGCAGCGCCGCACTCGGCCTTGAGCATGGCGATGATCTGCTCGCTCGAATCGTTGCAGAACAGCTGGCCGCGGTGCTTTTCGTGGTAACCGATGCGGTGTTTTTTCACCAGCGCGAGGAAATCCTGGGCCGTGTAGCGCGACAGCGCGCTTTTACAGAAATGCGGATTCTCGGACAAGAAATTGGCCGGTCCCGCGTTGATGTTGGTGAAATTGCAGCGGCCGCCGCCGGAGATGCGGATTTTCTCGGCCAGCTTCTCGGCGTGGTCGATCAGCACCACGCGCTTGCCGCGTGCGCCGGCAATGGCCGCGCACATCATTCCGGCCGCGCCTGCGCCGATTACCGCTACATCGAATTGTTTTGCCATGAGCTGCTACCGCCAGATTCAAACCCGCCATTGTAAACGTTCGCCGGCGCGCTGCGGCGGCGCGGCGCCAAATCGGCCTGCGGGAAACGACACTCCTCAAGCGTCGTCGAGCGGGCGCACGTCGAGATCGCGGCCGTTGAGGACGGTGCCGTCGATCCCGATCGTGACCAGGTGCATGCCGGTGTCTTGCAGGCCGAGGCGCTTCAACTGGGCCGGCGCGATGCGCAGCAGATACTCGCCGGGGAAGATGCCGGTGATCACGTAATAGCCGTCGGCGGCGCTGGTGATGCTGCTGACCACCTTGCGCGAGGCATCGACCAGTTCGAGTTGCAGGTCGCCCATCGGCCGCCGCGTGGTCTTGCCGAGCAGATAGGTGGTGCCGTCGATCTCGCCGGTGACGCTGACGGCGAAATCGACCTGGCTGACCTTGCCCGGGCGCGGCACGATGCGCACCCCGGCCAGCTTCGGCTGCCATTGCGGGTCTTCGAGCGTGGTCGGGTCGAGTCCGATGTCGGTGTGCTGGCTGGCCGGCAGGCGCCCCAGCCAGGCCAGGCCGCCGGCGTCGCTGCGCACGCCATAGTTGGCGCCGTTGACGGTGAAGCCGGCGCCCGCGATCCCCTCCTCGCCCGGGTCCATCGTGCCGTTCAGGTTCTTGTCGAGGAACACGCGCAGCGAGGCCGCGCCCATGTTCGCCATCGGCTGGGCCTCGGTCAGCAGGCGCCTGGCGCGCGGCTCCATTCCCATCGCCATGAACAGCTGCACGCCGATACCGTAGTCGTGGCGGCTCGAATACAAGCCGCTGATACCGAGGCCGTAACTGCCCAGGCTCTTGTTGAGCGAGGCGCTGGCCTGTACTTCGCGGTCCTGGAACATGCGCGACAGTCCCAGGTTCAGCAGGTAGCCGTCACGCAGGTACCAGTCGGCCGACACCGCCGCGCTGCCGAGTACGGCGTCCGGCGCCAGCAGATATTGCAGCTGGCCGGTGAGGCCGATGCCGGCGACCCTGCGGCTCACCTGGAGCAAACCATCGGCGCGCCGGGCGCCGCCCAGCGATTGCCAGCGCAGCGCATTGCTCACTGCGGTGCCGTCGCGGTAGGCCGACACGCGCCCCTGGACTTCGCGGTTCTCGAGTCCGGAGGCCAGCAGGTCGCGCCTGAGCTGCAGCGAGAGCGGAAAGGCGCCGGCGCCGCCAGGCGCCAGCACACCTTCGGCGCGCAGCTCGTCTCGGGTACGCACCGGGTCGCTGGTGGCCGTGAACAATTCGCTGGTAAAACCGTCGAGGCGAGCGCGGCTGGCCGACAGCGCCACGTTGCCGATCCGCGTTTTCACTCCCAGCTGGCCCAGCTTGCCGCCGTCATCGGCCCGCACCGCGTCGCCGGTCAGGATCAGGCCGCGCCAGTAGCTGCGCAGGCCGACGTTGGCATAGCTGCGCGCGGCGTCGAACAGGGGCACGCGCTGCCAGCCGGCGGCCAAATTTACATGTTCGCTGACGCCCCACTCGAACTGGGCCAGCGCGCGCTCGCGCCCGTGCTGGTCGCGGTGCGCGGCCAGGTCGTAGAACAGCGCGCCGCGCGGCAACGCCGACTGTTCCAGCAGGAAGGACTGGCGCTCGACGCGCGATTGCCCCAGCGGGCCATGAAATACCAGCCGGAATTCGTTGGGACCATAGGCCAGCGGCTGGTCGGCGAAGCTGTACTTGCCGTTCGCGCCGGACTGCTGGACGCCGACCAGCGCGTCGTTGTAATACAGCTCGACATCCCAGCCGGGCGGCAAGTCGCCCTGCAAGGTGTGGCGATCGAAACTGGTGGGCTGGTCCAGCGGGCGGTTGCTCAGCGCAATGCCGTTGCCGGTCGGGCTGCTGTTCGAGATGTTGGCCACGCCGGGCAGCCGCACGCTGCCGAACAGCGCGGTGCGCGCATGCAAGGGGCCGAGCAGGCCGGCGTCCGGGTCGTTGCGCCCCAGCGTCAGGCGCACTCCGGACGAGGGATCGTGGCGGTTGCGGCTGGCGTACAGCGCCGCTTCCATGCCCAGCAAATCGGTGGTCAGATAGCCGGTATAAAAGGTCTCGGCCTGGCGCCGGTCGCCGCGCTTGTCGAATGCGAAACCGACGGTCTGGTCGATGAAGGGCACGTCGGCCAGGCGGTAGGGCGTGGCCAGGCGCGGGTAGCCGGGGTCGACATAGCCGCCGGGCGTACCGGGCAGGCTGCCGCGCTCGCGCCGCGCCAGGCGCGCCTGCAAGGGCAACTGTTCGCGCGGGCGCACTTTGAGGGACAGGCTCGACATATCCAGGTCGAGGTCGACCGGCAGCCAGCGCGCCAGCAGCCGGCTCGCCACATAGATCTCGTCGCCTTCCACGCGCAGCAGCGCGGGGTCGAATTCCTGGCGCACACCAGCGATGTCGAGCGCCCGCGCCTGGACGTCGAGACTGAAATTGCGTTCCTCGGCCAGGATGTAGCCGCTGGCGCGGCCTTCGCCGGGCGTCACGCGGATGGCCAGTGTCAGCAGGCGTGCCATCTCGCCCAGCGGCAAGTAGACATCGCGCCCGATCTCGTAACCGGTGACGGCATCGGACAGCAGCTGGCTGCCGAGGCGCACCTCGAGCAGGACCAGGTTCGCTTCGTTCTTCTGTACGGGGGGCGCGGCCGCGGCCGGCCGGAGCGCCTGCGCCGCCGGCAGCGCCAGCGCGGCCAGGAGAAGGCTCGTTCGAAGTAACTGCATGGATCGTGCAGGCGGGAGAGCCGCCTAGCGCGCCCTCACGGCAGGGTCAGGCTGGCCTGGGCCAGCAGCTTGCCGCCCGCCTCCGGCCGGTCGCGGTAGCTCACTTCGAGCACGCCTGCGGCCAGGGCCAGGCCGGTCGGCACCTGCAGCGGCAGGGTTGCCTTGCGTACGCGGTTCGGGGTGTACACGGCAATGCCGCCGATCTGGGCCAGGTTGTGGGTCTTGCCATTGGCTTGCGTAAAGGTGACGCTGACGTCGCCATACACCGAACCGCTGCCTTCGCGATCGAACTCCAGCGCGAGCTGGGTATGTTTCGCCTCGTCCTTTTGCAAGGCCAGGCCGGCCAGGGTGACGCTGGCGCCGGTCGCGCCGTGACGCACGATGACGGGGACCGAGGCGCCGACCAGAGCATTGAGCACCACGCCGATCCGGGCGCCGCCCGTGCCCTGGTTTTCGATGCTGGCATTGCCCTCGACTTCGGGCAGTTTATCGAACTGCAAGTGCGAGCGGTACTCCCCTTCGGCCAGGTCGGCCGGCTTGCGCAGCATCACGCGCACCGTCTGGGCGGTGCCGGGCTGGAGGGTGACCTGGCGCGGCGAGTAGCGCAGCATCTCGTCGGCGAAGCGCTCGCCGTCGTGCGCCTTGTCGGCCGGTTCGAACTGGCCGGCCTCGCTCATGCGGCGGTTGACCAGGGAAATGCGATAGCTGGCCGGCTTGCTGCCGGTATTGATCAATTCGATCTGCGCGGCGCGCGCGTTCTTGTCGAAGACGAGGCGGGTCGGATGCAGCATCAATTCCGCCCGGACGGGCAGGAAGGGGGCCAGCAGCAGGAAGGCCGTCACCATGCGCACAAGCATGCGGACGGCGGAAACGGAGGCGAACAGGGAGGCGAACATGAGGGGGTCCTTTCACTACGCCGATGTGGCGCGGGCGATGGCGGATGGGCTTACTGGTAGTTGACGGTGACGGAAAACGTGCCGGTGTAGTTACCGGGCGCCTGGTTCGGCGCGACCGTGAGGGTCGCACCGACCGAGAGCGTCATCGGGGTCTGGATCGACATCGTCGACGCCGGCGAGCTGACGAAGGTGTTGACGGCCATGCTGTTGGTGCCGCTGAGGAGGCGGATATTGCCGTTCGGCGGCAAGCTGATGATGACGGCGGTCTTGTTGCCATTGATGCGGCTGGCATTGAAGCGGGCCTGGCCGACAGTCGGGGAATTGAGCAGGACGACGCCGCCGGTGCGTGAACGCAGGCCGGCCGGCGTGAGGATCACGGTGCCGCCGGCGCCGGCCACGAAACGGCCGAAGTCCAGGCCCCGGGTATTGCTCAGCCCGATCTGCTGGGCGAGCGCATCGGATGCGGGGACCAGCAGCAGCGCCAGCGCGGCGCTGCAAGCGGCCCGGATGAAACGGTAACGGCGTAACACCATGATCAAGAACGGACGACGCCGCTACCCTCGTGCTTAATTGTAGTCGACCGTTGCCGTGACGGTGCCGCTGTAGGTACCGGCCACCTGGTTCGCGCCGACGCTCAGCACGCCACCGACATAGATACTCTGGGCGCCACCGGTCAGGGTGCCGGCCGCCACGGTGCCGGAGGTGCTGGCGCTGGCGGTCAGGTCGCTGATCGGGGTGAAGGTCATCGTGTTGCTACCGCCGTCGCTCAGCGGGGTGGCGACGACGCTGATCGAATAACCCAGGCCGGTCTGGCCGGTGACGTCGAATTTCGCGGCCGTGGCCGTGCTGGCAACGGCGGTCACGCCGGTCACGCTGCGGGTGCCGCCCGGCGTCACGGTGACCGTACCGGCGCCGGTGCCGGCGGCGAAGCTGCCGAAAGCCAGGTCGGCCGACTTGGTGATGTTGATCGCCGCAATCACGGTGCTGGACGAGTTGGCGACGGCGTTGGCGGCGATGGCGCTGCCGGAACCGGCGACTGCCAGTGCCAGCACGGCCAGGCGGCAAACATTCGAAACGAGGCGGGTGTTCTTGGTCATGCTTGTCATCCTTCAAATTTTGGAGGACCGGCTCTTGGAGCCGGACTTATCTAATTACGAGACCAGCGCAAATGCTGTCGGTTTGGAAACCAATTAAATTGCTTTTCGGTATCGTTTTGCTATGTTGCAAGAAAATAATAGCGTCATTTTTGCCGTAAATCATCGTTTCGCTATTCTCCTCACATAAAATTTATTGCCTTTCGCTTAATAAATGTAAATTTCATATCCATAGACAAGTCGATTCGGTTGGAAATTCCAAAAAGTTATGCGTACATACCACCAAATCATGGCAAATCAGGCAAGGTTGAGAGCAAAGACGTTACAAAGCCTGCAACTAGATGCAAGACAGACATGACCGGGTCCGCGTGTTCATGATCGTTGTTGCAATCCAACATTCGATGCAAAAAAGCGACAAATCATTCCGGTAAGATTGCAGAGGGATGCCCGGCCTTGTACGGCCGCGGCATTTTTTATGTCGGAAAGCAGCTACCGCCCGCGAACGGGGCGGCGAGGACCGGCTGGCGCTCAGGCGCCCTCAGGAGCGCAGCGCCCGCGCGGCGCGCACGCAGGCGGCGACCTGGGCGGCGATCGAGGGCGGCACCGGCGCCTCGCCGCGCAGTGCACGGGTGATCCAGGCGGCGGTGGCGGCCGCGTCGCGCGCCTCGGGCACCTCGGCCAGGGCATCGGCCGGCGCGTCGCGCTCGACCAGCAGCGTTCGCTGGCCGCCGTGGAACCAGTCGATCTGCTGGGCGCGATGGGGGTTGGCCACGGTCTCGCCTTCGGTGCCGCGCATCAGGAAGGCGTCACCACGCTCAGGACTGGCCGCCGTCATGAAGTAGTCGCCCAGCGCTTGCAGATACTCCGGATGGGTGTACGACACCAGGCGCAGGGCCGCGCCCTCGAACGGCTGCAGGATCTTGACGATGGTATGGGTCGAATTGCGCACGCCGAGAATGCGCCGCAGCGACAGCATATGGGCCAGGCTGGGCGCCAGGGTCTCGATCGGCATGAAGGCGGGACGGCCCGCCGCGAACGCATCGTGCAGCGCCGCGCTGGTGGACGCTTCGGCCAGGCCCAGCTCGGCCATGATCTCGGCCGTGGTGACCCGGCCCGGGTCGTGGCGCACGCCATGCACCAGGGTCGGCACGCCTTCGCGCGCCAGCAGCAGCGCCAGCAAGGGAGTCAGGTTGGCAAGCTTGCGCGCGCCGTTATAGCTGGGCACCAGCACCGGCGCGAACGCGCCCGGCGGCGCCGGCAGCGGCGCGAACGCCTCTTCGGCGGCATCCATGAAGCCGGCCAGTTCCTCCACCGACTCGCCCTTGATGCGCATCGCCAGCAGGATCGCGCCCAGCTCGAGGTCGGACACGCGCCCGTCGAGCATGGCGCCGTACAGCGCGGCGGCGTCAGGCCGCGTCATGCTGCGCGCGCCTTTGACACCGCGGCCGATCTCCTTGATGAAGCGGGCGGCGGGAAACGCTTCGGCCTGGGTGGCGGGGTGGGTATTGGTATCCATGGCGCTAGCTTACACCGTCAGGTGTTTGCGCCGCTTTTGACCTGTCTGCTGCAAACAAGCATGTTTGGCGCTACACTCGTTGATCCGACTTGTCCAACGGACCGCACCATGCTGAACACACCAGAAATCGAAAATACCAACGTTACCTCGTTCGGGCGCATTCCGACCCCGACCGAACTGCACGCCAAGCTGCCGCTCTCCGAGCGCGCCGCCACCACCGTCATGTCCGGCCGCGCCGCCCTGCGCGACATCCTCGACCGCAAGGACAAGCGCCTGTTCGTCGTCGTCGGCCCGTGCTCGATCCACGATCCGGAAGCGGGCCTGGACTACGCGCGCCGGCTCAAGGCCTTGCAGGACGAAGTGGCCGACACGATGCTGCTGGTGATGCGCGTGTACTTCGAAAAGCCGCGCACCACCACCGGCTGGAAGGGCTATATCAACGATCCCTTCATGGACGATTCGTTCCAGGTCGACGTCGGCATGGAGCGCGCACGCCAGTTCCTGATCGACGTCTGCGAACTGGGCCTGCCCACGGCCACCGAAGCGCTCGACCCGATTTCCCCGCAATACCTGGGCGACCTGATCGCCTGGACCGCGATCGGCGCGCGCACCACCGAATCGCAGACCCACCGCGAGATGTCCTCGGGCCTGTCGACGCCGGTCGGCTTCAAGAACGGCACCGACGGCGACGTCAGCATCGCCATCAACGCGGTGCTGTCCTCGGCCAATCCGCATGCCTTCCTGGGTATTAATGACAAGGGCACCGTCTCGATCGTGCGTACCCGCGGCAACGCGTATGGCCACGTCGTGCTGCGCGGCGGCGGCGACCGCCCGAACTACGATTCGGTGTCGGTCACGATCGCCGAACAGGCCTTGACCAAGGCCGGCCTGCCGGCCAATCTGGTGGTCGACTGCTCGCACGCGAACAGCTACAAGAAGCCGGAACTGCAGCCGCTGGTCATGTCGGACGTGATCCAGCAGATCAAGCATGGCAACAAGTCGCTGGTGGGCGTGATGATCGAATCGAACATCGTGGCCGGCAACCAGCCGATCCCGGCCGACCTGACGCAGCTGAAATACGGCTGCTCGGTAACCGACGGCTGCATCGCCTGGGACGATACGGTGACGATGCTCAGGAATGCGCACAGGGAGCTGCTGGCGCGTCCATGACGGAGGGCGGCGGGGGCGGCGCATGTGCTTTACAATGCTGCCTTCCTTTCCCATCTCCTTCCCTTCTGGCATTCCCATGATCGTTCTCGGCGTCGAATCCTCCTGCGATGAAACCGGCCTGGCTCTGTACGATACCGAGCGCGGGCTGCTGTCCCATGCCCTGCATTCGCAGGTCGCCATGCACGAAGAGTATGGCGGCGTGGTGCCGGAACTGGCGTCGCGCGACCATATCCGGCGCGCCCTGCCCCTGCTCGAACAGACCTTGAAGGGCGCCGGCATCGCCAAGGGCGACATCGACGCCATCGCCTACACGCAAGGCCCGGGCCTGGCCGGTGCGCTGCTGGTCGGCTCCTCGGTCGCCTGCAGCCTGGCGCTGGCGCTGGACAAGCCGGTGCTCGGCGTGCACCACCTCGAGGGCCACCTGCTCTCGCCCTTGCTGGCGACGGACCGCCCGGCCTTCCCCTTCATCGCCCTGCTGGTGTCGGGCGGCCACACGCAGCTGATGCGGGTGGACGGAGTGGGACGCTACACGCTGCTGGGCGAAACCCTGGACGACGCCGCCGGCGAAGCCTTCGACAAGTCGGCCAAGCTGCTCGGTCTCGGCTATCCGGGGGGACCTGCGATTTCGCGCCTGGCCGAATTCGGCGACCCCGGCGCCTACACGCTACCGCGCCCGATGCTGCACTCGAAGGATTTCAATTTCAGCTTCTCGGGCCTGAAAACGGCGGTGCTGACAGTGGTGAAGAACCACGACGAGAAAATCATCGCCAACATCTGCGAGCAGGACAAGGCCAACATCGCGCGCGGCTTCGTCGACGCCATCGTCGACGTCCTGACCGCCAAGTGCGTGAACGCGCTGCGCCACACGGGCCTGAAACGGCTGGTGATCGCCGGCGGCGTCGGCGCCAACGCGCAGCTGCGCGCATCCTTGAATGCCGCGGCCGACAAGCGCAAGTTCCGCGTCTTCTATCCGGAGCTCGAATTCTGCACCGACAACGGCGCGATGATCGCCTTTGCCGGCGCCCTGCGCCTGGAGCGCAATCCGGCGCTGGCAACCCGCGACTACGGCTTCAACGTGCGGCCACGCTGGCCCCTGGACGAGCTGGAAGCGGCCTGAAAATCTTGAACTTGCACCGCTGACATCGATCCTACCGTGTGACCGCCCTGCCGCAAACGGTGGCAAACTCTGGCGGTTCAGTTTGCGGAGGTCTTACATGCGCGTTGTAAGTTGGAACATTCACTGGGGCTGTGGGAAAGACGGGCGCATCCGTATCCACGCGATCATCGATGTGCTGCGCAAACTTAATCCAGACATCATCTGCCTCCAGGAAGTGGCCGCCAACCACCCCGAACTCGAGGGCAGCGCCACCGCCAACCAGTTCAAGCAGCTGGCCGGCGCCTTCGGCGGCTTTCATCCGATCGAGCACGCCCCCAGTGAAATCTACCGCAACAACGTCCCGCGCCTGTTCGGCAACCTGATCCTCTCGAAATACCGCGTCACCCAGGCCCAGCGCCACATGCTGCCCTGGCCCGCCGACCCCGGCAGCCGGCCCGGCATGCCGCGCGGCGCGCTCGACGTCGTGCTCGATACGCCCGGTACCAGGCTGCGCCTGGTCACCACCCATCTCGAATACCACTCGCCGCTGCAGCGCATGGCGCAGGTACAGCGCCTGCGCGAACTGCATGCGGAAGCCGCGGCGCGCGCGCGCGGGTTCGCGGCGCATCCGGAGATGGACGCGCCCTACCAGCTTGGCGAACGGCCCGCGTCGGCCATCTATTGCGGCGACTTCAACATGGCGCCCGGCGCCGCCGATTACCAGGCGCTGCTGGCGCCGCACGCCGACGGCGCACCGACGCTGGTCGACGCCTGGGACATCCATCACGCCGGGCAGGCGCGTGCGCCGACCACCGGCCTGCATGGTTACCCATGGCCGGAGAAGCCCGATTGCTACGATTATTTCTTCGTGACGCAAGACCTGGTGCGGCGCGTGGCGGCGGTCGACGTGCAGTCGGAGACGGCGGCGTCGGACCACCAGCCGCTGGTGCTGGAGTTGATACCGGGGGCGTGATCCGGCGCGACAGTTACATCAACGGCGCATCCGACTGCGCCGCGATCTCGCGCAGCGCACGCTCGAACACGTCGACCGGCTGGCCGCCCGAAATCAAATGGCGCTGGTTGATGACGACCGCGGGCACCGAGCGGATGCCGGCGCGCTGGAAGAACAACTCGGTCTCGCGCACTTCGTCGGCATACTCGCCCGTCTCCAGCACACGCTGCGCCTCGGCGGTGTCGAGCCCGACCTGGCCGGCCACGCGCACCAGCAGTTCGCGCGAACTCGGGTCTTCGGCGTGGGTGAAATAGGCTTCCAGCAGCGCCAGCTTCAACGCGTGCTGGCGGCCTTGCGATTCGGCCCAGTGCAGCAGGCGGTGGGCGTCGAAGGTATTGTAGATGCGGCCGCGGCGCGCCATGTCGAAGCTGAAGCCCACTTCCAGGCCGCGCTGGCGGATCATCTCGCGCGAGGCGATCTGCTGCTCGAGCGTGGAACCGTATTTCTCGGTGATGTGTTCGACGATGTCCTGGCCTTCGGGACCCATGTCCGGGTTCAGTTCGAAGGGTTGGAAATGGATCTCGGCAGTAACGTCGGGGGCGACTTTTTCCAACGCCTGTTCGAGTGCCTTGAGGCCGATCGCGCACCAGGGGCACGACACGTCCGACACAAAATCTATCCTCAATTGCTTGCTCACGTTGACCGCCTTCCTGATAAGTCGCCGACGCGGAAAGCGTCGGCCTTGGCCGGATATGGGGGTGCTTGCGAGGGAATCAACCGGGCGCAGCGGGAACGGCTACTTCTTCTTCGCGCCGGCGGCCTTGCTGCCGATGCGCGACTCCTTGCCGGCGATCAGGTTGCCGATATTGGCGCTGTGGCGCCACAGCAGCAGCGCGCTCATGGCGATCACGGCGAACAGGATTTCGTCGACGCCGAACAGCAGGCCATAGTAGAACGGGGCGAAGATCGCGGCGATCAGGGCCGCCAGCGACGAATAGCGGAAGGCATAGGCGACCACCAGCCAGGTGACCAGGGTCGCCACCCCGAGCCAGACGTTCAGGCCGAGCAGCACGCCGAGCGCGGTGGCGACACCCTTGCCGCCGACAAAGCGGAAGAAGACCGGCCACAGGTGGCCCAGGAACACGGCAATGGCCACCAGGGCGATGCCGCTGTCGTCGATGCCGAACTGGGGACCGAGCTTGATGGCCAGCCAGACCGCCAGCCAGCCCTTGGCGCCGTCGCCGATCAGCGTCGCGATGGCGGCCTTCTTGTTGCCGCTACGCAGGACATTGGTTGCGCCCGGGTTCTTCGAGCCATAGGTGCGCGGGTCGGACAGGCCGAACACGCGGCTCATCACGACAGCAAACGAAATCGAGCCGATCAGATAGGCGGCGACGGTGAAAATCAGTGTGTTCATCTTGTCTCTCTATTATGACCCGCGTCTGGCGGGCTCGTGAATATACACCAGCACCGCGGCCGGCGATAGTCAGTCCGCCAGCGCGCACTGCACCGGCGTGGCGCCCAGCACCGCGACCAGCACGCCAGGAGAGATGCCGACCAGGTAGCCGCGCCGGCCGCCGTTGATATAGATTTTGTCCAGCGCCAGGATGCTTTCCTCGACATACACCGGCAGCGCCTTGCGCGTGCCGAAGGGCGAGGTGCCGCCGACCAGGTAGCCCGAGTGGCGCTGGGCCACGTCCGGCTTGCATGGCTCGACCGACTTGCAGCCGATCGCGCGCGCCAGGTTCTTGGTCGAGACCTTGCAGTCGCCATGCATCAGCACGATCAGCGGGTGCGCCGCCTCGTCCTGCATCACCAGGGTCTTGACCACATCGTGCTCGGGCACGCCGAGGGCACGCGCGGACACCGCGGTGCCGCCATGTTCCTCGTAGGCGTAGGGATGTTCGGAGAAACCGACAGCATGCTTGCGCAGGAAGCTGGTGGCGGGTGTCTCGGACACGTGCTCTTTCTTTGCCATGCGTGATACGCTAAACACTGGAATAAGGGGTTTCTATTATGCAGCAAGAAATACGCTTTGCCACCTTCAACGTCTGCAACCTGGCCCCGCCCGGCGTCAAGCTGTACGACAACTTGCTGCCGACGACGCTGGAAGAATACGAGGCCAAGCTGGACTGGACCGCGCACCAGGTCGACCTGCTCGACGCCGACGTGATCGGCTTCCAGGAGATCTTCTCGCAGGCCACGCTCAAGGAAGTGCTGGCAAGGACGCGGCGCTACCGCGACGCCTTCCACCTCGGCTTCGATCCCGATCCGTCCGCGCCGCGCCTGACCCCGAGCGTGGCCCTGGTGTCGCGCCTGCCGATCTCCGGCGCCGCCCAGCCGATGGTGGAGTTTCCGCGTGGTATAGAGCTGCCGATGGGCAGCCGCGACGCCGCGCGCTTTACCCGCGCGCCGCTGCATGCGGTGGTGACGGTCTCGCCGGACGTGGTGATCGACGTCGTGGTGGTGCACCTGAAATCGCGGCGTCCCGACTACCGCACCGGCGACACCAGCGAAGACCCGGCCCTGTACGCCCTGGCCTGCCTGCGCTCGCTGATCCGGCGCGGCACCGAAGCGGCCGCCCTGCGCGTGCTGATGACCGAGATGGGCCGCGCCAACCGCCGTCCGCGCGTGCTGCTGGGCGACTTCAACGACGTCGCCGATTCGGTCACCACCAGCATCGTGCTGGGCGCCGGCACGCCGCTGGGCGACCGCCTGTACGACGCCAGCCAGGTCCAGCGCCGCGCCGACCATGCGCACCACCTCGGTTTTTCGAGCGTGCACGAAGGCCATTATTCGACCATCGACCACATCCTGGTGTCGGAAGAATTCAATGGCGCCCTGCCCAACGCCATCGGCGAAGTGGTGGACGTCATCTACCTGAACGACCATCTCGACCTCGCGCGCCCGGAAGCGTCGGACCACGGCCAGGTGCTGGCCCGCATCCGCCTGTATGACACGAGCCACGGCCTGATCGAAGCGGGAGTCTGACGACCTGGCGCTATCCGGTACTGTCGGGCGGCTCCGGCGCGGGTAGCGCCGCGCCGCCGCTCCTGGCATAAAACCCCTGGTACTCGTCGCAGCCATGCTGGCGCAGGTAGTGCAGCTGCTCGACCGTCTCGACGCCTTCGGCGATCACCTTCAGCTTCAGGCTGCGCGCCAGCGCGATGATGGCGGGAATCATCGCCACCCCGTCCGGCTCGCTGACGATGTCGTCGATGAAGCTGCGGTCGATCTTCAGTTTCGAGAGCGGAAAGCGACGCAGGCTCGACAGGCTGGAAAAGCCGGTGCCGAAATCGTCGATGGTCAGTTTCACCCCGCGCTCGCGCAAGCTGTTGACGGTGGCGAGAATCGCCGCATTGCCGTTCATGATGGTTTTTTCGGTGATTTCCAGGTCGAGGAATTCGGGCGCCAGGTTCGATTCCTGCAGCGCTTCGTCGATATACCCGAGCAAGTCGTTGTGGACGAACTGGACGTTCGAGAGGTTGACCGCCACCACCACCGGAAAGCCGGCATCGTGCCAGCGCCGCCCCTGCCGGCAGGCCTCGCGCAGCACCCACTGGCCGATCGGCACGATCAGCCCGGATTCCTCGGCCGCGCCGATGAAGGCGTCGGGCATCTGCAGGCCGCGCTCGGGATCGCGCCAGCGGATGAGCGCCTCGAAACCGACCGTGCGTCCGCTCTCGACCTCGATCTCGGGCTGGTATTCGAGTTCGAACTCGCCCTGGGCCAGCGCGCGGCGCAGCCGGGTTTCCATCTGCACGCGCTCGAGCACGCGCGAGTTCATTTCCGGGCTGAAAAAGTGGAAGTCGCTGCGCCCGCTTTCCTTGGCGTGGTACATGGCCACGTCGGCATGCCGCAGCAGGGTTTTCGGGTCGTCGCCGTCGCCCGGGGAAATGGCGATGCCGATCGATACCGACAGGCTCAAGGGTCCGGGCTCGGCCTCGATCGGGCGCGCCACCGATTGCATGATGCTGGCCGCCACATGGGCCGCCTGGTCGACTCCGCCTATGTCGGCCAGCAACACCACGAATTCGTCGCCGCCCAGGCGGCTGACGGTGTCGACCCGGCGCACGCAATGGCGCAGGCGGTTCGCCACTTCCTGCAGCACCGCGTCGCCGACCTCGTGCCCATGGGTATCGTTGACCGTCTTGAAATGGTCGAGGTCGATGAACATCAGGGCGAACTTGCGCTGCTGGCGCGCGACCGCCGCCAGCGCTTGCCCGAGACGGTCCATGAACAGGGTCCGGTTCGGCAGTCCGGTAAGGGCGTCGTGCTCGGCCTGGTGGCGCGCCTGTTCGACGGCGCGCTGGCTCTTGCTGATGTCCGACAGCATCAACATATAGCTGGTCGCCACGCCGTCCGCGTCGGTGATGGCAGACAGCACCGCGCGGATCGGGATCGTGCTGCCGTCGCGCCGCATGCCCCAGAGTTCGCCTTCCCAATGGCCGTGGCCGTCGATATGCGCGCGGATGCGGTCGTAGAAGGCGCGCTCCTGCACGCCCAGGCGCAGGCTCGGCAGTTCGACGCCGATGACCTCGTCGGCCGGATAGCCGGTCAGCTCGGTGTAGGCGCGGTTCGCCGCCAGCACCCGGTGCTCGCGGTCGACCAGCAGGATGGCGTCGCGCGCATGGTCGAACACCTGCCCGGCCTGGCGCAGCGATTCCTCGAGTTCCTTGCGCGCGGTAACGTCGACTTCCATGCAGAACACCTGGCGCACTTCGTCTTCGCCCTTGCCATCGCCCGGCACCGGAAAATGGCTGGAGTGCAACCACAGGCGGCGCCCGTCGCGCAGCTCGACATGCCATTCGCGCGACTTGACCGCCTCGCCGCTGCGCCAGACCGAGGCGATCACCTCGTCGAACTCGTCCTGCTTGCCCAGGTGCCTGACGAGCTTGACGAAAGGCTGGCCGATGGCCTCGCTGGCGGCAATACCGGTCAGCTCGGCGCAGGCGTGGTTCCAGAAGCGCACGATGCCCTTGCGGTCCTGGCTGTGCACCGCCACCGAAGGGCTGAGCTCGATCACCGCGACGAAGCGGTACAGCCAGTCCAGCACTTCGCGCGCAGGCCCGTGCGCGAAAGCGGACCGTGGCGGTTCGGGCAAATCGTCGCTCACGAAAAAGCCTTTTCTTGAATGAAATGAAGAGGACGCCGTGCCCCCAATCGAATCATTCTTGACGCCCCCGTCGCCGCGCCGTTTGTGCACACGCAAAGGTATGCCACTCCTATGAACGGTGGCGGCGGCATGGCATTTCGTCCGCTTTTTCTGCACTTCAGCGTCCGGAAACGGCTGCTTGTCGCATTCCGATGGCGCCGCCAGCAGTCCATTTCTATAGTCTCCACCATGCGCACGGAGCTTCGCCTCGGACCAGGTGGAGCACGCGCGCTCCCCTATTCCCCCTCGCGCTTCCAACAACTCGAACAACGGCCGCCATGAAAATCGAAACCTTGCCGCTCGGCTCAGCCTCCCCTCCTTCGGCCCGGCGCACCTGGCGCGCCCCCGTCATCGCGCTGGTCGTCGTAGCCCTCGCGGGCGGCGGCTGGTACGCACTGCAGGCCAAGGGGGCCGCGGCCCCGGCGGCGTCGGCAAAAAAGCCGGAGAAGCCCACCGTCTTCGAGCTGGCCAGCAACGACGTCGTCACGGTCGAAGCGCGCGAACTGGCGCTGCGCCTGCCCTTGTCGGGCGCGCTGGCGCCGCTGGCCCAGGCCACCGTCAAATCGAAGGTCTCGGGCGTGGTGCTCGCCACGACGGTGCGCGAAGGCATGAACGTGGCGGCCGGCCAGGTGATCGCGCGCCTGGACGACGCCGACGCCCGCGCCCGGGTCGCCCAGCAGGCCGCGCTGGTGAAGGAAGCGAGCGCGCGCCTGGCCATGGCCAACAAGAACGAGGCCAACAGCCAGGCCCTGCTCCGGCAGAACTACATCTCGCAAAATTCGTTCGACACCACCCGTAACAGCGTCGAGCTGGCGCAGGCGGCGCTCGATGCCGCGCGCGCCCAGCTCGAGATGGCGCGCATCGCCCTGAACGACACCACCATCCGCGCGCCGCTGGCCGGCGTGGTCAGCAAGCGCTTCGTCCAGGCCGGCGAAAAGCTGTCGCCCGACAGCCCGGTGATGGCCATCGTCGACTTGCAGCACCTGACGCTCGACGCCCAGGTGCCGGCCTCGGATATTCCCCGCGTGCGGGTCGGCCAGGAGGTGCGCTTCAAGGTCGACGGCTTCGCGCAGCACGCGTTTTCGGGCACGGTGGCGCGCATCAATCCGGCCACCGAAGCGGGGTCGCGCTCGATGCTGGTGTATATCAGTGTCGCCAACGACGACGGCCTGCTGCGCGCCGGCATGTTCGCGAAGGGCGAGATCACGACCGAGAAGTCGGCCGCGCGCCCGATCGTGCCGCTCGCCGCGCTGCGCAAGGACGGCACGCGCGACGTCGTCTACCGGGTCGATGGCGGCAAGGTGCTGGCCCAGCCGGTCCAGCTGGGCATGCGCAGCAGCGACGAAGGCATGGCCGAAGTGGTGGCCGGCGTCGAAGCGGGCTCCGTGCTGCTGGCCGTGCCGCTGGATGGCGTCAAGCCCGGCAGCGCGGTGAAGCTGGCGAGCACGCCGGCCAAGAAAGGCTGACGCCATGTGGATCACCAAAGTCAGCATCCGCCATCCCGTCTTCGCGACCATGGTCATGGTCGGCCTGATGGTGCTCGGCCTGTTCTCGTACCGCTCGCTCGGCGTGGAAAGCATGCCGAACGTCGAGCTGCCGTTTGCCTGGGTCGAAACGCAATACCCGGGCGCCTCGCCCGAGCAGGTCGAAAACGACGTCACGCGTCCGATGGAAGAAGTCATCAACACGGTCAGCGGCATCAAGAACATCCGCAGTAATTCCTGGGAAGGGCGCAGCGGCGTCTCGATCGAATTCCACATCGCCACCAACATGGACAAGGCGATGCAGGATCTACGCGACAAGGTGGCGCGCGTGCGCCCCGGCTTCCCGAAGGAAGTCAAGGAGCCCTTCGTGATCCGCGCCGACGGCGAGAACCAGCAGCCGGTGGTACGCCTGTCGGTCACCTCCACGGAGCGCGACATGCGCGCCCTGTCGACGCTGGCGGAACAGGTGATCGTCAAGCGCCTGCAGAGCGTGGCCGGCGTCGGCGAAGTGCGCACCGGCGGCGTCGCGCGGCGCCAGATCCTGGTCCACGTGAAGCCCGAGCAGCTGCGCAGCCAGAACATCGGCATCGACGAAGTGCTGCGCGCGATCCAGGCGACCAACGCGAATCTCCCGGCCGGCAACCTGCAATATGGCGCGGCCGAGCGCCTGGTGCGGGTCGAGGGCATGATGCGCGAAGCGCGCGAGTTCAACAAGATCATCGTGGCGCGCCGCGCCAGCGGGCCGGTCTACCTGTCGCAGGTGGCCGACGTGGTCGACGGCGAACGCGAAGAGACCTCGATCTCGCGCGTCAACGGCGTGCGCGCCATTTCGCTCGACATCACCAAGGTGCAGGATGCGAACACGGTGCAGGTCGGCAGCGGCATCATCAAGATGGTCGAGCAGCTGCGCAAGACCATGCCGGCCGATGTCCAGTTCCGCGTGATGGACGACCAGTCCAGCACCGTCCAGGACCAGCTCAACAACGTCAAGCGCACCATCGTCGAAGGCGCGGTCCTGACGATGGTGATCGTGTTCCTGTTCCTGCATTCCTGGCGCAGCACGGTCATCACCGGCCTGACCCTGCCGATCTCGGTGCTGGCCTCGTTCATCGCGATGCGCTACTTCGGCTTCACGCTGAACTTCCTGACCCTGATGGCGCTGTCCTTGTGCATCGGCCTCCTGATCGACGACGCGATCGTGGTGCGCGAGAACATCGTGCGCCACCTCGGCATGGGCAAACCCCATTTGCGCGCCGCCGAAGACGGCACCAACGAGATCGGCCTGGCCGTGATGGCGACCACCTTCGCGATCGTCGCCGTGTTCGTGCCGATCGCCTTCATGGACGGCATCATCGGCCGCTTCTTCCTGCAGTTCGGCGTGACGGTGGCCGTCGCCGTGCTGGTGTCGCTGTTCGTCAGTTTCACGCTCGACCCGATGCTGTCCTCGGTCTGGCCCGATCCGGTCAAGGACCGCTTCAAATACCTGCCCTGGCTGGGCCGGATCATGGCCCGGATCGAAGTCGGCATCGAGCACGTGCACGTCATCTACGGCCGCGTGCTGGCGCTGGCCCTGCGCTGGCGCAAATCGACGCTGGCCCTGGCCCTGGGCATCTTCGTCGGCAGCCTGTTCCTGATCCCGCTGATCGGCGGCGAGTTCGCGCCGAAAACCGACAACGGCTTCATCGAGATGCGTTTCAAGACCCCGGTCGGCTCGAGCCTGGCCTACACCGACGGCAAAGTGAAGCAGGTCGAGGACGTGCTGCGCACTTATCCGGAAATCGAGGCGATCAGCAGCGCCATCGGCGTCTACGAGGGCCATAACAGCGCCCAGGTGATCCTGAAACTGACCGATGTGAAAAAGACCCGGCGCCGCTCGCAGGAAACGATGGAAGGCGTGATCCGCGAACGCCTGTCCTCGATCGCCGGCATCACGATGTCGGTCGGGAACAAGCCGGTCTTCATCGCCATTCTCGGGCGCGACGAAGCCAAGCTCGACGCCGCCGCGCACAAGCTGATGGACAAGATGCGGGCCATTAAAGGCGTGGCCGACCTCGAGTACAGCCAGGAAGGCGCCAATCCCGCCACCATCATCAAGATCAACAACGAAGTGGCCAGCGACCTGGGCTTGTCGGTGGCCCAGGTCGGCGCCGCGCTGCGCCCCTTCGTCGGCGGCGACCAGATCAGCCACTGGCTGGCGCCGGATGGCCAGAACTATGAAGTGAACGTGCAGCTGCCGCGCAGCGGGCGCCAGAAGGTGGCCGACCTGGCCGACCTGTCGCTGGCATCCTCGCGCATGGACGCCTCCGGCAATCCGATCATGGTGCCGCTGCGCCAGGTGGTCGAGTTCGTGCCTTCGTTCAGCCCGCAAGTGCTGAAGCGCCAGGCGCTGGAACGGCGTGTCGCCATCTACGCCGGCATCGACGGCCGGCCCTCGGGCGACGTGAATGCCGACATCAAGAAGGCGATGGACGCGATCGAACTGCCCGAAGGCGTGCGCTTCGACGTCGGCGGCGATGCCCAGCAGATGGCCGAGACCATGGCCAACTTCAGCTCGGCGATCGTCATCGCGATCATCTTCATCTACCTGGTGCTGGCCTCGCAGTTCGGCAGCTTCCTGCAGCCGGTCGCGATCATGATGTCGCTGCCGATGTCGCTCATCGGCGTGCTGCTGGCGCTGCTGGCGACGGGCTCGACGCTGAACGTGTTCTCGGTGATCGGCGTCGTCATGCTGATGGGCCTGGTGACCAAGAACGCGATCTTGCTGGTCGACTTCGCCAATCACGGCCAGCGCGACGGCAAGGCCCAGTTCGCGGCGATCCTGGAAGCCGGCCAAGTGCGACTGCGCCCGATCCTGATGACCACCTTGGCGATGATTTTCGGCATGCTGCCGATGGCGATCGGCGCCGGCGACGGCGGCGAGACGCAGGCGCCGATGGGCCGCGCGGTGATCGGCGGCGTGATCACCTCGACCTTGCTGACCCTGGTCGTGGTGCCGGTGGCCTACAGTTATCTCGACAGCCTGGGCAAGCGTGTGCGCAGATGGCTGGCGAAGGGGCACGAAGAGATCGTCGAAGTGCCGGCGATCGCCAAGGAACGGGCGTAGGTTTCCAAACGAAAAAAGCCGCAACGATGCAAACGTTGCGGCAGTTTCCGTGGGTGCAACTCCTTACGGCGTTTGCGTCTCCTGCGCATCCGCGCTGAGCTCGGCGTCGGCGTCCTCCGCCCCTTCCGCCGTCATCTCATTTCCTTGCCCATGAGGATGGGTTTTTGCTTCTGCTTTACGCCGGGCTTTTTCTTCTGCCTTGCGTTTCTTTTCCAGCTCCCGTTGCCGTTTTTCGTATCCGAAATTTGTTTTGGCCATGATCACCTCTTATGCGCTGACTTGAATGGATGTAGTTCGCGACTATTATGCGCCAGATAAGCTTTCAGGATTTGAATTAACCACGTGGATGGTGCTGTGCGTGCAAGTGTTTCAGACGCTCGCGCGCAACATGGGTATAGATCTGTGTGGTGGAAATGTCCGAGTGTCCGAGCAGAAGTTGCACCACGCGTAAGTCGGCGCCATGGTTCAACAAATGGGTCGCAAACGCGTGGCGCAGCGTGTGCGGCGACAGCGGCGCGTCGATACCCGCCTTGACTGCATGCTTCTTGATCAGGACCCAGAACATCTGGCGCGTCATGGCCCCGCCGCGACCGGTCACGAACAAGGCATCGTCGACCTGGCCGTTGAGGATGATGCCGCGCGCGTCCTTCAGGTAGCGTTCGAGCCAGGCGCGCGCCTCGCCGCCGAAGGGCACCAGGCGCGTCTTGGCGCCCTTGCCGGTGACGCGCAGCACGCCGTCGTTCAGGCTCAGTTCGACAATTTTCAGGGCCACGAGTTCCGACACGCGCAGCCCGCTTGCATACATCAGTTCGAGCATCGTCCGTTCGCGCAGGCCGAGCGGGGTCGCGACATCGGGCGCGCCGAGCAAGGCCTCGACTTGCGCTTCGGTGAGCGTGTGCACGAAGCGGGTCGGCTGGCGCGCGGTGGCCATCTTGAGGCAGGGATCCTGGGCCATCTGGTTGCGCCGCAGCGCCAGCGCATAGAAGCGCTTGAGCACCGACAGGCGGCGGTTGGCCGTGCTCGGCTTGGTGTCGGGACGGCGTTCGGCGAAATAGGCGGCCAGGTCGTCGGGGCCGACGCCCAGCAGGCTGCGGCCGGGCCGTTTCAGGTCCAGCCAGCGCGAGAACATGCGCAGGTCGCGCCGGTAGGCGTCGAGCGAGTTCTTCGCCAGGCCCTGTTCCAGCCAGAGCGTGTCGCAGAACTCGTCGATCAGTCCCAGATCGCCTGCTGCTGCCATGGCGATGCGGTGGCCCCTTCGTGACGCAGCAGCCAGCGCTTGACGGACAGGTGGAAACCGTTCTCGTCGTCGCTGCTGGCAAAGCCGCCCAGGCCGCCGGCGGCGGTCACGCGGTGGCAGGGAATGACGAGCGGGAACCAGTTGGCGCCGCAGGCCTGGCCGACCGCGCGTGGCGCCGAGCCGATGTCCTTGGCGATCCGGCCGTAGGTGCGCACGGTGCCGCGCGGGATGGCGCTGATCGCACCCCAGACGCGCTTCTGGAAGGCGCTGCCGGTTTCGAACAGCGGCAGGTCGAACAGGAAGTCGGGATCGGCCAGGTAGCGTTCGATCTGCAGCACGGCCTGCTCGGCCACGGCATCTTGCGCGTCCTTCTCGTGGAAACGCGGCTGGAGATAAACCATCTCGCGCACCCGCTGGTCCTCGGTGCGGATGCCGATCGCGCCAAACGGGGCCGCCACGATGGCGGAAAACAGCTCGCTGCCTTGTTGTGTAGTCATGCCCGCAGTTTACTCCTCGCGCGGCGCGCCCACCACCCCCTATTTATCCAGCCGTGCTCGTCCGTGGCGGCCGGTTTCATGAAAAAAGAATATGCTGGCCTGACTTGCGAAAGAGGACTCGATGCCGCGCGTACACCGCATTCTGGCGCTGTTGTTCATGCTTGGCTGCCTGAGCCAGGTGAGTGCATTCGCGCCGCAGGCGGCGCTGCGGATCGGGGTGTATGCGAGTCCGCCCAAAGTGTTCATGAACGAGCAGGCCCAGGCCTCCGGGATCCTGATCGACCTGCTGCGCGAAATCGCCAGCGCCGAGCAATGGCGGCTCGAATTCGTCGCCTGCGAATGGCAGGACTGCATGGAGGCGCTCAAGGCCGGACGCATCGACCTGCTGCCGGACATGGCCTGGTCCGAGGAGCGCGCCCGCACCTACGCCTTCCACCGGGTGCCGGCGCTGCACAGCTGGTCGCAGATCTATGCGCTGCGCGATCACAAGATCCGTTCCCTGCTCGACCTGAAGGGCCGCCGCATCGCCGTCCTGGCAGGCTCGGTGCAGGCGCTGGCGCTGCCGGGTGTGCTGGCCGGTTACGGCGTCGTGCTGGTGCCGGCCGTGTCGCTCGAGCGCGCCTTTGCCATGGTCGCCGCGGGCCAGGCCGATGCCGCCGTCGCCAGCCACTACTTCGGCGGCGCCGAAGCCGGCAAGCACGGGCTCGAAGCCACCCCCATCGTGCTCAATCCGGCCAGCCTGTTCTACGCCGCCATGCCCGGGCGCCAGCCAGGCGCGCTCGAGGCCATCGACCGCCGCCTGGAAAGCTGGCGCGCCGATCCGAACTCGGTGTATTTCGCCACCCTGCGGCGCTGGCAGGCCGGCAATGCGCAGGCCGCGGTGTCGCCGACCCTGCTCTGGATACTGGCCGCCACGGTCGGCCTGCTCTTGTCGGCGCTGGCCGTGGCGAGCTGGCTGCGCAACGAGGTGTCGTTGCGCACGCGCGAACTGCGCGACAGCGAGCGCAAGCTCTCCACCATCCTCGACAGCGTCGATAGCCTCATCTATATCAAGGATGCGCAGTCGCGCTTCCAGTACGTGAACGGCGCCATGTGCCGCCTGTTCAACCGGCCGGCCTCGGCCATGATCGGCCAGACCGACGAACTCCTGTTCGGACCCGAGCAGTCGTCGATGACGCGCGCCGCCGACCTCGCCGTGATCGAAGGGCACCAGCGCTTCGTGACGGAGGAAATCCTGAACGGCAAGGTCTACCTCACCACCAAGATCCCGCTCGCGTACGGCGACGAGGTGACCCAGCTGTGCGGCATCACGACCGACATCACGCCGCACAAGCAGGCCGAGGAATCGCTGCGCATCGCCGCGATCGTGTTCCAGTCGGGCGAAGGCATGTGCGTGCTCAGTCCCGATGCGCTGATGATCGAGGCCAACCAGGCCTGGGCGGTCCTGTGCGGCTGCGACGCCGGCAAACTGCCTGGCACGGCCTTCCCTTATTTCTCGCTCGAGCCGGAGGGCGACGACTACCGCGAACGCATGTGGGACATCGTGCGCCAGGAACAATCCTGGCAGGGCGAGGTCTGGATGCGGCGCGCCGACGGCAAGCGCTATCCGGCCTGGCTGACGGTCAGCGCCGTGCGCGACGCGGACGGCGTGCTGACCAACTTCGTCTGCACCCAGTCCGACATCAGCGCGCGCAAGCAGGCCGACGAGAAAATCGTCCAGCTGGCCTATTACGACTCGCTGACCGGACTGCCGAACCGGCGCCTGCTGTACGACCGGGTCCAGCACTGCGTCGGCCAGCACGAGCGCCAGCGCCGCGTCGGCGCCCTGCTGTTCCTCGACATGGACAATTTCAAGGACCTCAACGACAGCCGCGGCCACGTCGTCGGCGACCATTTGCTGCAGCAGGTCGCGGCGCGCCTGCTGGCCTGCGCGCGCGACAGCGACACCGTGGCGCGCCTGGGGGGCGATGAATTCGTGATCCTGCTCGAATCGATCGGCGCCGACGAGGACGAAGCGCAGCAGCATGCCACGCGGGTCGGCGAGAAGATCCTGGCCGCCCTGCGCGACCCCTTCGAGGTCGGCGGCGCCGTGCATCACGCCAGCTGCAGCATCGGCGTCGCGCTGTGCACCGGCGAGGAAAACGGGCTGGACGACCTGATGCGGCGCGGCGACCTGGCCATGTACGAGGCCAAGCGCAACGGCCGCAACACGCTGCGCTTCTTCCGCCCCGCGATGGAGCAGGACGTGACCTACCGCACGGCGATCGAGACCGAGTTGCGCGCGGCCCTGCTGCACGCGCAATTCGTGCTGCATTACCAGGGCCAGGTCGACGGCGAGGGCCTGCTGACCGGCGCCGAGGCGCTGGTGCGCTGGCAGCATCCGACGCGCGGCCTGGTCGGCCCCGGCAGCTTCATCGGCATCGCCGAGACCTCCGGCCTGATCCTGCCGCTCGGACGCTGGGTGCTGCGCACCGCCTGCGAGCAGCTGGCCTTGTGGGCCACTGCCCCGGCCACGGCCCACTTCACGCTGGCGGTGAATGTCAGCGTGCGCCAGTTCCTGCAGAGCGACTTCGTCGAGGAGACGCTGGCCATCGTGGCCGCCAGCGGCGCCAATCCGGCGCGCCTGAAACTGGAGTTGACGGAAACCCTGATGATCGAAGGCGTCGAAGAAACGATCGGCAAGATGCTCGCCCTGCGCGAACACGGCATCTGTTTTTCGCTCGACGATTTCGGCACCGGCTATTCGTCGCTGAGCTACCTGAAGCGGCTGCCGCTGGACCAGCTGAAGATCGACCAGAGTTTCGTGCGCGACGTGCTGCTCGATCCGAACGACGCCTCGATCGCCCGCAGCGTGGTCGCGCTCGGCAAATCGCTGGGGCTCAAGATCATCGCGGAAGGTGTCGAAACCGAGGCCCAGCGCTCCTTCCTGGCGGAGATCGGGTGCGACCACTGGCAGGGATATTTGTTCAGCCGGCCGGTGGATGCGGCGACGCTGGAAGAGCTGGCGGTGTAAATCCAGGCGAAAAAAAAGCGCACCCAAAGGTGCGCTTCAATCATCAAGCACGTCCCGGCCGTTTGGTTATACCAACAGCTTCTGTCGAACGTGTGTCTCCTCGCAATGATCACCGGTATGGACTACCGTGCTTTTTCTGCCCTCCCCAACTGTATCCGGGTTGCCTGCACCGCTTTGGTGCCGCAGCGCCCAATCATAACGCAACTGTTCAACGGAGAATAGTTTTTTATATACGGTTTTTGAAAACCCAACACGGACGAGGTTTCCCTGCCACAGGCGGACCAGGCCCGCCTTCGCTACTGACCGCTGCGTCATTATTTTCCCGCTGTTTCGCGGGCAATCGCCTCGATCAAGTCCTTGCCGATGCGGCGCTCCATCTGGCGGTGTACCGGCAGCAAGGCCGCACGCCACTGGGCTTGCTCCTGCGGCGTCAGGTAGTAGATGGTCGTCTTGCCGGTCTTGCGGATGCGCTCCAGGGCACGCTCGTTATCGCGTTGCGCAATGGTTTTCTCGAAGGCCGTGGCATCGCGCATGGCCCGCTCCAGCGCCGCGCGCACGTCGACCGGCAAGCCGTCCCAGAATTTGCGGTTGACGATCACCGCATAGCCCAGGTAGCCGTGGTGCGAGACCGTGACATGCCCTTGCACTTCGTGCATGCGCTGGGTCGTCATGTTCGAAGGCGGATTCTCGGTGCCGTCGACCACCCCGGTCGCCAGCGCCGCATAGGCTTCCGAGAAGGCCGTTACCTGGGGCCGGGCGCCGAGCGCGCGCATTTGCGCGTCGAGCACGGTCGAGGCCTGGATCCGCATGCGCAGGCCGCGGAAATCCGCCGGCACATGCAGCGGCCGGTTGGCCGACATCACCTTGAAGCCGTTGTCCCAGTAGGCCAGCCCGGTAATGCCTTTCGATTGCAGCTTACCCAGCAGGTCGCGTCCGATCGGGCCTTCGGTCACCGCGTACAAGGCCGCTTTCGAGGGAAAAATATAGGGTAAATCGAAGGCTTCGAATTCCTTCACGCCGAGCGGGCCGAATTTGGCGAGCGAGGGCGCCAGCATCTGGACCGCGCCCAGTTGCAGGGCTTCGAGTTCTTCCTTGTCCTTGTAGAGCTCGCTGTTCGGATACACTTCCACCTTGACGCGGCCGCGCGTGAACTGTTCCGCCAGCAGCTTGAAGCGCTCGGCCGCCTGCCCTTTCGGGGTGTCGGGCGCGACCACGTGGCTGAACTTGATGACGATCGGGGCTTGTGCCCAGGCGCTGTCGAGGGAGACGAGCAGCGCGAACGCGGCCGCCAGGAACTTGATAGTCATGCGTCGATTAAGATGGTGGAAGCGTCCGGCCCGGGCCGGGCCAGTGCGCAGTTGCCGCTACAAAAGTCCACAATAGCATTGCACAGAAAAACCTTCCACTCCCCCATGAAAAACCCGTTCTCGCTGCGCCGCCGCGCCCACCTGGTCCGCCCCTGGCGCTGGCTGGTGCCGGTCCTGCTGGTGCTGCTGTTTCTCGCCGTCCTGTTCTGGCTGCCCTGGCAGGCGCGCCAGATGGAAACCAACGAGCGCCAGGAGCAGTTGATCGCCGACACGCTCTGGGTCGAGCAAACCCTGCGCTTCGAACTGGCGCGCAGCGAGGAAGCGCTGGCCACCCTCGGCACCGACCTGGTCGGCAAGCCGCCGGCGCCAGCCGTGCTGCAGGCGCGGCTGGCGCAAATGTTCAAGAATGGACCGGAACTGCGCCAGGTGCTCTGGCTGGGTGCCCATGGCGAGGTGCTGGCGCGCCATGGCGCCGATCCCGCCCTGGTCCCGCCGGCCGATGACGACACCCAGGAAATGGCGCGCCTGATCAAGGCCGGCCGCTATTCCGAGCCCTACGGCGCCACCCAGCACCGTCCCGGCCTGCTCGACTATTATCTGCCGCTGTTCCGCGACGGCGTCTACGCCGGCAGCCTGGTCGCCACCTACAGTCTGAAGGTGCTGCTGGCCGAGACCGTGCCCTGGTGGTTTGCCCAGGATAATGCCCTGTCCCTGCTCGACCGCAACGATGTTCCCGTCGCCGCGCGCGCCGACGGCGGCCCCGGGCGCGGCGTGTACACGCACCGGCGCCCGCTCGATTTGCCGGGCGCGTCGATCGTGCTGGCCACCGACAGCGTCAAGGGCGCGCCGCGCCTGCTGCCGAACCTGCTGGTCGGCTCGGTGATCGTGCTGGCGCTGGGGCTCTTGATGAGCCTGTGGACACTGTGGCGCCACATCTCGCGCACCCTGGCCGCCGAGAGCGCGCTGCGCCAGCAGATGGCGTTTCGCACCGCCATGGAAAACTCGCTGATGACGGGCCTGCGCGCACGCGACCTCGAGGGCCGCGTCACCTATGTGAATAAAGCCTTTTGCACGATGGTCGGGCTGACGCCGGAAGAATTGCTCGGCAAGAAACCGCCGATGCCGTACTGGGCGCCGGAAGTGCGCGGCGAATACGAGCAGCGCTTCGCCGGCGTGCTGGCGGGCACGATCACGCCCCAGTTCGAAACCGTGTTCCAGCGCTCGGACGGGGTGCGGGTGCCGGTGCTGGTGTTCGAGGCGCCCCTGGTCGACAGCCGCGGCAACCAGACCGGCTGGATGAGTTCGATCCTCGACATCACCGACCGCAAGAAGGCCGAGGACTTGAACCGCCAGCAGCAGGAAAAACTCGAAGCGGGCGCGCGCCTGGCGACGATGGGCGAAATTTCCTCGATGCTGGCGCACGAGCTGAACCAGCCGCTGGCCGCCATTTCCAGCTACACGGCCGGCGCCCTGAACGTGCTCGAGCGCGCCGAGAAGGGCGTGCCGATCGAACCGACCCTGCTCAAGCGCGCGCTCGAACAGGCGCGCCAGCAGGCCCAGCGCGCCGGCCAGATCATCAAGAGCGTGCACGAATTCGTCAAGAAGAGCGAACCGCAGCGCGAGACCGTGGAGATCCAGAGCGTCGTCGACGGCGTGCGCGCGCTGATCGAGCTGCAGACGCGCCAGGCCTACGTGGCGCTGCAGATCGACTTGCCGGCGCACTTGCCGCCGGTGCTGGCCGACCGGCTGATGCTCGAGCAAGTCTTGCTGAACCTGACGCGCAACGGCATCGAGGCGATGGCCGCGGTCGCGCCGGAGCGCCGCATCCTGCGCATCGCGGCCGCCGCCGACGCGGCCCAGGTGGCGGTCTCGGTGATCGACCAGGGCCACGGCATCCCGCTAGAGGTGGCCGAGCGCCTGTTCTCGCCCTTCTTCTCGACCAAGGCCGAAGGCATGGGCATGGGCTTGTCGATTTGCCGCACGGCGATCGAGTTCCACGGCGGCACGCTGACCCATGCGGCCAATCCGGGCGGCGGCACCGTCTTCACCTTCAGCCTGCCGCGCCCCGCCGCCCCCAGCCACGCCGAGCTACAATGACCAAAAACAGGAGACCCGCATGCTGCATATCGTCGACGACGAAGACGTGATCCGCGACGCCCTCGCATGGCTGGCGCAGTCGCGCGGCCTGGCCGTGCGCAGCTACGCGGGAGGCCAGGACTTCCTCGACAGCGTCGGCGAGCCCGATCCCGAGGGCGATTGCGTGCTGCTCGACGTGCGCATGCCCGACATGAACGGCATCGCCGTCTTCGAACAGCTCGTCAAGCGCGGCTGGCTGGCGCGCATGCCGGTCATCTTCCTCACCGGCCATGGCGACGTGCCGATGGCGGTCGATTCCCTCAAGCGCGGCGCCTTCGATTTCTTCGAAAAACCCTTCAACGACAACGATTTGATGGACCGCGTCGACCAGGCCCTGGTGGCGTCGCTGGCGGCGGCCAGCGCGGCCCTGGTGCAGGCGCGCCTGGCGACCCTGTCGGCACGCGAACGCGAAGTGCTCGACCTGATCCTGGCCGGCAAGATGAACAAGGTCGTCGCCGACGAGCTGGGCATCAGCATGCGTACCGTCGAGGTGCACCGGGCGCACATCTTCGACAAGATGCAGGTCAAGACGGCGGTGGAGCTGGCGGGATTGCTGAAGTAGTGTTGCGACGCCCCGCTCGCACGGGAGCACTCCCTTTTCGAGGATCGCTTGTAAAATCAATTTGAACGCGTCGCCGCCCGCGCCCCACGGCGCCAATCTTTTTGGGGAATGCTGATGAACGACAAGACAGTTGCAGACAGGATGTTTTTGCGTAACGCGAAAGCGATGCAGATCATCAATGGCGGAGTGCACCCGACGGTCGTGTCGCAGTTTCCGCAAGAACTGATCAAGGAGGGCGATGGGCCTTTCGACGTGATCATGATGTTCTGCATGAACCGCAAGGACCTCGAACTCTACCTGCCGCAGGCCAAGGAGCGCCTGGGCGACAAGGGTTCGCTCTGGATCGCTTACCTGAAGCAGACGGCCTCGAAAGCCACTGATATCAATCGCGACTCGATCAACGACTATCTGAAGGAAAACGGTATCACAGCCGTGGCGATGATCTCGATCGATGGCGACTGGTCGGCCATGCGCGCCAAACGCATCGAACTATGATGCGTGTCGTTGGAGTGCCCACGCCACATGTTCGCGCACCAGCGCGGACGGGTGCTCCGCGCGCGCCTGCAAGGCCGCGACGATGAGCGGATCGGCGCGCCGCGCCGCGGCCGCATTGCCCATGCCCACCGCCAGGTTGCGCAGCCAGCGTTCGTGACCGATGCGGCGGATCGGACTGCCTTCCATGCGGCGGTTGAACTCGTCCTCTTCCCAGGCAAACAATTCGACCATGCTTGATTCCCCAAGCCCATTGCGCTCGTCGAAATCCGGCAGCGTCGCGCGCTGGGCGAACTTGTTCCAGGGGCAAGCGAGCTGGCAATCGTCGCAGCCATAGATGCGGTTGCCGATCAAGGGCCGCAACGCGAGCGGGATACTGCCCTTCAGTTCGATCGTCAGGTAAGAGATGCAGCGGCGCGCGTCGAGCCGGCCCGGGCCGAGGATGGCCTGGGTCGGGCAGATCTCGATGCAATTGCTGCAGGCGCCGCAGTGAGGCGAGGTCGGCGCGTCGATCGGCAGGGGCAGGTCGACCAGGATCTCGCCGATAAAAAAGGTCGAGCCGGCCTCGCGCGAAAGCAGCAGCGTGTGCTTGCCGCGCCAGCCCAGGCCCGCTTTTTCCGCCAGCGGCAATTCCATCACCGGCGCCGAATCGGTAAACACCCGGTAGCCGTAGTCGCCGATCTCGGCTTTCACGCGCTCGGCCAGCTGGGCCAGGCGGTTGCGCAATACCTTGTGATAATCGCGGCCGCGCGCATACAGCGAGACCACGGCGGCGCCGGGCTCGTCCTGGCGGCGCGCCTCGCGTTCGCGCCAGCCGTCCTGCAAGGGCAGATAATCCATGCGCGCGACGATCGCGCGCACCGTGCCCGGCACCAGTTCGGCCGGCCGGGCGCGCTTCATGCCGTGGCTTGCCATATAATCCATCTCGCCGTGGTGGCCCGCCGCCAGCCAGGCGCGCAAGCCGTCCTCGGCCTGCGCGAGGTCGACGTCGGCGATACGCACGTCGGCAAAGCCGAGTTCGCGCCCCCAGGCCTTGATGGCGCGGGTCAATTCCAGCAGGTCGGGCAAGTCGTTGGGCATTCGGTCTAGCGATCAACATTGCGGCGAGCACATGCGCCGCCAAACATACCATTTTAATTGATGCAGCCATTCACAGCCTACCTGCCGGACGAAGCGGCGACCCTGGCCCTCGGCGCCGCCCTGGCGCGCGCGCTCGCGCCGGGCCTCGTCATCTATCTGCACGGCGACCTCGGCGCCGGCAAGACGGCGCTCACGCGCGCCCTGCTGCGCGCCACCGGCCACCAGGGCACGGTCAAGAGTCCAACCTATACTCTGTCCGAACCGTATCGCGTGCAACTCGACGGCGCGCCGGTCAATGTCATCCATTACGACCTGTACCGGATGTCGAGTCCGGAAGAATTCCTGGATGCCGGTTTCCGCGAAGATTTCGACGGCAAGAACATCTGCATTGTCGAATGGCCGGAAAAAGGCGAGCCGGTGTTGCCGCCACCCGACGTCCGCGTATGGCTGAGCGTTCAGGGCGAGGGACGTACTGTAGAATTGCAGGCGTTGTCCCAACAGGGCCTGCTATGCCTCGACCGCCTCTCCTTCCCCGCCCCGTGACCTCCCCCGCACGCCGCAGCACCCTGCTCAAGCTGGGCGGGACGCTGCTGCTGTCGGTGATCAGCCTGCCTGCGCGCGCCGCCCAGATCCTGGCCGTGCGCGTCTGGCCGGCCGACGACTACACGCGTGTCACGCTGGAAAACGACACCAACCTGAAGGCCGAGCACTTCCTGGTGGCCGATCCGCCGCGCCTGGTGGTCGACATCGAAGGCCTGGCCCTGAACGAGACCCTGAAAAGCCTGGTCGCCAAGATCGAATCGAACGACCCGTACATCGAGCGGGTGCGCGTCGGCCAGAACCGCCCGAACGTGGTGCGCCTCGTGTTCGACCTCAAGGAAATGGTCAAGCCGCAGGTGTTTACGCTGGCGCCGGTGGCCGAATACAAGCACCGCCTGATCTTCGACCTGTACCCGGTGAAGGCGGCCGACCCGATCGCGGCCCTGATCGAAAAGGGCGAATGGTCGCCCGGCGACGGCACGGCCACCGCGGTGCCGGCCGTGCCGGTCCCGCCGGCGCAAGCCGTGGCCCCGGATCCGGTGGCGCGCCTGGAAGCGGAAATCGCCGCGATGAGCGGCGCCCCGCCGGCGCGCGCGACCCAGCCCACGCCGATGCCCGGCAAGCCCGCGTCCAAGCCCCCCGCCAACAACGTGGTGCGGATGGTGACGATCGCGCTCGACCCGGGCCACGGCGGCGAGGATCCCGGCGCGATCGGCGCCACCGGCACGCGCGAGAAGGACATCGTGCTGGCGGTCGCCAAGAAACTCAAGGCCCGCCTCGAAGCGCTGCCCAACACGCGCGTGATGCTGACCCGCGACGGCGATTATTTCGTCCCGCTCGGCACGCGCGTGGAAAAGGCGCGCAAGGTCCAGGCCGACCTGTTCGTCTCGATCCACGCCGACGCCTTCATCGAGTCGCGCGCACGCGGCTCCTCGGTCTTCGTGCTCTCCGAAAAAGGCGCCAGCTCGACCGCCGCGCGCTGGCTCGCGACCGACCAGAACAAGGCCGACATGATCGGCGGCGTCAACCTCGCCAAGCACGACCGCGAACTGGCCAGCGTGCTGTTCGACCTGTCGACGACGGCCCAGATCAACGACAGTCTTAAATTGGGCAAGGCCGTGCTGGGCGAGATCGGCGGCATCAACCGCCTGCACAAGGCGGCCGTCGAACAGGCCGGGTTCGCCGTCCTGAAAGCGCCGGACATTCCATCGATCCTGGTCGAGACGGCCTTCATTTCGAATCCGGAAGAAGAAGCCAAGCTCAAGGACGAGGATTACCAGGAACAGCTGGCCAGCGCCATCACCAAGGGCATCAAGCGCTATTTCGCGGCCAATCCGCCGATGGCGAAGAGCCGGCTGAGCTAAGGCAGGGGCCGCGCGGCCGACCACAGTCGGGCCGGGACGAACTGGCGCTGGGCACCCGGACGCCTCCCGAGTAGCGGCGCCACCAGGCGTGGCATACTAGCCGGCCCCTCTCCGATCCGTTTTCGCCATGCGCCCTCTTGATGCCGCCCTTCCCACCACCTTCGGCCAGCTGCCGGCCCTGCTGCTGAGCGCCCCCGACGGCGCCCAGGCCAGCATCACGCTGTACGGCGCCCACCTGATCTCCTGGCGCGGCGCCGACGGGCGCGAGCGCCTGTTTTGCAGCGCCAGATCCGCGCTCGACGGCAGCAAGGCGATTCGCGGCGGCGTGCCCGTCATCTTTCCCCAGTTCGCCGCGCGCGGCGACGGCATGCGCCACGGTTTCGCGCGCGTCAGCAACTGGCGCCTGGCCGACAGCGGACTCGATGAGGGCTGGGCCTTTGCGCTGTTCGCGCTGGCGCCCGCCGACCTGGCGCCAAGCCATGCCCAGGCCTGGGGCCATGCGTTCGAACTGACACTGCGGGTGGCGATCCGCGCCAACGAAATGACGATGCGCTTGGCGGTGACCAATACCGGCGAAGCGCCCTTCCCCTTCGCCGCGGCCCTGCATACCTATTTCCTGGTCGACGAACTGGCCGGCCTGCGCATCCTCGGGATCGAGCCCGAGGAACTGGCGATCGCGGACAAGTTCGACCGCGTCTACGAAGGCGCCGAGCCGCGCCTGGCCCTGGTCGATGGCGGGGCCGTGCTGACGCTGCGCCAGGAAGGGTTCACGGACGCCGTCGTGTGGAATCCGGGAGCACAGGATGCGGCGGCGCTGGCCGATATGGCCGATGAGGAGTACCGGCGTTTCGTGTGCATCGAGCCGGCCTTGCTGAATGGCCCGACGCTGCGGCCGGGAGAAAGTTGGCGCGGCGCGTACCACGTCAGCTAAAACAAAGCCGGCAGCGCCGGCTTTTGTTTAATTCGATTCCTTCACCATCCGCCCTTCGCCGCCCTGCACGGGCCGCGCATTCAGGGGATACAGGCGCGAGAACAAGGCCATCTGCGCCGGCGAGGCCGTCATCGGCTGCTTCATCACCAGCCACAGCACGTTCTCGGTGCAAGGCGGCGTGGTCAGGGAGCCCATGTAGGTGTAGTACTGGCGCCGGTTCGGCAGCAGCTCGAGCGGATCGAGTTCGATGCCCGGGGCGCCGAGCTGGCCCTTCTCCAGCGGGATGTTGTTCCACACGGTCTGGATCGCGTCGTTGCCCTTGCCGCGTTCGAGCAGCACGGCCACCACCGCCAGCCTGCCTTTGGTATCGCGGTGCACCAGGTGGATCACCATCTCGGTGCCCTTGCCGTTGATGCGCTCTTCCGACGGCCGGTGGAAGTGGAACTGCACCAGCTCGTAACGCTCCACGCCCACGTTGATGAAACTTCCGCCGGCGACATTCACCTGCACCGTGTGGCCGTTGTCGATTTCGGTGAAGGTCGCGGGACGGTAGTCGAAATCGATCTCGTCGAGGTTGACCTTCATGCCGTCGCGGATATCGATCGGCGACTGGCGGCTGCCCTTGCCGCACTGGGCCCAGGCCGGATTGATCTTGCCCCAGTTCTCGGGGCCGAATTCGCCGTCGTAATCCCAGTGGTTGCTGATCTTCGGTGCGGCGGCGACCGCCACTTCCTTCTTGCGCCTGGCGTCGGCCGCCTTTCTCGCCTTGGCGGCGGCGGCCACGCGCGCGGCCTGCTTGGCGCGCATCTCGGCCAGGCGCTCGGCGATCCGGACCGACAGGTCGACCTGGTCCTCGTCGTCGGGCGCCGAGATGGCGGCGGCGACCTTGTCGGCGGTGCCGGCGCTGGCCTTGGGCGGCTTTTCGACCAGCGACTTGTCGATCAACGGCTTGTCGATCAAGGGTTTTGCGGCCAGCGGCGCGTGCGCCTTCTCGTCCTTGGCAGGCAGCGCCGGCTTGTCGACCAGCTTGGCCGGGCGCGACAGCGCAGCGGCCAGCTTGGCGGCTTCGACCGCGCGCTTGTCCGCATCCGGCGCCGCTTTCGCGGCATGGGGCGCTTCGTTGGCGCTGGCGCCGAGCATCACGAGGCTGCAGGCAAGGAGGGCAATCAGGTTACGCATGGCGATGGGGGAAAGTGGACTCACTTATGCCTTAACGACGCTTCTCTACGGAAACTTGAGCAGGTAAACGCAAACGCGCCGGATAAATCCGGCGCGCTGGCGATTCAGGCAAGGTAGCGGTGCTTCAGCGGCTGAGCACCTTGCGGCCGAACTTGTACAAGCCGCCCAGGGCCAGCGGGATGATCGCGGCGCTGACGCCGACCAGCACGATTTCCGTCAAGTGGTCGCGCACGATCGGGATATTGCCGAAGAAATAACCGGCAGTCACCAGGCTGGCCACCCACAGCACGGCGCCGGTCACGTTGTAGAGCTGGAAGCGCCAGTGGGTCATGTCCGACACGCCGGCCACGAAGGGGGCGAAGGTCCGCACCACCGGCACGAAACGGGCCAGGATAATGGTCTTGCCGCCGTGCTTTTCGAAGAAATCGTGGGTGCGGCGCAGGGCGTCCTTGTTAATCCACCGATAGTTATGGGTGAACATGCGCTGGCCGACGGCTTCGCCGATGTAGTAATTCAGGGTATTGCCGGTGACGGCCGCCACAATGAGCAAGGCCATCAACAAGGGGTAGCTCATCTGGCCGGTGGCGCAGAAGGCGCCGGCGATGAACAGCAAGGTATCGCCTGGGAAGAAAAAGAGGACCACGAGACCTGTTTCGCAAAACACGATGGCGAACAAGACGATGTAGACATAGATACCGTACTCGGCGAGCAGTACTCCCAGCGTCTTATCGACATGAAGAATCATGTCGAAAAATTGCATCAGATCCATAATTTTCCTAAACGGTAACGACGAATCATACCATCAAGCAGCCCCCCCAAACCGCTGCGAGCGCTCGCCCCCATCCAGATTTTAAGGAAGTGTTAAGTTTTACAGACAGGGCGAAATTCGCGATTACAATTACTCAACATTAACAACAAGCGGAGTGGGAGATGAAGGCAGTCCGGATTGCAGTACAGGTCGGCGTCGCGTTGGCCGTGCTGGGCAGTAGCGCCGCGCAGGCGGCGGCACCGAAGAAAGAGCTGGCACCGAAGCCGAGCGTGGCCGATGTCGTCAAGGAGTCCAGCGCCAGCGATTGGCGCGCCCTCGATCCCGAGAACACCCTGTACATGGACTTGCCGGGCGGGCGCGTCGTGATCGAACTGGCGCCGACGTTCGCGCCGAACCACGCGGTCAACATCAGGGCGCTGGCGCGCGAACACTATTTCGACGGCCTCGTCATCCTGCGCTCGCAAGACAATTTCGTCGTCCAGTGGGGTGACCCGGACGAGAAGAACCCGCGCCCGGTGAAGAAGGCCAAGGAAAAGCTGAAGGCCGAATTCACGGTGCCGCTGAAGAACGACACCCAGTTTACGCGCCTGAAGGACGTCGACGGCTACGCGCCGCAGGTGGGCCACTCGAACGGCTTCCCGGTCGGACGCGACCCGAAGGCCGGCGAAACCTGGCTCGCGCACTGCTACGCGATGGTCGGCGTGGGGCGCGACGCCGAGGCCGACAGCGGCGGCGGCACGGCCCTGTACGTGGTCACCGGCCAGGCCCCGCGCCAGCTCGACCGCAACATCACCGTGGTCGGACGTGTCGTGTCCGGCATGCCGCTGCTGTCGACCGTGCCGCGTGGCCCGGCGCCGATGGGCTTCTTCGACAAGCCGGAGATGCAGGTGCCGATCAAGTCGCTGCGCGTGGCGGCCGATGTGCCGGACGCCGAGCGCAGCAAGTTCGAAGTCATGCGCACCGAGAGCGCCACCTACCAGAAAGTGGTCGAGGCGACGCGCAACCGCGGCGGCCCGTGGACCAAGGTCGCGGCCGGTCATGTCGACCTGTGCGCGGCGCCGATTCCGGTGCGCGAAGCGAAATAAGCACAGCGCGATGCCGGTGGGGCCAGGCGCTATAATCGCCGTATGAATGCGCCCGTCCCCACCCACCGCCCTATCCAGCAGCTGAACGACCAGCTGATCTCGCAGATCGCCGCCGGCGAGGTGGTCGAACGGCCCTCCGCCGTCGTCAAGGAGCTGCTCGAGAACGCGCTCGATGCGGGCGCGACCCAGATCACGGTGCGCCTCGAAGAAGGCGGCGTCAAGCGCATCGCCATTACCGACAACGGACGCGGCATCGCGCCCGACCAGTTGCCGCTCGCCCTGGCGCGCCACGCGACCTCGAAAATCACTTCGCTGACCGATCTCGAAAATGTGGCCACGCTGGGTTTTCGCGGCGAGGCGCTGGCCTCGATCGCCTCGGTCGCGGCGGTGTCGATCACCACCCGCACCGGCGACGCGCCGCACGCCTGGGAAATCGTCGGTTCGCACCAGGGCACGGTGGCGCCCTCGTCCGGCCCCTGCGGCACCACGATCGACGTCCAGGACCTGTACTTCAATACCCCGGCGCGGCGTAAATTCCTGAAAAGCGAACAGACCGAATACGGCCACTGCGCCGAAGTCGTGCGCCGCATCGCGCTGGCGCGGCCCGACGTGTCGTTCAGCCTGACCCACAACGGGCGCACCATCGACCACTGGAACGTGTGCGAGATGGCGAAACGAAGCGCCCAGATCCTGGGCAGCGATTTCGCCGAAGCGCGCCTGGCCATCGACGAGACGGCCGGCCCCTTGCGCCTGTTCGGCTATGCCGGCTTGCCGACGGCCTCGAAAGCGCGCGCCGACGGCCAGTTCTTCTACGTGAACGGGCGTTATGTGCGCGACAAGCTGCTGGTGCACGCGGTGCGCGCCGCCTACCAGGACGTGCTGCACGGCGACCGTTTCCCGTCCTACGTGCTGGCGCTGGACCTGGATCCGGCACTGGTCGACGTCAACGTCCATCCGTCGAAAATCGAAGTGCGCTTCCGCGACAGCCGCGCGGTGCACCAGTTCGTGTTCCACGCGGTGCAGCGCGCGCTGGCCGCCACCACGGCCACGGCGCACGGCAGCAGCCCGGCCCCGATCAGCGCGGCCGAGATCACGCCGTCAACCGGCTCGGACTGGCGCCGTCCGCACGAGCAGGCCAGTTTTGGAACGCAGCTGACCCAGACGTTTTCTCCGTCGCCCTTCCCGCCCGGCAGCCGTTGGGATGCGCCCGAGTCGGCAGGCGTGGCCCAGAGCACGACCAACTACGGCGCCCTGTTTGCCGATGGCGCCGCGCGCCCGGCGTCGAGCTTCGCCGCCATGCCGATGCCCGCGCCATCCAGCGGGCCAAGCAACGACGACTTCCCGCTCGGCTTCGCGCTGGCCCAGCTGCACGGCATTTATATCCTGGCGCAGAACACGCGCGGCCTGGTGCTGGTCGACATGCACGCCGCGCACGAACGCATCCTGTACGAGCAGCTGAAAAACGCGCTCGACGCCCAGGTCGACGGCCAGGACATGCAGGTGCAGTCGCTCCTGATTCCCGTGACCTTCTTCGCCGACGCGATCGAAGTGGCGACCGCCACCGACCATCAAGAGACCTTGCAGGCGCTCGGCTTCGACATCGGCGCCCTGTCGCCGACGACGCTCGCCGTGCGCGCCGTGCCGACCCTGCTCAAGAATGCCGACGCCCAGACGCTGGCGCGCGACGTGCTGCGCGACGTGCGCGAATTCGGCGGCTCGCGCGTGCTGATCGAGCGCAGGAACGAGCTGCTCGGCACCCTCGCCTGCCACACCGCCGTGCGCGCCAACCGCATCCTGAGCAACCCTGAAATGAACGCGCTGCTGCGCCAGATGGAGAGCACCGAGCGCGCCGACCAGTGCAACCACGGCCGCCCGACCTGGGTCCAGCTCGACATCTCGGCACTCGACAAACTCTTCCTGCGCGGCCAGTAATGACGAACGACGACAGCAAGCCCCTGGCGGTGGCCATCATGGGGCCGACCGCCTCCGGCAAGACCGCCGCCGCCCTCGCCATCGCACGCGAACAGCCGGTCGAGATCATCTCGGTCGACTCCGCCCTCGTCTACCGCGAGATGGACATCGGCACGGCGAAACCAACGCCGGACGAACTGGCCAGCGCGCCGCACCACCTGATCGACATCATCGATCCGCTGGACGCCTATTCCGTCATGCAGTTCCGCAACGACACCCTGCGCCTGGTGGCCGAGATCAGCGCGCGCGGCGCCTTGCCGCTGCTGGTCGGCGGCACGATGATGTATTTCAAGGGGCTGGTCGACGGCCTGGACGACCTGCCCACGGCCGACGCCGCCGTGCGCGCCGCGCTCGACGAAGAAGCCGCGCGCATCGGCTGGCCCGGCATGCACGCCAGGCTACGCGCGCTCGACCCGGTCACGGCCGAGCGTCTCGCACCAAACGACGCCCAGCGTATCAACCGCGCACTGGAAATCATCGAACTGACCGGCAAACCGATGTCGGCGCTGCTGGCACTGCGTGCCAAACCCGCGCTGCCCTTCAGGCTGGCGTCGTTCGCGCTCGAGCCGAGCGAGCGCAGCGTGCTGCACAAGCGGATCGCGCTGCGTTTCGACCAGATGCTGGGCGACTCGGACGACGCCGGCATCGTCGCCGAAGTGGCGCGCCTGCGCGCACGTGGCGACTTGCATCCGAACCTGCCGTCGATGCGCTGCGTCGGCTACCGCCAGAGCTGGGAATACCTCGATGGCGCCATCGACCGCGCGACGCTGCGCGAAACGGGCATCGTCGCCACCCGCCAGCTGGCCAAACGCCAGCTCACCTGGCTGCGCGCGATGCCGGACCGGATCGTCATCGATTGCCTGGGACGCGACCCGGCGGGCACCCTGCTGACCGAGTTGCAGGCCTTGCAAAAATAACAGCGCGGCGACAAACGCCAGCCGATTGGCATACGCAACCTTGACAGGGCGGGCTGCGCCTTGGATAATAGCGTTCGTTTCGGTGATATAGCTCAGTTGGTTAGAGCACAGCACTCATAATGCTGGGGTCGGTGGTTCAAGTCCACCTATCACCACCACAGGATTTCAAAACGAATGGCTTGGCTCACGCGAGTCGAGCCATTTTGTTTTACACGTTTTTTCGGTGATATAGCTCAGTTGGTTAGAGCACAGCACTCATAATGCTGGGGTCGGTGGTTCAAGTCCACCTATCACCACCAGATTGAAAAACCGCCCCTTCGCAAGAAGTGGCGGTTTTTTTACGCATGGGTTATTCGGACGTGCCCGTGACATCGGCGTCCTCGTCGAGCGCGAACTCGCCACGCTCGAACGCGTCCAGTACCGACCGGGCTTGCTGCAGGAAGCTCGAGGGCACCAGGATGCGCACGCCGCCCAGCGCCGGCGCCAGCAGCAGGTCGGTCTGCATCAGGTGGGCATCGGCCAGGACCGCCGGAATCCCGGACGCTTCCAGGCAGCCCTGCACCAGCGTCGCTTCCATCGGAATCAGGTAACGCGCGACGATGAACAGGTCGCGCCCCGGAATGGCTTCGATATCGGGATGCGCGGCAAGCCAAGCAGTGAGTGCCTGTTCCATGACTTCTCCTCTTGATGGATGGGCCGATACGACGCGCTTAGCGGAGGATTCCGGGCAGCGACGACAATACATACAGCGTCACGCCGATCAGGCCGCCGACAATCGTGCCATTTATGCGTATAAATTGTAAATCCTTGCCGATATTCAGTTCGATTTGTTCTGACATCTCGGCGCTGTCCCAGTTTTTGACTGTATCGGCGATATGCCGGGTCAGGTAGACCGCGAATTCCGGCGCCGCCGCGCGCGCCGCCAGTTCCAGGTTGTCGTTGAGCGACTGGCGCAATACCGGATCCTCGGCCAGGGTCTTGCCGAGCCAGGCGCCGGTCGCTTCCAGGCGGCGCCGCAGCGTGGAAGCTTCGCTTTCGAGGTCGGCTTTCAGCCATGCCTTCAGATCGCCCCACAGCGATTTCAGGTAGTGATTCAGGGTGTCGTCGTTCAGCAGGTAATGCTTGATCTCTTCGCTCTTGTTCGAAAATTGCGGATCGGATTTCAAGCGCTCGATGAATTCGGCGGTGAAAACGTCGAAGCGCTGGCGCAGCGGGTGATGCGGGTCGTGGGCGACCTTGTTCAGGATGCCGGACGCCAGGCGCACCGCGATATCGGCGCCCTTGCGGCCGATGAGTTCCGAGGGCAGCATCTTTTCAATGAAGGCATATTCTTCCTTGAGCCAGTCGACGATGCCCTGCGCAACATACGACTGGGTGTCGTCATTATCGAGCAGCTGCGCCAGCTGGTGGATGCCCTCGTTGAGCAGTTCCTGGTGGCGTCCGCCCTTGGTCAGGCTTTCCAGGATGGTGCCGGCCGATTTCGACAGATCGACGCTGCCGACCATGGTGTGCACGGCTTTTCTCAAGAAATTCTGGATCGCCCCGTCTTCGGTGAAGTCGAGCATCCAGCCCGCCAGCTTGACCAGGTAGCCGCCCATTTGTTCGGTGTTCGCCGGTTTCACCAGCCAGTCCGCTACTTTTTGGGCCGGATCGTGTTTCTGGATCAGCCTGACGATCGATTCCGTATCGAGGAATTTTTCGCGCACGAACAGCGCCAGGTTATCCGCGATCTTGACCTTGTTGTTGGGGATGATGTTGGTGTGATTCGAGATGACGGGAATCGGCACGCGCTTGAACAGCGCCACCACTGCAAACCAGTCGGCCAGGGCGCCGACCATCGCCGCCTCGGCAAAGGCTTTCAGCAATCCGGTCCACCAGGTCGACGGCAGGAAAAAGCTGAGCACGAACAGCAGCGCGGCGCCGATGAAAAACCCCAGCGCCAGCCGTTTCGATTTGTCGAGTTCACGTTCCTTGGTCATGCCGCTCCCGGTAGCCATCCTTACCGGAGCAATCCTATATGACCTGGGCCGATGTCAGCGATTCGATTGCCGCCTGCGACCAGCCCCAGTCGGCCAGGATGGCGGCGCTGTGCTGGCCGGGCGCGCTCGCGGCCTGCCCCGCTGCGGGCGCGGTGCGGCTGAAACGCGGCGCCGGCGCGGGCTGGGTCACGCCGTCGATGTCGACGAAGGCGCCGCGCGCCTGGTTGTGCGGGTGCAGCGGCGCTTCGGCCATGTCGAGCACGGGCGCGACGCAGGCATCCGTCCCTTCCAGCAGCGCGCACCAGTCGTCGCGGGTTTTGGTGGCGAACAGCGCGGCGAATTTCGCCTTCAGATCCGGCCAGCGCTTCTGGCTCCACTGCTTCGCAAATTCCGGATCGGTCGCGCCGGACAGGGCCAGCAACTGGGCATAGAACTGCGGCTCGATCGCGCCCACCGACAGGAATTTGCCATCCAGGCAGGCATAGGTATCGTAGAAGGGCGCGCCGCCATCGAGCATGTTCGCTTCGCGCCCGTCGTTCCAGGAGCCGAAGGCGCGCAGGCCGTACATCATCGCGCCCAGCAGCGCCGAGCCGTCGGTCATGGCGGCGTCGACCACCTGCCCCTTGCCCGAGCTGCGCGCTTCGAGCGCGGCGCAGACGACGCCGAAGGCGAGCATCATGGCGCCGCCGCCGAAGTCGCCCACCAGGTTCAAGGGCGGGCTTGGGGGGGTGTCCGCCCGCCCCATCGCATGCAGCATGCCGGACAGGGCGATGTAGTTCAGGTCGTGGCCGGCCGCCTGCGCCAGCGGGCCGGTCTGGCCCCAGCCGGTGATACGCCCGAACACCAGCTTCGGATTGCGTACGTGGCAGGCGTCGGGGCCGAGGCCGAGGCGCTCCATCACGCCGGGGCGAAACCCCTCGATCAGGATATCGGCCTGCTCGACCAGTTGCAGCACCACCTCGCGCGCTTGCGGGTGCTTCAGGTCGAGCGCGAGCGAGCGGCGCCCGCGCGCCATGACGTCGAATTTCGTGCCCAGCATGGGGAACGGATTGTCGGCGCCAGGCTTGGTCTTGCGGTCGATGCGGATCACCTCGGCGCCCATGTCGGCCAGCATCATGGCGGCAAACGGACAGGGGCCGATGCCGACCATTTCGATGATCTTGATACCTGCTAGCGGACCTGGCATGCAGCGCTCCTTTATAGCGACCTGGCGATGATCTCTTTCATGATCTCGTTGGCGCCGCCGTAGATGCGCTGCACCCGGGCGTCGACATACATCTGCGCGATCGGGTATTCGAGCATGTAGCCGTAGCCGCCAAAGAGCTGCACGCACTGGTCGACGACCTTGCATTGCAGGTCCGAGATCCAGTACTTCGCCATCGAGGCGCGCACCGCGTCCAGGCGGCCGGCCAGCATGTCTTCGATGCAGCGGTCGATGAAGATGCGCGCGACCGTCGCTTCGGTCTTGATCTCGGCCAGCACGAAGCGCGTGTTCTGCATCTCGATCAAGGCCTGGCCGAATGCGCGGCGCTCCTTCGTGTGCTCGACCGTGAGCTGTAAAGCGCGCTCGATCGCCGCCACGCCGGCCACGCCGATGATGGTGCGTTCGTAGGGCAGTTCGGTCATCAGCTGGCTGAAGCCCTTGCCCTCCTCGCCACCGAGCACGCCGTCCAGGGCGACATGGGCGTCGTCGAAGAACAGCTCGCAGGTGTCCTGCCCCTTCTGACCGACTTTTTCGAGAATGCGTCCGACCCGAAAGCCCGGGTTGTCGCGGGTCTCGACCAGCATCAGCGAGATGCCTTTCGCGCCGCCTTGCGGGTCGGTCTTGGCCACCACCAGCACCAGGTCGGCCAGGTAGCCGTTCGAGATGAAGGTTTTCGAGCCGTTCACGCGGTAGCCGTCGCTTTCCCTGACGGCCGTGGTGCGGATGCCCTTCAGGTCGGAGCCGGCGCCCGGTTCCGACATGGCGATGGCCGCGATCATCTCGCCGCTGGCCAGGCGCGGCAGGTAGCGCTGTTTTTGTTCCTCAGTGCCCTGGTTCAGCAGGTAGTGGGCGACGATCGCATGCACGTGCAGGCCGAAGGCCATGTCGCCGGCGTAGCCGAGTTCTTCGAAGACGATCGCCATGTGGGCGAAGTCGCCGCCCGAGCCGCCGTATTGCTCGGGGATGTCGGCGGCGAGCAAGCCCATTTCGCCGGCCTTGTTCCAGAGCGCGCGGTCGACATGCTGCTGGTGGCGCCAGCGCTCGCCGTGCGGCGCGATTTCGCTGGCGACGAAGCGGCGCACGGCGTCGCGGAAGCCTTCCAGTTCCGGGTTCATCCAGGATGGGGTCAGGTCCATGCTGATCATCACGCCGCCTGATACAGGGTCACGACGCAGGCGCCGCCCAGACCCAGGTTGTGCTGCAAGGCCGTGCGCGCACCGTCGACCTGGCGCGCGCCGGCGCTGCCGCGCAGCTGCTGGGTCAGCTCGAAACACTGGGCCAGGCCGGTGGCGCCGAGCGGATGGCCTTTCGACAGCAAGCCGCCGGACGGATTGGTGACGACCTTGCCGCCGTAGGTGTTGTCGCCGTCGCGGATGAATTTGTCGGCGCCGCCTTCCGGGCACAGGCCCAGGGCTTCATAGGTGATCAACTCGTTGTGCGCGAAGCAGTCGTGCAGTTCGACCACGTCCAGGTCGTCGGGGCCGATGCCGGCTTGGCTGTAGACCTTGTCGGCGGCCTCGCGGCTCATCTCGTAGCCGACCAGGCGCATCATGTCGTTGGCTTCGAAGGTGCTGGCGCGGTCGGTCGTCATCGCTTGCGCGGCGATGAAGACGTCGCTGCGCAGGCCGCGTTTTTTCGCGAAGCTTTCCGACACCAGCACCGCGGCGGCGGCGCCGCAGGTCGGCGGGCACGCCATCAGGCGCGTCATCACGCCCGGCCAGATCATCGGCGCATCGAGCACGTCCTGGGCCGTGACTTCCTTGCGAAACAGCGCCAGCGGATTGTTCACGGCATGGCGGCTGGCCTTGGCGCGGATCTCGGCGAAGGCTTTCAGGGGCGTGCCGTATTTTTCCATGTGCGCCAGGCCGGCGCCGCCGAAGTAGCGCAGCGCCAGCGGGATGTCCGGTTTGCCGACCAGGCGGTCGGTGACGGCATCGAAATCGTCGAACGGTGCCGGGCGGTCGGTGAAGACCGAACCGAGCGCGCCGGGACTCATCTGCTCGAAGCCGAGTACCAGCACGCAGTCGGCGGCGCCGCTGGCGATCGCCTGGCGCGCCAGGTACAGGGCGGTGGAACCGGTCGAACAGTTGTTGTTGACGTTGACGATCGGGATGCCGGTCATGCCGACGCCGTACAAGGCTTTTTGTCCGCAGGTCGAGTCGCCATACACATAGCCGACGTAAGCCTGTTCGATGTCGCTGTAGTCGATGCCGGCGTCCTGCAGGGCGGCGCGGGTGGCCTCGCCCGCCATCAGGTGGTAGGGGGCGCTGGCGCCCGGCTTGGCGAACGGGATCATGCCCACGCCCGTGACGAATACCTTGTTCATGCTGTCTCCTGTGATGCGCTGCGCGCTTTTATCGAAACGATTATAGCCAGCCGCCGCAGGCGCGAACGGAACAGTCTCCCGAGGCCCTCCTCTATTTTCCGGCCACGTCGCCATCGTCGCCTATACTGGAGTGATTCCACCTTGATAAGAAGCTGTCCTGCATGCATCATGAACTCAGCCTGATCACCACCATCGCCGCCGCCCTGGGCTTCGGCCTCCTGTTCGGCATGCTTGCCGTGCGCCTGAAGCTGCCGGCACTGGTCGGCTACCTCGCCGCCGGCATCGTCATCGGCCCGGCCACGCCGGGCTTCGTGGCCGACGTGGGGCTGGCCTCGCAACTGGCCGAGATCGGGGTGATGCTGCTGATGTTCGGAGTCGGCCTGCACTTCTCGCTGCGCGACCTGCTCGACGTGCGCAGGATCGCCCTGCCTGGCGCGGTCCTGCAAATCGCCGTGGCCACCGCGATGGGCATCGGCCTGGCCTATCTGTGGGACTGGAGCCTGGGCGCGGGACTGGTGTTCGGCCTGGCGCTGTCGGTGGCCAGCACGGTGGTGCTGCTGCGCGCGCTCGAAAGCCTCGGCATTCTCGACTCGATGAACGGACGCATCGCCGTGGGCTGGCTGGTGGTCGAAGACCTGGTCACGGTGCTGGTGCTGGTGCTGCTGCCGGCCCTGGCCGGCCCGCTGGGCGGCAAGGGCGCCGGCGGCGATAGCTCGCTCTGGCTGGCGCTGGGCAAGACGCTGCTGCAGGTCGGCGCGTTTGTCGCCTTCATGCTGATCGTCGGCCGCAAGCTTTTCCCCTGGTTCCTGTGGCGGGTCGCCAAGACCGCCTCGCGCGAACTGTTTACGCTGGCCGTGATCGCCGCCGCGGTCGGCATCGCCTACGGCTCGTCCGAACTGTTCGGCGTCTCGTTCGCGCTGGGCGCCTTCTTCGCCGGCATGGTACTGCGCGAATCGGATCTGTCGCACCGCGCGGCCGAAGAGTCGCTACCGCTGCGCGACGCATTCTCGGTGCTGTTTTTTGTGTCGGTCGGCATGCTGTTCGATCCAATGGTGCTGGTCGAGAGCCCATTGAAGGTGCTGGCGGTGGTCGCGGTCATCATCTTCGGCAAGTCGCTGGCAGCCATGCTGCTGGTACTGGCCTTGCGCTACCCGCTGAATACCGCGATCACGGTCTCGGCCAGCCTGGCGCAGATCGGCGAGTTCTCGTTCATCCTGGCCGCGCTGGGCATTTCGCTGGAACTGATGCCGAAGGAAGGGCAAAGCCTGATCCTGGCCGGCGCCATCATTTCGATCGCGGTCAATCCGCTGCTGTTCAAGGCGATCGAGCCGCTACAGCGCTGGCTGCGCGCCAATTCCGACGCCGTGCGCAAGCTCGAAGCCTCGCCCGATCCGCTGGCCGAACTGCCGATGACGGTGCCGCACGAGCGCCTCACGGGCCAGGTGGTGCTGGTCGGCTTCGGGCGCGTGGGCAGGCGCATCGCCGACGAACTGACGGCGCAAGGCGTGCACTTCGTCGTCGCCGAGCAGAACCGCGAACTGGTCGAGATGCTGCGCCGCCGCGACCAGCCGGCGGTAGTGGGCAACGCGGCCGAACCGGCAGTACTGATCCAGGCCCACATCGCGCGCGCGGCGGTGCTGGTGATCGCCACGCCCGACACCTTCCATGTGCGCAAAATGGTGGAGACGGCGAAGATGCTCAATCCGGCCATTCGCTGCGTGGTGCGCACCCATAACGAGGAAGAGGCGGAGCTGCTGCGCAAGGAGACCGGCGGCAAGGTGTTCCTGGGCCAGCAGGAACTGGCCGGGAGCATGCTGCGCTATGTGATGGAGACGCTGGAAAAGAAGGAACACGAGCACTGAGGTGCGCGCAGACGCATCATGAAAAAAGCCCGCCGTGGAGTGCTCCAGGCGGGCTTTTTCATGCAGGCTCGATTCAGGCGGCGACCATCTCGCCGGTCTCCGAGCACAGCTTCAGATTCGCCTGGCGCGGCGCGAAGTTCAGCAGTTCCTTGCGCTCTTCCAGCAGCGCGAAGACGGCGTCCTTCGACAGCACGTATTGTTCGAGCAGCGTGTCCTTCAGCGACTCGATCAGCGCGCGGTAGTCGCGCATCGCGCCCAGCGTGTAGCTGTAGAGTTCATCGGCCTTCTCTTCCATCTGGCGCAGCGTGTGCTCGCCGCTGGCGTCGTTCTTGAGCTGGCTGTAGTCGATCTTCGAGCGCGAATACATCGACAGGCGGTTGACCATCAGGTTGAGCATCTTGGTGACTTTTTCGATGTCGTTCTGGGCACCGACCGAGACGCCGCGGGCGCCGTAGAAAATCTCTTCGGCCGCCATGCCGCCGTACAGGCCGACGACGTCGTTCTCGAGTTCTTCCAGCGTGCGCAGCGACATGTCGTCACCCGACTGCAGCACATAACCGAGCGCGCCGATCTTCGACACCGCTTCGGTGCTGATCTTCAGCAGGTGCGACTTTTCCTTGACTTCGTCCAGCGACAGGCCGGCGCGCAGGTGCGGGTCGATCTGCATGAAGAAGTGGCCCAGTTCGTGCAAGGCGATGCGCTCGCGCTGCTTGTGCTTTTCGGCCGTGGTGGCGCGGTCGGTCAGGCCGATCGTGGCACGCTCGTAGGCACGGAACAGCAGGTCGGTGTTGATGATCGTCTTTTCCTGGATCGACAGCATCGAGGCGCGTTCGACCACGGTTTCCAGCAGCGCCGGGCTCAGGTTCTGGGTCATCTCGGCCACCTGGTCCAGGTCCAGGTCGTTGTAATCGACCAGGCCTTCTTTTTTACGCGACAGGAAGCTGCGCAGCAGTTCGCGGCGCTCGCCCTTGTTCGGCAGGCGGAAGTTGATCTTCACCGAGAAGCGGCGCAGCATCGCTTCGTCCATGTCGCTCGAGGCATCGTCGAAGTTCGAAGCGACGACCCAGATCACGCCCTGGCCCTTGTCGCTCTTCACGCCGTCCAGCAGGCCGAGCAAGGTGTTGGCGGTATCGTCTTCCCACTTCTTTTCGCTGCGGCCGCGCGGCATGAACAGGCTTTGCGCTTCATCCAGGAAAATGATGCATTTGCCCTTGGCGCAAGCCTTGCGGTACAGGGCGTTCAGCGCTTTCGAGCCGCCGCCGACATAGCCCGATTCGAGGGCCGAACCGGAGGCCTGGATCAGCGGCATGTCGAGGCGCTTGGCCAGGTACCCGACCAGCTTGGTCTTGCCGGTACCGGCCGGCCCGGTCAGCATCACGTTGAACGGCTTGTCGATGTTGTGCGAATGGTATTCCTCGCGGTTGCGGATCATGTCTTCCAGGTGCAGCACTTCCTGCTTGATGTCGTCCATGCCGATCAGGTCGTCCATGCTGCCCTTGAGCTTGTCCGGCATGATCATGGTCGCGCCGGCACCCGTGCCCGGGATGCCGAACTTCAGGCAGTACACGATCAACAGCAGCAGCACGATCTCGAAGGCATGGCGCTTCATGAAATCGGCCGCATCGGCGCCGACCGAACCGCCCTCGTCGAGCACGGCCTTGTGGGTGGCCAGGAACTCGTCCTTGGCGATCGAATACGGAATTGCGTTCTTGAGCAGCACTTCGCGCTCCAGCGAGAGGTGCGAGGTGCTCGGCACCTTGACCACGTGCAGCGCCGGCGCATGCTTGAACTTGAAGATGTAGCGCGGCGACTCCGACAGCGGCTTGGCCACCATCAGGTAGTCGAGCGTGCCCTTCTGGGTCGCCAGGCGCGTGATTTCAGAAATGTCCTGCGAATGAATGACCGGGCTCGGGTCCTGCGGCGCGTCGGCCGAATAGATGGCGATGCCGGTCACGGCGCCCAACAGGACGGCGGCGGCGATGCGCACATAGACATTCTTAAAGGCAATCTGAAGTCGGGAAAAATTGGGCATGTTCGGGACTCTACTATTGTATGGATGCGCGTTTGCGACAGTGCAATCAGCGGTTGCCGTCCCGAATAAAGCGCTCGGAAGGGCGGCGGCTCTTGGAGGCCGTGATATGCCGAACATACGTGTTCGACACCTTTTTGATGCCATGGGGCAATAGGGATAGAGAGACTATACCCGTAAAGAAAACGCAGATGTATACGCCAGGCTTAAAATTTCTTGATCGTTCGCATGGCTGTAAAACCTGACAACGCAATTCGTTGCAGGCTTGGCAAAAAATGCAGCCTGATGCGTGGTCATTATGGAAAACAGTTAATACTGTTTTAAGAAATGACCCGGAAAGGCATGCCGATTTGGCATTTCCGGTTTTGCCGACTGTCGTATTTCTTTCACACCCAAGGCGACTTGCCACGCGGCCGTTTTCCACCCGAATCGAACGGCGAGCTGTCGGCGCGTTTTGCTATGCTGGTCGCGAAGGTGTCGACTGCGATGCCTCCCGCTTTCCTCGTACCGGTACCACTGCAAGGAAGGAAAGAATCGTGAACAGATTCGCACTCGCAGCAGCGCTCGCCATTGGGCTGAGCGGCATCGCCCAGGCGAAGGTCATCGAGCTGGTACCGCAGGCAGCGGTCGTGGGAACGGCGGATCAGGCGCGCAGCGCACCGTATGCGCTGCCGACCGCGATCTCCGAATTACCGGAACCCGAAGTGTTCGCCATGATGCTGGTCGGCCTGATCCTGCTCGGCTACCGCGCACGCAGGGATAGCAATGAGAAATTCAAGTAGCCGGCGTCAAGCGCCTGGGGGCGCCAACGCGGGCTCGTTGCATAGCCCATAAAGCTTGCACAAGGTATTCCAGTTGCGCGAGGTCGTGTTGTCGCCCAGCGCCTTGCCAAGCGCGCCGGCCGCGGCACTGGCCAGGACACCCTCCGGGCACCAGACATAGGCGGCGCGTTGGCCCACGGCCAGCGCCTCGCTTCCCCAGGCGCGTTCACCCAGGGACGCGACGGCGGCGCGCGTCGCCGCGTCGCCCAATATGAATACCAGCAGGCGCGCGTGGTCGGTTGCCTGGTCGAGCAAGGTGTTTTCGGCCAGCACGGTGGCCAGCTCCTCGCTGCCGAGCACCATGACGCGCGCGGCCACGCCGAGTTTCAGCACGAGCTGCTCTTCGATGGCGGCCGCGGCGGCGTTCGGTTCGACGCCATCGGCCGAAAACACGATATTGCCGCTGTTGAGGACGCTGCGCACCTCGCGGTAGCCCAGCTCCTCGATCAGCTTGCGCAAATCGGCCATGGCCACGCGCTTGGCGCGGCCGACGTTGATCCCGCGGATCAGGGCAATATAGCGTTGACTTGTCATGCGGCCATGTTACCGCCCCGGCAAACGGGGCGGCAAACGCTTATTTCAGCAGGCCTTCGTCGCGCATGGCCTGCTGCACGGCCGGACGTGCGGCGATACGGGCACGGTAGGCGCCCAGCACCGGCCAGTCCGCCAGGCTCAGCTTCACGAAATCGGCCCAGCCGAGCACCGTGAACAGGTAGGCGTCGGCCACGCTGAAGCCGCCTTCCAGGTAATCGCCCTGCTCCAGTTGCGCCGCCACGAGTTCCAGGCGCATGGCCAGCATCTTGCGGCCGTGGGCTTTCATGTCCTCGCTCGCCGCCGGGTTGAACAGCGGGCTGAAGTTCTTGTGCAGTTCGGACGAGATATAGCTCAGCCAGCCAATCGTCTTGTAGCGCGCCACATCGCCTACCGGCGCCAGCAGGCCGGCCTGCGGCGCCAGGTCGGCCAGGTACTGGACGATGGCCGTGCCTTCGGTCAGCAAGGTGCCGTCATCCAGCGCCAGGGCCGGTACATAGCCTTTCGGGTTGATGGCGCGGAAATCCTCGCCGTCCGCGGTTTTCTTTTCACGCAAGTCGACGCGCACGGCGCTGAAGGGCAGGCCAGCCTCGAGCAGGACGATGTGAGGGGAAAGCGAGCAGGCGCCGGGAGCGAAGTAGAGTTTCATGGTTATCCTTGGGTCGGGTGGTCAACGATGCGCCAGGGATGGTCGACACACATGCCAGACGCAGCACGGCGAGAATACAATAATCGGTGCGATATTGCTTGGAAGGCACAAGACGAGCCGGGCAGAAGGCCGACGGGGAGCGGACGGCACTGGAGGCCAGCGCGACGCGATAAAAGGAGGCAACGCTCTGGCGTACGCATCCGGCGTACGGCAGATCGAAACAGGGAAAGCGGGAAGAGCAAACGCATCGGCCAGACCCGGGCCGGCGCAACGCGAAAAAAGACAGCGGGCGCAGCGTCGCTCAGGACGCCGGGCCGCTGCCAGGCTTTACCGAAGGCAAGGCAACGAATACTGCCTTGCCATCGGTTTTAATGCGCATAGTTGCCGGACGTCGAAGGCGTTGCTTCGGTGGTCTGCGCTTGCTGCTGTTGCTGGGCTGCCGCCGCGGCTGCCGCTTTCTCTTCTGGCTTTGGACGGCCTTGAGCGTCGGACAGACGATACTTGGTGCGGCGATCGCCCATCAGGTCGCGCAGGTCACGAATGCTCATGCCGGTCACTTCGTGCATGCGGATCAGCAGCGAGGCGCCCACTGGCAGACGGTGGTGGCGGATCTTGCTGATGACTGGTGGCGCCACCTCGAGCATGCGCGACAGGGCCGCGTCGTTCTTCAGCTGCATCTTGCCCAGCAAGATATCGAGCAGGTGGTTAGGGTTGTAGCTTTCCTGCGATGACAAAGCATGGTGTGCCATGATGTTTTACCTCGTAAAGTGAATGAAATAATTCTGTTACGAACTTTGTTAAGGACTACCTTTCGTCAACATAAGTTCCCGGAAACGCTCTCGGCCATTAAACAGAACGAATCTGAGTCCTAGCTTAAAAACAATGCCGGCGTACATGCGTGCTGCTTAACACTCCCCTAACGCACTTGTCTTTCAAACAAATTATCAGAGCCTTACGAAGCCAGCGTGTTCGTTCTGACCACATGACGCATTGTTCGAAATCAAGCTATCGTACGGAAAGCTTGTCACATAAGCATTTCAACACATGGGGATAATTTGTGGCGCACGCAAGAGATTTCTTTTGCCAATTTATGTAAAAGAATTCGTGCGGAAGGCATTGATTTACAACAGGAAATAAATTGAGCGAACCCTGACTCTGCCTTAGTTCCAGCAGTTTGATTCCTAGGTGCAATTTAACAATCTGAATAGAATGGCAATCGTTTCGAGTGAAGCAACACCTGATTCCTGGGCGCATTGAATCTCGCCCGTATGCACGCCGCATTTCGCTAAACGGGGGTGAATTACGGTAAACTGGCTTGTCGCCTTGTCACTTCCCTATCCCTTTCCTCGCGTCGAGCCCTCATGCAGAAAAAAGTATTTATCAAGACTTTTGGTTGCCAGATGAACGAATACGATTCGGACAAGATGGCAGACGTCCTCGGCGCCTCCGACAATCTCGTGCGCACGGGAACGCCCGACGATGCCGACGTCATCCTCTTGAATACTTGTTCCATCCGAGAAAAGGCGCAAGAGAAAGTATTTTCCGAGCTGGGACGTCTGCGCGCCTTGAAACGCGAGCGTCCCGACCTCATCATTGGTGTAGGCGGATGCGTGGCCTCGCAGGAAGGCGCGGCAATCGTCAAGCGCGCGCCGCACGTGGACATGGTGTTCGGGCCGCAAACCCTGCACCGCCTGCCGCAGATGATCCGCGCGCGCCGCAGCAGCGGCACGGCCCAGGTCGATATCAGTTTTCCGGAAGTCGAGAAGTTCGACCACTTGCCGCCGGCCAGGATCGACGGTCCCGTGGCCTATGTCTCGATCATGGAAGGCTGCAGTAAATATTGCAGTTACTGCGTCGTGCCCTATACCCGGGGCGAAGAGGTGTCGCGCCGGTTCGAGGATGTCCTGACCGAAGTGGCCGGGCTGGCCGCCCAGGGCGTGAAGGAAGTCATGCTGCTGGGCCAGAACGTGAACGCCTACCGTGGCCCGATGGACAGTGGAGAAAGCGCCGACTTCGCGTTGCTGCTTGAATATATTGCCGACATTCCCGGCATCGCGCGTTTGCGCTTCGTCACCAGCCACCCGAAGGAATTTACCCAGCGCCTGATCGACGCCTATGCGAAGATCCCGCAGCTGGTGAACCACTTGTATTTACCCGTGCAGCATGGTTCCGACAAGATCCTGGGCGCCATGAAGCGCGGCTACACCGGGCTGGAGTACAAATCGATCATTCGCCGCGTGCGCGCGGTGCGTCCCGACATCGCGATCTCGTCGGACTTCATCGTGGGCTTCCCCGGTGAAACCGATGCCGATTTCGAGGCCATGATGAAGCTGGTGCAGGACGTCGGCTTCGACAACAGTTTCAGTTTTATTTTCAGCAAGCGCCCCGGCACGCCGGCCGCGAACCTGGAAGACACGACCCCGCACGCGGTCAAGCTGGCGCGCCTGCAACGCCTGCAGGCCCTGATCGATGCCAACACGCGCCAGTACAGCGCGGCCATGGTCGGCACCGTCCAGCGCGTGCTGGTCGAGGGAGCGGCGAAGAAAGAGCCGTCCCAATTACAAGGCCGCACCGAGAGCAACCGGGTGGTCATTTTCGCTCCAGGCAGCACGGGAACTGCGCTGATCGGCCAACTGGTCGACGTGCGCATCATCGAAAGCCTGGATTATTCATTGCGCGGCGAAATCGTCGCCAATCTCGATACGATTGCCATAGCCAGTTGAAAACACAGCCTACCCTGCCGTCCTATTTCATTCCCGAGCCGCTCGACAACACGCGGCTCGCCCACCTGTGCGGTCCGCTCGACGAAAACCTGCGCCAGATCGGCGCGGCGCTCGACGTGACCATCTTCCGCCGTGGCGAGAAATTCATCGTCAGCGGCGCCAATGCCGAACGCGCGGTCGAACTGCTCGAACGTTTCTATGCCGTGGCGAACAAGATCGTCCCGATCGAGGAAGTGCAACTGGCCCTGGTCGAGCAGCGTGCCGGCCTGAAGCCGGCCACCGAGGGCGCCGCCGCGAAGGCCGAGGCCGCACCTGAGGCGGACGAAGCCGAAGGCGATTCCGAACTGGTCAGCCCGATGCTGAAAACCCGCCGCAGCGACCTGCGCGGACGCACGCCGCACCAGATCCAGTACCTGAAGGCCGTGCTCGAGCACGACATCAGCTTCGGCATCGGCCCGGCGGGTACCGGCAAGACCTATCTTGCCGTGGCCTGCGCGGTCGACGCCCTCGAGCGCGATGCCGTCAAGCGCATCATCCTGACCCGTCCGGCGGTCGAAGCGGGCGAGCGTCTCGGCTTCCTGCCGGGCGATATGAGCCAGAAGGTCGACCCTTACCTGCGTCCGCTGTACGACGCGCTGTACGACCTGCTCGGCTTCGACCGCACCCAAAAGCTGTTCGAGAAGCAGGTGATCGAGATCGCCCCGCTCGCCTACATGCGCGGCCGCACGCTGAACCACGCCTTCGTGATTCTCGACGAGGCGCAAAACACGACCGTCGAGCAGATGAAGATGTTCCTGACGCGGATCGGTTTCGGCAGCAAGGCCGTGGTCACGGGCGACGTCACCCAGGTCGACCTGCACAAGACCCAGCGCAGCGGCCTGGTCGACGCCATGCACGTGCTGAAAGACGTGCGCGGCATCGCCTTCACGCAATTCTCGAGTGCCGACGTGGTGCGCCACCCACTCGTGGGCCGCATCGTCGACGCCTATGAAAAATCGAACGCCGTCCAGGAAATGGGCGCACTTCCACCTTCCACCACGACCCGCAATGCTAGAAAAAAACCATGAGCTTGACCTGGACGTCCAGTATCCGGACGCCCGCCTCGAATCGACCCTGACCCCGGCACTGGTCGAACGCTGGGTGCGCGCCACCCTGCTGGGACCGGCCGAACTGACGATTCGCTTCGTCGACAGTGCCGAAGGCCAGACCTTGAACCGCGATTACCGCGGCAAGGACTATGCGACCAACGTGCTGACTTTTGCCTATAACGAAGGCGAAGAGCTGGGAGAAGACGAGCCGACCCAGGCCGACATCATCCTGTGCACGGACGTGCTGCAGCGCGAAGCCGATGAGCAGAAAAAGACGGTCGAGGAACACGCGGCGCACCTGGTGGTGCACGGCGTCCTGCATGCCCAGGGCTACGACCACGAGCATGACGAGGAAGCCGAGGAGATGGAACAGTTCGAGCGCGACATCATGGAAGTGCTCGGCTACCCGGATCCCTACGCGGAAGAATAAGGCCTGACAAGCTAACAACAACCGGCGCCGGTGGTCTTGCCACCCGCGCCGGTTTTGTTTACGCCCGTTTCAGCTGGTCGCCGATCGGCAGCTTGCGAATGCGCTTGCCGGTCGCCGCGAACACGGCGTTCGCCAGCGCCGGGGCGATCCCCGCCGTACCCGGTTCGCCGATACCGCCCGGCTCGTCGCGGCTGGTGACGATGTGCACTTCCACTTGCGGCGCCTCATTGATGCGCATCATGCGGTAGTCGCCGAAGTTGGTCTGCTGGACCCGGCCCTTGTCGATCGTGATCTCGTTCCACAAGGCCGCCGTGGCGCCGAACATGATGCCGCCTTCCATCTGGGCGACGATGGTGTCGGGATTGATGGTCTGGCCGCAATCGACCGCGCACACCACCCGGTGCAGGCGCACGTCGCCGTCCGGCCCCACCGAGACTTCCGCCACCTGCGCCATATAGCTGCCAAAGGCAAACTGGGTCGACACGCCGCGCCCCACCTTGCGTCCCGCGATCGGCGCCAGCGGCTTGCCCCAGCCGGCCTTCTGGGCCGCCAGGTTCAGCACGGCCAGCGTGCGCGGCGATTTATCCAGCAAGGCGCGCCGGAAGGCCACCGGATCCTGCTTCGCCGCCTGCGCCAGTTCATCGATAAAGCTTTCCACGACAAAGACGTTATGGGTCGGGCCGACGCCGCGCCAGAACGCGGTCGGCACGCCTGCCGGTTCGTGGCGCACATATTCCACGCGCATGTCGGGAATCGTGTACTGGAGTTCGGCCGCGCCTTCCACGGCATCCGGGTCGACGCCGTTCTTCACCGCCGGCGGCGCGAAGCGCGCCATGATGGACGAGCCGGTCACGCGGTGGAACCAGGCGGCCAGGTGCCCCTTGTCGTCCAGGCGCGCCGCCAGCCGGTCCACGTAATAAGGACGGAACATATCGTGCTGGATATCTTCTTCGCGGGTCCAGATGAATTTCACGGGACCCTTGACCAGTTTCGCGAACGCCACCGCCTGGATCACGTAATCGACTTCCAGGCGCCGCCCGAAGCCGCCACCTAAATAATAGTTGTGGACCTTGACCTTCTCGACCGGGATGCCGGCCACCTTGGCCGCGGCGCCTTGCGCCAGTGCCGGCACCTGGGTGCCGACCCAGAGGTCGCAGCCATCGGCGCGCAGGTCGACCGTGCAATTCATCGGTTCCATCGTGGCGTGCGCCAGGAAGGGCATTTCGTACACCGCCTCGATCTTGCGTCCGCCCGCCAGGTCCAGCGCCTTGAGCGCGTCGCCGGCGTTCTTGGCCACCGCGCCCGTGCCTTGCGACACCTTCATCATGTCGCCGACGATGCCGGCCAGCGAGACGTTCCCGTTGGCGCCATCGTCCCAGCGCGGCGCGGCCGCCGCCAGGCCTTGCTTGGCCGCCCAGAAGTGATCGGCCACCACCGCCACCGCGCCCTCCAGGCGCAGCACCTGGCGCACGCCTTTCACGGCCAGTGCCTTGGCTTCGTCGAGACCGGCCAGCTTGCCGCCGGTGACGGGCGAGGCCGCCACCGCGGCGATGCCCATGTTCGGCAAGCGCGCGTCGATGCCGAACTGGGCCTCGCCATTCGTCTTGACCACCGAATCCATGCGCTTCATCGATTTACCGATCAGCACGAACTGTTCGGGCGACTTCAGTTTGACCGCCTTCGGCAAGTCCATCTTCGAGGCCGCGTCGACCAGCTCGCCGAAGTGGGCCGAGCGGTTCGACGCCTGGTGGCGCACCGATCCGGCCACGACTTGCAGCTCGCTGGGGTCGACATTCCAGTTTTTCGCGGCGGCGGCGATCAGCACGCTGCGCACCATGGCGCCGGCTTCGCGCAGCGGCTTCCAGGCGCCGCGCACCGAGGTCGAGCCGCCCGTCACCTGGCCGCCCAGCAAGGGGTCGGCATACAACTCGTTGTTCGCCGGCGCCTGTTCCAGCTTGACCTTCGACAGGTCGGCCCCGAGTTCCTCGGCCAGCAGCATCGGCATCGAGGTAAACGTGCCCTGCCCCATTTCGACCTTGTGGACGATCAGGGTCACGATGCCGGCGCGGTCGATGCGGATGAAGGCGTCGCGCGCCAGGCCGGCCGGCGTCGCCGAATGCTCGGTCGAGGCCTGGCCCACGGCCTTTTCGGAAGGCGCTTCCTTGCGGTCGCTCTCTTTATTGCAGCCGAACAGCGAGAAGCCGAACAGCAGAGCGCCGCCGGCCGTCGCGCCGATCTGCATGAAACGGCGGCGTGCATTTGGCACTTGCGTCATTTTTTCCTGGCTCATGTGCATTCCTTATTTGGCGGCGGCGATCTTGATCGCCTGGCGGATGCGTCCGTAGGTGCCGCAGCGGCAAATGTTGCCGGACATCGCATTGTCGATGTCGGCGTCGCTCGGTTTCGGTGTCGCTTGCAGCAAGGCCGTGGCCGACATGATCTGGCCCGACTGGCAATACCCGCACTGCACCACGTCGATCTGGCGCCAGGCGTCCTGCACCTTGGCGCCGACCGGGTCCTGGCCGATGGCCTCGATGGTGACGATTTTCTTGCCCGCCGCCGCGGAGACCGGTGTCACGCAAGAGCGGATCGGCTGGCCGTCGAGGTGCACGGTGCAGGCGCCGCACAAGGCCTGGCCGCAGCCGAACTTGGTGCCGGTGAGACCGGCGACATCGCGCAGCACCCACAGCAGGGGCATGTCGTCAGGCACGTCGAGGGTGGTGGTGGTGCCGTTGATGGTGAGGGCGGGCATGGGCGTTTCCTTTGCTATTTGGCCAATCAAACCATGATAAAGCAAGCAAGCGCACCGCGCTGAGGAGCTCGCTTGTCGGCCTCCCGCGCTCTGGCGGGTTCGCTTTTGGTGTATGCTACGTCCATCGCAACAACGGCTTCTCGCCAACTATGCCCGAGTATCCCACTGACGTCCGATCGGACGCCAAACCCCACAGGTCGCTCTTCGAACGACTGACCGCCTTCATCTCCCCCGAGCCAGAAAACCGCACCGAGCTGCTTGAAGTGCTGCACGAAGCACATGAGCGCAATCTGATCGACGCCGACGCCTTGTCGATGATCGAGGGTGTGTTCCAGGTTTCGGACCTGTCGGCGCGCGACATCATGGTGCCCCGTTCCCAGATGGACGTGATCGACATCACCGATCCGATCGAGGAATGGCTGCCGATCGTGCTGCAAACGGCCCACTCGCGCTTCCCCGCCATCGAAGGCGAGCGCGACAAGGTCGTCGGTATCCTGCTGGCCAAGGATTTGCTGCGATATTACGCCGAGGAAAGTTTCGACGTGCGCGCCATGTTGCGCCCGGCGATTTTCATTCCCGAATCGAAGCGCCTGAATGTGCTGCTGCGCGATTTCCGCGCCAATCACAACCACATGGCCATCGTCGTCGACGAGTACAGCGGCGTGGCCGGCCTGATCACGATCGAAGACGTACTCGAGCAGATCGTCGGCGACATCGAGGACGAATACGATTTCGACGAGGAAGAAGACAATGTCTTGTCGGTCAAGGAAGGCCAGCAAGGCCCGCGCTGGCGCGTCAAGGCCCTGACCGAGATCGACCAGTTCAACGAAGAAATCGGCGTCGACCTGCCGGAAGACGAAGCCGATACCATCGGCGGCTTCGTGGCCGGCCACCTGGGCCGGATGCCGCACAAGGGTGAAGAATTTACCCTGCGCAATTTACGCTTCGAAGTCCTGCGTGCCGACGCACGCCAGATCCACGTATTGCTGGTCGAAAAGCTGCCTCCCTCGCAGCACGCCCGCGACGATCACGCCTGATGCTGCGCCGCCGTCCCGCCAGCGCGCCCGTGCCCGCAGTGCGGGGCACGCGTCCTTCCGTCCGTGAACTCGTCGTGGCCGGCCTGGCCGGCGGCGCCTCCGTCTTCTCCTTCGAACCCTTCGGCTGGTGGCCGCTGCAATTCTTGCTGCTGGGCTGGCTGTTCTACCAGGTCGGGCTCGGCAATTCCGTAAAACGCGCCACCCTGCTCGGCTGGGCCTTCGGCTTCGGCTGGTCGGTCGGCGCGATGCACTGGCTATATATCCTGATGACCCGCTTCGCCCATTTGCCGGCGATCCTGGGTGCGCTCGGCATCGTCTTGCTCGGCCTTTACATGGGCCTGTTCGGTGCCTTCGCCACCGGCGTGGCCGCCTGGCTGCGGCGGCGCTGGTCGCTGCCCCTGGCCGCCTTCGTGCTGCTGGTGTTGCCGGTGACCTGGGGCCTGTCCGAATGGATGCGCGGCTGGGTGTTTACCGGTTTCCCCTGGTCCGTCTCCGGCTATGCCCACAATGCCTCGCCGCTGGCGGGCTACGCGCCGCTGGTCGGCGTGTATGGCATCGGCGTGCTGGTGGCGCTGTGCGGAGCCTGCCTGGTGATGCTGACCCAGCGCGCCCGGCCGTGGGCGATCGGCTTGCTCGGCGCCGTCCTGATGGCGGGGTTCGGGCTGCGCTACGTCGAATGGACCCATGAGACCGGTTCGCCGATCACGGTGCGCCTGTTGCAAGGGAACGTGCCTCAGGATCACAAATTCGACTACGCCTTCCTGTCGAGCATCTTGCAGAAATACTACGGGATGATCACGGCCGCGCCCGCCGACCTGATTGCCACGCCGGAAACCGCGATCCCGAGCTTCCCGCAGGAATTGCCATCGGGCTACCTGGAGAGCCTGCAGCGCTTCGCGATTGGCAGCGGCAGCACGCTGGCAGTCGGCATCCCCTTGCTCGACGGACCGCGCAAGTACGCCAACAGCGTCATTACCTTCTCGCCGCTGCCGGGCGCCTACCGTTACGACAAGGCCCACCTGGTGCCTTTTGGTGAATTCATTCCGCCGGGCTTCCGCTGGTTCACCGACATGCTCAATATTCCGCTCAACGATGCCACGCGCGGGAACATCATGCAGGCGCCGTTCCCGGTCAAGGACCAGCTGGTGCTGCCGAACATCTGCTACGAAGACGTGTTCGGCGAAGAGATCGCCTACCAGCTGCGCAATGCGCCGCGTCCGGCGACCATGCTGCTGAACATGTCGAATCTGTCCTGGTATGGCCAGTCCTACGCGATTCCCCAGCACCTGCAGATATCGCGCATGCGAACGCTGGAAACCGGGCGCCCGATGCTGCGCTCGACCAACGACGGCGCCACCGCGCTGATCGACGCCCGCGGGCGGGTCGTGCAAGTGCTGCCCTTCTATCGGGAGGGCGTGCTGACCGCCACCTTGCGCGGCAGCGAAGGCTTGACGCCGTTCATCCGCTTCGGCAACTACGCCTTCCTGCTACTGTGCGCGCTGGCGCTGGCGGGTGCATGGTTTTCTGGGCGACATTACCGTAAGAAAAAGGCCAAGGCGGGATAGTCGAGGTCAATCCGATCCCAGAAGGCCGGTAAAACCCGCTAGAATTGGTCATTTGGCAAACCTACCGTGACCGCGCCTTCCCGTGCGCGGCACCACTCACGATGCTTACATTCCAACAAATTATCCTGACCTTGCAATCCTACTGGGACAAGCAAGGCTGCGCCCTGCTCCAGCCTTACGACATGGAAGTGGGCGCCGGCACCTTCCACACTGGCACCTTCTTGCGCGCGATCGGCCCCGAGCCTTGGCGCGCCGCCTATGTGCAGCCGTCGCGCCGCCCGAAAGATGGCCGCTATGGCGAGAATCCGAACCGCTTGCAGCATTATTACCAGTACCAGGTCGTGTTGAAACCGGCACCGGAAAACATCCTCGACCTCTACCTCGGTTCGCTCGAGGCGCTGGGCCTGGACTTGCAGCAGAACGATGTGCGCTTCGTCGAGGACGACTGGGAAAGCCCGACCCTGGGCGCCTGGGGCCTGGGCTGGGAAGTCTGGCTGAACGGCATGGAAGTGACCCAGTTCACTTATTTCCAGCAAGTCGGCGGGCTCGACTGCAAGCCGGTGCTGGGCGAGATCACCTATGGTATCGAGCGCCTGGCGATGTACCTGCAGGGCGTGGAAAACGTCTACGACCTGGTCTGGACCGAGTGGGAAGAAAACGGTGTCAAGAAGAAGCTGTCCTACGGCGACGTCTTCCACCAGAACGAAGTCGAGCAGTCGACCTATAACTTCGAGCACGCGAACACCGACCTGCTGTTCCAGGCGTTTGCGAACCACGAAGCCGAGGCCAAGCGCCTGATCGAACTGGAACTGACGCTGCCGGCCTACGAGCAGATCATGAAGGCCTCGCACAGCTTCAATATGTTGGATGCCCGCGGCGCCATTTCGGTGACCGAGCGCGCCGCCTATATCGGCCGCGTGCGCACGCTCTCGCGTCTGGTGGCGCAAGCCTATTACGACTCGCGCGAAAAGCTCGGCTTCCCGATGCTGGGCACCCCCGTCACCCAAGCCGCCTGAGCCCGGTAACAGACAAGAACAGACACCCATGAATCAAACACTACTCGTCGAACTGCAGACCGAAGAACTGCCCCCGAAAGCGCTGGTCAAACTGGGCGCCGCCTTTGCCACCGGGATCGCCAACGGCTTGAAAGCGCGCGGCTTCCTGGATGACGGCAGCGTCGTCACGCCATACGCCACGCCGCGCCGCCTGGCCGTCTCGATCACCGAAGTGCGCGCCACCTCGCCCGACAAGAGCATCCGCGAAAAAGTGCTGCCGGTCTCGGTCGCTCTCGACAAGGAAGGCAATCCGAGCGCGCCGCTGGCCAAGAAGCTGGCCGCGATCGGCTTTCCCGACCTGACCATCGCCGACCTCGAACGTGCCCAGGACGGCAAGGCCGAGAGCTTCTTCTACACCTACACCGCGCCGGGCAGCGCGCTGGCCGGCGGCCTGCAGGACGTCTTGAGCGAGACGGTGGCCAAGCTGCCGATCCCCAAGCTGATGAGCTACCAGCGTCCCGACGGCGACACCGTGCAGTTCGTGCGCCCGGTGCACCTGCTGCTGGCCCTGTTCGGCGAGCTGGTGCTGCCCCTGACCCTGCTGGGCCTGGACGCCGGCCGCCAGACCATGGGCCACCGCTTCCTGTCGCACGGCCAGTCGATCGCGATCGCGCATGCCGACCACTACGCCGCCACCCTCGAAACCGAGGGCAAGGTGCTGGCCGGTGCCGCAGCGCGCAAGGAAAGCATCCGCGCCCAACTGCTCGAGAAAGCCGGCGCCGACCAGGTCCTGATGCCGGAATCGCTGCTCGACGAAGTCGCGGCCCTGGTCGAATGGCCGGTCGTGTACGAATGCCGCTTCGAGGACGTGTTCCTGTCGGTGCCGCAGGAATGCCTGATTCTCACCATGCAGACCAACCAGAAATACTTCGCGCTGACGGACGCCGAGGGCAAGCTGCGTTCGCGCTTCCTGATCGTGTCGAACATCGCCACCAGCGACCCGCGGCACATCGTCGGCGGCAACGAGCGCGTCGTGCGCCCGCGCCTGTCGGACGCCAAGTTCTTCTTCGAGCAGGACAAGAAGAAGACGCTCGAATCGCGCCTGCCGCTGCTGGCCAATGTCGTGTATCACAACAAGCTGGGCACGCAAGCTGAGCGCACCGAGCGCGTCACGCGCCTGGCCGGCGCGCTCGCCAAGCGCCTGGGCTACGACGTGCCGCTGGCCGAACGCGGCGCGCGCCTGGCGAAAGCCGACCTGCTGACCGACATGGTCGGCGAATTCCCCGAACTGCAAGGCATCATGGGCACGTATTACGCGCGCCACGATGGCGAGCATGACGAAGTGGCCCTGGCCGCCTCCGAACATTACCAGCCGCGCTTCGCCGGCGACCAGCTGCCGTCGACGAATACCGGCCTGGTGGTGGCGCTGGCCGACAAGCTCGAAACCCTGGTCGGCATCTGGGCCATCGGCCTGCAGCCGACCGGCGAAAAGGATCCGTTCGCGCTGCGCCGCCACGCCCTGGGCGTGATGCGCATGCTGGTCGAAAAGCGCCTGCCGCTGTCGATCTCGGACCTGCTGGCCGATGCCGCCGCGGTGTTCGAGGGCCAGGCCGCGTTCAAGGACCCGCGTTCGGAAGTGATCGCCTTCATGCTCGAGCGCCTGCGCGGCATGCTGCGCGAGCGCGGCTTCACCCCGAACGAAGTGGAAGCCGTGCTGGCCCAGAATCCGGACCGCGTCGACGACGTCGTGCAGCGCCTGGAAGCGGTGCAGGCCTTCGCCGCGCTGCCGGAGTCCGCATCGCTGGCCGCCGCCAACAAGCGCATCACCAACATCCTGAAAAAGACCGACGCCGCAATCGGTTCGGTCTCGCAGGCGCTGCTGCAGGAAGAGGCCGAGCGCAAGCTGGCCGCCAGCGTGGAGCGCGTGCGCCCGCAAGTCGATGCGGCCTTTGCCGGCGGCGACTTCGCCGGCACACTGAAAACCCTGGCCCAGCTGCGCGACGATGTCGATGCCTTCTTCAACGACGTGATGGTGATGGCCGAGGACGAGGCGCTGCGCAACAACCGCCTGGCCTTGCTGTCGTCCTTGCATGGCATGATGAACCGCGTGGCCGACATCTCGAAGCTGGCGACCTGAGGATTCACCATGAAGCTGATCATCCTCGACCGCGACGGCGTCATCAACCACGACTCGCCGGACTTCATCAAAAGTCCGGCCGAGTGGATTCCGATCCCCGGCTCGCTCGAGGCGATCGCGCGCCTGAACCAGGCCGGTTACCGCGTCATCATCGCCTCGAACCAGTCGGGCATCGCGCGCGAGCTGTTCGACATGCCGACCCTGAACGCGATCCACCAGAAGATGCACAACGCCGCCCAGCAGGTCGGCGCCGACATCGACGCGGTCTTCTTTTGCCCGCATGCGGCGATCGACAACTGCGACTGCCGCAAGCCCAAGGCCGGCATGTTCGACGAGATCAGCAAGCGTTTCAAGGTCAGCCTGAAGGGCGTGCCGACGGTCGGCGACTCGCTGCGCGACCTGCAGGCCGGTTTCGTCAAAGGCTGCGTGCCGCACCTGGTCCTGACCGGCAAGGGCGAGAAAACCCACCTGACCGGGGGCCTGCCCCCCGGCACCCAGGTCTTCCCCGACCTGGCCGCGATGGTGACCAGCCTGCTCAAGGCGGCGTCGCGCCCCCAGCCCAATTAAAACATCGAAGAGAGTCCTTCTTGCGTAACGTCGTCCCCTTCCTGCGATCCCTCCTGTTTACCATCGTGATGGTGCTGGCCACCGTGATCTGGGCCTGCGTCTGCTTCCTGGTCGCGCCGCTGCCCTACAACAAGCGCTTCTGGGTGACCTCGCGCTGGAATGTCTTCATCATCTGGTGCCTGAAAGTCATTTGCGGCATCCGCTACCAGTTCAAGGGCTACGAGAATTTGCCGGACGCGCCGGCGATCGTGCTCTCGAAGCACCAGTCGGCCTGGGAGACCATCTTCCTGCTGCCCAACCTGACGCGCCCGCTGGTCTTCGTCTTCAAGAAGGAAATCCTGTACATCCCCTTCTTCGGCTGGGCGATGGCGCTCCTGCGCATGATCCCGATCGACCGCAGCGAAGGCAAGAACGCCTTCGCCCACGTGGCCCGCCACGGCAAGCGGCGCCTGGCCGACGGCCAGTGGATCATCATGTTCCCGGAGGGGACGCGCATCCCTGTTGGAAAAAAGGGAAAGTACAAGAGCGGCGGTACCCGGCTGGCTGTAGAAACCCAAGCCGTGGTCGTGCCGATCGCGCATAATTCAGGTGAGTGCTGGCCGAAGAATTCCTTCATCAAGCGGCCAGGACTCGTGACGGTCTCGATCGGCAAACCGATCTCGCCTGAAAACCATACTCCCGACAGCATGATGCAAGAGGTCGAAAATTGGATAGAATCAGAAATGCGCGTCATTTCGCCCCACGTCTACACCGATGGCTGAATGAGGTCGGCGCCCCGATCAAGGCAGCTGCGCCGCATGAGATGACGTCCCCGAAGACCGGCGGGTCCCAGCTCGATCTGTTCGCGCAGGGCGCCAGCACGCCGGAGCCGTTCCAGCGGGTGCTGGAGGCGCCCCTGACACCGGCACCCAAGCCGGTGCCGCCGCAGCCGCTGTTCAAGGCGCCTCCCAGCCCGCCCCGCATCACCTTGCCCTCCCCGCCACGCTCGTCCGACGATCCGCCATTGCGGCGCATCGTGCTGGGCCACTACGCGGTCGACTACGAACTGAAACGCTCGGCGCGCCGCTCGATCGGCTTCATGATCGACGACGACGGCCTGCACGTGACGGCGCCGCGGCGCGCCATCCTGCCCGACATCGACAACGCGATCCGCGCCAAGCAGCGCTGGATCCTGACCAAGCTGCACGAACGCGGCGAGCGCCGCGCGAAACGCGCCGAACGCGTGCCGCTGGTCTGGGAAGACGGCGCGCGCCTGCCCTACCTGGGTGGCGAGATCGTCTTGCGCCTGCAGCCGGCACCGCGCAGCCACTGCCTGTTCGACGCTGAAACGCGCGAGCTCAATGTCGGCGTGACGCCGGGGCTGTCGGAATGGCAGGTCAAGGAACGCGTCAAGCTGTGGTTCCAGGCCGAAGCGAAGCGCCTGTTCACCGAGCGTCTCGATTTCTATGCGCCGCAGCTGGATGTGACGTATAGCGCGCTGACCCTGTCCTCGGCCGGCACGCGCTGGGGTTCATGCACGGTGGGCGGCAGCATTCGCCTGAACTGGCGCCTGGTGCACTATGGCCTGGCGCTGCTCGATTACGTCGTCGTCCACGAACTGGCACACCTGCGCGAAATGAACCACAGCCCGCGCTTCTGGGCCGTGGTGGGGTCGGTGTATGCCGATTACGACGGCGCGCGGCGCGAGTTACGGCGCCGGTCGCATGAAATGCCGGTGTTGTTCACGGATTGATTGGTGTATCCGGCCGCGCGCGAGCCGGCCGCCCTACCTCAGCACGTGCTCGCGCCGTGCCTCGGCCAGCCCCAGCATCGCACCGCGCTGCGTCTCGTTCAGGCAGCGGAAGGGAATCGGCAGCGTGCCGCGTTTCAGTACCATCATGAAGCCGCGCGAATAGGTGCGCACGGCCGTCACGTCGTTCCAGTTGATCAGGGTGACACCGCCGCTGGTGCGCACGATGCCGTGTTCGTCGATGGTGAATTCGTAGGTGCGCCGGCCACGCCCGAGCAGCACGAAATTAAGCGCGGCGCTGGCGGTGGTCTTGATGCGCAGGTAGAGGCTGGCGGGCCAGCGGATGCGGCGGCGGCGGATCAGGAAGCCGCCGTGCTGCCACATGAAGCCGGTGTATTCGCTGAGCGAATAGCGCACGAAGAAATGCAGGTCGCCGAGCTTGGCGACGACCGCCGGCAAGGCAGGCGCGTCGGCCGAACCGTAGAAACCGTCGGTGGCGCCGTCGGCTGTCGCTCCATGCGCCACCATTGCCGATGGTTTGCCGCTGCCGGCCTGCCCCGGATGATTTAACGACGACATGCGCGCCCCCTTTTTCTACCGAACTCAAAAAACAATGGTAACAAAACCTATTGAAATTCCCGTTGCAGGAGTTCAACAGTGCGCAGGGTCGCGCCACGATGGCGGCTTGCAAATTGCGCCGCCTTGCTACCCATTGCGGCGCGCCGATGCGGGTCGCCCAACAGGCCGACGGCCAGCGCCAGCAAGCTGTCCGCATCCGGCGCGCGCAAGGCCGCACCGGCCTCGACCGCTTGCTCGGTCGCATCCAGGAAGTTGAACGTGTGCTCGCCGACCAGCACCGGTTTTCCCAGCGCGCAGGCCTCGATCAGATTCTGTCCGCCCAGCGGCAACAGGCTGCCGCCGATGTAGGCGCAGTCGCAGGCGGCGTAATAGGCGAACATCTCGCCCATCGAGTCGCCCAGCAGCACGTCCGCATCGACGGCGTCATCCTTCATCAGCGAGCGCCGCTGCAGCGACAGGCCGCGCGCGCGCACCAGTTGTTCGACTTCGTCGAAGCGCTGCGGGTGGCGCGGCACGATGGCCAGCAGCATGCCGGGCGGACGCTGCGCCAGGCGCGTGTAGGCGTCGAGGATCAATGCCTCCTCGCCTTCGCGCGTGCTGGCGCACAGCAGCACCGGCCGGCCAGGGAAACGCGCGCGCAGCCAGGCGCCGGTATCGAGCGCCGCCTGCGGCGGCACGACGTCGAACTTGATGCTGCCGGTGACTTCCACCTTCGGCGCACCGAGCGAACGAATGCGCGCCGCATCGGCCTCGGTTTGCGCGGCGACCGTCGTGATCGCGCGCGCCGCCTCAAGCATCAAGCCGCCGAAACGCCGGCCGCGGCGCAGCGAGCGCTCCGACAGGCGCGCGTTCACCAGCGCCACCGGCACCGCTTCCCGCGCGCAGCCGGCGATCAGGTTCGGCCAGACTTCGGTCTCCATCAGGATGCAGATGCGCGGCGCGTAGTGGCGCAGGAAGCGCCGCACCATGAGGCCGGTGTCGTAAGGCAGGTACGACTGGATCACGCGTTCGCCATGGCGCGCGAACAGCGCGCGGCCGGTGACGCGGCCGGTCGGCGTCATGTGGGTGAGCAGGACGCGGCTGTCGGGCCAGCCGGCCAGCAGCGCCTCGACCAGCGGTTCGGCGGCGCGCGTCTCGCCCACCGAGACGGCATGCACCATGAAAGTCAGGCGCGGCGCCGGCGCGGCGCCGTAGAAACCCAGGCGCTCCTTGACGCCGGCGCGATAGCCCGGCTCCTTGCGCCCGCGCCACCACAGGCGCGCCAGGACCAGCGGCAGCGCCAGCCACCACAGCACGGAATACAGGGGGCGGTTCATCGGGCGTCCAGCAGGCGGCGCGCGGCGTCGATCACTTCCCCGGCGGTCGGGGCCGCGCCCCTGTCGCCGAGATTGACGATGCGCGGCGACCAGTTGCCTTCGGTCTTCCACTTCGGCGAATCGGCGTAGATCTCCACCGTCGGCGTGTAGAAGGCGGCGGCGATGTGGGTCAGCCCGGTATCGACACCGATCGCCAGCGCCGCCTGCTGCGCCAGCGTCACCGCATCCATCATCGACAGCTTGGGCAGCACGCGCGCATTCGGCAGCTGCGCGGCCAGGCTGTCGGCGTCGCGCCGCTCGCCCTCCGAACCCCAGGGCAGCAGTACCGGCATCGGCGCCAGCGCCCGGCCGGTCGCGACCCAGTTGGCACTTGCCCACTTCTTGGCGTCGCGCGCGGTGCCGTGGAAAAAGACCGCATACGGCTCGGCCGGCAGCCAGTCGGGCCGTACCGAACTTGCCGCCGGCGGCAGGCCGAAGTCGGGCGGCGTATCGACCGCATAGCCGAGCGCGGCGCCGGCGACCAGGCGGCCGCGCGCCACCGCATGGGTACGCGGATCGAGTGGAATGCTCTCGGTATGGAACAGGCGCGAGATGCCTTCGTAGCCGGAACCCTCGCTGCCGTTGGCCAGGCCGACCTTGCGCCCGCCACGCTTGACGCGCGCGGCGCCCATGATGATGCCGGTCTTGAGCAGGCCCTGGGTGTCGAACACGAGATCGTATTCTTCTTCGCGCAAGGTGGCGAAGAAGGCCTTGATCTCGGCGCGCACGCTCCGATTGCGCAGCCCCTTGCGCCAGCGCCGCAGCGCGAACGGAATGATTTTCCTGACCTTGGGATGCAGGCGCACCAGGCTGACATAGCCCTCTTCCACCACCCAGTCGATTGTCGCCTGCGGATGGTGGCGCAGGATATCGGCCACCATCGGCAGGTTGTGCAGCACGTCGCCCAGCGACGACACCCGCACCAGCAGGATCTTCACCTCAGTCCCGCGTCAGAACGGCAGGTCGGCGTCCGGCTTGGCGGCCAGGATCACGCTGCGGAACTCGTCCTGGATGCGCGCCAGCGCCTGCGGCGTTTCGCCTTCGAAGCGCAGCACCACGACCGGGGTCGTGTTCGACGAACGCGCGAGACCGAAGCCGTCCGGGTATTCGACACGCAGGCCGTCGATGTCGTTGATCTTGTCCGAGGTCGGGAACGCGGCGTCGGTGCGCAGCTTCTCGATCAGCGCGACGTTCTCGCCCTCGTTCAGGTGCAGGTGCAGCTCGGGCGTGCTGAGCGCCATCGGCAGCGCGTTCAGCAGGGCCGACGGATCGTCGGTCCTGGTCAACAGCTCGAGCATGCGCGCGCCCGAATACAGGCCGTCGTCGAAGCCGTACCAGCGGTCCTTGAAGAAGATGTGGCCGCTCATTTCGCCGCCCAGCGGCGAACCCGTCTCGCGCAGCTTGGCTTTGACCAGCGAGTGGCCGGTCTTGTACATCAGCGGACGCCCGCCATGCTGTTCGATCCACGGCGCCAGGTGGCGCGTGCACTTGACGTCGTACAGGATCTCGGCGCCCGGGTTGCGTTCCAGGACGTCGGCCGCGAACAGCATCATCTGGCGGTCCGGATAGATGATCTGGCCATCCTTGGTAACGATGCCGAGGCGGTCGCCGTCGCCGTCGAAGGCCAGGCCGATCTCGGCGTCGCTCGACTGCAGCGCGCGGATCAGGTCTTGCAGGTTTTCCGGGTGCGCCGGGTCCGGGTGGTGGTTCGGGAAGCTGCCATCGACTTCGCAGAACAGTTCGACCACCTCGCAGCCCATGCCGCGGTACAGGTCGCCCGCGAAGGCGCCGGCCACGCCGTTGCCGCAGTCGACCGCGATCTTGATCGGACGCGCCAGCTTGACGTCGCCGACGATGCGTTCGAGGTAGGCGGCGCGGATGTCGTGGGTGCTGTAGCTGCCTGGCGCGGCGCTGCTGCTGCCGTCATGCGCCTCGATGCTGTCGTACAGGGCGGTGATCGCCACGCCGTGAATGGCTTCGCTGGCCAGCACCATCTTGAAGCCGTTGTAGTCGGGCGGGTTGTGGCTGCCGGTGACCATGATGCCCGAGCGCGTGCCCGGCAAGACATTGGTGGCGAAGTAGACCATCGGCGTGGCGACCATGCCGAGGTCGATCACGTCGACGCCCGCGGCCTGCAAGCCTTCGGCCAGGGCCGCCGTCAACGCGGGGCCGGACAGGCGGCCGTCGCGGCCGATCACGACACTGCGCTCTCCCTTGGCCAAGGCGGCCCGGCCAAAGGCCTGGCCGATGCTGCGTGCGACGCCGGCATCGAGCGTGCTATCGATCACGCCGCGAATATCGTAAGCCTTGAAAATCGTTTTTGAGAGAGCAACCATGTTCTACCTTGAAGAGTCGGGCGCCGTCATGCACGGCCCAATCCGTCAATACGGAGGGCGGCCAACGCCAATGATGAGAGGATGACAAAACAGAGGGTATTGTAGCGGCAAGCGCGGCCATCGGGTGATCCTGATGGCCGGCTTCATCGTCACCGGCGAGCGCCGGCGAGCAAGGGTACAGACTTAAACTCGCAGCTTGTCCAGGGACTTGCCGCCTTCAACCCATTCCTTGACCCATTTCGGCTGACGGCCGCGGCCGGTCCACTGCTGGGACGAATTATCAGGGTGGCGATAACGTACGGCGACGGTACCGGTCTTGGTGCCGCGTGCCGGGGTGTTGATCAGGTCCTTCAGCGGTACGCCGACCTTTTGAGCGATAGCCAGGATCTGCTCGCGCGCCTGTTGCACTTCCTGGTGCTCACGCTGTTTCATTTCCTGCTTGATTTGCTCTTGCAGGTTGCGCAAATCGCCAACCGACATATTTGACAGATCCATCATCGTTCCTCGAAAGTTGAGTTAATCCAATTCAGGTGAATTCTCACCAAATGTCGCAATATACTACATTGGCAATTTATTGCCAGTCCTTCTTGCGCCAAATCAGCCATCTTGGGGACTTGAATCGAACAATACGCGCATACAACCACACGTAGCTGATTACGAACAATAAACAGAATATTATCAAGACGCTTGTATTTTGCCAGAACAATGTGGCAGGGACGACTGCCATGAGCGAAAACAGCCACAAATAAGGGGAGGTACGCGCATTTCGCCGCAACAGTGCGCGGGCCTCTTTTTTGCCGACCGTCCACCTGACAATACGCCTGAAAATTAAGCTGTGCAAGTGGATACCGTCGGGTACCGCGGGCGATTTTCCACGTACGAACATGCGCCGGTAAGCGGAAAAAATCGTTTCGAATGCGGGATAAATGAGCAGCAATGCCGCGTACCAGGTCGACACCTCCGGGTTGCGCATTACCAGCAGCAGCGTCAGTTCGCCCAGCATGAATCCAATGAAATAGGCGCCGCCATCACCGAGAAATATCAGCCCCACCGGGTAATTCCAGATCAGGAAGCCGGCGGCCGCACCGGCGACGATCAAGGCGCTAATGAGGATGAACATGTCGTCTACCTGCAACGCCACATAGGCCAATGACAGCAGCATGCAGATCGTGACCATGCTGGCCAGGCCATTGAAACCGTCGATGATATTCACCGCATTCGCAATCCCCGCGATCGCCAATACCGTCAGGGGCGGCGCCAACCAGCCGGCGGCGAGAATGACGAGGCCGAAGGGCAAATCGATGCGTTCGATCTTCGCGTCGAGCAGGAAATACGCCAGCGCGGCCCCCGCCATCGTCAACAACAAGCGGCGCGAAGGGCGCACCGCGCCCGTATAGTCCTCGATCAGGCCGCCGATAAAGGCGATGAAAGCGCACAGCAGCAGCGCCGGCAGCAGGTCCAGCAGCACTGGCTGGCGCCAGATCGACAGCGCCGCGGTGAGCGCCACCGACAGATAAATAGGCAGGCCGCCGATCCGCGCCACCAAATGGGTATGGACGCGCTGTACGCCGGTAAAGTCGGTATCGAGTGCCGGTCCATGCAAGCTCGCCTGCTTGATCACGAGCAGGGTCAGCAGGGCCGAGCAGACAAAGCTGGCAAAGAATGAAAACATGGATATCCCACGCAGCGCGGATTTGACGGCGCCAGGATTCGACGGGCCGATGATGGTGCTCAAATCCATTTTAACCGGATAAGCACCCTCATCATCGGCACACCAATTGACCGGGGCTGCTGTGTTGGAAATTGGCCATGATCGCGAGCGACGACACGTCGATATCATTGCACCAATTTGGTGCAATGATATCGACGTGTTCCACAGCGCCCCTGCGTTTTTCGCGCCACCCCGTCGCTATGCGTCTTGACGGATAAGCCTGGTTAATATCGGCGCGGCCGCGCTATCGCCCGCGTCCCGTCCCCAAATGCACATCCAGCCTCGATGTTATAATATTGCCAACCCAGGATCTTTCGGCGCCCGGCCCGCGGCCGCGGATCGTTCAGGCATCGCAAGGTGCAATGCGCGACCGATTCGCTGGGTCCGCCAGCAGCGGAGATAATCGAAATGGGCGCGTTCCGGCTGGCGTCTGCGTGGCCGGCGGATAATACGCGCGCCCGACAAAACCGTCACGGCAAGACGCTTTGCCGTCCACCCGCACTAAATGGCGGTCGACACGGGTGCTATCGGTCTCGGGCTCCACCGCCAGGAAAAATCATTTAGTATGCCCTCCAAAGCAAGCTGTCCCGCCGCATCGCTGCGCTGGGTATTCTCCAACCGACTATTCACCACGGCGCGCAGGCCGGAACTGGAACCTGGACCATGAAAACCTATGTCATAGGCGACCTGCAGGGTTGTGCCCACGAGGCCGAGGCCCTGCTCGAAAAGATCGCCCTCGACGCCGGCGCCGATACGCAGGCGCGGATTCTGTTCGTCGGCGACCTGATTAACCGCGGTCCGGAGTCATTGCTGGCCCTGCGCCGCATGAAGGCGCTGGCGGAAAAGAGCGCCGGCCGGGTCGAAGCCCTGCTCGGCAACCACGACCTGCACCTGATCGCCGTCGCCGCCGGCGCCCAAAGCGCCAGCAAATCCGACACCCTCGAGGAGATCCTGGCCGCGCCCGACCGCGACGAATTGCTGGCCTGGCTGCGCGGGCGGCCGCTGGCGATGTTCGTCGATGCCCACTTGCTGGTGCATGCGGGCGTGGCGCCCCAGTGGGACGCGGCGCAGACGATGGCGCTGGCGGGCGAGGTCGAGGAGGTGCTGCGCGGCGATGGCTGGATCGAATTCCTGGCCGGGATGTACGGCAACCAGCCCGACCGCTGGGACGACAGGCTCGAGGGCATGGAGCGCCTGCGCTGCATCGTCAACGCCCTCACCCGCATGCGCCTGTGCCTGCCCGACGGGACGATGGATTTCACGCACAAGGAAAGCGAAAGCGGACCGGCCGGCTCGGGCCTGCTGCCCTGGTTCGACCTGCCAGGGCGGCGCACGATGGACGTGACGGTGGTGTTCGGACACTGGTCGGCGCTGGGCCTGATCCTGCGCCCGAACCTGGTGGGCCTGGACAGCGGCTGCGTCTGGGGCGGCAAGCTGAGCGCCATCTGCCTGGACGACCGCGCCCTGCTGCAAATCGACTGTCCCGAATACCGGCCGCACGCCGGCAAGGCTTAGAACCTATCCCAGTAGGGAATGAGTCGTTGCTGACGCGCCTGACAAGCGGCTGCTGCGTTGCTCGTCGTTGCATGGCTCGCCATGCGGCCTCCTCGCGCCTTGCCCCCGCTTGCCATGCATCGTCATCAACTTCCTCCTCCCTACTGGGATAGGTTCTTAGGGCGCCGGAAGCGGCGCCGTCGTGGCCGGCGCCAGCGCTTGCTCGATCGCGTCGTGCGCCGCCTGCGCCAGTTCCCTGCGGTGCGCGCCGGCGCCGGCCAGCGGCGCCAGGCAGGCCAGGCGCGCGCGTACCGGCGCGCCTTTCAGGATGGTGACGATGCTGTCGGCGAAACTGACGTCGCCCGTATAGTCGACGCCGCGGTGATAGTTGCCGGCCTCGTCGAGATAGGCCAGCGCGCACGGCTGCAGCGCCACGCGCGCATCGACCACCGCCTCGAACAGGTTGGCGTGAAACGGCAGCACGCTGCCCTGCTGGGCCACGGTCCCTTCCGGGAAGAAGGCGACGCGCTCGCCCTGCGCCAGCACCGCGACGATGCCCTTGAAGATGTGGCGCAGCTCGCGCCGGTTGCCGCGCGCGATGAAGACGGTGCCGGCCGCCGCCGCCAGCCAGCCGACCACCGGCCAGGCGCGGATCTCGGCCTTGGCGACGAAACGGCAGGGATGCAGCGAATTGATGACGAAGATGTCGAGCCAGGAGATGTGGTTGGCCACGATCAGCGCATGTTCGAGCGCCGCGTTGCCGGGGGCTTCCTCGACACGGACATTGCAGATCGCCAGCAGCCGGCGCGACCAGCGCCGCGTCGCCGCGTCGCGCAGGCCGCGCTTGGCCCAGGGGAAAATGAAGGCGCAGGTAGCCAGGCCGGCAAGCAGGTGGACGAACACGCGCGCGAGGCGCCAGGCGAGGCGAAGTCGAATCATGGCTGCAAAAAGAAGCGGGGCCGCAGCCCCGCATGTGGATTAACGCTGGTAGGCGATCCGCCCGCCGACGACGGTGGCCTTGACCTGCCCGGTCAGCTCGTAGCCCAGGAAGGGCGTGTGCTTGCCCTGGCTGGCCAGGGCGGCGCCGTTGACCAGCCAGCGTGCGTCCGGATCGAACACGACGATGTCGGCCTGGGCGCCGATATCGAGCCGGCCGGCCGCGAGACCGGCGGTACGCGCGGCATCGGCCGTGATCTTGGCCAGCGCCAGCGGCACGGCATCGACGCCGCGCTGCTCCTGTGCCCATTTCAGCATCAGCGACAGCAGCAGTTCGAGGCCGGTGGCGCCGGGCGAGGCTTCGCCGAAGGGCAGCAGCTTCTCGTCGTCGTCGACCGGGGTATGGTCGGAGCAGACGGCGTCGATCGTGCCATCGAGCAGAGCGGCGGTGATCGCATCGCGGTCGCGGCCACTGCGCAGCGGCGGGGTCAGGCGCGCGTTGGAGTCGAAGAAGCCGATGTCGGCGTCCGTCATGTGCAGGTGGTGCACGCCGACGTCGCAGCTGACCGGCAAGCCTTCCTTCTTGGCCGCGCGGATCAGGTCGAGACCGGCGCCGGACGAGATGCGGCACAGGTGCACCCGCGCGCCGGTCGAGCGTACCAGCTCGAAGATCGTGTGCAGGGCGATGGTTTCGGCCATCACCGGCACGCTGGAGAGACCCATGCGCGAGGCCAGCGGGCCGCTGTGGGCCACGCCGCCGCGTCCGATGTGCGGGTCCTGCGGACGCAGCCAGACCGTGTAGCCGAAGGTTTTCGCGTACTGCAGCGCGCGCAGCAGGACGTTGGTGTCGAGGATCGGCACCTCGGCCTGGGCGAAGCCGATGCAGCCGGCCTCGGTCAGTTCGGCCATCTCGGTCAGCGCCTCGCCCTTCAGGCCCATGGTCAGCGCGCCCAGCGGGTGCACCTGGGCCAGGTCGAGGTTGCGGGCACGGTGCTTCAGCATTTCGACCAGGCCCGGCTCGTCCAGCACCGGATCGGTATCGGGCGGGCAGACCAGGGTGGTCACGCCGCCCTGCACCGCCGCGCGCATTTCCGATTCGAGCGTGGCCTTGTATTCATAGCCCGGCTCGCGCAGGCGCGCCGACAGGTCCACCAGGCCGGGCGCCACCACCAGGCCGCCGGCCTCCAGGCTGCTGTCGGCCACGAAGCCTTCCGGCGGCGTGCCGAGCGCCGCGATTTTTCCGTCCACGATGAACAGGTCGGTGACGCGGTCGATGCCATTCGCCGGGTCGATCAGACGCCCGTTCTTGATATGCAGTTTCATCCGTGCGAAGTTCAAGCTCTGCCTCCCGCCAAAATACTCATTACCGCCATCCGCACCGCGATCCCGAAGGTCACCTGCGGCAGGATCACGGCCTGCTTGCCGTCCGCCACCGCCGAGTCGATCTCGACGCCGCGGTTCATCGGCCCCGGGTGCATCACGATCGCGTCCGGCTTGGCCAGCGCCAGGCGCTCGGGCGTCAGGCCGTAGCTCTTGAAATACTCCTGGGCCGACGGCAGCAGCGCGCCCGACATGCGTTCGTTCTGCAGGCGCAGCATGATGATGACGTCGACGTCCTTCAAGCCTTCGTCCATGTTGTTAAACACGCGCACACCCATGTGTTCCAGGCCGCTCGGCAGCAGGGTTTGCGGGCCGATGGCGCGCACTTCCGGCACGCCCAGGGTGGTCAGCGCATGGATGTCCGAGCGCGCCACGCGGCTGTGCAGGATGTCGCCGACGATGGCCACGCGCAGGTTGGTGAAATCCTGCTTGTAGTGGCGGATCGTGTACATGTCGAGCAGGCCCTGGGTCGGGTGCGCGTGGCGCCCGTCGCCGGCGTTGACCACGTGGATCTCCTTGCGGCCGCTGTCGTTCAGGTGCTTGGCGATCAGGTAGGGCGCGCCCGACTGCGCGTGGCGCACCACGAACATGTCGGCATGCATGGCCGCCAGGTTGTCGATGGTGTCGAGCAGCGACTCGCCCTTGGTGGTCGACGAAGCCTGGATGTTCAGGTTGATGACGTCGGCCGACAGGCGCTTGGAGGCGATCTCGAAGGTGGTGCGGGTGCGCGTGCTGTTCTCGAAGAACAGGTTGAACACGCTTTTACCGCGCATCAGCGGCACCTTTTTCACTTCGCGGTCGGAGATGCCGACGAAACTCTGCGCCGTGTCGAGGATGTGGTTGACGATCGCCTTGGGCAGGCCTTCGATGGTGAGCAGGTGCTGCAGCTCGCCGTTCTTGTTCAGTTGCGGATTATTGTACAGTTTCGGCATTGTCTTCTTCGATCGTGAGCGAGAGTTGGCCGCTGGCGTCGCGTGCCAGCGACAGCAGCTGCTTGCCTGCGAGCGTGGTGGTCACGCCGACGAAATCGGGCGCCACCGGGAGCTCGCGTCCGCCGCGGTCGGCCAGCGCGGCCAGCTTGATGCAGGCCGGGCGGCCGTAGTCGAACAGCACATTGATCGCCGCGCGCGTGGTGCGCCCGGTGTAGAGCACGTCGTCCACCAGCAGGATCGTGGCGCCGTCGACATTGAAGCCGATATGGGTCGGCTTGACGTCCGGATGCAGGCCCTTCCTGGCGTAGTCGTCGCGGTAGAACGAGACGTCGATGAAGCCCAGGCGCGCTTTCAGGTCGAGGTCGGCGGCCAGGCGTTCGGCCAGCCAGGCACCGCCAGAATGGATGCCGACGATGGCGGCATCGGGCGCGCCGGCAAGGCCGGCGCGCACCTGTTCGAGCAGGGCGCGGTACAGCGCCTCGGCGTCGAAGTCTTGATTAGTTGTTGGCATGATCGTCAAAGTACTGTTGCAAAATGATGGCGGCGGCCTTGGCGTCGATGATCTCGCCGCGCTTGGCGGGAATCACGACGGACGAATAGCGTTCGTCGACCAGGTGGACCGGGAGATTGAAGCGGCCGTGCAGCTGATTGGCGAAACGGCGCGCGCGCAGGGTCATGTCGTGCTCGGCGCCGTCGGGGTGGCGCGGCTCGCCGACGACCAGGCGCGCCGGGCGCCACTCGTCGATCAGCGCGCCGATGGTGTTGAAGCGGGTGGCGTTGTCGATCGCGCTCACCACCGAGAGAGGCTGGGCCTGCCCGGTGAGCGTATTGCCCATTGCGATCCCGATACGCTTGATGCCGAAATCAAAGCCGAAAACGATATCAACCATCGTCACGCATGGCCGGCCTCGGTGGCGAGCATCATCGGGTCGATCCCCAGCAGTTTGATGGCCGCGTTGTAGCGTTCATCGATCGGCAGGTCGAACAGCACATGGGCGTCGGCGCCGACGGTCAGCCAGCCGTTGCGCGATAACTCCTCTTCCAACTGGCCCGGGCTCCAGCCGGCATAGCCGATCGAGACCAGCATGCGCGCCGGACCGGCGCCGCTGGCGACGGCTTCCAGCACGTCGATCGAGGTCGTAAACGCCACTTCCTCGGTCACGTTGAGCGAGGAAGAATAGCGCCCGCCCGGGCTGTGCAGCACGAAGCCGCGGTCGTCCTGGACCGGGCCGCCGAACATGATCGGTTCGTCGACCACATGCGAGCGCAAGCCTTCGGCCACCTTCAGGTCGATGCGGTCGAACAGGACTTCCATCGTCATGTCGGTCGGCTTGTTGATGACGACGCCAAGCACGCCCTTCTCGTTGTGCTCGCAGACATACACCACCGCGCCGCCGAAGATCGGGTCTTCCATGGAAGGCATGGCGATGAGGAAATGATTGGCCAAATTCAACCCTGACGGTGCCGGACCGATATTGCCGAGTGTTTCGCCTCCCTGCGGCAGGCCGGCCATGGGCAGAGTTGTGCCGATTTTGCTTTTCTTCATACGCTGACTCTCTGTTGGCTCGCTCTTTGGGAGAACCTCGATCGACCGGCCGCGCGTCGGATGCTGCACTCGCCGCGGTTTCCCGAAGCCCCTCTGTTTACACCACTAAGTACTCACCCGTAAATAAATGTGTTTTTGGCTGCCAGAGCCGGCGCGTTGCTGCGTCGGCTCGTGCTTGCAGTGCTCGCACTGCGGCGCGCTCGCCTCCTTGCACCGCATCCGGCTCTGTTTGCCAAAATTCACATTTATTTCCGGTCGAGTACTTAGTATCCGGACTACAACATTAGGCTTTTCGATAGTTTACACTGAAACGCGTGACCGGCCATCCGGAGCGCCGTCGCGCGCGCAACGGCTTGGTCGATTACGTGGCGCAACAGTTCGATCCTAGCCCGTAAAATGACCCGCCCTGTTGACTGAGAACACGATGATTCCGAAAAGCAAGTCTCTCGTCTGGTTTCGGCGCGATCTGCGCGCTTTTGACCATGCCGCCCTGCACCACGCGCTGCGCGATGCCGTGCATAACGGTGGCAGCGTTTACTGCGTCTTCGTGTTCGACACCACGATCCTGGCCGGGCTGCCACGGTCTGACCGCCGGGTGCGCTTCATCCACGCCAGCCTGGCCGAACTCGACGCGGAGTTGCGCAAACTCGGCGGCGGGCTGCTGGTGCGCCACGGCGCCGCGCATGAGGTCATCCCGCGCCTGGCGGCCGAACTGGACGTGGCCGGCGTCTACCTGAACGAGGACTACGAGCCCGCCGCGGTCGCGCGCGACGCCTTGGTCGAAGAAGCGCTGGCCCAGGGCGGCCGTGCGCTGCACCGCTTCAAGGACCAGGTCATCTTCGAAAAAAACGAGGTGCTCACCTTGACCGGCGGTGTCTACGGCGTCTTCACGCCCTACAAGAATGCCTGGCTCAAGCGCCTGGCCGCGCAGCCGGAAGCGGCCGCGCCGTGGATGATCGAACCGTATGCGGCGGCGTTTGCGACGGTCCCGGCAACGCCGCTGCCGATCCTTGCCGCACTCGGTTTCGACGACGGCCCCCTGCCCGCCCCGCCCGGAATGTCGGGCGCTACCCGGTTGTTCGAGGAGTTCCTGGCGCGCCTGCCCGACTACGGCACGGCGCGCGATTTTCCCGCGCTTGACGCGACCTCGCGCCTGTCGGTCCACCTGCGCTTCGGCACCACTTCGGTCCGCCACCTGGTGCGCACGCTGCGCCAGATGATGGCCAATGGCGCCGGCGGCGTGGGCGCGCCGGTCTGGCTGTCGGAACTGGTCTGGCGCGATTTCTACGCGATGATCCTGTTCCACCATCCGCACATCGCGCAGCAGGCGTTCAAGCCCGCGTTCGACGCGGTCGCGTGGGAGACGGGCGAGGCCGCCCAGGCCCTGTTTGCGGCCTGGTGCGAAGGCCGCACCGGCTATCCGCTGGTGGACGCGGCGATGGCGCAGCTGAACACGACCGGCTTCATGCACAACCGGCTGCGCATGGTGACGGCCAGTTTTTTGGTGAAAGACCTGGGCATCGACTGGCGCTGGGGCGAGCGCTATTTCGCCCGCCAGCTCAACGATTACGACCTGGCCTCGAACGTCGGCGGCTGGCAATGGGCGGCGTCGACCGGCTGCGACGCGCAGCCCTGGTTCCGGATCTTCAATCCGATCACGCAATCGCAGAAATTCGACCGCCAGGGAGCGTTCATCCGCCAGTATCTGCCGCAGCTGGCGCCTCTGGATGCGCGCGATATCCACGCGCCCTGGCTGGTGCCGGCAGCGGAGCTGGCAGCGTGCGGGATCGTGCTCGGACGCGATTATCTGGCGCCGCTGGTGGACCATGCCCAGGCGCGCCAGCGCACGCTGGAACGCTTTGCGGTGGTCAAGGCGACACGGGACGATTGAGTGCTCGTCCGCGCTAGGCCTGCGGCAGCTCCCGATGCAACAATCCGGCGATCGCCCCCAACAACACCGGCTCCTGGAAGGGCTTGCCGAAGTAGGCATTCACGCCCAGCCCGAGCGCGACATTGCGGTGCTTGTCCGCCGTGCGCGAGGTGATCATGATGATCGGCAGCGCCGCCGTGGCGGCATCGCCGCGCACGTGGCGCACGAGGTCGAAACCATCCATGCGCGGCATTTCGATATCGACCAGCATCAGGTCGGGCCGCACCTCCGGCAGTTGTTCCAGTGCGTCGACGCCATCCTTGGCCAGCGCCACCCGATAGCCTTCGCGTTCCAGCAAGCGCTGGGTCACGCGGCGCACGGTCAGCGAATCGTCGACCACCATCACGGTCGGGCGATGCACGGGCGCCGGCTGGCCGGCGGCGGGCGCCGGCGTCAATGAGCCGGCATGGCGGCCCAGGGCGAGCGGATTGAGGATCAGGACGATGTCGCCGCTCCCGAGCACGGTGGCGCCGGCGATGCCCGGCACGCGCGCCAGCTGCGGCCCGAGGTTCTTGATCACCACTTCACGGTTGCCCTGCACCTCGTCGACCTGCAGCGCGATGCGTTCGCCCGCCCCTTGCAGCACCAGCACCGGCCGCGAACGCAGGCCGGGCTCGAAAGCCCCGCCCTCGCCCAGCAGCGCCGGCAGGTAGTGGAAAGGCAGCAGCTGGCCGCCGACCTCGAGCAGCTTGGCCTCGAAGGCCGCGGCCAGCTCCGGCTCGCGCACCTGCACCACCTGCTCGACGATGGTCGACGGTAGCGCATAGGTCTTGCCGGCGCTCGACACCAGCACCACCTGCGTCACCGCCAGTGTCAGGGGCAGGTGGATCGTGAAGCGCGCGCCCTTGCCTGGCTCGGAATCGATGCTCACGCGACCGCCCAGGGCCTGGGCCTCGGAGCGCACCACGTCCATGCCGACGCCGCGCCCGGCCAGCTCGGTCAGGGCGTCGGCGGTCGAAAAGCCGGGCGCGAAAATCAGTTCCGCCGCCTGCGCGTCGCTCAGCACGGCGTCCGGCGCGACCAGGCCTTGCGCGCCCGCCTTGGCGCGGATCCGTGCCAGGTCGAGGCCCGCGCCGTCGTCGCCGAACTGCAGCACGACCTCGTTGCCCTGCTGGCTCACTTGCACCAGCAGTTCGCCGGTCTCGCTCTTGCCTTCGGCAGTGCGCACCGACCGCGGCTCGATCCCGTGCACGATCGCGTTGCGCAGCAGGTGCTCGAAGGGCGCGGCCATCTGCTCGAGCACGCTGCGGTCGATTTCCACGGCGCCGCCCCGAATATCCAGGTTCACGCGCTTGTCGGTTTCCTTCGCCGTCTGGCGCGCCACCCGAAACAGGCGCTCGGACAGGCTCGCGAACGGCACCATCCGCACCCGCATCAGGTCGCGCTGCAAATCGCGCGTCATGCGCGACTGCGCGGCCAGTTCTTCGCCGGCGCCGTCGACGGTGCGCGCCAGCGACTCGTGGAAGGAAGCCACGTCGTTGACGCTCTCGGCCATCATGCGGGTCAATTCCTGCAGCCGGGTGAAGCGGTCGAATTCGAGCGGATCGAACTCGCGCTCGCCGGCGATCGACATGCGCGAGGCGATCTGCGATTCGGCCTGCATCTCGACTTCGCGCAGCTGGCGCCGCAGGCGGCCCAGATTGTCCGAGAAGTCGGACAAGGCGCCCTTCAGCACGCCCATCTGGTTTTCCAGTTTCGAGCGCGTGATCGAGACTTCGCCGGCCTGGGTCACCAGGCGGTCGAGGATGTCGGCGCGTACCCGCACCAGCGGCGTGCGCGCTTCGACCGGGGCCAGGCCGTCGGCCAGCGGCGCCGCCTCGCTTGCCGGGGTCTCCGGTTCGCTCGCCTGCGCCGGCTGCACCAGCTGCTCGAACAGCGCCAGCGCGGTGTCGTAGCTGGCCATCAGTTCGTCGAACGCGGCCGGCGCGGTGGTCCCCGCGTGCACCATGTTCTCGACCTGGGTTTCGAGTTCGTGGGTGTGCTGGCCGATGCGCATCGCGCCGGCCATGCGCGCGCTGCCCTTGACGGTATGCAGCGTGCGCAACAAGCCCTGGGCCGGGGCCGGGTCCTGCGGATTGTGCTGCCACTGGCGCAGGCCGTTGCCGATCTGCGGCAGCAGGTCGGCCGCCTCTTCCAGGAACACGGGCAGCAGGTCGGAGTCGAGTTCGTCGTGCAGCACCGGTTCGGCCGCCGCCACGCCGCTCGCGCTCGGCAGCGCGACGGGACGCTCGACCGCTTCGGCCTGGACCGGCGCCGGGGTCTCGGCTGGCGCGGGCGCGTCGAACAGCGCATCGACATCGAGGCCGAACAGGTCGTCATCGACGAGGTCGGCGACGGCCGGTTTGTCCTCCACCGGCGGCGCCGCTTGCTCCATGGGCGGCGGCGCGGCGACCAGGCTCTCGTAGGCCTGCGCGAACAGGTCGTCGAGCTGGCGCGCCAGGTCCGGACCGGCGTCGCCATAGGCGGCGCTGGCCTGCTGCTGCGCCAGCGCGTCGCGCAGGGCGGCGAGCCGGTCGAGCATGTCGGGCTGCGCCTCGGCCAGCTCGTCGCGTCCGAAGGCCTGCAGCATCTGGCGCACGCGCGCCAGGGCGGCGTCCAGCACATCGTGCTGGGCCGCGCTCAGGGCCGGCGCCGGTGCCGCCAGCATCTCGAGCGTGGTCTCGAGTGACTGCGCCAGGTCGCGCAAGGCCAGGAAGCCGACCGTGCCCGAGGTGCCGCACAAGGTGTGCACGGCGGTCAGCGCATCGGCACTGACCGGGCGCCCCGCTTCGTGGCGCCATTCGCCGAAATCGCGTTCGAGCAGGCGTACCAGCTCGTCGGTCTCGGCAACGTAGATGTTGTACAGCGCCAGCGCAATCTCGAGCGTGCCGACGCGGTGCATGTTCTCGTCGCTGGACGGCGCCGGCCGGGTGGCCGTCGGCAACGCGATGACGTTGCTGGCCGCTTCGCGCGCTTCGTGCGCGGCTGCCGGCGTGGCGTCGAGCGCAACGTCCTGCGCGACGTCGCCGGCCACCGTCCCGCCGGCCTGCACGCGCTCGGCGGCCGCGACCAGTTCGGCACTCGTCTTCGCCGAGGCGCCGCTGGCCGCCAGCTCCGCCACCCAGGGCGTCAGCGCGGCATGCGCATGCTCGACCAGGTCGAGCAACGCGGGCGTGGCGGCGCGGGCGTCGGCCAGCCAGGTATTCATGACCCGTTCCAGCGCCGCCGCGCCGAGGGCGAATGCTTCCAGGCCGACCATGCGCGCGCTGCCCTTGAGCGTGTGGAAGGCGCGCCGCACGGTGGACAGCGCATCCTGCGCCTGCGGCGCCTGGCGCAGGCCGGGCAGCGTGGCGGCGACCGTGTCGAGCACCTCGCCGGCTTCGGCCACGAAGATCTCGAGCAGCTCGGTGTCGATGCCGGCGGCGTCGGGTTCAGCGGCATCGACGGCGGCGTCCGGCGGCGCCGCTTGCGCCGCGGCGCCGGCCTGCTCCAGGCTCAGTTCACGCAACAGCTCCGCTTCCTCGTCGAAGATGAAGCGGCTCTTCGCGCTGTCGCTGTTTTGCGCCAGCATGTCGGTAAAGAAGCCGAGCGCGCCGATGTTGCGGGCGATGTTGTGCAAGGCGGCGGCTTGCGCCTGGACGTCGCCGTCGCCCTCGGCCAGCAGCGCCACGGCGGCGCGCACGTGGTGCGCGGTGCGCGCGGCGGCGTCCTGGTCGAGGATCGAGAGCGCGCCCTGGATCTGGTGCAGCACGGGAGCGGCCGCGACCAGGGAGGCGCGCTTGTGCAGCGGTTCGTCGTAATACTCGTCGAGCAGTTTTTCGACCTGGCGCAGGCCGGACTTGATCTCGCCCGCCAGCACGGCCACGGTCTGCCCCTGCTCGATGCTGTGCGCCAGCTCCTTGTGCCAGTCCAGCGCCGGCGGCGGGGTGTCGCCCGCGGCCAGGGCCAGCAGGCGCTGCCCCACCACTTCGGCGTGCTGGCCGAAATCGTCCGGCAGCTGGCGTACCTGGTCCAGGCCATGTTCGACGAACAGCATGGCGGTGGCCATTTCGAGGCCGAACTGGTCGCTGCGTCCCAGCGCGATCGAATCGTTCGCCGCCTGGCCCAGTTCGCGCAGCAGCTGGGTCAGCGCCGGCGCGCCGAGCTTTTCGCTGGCGCCGGCCAGGCTTGCCAGCGCGTCCTTGAAGTCGGCTTCGCGGCGTTCGTCGGCGGCCACCGCCAGCTGGTCCCAGTCGGACTTCGAGCGCGCCAGCGCTTCCTTGGCTTGCTTGAGCGCGCCTGGGTCGACCTTGCCGTAGCGGCGCTCCAGGTAATCCGGCGCCACCGCGCCGTCGAGCTGGAAAGCGCGCCGCAGCAGCGCGCTCTCGCCCTCGGCGGCAGGTGCCGCGGCAATGAAGAACAGGGCGTCGCGCAGCATCGATTCGGGCAGGCCGGCCTGGCCCTGCGCCAGGCGGCGCAGCTGCAAATTGATCTGGCCGAACAGCTGCTTCACGTACAGGTCGCCCGCCAGCACGCCGTCGGCGACCAGCATGGCCACCGCGTGCAGCGCGCGCCAGTCGGTGCCGCCAGGCGCCAGCGGCGCGATGGCGTCGGCCAGCGCGCGCGCATGGGTGCGCCGGGTGTCGGCATCGACGCTTTTCAGGTAAGGCAGCAGCGCCTTTTCGAACATGGCGCGGCAGGCGGCAAAGTCGGGCGCGGCGTCAGGCGTGCCCGCCGGCGCCGGCGCGCGCGCGGTATCGACCTGCAGCAAGTCGGACGGGTGGATGCGTTCGGCGCCCAGCAATTCCTGCAGCGCGCGGTAATACGGGAACAGGCGCACCGGTTGCGGCGCGGCGCCGGCCACGAGTTCCTCGAGGTATTCGCCAATCGCGCCAAAGGCCTCGCGCACCGGCCTGGCGTGGTCAAGCGTGCAGTCGAGCGAGCGTTCCTTGAACCGGTCGAGCGCGCGCTCGGCGGCAGCGGTCAGCAGCCCGACGCCGTCGACATCGACCATCTGCAGCGCTCCGTGCGCCTGGTGCAGGTGGGTCTTGGCGTGCAGCAGCAGGGTCGGCTGGGCTTCGACCGCGCGCGTGGCGGCGTCGTTCAGGGCGCTGCTCGAGCGCTCGAGCGCGCCGCGGATCTCGCCGATCACCCACGACAGGGGACCGGTATCGTAGGCGCTCGCGTGCAGGGATGAGGTCATGGTCAAAGGTCAGCTCTAAAGACGGCTCAAGGGGCGACGCGGAAGCGCGACACCGAGTTTTTCAGTTCCTGGGCCAGCACGGCCAGCTGGCGGATCGATTGCGCGGTCTGTTCGGTGCCGGCCTGGGTATGCTCCGTCACCGACAGGATGTGCTGCATGTTATGCGCCACGCCGTTGGCCGAAGTCGCCTGCAGGCCGGTCGCGAACGAAATCCCCTGGATCAGTTCCGCGAGGCGGTTCGAGACGCGCGAGATATCGGCCAGCGCGGCGCCGGCCGCATCCGACAGGCGCGCGCCCTCGACCACGCCCTGGGTCGATTTTTCCATGGCCGCCGCCGCATCGTGGGTGTCGGTCTGAATCGTGCGCACCAGGGCGCCGATCTGCTTGGCCGCTTCGCCCGAGCGTTCGGCCAGGCGCTGCACCTCTTCAGCCACGACCGAGAAGCCGCGTCCCGCCTCGCCGGCCGACGCCGCCTGGATCGCCGCGTTCAGCGCCAGCACGTTGGTCTGCTCGGTAATGTCGGAAATGAGTTCGGTGATCTCGCCGATCTCTTGCGAGGATTCGCCCAGGCGCTTGATGCGCTTGCTCGTTTCCTGGATCTGCTCGCGGATCTCGTGCATGCCGGAGATCGCGTTCTGCACTGCGGTGGCGCCCTGCTCGGCCGCCAGCACCGACTGGCGCGCCACCTCGGCCGACTCGTTGGCCGACTTCGACACGTCGGTGATCTCGCCCGCCATGCGCAGCACGGTCGACGAGGCGTCCTCGATCTCGCGCGATTGCTGCCCGGTGGCGCCCAGCAGGCCGGTGGACACCAGCTGCGCCTCGTTCGAGGCCAGCGTCACCTGCTCGGCGGTGGTGGTCACGCGCTGCACCAGGGCGCGCAATTCCTCGACCGTGTAGTTGACCGAGTCGGCGATCGCGCCGGTGATGTCTTCCGAGACGGTGGCGTGCACCGTCAGGTCGCCGTCGGCCACTTCCTGCAGCTCGTTCATCAGGCGCAAGATCGCGGCCTGGTTCTGGCTGTTGGTGGCCTTGGCTTCTTCTTCCTGGGTTTGCGCCAGCTGGCGCAGTGCTTCGGCTTCGCGGCGGCGGGCGTCGGCGCCGCGGGTGCGGTTGTGCGAGTCCTGCAGCATGACGCGGCTGATCGAGCCGGCCGTCGCCAGCGTGAAGATCGAGGCCACCACCAGCAGCCAGAACCAGCCGTTCTGCGAGGCCTGCTGCTCGCGGTAGCCGCTTTGCAGGGTCGTCACTTCGGTCTTCACGACTTCATTGTCGCGGTGGATCGTGCGCGCCGCGGCGCGCGCTTTCGAGTACGCGGCCGGATTGTCGAGGAAGGGAGCGAAGTCCTTGCGGAAGGCATTGAAGCGCACCTGGATCTGGCCGAGCTTGTCGCGCAGGTCGGGATTGCGCTGGGCCACGCCGCCGTCCACCAGCGTGGCGAGCGCGTGCTCGAAAGCGGCGCTGTCGGCGCCGATGCGCACGGCGGCGTCGTCGCCCGGCATGCCGATGGCGAAGAACTGGTTGGCGCCGCGCGCCAGGCGCTGGGTCAGCATCATCATGCGCCCGATCGCGGCCAGCTCGCGGGCGCTGGCGCCGCGCTCGACGTTCTGCGCCATCAGGTCTTCGGTCAGGGTCAGCATTTCCGAGGCCAGGGCGTCGAGCTGGCGCACGCTTTTGTCGAAGGCGACCAGTGCCGGCTGCATTTTCAGGATGTTGGCCGCGCCCTGCTCGGACGCGTTCCAGGTATTGCGCACGCGCGCCAGCTGGGCGCCCTGGCGGCCGCCGGCGCCCGAGATCGTGACGCCGCCCAGGTCGCCGCCCTTGCCGAGCAGGCGCATGTTGCGGTCGACTTCGGTGCGGCTTTCGTCGAGCTGGGCGAACGAATCGGCGCGTCCGGCCAGCGCGTTCGGCGCCGCCTTGCCGACACGCTGGGTGTGCATCAGGATGTCGCCGGCGACCTGGATCTGGGCCGCGACCTTGGCGTTGACGTCGGCGTTCTGCCACATCGCCAGGATGGTGAGCAAGATACCGACGCCGAAGGCGCCGAGCAGGATGCGCAGCTGGCGCGGCAGCGACAGGTGGCCGATCAGCGGCAGGCTGAGGTTGTCCTCGTCCTCGTCATCGCCGGCCGCGGCGGGTGCGCGCCGGCGCATCACGTTCCCGAGGCGCAGCATGGCTTCCTCGGCCGAGCCGCCCAGGGGCGACGGCGCCACGGCGGCCCCCTGCGCGTCCGGCACCAGCTCGCCGCCGAAGCGCGTGTCCGGCGAGACCAGCACGGTGTCGTTGTCGTCCTTCCCCTTGGGGAGGAAATTCAAACCCATCTTTGAGGCGATTCCCATTGCGGCTCCTGGTGCTGCGGTTTTTATTAGAGTGAGGCGAGTGCGACGTGCAGGAAGCGTTCTTCCCGCACCAGCGCCGCCAGCGACAGCGGCGCCCAATCCTGGCCTTCGGCGTCGCGCAGCATGGCGCCGGCGCTGTCCATCGCGGCGGCGCGGCGCAAGCCGTACACGCGCGTGACCAGCAGCGCGCAGTTGAAGCCCAGGCGCGGCGCCAGCGACACCAGGCGCGCATCCGGTCCGGCCGCGCTTGCCTCGGGGTCGAAATAGCGCGCCAGGTCGATCACGCCGAGCAGGCTGCCGCGCACGTTGGCCAGGCCCAGGTACCAGGGCTGGGTCAGCGGCACGCCGGCCAGCTGGCTGGGGGGCACGATCTCGCCCGCTTCGGTCAGTTCGAGCAGGTAGCGCTGCTCGCCGATGGCGACGCCGAGCTGGTGGTGCGCATCGGCGGCGCCGCTTTGCGCGGCCTGCATCCGTGCCAGCAGCTGCGCCTGGTAGTCGCGCAGGCGCGTGCGCCGGTTCGCTTGCGGCGCCAGCGCGCCGATGTCGACGAGCGCGTTCATCAGGCGCCCAGGGCGGCGATGCGCGCCAGCAGCAGGGTCGGATCGACCGGTTTCACGAAATAATCCTTGGCGCCCTGGCGCATGCCCCAGATCCGGTCGGTTTCCTGGTTCTTGCTGCTGCAGATGATGACCGGCACCGCGGCCAGGTCCGGGTCGCGCGCGATCGAGCGCGTCACCTGGAAGCCGTTCGCGCCGGGCATGACGACGTCCATCAGGATCAGTTCGGGGCGGTCGGCGCGCATCTTGATCAGCGCGTCTTCGCCGTTGTCGGCGGTGGAAACGGAAAAGCCGTTCTTGACCAGGATCTCGGTCAGGTAATAGCGCTCGGTCGGGGAATCGTCGACGATCAGGATTTTATGAATGGCCACGGGGGCTCCGTAATGCTAGGGGTCAGGCTTTCGGGGCCGTGTGCTCGCGGACGGCCGCGAGCAGGGTATCTTTGGAAAACGGCTTGGTGAGATAGGCGCTCGAGCCGACCATGGCGCCACGCGCGCGGTCGAACAAGCCGTCTTTCGAGGACAGCATGACCACCGGCGTCGCATGGAAGCGCGCGCTCTTCTTGATCAGGGCGCAGGTCTGGTAACCGTCCAGGCGCGGCATGAGGATGTCGCAGAACACGAGCGCCGGATGATGGTCGTTGATCTTGGCCAGCGCGTCGAAACCATCCTCGGCCAGCACTACATGGTAGCCCGCCTGGGTCAGGAAAATCTCGGCCGAACGGCGGATCGTGTTGCTGTCGTCGACCACCATGACGGTGAGGCCGGTTGCTTGCTGCGATGTCGTCATTTTCGTTTCACTTCAGCATGGAGTGTCACGATAGCATAGGGAGATCGGCTTGTGCGCTGAGCGTTGCACGAAGGCAACTAGGAGGAGGTGCGGAGGGGAAAAGCTTGTTGGAAGGGCTAGAAATTACGTTATCGGGTGGGGTTGGAATAACAACTAACTTATATGAACGGCATCAAAACATCGCATGTCGCTGGGTGGACTCGCGCGTCCACCCAAGCGATCGCGTCGACGCGCGGCGTCAGATTGCGGTCATTTCGAAATCGTCCTTGCGGGCGCCACATTCCGGGCAGGTCCAGTTCATCGGCACATCGGCCCAGCGGGTGCCTGGTGGAATATTGTCTTCCGGGGCGCCGGTTTCTTCATCGTAGACCCACCCGCAGATCAGGCACATCCAGGTCTGGTAAGCGGTCGCGGTCGTTTCGTTACTCACGTGTAGTTCCTTCGATCTAGTAAAATGCAGAATCAGGTATCTTAATCTACCCGTCGTGCAAAACCAACCGTCTCCACTGATTCTCACATTCGGGGTGTCCGACCCGGTCGGCGCACTCGGCGTCCAGGCCGATATCGCCACGTTCGCCGCCCATGGCTGCCACGCCCTCTCGATCACCACGGCACTACTGGTGTCGGACAGCGCACGCGTGGAGGAATGGCATGAAGTCGACACCGGCGTCATGGCCGACCAGGCGCGCCATGTGCTGGAAGACATGCCGATCGCCGCCGTCAAGATCGGCGCGATCGCCAGCATCGAGCAGGCCGCCGCGATCGCCGAGATCGTCTCGGACTATGCCGAGGTGCCGCTGATCGTCGATCCTTTCCTGTCCGCCCTGCCCGATTCCGGCATGTCGGACGAAGACATCGTCGCCTCGATCCGCCAGATCCTCGCGCCCCAGGCGACGGTACTCCAGTTGTCGCAATCGGAACTCGGGCGCATGGCCGAACTCTGGCGCGAAGCGGGCGCCGAGGGTTCGCTCGAAGCCGACGTCGCCGAACTGACCGCGCGCGGCTGCCAGTATGTGCTCGTCACCGGCACCGCCGGCAGCGGCTACAAGCGCGCCAACAGCCTGTTCGACCGCGAGGACAAGGTCACCACGCTCGACTGGCAGCACCTGCCCGGCCATTTCCTGGGCGCCGGCTGCACGCTCTCGGGCGCATTGGTCGCCCTGATGGCGCGCGGCATGGATGCCGTCGAGGCCATGCGCGCGGCCCAGGACTATACCTATGGCGCCTTGCTGCATGCCCAGCGCTTCGGCATGGGCAAACTCGTCCCCAACCGTTTTTACCGCATCCTGCCGCAGGCCGGCCAAGAGAAAGTTTCATAAATGACGACTGAACAATCTGTTTCCCGTAACGACACCCTGTTCGCGCGCGCCCAGGAAACCACCCCGGGCGGCGTGAATTCGCCGGTGCGCGCCTTCCGTTCGGTGGGCGGCACGCCGCGCTTCATCACGCGCGCCGAGGGACCGTATTTCTGGGACGCCGACGGCAAGCGCTATATCGACTACATCGGTTCCTGGGGCCCGGCCATCGTCGGCCATGCCCACCCGACAGTGATCAAGGCGGTGCAGGATGCGGCGGCGAACGGCTTGTCGTTCGGCGCGCCGACCGAAGGCGAAATCGAGATGGCCGAGCAACTGTGCACGCTGGTGCCCTCGATCGAACAGGTGCGCCTGGTCTCGTCCGGCACCGAAGCGACCATGAGCGCGCTGCGCCTGGCGCGCGGCGCCACCGGCCGCGACAAGATCGTCAAGTTCGAAGGCTGCTACCACGGCCACGCCGATTCGCTGCTGGTGAAAGCCGGCTCCGGCCTGCTGACCTTCGGCAATCCGACCTCGGCCGGCGTGCCGGAAGATTTTGTGAAGCACACCCTGGTGCTCGACTATAACAACGTGCCCCAGCTGGAAGACGCCTTCGCCTCGATGGGCGACAGCATCGCCTGCGTGATCGTGGAACCGGTGGCCGGCAACATGAACCTGATCCGCGCCACGCCGCAATTCCTGCAGCGCATGCGCGAACTGTGTACCGAACACGGCGCCGTCCTGATTTTCGACGAAGTCATGTCGGGCTTTCGCGTCGGCCTCGGCGGCGCCCAGGAAATGTACGGCATCACGCCCGACCTCACCGCCCTCGGCAAAGTCATCGGCGGCGGCTTGCCGGTGGCGGCCTTCGGCGGCAAGACCGAACTGATGCAGAAAATGGCGCCGATCGGCCCGGTCTACCAGGCCGGCACGCTGTCGGGCAATCCGGTGGCCGTGGCCGCCGGGATGACGACCTTGAAGCTGCTGCAGGCGCCGGGCTTCTACGAGCAACTCACGGCCACCGGCGAAAAACTGGTGAAAGGCCTGACCGAAGCGGCGCACGAAGCCGGCATCGTCTTCTGCGGCGACGCGGTCGGCGGCATGTTCGGAATGTACTTCAGCGAACAGATCCCACAGTCCTACAGTGAGATGATGGCCGGAGACAAGACGCGCTTCAACGCCTTTTTCCACGGCATGCTCGAGGAAGGCGTGTACTTTGCGCCGGCGATGTTCGAAGCGGGGTTCGTGTCCGCTGCGCATGACGATGCGGTCATCGCGGAAACGGTGGCGGCTGCCCGCAAGGTCTTCGCGCGCCTGGCCTGATGGATTGAAACGCTCCTTGTCGGGACCCGCATGCGGGTCGCCCGCCCCCACCCGACAGGAGCCGCATGAAACTGTTCCAACGCCTGACCGACAACGCCACCCTGAAATCGCTCGGCCCCGGCCTGATCACCGGCGCGGCCGACGACGATCCTTCCGGCATCGCCACCTATTCCCAGGCCGGCGCCCAATTCGGCTTCAATACCCTGTGGACGCTGGTGCTGACCTATCCCTTCATGGTCGGCATCCAGCTGGTGTCGGCGCGCATCGGCCGCGTCACCGGGCTCGGGCTGGCCGGAAACATCCGGCGCGCCTATCCGATCTGGCTGCTCTACACGCTGGTACTGCTGCTGCTGGTGGCGAACATCGTGAATATTTCGGCCGACATCGCCGCCATGGGCGAAGCGGCGCGCATGGTGGCCGGCGCCGGCTCGGCCCACCTGTATTCCTTCGCCTTCGGCATGCTCTGCCTGGGGCTGCAGCTGGTGCTGCCCTACACCCGTTACGTGCGCTACCTGAAATGGCTGACGCTGGGTTTGCTCGCCTATGTCGCCACCGGTTTCGCCGTCCGGATTCCCTGGGGCGAGGTGCTGGCGCGCACGGCGCTGCCCCATTTTGAATTCACCAGGCAATCCGTGGCCATCATCGTCGCCGTCTTCGGCACCACCATCAGCCCCTACCTGTTCTTCTGGCAGGCCTCGCAGGAAGTCGAGGAAATCCGCGCCGACGGCGAGACCCACGCCCTGCGCATGGCGGCCAAAGAGGCGCCCGAGCAACTGGCGCGCATCAAGCGCGACACCGTCATCGGCATGGGCTTTTCGAACACCGTGGCCTATTTCATCATGCTGACGGCCGCCGTTACCCTGGGTGCGGCGGGCGTGACGAATATCTCCACCTCGGCCCAGGCGGCCGAAGCGCTGCGCCCGATCGCCGGCGATTTCGCCTTCTGGCTGTTTGCGCTGGGTATAGTCGGCACCGGCATGCTGGCCGTGCCGGTGCTGGCCGGTTCGGCCGCGTATGCCGTGACCGAGAGCTTCGGCTGGCGCAACGGGCTCGAACTGAAGGTGCAGCAGGCGCGCAAATTCTACGGCATCATCGTGCTGGCGACCCTGGGCGGCATGCTGCTCGACTACGCGCCGATCGACCCGATCGAGGCGCTGGTGCTGTCGGCCCAGATCAATGGCGTGATCGCGGTGCCTATCATGGCGATCATGATGCTGCTGGCCCAGAACCGCAAGATCATGGGACAGTACACGCTCTCGACCCGGCACCGGGTGCTGGGCTGGTGCGGCGTGGGCATCATGGCGGCGGCCGTGGCGGCGCTGTTCGCCACGCTCTAGTTTCAAGCGGAAAGTCATCTTCTCCCGCGCTTAAGGCAGAGCAAACGCGCGGCGCCGCGGCGCGCGGCGCGCACGGCACCCTGTGCCATCATGGATCCCACATCGCTTCATACCGGCCATGGCACGACTACGACGCTCCCCTCCCGGCGCGCCCCGTTCGCGGGTGCCGCGCTCCCAGCCGCCGCCGCCCCAGGGCGCATCGGCGCTGGTCACGCCGGCGCTGCTGCGCGCGGCCGACGCGTCCAATCCGGACAGCTATTACGCCGCCATGGTCGACGCCCTGAACGATTACGCGCGGCGCTACCAGGTCGACACGCCGCTGCGCCTGGCCCATTTCCTGTCCCAGATCGGGCACGAGAGCGGCTTGCGCGCGCGCGAGGAAAACGGCCATTACACGGCGCCGCGCATGCGTGAAATCTTCGGCTGCCGCGGTGGACGCGCCCAGTACGAACGCGCCAGCGACGATTGCCGGCTCGGGCCGGACGGCCAGTCGGGGCGCCTGCGGCCCAAGCTCTGGCTGGAGGCGGCCAGCTATGCCGGCCAGCCCGAGCGCTTGCTGTCCTACGTGTATGCGAACCGTCTGGGCAATGGCGACGAAGCCTCGGGCGACGGCTACCGCTACCGTGGGCGCGGCCTGATCCAGCTGACCGGCAAGGACAATTACGCCGCCTTCACGCAGGCGCACAATGCGCGCACGCCACTCGATCCGCAGGATTTCGTGGCGCGGCCCGATCTGCTCATGAGCGAACTCAACTACGCCATCGAATCGGCTTTCTATTACTGGGATGCGCGTACAGTCAATGCGCTTGCCGACCTGGACGACCTGGAGCAAGTCACCCGCGCTGTCAATGGCGGCCTGAACGGATTGGAAGATCGCGGAGCACGCCTTGCGAGCATTAAACAAGTCCTGGGTATCTAGATGGGCCGTCGCCGCGGCCTGCTGTGGCGCCGGCCATGCGCAGGCCGCCTCGCTGTGCGCGCCCAACGAGCCGGTGGTCTTCGCCTGCCATGTGGGTGCCAAGATCGTCTCGCTGTGCCGCCCGGCGGGCGACCGCGGCATGCTGAGTTACCGTTTCGGCGGAATCGAACACATCGACATGCATTACCCCGACCCGGGGCGCCAGGCCAGCGCCGCGTTCACCGTGAAATCGGCGCCGCTGATCGGCGGCGGCGAAACCACGGTCGCCTTCCAGCGCGGCGCCTATACCTATACCGTCTACAGCAAGGTGGCGCGCGGCGAGGACGGCGACATGCCGGAATTCGAGGATGGGGTGATCGTGTCGCGCCGCGGCAAGGTGCTCAGCCGGATGCGCTGCGAGGATGGGGGCGAAGGATTTCGCGAGCCGGTGAGCGCGATGGCGGTGAAATAAAATTTCATCCCAAGCGTCAGGATGAAATTTTATTTCGCCAGTCCAGTGCCATCAAGCCAGGTTCAGCCAGCCGCGCTTCTTGAAATACCAGAGCGGCGCAATCGCGGTCGCGATCATCAGGCCGAGCGCGAACGGGTAGCCGTAGGCCCAGTCCAGCTCGGGGAACCATTTATGGAAGTTCATGCCGTAGATACTGGCGATCAGGGTCGGCGGCAGGAAGATGACCGACGCCACCGAGAACATCTTGATGATCTTGTTCTGGTTAATGTTAATGAAACCGACGGTGGCATCCATCAGGAAGTTCACCTTATCGAACAGGAAGGAGGTGTGGCCGTCGAGCGATTCGATGTCGCGCAGGATCTGGCGCGCCTCGTCGAACTGTTCCGAGTTCAGCAGCCGGCCGCGCATCAGGAAGCTGACCGCGCGCCGCGTATCCATCATGTTGCGGCGGATACGGCCGTTCAAGTCTTCCTCGTGCGCGATCGCGTTCAGCGCGGCGGCCGCGTCCTGGTCGGTAAATTCTTTCTGCAGCACGCGCGTGCTGACTTCTTCCAGCGCCTCGTAGATGCCCTCGAGCGCGTCGGCCGAGTATTCGGCGTCGGTCGCATACAGGTCGAGCAGCACGTCCATGTAGTCGGCGATCGAACCGGGACGCGAACGGGCGCGCATGCGCACCAGGCGAAACACGGGCAAATCGTCGGAATGGACCGAGAACAGGCGCTTGCCCGACAGGATGAAAGCGACCGTGACCACGCGCGACGGTCCGTCTTCTTCTTCGAGCAGGAAATCGGTGCGCAGGTGCAGGTCGCCGTTTTCGGCTTCGTAATAACGGGCCGAGGCTTCGATGTCCGATACTTCGTCTTCACCCGGCAAGGTGACGCCGTAAATCGCCTTGACCCACGCGCGTTCGTCGTCATCCGGATCGGTCAGGTCGACCCAGACAGGCGTGGCGTTTTCCAGGTCGGCGCGCGTGGCGATGGGAACCTGGTTCAGTCGGCCATTTTGTAGGACAAATACGTTGATCATGCGTTTTCTCGGCCGGAATCAAAACTGACGCAAGTGTACTCGTTAGCCCCGTGCGCGGCCACCCCCGAAACGCCACTTTCGCCCGGCGTTCAGCAGTTTTTAAGGAACTTCCGCCGATGCCATGCGGCGCTGGATCAGGACCGTGCGTTTCACCAGATAATTCGTCGCCCGATGGCGGTCGTAATAGCGCGGATTGGGCAGCATGACCGCCAGGCGCGCGGCCTGGAATGGCGCCAGATTGGCCGCCGGCGTACGGAAGTAATAGCGCGCCGCCGCTTCGGCGCCGAACACGCCGCGCCCGAATTCGACCACGTTCAAATAAACCTCGAGAATGCGGCGCTTGCCCATCACCGTTTCGAGCATGAAGGCGATGATCATCTCCTGCCCCTTGCGCAGATAGCTGCGCGAACCCGACAGGAACAGGTTCTTCGCCAGTTGCTGGGTAATGGTGGAACCGCCGCCCACCACCTTGTGCTTGCGATTATTCCGGTCGTAGGCGCGTTCCAGCGCATCGAAATCGACGCCCGGATGCTCGGCGAAATTCGCGTCTTCCGAGGCGACCACCGCGCGTTTCAGGTTATTCGAAATACGCTCATACGGCACCCACTGGTGCTTCAAGCTGGCATTCGGGTTTTTTTCGCGCAGCTCGGATAACTGCTGGCGCATGAAACTGGTCGAACTCGGATTGAAATAAACAAACCAGCACACTTGTACAAAGAAATACAGCTGGATCAGCAAAAAGGCCAGGAGCGGCCCCAGGAAAATCCATTTGATCCAGCGCCTGCCGCTGTTCGCCGTCCCCGTTCCATTGCCTCGTTTTGCCATGTATTGTTGTTATGGTCGCAGTTGATTGAAAATGGCGCGCGTGTCCGGCCGCAGGCCGCGCCAGACCAGGAAGGCTTCTGCCGCCTGCTCTACCAGCATGCCGAGGCCGTCGCGCGTGGCGGCGCCCTGCCCCGCCGCGAACAGCATGAAGGGCGACGGCGCGCTGGCGTACATCATATCCAAAGCCAGTGTCCCTGGGGCAAAAGCGGAGGCCGGCACCGGCGGCATCTCGGCCGCCAGGCTGCTCGCCGTGGCGTTGATGACAATATCGTAGGGTCCCGCGATCTCGTCGACACCGCAGGCGCGCACCGGCACGCCGTGGCCGCCGAACTGCGTGGCCAGGCTGTCGGCGCTGGCGCGGGTGCGGTTCGCCACCAGGATCGCTTGCGGCCGTTCTTCGATGAAGGGCAGCATGACGCCGCGCGCCGCGCCGCCCGCCCCCAACAGCAGGATGGTCTTGCCGGCCAGCGCCAGTCCGGCATTCTTGACGATGTCGGCCACCAGGCCGGGGCCGTCGGTGTTGTCGCCGAGGATCTCGCCGTCCTCGAACCGCAGGGTATTCACGGCGCCCGCCGCGCGCGCGCGTTCGGTCAGCCGGGTGGCGAGCGTGGCCGCCTCGATCTTGAAGGGCACGGTGACATTCGCGCCTTTGTACCCCTGCTCGACCAGGGTGCGCACCAGTTCGGCGAAGCCATCCTTCGGCGCCAGGCAGCGCTCGTAACTGATGTCGTGTCCGGTTTGCGCGGCAAAGGCCGCGTGGATCTGGGGCGACTTGCTGTGGGCGATCGGATTGCCGATCACGCAGTACCGGTCGGTCATGCCTTCTCCTGGAGTTCGGCCTTCACTTTTTCCTCGCGCGTGAACGTGAAGCGCGTGATCACGATCCACAAATCATCCTTGCCGGCCGTACGCATGTTTTGCGGGAAGCTGCCGAAGGGCGCGGCGCGGCGCACGATCTCGAGCGCGGCCTTGTCGAGCGCCGGATTGCCCGACGAGCGTTCGATGCGCGGCCCGCCCTCTTTCTGGTACAGGCTGCCGTCCTGGAACACGGGAATCGAGATCACCAGTTCGCCGTACAGTTTCTTGCCGTTTTGCTGGGGGAAATTCAGCGTGCCGACCTCTTCCACCTGCTTTTGCATCGCCTTGTAGTACAGCGCATAGCCGACCTGGCGCGTGCTCGGGGAAATGTGGGTGCGTTTCGGGCGCTTGTTCTGGTCCTCGATGGTCTGCGTGATCTCGGCCGTCATGCGCGCGATCTGGCGCGTGGTGTCGACCTCGTCGGTGCCGGTCCGGGTCGGGTCCGGCTTGTCCTTGTCGGTGACGGGCGCGGCTTTGAAGGCGGCATTCTTCGCCTGGGTCAGCACGTTCAGCTGCAATTGCTCGAGTTCGACGATGCGCTTTTGCAAGGCCTTGATGCTGTCGCCATTCTCGTTCTTGCGCAGGTCGGGCAAGGGCGATTTGGAACGCCCCGCATCAAGCATGCCGCCGCCTTCCAGGTTGGCCTGGGCCAGCGCCTCGGCCTTGGTCGGCGCCTTCGCGTGTTTCGCGTTGACAAGGATGACTTCCAGCCCCGGATCGGCCGGCTCGAAGCGCAAGGCATCGGGCGCCGCGAAACGAATGGCGAGCAGGACCGCATGCGCCGCCACCGAAGCGGCCAGGGCAATCATGAGGGGACGGTTTTCTCGGGAATACTTCACGCGGGCGGCCGGACGGCTGTTGAATCTGGGAATCCACGCATTCTACCGTGCGCAGCGGCGGCGTGGGATGTCGATACGGCGTGGGTGGCAGCGCGGCAACATCGTCACCGCGCGGCCCATGCAAGGCTTACGACTGCGCCGGTGCGGGATCGTCGGTGCTGACCACCGCCACCACACCTTCGGCTTCGACCACTTCCTCGACCGCCGCCTCGCCCGTATCGCCGACATCGCCTGTATCGCCCTCTTCTTCTTCCTGGGCCAGTTCCGCGCCCGGCGCGGCCAGCACTTCGAGCAGGCGCGCTTCGAGCGACAAATCGACCTCGTCCCAGCGCACGATGTCCAGGCGCACCGGCGTGCCGCGCGCCACCGGCGGAATCCCGGCCAGGCGGATCACCAGCGGCACGTCGGACAGGCGCAACACGTCCTCTTTCAGCACGACGGCGTCGACCTGCTTGACGCCTTCCTGCCCCAGCCAGCGCAGGCACCAGTAACGTTCCATGGTCTGCTGGAAATCGTTGTAGGCGGCGTAGGCGGCATCAAACGCCGAGACGATCGAGAACAGCGTCGCGTCGCGCGGCTTGAAAGGGGCGACCAGCGGCGCCGTCACGCCGTGCTCGGCGCAGGCGATGATTTGCCACTGGTTCACCAGGTCCGTGTAGCGGCGCAGCGGAGACGTGCTCCAGGCATATTGATCGACCCCGAGACCCTGGTGCGGTGCGGCGTGCGTGACCATGCGTACCTGCATTTTGGCCGCCCAGCCGGCGCCGCTGCCGGCGCCCTGCGAGCGGTAGATGCCCGGCACGCCGGAATCGTGCAGCAGCTTGCCCCAGGTGCTGTTCGCGAAAATCATCAGCTCAGCAACGATCTTGTCCAGCGGCGCGCCGCGCTTGCGGCGCACGATCGAGACCACGTCGTCGTCGACATAGAAATTGAAGTCGACGCGGTTGCCCTGCTCCGGCTTGAGGCCGAAGGCTTCGCGCTTGAGCATGCGCCCGGCTTCCAGCTTCAAGGCCCATTTCCACAGCAGGCCGAGCTCGGCCTTGTGCGGATACTCGCCTGCGCCGCTTGCCAGCGTTTCCTCGTTGACCAGGGCGTCGAGGTCGTTGTGGCGCAGGTTGCTTTGAATCGGCACCAGCTCGGCGCGGGTCGTGGTCGAGATGGTCGACCAGTCTTCCGGGTTCAGGACGGCGTACAGCGACAGCGCCGGGCAAGTCGTGCCTTCGGCCAGCGTGAAGGCGTTGACGACTTCGTCCGGCAGCATCGTGATCTTGTCGCCAGGCATATACACGGTCGACATGCGGCTGCGCGCGATCTTGTCGATCTCGTCGTCCGGCTTGATGGCCAGGCCCGGCGCGGCGATGTGGATGCCGACGCGCACGGTGCCATCGGCAAGATGCTCGACCGAGAAGGCATCGTCGATCTCGGTGGTGGTCACGTCGTCGATCGAGAAGGCCGCCACCTTCGCCAGCGGCAGCGCGGTTGGCGCGCTCGGCACGGCGACCGGCGCGAAACCGGCGCCGCGCGGGAAATTCTCAAACAGGAAACGTCCCATGTGCAAGTCTTTAGGCGATGCGATGCCCTTGGTGGACAGCATCAGGCGCGGCGCCGTGGTTTGCAACTCGTCGGCGGCCGCTTCCAGGGCCTTGTATTCGATCGTGTTCTTGTCCGGCTTGAACAGCAGTTGCGCGACCATCGGCTGCATCGAGGCCGGCAGCGTGCCCGCCTTGAGTTCCTCGACATAGCCGGCCTGGATCAAGGCCTGCTGCTTTTTCTTTTCGATGCCGGCCTGGGCCGCGCGGAGCGACTGCTCGGGCGCGGCCTTGTAGCGTCCGCGCCCTTTCTTGTAGAAAAAGATCGGGGCGTTATGCAGCGCCAGCACCAGGCCCGCCGCTTCGGCCGGCAAGGGAGCGTGGCCGAAATACTCGGCGCCCAGTTCGGCAAAGCCGAATTCTTCCTGGCCTGCCACTTCCCACAGGAAGTCGAGGTCGACTTCGGCGGCGATGCGCTTGGCATCCTCGAGCAGCACTTCGGGCGCCGGCTTTTCGTATTGCAGCAGGACGTCCTTGACTTTGACCTTGCTGCGTTTTCCGCTGGCCAGTTCCACCTGATAGGCTTCGCCGGCCGTGGACAGCACGGTGCCGACCTTGAAGTCGCCCGATTCTTCGAAAAATAGATTCATTTCAGTTCGCGTTCTTTGTTGTTGCCCGCCAGATTAAGTACCGCCGGCAAGAATACCTCGGTGACCATCAGCAAGCCTTGATGACGACGGTAGACACAGCGCCGCGCATGGAAAACATGTCCGTTCATTTCTTGCTGTGCCCGCTCACCCAGTGCCGCACGTACACGCGCCAGCAACGGGTGGCTGCCCTGGAGCCGGGCAAATTCGAGTGGCCCGCGCGTGACCAGCGGGTCATAAAACAGGGTGGTGCCGAGCGAGCGTTCGCCCAGCGCCGAAAACAGTGGCCAGTCGCTCGCCGTGGCCGACATCGGCACGACGGTGTGGCCGAACACCACCGGCACGCCGTCGCAGCACAGCAATACTTCGCGTTCCCAGACGCGCTCGCGGCGCGGCAGCCCGATCGAGGCCGCCTCCTCGCGCGTGCACAGGGCAGCTTTCTGGTGCAGGCGGCGGACGCGAAAATTCGCGCTGTGCGCCACCAGGCGCGCCGTCAGCGAACCCTTGCTTGCCAGCCAGGCGCGCATGGCGGGATCGGCGCCGACGGCGCCCGCCTCCCGATGCCACTTGGCCAGGCGCCGCGACTGTCCCCTCACCGGGCCGCGCCCGCCTGTTGCGTCGCCGGCCAGTTCACGTCAGGCTGGCAAAACGCCAGCACCTCGTCCACGTACTGCGGGTATTCGGAAATCGCATGGTCGCTGCCTTCGATCACGTGCTGGCGCGCGCCGGCGTAGTGGGCCACCATGTCGCGGTAGTCCAGCACTTCATCGCCCGTCGCGGCAAGCAGGAAATAGCGCTCCGGCTGGGTAATGCGCGCCACTTTCAGTGCGGCCAGTTCGTCGATGTAGTCGCGGCGGAACTCGAACGGCTCGTCCGAATGCCAGTTCGTGGTCACGCCGACGTGTTGCTCCAGGTTTTTCAGGGGGTCGACCGCGGGATTGAGCACGACCGCGCGCACTTTCAAGCGCTCGGCCAGCCAGGTGGCGTAGAAGCCGCCCAGCGAGGAGCCGACGATGGCCAGGTTGTGCGGCGCATGGCGCTCGGCCAGCAGCAGGGCCAGTTCCATCGCCGCTGTCGGCGAGGCCGGCAGTTGCGGGCAGATCAGGTCGCCGGCACGCCCGGCGGCCGTCATGCGCTCCTGCATCACGCGGGCCTTGAAGGACCGCGGAGAAGAACGAAAGCCGTGCAGGTACAGGATCATTTGCCAAGCGCCTCGAGCAGCTTCTGGTGCACGCCGCCAAAGCCGCCGTTGCTCATCACGAGGATATGGTCGCCCGGCTGGGCCGCCTGCACGATGGCTTGCACCATGTAGTCGATCTGGTCGAAGCTGTGCGCGATCGTGCCCAGCGGTTTCAAGGCGTCGGCCAGCGACCAGCCCAGCGCCTGCTGGCTGCCGAAGCCGAACACCAGGTCCGCGTCTTTCAGGCTGCCCGGCAGCGCGTCCTTCATGGCGCCCAGTTTCATCGTGTTCGAGCGCGGTTCCAGCACGGCCAGGATGCGGCCCTTGGCGCCGATCTTCTGGTGCAGGCCGGCGACGGTGGTGGCGATCGCGGTCGGGTGGTGCGCGAAATCGTCGTACACGGTGATGTCATTGACCACGCCGCGCACTTCCATGCGCCGCTTGACGCTCTGGAAGCGCGACAGCGATTCGACGGCTTGCGCCACCGGCACGCCGACGTGGCGCGCGGCGGCGATCGCGGCCAGCGCGTTCGAGCGGTTGTGCTTGCCGGTCAGGTCCCAGTGGACCGTGCCCTGGTTCTCGTTGTTAAAAATAACGTCGAAGCTGGAGCCGCCCGGATGCTCGACCATCGCCCAGTCGACGCCGTCGCTGACGCCGAAGGTTTCCTTCTCGCTCCAGCAGCCGCGCTTGAGCACGCGCGCCAGCGAGGCTTCGTCGCCGTTCACGACCAGGCGGCCCACGCCCGGCACGGTGCGCACCAGGTGGTGGAACTGGGTCTCGATGGCGCCGATGTCCGGGAAGATATCCGCGTGGTCGAATTCGAGGTTGTTCAGCACGGCCGTTTTCGCGTGGTAGTGCACGAACTTGCTGCGCTTATCAAAAAAGGCGGTGTCGTATTCGTCCGCTTCGATCACGAAGAAATCGGAATCGGTCGCCCCCGACAGGCGCGCCGAGATACCGAAGTTCATCGGCACGCCGCCGATCAGGAAGCCGGGCGCGTAGCCCGCGTCTTCCAGCACCCAGGCCAGCATCGACGAGGTCGTGGTCTTGCCGTGCGTACCGGCCACGGCCAAGACCCATTTTTCGCGCAAAATATGTTCGCCGATCCACTGCGGGCCGGAGGTGTAAGGCAAGCCGCGGTTCAGGATTTCCTCGATCAGCGGATTACCGCGCGTCATCACGTTTCCGACGACATACAGGTCGGGATTGAGCGACACCTGCTCCGGGCCATAGCCCTGGATCAGTTCGATGCCCTGGGCCTCGAGCTGGGTACTCATCGGGGGATAGACGTTGGCGTCGCAACCGGTAACGCGGTGGCCGGCTTCTTTCGCCAGGACTGCCAGGCCGCCCATGAAGGTGCCGCAAATGCCGAGGATGTGAATGTGCATGATCGAGTGGAAGAAAGCGAATACGCGATTCTACCCGACGCGATGCCGTTTACCGTTCAAGAGTATGATCGGGGGCATGATGCCTACCCAGAATTATGATCTCCAACAGTTGCGTGCGCAGATCGCCGCGACGGCTGCGCGCATGATCGCGCAGGATGGTGCCGACTATGCGACGGCGCGCAAGAAAGCGGCGCGCCAGGTACTCGGCGTGGACCAGCTTCAGCCTAATTTAATGCCGGACAATGCCGAGATCGAAGAGGAAGTGCGCCGCTATCTCGCCCTGTTCGGCGGCGCCGCCCAGGCCGAGCGCCTGCGGGCCTTGCGCACCACGGCCTTGCAGGTGATGGATGCGCTGGCCGAATTCCGGCCCCACCTGACCGGCGCCGTGCTCAATGGCACGGCCGGCGAACACGACGACATCCACTTGCAATTGTTTGCCGACAGCGCCAAGGAAGTCGAGATTTTCCTCCTGAACCGCAACGTCACCATCGATATCTCGGAAACCCCGCATTTCAAGGGCGCGCGCCACGATCCGGTTGAAACGGTGAGCTTCCTGTGGCATAAGGAAGCGGTGCATGCCGAGTTGTATGATTTTCATGATTTGCGCGGCGCACTCAAACCACGGGCCGATGGCCGTCCGCAGCGTGTCGACGCGGCGGGCCTGCGTGCCCTGATGACAACCGAGAATTCCCTGGAACAAGACGAATGAAGAAAAACAAGAAGCTGGCCGTCGTTGCGGCCGTCGCGGTGGTTTTTTGCGCCCTTGGCGTGGTGTTCGGCAGCAAGACCAAGCAGGCGGCGCCGCTGACGACCACCATCGCCCCCAGCGCCGGGGCCGCCCACAGCGCCACCACTAATCTATATGCGCAATCGCTGAACGACTTGTCCGGCAAGCCGCAGGCCTTGAGCCAGTGGAAAGGCAAACCCTTACTGGTCAACTTCTGGGCCACCTGGTGCGGCCCCTGCGTGCAGGAAATGCCGGAACTGTCGCACCTTGCCGATGAAGAAGCCGGCAAGCGCTTCAACGTGATCGGGGTCGGCATCGATGCGCCGACCGCCATGAGCGAGTTCGCCACCAAGCACAACATCAAGTACCCGCTGTATGTGGGCGGCATGGGCGGCACGGACATCGCGCGCGCCTTCGGCAATGCGAATGGCGGCCTGCCCTTCACGGTGCTCATCGGCGCCGATGGCCAGGTGCGCAAGACCTATCTCGGCAAGTTGAAATTCGACGAGTTGAAGGCCGATCTGGCGCGACTCTAGGGCGCACGCACGGTCGTTCTTTTTCGACGGCCGCGCGCTCCGCCTTTATCCTCAGAGAATTTTATCGCTTGCCAATAGCTGACGTTAGCGGCAAAATGCGACACTTTCGAGCATAGACTCTAGAATTAAATGGCGAAAAAGCTACTGCTGCTCAACGGTCCCAATTTGAATTTGCTGGGCACCCGTGAGCCTGCGGTGTATGGCGCGGCAACGCTGGCCGACATCGAAAGCGCATCAAAGGCCCAGGCCGCTGCTGCGGGCGGGTCGCTTTCCTGCTTTCAGAGCAACCATGAAGGTGCGCTGATCGACCGTATCCATGCCGCCCGTAACGAAGGCGTGGACGCGATCGTCATCAATCCTGGCGGGCTGACCCACACCAGCGTGGCCTTGCGCGATGCGCTGGCGGCGGTGGCGATTCCGTTCATTGAGGTCCATATCTCAAATATTTATCAGCGCGAAGAATTCCGCCACCATTCCTACCTGTCGGCACTGGCCCGCGGCACTATTTGCGGGCTCGGCATTGACGGGTATCGGTTTGCCATCGACTTCGCTCTTAAATAGCGTTAATCTCAAGTAACTTCATGCATCATCCTCGGCTGCGCCGCTTTTTCGCGCGCTGTTTTACTCTCTTACTATCAAAATAATTCCAAGGGGTTTCACATGGATCTACGTAAACTCAAGACTTTGATCGACCTCGTCGCCGAATCGGACATCGCTGAACTCGAAGTGACCGAAGGCGAAAGCAAGGTCCGCATCGTCAAGTCGTCTGCCACGCCCCAGGGCCAGATGATGATGATGCCGACCGGCATGCAGCAGTACTCGGCGCCCGCCCCTGCCGCCGCCCCTGCGCCCGCCGCTCCCGCGGCGCCTGCCGTTGCTGTCGAGACCGGTCATGTCGTGAAGTCGCCGATGGTCGGCACCTTCTACCGTTCGTCCTCGCCGGGCGCCGCCGCCTTCGTCGAAGTCGGCAGCAACATCAAGGAAGGCGACACCCTCTGCATCATCGAGGCGATGAAGCTCTTGAACGAAATCGATGCCGACGTGTCGGGTGTCGTCACCAAGGTCCTGGTGGAAAATGGCCAGCCGGTCGAATTCGGCCAGCCGCTGTTCGTGATCGGCTAAGGCGAGCTATCCTTCCGGCCGAGGTGTCTTCCCGGCCGCATGATCCCGAACCCAGGCCGGCGCACGACGCCGGCTCTCTCACACACGAAGCTAACCATGTTTGAAAAAATTCTTATCGCCAATCGTGGTGAAATCGCACTGCGTATCCAGCGTGCGTGCCGCGAAATGGGCATCAAGACGGTGGTCGTTCACTCGGAAGCCGACAAGGACGCCAAGTATGTGAAGCTGGCCGACGAGTCGGTCTGCATCGGCCCGGCCGCGTCCGCGCTGAGCTATCTGAACATGCCGGCCATCATCAGCGCCGCCGAAGTGACGGACGCCGAAGCGATTCACCCAGGCTACGGCTTCCTGTCGGAAAACGCCGACTTCGCCGAGCGCGTGGAAAAATCGGGCTTCGTCTTCATCGGCCCGCGTTCCGACTCGATCCGTTTGATGGGCGACAAGGTCTCGGCCAAGCAAGCGATGATCCGCGCCGGCGTGCCTTGCGTGCCGGGCTCGGAAGGCGCACTGCCGGACGACCCGAAAGCCATCATCCAGACCGCCCGCAAAATCGGCTATCCGGTCATCATCAAGGCGGCCGGCGGTGGCGGCGGACGCGGCATGCGCGTGGTCCACACCGAAGCGGCCCTGTTGAATGCCGTGGCGATGACCAAGACCGAAGCCGGCAGCGCCTTCGGCAATCCTGAAGTGTATATGGAGAAGTACCTGGAAAATCCACGCCACGTGGAAATCCAGATCCTGGCCGACGAACACAAGAATGCCGTCTGGCTCGGCGAACGCGACTGCTCGATGCAGCGCCGCCACCAGAAGGTGATCGAGGAAGCGCCGGCACCGGGCATCCCGCGCAAGCTGATCGAAAAGATCGGCGACCGCTGCGCCGAAGCCTGCCGCAAGATCGGCTACCGTGGCGCCGGTACTTTCGAATTCCTGTACGAAAACGGCGAGTTCTATTTCATCGAAATGAACACCCGCGTGCAGGTCGAACACCCGGTCACCGAAATGATCACCGGCATCGACATCGTGCAGGAACAGATCCGTATCGCCTGCGGCGAGAAGCTGCGCTTCAAGCAGCGCGACATCATGCTGGCCGGCCACGCGATCGAATGCCGCATCAACGCCGAAGACCCGTTCAAGTTCACGCCGTCGCCGGGCCGCATCACCAGCTGGCATCCGCCGGGCGGCCCTGGCATCCGTGTCGATTCGCACTCGTATGCGGGCTACTATGTGCCACCTCATTACGACTCGATGATCGGCAAGGTAATTTCCTACGGTGCTACTCGGGAGCAAGCAATTCGCCGCATGCAAATTGCGCTCTCGGAAATGGTGGTCGAAGGTATCCTCACCAACATCCAGCTGCACCGCGAACTGATGGTCGACGCCCGCTTCATCGAAGGCGGCACCAACATCCATTACCTGGAGCAGAAGCTGGCCAATCGCCCTGACACGAAGGTGGTCGTGTCGCTTGATCCCAAGGCTGACGCATGAGCTGGACCGAAGTCATCATCGAAATCGCACGCGAGCACGCCGAAGCCCTGTCGGACGCGCTGATGGAAGCGGGCGCGCTGTCGGTGTCGGTGGAAGACGCCGACGAAGGCACCGACCAGGAAAAGCCGCTGTTCGGCGAACCCGGCATGGAGCCGACCGAGGCCGCCTGGGACCACAGCCGCGTCGTGGCGCTGACCGATGTCGATGCCGACCAGGCCGCCATCATCGCCGAAGCCGCCGCCGCCATCGGCCTGACGCAAGCGCCGGCATTCACCACGCGCGACGTGGCCGATGCCGACTGGGTGCGCCTGACGCAATCGCAGTTCGAGCCGATCCATATCGGCACGAATATCTGGGTCGTGCCGAGCTGGCACGAGGCGCCCGATCCGGACGGCTTGATCCTGGAACTCGATCCCGGTCTCGCCTTCGGCACCGGCAGCCATCCGACCACGCGCCTGTGCATGGAGTGGCTCGAGGCCCATCCGGCGCCAGGCAAATCGGTGCTCGACTACGGCTGCGGTTCCGGCATCCTGGCGATGGTCGCCAAGAAGCTCGGCGCCGATGACGTCACCGGGGTCGACATCGACCCGCAGGCGATCGAATCGGCGCGCGCCAACGCCGTGCGCAACCACTGCGACATCACTTTCTATGTGCCGAACGACCTGGCCGTGTCGACCAACGAACGCCATGCCACCGGCAAGTTCGATATCGTGGTCGCCAACATCCTGTCGAGCCCATTGAAGGTGATGGCGCCGATGCTGTCGGGACGCGTGGCCGCCGGTGGTTCGCTGGTGCTGTCGGGCGTGCTCGCGCGCCAGGCCGAGGAAGTGGCCGCCGCCTACGCACCTTTCATCAAGCTGGGCGTCTGGGCCGAGCAGGACGGCTGGGTTGCCCTTCACGGGACGCTGGGCCAGGACACCGCACCGGCCGCGCGCTCCGCAACGAACGCCTAAGGAGTCCGGCATGGCGCTTGCCACTCAATGCCCCCACTGCGGCACGATGTTCCGGGTCGCCTCGGACCAGCTCAAGCTGCGTGGGGGCATTGTGCGTTGCGGCTCCTGCCAGGAGATCTTCGACGGCAGCGCGACGCTGGTCGATCTCGACGCACCGCCGGTGGCGGTGCAATCCGAAGTGGCGGCCAAACCTGAGGCCGCGCCCCTAGCACCTGCAGTACCCGAAGCACCGGCCGAGCCGGAACCGGACACCGCGCCCGTTATCCCCCCCGTACCCGAGGACGAGCCGCTGGCACCGCTCGAGATGCCGGTCGAGCTGCCGAATTTCGAGGACCAGCCGGTCTACACGCTCGACTTCGACCATACCTTCGATCCGTTCGGGATTCTGCCGAAGGTCGACGCACCCGACGACGCCGCGCCTGAAGCCGAGGCGCCTGTGCCGGCCGTGCAGCCGGTGCAGCCGGTGCAGCCGCCGTGGTCGCAGTTGCTGAAGAACCCGGAGCCTGCATCCGTACCGCAAGCGCAAGGCGTCGGCCGCATCGAAACCGCCTTCGGCCTGCCGGTCGACGAAGAACTGGTGGCCATCCCCCTGCCCGGCCATGAGCCGGAGCTGGAGCTGGAGCCGGAACTGGCACCTGAACCCGAACCGGCCGCCGAGATCCCGGCACCCGCCAAAGCACCGGCCGCCGATGCGCCGCCGCTGCTGAGGCACGAGTCGCCCCCCAGCACGGTCAGCCACCCGACCGCAGCGCATGTGCCGCCGGTGGCCCGCACGCCGGCCGCCAAGCGCGCCGACAAGGCCGCGGCGCGCCGTTCGAAACTCACCCCCACCCGCATCGAAGCGCAGCCGAAACTGCGCGCCGCCGAGATCGACGAGCCCGAGTTCGTCAAGCGCGGACGCGCGCAGGAACAGAACGGCCGCGTGCGCAAGATCGCACTCGTCGCCGGTGCCATCGCGCTGCTGGTGCTCCTGTTCGCCCAAGGCACGCTGACCTTCCGCAACGCGCTCGCGGCCCGCTTCCCGGCCGCGAAACCGGCGCTGGTGTCGAGCTGCGCGGTGTTCGGCTGCCGCGTCGAGCTGCCGGCGCAGGCCGACAACCTCGCCATCGAAACGGGCGAGCTGACCACGCTCGGCGGCGGCGCCTATTCGTTCACGACCGAACTGCGCAACACGGGCGCCACCGCCCAGGCCTGGCCCAGCCTCGAGCTGGCCCTGACGGACGCCAACGACAAGCCCCTGGTTCGCCGCGTGATCGCGCCCAAGGACTATCTCGCCGCCGGCACGGCGGCGGCCAACGGCATCGCGCCGCGCACCGAACAAGCCATCAAGCTCCACTTCCGCGTGGACGACCTGAAACCTTCCGGCTACCACATCGCCGTCTTCTACCCTTGAATCCCACATGACCCACGCTACCCTGATCTGCGGTTCGCTCGCCTTCGACAAGATCATGCAATACCACGGCCGCTTCGCCGAAACCCTGCTGGCCGACCAGCTGCACCGCGTCAACGTCTCCTTCCTGGTGCCGACCCTGCGCACCGAATACGGCGGCTGCGCGGCCAACATTGCCTACAACCTCAAGCTGCTCGGCGGCGACCCCTTGATCATGGCGACCCTGGGCCAGGACGGCGCCGACTACCTCGAGCGCCTGCGCAACTTCGGCATCAAGACGCGCGCCATCAAGACCATCCAGGACGCCTACACGGCCCAGTGCTTCGTCACGGCCGACCAGGACAATAACCAGATCAACGCCTTCCACCCGGGCGCGATGCAGTTCTCGCACGAGAACAAGGTCGCCGAGCAGGGCGAACTGCGTGTCGCGATCATCGCCCCGGACGGACGCGACGGCATGCTCCAGCATGCACGCGACTGCGCCGCCCAGGGCCTGCCCTTCATGTTCGACCCGGGCCAGCAGCTGCCGATGTTCAGCGGCGAAGAACTGCTCGCCTTCATCGACCAGGCCACCTACCTGGCCGCCAACGATTACGAGTTCGAGATGGTCATGGAACGCACCAAGCTTTCGCTGGAGCAGATCGCGGCGCGCCTGGAAGCCTTGATCGTCACGCGCGGCGAAAAGGGTTCCGAGATCTACGCCGGCAGCGAACGCTACGACATCCCGGCCGTCGCCGCCGCCGCCGTGGTCGACCCGACCGGCTGCGGCGACGCCTACCGCGCCGGCCTCCTGTTCGGCATCGCGCAGGGCTACGACTGGAATACCACCGGCCGCCTCGCCAGCCTGCTCGGCTCGATCAAGATCGCCCACCAGGGCGGCCAGAACCACAGCTTCACCCCGCAGGAAATCGCGGACAAGTTCGAAACCGCCTTCGGCTACCGCCTGAAATAAGCACGGCGCAAGCGGCAAAAAAAATGGGCAGCCGAGGCTGCCCATTTTCACATCCGTCCCGCTTACACCGGCACCACCGTGCGCACCAGGTACAGCACGATCTGGAGCAGCAGCACCGCCACCAGCACCGACAGATCGAGCCCGCCGATCGGCGGCACCACCTTGCGGATCGGCCGTAGGAGCGGGTCGTTCAGCGCGTGCACGAAGGGTGCCAGCGGCGCATGCGGATTGACCCAGCTGAAGATCGCCTCGATGATCAGGAGCGCGATGAAGCCGTAGATGATCCACTTCACGAAGCGCGCCAGCGCCATCAGCAGCACCTGTTCGGCCGAGGCGCCGATCAGGAACAGGATCGAGGTCGCCAGCAGCACCACCAGGAAGGCGCCGATCAGGCTGGCCCAGTCGTATCCACCGGCACCCGGCACGATACGGCGCAGGGGCTTCACCAGCCAGTCGCTGAGCGTGAAGGTGAACTGTGCCACCGATGCCGGAGGACGTACGCGGATGGCCTGCATCCAGAACCGCAACAGCAGCACCCCGCCCAACACAGTGGCAACGGTATCGACGATCAACTGAAGAATGGACAGCACGACAACTCCTTGAGATAAAAAAAAACCGCTGTGTGAAGGGTTCACACAGCGGTATTTTGCCCTATGCGGGCGCCACCTGGTGTTACGGACGGCTGCTGGTCGGGAACGGCCATGCGGCGGCCGGTGCCAGCACGGTCTTGGCGGCCGACGCTGGTGCTGCCGGCTTGGCTTCGCCCGCTTTCGCGTCGGCCGATTTGGCTTCCGCTTCCTTGGCTGCCGGCTTTTTCGCCGCCGCCTTCTTTGCTACCGGCTTGGCTGCCGCTTCCGGCTTGGCTTCGGCCTTGACTGCTTCCGGCTTGGCTTCGGCTTTGGCTGCCTCCGGCTTGGCTTCGGCCTTGACTGCTTCCGCCTTGGCGTCGGCTTTGGCTGCCTCCGGCTTCGCTTCCGCCTTCATCGCTTCAGGCTTGGCTTCCGCTTTCGCCGCTTCCGGCTGGGCCTCGGCCTTGGCTTCCGCCTTGGCTTCCGCCTTGGCTTCCGCCTTGGCGGCAGGCTTCGCTGCTGCTGTCGGCGCTGCCTTCACGGCTGGCTTGGCAGCCGGCTTGGTCGCTGCTGCCTTGGCCGGCGCTGGTGCGGCGGTCTTGGCTGGAGCTGGCGTGGTGGTCTTGGTCGCTGCTGGGGTAGCGGCGGTCTTGGTAGCAGCAGCCTTGGCTGGAGCTGGGGTGGCAGTCTTGGCGGCTGACTTGGCCGGCGCCTTCATGGCACTTTTGGCAGCGGCTTTTGCCGGTGCCTTGGCGCTTGACTTGGCAGCCGATTTCGCTGGTGCCTTCGATGCCGTCTTGGCCGGTGCCTTGGCAGCGCTCTTCGCAGCGGTCTTGGCTGGTGCTTTTGCCGGGCCCTTCGAAGCCGACTTGGCTGGCGTTTTAGCCGCGGTCTTCGCTGCCGACTTGGCTGGTGCCTTGGCGGCGGTCTTCGCCGCCGACTTGGCGGACGTCTTCGCAGACGTCCCCTTCGCTGCCGACTTGCTCGCGGCAGCCTTTGCTACCGGCTTCGCGGCGGACTTCGCTGCGCTCTTGGCGACAGGCTTGGCAGCCGACTTGGTGGCCGACTTGGTGGCCGACTTAGTTGCCGACTTGGTTGCCGACTTCGTTGCAGACTTGGCGACTGGCTTGGCGGCTGCGGTCTTCTTCGCCGCTGGTTTGGCTGCCGATTTGGCGGCGGACTTGGCTACTGGCTTGGCTGCTGCTTTGGTCGCCGTCTTCTTGGCTGCTGGCTTGGCGGCGGCTTTGGTGGCCGTTTTTGCCGCGGTCGATTTAGCTGCCGACTTGGTCGCAGCGGCTTTCGCTACTGGCTTGGCGGCTGCCTTCTTGGCTGCTGGCTTGGCTGCTGCTTTCTTTGCAGCTGGCTTGGCCGCTGGCTTGGCTGCTGCTTTCTTGGCAGCTGGCTTGGCTGCTGGCTTGGCTGCGGCCTTCTTTGCGGCCGGCTTGGTTGCTGCCTTGGCCGCAGGCTTCGCTGCCGGCTTGGCAGCGGCTTTCTTTGCAGCCGGCTTCGCGGCCGGCTTGGCAGCGGCTTTCGCCGGCGACTTCGATGCAGCCTTGGCAGCTGGCTTCGCAGCAGCTTTCGCCGGCGTCTTGGTCGCAGCCTTGGCTGCAGGCTTCGCCGCCGGCTTGGCAGCGGCTTTAGCCGGTGCTTTTGCTGCGCTCTTGGTTGCCGACTTGGCGGCTGGTTTGTCTGCGGCGGTCGATTTCGCTGCCGGTTTCGCTGCTGTCTTCTTTGCGGCTGTTGCCATTTCGTTCTCCTTCTCTGCGATGAGAAAATACGCTACAAGGTTGAAACCCGTCCGTCCGGATGGCCAGGCGGGTTATTCATCGGCATAAACCGTTTCGGGTTACTGCCAATGAATCCGGCACCAGCTGAACTGCTGCAACTCCTCACAATTGCAGCACTTCAGCCAACGACGTCGGGACACTCACCCATTACTTAGCTGCGCTTTCACATCGCTGCCCTTACGAGCAAGAAAAGAAAAAGCCGCCATGCCTGAACACAGATCAGGCAGTGCGGCTTGTTCTTTTCGTTACGCTTATGTGCATGCTGGCTTGAATCAGCGTCCCATTATGGAAGTCCCGAACTCTGCGCTGCGCACCACCTTCTTGCGCTTGCGACTGCTTTCGAGCCTCCCGTATTCGATCAGTTTTGTTTGAACCCGAACATGCGAAAAAGTCCATGTTCACGTTTTGACAAATTCAATCACGTAAAGTACACGAAAACCTTATCAGTCCGCAACCCGCGCACGCGTAAATTCGTTCGCTAACTGCGACTACATCAAATCGCTTGTCGGAACTTTGCATCGCACTGCGTCGGTCCATTTCAAAGCGCGCCTGATTCCAACAGGGCCGCTTCGATTCAGGCGCTCTTCAGGCGGTCGATGAACCAGCGGCCCGCTGGACCCGGTGGCTGCTCGTTCAAATGGATCGCATGCATCGAAAATCCCGGTCCGAGCGTCGGGTGCACCATCAATGCGATGCGCACCAGGCTGCCGTTCGCGATATCCGCGCTGACCATGTGCAGCGGCATATGGCCCCAGCCGAGTCCCGCGCGCAGGAAGGCGTGCTTCGCACCGAGGTCCGCCAGACGCCAGACTTGCGCGGACTGCACGCCGAAGTCGCGGCCTTGCGTGAGCGCCGAGCGGTCGGTCAGCACCAGCTGGATATGCTGCGCCGCTTGCTCGTGGGTGACGGGACCTTCGAGCTGCGCCAGCGGATGGTCGGGCGCGACCACGGTCACGGTCTCCACCGCCATCAGGTATTCGACGGCGCAGCCGGCGGGAAGCTCGGGCAGCGAACCGATCACCGCGAGGCGGCAGCGGCCATCGAGCAGCGGCTGCACCACGGCGCCGAGCGCTTCGACGAACAGGCGCAAGGGCGTGGTCGGGAAGGCCGCATGAAACGCCTTGACGGCGCAGGTCAGTGTCTCGATCGGGAACATGACGTCGACCGCGACCGCGAGCTCCGGTTCCAGACCGGCGCCCAAGCTGCGCGCGCGCGCCTTGAACGCATCCATGCTGCTTGCCGCCTCGCGCGCCTGCACCAGCAAGGCGCGGCCGGCATCGGTCAATTGCGGATAGCGGGTCGTGCGGTCGAACAGCGCGAAGCCGACCTGGTGCTCGAGATTGGCCAGCGTATGACTGACCACCGACTGCGCGCGCCGCAGCTTGCGCCCGGCGGCGGAAAAGCTGCCCTCGTCGGCCGCCGCGATGAAGGTGCGCAGCTGGTCCATGGATATCCCGTCGAGCATCCATCTACTCCTTCGATATAAATCATCGAATTATATAGGCTTCCTGGATGGATCGATGCGGTCTAAGCTAGGTCCATTCCAACCCCTTTTCCAGGAACCCATCATGAACACCGTGAACACCAACCAGTCCGCTATCCCCGCCATCGGCCGTGTCCTGCTCGCCGCCATCTTCATCATCAGCGGCTTCGGCAAACTGATGACGCCCGCCGGCACCATCGGCTACATCGCATCAAGCGGCCTGCCCTTCGCCTCGCTCGCATTCGCCGCCGCCGTCGCGGTGGAACTCGGCGGCGGCCTGCTGCTCGTGGCCGGCTTCAAGACGCGCATCGTGGCCGCGCTGCTGGCCCTGTTCTCGGTCGTCACCGCCTTCGCCTTCCACGGCAACGTCGGCGACCAGAACCAGATGATCCACCTGCTCAAGAACATCGCGCTGGCCGGCGGCCTGCTGCAAGTGGTCGCCTTCGGCGCCGGCGCCTGGAGCGTCGACGCGTTTGGTGCGCGCAAGGCCGTGCGTGGCCAGGCGGCGCGTGCCTGAAATCGCCTGTGCGGATAAAAAAAACCCGATGATCGCTCATCGGGCTTTTTTTGCATCTATATAGAGGCAGCTGGAATCAATCCCAGTTCAGCGCCCCACCCGTCTGGTACTCCGTCACGCGCGTCTCGAAGAAGTTACGTTCCTTCTTCAAGTCGATCATCTCGCTCATCCACGGGAACGGGTTCTCTTCGTTCGGGAACAGCGGGTCGAGGCCGATCTGCACCGCGCGGCGGTTCGCGATGAAGCGCAGGTAGCCCTTGAACATCGGGGCGTTCAGGCCCAGCACGCCGCGTGGCATGGTGTCTTCGGCGTAGCGGTATTCCAGTTCCACGGCTTCCAGGAACAGGGTCTTGATCTCTTCGCGGAAGGCCGGGGTCCACAGCAGCGGGTTTTCCATCTTGATCGTGTTGATCAGGTCGATGCCGAAGTTCACGTGCATCGACTCGTCGCGCAGGATGTACTGGTACTGCTCGGCGGCGCCGGTCATCTTGTTTTGACGGCCCAGCGCCAGGATCTGGGTGAAGCCGACGTAGAAGAACAGGCCTTCCATCAGGCAGGCAAAGACGATGATCGATTTCAGCAGCTTCTGGTCGTTTTCCAGCGTGCCGGTCTCGAATTTCGGATCGGTCAGGGTCTCGATGAACGGGATCAGGAACTGGTCCTTGTCATGGATCGAGGCCACTTCGTTGTAGGCGTTGAAGATTTCCTGCTCGTCCAGGCCGAGCGACTCGACGATGTACTGGTAGGCGTGGGTGTGGATCGCTTCCTCGAATGCCTGGCGCAGCAGGTACTGGCGGCACTCGGGCGCCGTGATGTGGCGGTAGGTGCCCAGCACGATGTTATTCGCGGCCAGCGAGTCGGCGGTGACGAAAAAGCCCAGGTTGCGCTTGACCAGGCGGCGCTCGTCTTCCGTCAGGCCGTTCGGGTTCTTCCACAGCTCGATGTCGCGCTGCATGTTCACTTCCTGCGGCATCCAGTGGTTGGCGCAGCCGGCCAGGTACTTGTCCCATGCCCACTTGTACTTGAAGGGCACCAGCTGGTTGACGTCGGTCTTGCCGTTGATGATGCGCTTGTCGTCGGCGTTCACGCGCTTGGCGACTTCGGCGGCGGGGGCGCCCTCGGGGTTAGCGGCGGGATTGCCGGCGGCGAGCGCCGGGTTCGCGACTGGCGCGCTGCTTGGTTCATCGTCCCATGACAACATGATCGTTCCTCTTCTTTATTCTGTGGCGGCAACGCCCGGCGCGCAGGCCGGGCGTGTATTTCAATACTTAAAACTTATTGGCAAGCTTCGCACTCGTCGAAACCGGCATCGCCCGGACGCAGGTAGCAAGCCGCGCCATCGGCCTCGTCGGCCGCGGCCGTGACCGGTGCGGCAGGCGCCGCCGGTGCCGCATGGCCGGTCAGGCCACCCGAGACCGACACCGCGTTCAGCGCGCCGGTACGGCTGGTCGACTTCTCCATGTGCGTCGCCGCGATGGTGCGCAGGTAGTAGGTGGTTTTCAGGCCACGCAGCCAGGCCAGCTTGTAGGTTTCGTCGAGCTTCTTGCCCGAGGCGCCGGCCATGTAGATGTTCAGCGACTGGGCCTGGTCGATCCACTTCTGGCGGCGCGATGCCTGCTCGACCAGCCATTTCGGCTCGACTTCGAAGGCGGTGGCGTAGATCTCGCGCAGGTCTTGCGGCACGCGGTCGATCTTGGACAGCGAACCGTCGAAGTACTTCAGGTCGGCGATCATGACTTCGTCCCACAGGTCGCGTGCCTTCAGGTCGCGCACCAGGTAGCCGTTGATCTCGGTGAATTCGCCCGACAGGTTCGACTTCACGTACAGGTTCTGGAAGGTCGGCTCGATACAGGCCGACACGCCGATGATGTTCGAGATCGTCGCGGTCGGGGCGATCGCCACGCAGTTCGAGTTACGCATGCCGAACTGCTTGATGCGGCTGCGCACCAGGGTCCAGTCCATCGACTCGCTCGTGTCCTGCTCGAGGTAGCCGCCGCGTTCTTCCGCCAGCAGCTTGATCGAGTCCTGCGGCAGGATGCCGCGGTCCCACAGCGAACCGGCGTAGGACTCGTAACGGCCGCGCTCTTCGGCCAGCTCGGTCGACGCCAGGTAGGCGAAGTAGCAGACCGCTTCCATCGAACGGTCGGCGAATTCCACCGCTTTATCCGACGCGAACGGGATGCGCATCATGTGCAGGCAGTCCTGGTGACCCATCACGCCCATGCCGACCGGACGGTGGCGCAGGTTCGAATTACGGGCCTTTTCGACGGCGTAGTAGTTGATATCGATGACGTTATCGAGCATGCGCATCGCGGTGCGGATCGTCTTCTGCAGCTTCACGTGATCCAGGCCATCGCCCTTCATGTGCTGCGGCATGTTGATCGAGCCCAGGTTGCAGACCGCGATTTCGTCGGCGCTGGTGTTCAGGGTGATCTCGGTGCACAGGTTCGACGAGTGCACGACGCCGATATGCTGCTGCGGCGAACGGATGTTGCATGGGTCCTTGAAGGTGATCCATGGGTGGCCGGTTTCGAACAGCATCGACAGCATCTTGCGCCACAGGTCGAGCGCTTCGATCTTTTTAAAGACCAGCATTTCGCCGCGCTCGGCCTTGGCTTCGTACGCGGTGTAGGCTTGTTCGAAGGCCTTGCCGACCAGGTCGTGCAGGTCCGGCGTTTCGCTCGGGGTGAACAGGGTCCAGTAGCCCTTTTCCATCACGCGCTTCATGAACAGGTCGGGAATCCAGTTCGCCGTGTTCATGTCGTGGGTGCGGCGGCGGTCGTCGCCGGTGTTCTTGCGCAGGTCGAGGAATTCCTCGATATCCATGTGCCAGGTTTCCAGGTAGGCGCAGACCGCGCCCTTGCGCTTGCCGCCCTGGTTCACGGCCACGGCCGTGTCGTTGACCACTTTCAGGAACGGCACCACGCCCTGCGACTTGCCGTTGGTGCCCTTGATGCGCGAACCGAGCGCACGCACCGGGGTCCAGTCGTTACCGAGGCCGCCGGCGAACTTCGACAGCAGCGCGTTTTCCTTGATGGCGTCGTAGATGCCTTCCAGGTCGTCGCCCACCGTCGTCAGGTAGCACGAGGACAGCTGCGAGCGGCGCGTGCCCGAGTTGAACAGGGTCGGGGTCGAGCTCATGAAGTCGAAGCTCGACAGCAGGTTGTAGAACTCGATGGCGCGCTCTTCGCGGTCCGCTTCGCGCAGGGCCAGGCCCATCGCGACGCGCATGTAGAAGGCCTGCGGCATTTCGATGCGGGTTTCGCGCACGTGCAGGAAGTAGCGGTCGTACAGGGTCTGCAGGCCGATGTAGCCGAATTGCAGGTCGCGGTCGGCGACCAGGGCCTTGGCCAGGCGCTCGAGGTCGTACTTGCCCAGTTTGGCGTCGAGCAGTTCGTTCTCGATGCCCTTGGCGATGTATTGCGGGAAGTAGGTGATGTATTCGGCGGCCGCCTTGGCTTGCGCGACTTCCTTGCCGAAGACTTCCTTGCGGATCGTGTGCAGCAGGATGCGGGCCGTGACCTGGGTGTAGGCCGGGTCTTTTTCCATCAGGGCGCGGGCGGCCAGGATGGCCGACTTGTGCAGCTCTTCGACCGGCACGCCGTCGTACAGGTTGCGCAGCGTCTCAGCGACGATCGCGTCGGCGTCGACATGCTTTTCCAGGCCGGCGCAGGCGGCGTTCACCAGGCCATGCACGGCATCCATGTCGAGCGGCATGCGCTGGCCATTGTCGATCACGTGGATCTGGGGCGCGGCGACCTGGGTGACGCCCGAGGCTTCCTTGGCGGCGCGGCGCTCTTCCATCTGCTTGGCGCGGTACAGCACGTAGGCGCGCGCGACATCGTGCTCGCCCGAGCGCATCAGCGACAGTTCGACCTGGTCCTGCACGTCTTCGATGTGGAAGGTGCCGCCGTTCGGCTGGCGACGCATCAGGGCGCCGACCACGTTCCTGGTCAGCTCTTCCACCAGCTCGCGGATACGGGCCGAGACGGCGCCCTGGCCGCCGGCCACGGCCAGGAAGGCCTTGGTCATCGCGACCGAGATTTTATTTGGCTCGAAAGGCACGACGGCGCCGTTGCGGCGCAGGATGCGGTAATCGGCGCGCGCGGCCAGGTCGGCGGCGTTATTCGCGTCGGCACCCGTTCCTGGTGCCGCTTGCGGGTGAATGGAAATGTCTTGAGAAGTCTGCATGGGGCCTCCAGGAAGGGCAGTCGGACTGCCGCCTATGGGTTATTGGTCGATCACCCGCAAGGCGGGCAGCCAGTCATTAATACTAAAAACGTAGAGCAAAACGAAGCCCGGCCAGCCGGATTGAACAGGCTGGACAAGATTGCTGCCGATGGATTTAAGTTGCTTGAATCAAATATAAAGCTACCAGGCTATTGTTGCCCGTGCTACACACCAGGTCTTGGACACTTGAGTCCGTTACCACTAGATCTAGTGCCGATGTTTGACAATGGACTAATTGTAGTACTTGGCTGCCGCAAGGGGCAAGCGATTAAATTTCCATTTTCACGCCTTTTTCAGGCGCGTGACCCTTGACATCTCGTGGTTCAACCTCGAATGCGCCACCGCCGGTAAGTGAGCACTAACATGCTGCTTAAAGCTTGCTCAGGCGCCGATGGCACTGCCCAATCCCAGTGCAGCGCGCACCATTTTGCACTGGCGAAAAGACAACGCTTTTTGACAAGGTCAGGGTTGAGGTGACACAAAGTTCGATGCTGGAAGCTCACTTGCCCTGGCGGCTGCCAACGACATGGGCGCCGGCGTGGAGCGCGTCAATTCTCCGGCGCCTGGATATCGAGCTTCTGCATCTGGTAGCGCAACTGGCGCACGCTGATCCCGAGCAGACTCGCGGTCTTGGTCCGGTTGAACTGGGTCTGCTGCAGGGCGCGGCCGATGATGTCGCGTTCGACCTGTTCCAGGTATTCCGGCAAATTGCTAGGCAAAACCGCGGGGCCGAGCGCCACCGACGGGGCGGCAGGCGCGGCGGCAGGCTCCGGCGCGACGGGTGCGGGCACGGACGCCGCGACCGCTATGGGCGCCGGATCGGGCCGCGCCGTCTCCACCAGCCGCGCCGCACCGGCGGACCGCGCTTTCAAGGACAAATCCCCGACCTCGATTACGCCGTCGTTGGCAAACGCGAGCGCGCGCTCCAGCACGTTTTCCAGTTCCCGCACATTGCCCGGGAAGGAATAGGCACGCAGCGCGTCGAGCACCCCCGGCCCGAGCGAGGCGCCGCCGGGGCCGCCCAGGCGCGCCAGGATGCCGGTCGCCAGCACCGGCAAATCGTCCAGGCGCTCGCGCAGCGGCGGCAGCGCCAGCTCGATCACGTTCAGCCGGTAAAACAAATCCTGGCGGAACACGCCCGTCTCGACGCATTTCGCCAGATCCTTGTGGGTGGCGCTGATGATGCGCACGTCGACCGGCTCTTCCAGCGTGGCGCCGATCTTGCGCACGCGCCGCTCCTGGATCGCGCGCAGCAGTTTCACCTGCATCGCCAGCGGCAGGTCGGCCACCTCGTCGAGCATCAGGGTGCCGCCATTGGCGGCCTGGAAGAAGCCGTCGCGCTCCTCCCCCGCCCCCGTGAAGGCGCCCTTGCGGTGGCCGAAGAATTCGGACTCCATCAGGTTTTCGGGGATCGCGCCGCAGTTCACGGCCACGAACGGCTTCGCGGCGCGCGAACTCTGGGCGTGGATCTCGCGCGCGGCCAGTTCCTTGCCGGCGCCCGATTCGCCGGTGATCGCGATCGGCGCCATCGAGCGCGCCAGGCGCCCGATCTGGGCGCGCAGCGACTGCATCGCCAGCGAGTTGCCGATCAGGCGCGAGCCGGTCGCCTCGATGCCCGCGCCGCCGTCGGACAGTTTCAGCGCCGAGCGCACCATCAGGCGCAATTCGTCGAGCACCACCGGTTTCGAGACGTAATCGAAGGCGCCGGCTTTCAGCGCCACCACCGCGTTCTCGGCGCTGCCAAAGGCGGTGATGACGGCGATCGGGGTCTTGCTGGTGCCGGCGACTTCGCGCACCAGTTCCAGGCCCAGGCCGTCCGGCAGGCGCATGTCGGTCAGGACCAGGGCGTAGCTGTGCTCGTCGACCAGGCGGCGCGCTTCGCGCAGCGTGGCCGCGCTGTCGACGTCCAGGCCCATTTTCAGGAGCGTGATCTCCAGCAGCTCGCGCAGGTCGGCTTCGTCGTCGACGACCAGGATCCGGGGTGAACTCATGCCTTACCTCTCTTGCTGGGCGTTCGCGCCAGCGGCTGCCGGCTGGGCGAAGGTGATGACGAAACGGCCGCTGGCCTTGCGCGGCCCGAGCGCGGGCGTGTCGAAACGGGATTCGTAATCGAGTTTAGCGCCATTGTTCAGGCACAGCTCGCGCGCCAGGTACAGGCCCAGGCCCGTGCCCTTGCTCGAGGTCGTATAAAAGGGTTCGAACAGGTGGGCGCGCACTTCCGGGGTGATGCCGGGGCCGTCATCCTGCACATGCAGTTCGAGGGTGCCGAAGGCGTCGAGCTCGGGCCAGATGCGGATGCTGGCCGGCGCGCGGCTGGCGTAGCGGATCGCATTGCCGAGCAAGTTGACCAGCACTTCGCGCAGGTGCAGCGCATCGAAGCGCACCTCGATCGCGCCGGCGCCGCCCAGCCAGACCATCTCGTCCGACAGCGCCTGGGTTTCGCAGAATTCGTTTTTCAGCTCGACCAGGAAGGGCGCCAGCTGCACCGGCTCGGCATACGGCTGGGCCTTGCGCGAAAGCTGCAGGATGTCTTCGACCATGCGGTTCACGCGCGCGACGTTGTCGCCGATGATTTTCAGGAGCCGCACCTCGGCCTTGCCGTGCAAATCCTCGGCCAGCAAGGCCGTGGCGTGGCCGATCGCCGACAGCGGATTCCTGACCTCGTGCGCGATGCTGGCCGTCAGGCGGCCCATCGAGGCCAGTTTCAGTTGCTGCGCCTGGTTTTCGATGGCGCTCACGTCTTGCAGGAAGATCACGCTGCGCGCAGGCGCCCCGCCGCCGGCCGCCACCCGCGCAAAGCGCAGCTTCAAATGGGCCGGCTGGTCGCGCCGCGCGCGCAGGCCGGTGCCGCCGACCGCCACTTCCTGGTAAGGCTTGAGGATCACATACGCCGCATCCGGCCCCGCCGCGCCCGGCACCGGCTCGACCGCGGCCGGGGTCGGGGCCAGCGCCGGCGCCGCAGCGCCGCCCATCCAGCTGGCAAAGGCATGCGCCACCGGTTCCAGTCCGGGCAAGGCGTCGAGTTGCAAACCGGCCGCCGCCTCCATGCCGAGCATGCGCCGCGCCGCCGGATTGGCCGTGTGGATGCGCCCGTCGCTGCCCACGACCAGCACGCCGTCGCCGACATCCGCGACCACGATCTCGTTGATCGCCTGCTGCACCTGCAAGTCGACGCCGCGCTGGGCCGCCAGTTCCTCCTGGCCGATCAGGCGCGCCGCCAGCCGGTTCAGCAGCCAGACCACGGAAAAGAAGGCGATGCCGTAGATCCCGGCCTGCATCAGGCCCGCTTCGCCCTCGCGCACGACCAGCTGCCAGACGGCGTCGACCAGGATGAACAAGCTGGCGATCGCCGCCGAGAACAGGGCCGGCACCAGCGGCGCCAGGATCGCGGCGCCGGCCAGCGGGAACAGGTAGAGGATGCCCAGGCCGCTGCGCACGCCGCCGGCGGCGAGATAGAGCAGCGAGATCGCGACCAGGTCGACCGCGATCTGGCTGCTGAGCTGGAGCGTGAAGCGGCGCGGCCAGAACAGCGTCAGCGCGCTGAAGCAGACGGCGGCGCCCAGGTAGAAGAAGCAGGTCGTGGCATACTCCGGCAAGGCGCGCGCGCCGCCGCCGTGCAGGTCGAAGGCGAGATACAGCAGCAGCACCAGCGCGATCACGATGCGGGTCACGGTCAGCGCCTGCAGCGAGCGCCAGAAGGTCGCGCGCGACTGCGTCGACAGCAAGGGCCAGCCGTTCGTCACAGCTTGGCGGGCGGCTGGTGCAAATGGGCCGGACTGCAGTAGTCGCGCCCGTTGGCGTGCAGCGCTTCCGAGGCCGGGAAATGCAGGCCGCAATGGGCACAGCTGGTCATGTTTTCAATCGCCGCGGCCGGCGGCGCGGCCGGGCGTTGCGGCGGCGCCTGGGTGTCGTGGTTGCGGGCGGCGGCGCGCAGTTTCGCGCGCAACGCAAAATAAATCAGCGCCATCAGCAAAATCCAGAACAGGGCGCGGCTCATGCGATCCCCCGGTGCAGCACGACTTCCAGCACGAAGCGGCTGCCGACATAGGCCAGCGCCAGCGTGGCAAACCCCGCCAGCGTGAAGCGCAGCGCCGTCTTGCCGCGCCAGCCGCGCCAGCGGCGTCCGGCCAGCAAGGCGGCAAACAACAGCCAGGACAGCAAGGCGAAGACATTCTTGTGGTCCCAGCGCAGCGCCCGCCCGAACAGCTGTTCCGAGAACACGACGCCCGACAGCACGGTCAGACTGAGCAGCACGAAGCCGATCCAGATCAGCCGGAACAGCAGCTTTTCCATCGTCAGCAGCGCCGGCAACTGGTCGAGCGCGCCGCCGAACCAGCCCCCGGCCGGCAGCGTGCGCGCATGCAGGCGCGTTTCCTGGAGCGCCATCAGGACCGCGTGGAAGGCGGCGATCGTCAGCGTGCTGTAGGCGAGAACGGCCACCGCCACATGCCAGCCGAAGGCGCTCGACTGGTTTTGCAGCGGCATGATCGCGCCCGGGAAGACCATCGGCAGCAAGGCGGCGGCGCAGGCGCAGGGCATGACCAGGCGGCGCAGGCCGTCGAGGGCGAAGTTGCGGTTCTCGACCCAGTAGGCGGCCACCGATACCCACAGCGCGGCCGAGAGCATGATGGCAAAACCGATGCGCAAGCCGTTCGGCTCGAAGGCGTCGTTCCACAGGGCCGCACCGTGCACGGCCCAGGCCAGCGCGGTGACTGCGGAAATGACAGCACCCTGGCGCAACGGCAGCAGGGCACAGGCCGCGTACAGGAAGGCCGCGGCAAAAAAGAGGGTGTTGTGCATGGCACGAGTCTACACCATCGGCGCGCGGCGGTGGCAGCGCCCCCTGCCCGCCTAGTCCACGGCGGCCATGCGCCGCTCGTCGTTGTGATGGCGCTGCTGCTCTTCCATGACGAGCTGGCCGAGTTCGCGTTTCAGGTCGTTGAACGCGGGCGCAGCCGGGTCGCGCAGGCGCGGCAAATCGACCGTCAGGTCGCGCTTGACCGTGCCGGGGCGGTAGGTCATGACGACGATGCGGTCGGCCAGGTAGAGCGCTTCCTCGATGCTGTGGGTGACGAACAGGATCGTCTTGCGGGTCTCCATCCAGATCCGCAGCAGCTCGTCCTGCAGGTTGCGCCGGGTCAGCGCGTCGAGCGCGCCGAACGGTTCGTCCATCAGCATGATGGGCGCGTCCAGGGCCAGCACGCGCGCGATCGCGACCCGCTGGCGCATGCCGCCGGACAGGTCTTTCGGATAGCGCGCGCGAAACTCGAGCAGCGACAGCATGTGCAGCAGCTTCTCGACCGTGCCCGCGATGCGCGACTTCGCCAGCCCCTTGATCTCGAGCCCGAAGGCGATGTTCTTCTCGACCGTCATCCAGGGGAACAGCGCGTATTCCTGGAACACCATGCCGCGCTCCGGCCCCGGCGCGGTCACAGGCGCGCCGTCGACCGTGATGCCGCCGCTGCTCGGGGCCGAGAAGCCGGCCACCGCGTTGAGCAGGGTCGACTTGCCGCAGCCCGAAGGCCCGAGCAGGCAGGTGAACTGGCCCCGGGGGATGGCGAGATCGATGTCCTGCAGCGCCACCACCTGGCGGCGCCCGCTGGCGAAGACCTTGCCCACGTTCTGTATGCGGATATGCGCTTCCATCAGTGCTCCAATCCCCGGTGCCAGCGCAACAGGTAGTTATTCAGGCGGTTCATGCCGATGTCGATCGCCAGGCCCAGCATGCCGATGGTGATCATGCCGGCGATGATCTTGTCGGACCAAAAATACTCGCGTGCTTCCAGGATCCGGAAGCCGAGTCCGTTGTTCACCGCGATCATCTCGGAGACGATCACGACGATGAAGGCGGTGCCGATGCCGATCCGCACGCCCGACAGGATGTAGGGCACGGCCGCCGGCAGGATCACCCGCAAGAACATCGTGCCGCGTCCGGCGCCCAGGCTGCGCGCGGCGCGCAGGTAGATGCCGTCGACCTGGCGCACGCCGGCGATGGTGTTCATCAGCACCGGGAAGAAAGCGCCCAGCGCGATCAGGAACACGGCCGGCGGATTGCCCAGGCCGAACCACAGGATCGCCAGCGGAATGTAGGCGATCGGCGGAATCGGGCGCAGGATCTGCACCAGCGGGTTCATCCAGGCATACACGCGCGGACTGGCGCCCATCGCCAGCCCCAGCGGCAAGGCCAGGGCGGCGCCGATGCCGAAGCCGACCACCACCCGGTACAGGCTGGTGAGGGTGTCGACCACCAGTTCACCGGAAAAGGCCCATGACCACCAGCTGGCGCCCACTTGCTCCTCGAAGCGCTGCAGCGGCAGCAGGTATTCGACCCATTTGCGCCCGACCGCCAGCGGCGCCGGCAGCACCTGCGGGTTGACCAGGCCGGCGCTTGCGACCCACTGCCAGATCAGGATCGCCAGCAGCGGCACCACCATGCCGAGCCCGCGTTCACGCCAGTTGCGTTTTTCCATGGCGGCTCCTCAGTTGACCTGAAGCTGCTTCTTGGCCGCGGCCAGCATGTCGGTGCGCACCCAGTCGCGCGCCAGCGGCGGCTGGCGCATGCGCCCGACCCCGGTTTTCGCCAAGGTGTCGGTGGTGACCTGGATGTGCTCGGGGGTGATGTCATACGAATACGGCGCGTTGCCGATCGCGTCCTCGAAATCGTCGACGGTGACCTGGCCCTTGAAAATCGTCTCGCGCACGTATTTCGAGGCTAGCGCCGGGTCGGCGATGAAGGTCTTGGTGGCCTGGACGAAGCAGCGCATGAACTTCTCGGCCAGCGGGCGGCGCGTGGCGTAGAACTGTTCTGTCATGACCAGGGTGCGCACGGGCGAACCGATCGGGGTGTCGTAGGGTTTCAGCACTTCGGTGCCGAAGCCTTTGTTGATTGCCTGCGAGGCTTGCGGTTCGGACTGCATCATGGCGTCGATCTGCTTGCCGATCAGCGCCGCGTTCAGGTCGGCGTAGGACAGATAGATCAGCTGGACATCCTTGCCGGGCGCCGCGTCCGCGCTGAGTTTGTGTTTCTGCAATTCGGCCATCAAGAGAACTTCCTGGATCGCGCCGCGCGTGACGCCGACCCGTTTGCCCTTGAGCCCCGCGACGCCGCCGATGTTCTGTCCGGGCTGCGCCACCAGGCGCGCGCCGCCGCTGGCGAAGCCGGCCACGACGAAGATCGGGGCGCCGCCGGCCCGCCCCGAAATGGCCGCTTCCGAGGCGGTGGCGCCGACATCGAGTTCACCGGCGATGATCGCCTGCATCACGTCGAGCCCCTTGGCGAACACTTTTTCCTCGACCTTGATGCCGCACTTCGGCGCGATCTCCTTGATGTAGGAAATGGCACCGAAGTGCGCCAGCTTGATATTCCCGAGCCGTACCACCGCGTCGGCGGACCGGTCCTGGGCGTGCGCGCCCGCCGCGCCGAGCAAGGCCAGGGCGAGCAGGGTGTTACCGAATACGTTCGTCATGCATGTTCTCCGTTATCCGTGCCGAAAAAAGATGCCAGAAGGAAAGGACTGGCTGCGACTCCAGAATGTGTCAGATAACGCGAGCTACCCTTTTGATGGGGCACAAGATGCGGCTGGCCGAAAATTCGAGCGGGCGCGGGCCGCGGAGGCGGACGGGCGGGCTGGGCGCAGGGTAAAATGGCGGATTCCGACATGCCGTCCCCTATATATAGGTACTACAAATGCTAGATAACCTTACCCAACGCCTTGCCAAGGTCGTCAAGACGATGCGCGGCGAGGCCCGTCTGACCGAGGCGAACACCGCCGAGATGCTGCGCGAAGTGCGCATGGCCCTGCTCGAGGCCGACGTGGCCCTGCCGGCGGTGCGCGAATTCATCGCCAAAGTGAAGGAAAAAGCGCTGGGCGAAGAAGTCATCGGCTCGCTCAGCCCCGGCCAGGCCCTGGTCGGCGTGGTGCAGCGCGAAATGGCCGCCCTGATGGGCGCCGACCTCGGTCCAGAAGCGACCCAGCTCTCGTTCGCGCAGCAGCCGCCGGCGATCATCCTGATGGCCGGTCTGCAGGGTGTCGGTAAGACGACGACCGTCGGCAAGCTGGCCAAGTACCTGAAAGAACAGAAGAAGAAAAAAGTGCTGACCGTCTCGGCCGACGTCTACCGTCCGGCCGCGATCGCCCAGCTCGAATCGGTGACGAAACAGGTCGGCGCCGACTTCTTCCCGTCGACGTCCACCGACAAGCCGGTCGACATCGCCTTGAATGCGCTGGACTGGGCCAAGAAGCATTACCACGACGTCCTGATCATCGACACCGCCGGCCGTCTCGGTATCGACGAGGCGATGATGCAGGAAATCGCCGCCATCCACGGCGCCGTCAAGCCGATCGAAACCCTGTTCGTGGTCGACGCCATGCTGGGCCAGGATGCGATCAACACCGCCAAGGCGTTCAACGACGCGCTGCCGCTGACGGGCATCGTGCTGACCAAGCTCGATGGCGATTCGCGCGGCGGTGCGGCCCTGTCGGTACGCCATGTGACGGGCAAGCCGATCAAGTTCGCCGGCGTGTCGGAAAAGCTCGATGGCCTGGAAGCCTTCGATCCGACCCGCATGGCCAGCCGCGTGCTGGGCATGGGCGACATCCTGGCGCTGGTCGAAGAAGCGCGCAAAGGCGTCGACGAAAAAGCGGCCACCGACATGGCCAACAAGATCAAGGCCGGCGGCCGCTTCGACATGAACGACTTCAAATCGCAGCTGACCCAGATGAAGAAAATGGGCGGCATGTCGGGCCTGCTCGACAAACTGCCGGCGCAATTCCAGCAAGCGGCGGCCGGCGCCAACATGGACCAGGCCGAGAAGCAGGTCAAGCGCATGTGCGGCATCATCGATTCGATGACGCCGCTCGAACGCGCCAAGCCGGAACTCATTAAGGCCAACCGCAAGCGCCGCATCGCCACCGGCGCCGGCGTGCAGGTGCAGGAAGTCAATCGCATGCTCAATCAGTACGACCAGATGCAGACGATGATGAAGAAATTGAAGGGCGGCGGCCTGATGAAAATGATGCGCGGGATGAAGGGAATGATGCCGGGCGGGATGCGTTAAGAGCGCTCGATTGACCTTTGCGGACCCTTTTGTTCGCTTAAAAACGCCGCGCCGGCATTTGACCGGCGCGGCGTTTTTTCATGGGTTTTCAGGGCGTCTTTCACTCTATGAGGACGAGTTGCGTATAAACCCTGTTTTTTGGGCTTATCAGAGTGAAAAAATGGTGAAAAAGACTTGCAGGAACAGTAAAACGCCACCAATATAAGCCGTGCGATGTATTGCGCAATTTCTCATATTAGGAGGCTCGAAGATGGCAACAGCCAAGAAATCCCCAGCAGCGCCTGCAAAGAAGGCAGCCGCCAAGCCGGCCGCCGCGGCCAAGCCTGCAGCAAAGAAGGCAGCAGCTCCTGCCAAGGAAGCCGCACCGAAAGCCGCAGCAGCCAAGAAACCGGCCGCAGCACGCAAGCCAAACGCAGCGTTCATGAAAGAATTGACGCCGTCGGCTGAACTGGCTGCAGTGGTCGGCGACAAGCCGCTGCCACGCACCGAAGTGACGAAAAAAGTCTGGGAATACATCAAGAAAGCGGACCTGCAAGCTGCAGACAACCGCCAGATGATCAATGCCGACGACAAGCTCAAAGCCGTCTTCGGTGGCAAGGCCCAGGTCTCGATGTTTGAAATGACCAAACTCATTTCGAATCATCTGAAATAAGAATATCTGGCTGTTGTGGCCACATGTTGAAAAGCCCCGCTCGCAAGATCGGGGCTTTTGTTTTTTACAGTCCGAGCGCCGCCTTCATCAGCGTGAACACGTGCGTATTCTCGATCGTGCCGCGAAACGGTGCCGAGCCGGCGCCCGCCGCGTACAGCTTGACGTCGCCGCCGCCGTGCGATTCGCTCGACCATTTCACGCCCGTCTCCTGGTGGTAGCCGGCGCCCTGCGCGCTGGCGCCGTCGACATCGGCGCGCAGGTCCGGGCGGTTCGGACCGTTGCCGAAGACGAGAGTGGTAAACGTCTTGCCGTCGGCGTCGCGGGTCGGCTCGCCGTTCGCGTAGCCGCGCACGATGTCCAGCACCGGGTTGCCGCGCTTCGGGTAGCCGTTCAGGACCATCGTGTGGTCGTGGTCGGCGGTGACGACGATCAGCGTGTTGTCCAGGCCCGGGTCGATGGCGCGCATGCGCTCCATGGCTTTCTCGATCGCCTCGTCGAAGGCCACCGTCTCGATCAGGGCGTTCCTCGCGTTCGTGTCGTGCAGCGCGTGGTCGATCTTGCCGCCTTCGACCATCAGGAAGAAGCCCTTCGGATTCGCGGACAGCAGCTCGATCGACTTGGCCGTCATCTCGGCCAGGGTCGGCTGCTCGGGGCGGCGCTGCGACGCATAGTCCAGGTGACTCTCCGCGCTGTACAGGCCCAGGAGTTTTTGACCGGGGCGGCTCGAGGCCATGTCGGCGCGCGTCGTGGCGATGAAATAGCCCTGCTTGTCCAGTTCGGCCACCAGGTCGCGCCCGTCGCCGCGGCCCTTCGGATTGCGTTTCGCGTCGAAGGGCGTGAAGTGGTTGCGCCCTCCTCCCATCAGCACATCCACGCCGTCGCCCAGGCGCGGGTTGAACCCCGCGCCGCCCGGCACCAGCTGCTGGGCGATGGTATAGGCCATGTCGCGGTCGCACACATGCGAGAAGGTGGACGCGGGCGTGGCGTGCGTCAGTTCGGTGGTGGTGACCGCGCCGACCGACTTGCCGGCCGCCTTGGCCAGTTCCAGGATCGTCATCGGCGCGCTGCCGTTGTTGGCGCCGCAGCGGTCGATCGTCGCATTCCCGTTGGCGTCCTTGGCCGGTGCGACCGGTTTCGCATCCTTCAGCGAGATGACGTCGTTGTTGATCTTCACGCCGGTCATGTAGGCGCCCATCGAGGGCGCGCTGTCGGTCACCTGCGCGTCGGCCGAATAGGTCTTGATGCGCGCGGTGCGGTCCAGGCGCTCGAACTCGAGCAGGCCGTCTTCGCCCGCTTTATAGATACGCGCGGCGGTGATCGTGGTCGGCCCCATGCCGTCGCCGAGGAAGAAGATGATGTTTTTCGCTTGCGGCTTCGGGGCCAGGCGCATCGTGGCGGCGCTCTGGGCCTGGGCCTGCGTGGCCAGGGCGGCGCAGGCCGCCAGCAGCAGCGTGGAGAGAAGGGTTCTGGTCATCGGATACTTTCTGGCGGCGCGCTTCACAGGCCCGCCGCGGTCTTGATCAGGTCGAACACGCGGGTGTTGTCGATGGTCCCGCGAAACAGCTCGGCGTTGACGCCGGCCGCGCCGAGGTAGACATCGGCGCCGCCATGGGTTTCGCTTCCCGCTTTGGTACGCACCACGGCTTCCTGGTGGTAGTCGTCGCCGGATGCGATCGCGTCGGTCAGTTTGACGTCCTTGCGGCTGCCCTGGATGCGGTGCTCGCCGGTGCCGAAACCGAGGATGGTGAACGGCGCCCCGTCCTTGTCGAGGCGGACCTTCCCGTCCGGCAGGCTGCGCACCAGACCCAGGATGCCCGGATTGGTCGGCGTGGTCTTGCCGGTGCGCGGCGAGTAGCCGTTGATCAGCAAGGTATGGTCGTGGTCGGCGGTGGCCACGATCAGCGTGTGCTTCAAGCCCGGATCGAGCTTGTTCATCTTGTCGAGCGCAATCTTGAGCGCGGCGTTGTAGCTGACCGTCTCCTGCAAGGCGCGCTTGGCCAGCGTTGCGTGCAGGCCGTGGTCGATCAGGCCGCCCTCGACCATCAGGAAGAAGCCGTTCGGATTCTGCGCCAGGATGTCGATGGCTTTCGCCGTCATCTCGGCGAGAAGCGGCTGCTTGGCCGGATCGCGCGCGGCCTCGTAGGCGAAGTGGTTCTGGGCGAACAGGCCGATCGCAGGCTGGGCGTTCGGCGCCAGCGCCTGCAGCTGCGCCGTGTTGGCGGCGACGCGCCAGCCTTTGCCTTGCAGTTCGGCCAGCAGGTTGCGCCCGTCGGCGCGCTTGCCACCGGCGTCGATGGGAGTGAATTGCTGGGCGCCGCCGCCGAAGACCAGATCGAGGCCCGCCTTGCCGAGCGCCGCGTTATAGCCGGCGCCGCCCGGCACCAGGGCCGCGGCGATGTCTTCCTCCAGCTTGCGGTGGCAGGCGTGGGCATAGGTCGCGGCCGGCGTGGCGTCGGTGACGCTGGTGGTGGTGACGACACCGGCGGCCATGCCGCGCGCCTTGGCCAGTTCGGCCAGGGTCGGCACCGCGCGCCCGTCATTGCAGCGGCTGACGGTGCGCTTGCCGTCCAGCGTCGGCGCCAGCGAGCGGGTCTCGGTCGACATCGAGATCACGCCGTTGTTCTGTTTTACGCCCGTCATGTAGGCCGACATCGCCGCGGCGCTGTCGGTCACCTGGGCGTCGTTCGAGAAGGTTTTCACGAAGGCCGATTCGGGCAGCGTGTCGATCGTCAGTTCGCCGTCTTCGCCGACGGCGTAGATGCGGGCGGCGGTGAGCGTGTTGATGCCCATGCCGTCGCCGAGGAAGAAGAGGATGTTTTTCGCCTGGCCGTCGATGGCGGGACGCGGGCCGGTCGCGGCCGGGCCGGTCGACGCGCAGCCGGCAAGCGCCGCGAGCAGGCACGCGGCGGCGAGAGGTTTCATTCGCATGATGGAGTCGGGAGCGGGAAAAGGGCTGAGTCTACACCGCAAACGGACGCTGTGACCCATTTGATCGTTAGCGCGACGCTACCGCCACCGGACTGAATTCCCACTTCTTCCAGGCCGAGAGCACCGCATTCGGATACTGCGGCTTGCCGCGGCTGCCGTTGTAGCGGCCCAGGGCGAGATACAGGTTGCCGCGTTCCATGTCGAGGTACATGCGCAGGATCGAGCAGCCGTAGCGTAAATTGGTCTGCATGTGGAACAGCTTGCGGCGGTCGTTGTCGCCGATGGCCTTGGTCCAGAACGGCATTACCTGCATGTAGCCGCGCGCGCCGACGATCGAGACGGCGTATTTACGGTAGGCCGATTCGACCTGGATCAGGCCCAGCACCAGGCCCGGATCGAGTCCGGCGCGGGTCGATTCGTACCAGGCCGCTTCGAGGAATTCGGTGCGCGACTGGTCGTCGGGCAGGCGCTTTTTCAGGCGCGCCGACATCTCGGCGAACCATTGCAGGTAGCGCGCCCGCGCCGCCTCGTCGCGGAAGGCCGGCTTGGGCGGACGGGTGTCGGCGATGGCGTTGGCCAGCGCCAGGCGTACGCCATCAGCCATCGCCTCTTCCTGCTGGTTGCCGGCGTGCGCGCCCGCGCCCGCGGCCAGCGCCGCGGCGAACAGGATGCGACGCAGCCAGGCCGCGGCCCGGCCGTGGAAGCCCGACCGCATCACTGGCCCAGCTTACCCTTGATGAAGGCGACGATCTCCGCCACCGGCACGGCGGTCGCCTCGCTCTCGCGACGGCCCTGGTATTCCAGGTTGCCTTCCTTCAGGCCGCGCTCGCCGATGACGACGCGGTGCGGCACGCCGACCAGTTCCCAGTCGGCGAACATCGCGCCCGGACGCAGGCCGCGGTCGTCGACGATGACGTCCACGCCGGCCGCCTGCAGTTCGGCGTAGAGCTTTTCAACTTGTTCCTTGACCATCTCGCTGCGGTCCATGCCCATCGGGCACAGCACCAGCTGGAATGGCGCCAGCGCGTCCGGCCAGACGATGCCCTTGTCGTCGAAGTTCTGCTCGATCGCCGCGCCCAGGATGCGGGTCACGCCGATGCCGTAGCAACCCATCTGCAGCGGCGCCGGTTTGCCGTTCTCGTCGAGGAAGGTCGCGCCCATGGCTTTCGAGTAGGCGGTGCCGAGCTGGAACACGTGGCCCACTTCGATCCCGCGTTCGATCGCCAGCACGCCCTTGCCGTCCGGCGAAGCGTCGCCTTCGACCACGTTGCGCAGGTCGGCAACAATTGGTTCCGGCAGGTCGCGACCCCAGTTCACGCCCGTCAAGTGCGCATCCACTTCATTCGCGCCGCAGACGAAATCGGCCATGTTCGCGACCGTGCGGTCGGCAACGATGGTGACCGGCAGCTTAGGTGCGACCGGACCCAGGTAGCCCGGGACGGTGCCGTAGACGTCCAGGATTTCGGCTTCGGTCGAGAAGCGGTGATTCGCCAGGCCGGCGACCTTGCCGACCTTGACTTCGTTGAGCTCATGGTCGCCGCGCAGCAGCAGCATGAAGTACTGCTTGCTCACCTTGCCCTCCGCTTCCTGCTCGACGGTCAATGCGATCGTCTTGACCGTCCGCGCCAGCTGCAAGCCCAGCAATTCGGCCACGCTGTCGCATTTGGTCTTGCCGGGCGTCGGCACTTTGGTCATTGCCTGGGTCGCGGCGCCGCGCTCGCCCACTGCCAGCGCTTCGGCCGCTTCCATGTTGGCCGCGAAGTCGGAATCGGGGCAGTACACCAGCGCGTCTTCGCCGGTCGAGGCGATGACGTGGAATTCGTGCGAACCGGTGCCGCCGATGGCGCCGTTATCGGCCGCCACCGCGCGGAATTTCAAGCCGAAGCGGTTGAAGATGCGGACATAGGCGTCGAACATGACCTGGTAGGACTTCTGCATGCCCTCGACGTCGCGGTCGAAGGAATACGCATCCTTCATCGTGAATTCGCGGCCGCGCATCAGGCCGAAGCGTGGACGGCGCTCGTCGCGGAACTTGGTCTGGATGTGATAAAAATTGAGCGGCAGCTGGCGGTAGGACTTGATTTCGCTGCGCACGACGTCGGTGATGACTTCCTCGGAGGTCGGCTGGATCGCGTACTCGCGGCCATGACGGTCCTTGACGCGCATGAGTTCGGCACCCATCTTGTCCCAGCGGCCGGTTTCCTGCCACAGTTCGGCCGGCTGCACGAGCGGCATCAAGAGTTCGAGGGCGCCCGACTTGTTCATTTCTTCGCGGACAATAGCCTCGACCTTGCGGATCACGCGCAGCCCCAGCGGCATATAGGTATAGATGCCCGAGCCCAGTCGCTTGATCATTCCGGCGCGCATCATCAGTTGGTGGCTGACGATCTCGGCGTCGGACGGCGCTTCTTTAAGCGTAGAAATAAAAAATCGTGAGGCGCGCATATCGATGAATTCTTTTTAAAAAGAGAGAGTTATAATCGACCTAATTTTAAAGGATTAGCTGGCTGATGCGTCCAATCTTTGTACAAATGGGTCTTGAACACGCAGCGTCCGCCGTTTTCGTCTTGCACGAGGGAAGCTGACGTGTAGATTTGTAGGTAAAAATGTAAGGATCCAGAAGCCGGCAGAAAGTTTCGAGGTGCTTTATGCTCGATCGGGAAGGGTTCCGCCCCAACGTCGGCATCATCCTGCTTAACGCCAATAATGAGGTGTGGTGGGGCAAGCGGGTGCGCGAGCACTCGTGGCAGTTTCCGCAAGGGGGTATCAAATACGGCGAGACGCCGGAACAGGCGATGTACCGCGAGCTCGAGGAGGAAATCGGTTTGCGCCAGGAGCATGTCAAGATCGTGGGTCGTACCCGCGACTGGCTGCGCTATGAGGTGCCGGACCATTTCATCAAACGCGAGATCCGTGGCCATTACCGCGGCCAGAAGCAGATCTGGTTCTTGTTGCGCATGGTTGCGCGCGACAACGACGTGAACCTGCGCCTGACCGACCATCCGGAGTTCGACGCCTGGCGCTGGCATGATTACTGGGTGCCGCTGGATGTCGTCATCGAGTTCAAGCGCGATGTCTACCAGCGTGCGTTGCAGGAGCTGTCGCGGTTCCTCACCATTCCGCCCAACGGCGGACATGGCGAGCGCCGCCACAGCGCGCGTTACCTGCGCCAGCCACGCACGACCAGCGCGGCCTCGGCCAAGCCGGTACCGCAGGCGTCGGTCGTCATCGCCGAACCGCAGTTGATGCTCGCGCCGGACAAGTAAGCATCGTCCCGGGCGTAAAAGCAGGCGCACCACGCAAGTGGTGGCGCCTGCTTTTTTTTATGGCGCCGCGGACTGCCCCCGTCGCTGCGCGCCCGCGCGGCGCGCGCTACAATGACGGCCACTTCAACGTCCCGCCCTCTTCCCATGTTCACGCCCTCCTCGCACGACGTGCGCCGCTTCTTCTGCGAAGCCCTGCGCAAGCAGCGCGCCGGCGACATCCTGACGCCGATGGACGCCATCGCCGCCGACTGGATCGTCCAGCACCCCGAATACCACGAGGCCCTGATGGACGCCGACGCAGCCGTCGCGCACGACTATTCGGTCGAGGGCGGCCAGGCCAATCCCTTCCTGCACCTGTCGATGCACCTGTCGATCGTCGAACAAGTCTCGATCGACCAGCCGCGCGGCATCAAGGCGGCGCACGACCTGCTGGTGGGGCGCATCGGCGAGCACGAGGCGCACCACGAGATCATGGAATGCCTGGGCGAGATGATCTGGAAGTCGCAGCGCACCAGCAGCGCGCCCGACACCGAGGCCTATATCGAGTGCGTACGGCGGCGCGCCACGCGCTAGCGGGGGATGCCGGGATACGATACAGAAATGCGGCCCATGCCGCATTTTTTGTATCATATCCCGAGTTGCATAATCGCACGAATTGTTGTCAAAATCAGTTGCATTAAATCAAAGTTCCCTCGTAGAATTTAATGCATGAACCCTATCCTGCCGCGCGCGGCCCAGCGCCTGATCCTGAGTGCCGCCTGCGTGCTCGTTCCCTTCGCCCACGCCGCCGCGGAGCCTGCCAAGTGCAGCTATACGCCGATCGGCAAATTGCCGCTGCGCTATAGCGGCCCCAGCCTGGTGATCACCACCCAGGGCGTCATCAACGGCACCCCAGCCGAGCTGCTGGTCGACACCGGCGCCTACGCGACCGTCATGACGCGCACCGGCACCGAGCGGCGCGGCCTGCGGCTGTACGACACCGGCGACAAGGCGACCGGCATCGGCGGCATGGTGTCGGTGTACGCCACCAAGGTCGAGGAATTCAATGTCGGCCCGATCCGCGCCGGCCGCAGCAGCATGCCGGTGCTGGCCAGTTTCGGCAACACCCCCACCTACGAAGGCATTCTCGGCGCACCGGTGCTGTTCCAGACCGATATGGAACTGTCGCTCGCGACCAAGGAACTGACCTTCTTCGTGCCCGAGCGATGCGGCGACACCTTCCTCGGCTACTGGGGTGGAAACGTGCAGGACATTCCGCTGCGGCGGCATAACCAGAACCACATGAATCCGCATTTCCTGGTCCGCATCAACGGCGTGGAAATGGAAGCGATGATCGACACCGGCGCCGTGGTCAGCCTGATCAGCACCGACGGCGCCAAGCGCGCCGGGATCGACATCAACGCGCCCGGCGTCAAGCGCGGCGGCGACCTGGTCGGCCTGGGCAACTACTCGATCTCGCGCTGGCTGGCGCCGGTCAAGAGCTTCCAGATCGGCGACGAGATCGTCCAGAACGCGGAAATCGCGGTCGAGAATTCGGGCATGGACGGCGCCTACGTCACGCTCGGCGCCGACTTCCTGCGCTCGCACCGCGTGCTGTTCGCGATGAGCCAGAACAAACTGTATTTCTCCTACATCGGCGGCGACCCGTTCGGCCAGGGCACCAAGCTCGAACAGTGGGTGATCGACGAAGCCAACAGCGGCAACGCCGCCGCCCAGCTGGCGATGGCCCATGCCTACAGCCGCGGCAAGGGCGTGCCGCGCGACGGCGAGGTCGCCGCCGTCTGGCTGGAAAAGGCCGCCAACGGCGGCAGCCCGCACGCCAATCTGCACTGGGGCGAAACGCTGGCCGCGCGCGGCGACTATGCCGGCGCCATCCCGCGCCTGCGCGCCGCGCTCGACAAGCTGCCGGCCGAACGCGACAGCGCCTTGACCCTCTACATCGCGCGCGTCAGGACCGGCCAGGCCGAGCTGGCCAAGACGGAACTGGCAAGCGCCTTCGCGCGCAGCGAAAAGAACGAGTGGCCGAAACCGGTGGCCGACTTCTATCTGGGCACGCTCCCAGCCGACAAGCTGCTGGCGCAGGTGGCGGGCAAGGACGACGGCATGAAGGAGCGCCGCTGCGAAGCCCTGTCCGCGATGGGCGAATGGCACCGCGCGCACGGCCAGGCCGAGCAGGCCAAGGCGCTCGACACGCAGCACGAGACCAGCTGCGGCAAGGGTTGAGGGAACGGCGCCCGGGTGGGCGCCGCCGGATTTATCCCAGCTTGTCGTCCGCGACGCGGTAATGCGGGTCTTCCAGCAGGTTCACCTCGATCATGTCGCGGGCCTGGTCGAGCAGTTCGCGGCAGTCCGGACTGAGGTGGCGCAGGTGCAGGCGCTTATCCAGCGCCCGGTAGCGCGCCGCCAGCGCATCGATCGCCTGGATCGCCGAGTGATCCACCACGCGCGCGCGGCGGAACTCGACCACCACGTCCTGCGGATCGTCTTTCGGTGAGAACAAGGCGTTGAAGTTCGCGATCGAGGCGAAGAACAGCGTGCCTTCCAAGTCGTAGACTTTCCAGCCCTGCGCGTCGACGCCCGTCTTCACGCCAATGTGCTTCGCGTGCTGCCAGGCGAAGACCAGCGCCGAGACCACCACGCCTGCCAGCACCGCCAGCGCCAGGTCGAAGACCAGGGTAATGGCCGCTACCAGCACCACCACCAAGGTGTCCGCGCGCGGCACCTTGCCGATCATGCGGAAGGTCCCCCACTCGAAGGTCTTTTCGCAGACCACGAACATCACGCCGATCAGCGCCGCCAGCGGAATGCGCTCGATCCAGGGTGCGCCGAACAGGATGAACGACAGCAGGAACAGCGAGGCCGCGATGCCCGACAGGCGGCCGTAGGCGCCGTTGTTCACGTTGATCATGCTCTGTCCGATCATCGCGCAGCCGCCCATGCCCCCAAACAGGGCCGTGACGATGTTCGCCGCGCCCTGCGCCATGCATTCGCGGTTCGGCTGGCCGCGCGTTTCCGTGATCTCGTCGACCAGGGTCAAGGTCAGCAGCGACTCGATCAGGCCGACGCCGGCCAGCACCAGCGAATACGGAAACACGATTTTTAACGTGTCAAGATTCAATGGTACATCCGGCAGCGCGAACTGCGGCAAGCCGCCGCCGATCGATCCCAGGTCGCCGACGGTTTTCGATTCGATGCCGAGCAGCGCGGCGCCTGCCGTCACGGCCAGGATGCCGACCAGGGTCGCCGGCACCGCTGTCGTGATGCGCGGCGTGATATAGATGATCGCCATCGTCGCGGCCACCAGGCCCAGCATCGTCAACAGCTGGGCGCCCTGCATCCACTGCCCGCCGACCTTGAAGTGCCCGAACTGGGCGATAAAAATCACCAGTGCCAGGCCATTGACGAAACCGAGCATCACCGGATACGGCACCATGCGGATGAACTTGCCGAGCCGCGCCGCCGCGAACAGCATCTGCAGCACGCCCATCAGCACGATGGCCGCGAACAGGTATTGGACGCCATGTTCGACCACCAGCGCCACCATCACCACGGCCAGCGCGCCGGCCGCGCCCGAAATCATCCCGGGCCGCCCGCCGAAGGCCGAAGTGATGAAGGAGACCAGCACGGCGGCGTACAGGCCGGTGAGCGGAGCGACGTGGGCGACCAGCGCAAAGGCGATCGCTTCGGGCACCAGGGCCAGGGCGACGGTCAAACCGCTGAGCAGGTTGGTTTTCAGGTAGGCGGGCGAGACGGACTGCAAGATGAACTCCAGGTGGATGTGCGCGCGGCAGCGGCAAAATAAAAATCCCCCGGCGCCGGCTGTCAAAGCCGGATCCGGGGGATCCGAATACTACTGCATTGTCCGGCGCAAGGCCGGAATGCATGCTCGTTACTTGCTAATCACCAGCTGCGACGGCAGGCTGGCCAGGTAGGCGCCGATATCGGCCATGTCCTGGTTCGACAGCGGCTGCACCTGGCCGGCCATGATCGGGTTGGCGCGGCCGTTGGCCTTGTCGCCGCCGCGCTTGTAGGCGTGCAGCGCGTGGGTCAGGTAGTCGGCGTGCTGGCCGGCCAGCTTCGGATAGCTCGGGTCGATCGGCTTGTTGAAGTCGGCGCCGTGGCAGGCGGCGCAGTTGTACTTCTTGGCCAGCTCGCCGCCGCGGGAGACGTCGGCGGCGGCTGCCTGGTAGGAAACAGCGCCGAGGGCCAGCGCGATGATCAGTTTTTTCATGGCGTAGTCCTTACTTGCGGCTCTGGGCGTTCTGCTGCGAATAATAGGCGGCGACGTCGGCGATGTCCTGGTCCGACAGGCTCATGGCGATACCGCGCATCGATGGATGCTTGCGCTCGCCCTTCTTGTAGGCGTGGAGTGCCGATTCGATGTACTTGGCCGACTGGCCGCCGATCATCGGCACCTGGTAGACCTCGGGGAAGCTGGCCTTATAGCCGGGGATGCCGTGGCAACCGATACACATTTCGATCTTGTTCGGTGCTGCCTTCGGGTTGCCGACGACGTCCGCCGCAAGCGCGGAGCCGGCACAAACGGCCAGACCGAGTACTGCCAAAAGTTTTTTCATGGTGGGAATCGCAAAATTTTTAATCGAATACCGCTACCGTACAAAAGCCTTGAAACTACATTAACTTGTTGATTCTAGCCCAACAAAAGGTTGCAGTCTACCAAGGTCGTGTGCCTCCTCAACCGGGCCGTAAATTCTGGCATATACTCGTAATTTCCTTCTTTCTGACTGACGCGTATGCAAGCCCATCCCCGTTTCGAAGGCACCGAAAGCTATGTCGCGACAAGCGACCTGAAGCTGGCCGTGAATGCCGCCCTCACGCTGCAGCGCCCGCTCCTGATCAAGGGCGAGCCCGGCACCGGCAAGACCATGCTGGCCGAGGAAGTGGCCTCGGCGCTGAACATGCCGCTGATGCAGTGGCACGTCAAATCGACCACCAAGGCCCAGCAAGGCCTGTACGAATACGACGCCGTCTCGCGCCTGCGCGACTCGCAACTGGGCGACGAGCGCGTGCGCGACATCCACAACTACATCGTCAAGGGCGTGCTGTGGCAAGCCTTCACGGCGCCGGAACCGGTGGTGCTCCTGATCGACGAGATCGACAAGGCCGACATCGAATTCCCGAACGACTTGCTGCGTGAACTCGACCGCATGGAGTTCTACGTCTACGAGACGCGCGAGATGGTGGTGGCGAAACACCGTCCGCTGGTGATCATCACCTCGAACAACGAGAAGGAACTGCCGGACGCTTTCCTGCGCCGCTGCTTCTTCCACTACATCAAATTCCCGGACCGCGACACGATGGCCGACATCGTGCAGGTGCACTACCCGCGCCTGAAGCAGGACTTGCTGGCCGCCGCGCTCGAGCGTTTCTACGGCGTGCGCGACATCCCCGGCATCAAGAAAAAGCCGTCGACCTCGGAATTCCTGGACTGGCTCAAGCTCCTGATGGCCGAGGACATCCCGGCCGAAGCCCTGCACAGCAAGGACGCGAAAACCGTGGTGCCGCCGCTGCATGGCGCCCTGCTGAAAAACGAGCAGGACGTGCACCTGTTCGAACGCCTGCTGTCGATGTCGAGGATGAACCGATGATCCAGGTCGAGCCGGTCACGCTCGAATTCAACGGCGTGCGCCTCGAGCCCTTGACGCTCGCGCACGTCGACGGCTTGCGCGCGGCGGCCCTCGATGGCGAACTGTGGAACCTGCGCGTGACCTCGGTGCCGGAAGCGCACCGCACCCAGGCCTATGTGCACACGGCGCTGGAGACGGCCAACCGGGTCGCGTTCGCCGTGGTCGACGTGTCCAGCGGCGAGGTGCTGGGTACCACCAGCTACCACGACATCCTGCCTGAAGTCGACCGGGTCGAGATCGGCTACACCTGGTACGCCAGGCGCGTCCAGCGCAGCCACGTGAACACCAGCTGCAAGCTGCTGCTGCTGTCGCATGCCTTCGACACGCTCGGCTGCGCGGTGGTCGGTTTTCGCACCGATAATTTCAACCATGCCTCGCAGGCCGCGATCGAACGCCTGGGCGCGAAGAAGGATGGCGTGATCCGCCACCATGCGCTGCGGCGCGACGGCACCGTGCGCGACACCGTCATGTACAGCATCGTGCGCGGCGAGTGGCATGAGATCAAGACGCATCTGCACTATCAACTGACCCGGCACGCCGCTATCTAGACCCATGCTGATCGATTTTTTCTTCGCGCTACGTAACGCCAAAGTCCCGGTCTCGATCAAGGAATTACTGACCCTGCTCGAGGCCCTGGAAAAGAGCGTGATCGCCCCCTCGCTCGACGAGTTCTACTATCTCGCGCGCCTGGTGATGGTCAAGGACGAGGCCCATTTCGACAAGTTCGACCGCGCGTTCGGCAGCTATTTCAAGGGCATCGAGGCCGTCTTCGACACCAGCAAGGGCGAGATCCCGCTCGACTGGCTGATCAAGCGCCTGGAGCGCGAACTGACGCCCGAGCAGAAGGCGGCGCTGGAAAAATTCGGCTACGACAAGCTGATGGAGCGCCTGAACGAACTGCTGAAGGAACAGAAAGAGCGCCACGAAGGCGGCAGCAAGTGGATCGGCACCGGCGGCACCTCGCCCTTCGGCCATGGCGGCACCAATCCGGAAGGCATCCGCATCAGCGGCGCCGGGCGCAATCGCAGCGCGGTCAAGGTCTGGGAGCAGCGTTCCTACAAGGACTACGACGACGAGCGCGAACTGGGCACCCGCAACATCAAGGTGGCCTTGCGCCGCCTGCGCCGCTTCGCCCGCACCGGCGCGGCGGAAGAATTCGCGCTCGACGCCACGGTCCACGCGACGGCGAGTAATGCCGGCTACCTCGACATCCGCATGCAGCCCGAGCGCAAGAACCGGATCAAGGTGGTGATGCTGCTCGATGTGGGCGGCAGCATGGACGACCATATCGAGCGCGCCGAAGAGCTGTTCTCGGCAGCCAAGAGCGAATTCAAGAACATGGAGTTCTACTACTTCCACAACTGCGTCTACGACTACCTGTGGAAGAACAACCGGCGCCGCCACGCCGAGCGCTTCGACACCTGGGACGTGCTGCGTAAATACCCGCCCGACACCCGCATCATTTTCGTCGGCGACGCCACCATGAGCCCCTACGAAGTGCTGGCCCCGGGCGGCTCGGTCGAATACAACAACGAGGAAGCCGGCGCCGAATGGCTGGCGCGCTTTTGCAACGCCTTCCCGAAATTCGCCTGGCTCAATCCCGAGCCCGAGCACTTGTGGCAATACCGCCAGTCGATTTCGGTGATCCGCCAGATCATGAACAACCGCATGTTCCCGATCACGCTCGAAGGGCTGGAGCGGGCCATGCGGCTGCTGAGCAAATAAGCCGGCTCACATCTCCTTACATACTGGACAGGCACAATCTTCAAAAAACGCTAAGCTCTCCTCTCGGACCGAGACGTGGGTAGCACATCATGAAGACGCAACTGCTTGAAGACATTGGCCAAAGCGCACCATTGTCCCTGACGCCTACGCTCGTCGTCGGGAATTCAACAGCAGCCAAGGCGGTGCCTGAACCGGTCGCCCAAGAGAAGCCACCGGCCAGGGCGCGCGCCGGCCGCGGCGTGTGGCGCCAAAAACCCGCCGAGGAGCCGGCGCCTGCTCCCGCGCACGTGCCGGATCCGCAACCGACGCCGCTCGATCTGCACGACGTGTTCGACGAAATCGCCGCCCTGGAGGCGCAGTACGTGCATCCGGAGCGGCAGGATGTGCCCGGGATCGCGCCGGCCGTGTTCGAAGAGCTTGCGCCGCCCCCGGCCGCGCCCGCGCCGCCGGAGCCTGTATTCGACTTCACCCCACCCGCGCCCGCACGCCAGTCGGACAATCCGTTTGCGCCCGCCGCGCCCACCCGCTCGCGCCAGCGCTATCTGCTGTGGGGCGCGGGCTTGCTCGCTACTTCACTGCTGCTGCTGGGCGGGCGCTGGGTGGTCCAGGAACGCAGCGACAGCGCGGCGCTGGCGCGCATCACCGATGCCGCCAGTCCCAAGCCGTTCATCGCGAACGCCGTGCCGCCGCCCGTGCCTGCCCCCATGAAAATCACGGCGGCCCCGGTCGAGGCCGTGGCGACGCCCACGCTCCCGCCCTCGTCCGTGCCGCCCCTGGTCATGCTGGAACCCGATCCGCCCGCCGCCAAGCCTGAGCCGCGCCCGGCACCGGCGCCGGCGCCGGACAAGGTCGCGCGTCCGAAGCCGCGCAAACTCGACGCTGCCCCGAAACAGGCGACCGCTTCTTCCTTGCCGAAACGCGCGAGCCGTCCGGCGCGCACGCCGGCCCATGCGGCAAGCAAGCCGGCCACGAAAACCGCGGCACGGGAGCCGGTGCGCCAGTTGGCCCGCGCCTCCGCGATTGAGCGGGAAAGAGCGGCGGGGCCGGAAATGTCCGTGGCCGCAACGCTCAAGGCATGCCGCGAACGGGGCTATCACGCGACGCAATGCGTCAAGCGCGGGTGCAGCGTGACCGAATACGGGTTTGCTTGCCGCGGGCGGTGACGCGCGCCCCGGTCCGCATTACGGCGTTCGCTCGCCGCGCAAGACATTGCGCACCACATACAGCCCGATGACATCGAGCGCCGCATGCACCATCATCGCGGCCAGCAGCCCCACATACCGATACACGAAGCCCAGCGCCACGCTGGCCCCGAACACGCCGGCGGCCTGCACCAGCGTCGCCCAGTTCAGCTTGCGGAACTGGTACACCGGCGTATGGGTCAGCAGGAAAATGAGCGAGGTGATCCACACGCCCAGCAGCGGCTGCAGGGCGGCGCGAAACAGCAGCTCTTCGCCGATCGCGGCGGCCAGGCTGATCCAGACGGGATTGAGACCGGACAGGTCGAGCCGGCCATAGGCGGTGATCGTATTGCGGGTCGCCTCCGAGCGCGCCGTCAGCCGGAAGCTGATATAGGAGCCCACCGCGGCCAGCGCCGACAAGCCCAGGCCGTACAGGCATTGTTCGCCCAGGCCCAGCGGACCTTGGAAAGACGCCAGGGGATCGGCGCGGCCGGCAAAAATGATCAGGAGCGCGATCAGCGAAAACACGACGCAGGTCAATACCTGGGCGGTCAGGCGGATCGGTGCGCGGACGGGCTGGGCAGGCGCTTGCGGCGGGGTCGGTGCTGGGGACATGGAGGCACGTCGCGACAAAGCGACGGATGAGGAATCGAAAAGGCCATCTGGCCGGAAAGCGGCGTCAGTGCTGACGAACCGCCCGCCATTCTAGCCAGCGGCGCACGCGCTGACAACGTAGCGATCGCGGCGAGCCGGCACTCCCGGCGATCAAGGGCGGGTGGCTGCGCGCTGACGAAAGCGTGGACTGACGAGCCCACGCAGTTCCACGGCGACGGCGCCTACAAGCGCGTCTCCCTTGCCGCCCTTAAAAACTCGTCCAGCACCGGCGTGCAATCGAGCAGATCCGTGCCGCCGGCGCGGTGGAACTCGGGGTGCCACTGCAGCCCCATCACGAAGGGCGCCTTGTCGTAGCGGATCGCCTCGACGATCCCGTCCGGATACGACAGTGCCTCGACCCGGATATCGCGCCCCAGTTCCTTGACCGCCTGGTGGTGGATCGAATTGACGATCGGCCGCGCGACGTGCGGGAACATGCGGCCCAGTGTCGATCCGGGCGGGAATGCGATCGCGTGGCGGTGGGCGTCGTAGTCGGTGTGCACGTGGGCCAGCGCTGCCGGTACATTCGTCGCCACGTCCTGGTACAGGGTGCCGCCGAAGGCGACATTGATCAGCTGGCAGCCGCGGCACACGCCCAGCACCGGTTTGCCGGCCTCGACGAATTCGTGCAGCAGTTCGAGTTCATATAGATCGCGCGCGCGGTCGCCGTTCCACTCGGGACGGGTGGGCGACTCGGAATAGGTTTGCGGCGAGACGTCCGCCCCGCCCTGCAGCACCAGGCCGTCGAGGTGGCGCGCGTAGTGCTGCAGCGTGATATTGCTGGGGTGGAGCAAGCCGTTCGTATTCACCGTCGGGATCATGAACACCAGCACGTCGCGCGACATCACCCACTGGGCGATCGATTCTTCGAGGTATTGGAGGTTCTTGCTGCGCAGGCCAGTGGCGCCGGGCTCGGGATGGAAAATGCGGGCGGAGACACCGATGCGCAGGGTGCGCCGCATGAAGTCGCGGCTGAAGCGGTCGCGCAGGGCGCGCCAGCGCGCGCGCACGACGCGACCGGCCAGGGCGAAGGGCGTGTCGCCCGGACGCTGGTAGCGCGGCGCCCCGCTCGCGCGGCGGTCGGGCACGCGCTGGGGCCCATCCTCGCGGTTTTCCAGCGGCGGGCCGGGCGGCTCGTCGCGGCGCTGTGGTTGATCGTCTGCCATGCTTCAAATATAGGCCCCGCCCTGGCGGCGCACGATTCGAAGTTGTAACAAAATCACATGGCGCAGGGTGGCAGCTCCGGCAGGGAAGCCAGGCGTTGCAACATGGCCACCAGACTGCGGTCGCCCACCGGCTTGTCGAGCAGGCCGCGCACGCCGGCGCCGCGCGCCAGGTCGCTGTCGTAGCTGAACATTTTCCCGACCAGCAGCACGACGGCCGTGCGCCCCGCCCCTTCCTGGGCCTTGATGTTCCGGCTCAGCGCATAAGGGTCGATCCCGGGCGCGGCGGTATTGATCAGGGCCACCGCCACCTTGGTTTCGTCGCACAGGCGTACCGCCATCGGCGCGCTGTCGGTCCAGGCGATCGCCAGGCGCTGCGCGCCGACCAGGCCGGCCAGGTGGTCGCGGAAAGCGCCGCCCTTGTCGACGATGAGCACCTTGCCGTCGCGCGGCGGCCGGCGTTCGGCCGCGCAGCCGGCGGCCGCTCCCACGCGCGGACGGCGGCGCCGTTCGGCCAGCAAGGGTTCGCCCCGCGCGCGCAGCAAGGCCAGGGCGCGCCGCCGCTCGGCCAGCATCTGGGTCAGCGTATCGTGCAGGTGGGCCGGGTCGATCGGGTGCGCCAGGTGGTCGTAGCCGCCGTGGGCGGCGCCGCCGACGATCAGCGCCGGCGGTGCGCAACGCATGCCCTCGAGCCAGGCCAGGGCCGCCGGGTTGGTACCGTCGGCCAGGACGATGTCGGGTTCCTGCAAACTGTCGTCGTGCAGGCAGGCATACAGCGGTCCCGAGGGCGGCGCGGCGCCCAGCAGCGTGACCATGCGGCGGGCGTCCTCCGGCCCGAATCCGAGCAGGCGTACGGCGGTCGGAAATTTATGTGCATGCATGATCGTCACCGGTGCGTCGCATCTGGGTCCCCGAACTGTTGCGCAAACGCTGGCTCGCTTGCGATAATCACTGTACGCATGTACAGTGTGACTCTTGGCTTTCGCCTTGTGCTCAACGGTTTCTCGAGGCCGCTTGACATGGCAACCTTGCGTACCAATCTAGTCACGTTTCTCCGCGTTGACAAGAACAATCGGTTACGCCTCTCCTGCTTTTTCCCTCCGACAAGATAGCTCAACACAGTAGAATACGCAGGCTTCCGAAAAACACTGATCAGCATGGCAACCAAGAAACCCGCACCCGACTACAGCGAATCATCCATCCGCGTCCTCAAAGGACTCGAGCCCGTGAAGCAGCGCCCGGGCATGTACACCCGGACCGAAAACCCGCTGCACATCATCCAGGAAGTGATCGACAACGCCTCGGACGAGGCGCTGGGCGGTTACTGCAACAACATCGGCGTCACCCTGAACGTGGACGGTTCCGTCACGGTCGAGGACGACGGCCGCGGCATTCCGGTGGGTATCCACCCGGAAGAAGGCGTCTCCACGGTCGAGATCGTGTTCACGCGCCTGCACGCCGGCGGCAAGTTCGACAAGGGCTCGGGCGGCGCATATGCGTTCTCGGGCGGCTTGCACGGCGTCGGCGTCTCGGTCACGAATGCGCTCTCGAAGCGCCTGGAAATCACGGTCTGGCGCAAGTCGGAGGACGGCAACGGCGTCCACAACCTGGTGTTCGCCGACGGCGACGTGATCGAGCCGCTGACCTCGAACCCATTCGAGCGCGGCGGCAAGAAGAACGGCACCCGCGTCACCGCCTGGCCCGACGCCAAGTATTTCGATTCGCCGAATATCCCGATGCCCGACCTCGTGCGCCTGCTGCGCTCGAAAGCGGTGCTGCTGCCGGGCGTGACGGTCACGCTGACGGTCGCCAAGACCGGCGACGTCCAGACCTGGCGCTACGACGAAGGCCTGCGCGGCTACCTGATGGAAGCGCTGGCGCAATCCTCGAGCGGCGAGACCGTGATCCCGCTGTTCGAGGGCGCCGGCTACGCCGCTGCCGGCGACGAAAGCTTTGCCGAAGGCGAAGGCGCGGCCTGGGTCGTGGCCTGGAACGAGGAAGGCGGCGTGGTGCGCGAGTCCTACGTCAACCTGATCCCGACCCCCAGCGGCGGCTCGCACGAGTCCGGCCTGCGCGACGGCCTGTTCGGCGCCGTGAAAGGCTTCGCCGAGCTGCACGGCCTGCTGCCGAAGGGCGTCAAGCTGCTGCCGGAAGACGTCTTCGCACGCGTCTCGTTCGTGCTCTCGGCCAAGGTGCTGGACCCGCAATTCCAGGGTCAGACCAAGGAACGCCTGAATTCGCGCGACGCCGTCAAGCTGGTCTCGTCGTTCACCAAGCCGCCGCTCGAACTGTGGTTGAACCAGCACGTCGAATACGGCAAGAAGCTGGCCGACCTCGTCATCAAGCAGGCGCAGTCGCGCATGCGGTCGCTGCAAAAAGTCGAGAAGAAAAAATCTTCGGGCGTGGCCGTGTTGCCGGGCAAGCTGACCGATTGCGAATCGACCGACCTTACCCGCAACGAGATTTTCCTGGTCGAGGGCGACTCGGCCGGCGGTTCCGCAAAAATGGGCCGCGACAAGGAATACCAGGCGATCCTGCCGCTGCGCGGCAAGGTCCTGAACACCTGGGAAACCGACCGCGACCGCCTGTTCGCGAACAACGAGATCCACGACATTTCAGTCGCGATCGGGGTCGACCCGCATTCGCACGGCGACTCGCCCGATTTGAGCGGTCTGCGCTACGGCAAGATCTGCATCCTGTCGGATGCGGACGTCGACGGCTCGCACATCCAGGTCTTGCTGCTGACGCTGTTCTTCAAGCATTTCCCGGCCCTGTTCAAGCATGGCCACATCTGCATCGCGCGGCCCCCCCTGTACCGCGTCGACGTGCCGCCGCGCGGCAAGAAGCCGCTGCAAAAGCTGTATGCGCTGGACGATGGCGAACTGCTGGCGATCGAGGACAAGCTAAAAAAAGATGGCCTCAAGGAAGGCAGCTGGAACATCTCCCGCTTCAAGGGCCTGGGCGAGATGAACGCCGAGCAGCTCTGGGAAACGACGATGAACCCGGACACCCGGCGCCTGCTGCCGGTCGCCCTGGGCGGTTTCGACCACGGCGAATCGAGCGCGCGCTTCAATATGTTGATGGGCAAAGGCGAAGCCGCCGCCCGTCGCGCGTGGATCGAGGAACACGGGAACGAGACGGAAGCGGATATTTAAACCATTGAATCATGACTAACCAAGCAAACCTCTTCGAACAAGCCGCGGAACCGGCCGACGACATCGAAACGCTGACCCTGTCGACCTTCGCCGAACGCGCCTATCTCGACTACGCGGTCTCGGTGGTCAAGGGCCGTGCCCTGCCCGACGTGTCCGACGGCCAGAAGCCGGTCCAGCGCCGCATCCTGTACGCAATGAACGAACTCGGCCTCGGCCCCACCGCCAAGCCGCGCAAGTCGGCCGCCGTGGTCGGCGACGTGCTCGGTAAGCTCCACCCGCACGGCGACCAGTCGGTCTACGACGCGCTGGTGCGCATGGCCCAGGACTTCTCGCTGCGCTATCCGCTGATCGACGGCCAGGGCAATTTCGGCTCGCGCGACGGCGACGGCGCCGCGGCGATGCGTTACACGGAAGCCCGTCTGACCCCGATCGCGCGCCTGCTGATGGACGAAATCGACATGGGCACGGTCGACTTCCAGCCGAACTATGACGGCTCCACGCTGGAGCCGCGCACGCTGCCGGCGCGCCTGCCGATGGTGCTGCTCAATGGCGCCTCCGGTATCGCGGTCGGCCTGGCCACCGAAATCCCGTCGCACAACCTGCGCGAAGTGGCCGAAGCGGCCGTCGCCATGATCCGCAACCCGAAGATGTCGCACGCCGAGCTGATGGCGATCATCCCCGGCCCCGACTTCCCGGGCGGCGGCCAGATCATCACCCCGCCGTCGACCATCGCCGAGATGTACACCACCGGACGCGGCTCGATGAAGGTGCGCGCGCGCTGGAAGATCGAAGAACTGGCGCGCGGCCAGTGGCAGGCGGTCGTGACCGAACTGCCGCCGGGGACCTCGACGGCGAAGGTGCAGCAGGAGATCGAAGAAATCACCAACCCGAAGATCAAGCTGGGCAAGAAGACGCTCACGCCGGAACAGATCGCCCTGAAGCAAACGGTCCTGAACTCGCTCGACACGATGCGCGACGAATCGGGACGCGAAGCGGCCGTGCGCCTGGTGTTCGAGCCGAAGTCGAAGAACCAGGACCAGACCGAGTTCATGCTGCTGCTGCTGGCGCATACCTCGCTGGAATCCTCGGCGCCGATCAACCTCGTGATGATCGGCGGCGACGGGCGTCCGCGCCAGAAAGGCTTGAACGAGATCATCCAGGAGTGGATCGATTACCGCTTCACGACGGTCCGCCGCCGCAGCGAGCACAAGCTGGGCAAGGTCAACGACCGCATCCACATCCTGGAAGGCCGCGAGATCGTCCTGCTCAACATCGACAAGGTGATCGCCATCATCCGCAATTCGGATGAACCGAAGGCGGCGCTGATCGAAGAATTCGGCTTGTCGGACCGCCAGGCCGAAGACATCCTCGAAATCCGCCTGCGCCAGCTGGCGCGGCTGGAGGCGATCAAGATCGAGCAGGAGCTGGCCCAGCTGCGCGGCGAGAAGGACAAGCTGGAAGACATCCTGGCCAATCCATCGACCATGAAGCGCACCATCATTCGCGAGATCGAAGCGGACGCCAAGCAGTTCGGCGACCCGCGCCGGACCCTGATCGAAGAAGCGCAAAAGGCCGTGGCCGAGCAGAAGATCGTCGACGAACCGGTCACCGTGATCATTTCCGAAAAAGGCTGGGTGCGCGCGCGCACCGGCATCGGCCACGATCCGGTCCAGTTCACGTTCAAGGCGGGCGACGCGCTGTACGGCGCCTTCGAATGCCGCACGGTCGATTCGCTGGTCGGCATCGGCGACAACGGCAAGACCTATTCGGTGCCGGTATCGGCCCTGCCCGGCGCGCGCGGCGACGGCGTGCCGATCACGACGCTGGTCGACCTGTCGGGCGGCGTTCGCATCCTGCATTATTTTGCAGGCAGCGCCGACACGCGCCTGCTGCTGGCCACCTCGAACGGCTTCGGTTTCATCTCGAAGGCGGGCGACATGGTCAGCCGCCTGAAAGGCGGCAAGTCCTTCATCACGCTCGATGACGGCGCCGTGCCGCTGCCGCCGCGCATCGTGCTCGATAGCGCCGGCGCCATCGCCTGCCTGTCCGGCAACGGCCGCGTGCTGGTGTTCGGCATCGACGAAATGAAGGTGCTGACCAACGGCGGGCGCGGCGTGACGCTGATGGAACTCGACCCGAAAGAGCAGCTGCTGGCCGCGCAACCGATCAGCCAGAAAGGCGTGAACGTGATCGGCACCTGGGCCGGCTCGAAGCCGCGCACGGTGGAGCTGTTCGCATCGGGCCTGGAGCCGCACCACGGCAAGCGTGCACGCAAGGGCAAGCCGCTGTCGCAGAAGTTGAAGGCGACCGATCTGGCGATGCGTTCGACGGGCGAGTGATTTTGTCGGGCGTGGAGTCGGGACTCCACCCTACGGCCATGCCGCCCTGACAGTGCGGACCAAAAAAAATGCCGGCTTCGCGCCGGCATTTTCTTTTACAGCGACTGAATTACTTCTTGGCTGCTGCCTTGTGCACGTCGGCCATCGCTTCGGCGCGGACCTGTTCGGTCTTGGCCGATGCCTGTGCCTTGTCGGCGGCGGCGCCCACTTGCACCTTCAGGGCCTTTTCGTCGGCCTTGATCATGGTCTTCTCGGCCTTCAGGTTCGCTTCCGAGACTTTCTCTTCGGCCTTGGCGATTGCCTTGGCGCGGTCTTCAGGATCGGCCTTGGTGATTTTCTCGGCGGCGTTCGCGTGCGCCTTCACGGCCTTGGCATGCGCCTTGGCTTTCTTTTCCTGCGCATCGGCGACGGCCTTGGTGGCTTTCTCGTCGGCCTTGGCGACCGTTTTCATTTCCTTGGCTTCGGCCTTGGCAACGTCTTTCTCGGCATTGGCTTCGGCTTTCACGACAGCCTTGGTGTTGGCCGGCGTCGTGACGGCAACCGGTGCGGTCGTCGAGGTGGTCGTGGTCGTGGTGGCGGTCTGCGCAAAGGCGCTCGTTGCAACGACGCCGGCGATCAGGGTGAGGATCAGTTTGTTCATGGTGTATGTCCTTTCAAAGCGATGGTGGGTTGCGGGTCTCTGCCCGCAATGTTTAACTTTTTATTAAGTCTGAACCCAGAATATGCGCAGCCAAAGGATGGGTCTGTACGCCACCGCACACACGATAATTGCGCATTATTCACGCGGCGCCGGCCCCGCATACAGGTCGACGATCTCGCCGACGCCGTCCCGGCACACCGGGCAGAAAGCCTCGCTGCGGTCGAACATGATGCATTGCATCGCCGGCCGGTAATAGCCCTTGGCCTCGTAGTTGGCGCCTTCGAAGGCGCCGATCGTGTGCCGCTGCGGCGCCTTGTCGAACAAGGCGCGGGTACGCGCCAGGTCTTCGCGAAACAGCGCATTCATTTCGCTCTCGGGACGGTTCGCCGCCCGCAGCGCCGCGCGGCGCTTCTGGTAGGCGCGCGAAGATTCTTCGTATTCGGCCTTCGGCCAGGGCGTCGGCAGCGGCGTGCCCGCTGTCACGTGCTTCTTCCATTTCAGGTTGGCCGGGTCGCGCAGGGCCGTGGCGTTCGGCTCCCACGGTTCCATGCGCGTGCCGCTGGCCGCATACGCCACCGGCGAGGTGTAGTACTCGTCGGCCAGGCCGGCGAAATGGTGGCCGAACTCGTGCACGAACAGGTAGTTCGCCCACTCGTTGCCGGCGGCGGCCGTGCTGAACTGGCCGAAGATGCCGCCCCCGCCATAGGTGTCGTTGTTGACCAGGATTTCGATGAATTCATACGGCGCGTGCTGGGCGATGTCGCGCAGGGCGCGGTTATCGAGCGTCAGCACATAGCGTTCGCTGCCGAAAATGTCGTAGCGCGTGCCCAGCGCCGAAGCGTGGTGCACGCCGGTCGAGGGACGCGAGACGCCCGATTCCACAGTCGCCACGGCCATGGCCCAGACATTGAAATCGTTGGCGCGCTCCTTGAAGGGCGAGACCGAGAACAAGTGCTGCGACAATCGCCGCGCATCCTGCTCGAACTTCTTCATGTCGCCTTGCGTATAGCCGTCGCCCAGGATCAGCAAATCGACTTTCTGGGGCGACGGGCCGCTCACCCGGATCGGAATCGGCGCCGCCGGCGCGGGTGGCTGCTTCTTGACGACGTCGGGGGCATCGGTATCGATCTCCACGCTCCAGGCCACGGAAAAGGCATTCCGCTCGTCGCGCTTCAGGATACGCACGCGCACCGGGCGGTCCGGTTTCGGAAAGCGCACCGACTCCTGGAAACCGCGGCTGATCTTGTTCGCTTCGTCCGTCGTGCGCCATTCGCCGAAGATGGTGGAAAAGTCGCGCGAATAAATCAGGTCGCCGGTCTTCGCATCGGCCACCTCGACCCGGTTCTGGCCGCGGTTGGTGTTGTCCAGGTTGCGCGCTGTGTCGCCCGGCCAGGGCAGCGGCTCGATCAGCACCTGTTCCAGGGCGTAGCTGTCGGATAAGGCGTTGCCGCTGTGGCTGTAGTCGACGCGCACGGTGGCCGGTTGCGCGGCCTGGGCCAGGCCGGCCGCGAACAGGGAGACGGCCGCCAGCAGGCGCGGGAAGAAGCGAATCATGTCAGTCCCTAGAAAAAACGGATCCCGGCATTGTAATCGGACCGAAGAAGGCGGCCTAGGCCAGGAATGGCATACAAGAAGGGCGCTTAATCGGCGCCCTTGTCATTTCTATGCACTTCCCCCAACCCGTATTAGCGGCGACGGCCCCGTAGCGTCAACACCAGTGCAGTGAGAATCCCTGAGCCGATGAACGCGTAGAAGATGATGTTGAACGCCTTTTCAACATTCATTCCGGAATCAAGAAAGAATATTAAAATATAGACAATAGCCACCGTTAGGAAGGCGACGCCAAGTGAAATGAATAGGGTTTTCATGCAAACGGCTCCACGATAGGACAATTGAACCACTGTGCTGCCTTGCTGCCGCCCGCCTGTACAACTTCTTCCGCAAAGGAAGTGCAGTTATGTGCCACGATTCCCCATAACCACGGCTTTTCTACCAGTTCATGCAGCTTGTCATGCGCACCTTTAGGGTTGGGTAGCTTGATATGCCAGCGACGAATCTCGCGCTTGTTGTTCTCATTTAAGTACCTCATATAGCCACTCTCCGGTATGAATTTGGGTGCCTTGTAGAAACCAGAGATATGCACATACTGGCGTTCCCCCATCGTTACTGACCTCGATCCAGTTGCGATGCTTGTCGTCTTCCGATTCTCCGTTGATGCCCTCAATCTTCAGGTATGCATCGATCGCCATTCTTTCCTCCATTTTAGGTTGAGCAAATGGACGATTCTTACTCGCCGCCATACGGGGAGGTTGGGAGGCGTCAGCCTGTCAAGAGAGGCAGATCAACAGTGATGGTCCACCTTGAAATTTTGGGTATTACGGCCTGTTCAAGATAGCAGCGGCTGATCTGTCGAGCCAGCAAACGAAGAGCACGCCAACATCAGGCAGCTTGTCTATCACGCTACGCCATCTTGTACGATCCACTAAGTACTCGACCGGAAATAAATGTGAATTTTGGCAAACAGAGCCGGATGCGGTGCAAGGCGGCGAGCGCGCCGCAGTGCGAGCACTGCAAGCACGAGCCGACGCAGCAACGCGCCGGCTCTGGCAGCCAAAAACACATTTATTTACGGGTGAGTACTTAGTCTCTTTCATGCACGAGCGCACCGACTCCTGGAAACTGGCTGATCTCCTCGTCCGTCGTGCCCCATTCGCCGAAGATGGTGGAAAAGGTCAGTACTAGCTCCAGGGCGTTAGGGGTCGGATAAGGCGTTGCCGCAGTGGGTGTAATCGACGCGCACGGTGGCCGGTCGCGCCGCTTGGGCGAGGCCGGCGGCGAGCAGGCAAATGGCGCCCAGGTGCGGGAACAAGCAAATCATGTCTGTCCCTAGGGAAAACGGCGCCCGGCATTGCAATGCTGGCACTTCCTCTGTGAGCGCCCATGCATATCCGATCTTTGTTGACGGCCACCGGGCGTCCGCGCATGATTACTTATCGACAATGATCGGAGACCGGATGAAACCCGCGCATGTGCTTGCCAGCCTCCTGCTGGCCCCCCTCGGCTGCGCGGCGGCCGACCCGGGCGCGCCGGCCTGCGCATCCCCGCAGGCGCGCGTGAACGAGCAAGGTTTTGTCCGCATCAACGGCATCGACCAATGGGTCACGATGCGTGGCGACAGCTGCGCCAACCCGGTTCTGCTGATCGCGCACGGCGGGCCAGGCAATCCGCAGAGCCTTTACGAAAATGGCCCGGACGCCGCCTGGCGCAAGGATTTCACGGTCGTCCACTGGGACCAGCGCGGCGCCGGCATGACCTATGGGCGCAACAAGCCATCCGCGAAGGACAGGCTCAGCGTCGAAGGCTTGCGCGACGATGGTCTGGCGGTGGCACGCCACGTGGCCGCGCGCTTGGGCAAAAACAAATTGATCCTGATGGGCAGTTCCTGGGGTTCGGTATTGGCTGTGCAGATGGCGAAAGCCAGCCCCGAGCTGTTCTGCGCCTACCTCGGCACGGCGCAGATGGTGGCGCAGCGCGAAAACATCGACGGGCACGCCAGGCTGATTGCGCTGGCGCGCGCGGCGAACGATCCGGAAACCGTAGCGAAACTCGAGGCGCTCGGTCCACCGCCGTGGACCAATCCGCGTTCCTTCGGCATTGAGCGCCGTGCCATGCGCAAGTATGAGGCGATGAGCACGGACCCGATGCCGAAAGCGTGGATGGAGCCGGGTGCGCTGTATGCGACGTCCCAGGCGCAGGCCGACTACGAGGCGGGCGAAGACTATTCGTTCGTGCAGTTCGTCGGCATGAAGAACGACGGCATGTTCAGGACCATCGACCTGTACCGGCTCGGCCTCGATTTCAAGCTGCCGGTCTACCTGGTGCAGGGAACGGAAGATCTCCTGACCACGCAGCAGGTGACGCAGCGCTATCTCGATGCGATCCGGGCGCCGCTGAAGAAGCTCGTGCTGGTGCCGCGCGCCGGCCATGATCCAAACCCGCCGATGGTCGCGGCGCAGTCGACGCTGCTGCGCGAGGAGATCCGGCCGGGCTGTCTCTGATTACTTGTACTGGTACAGCGGCCGCCTGACCACGATCGGCCGGATATCGAGCCGCACGTTGTAGACCGAATAGGCCTCCGTCGTGGCCGACATGTAGCCGACGCTTTCTCCCGTGCGCGAGAAGCGGAATTCGAAGCCGAGGTCGGGCTGGACCGCGTTGGCGCTGTCGAGGGTCAGGCCGATCGCCTCCGGCTGGTCGCTGTCGATCAGTTTGCCCATCAGGTCGACCACCGTGCTGTTGCCGAGGATGTCGGCCGAGAACAGCGGCTCGCGGTAGTAGGGGCGGGTCGGGTCGAGGCGGCCGTCGACCTTGTCGGCGGCCGGCGTGAAACGGCGGCTGGCGATATTGAAACGGTCGCCATTGTCGAGGTAACTGAGGCGCACGTTGCTGACATTGAAGTCGCCCTGGCGCGCATTCGCGGCCGACAGATCGACCACCAGCGCGCCCTTGTAGCCGAGCACCTCCACTTCGCGGTTGGGGCCGACCACCATCGCCGTGTTCTCGTCGATGCCCAGCCCCAGCTTGTAGCCTTTTTGCAGCATCGCCGGCAGCATGCGCGCGAAGCGGCCGCGCACCAGCAGGTGCTGGTCGACGAACACGTCGTCGCCGATGAAGCCCAGGCCGGGCGTGATTTCGTGGCCATCGGTCAGGCCCAGTTTCAGCGTCGCCAGCACCGGCTTCGGGTTGCCGAACATGGTGCTGCTCATGATGGCGGCGCCGGCGCTGGTGCCGGCGATGACGCCGCCGCGCCGGTACAGGTCCCACAAGGCGTCGAGCATGCCCGTGTTGCTGCCGTCCGGACGGCGCAGGGCGCGCGTGATGCGGGCCTGGTCGCCGCCGGCGAAATAGGCGCCGCCGGCATTACGGACGGCGTTGGCGAGCTCGGGATTGTCGGCGGCAGCCTGGTAGTCGGTGCCGGCCAGGCGCACGGCGACCGGCACGAAAAAGGCGCTGGCGCCATATTTGTTCAGGCGTTCGACCAGGGCGGCGCCGGCTTTTTCGGGGTTCGCGGAGGCCGAGGCGAAGACGGCGATGCGGGCGCCCTGCCCGCCCGCGAGCGCGACGATGCGCTCCCAGACCGGGGCGTTATCGGGACGCAGCGCGCCGCCGATGATGACGAGCGAGCCTTTCGCGGCAGGTAATTCAGCGGCGCCGACGGGGCCGGCCAACAGGGCCGCGGCAAGGGCCACAGGAACAGCTAGGGGACGCATACGGTGCTCCTTCTCGAACACGACAAATCATAAGCCTGTGTCCGGAGAGATGTCGCCGTATTGAGGTCCCTCAGGACAAATAAATGTTCGGGAAGTAACGCTCCATCAGGGTATCCGGATTGCGTGGTGTGGTAAAACCGAAACGTTCGAACAAGCCGTGGGCGTCGTTCGTCGCCAGCGTGAACCGTCGCAAGCGCTGCAGGCTGGGGTGGCGCAACACGGTGCCGACCAGTTGCTTGCCATAGCCTTTGGCGCGGTACTCGGGCACGACGAACATGTCGACCAGGTTGGCGAAGGTGGCGAAATCGGTGATCACGCGTGCGAAGGCGATTTGCCGGCTATCGAGAAAGCCGCCGAAACAGAGGGAGTTTTCGAGGGCGCGCTCGACGATCGGGCGCGAGATCCCCACCGCCCAGCTCGACTGCTCGCTGAGGAAGCGGTGGATCATCGGGATGTCGAGCCGCGACTGGTCGGTGCTGACCTCGAAGCTGGAATCGTTGGTAGTCATCTGCCTGACCAATCTGCCAATCTGGCGAATAAACCAATTCTAGCGCCGTTTGCACAAACGACAAGTTCGATTCACGGCGACTTCGGCGCGCCGTCCGGACGGCTTTGCAGGTACCGCTCCGGCAGCGCCAGTCCAGTGTCTTCCGCGCGCCAGACGAGGTTGGCAATCCACCAGCGTTTGCCGTCGTGCGCCAGCTGGATGCTGTTGATGCCGCGCATGAAAGGCTTCGGATCGTTCGGCGCACGCAGCAGCTCGTAAGTGCTGAACACGTGCACCAGCTGGCCGAAGGCGTCGGTCGTGCGGGCGATCTCGCGCTCGTAGAAGCCGCTGGTGTTGAAGGAACTCATGTTGCGGCTGATGTAATCCTCGACCGTCATCGTACGCAGGCCAAAGCCGCCGCCTTCGCGGTTCGGGGTGACGACCATCAGTTTCGCGTCCGGGGCGAACAGGGCGCGCATCCGGTTCCAGTTGCGCGGCGCGCCGGCCGGACCGGAGATGACGTCGTACAAGGCCGCGATGGTGCTGTCGACCGAGGCGCCGTCGGCGTCCTTCGCCAGCGCCGGCTGGGCGGGCGCGGTGTGCAGCGGCGCCCCCGGCTGGGCCGCCCAGGCGGCGCCCGCAGCGGCCGCCAGCGCGGCGCCAAGGCCGAGCGTGAGCCATCGTTTCATCGTCTTCTCCATGGGTCTGCGATCGTTATCAGTTGAATAATCGGCTATTTTAACCGGGCTGTCATCCGCCCCCGGCGCGGGCGGCGTTCACGGGAGCCGCGTCAAGGCGGGCGTTTATAATCGAATAAATCAACCGGAAACCATCATGACTGAACAATTCTCCAAAAAAGCCGAAGCCTGGTCGGCGCGCTTCTCCGAACCCGTGTCGGACCTCGTCAAACGCTACACGGCCTCGGTCTTCTTCGACAAGCGCCTGGCCATGTTCGACATCGAAGGCTCGCTCGCGCATGCCGAGATGCTGGCCGCGCAAGGCATCATCTCCGCCGCCGACCGTGCGGAGATCGAACGCGGCATGGCGCAGATCAAGAGCGAAATCGAAGCCGGCAGCTTCGAATGGCTGCTCGACCTGGAAGACGTCCACCTGAACATCGAAAAGCGCCTGACCGAACTGGTGGGCGACGCGGGAAAACGCCTGCACACGGGCCGCTCGCGTAACGACCAGGTCGCCACCGACATCCGCCTGTATGTGCGCGCGGCGATCGACGACGTGCTCGCCCTGCTGGGCAATTTGCGCGGCGCGCTGACGGATCTGGCCGAGCGCCATTACAACACCATCATGCCGGGCTTTACCCACCTGCAAGTGGCGCAGCCGATCACCTTCGGCCATCACATGCTGGCCTATGTCGAAATGTTCGGCCGTGACGCCGAGCGCATGCTCGATGCGCGCCGCCGCGTGAACCGCTTGCCGCTGGGCGCCGCCGCCCTGGCCGGTACCACCTTCCCGATCGACCGCCTGCGCGTGGCGCAGACCCTCGGCTTCGAGGACGTCTGCCACAACTCGCTGGACGCCGTCTCCGACCGCGATTTCGCCATCGAGTTCAGCGCCGCGGCATCGATCCTCATGATGCACGTCTCGCGCATGTCGGAAGAGCTGGTCATGTGGATCAGCCCGCGCATCGGCTTCATCGACATCGCCGACCGCTTCTGCACCGGCTCGTCGATCATGCCGCAAAAGAAGAACCCGGACGTGCCGGAACTGGCGCGCGGCAAGACCGGCCGCGTGTACGGCCACCTGACCGCCCTGCTGACCCTGATGAAGGGCCAGCCGCTGGCCTACAACAAGGACAACCAGGAAGACAAGGAACCGCTGTTCGACACCGTCGACACCGTGCTCGACACGCTGCGCATCTTCACCGACATGGCCGGCGGCATCACGGTGAAAGCCGAGAACATGCGCGCCGCCGCGCTGCAGGGCTATGCCACCGCCACCGACCTGGCCGACTATCTGGTGAAAAAAGGCTTGCCGTTCCGTGATGCCCACGAAGCCGTGGCGCACGCCGTGCGTGCCTGCGACCAGGCCGGTTGCGACCTGTCGGACATGTCGCTCGAGACGCTGCGCGGTTTCTCGCCGCTGGTCGATGAGGATGTGTTCGCGGTGCTGACGCTGGAAGGCTCGGTGGCGGCGCGTGACCACGTGGGCGGTACGGCGCCGAACCAGGTGCGCAAGGCGATCGAGCGGGTGCGCGGGCAGTTGAAATAATATTTCGTGGGAAAGCCGCGGTTGAAAGAATATTTCAGCCGCGGATGAGGTGCGGCCTGAATCAGGGCCGCTGCAACTGGCCGATCACGCTCGCGACCTTGGTCGTGATCACATCGACCGCCGGGCCATTTGCGCCGTGGGGCAGTATGACATCGGCGTTGCGCTTGGTGGGCTCGATGAATTGCTTGTGCATCGGGCGGACCGTTTCCAGGTACTGGTTGACGATGCTCTCCATCGAGCGGCCGCGTTCGGCAATATCCCGTTGCATGCGGCGGATAAAGCGCACGTCCGGCGCGGTATCGACAAAAATCTTCAGCGACATCATGTCGCACAAGTTGGCGTCATACAAGGCAAACAGCCCTTCGATCACGATGACCGGCGCCGGCTTGACCGGAATCGTCTTGTTCGAGCGGTTGTCGATCGTGAAGTCGTATTCCGGCATCGCGATCGTTTCGCCATTGCGCAGCGCCTGGACGTGCTGCACCAGCAGCGGCCAGTCGAAGGCTTGCGGATGGTCGTAATTCTGCTTGCGCCGCACTTCAGGGCTGAGATCGGACTGGTCGCGGTAGTAATCGTCCTGCATCACGACCGAGACCATGTCGGCGCCGAACGACGCCAGCACCTGCTGGGTTACCGTCGACTTGCCACTGCCGCTACCGCCGGCGACGCCAATCACGAACGGCTGGAAAGAAATCTGGTTCATCCGCGCATGATACCGGAGTGGCGCGCGAACGGACAGGACGGGTTGATCCGAAATGCGGTGTTCGGCATCTTGTCGCCGGATCCTGCCGTCGTAGATTGGATCATCGACCGGACCTATGGCGCAGACGCGCCAATGATCAACGGGTTTTCTTGTCCTAACAGAAACAACCGATTAGAACTGAACCGTTCTGGATGTGCGCTATCCGCCGTCGCTTATCGAAGGCGCCATTTGGACGGCGCTACCGCGCATGGACTGTCTTCAAGTCCATGGTCCACCCGGGCGATCACATCGTTCGATACACGGCGCACGACAATGCCTGGCAAGGTCGGGGCGGCGAAGCCGGTTATGCGCTGCTACGTTCCAACTGTCTGGTGGAGACATTTCCGACCATCGTGAGTTGATGGCGTTTATTGGTGCTTCGGACGCGGCGCAATCTCCAATTGCCGCGCACGCTGTTCCATGTCAGCATGCACGCCTGACTACATCGGCGCCCACGCATGGATACCCAGCTCTGGCTGATCTGCTTTCTGACCTTTATCATCCACTTGATCGGCACCCTTGCCTATTCCGTGCGCATCGCCGGCGTGCGCACGCGCCGCATCGCGGTCTCGTTCGCGCTGTTCAGCATCCTGGTGCTGGTCTCGCGCACCTCGAATTCCTTCCTCGGCCCCTTCCTCGCCAAGCGCGTCGAATCGAACCTGGCCGGCACCGTGGCCACCAATCTGCTGGCCGATTTCCGCTGGCTGCTGGTCGCAAGCTCCTTGGCGACGATCGCCGGCGCCCTCCTGATCCCGACTTTCCAGCGCGTGTTCTGCCGCGCCGTCGACCACTTCCAGATCCACCGCTCGATCCCGAAACTGATCCTGCACGGCTTCTTCAAGGGCGGCCTGTCGTATGTGAAGGATGCCGCCAAGTTGCCGGCGCGCGCGAATGTGCGCAGCCTGCGTGGCAAGGGCAGCGTCTCGCTCTCGATCACCCTGCTCAACGTCGGTGCGATGGCGCTGTGGACGGTCGGCGTGTTCGCGGCCCTGTATGCGGGCGCGCTCGACCCGAGCGTGCGCGTGACATCGTCCACCCTGTCCTCGATCATCAACGGCGGCGCGACCATCATCCTGGCCGTCTTCATCGATCCGCACATGTCGGGCATGACGGACGATGTGGTCGAAGGGCGCGTGAGCGAAGGGGAATTTCGCCAGGCGATCGTCTGGCTGGTCGGCAGCCGCTTGCTCGGAACCCTGCTGGCGCAGGCGCTGCTGGTGCCGTCGGCCATGCTGATCGTGGTCGTCGCCAACGCCCTGTAGGCGCGCGGGCGGCGCCGCTTGCGCAACTTCGCTACCATTCCCGGCAGGACAACAGCGCGAGAGAAGGCCATGCAACGCTACAAAAACCTGAGCGGCGCATCGGGCGTGGACGCCTACGAGATCGGCGCGCAGGCGATCACCGTGCGCTTCAGCGGCGGCGACCGTTATCTGTATACCGACCAGAGCGCCGGCGCCGAGAATATCGCCGAGATGCAAAGGCTGGCGACGCTCGGTAGCGCTCTGGCGACCTATATCAGCCAGGTGGTCAAGGAGCGCTACGCGCGCAAGCTCGACTAAGGCAAAGGCCGCCTGTGGCCTTAGAACCTATCCCAGTAGGGAGGAGGAAGTTGATGACGATGCATGGCAAGCGGCGGCAAGACGCGAGGAGGCCGCATGGCGAGCCATGCAACGACGAGCAACGCAGCAGCCGCTTGTCAGGCGCGTCAGCAACGACTCTTTCCTACTGGGATAGGTTCTAAGAACCTATCCCAGTAGGGAGGAGGAAGTTGATGACGATGCATGGCAAGCGGCGGCAAGGCGCGAGGAGGCCGCATGGCGAGCCATGCAACGACGAGCAACGCAGCAGCCGCTTGTCAGGCGCGTCAGCAACGACTCTTTCCTACTGGGATAGGTTCTAAGAACCTATCCCAGTAGGGAGGAGGAAGTTGATGACGATGCATGGCAAGCGGGGGCAAGGCGCGAGGAGGCCGCATGGCGAGCCATGCAACGACGAGCAACGCAGC
>Ga0213836_100017_pt1 | contig 247913 bp, 215 predicted proteins | sample SWPATP03_FD_160578 | JGI IMG/M metagenome (GOLD analysis project Ga0213836, IMG submission 160578) | Coastal seawater microbial communities from Marineland, Florida, United States - SWPA TP0 #3 | ecosystem: Environmental > Aquatic > Marine > Coastal | place: USA: Florida | collected 2016-08-05
GTCCAGGTTCGCCGCGAAGACCCGGCCGAAGAAGAGGCGCGCCTGCGTCGCGAAGCCGAAGAGCTGGCCCAGCGCATGCAGTTCCAGCACGCCGAAGCACCGGGTCTGGATCAGCCGCTCGCACTGGTTGAGGAGGGCGATGACGTCGCTGTCGCCGCCGCTGCCCTGTCGCCGGTTCGCAACGACCAGAAACTGGGTCGCAACGAGCTGTGCTGGTGTGGTTCGGGCAAGAAATTCAAGCATTGCCATGGCCAGATCAACTAAGTAACGGCCTGGCTCTAGCTTTGACGTAACACCACGCCGCGACCGGCCCAGCCGTCGCGGCGTTTTTCAATATCGCGCCGCACCGGGAATGCCGGGCGGCATGACTACTTTTCAAGGAGCGCATTTCATGGCTGTTGGTCTTGGTCCTCTGCCGACGCTGCACCCGGTTCCCGGTTTCGAACTGGGCATTTCCTCTGCCGGTATCAAGCGCCCGGGGCGCAAGGACGTCGTGGTCATGCGCTGCGCCGAAGGTTCGAGCGTGGCTGGCGTGTTCACCCTGAACGCGTTTTGCGCAGCCCCCGTGATCCTCTCCAAGCAGCGCGTGGGCGGTACCGTTCGCTACCTGTTGACCAACACCGGCAACGCCAACGCAGGCACCGGTGAGCCGGGTCTGGTGGCTGCCGAGCGCACCACTGCCAAACTGGCCGAGCTGACCGGCGTCGACGCAAGCGCCGTGCTGCCATTCTCCACCGGCGTGATCGGCGAGCCGCTGCCTGTGGAAAAGATCGAAGGCGCACTGCAAGCCGCGCTGGACGACCTGTCTGTGGATAACTGGGCGGCTGCGGCCACCGGCATCATGACCACCGACACCCTGCCAAAAGGCGCCAGCCGTCAGTTCCAGATCGACGGCGTGACGGTCACTGTCACTGGCATCAGCAAGGGCGCGGGCATGATTCGTCCGAACATGGCCACCATGCTCGGCTACATCGCCACCGACGCCAAGGTTTCCCAGAGCGTGCTGCAAGACCTGATCCGCGACGGCGCCAACAAGTCGTTCAACCGCATCACCATCGATGGCGACACTTCGACCAACGACTGCTGCATGCTGATCGCCACCGGCCAGGCCGACCTGCCGGAAGTCACCCAAGCTCGTGGCCCGCTGTTCGACGCCCTGAAAAAAGCCGTGTTCGAGGTCTGCATGGAGGTCGCTCAGGCCATCGTGCGTGACGGCGAAGGCGCGACCAAGTTCGTGACCGTTGAAGTCAACGGCGGCGGCAATCATCAGGAATGCCTGGACGTCGGCTACACCGTCGCTCACTCGCCGCTGATCAAGACTGCACTGTTCGCCTCCGACCCGAACTGGGGCCGCATCCTGGCCGCTGTGGGCCGCGCAGGCGTGCCGAATCTGGACGTGAGCAAGATCGACGTGTTCCTCAGCGGCGTGTGCATCGCCAGCAAAGGCGCACGCGCCACGACCTACACCGAAGAGCAGGGCTCGGCGGTGATGGCCGAAGAGGAAATCACCATCCGCATCGAGCTGGGCCGTGGTGATTGCAGCGAAACCATCTGGACGACCGACCTGTCCCACGAGTACGTGAAGATCAACGCGGAATACCGCACCTGATTTTCACAATGGTCAGTTTTTAAGGAAGGCTAAACGTGAAACGCATCCATGTAGCCGCCGCGGTCATTCGCGGCACCGACGGCAAGATCCTCATTGCCCGGCGCGCTGACAAGCAGCACCAGGGCGGCTTGTGGGAGTTTCCCGGCGGCAAGGTCGAGCCCGACGAAACCGTCGAGGCGGCATTGTCCCGCGAGCTGAAGGAAGAGCTGGGCATCGTGGTCGCGAAGGCGCGGCCATTGATCAAGATCCAGCACGACTACCCGGACAAACAGGTGTTACTGGATGTCTGGGAAGTCTCGTCTTTTACCGGCGAGCCCCACGGCGCCGAGGGCCAGCCATTGGCCTGGGTGTCGAACCGGGAGCTGGCCAGTTACGAATTTCCTGCGGCGAATCAGCCAATCGTCGCGGCTGCCCGCTTGCCGGGCGAGTACCTGATCACGCCGGATGCCCTGGAAACGCCTCAACTGCTCAAGGGCATGCAGAAGGCGATTGCCGATGGCATCAAGCTGATCCAGCTGCGCGCGCCCAATGGCTACGACCCCAAGTACCGCGACGTCGCGGTGGATGCGGTGGGCCTCTGTGCAGGCAAGGCGCAGTTGATGCTCAAGGGCCCGCTGGAGTGGCTGGGTGACTTCCCGTCTGCCGGCTGGCACCTGACCAGCGAGCAGTTGCGCAAGTACGCCAGCAAAGGTCGTCCATTCCCGGAGGAGCGCTGGCTGGCGGCTTCGTGCCACAACGCTGAAGAGTTGTCTCTGGCTGAGCAGATGGGTGTGGATTTCGTCACCCTGTCGCCGGTTCAGCCGACCCTGACTCACCCCGACGCTCAGCCATTGGGCTGGGAGCAGGCGAGGGCGTTGATCGAAGGGTTCAGCAAGCCGGTTTATCTGCTGGGTGGCGTTGGCCCGGCGGAGCGCCAGCAGGCGTGGGAACACGGCGCGCAGGGCGTGGCGGGGATTCGGGCGTTTTGGCCGAAAGGGTTTGAGTGAGCCTGATCCGTTCACTGTGGGAGCCGGCTTGCTGGCGAAAGGGGCAGGTCAGTCACAGATTCATTAGCTGACACCCCGCATTCGCCAGCAAGCCGGCTCCCACAAAGGATCGCGTTCATCCCGGCAAAGGTGTGTCACTCCGGTTTTTTAGCAGGCTGCCACAAAATCTCCGCCACACCCTGGCGCTTCGCGATGATCCGCGCCGCCACAAACAGCAAGTCCGACAACCGATTGATATACGCCAGCCCAACCCCGGACAGTGGCTCAACAGCATTGAGATGCTGACAGCGCCGCTCGGCACTGCGCGCCAGGCTGCGGCAAACGTGGGCCTGGGCGATCAGTGACGAACCGCCGGGCAGAATGAAATTCTCCAGCGGGCCCACTTCTTCGTTCCACTGATCAATGGCGGCTTCCAGCCGTTCGATTTCCGTCGTGTTCAGCGCCTGATACTCAGGCATCGCCAGCTCGCCGCCGAGGTCGAACAAACGGTGCTGACAAGGCGCCAGCACATCGATCACCTCCTGCATCGCCGGCATGGCGTGGGCCACCCCTTCAAGGCCTGCCAGCAGCAAACCCAGCTGGCTGTTCAGCGTGTCGACCTCGCCGATGGCCTCGATGCGTGGATGATCCTTGGGCACCCGCCGACCATCCCCCAGACCGGTTTCGCCCTTGTCGCCGGTGCGCGTGTAAATTTTCGACAAGCGAAATCCCATGGTTCTACTCCCGGTCGTTCTGACCAATGATCTGCGGGGCGGGCACGTTCATCGGGTTGCCCGCCAACGGCAGACGCAACGTGAAACAGGTGCCCTGGCCGAGGGTGGAGTGCACCTCCATCTGGCCTTTGTGGTTGTTGGTGATGATGAAATACGACACCGAAAGCCCAAGCCCTGTGCCCTGGCCGACCTCCTTGGTGGTAAAAAACGGCTCGAAGATACGTTTGCGCACGCTTTCGGGCATGCCGACGCCGTTGTCTTCGACCTGGATTTCGGCCCATGGCGGGTTCAGGCGCGTGCGCAAAATGATGCGTCCGGGCTCGGTTTCGTGGTCCCGCTGGTGAATCGCCTGCGCCGCGTTTTTCAGCAGGTTGAGCAGCACTTGCTCCAGCTCGTTGGCGGTGCCGGGAACCGGGCCGAGTGTCGGGTCGAACTGGCGCAGGATGTTCTGGCCCTTGAAGTCGAAACCGATGGTCAGGTCGAAATCGTTGCTGGCGATTTCCACCGCCTGATCGATCAGTGCGGGCAGGTCGCACGGCGCCATCTGCCGGTTGCTGCGTCGGCTGAAACTGAGCATATGGCTGACGATCTTCGCCGCCCGCGCGCCGGCCTGCTGGATGCCGTCGAGCAACTGCGGCACTTCCCGCGCGGCGAGGTACTGATTCACTGCCGACAGCTCGATGCCTTCCTGCTCGGCCTGCTCCAGATTCTTCGGCAGCTCCGGCGACAGGCGCCGGCGAATGTTCTGTACGTTGTGCATGATCGCGCCGAGGGGGTTGTTGATCTCGTGGGCCATGCCCGCCGCCAGACCGCCCACCGAGAGCATCTTCTCAGACTGCACCATCATGTCTTCCAGCGACAGACGCTGGGTGATGTCGTCGATACGGATCACCACGCCACGCCCGGCGCCGCCGGTCAGCGGGTAGAAAGTCAGCGCGAAGTGGCGGGTGAGGTCGTCTTTGACCCAGGTGACGCGTTCGATCTTGGTCACCGTGTGGCGTTCGACGGTCTGTTTGATCTGCGGCAGAAACGCCTTCATCGGCGGGAAGGCCAGGAAAATTGGCTGGTTCAGCGCTTCGTCCAGCGGCGTGCCGGAGAGGGCGCCGGCCTCCTGGTTCCACTGAGTGACGTACAGCTGCTCATCGAGGGCAATCAGCGCCGAGGGCATGGAGTCGATGATGCTGTTCAGATAATTCTGAAAACCGGTGAGTTTTTTCTCGATCTTGCTACGGACCTGCACTTCCAGTTCCAGTTTGCGGTTGGTGTGGCGGGTCTCTTCGGCCAGCCCCTGCGCTTGATCGTAGGCGTCTTGAGACTCGTCGCGGGCGCGCTTGAGCTGTTGCTCGCGGGCCTCCATGCGCGACAGCATGGTGTTGAAGGCTTCGGCCAGCGAGCCGATTTCGTCCTGATTGCCGGGGCCTGCGCGCAGGGCGTAGTTCTCTTCACGCGTCACACGACGCGACAGTTCTTCGAGCTGATAAATGGGTTCGGTGATGAAGCGCCGGATCTGCCGGGCCACGCCTGCCCATAGCAGCACGCTGAAAACCAGGATGCCCAGGCTCGCAGTCAGTGTGCCGGTGTAGAAGGCCGTCGGCAGTTCGCTACTGGCCACCAACAGCAAATGACCCGGCGCCTGCCCCTGTTTGGGGACCGGGACGACCTGAGTGTTGCGAAATTCGGTGATGCGCCAGCTTTCCAGATTGCGGTAGTGGTCGGGCAGACGCAGTTTGTCGCCCTGTTGCATCTGCGCCAGGCGATTGCCGTTGCTGTCGTAGACGGCGGCGGCGCGCAGGGGGCCGTAGTTTTTCAGCTCCTTGAGCAGCGCCTGGGCACCATAGGGCGAGGACAGGGCTTGCTCGGACAGCCCGGGGTTGCTGATCAGGCGGCCGATGGTCTGCAGGGCCTGCGGCGCCATGGCTTCCTGGGAAATGTAGTAAGCGGCGCTGATGAAGGTCAGGTTGGCGACCAGCAGAACGGTGGTCAGCAGAACCAGCAGGGCCGCCAACAGCTTCTGGCCGACCGGCAGGTTTTCGAGGCGCTGGCGCAATGGCATGGGGCAGAGTCACTGACAGATAAGAAAGTGGAGGTTAGCGCTGTTCGGGGCGCGAGCAAACCCGCGATGCAAAACCGATGCTGTGGCGCACCTCTTCTGTAGAGTCCAGCAAGCTGTGGCTACTACAGAGCAGGCAGGCCTTTGGATGTCAGATGCCGCACCAGTCGCTCGCGCAGGGCGTTCATCAGAGGAGCCTCAATGCCGTGCTGCACCGCAGCGTCGCACACATACCCCAGCAAATAGCTGATCTCGGTCCTGCGCCCTTGGGCGACATCCTGATACATCGAGGAATAATTGGCCGCTGTAGCAGTCATCACTCGACTCACTTCTTCGTGCAATCCCGCCGCTGCCTGAGGCTGTCCGCAACCTTGCAGCACCTGAACCAGCTCATCGCACAATGCGGTGACCTCTTCGGCGTGCTCCAGCAACTCGCCGTTACGACATCCTTTCAGCACCGTGAGCGGGTTGATCGCGCAGTTAAGCGCCAGTTTGCGCCACAGACGGTCGAGGATGTCCGCGGTCCATTCACAGGGAATGCCTGCCTGTTTCAACTCTTCGAGCCAGTCGGGGGGCAGGTGCTGCTCGCCGTCACCGAGCCAGTTGCAGCCTTGGCCTGCGAAGACCACGCTGAAATCCTCATCGCGAAACGCGCCTTCGGTGCTGGAGACAAAAATGCAGCGCGCTTGAGGCACTGCTTTCGCTACGGCCTGCTGGCTGCCAAGACCGTTCTGCAACAGAAGAATCTCGGCCCCAGACGTCAGGCGGGGCGCAACGCTGGCGACGGCCTGTTCTGCATCGTAGGCCTTGCAGGCCACCAGCAGGCGCTGGATCGGTTCGGGATCGTCGACAAGCTGTGCGCCAATATCGAATGTCTGACGCTGACCCTGTTCGCTCAAGGTCAGTCCGCCTTGGCGTTCGTAGGCCTGCAGACGCTCGCGATTGCGCAGCAGCAGACGCACCGGCAACCCCGCGCGAGCCAGTCGCGTAGCCCACAGGCTGCCCAGGCTGCCGGCGCCCAGCACGTGCCATATTGTCGGTTTCAAGAGAGGGGGCGCCGCAGGTCAGTGAGCACGCAGAAAGGGTAAAACAAAAACGACATCGCAGGCTCACATGAACAGGGGAAAAGTCTCGTTATAATGAGCGGGCTTTCATACCGTCAAGTCAGGCGTGCTCCATCTACATGTCGAGCCGCGCCGTATCAATTGGAGAATCTACATGCCCTCGTTCGACGTAGTGTCCGAACTGGATAAACACGAAGTCACGAATGCCGTCGACAACGCGATCAAGGAGCTGGACCGCCGCTACGACCTCAAAGGCAAAGGCAGCTTCGAATTCAAGGAAAAGGAGTTGACCGTCAACCTGACCGCCGAAGCCGAATTTCAACTCGAAGCAATGATCGAGATTCTGAAACTGGCCCTGATCAAGCGCAAGATCGACGTGCAGTGTCTGGAAATCAAGGACGCCTATGCCTCCGGCAAGGTGATGAAGCAGGAAGCCACCCTCAAGGAAGGCATCGACAAGGAGCTGGCGAAGAAGATCGTCGCTCACATCAAAGAAGCCAAACTCAAGGTCCAGGCTGCCATTCAGGGCGAGCAGGTGCGTGTGACCGGCAAGAAGCGTGACGATCTGCAGGAGGCCATCGCGGCCCTGCGCGGTCACGAATTCGGCATGCCGCTGCAGTTCAACAACTTCCGCGATTGATTGCCACTCGATTTGCCTCAGCGTCGGGAACCTGATCGGTTTGTGCGCGTCGGAGTGCAGGTCCCTCCCTCTGAAACGCTGGTGCCATCGGGCATTCGGCGTTTCTGTCTTCCGTTTTCGCGACCGCGAGGAGAAATAAATGGATTTGGATTTGAACGGCCAGGTCGATCACCTGGTCAAGGCTTCCCAGGCCTGGATTCCCATGGTCATGCAGTACAGCAGCAAGGTGCTGCTGGCGCTGGTGGTGCTGTTGGTGGGCTGGTGGCTGATCAACAAGCTGACCTCCAAGGTTGGCGCACTGCTGGCGATGCGTCACGTGGATCTGGCCCTGCAGGGCTTTATCAGCAGTCTGGCCAACATCATCCTGAAGATTCTGCTGATCGTCAGCGTCGCCTCGATGATCGGTGTCGAAACCACATCGTTCGTGGCCGCGATCGGTGCGGCCGGCCTGGCCATCGGCCTGGCATTGCAGGGTAGCCTGGCGAACTTCGCGGGTGGGGTGTTGATTCTGCTGTTCCGCCCGTTCCGCATCGGCGACTGGATCGAAGCGCAGGGCGTATCGGGCACTGTGGACAGTATTCAGATCTTCCACACCATTATCCGCACCGGTGATAACAAGACCGTGATCCTGCCCAACGGCAATCTGTCCAACGGCATTATCACCAACACCAACCGCCAGCCGACCCGCAAGATCACCTTTGACGTGGGCATCGACTACGAAGCCGACCTCAAGCAGGCGCTGGCTGTACTGATGGAAATGGCAGACGATCCGCGCGTGCTGCAGGATCCGGCGCCGCAGGCTGTCGTTGCTGCGTTGGGTGACAGCTCGATCACCGTATCCCTGCGGGTCTGGACCAAGACTGGCGATTTCGGTGAAGTCTCCAATCGTTTCAACGCCGAAATCCGCGACCGTCTGCGTGCCGCCAACATCGACATCCCGTTCCCGCAGCGGGTGATTCGTGTGGTGCAGGATCAGCAGGAAGCCACGACTCAGCGTTAAGCGTGAGTGCTGAACGACAAAAAGCCCCGACTCGTGAGAGATCGGGGCTTTTTGTTGCAGTCATCTGACCTACAGGGTTTTCGGTGCTTCGACGGGCTTTTCAGGCTCGGCAGGCTTCTCCTTGCGCAGCTCCTGAGCCCAGTGCAGGGCGATCATGAACAGGGTCGGCACGCCCATCAGTGCGGTGGCCAGGAAGAAGTTGTGATAGCCCAGTTTTTCGACCATCACCCCTGAATACCCCCCGATCAGACGCGGCAACAGCAGCATGATCGAGCTGAGCAGCGCGTATTGGGTGGCAGAAAACTTGAGATTGGTCAGGCTCGACAGGTAGGCCACGAACGCTGACGTCGCAAGGCCCGAGCTGAAGTTGTCCAGCGAGATCGTGACAATCAGCATCTTCAGGTTCGGGCCCATGTCGGCCAGCATCAGGAACAGCAGGTTGGTCGCCGCCGACGAGACGCCGCCAATGAACAGGATCGGCAGGATGCCGAAGCGCACGATGGCCAGGCCCCCGAACGCCGCGCCCACCAGCGTCATCACCAGACCAAAGATCTTGCTGACGCTGGCGATCTGGTCCTTGGTGAAACCCTGGTCGATGTAGAACACGTTGGCCATGACGCCCATGACCGTATCGGACATGCGATAGGTGGCGATCAGCCCCAACAGCAGAAATGCCTGCCAGCGATAGCGCAGGATGAAATCGTTGATCGGCGTCAGCACCGGTGCCAGGCCGCGTCGGCCCATGGACGACAGGCACGCGGCCGTCAGCAGGGTGTAGAGGATGGCGCGCAGGAAGGCGCGGTCTTCCATCAGCAGGCTTTTCCAGGTGGCGTCCTGGAACAGCACGCTGGCGAAATCGGTGTTGTACAGCTGGGTGAACATCGCCGGCACCGACACCAGCAGGATGATCAGCACGAACACCGAGGCCAGTTGGTGGGCGAAGCCGTAGCGCGCCGCAGACAGCTGGGTGCGCAGGGCGACGGGAGGCTCGCGCATGATCAGCGTGGTGATCAGCGCGGGCACCATCAGCAGGCCGAACAGCACGTAGGTGCCGGTCCAGGCTGAGTGTTTGTAGGCAAAGCCCGAGGAGCCGAAGCCCTCGGCAAAGTACAGCGCGCCCGCGGTGGCGAGCAGGGCGGCGACGCGATAACCCGCCATATAGCTGGCCGCGAGGGTGGCTTGCTGACTGTCGGAGGCGATTTCCAGGCGATAGGCATCAATGGCGATGTCCTGGGTCGCGGACGAGAACGCCACGACCACCGCGATTGCGATCAGCCAGGACAGATGCTGCTGCGGATCGCAGAAGCCCATGCCGATCAGGCCCAGGGTCACCAGCGTCTGAGAGAGCACCAGCCAGGAGCGTCGCCGGCCCAGTTTGCCGAGCAGCGGCAGGCGCCATTGGTCGAGCAGCGGGGACCACACCCATTTGAAGGCGTAGGCAAGGCCGATCAGGCTCGCGTACCCAATGGTTTCACGGGCGACACCGGCTTCGCGCAACCAGACCGACAGCGTGGAGAACACGAGCATATAAGGCATGCCCGCGGCGAATCCGAGGAGCAGCAGCACAAATGTAGAAGGGCTGGCATAAGCGGCGAGCGCGGCGCGCCAGGTTTTGCGGGGCATGGGCTGGAATCTGCCTCAGATTACGTAAACAAAGCGCGCACTCTAACCGTTGTGCTCTGTCGGGCGCCAGCCATGACGCTCCATATCCACACGATTGTTACGGATGGTCACCCCTTCGGCCCGCAATCGCGCCCGTTGCTCCTCTCCGGAAACGGTTCCGGCGGCCAGGCTCAAGCGTCCACCGGCACCCAGAACCCGATGCCAGGGCAGGGTGCTGCCGTCGGGCAACTGGCTCAAGGTGCGACCCACGAAACGTGCCGCCCGTCCTAAACCGGCCAGCTCCGCCAGATGGCCGTAGCTGATGACCTTGCCCTCGGGAATCTGGTGCAGGGTCAGATAAAGCGCCGTGCGCCGGGCCTCTGCGGGCGTCTGTCCGCTCGGGTCGTCTGTCAGGGAGGGGTGTTCGATCAACGTTTCGTTCCTGTTTGAAGGGCCAACGGGAATTTTCGATAAGGAACTTGGGAAAATTCCTACTGTCAGTGATTCCTGTGTCGGCGGTCCACGGATTGCCTCGAAGTTGTCCCGAGGGATAATGCCCGATTTACCGCCAACCAGAGCCCTGTCGTTGCTTATGTTGTCCAGAACCCTGCTGTGCCTCGCCATTACCAGTGCTTCAACCCCGCTGCTCGCCGATACCGTCTGGTTGAAGAACGGCGACAAGCTGACCGGGACCATCAAGGTCTTCGACGGCGGCAAGCTGCTGCTGAACACCAAATACGCAGGCGATATTCCGCTGGACTGGAAAGAAGTCAAGACGCTGGAAAGTGACCAGCACCTGCTCGTCAAACAGGATGCCTACACCGGCGAGATTTCCAAATCGCTGCATGCCGCCGATGACGGTAAGGTCACCCTGGCCAACGGCGACGCGCCCAAGACGGTGGATCTGGCCAGCATCCAGCAGATCATGAAGCCCAAGCCTGTGGTCACTGATCTTGTGTGGAAGGGCAATATCGACGCCGCCCTCGACTTCCAGCGCGCCGACACCGACACCGATGACTACAACCTGGCCTTCAAGACCTCGGCGACCCACGGTCGCTGGCGCCATAACGCCAAGGGTGAGTTCAATCGCGAGACTCAGGACGAAACGACCACCACCAACAACTGGAACGCCGAGTACTCGCTGGACCGCTTCATCACCGACAAGTTTTTCTGGGACGGCCGCCTGACGTACAAGCACGACGGCATCGAAGACCTTCGTCGTCAGCGCACTGTCGGTACCGGTCCGGGTTATCAGTTCTGGGATGACGAGCTGGGGGCATTCAAGGTCGGCGCGTTGCTCAACCGCACGGACTTTGAATACTCCAACGGCGAGAAGGACAACTTCTACTCGGTCTCGGGTACTTGGGATTACAACCGCTACCTGATCGGCAAGAAGGTCGAGTTCTTCACCAACGGCGAGCTGGGTAAACCCATTGGCAACGTGGCGGACTACAGCCTCGATACCGAAATCGGCCTGCGCTACAAGGTCACCGAATGGGCCTCGCTCAACGTCAAGGCCGAGAAAGACGTCATCAGCGGTTCCGACGACGGCAACCTGAACAAAACCCGCTACACCGCAGGTTTTGGTGTGGCCTGGTAACCGCTTCTTATGTAGCTGACGCGACAGGCTGGTCACTCATATACCCTGTGCCTGGCCCCTGTAGGAGTGAGCTTGCTCACTCCTACAGGGGCCACGTTGAGTCAGAAAGTTTTACGCAAAATCCCCGCAAAATCGTCACCACTCTCCAATCTGGCACCCTCTCGCGATAACGATTATCGTGTGGCCTCAATCGCTGCACGCTGCTGCGCGCCCTTCGTATCTGTCGATTTCATCTGTTCAGGAGCCCCACCATGAGCGCCAAAGCCAACCGGCAAGCCCGAGAATTGTTGCTCAAGGAATATCGCGGCGTGCTGTCGACTCATTCCAAGTCGATGCCCGGTTATCCCTTCGGCTCGGTGGTGCCGTATTGCCTGGACGATCAGGGTCGCCCGCTGATTCTGATCAGCCGCATCGCCCAGCACACCCACAACCTGCAAAAGGACGCGAAGTGCTCAATGATCGTTGGCGAGCGCGAAGCTGACGATGTTCAGGCCGTGGGCCGCGTGACGGTCATGGCCCAAGCGCAGAAGCTTACTGACGAAGCCGCCATCGAATCCGCCGCCCAGCGTTACTACCGCTATTTTCCCGAATCCGAGAGCTACCATAGTGCCCACGATTTCGACTTCTGGGTGCTGGTGCCTGTGCGTTATCGCTTCATCGGCGGTTTTGGCGCGATCCACTGGCTCGATGACGTCGCGCTGGCCAATCCGTTTGCCGGGGCGGCCGAGACCAGCATGGTCGAGCACATGAACGAAGACCATACCAAAGCCATCGCGCATTACGTCGAGCTGGCCGGTTTGCCGCAGACCGAGCCTGCGGTTCTGGTGGGTATCGACAGCGAAGGCATGCACCTGCGCATTGCTCAAACGTTGCACTGGCTGGCCTTCGCCGAGTCTTGTAATACGCCGACACAAGTGCGCCAGGCCTTGGTTCAGCTGGCTCACGCGGAAAAATGGCCGACCGCTGAAGCGACAGAGGCTTGAATTAACGACTTTGCGACTTCACCTAGTGTCTACTGGAAGCCTTCTTCCGTTGAGGAAACTATTTGATGCGCGCTTTTCTACTGCTTTTATTGCTTTTTCCGGTGCTCGAGCTGTTCGTGCTGGTGAAAGTCGGGATGTCGATCGGCTTTCTGCCGACCTTCCTGCTGGTGGTTGCCGGTTCCATGCTCGGGTTTTTCGTCATTCGCGTCGCAGGCCTTGCGACGGCCATGAGCGCCCGTGAAAGTCTGGCGCGGGGCGAATTGCCTGCGCAGCAGATGATGGACGGCCTGATGATGACGGTTGGCGGCGGCCTGCTGGTGCTACCCGGTTTTATCAGCGACGTGTTGGGCCTGATCTGCCTGATGCCGTTCACTCGTCGTCTGCTGGCGAACAAGGTGCGTCAGCGCGCCGAGGCGTCAGCCACCCGTCAGCGAGCTTTTGCCGACGACCTGCGTTCGGCAGGTTCCGCCGGTACAGGTCATCCAGGCGCTGCTCGCCCTGGCGCTCGTCAGCCCGAGGTGATCGAGGGTGAAGTGATCGAAGGCGAGTACGAGCCTGTCGACAAAAAGTGATTGCGGCCACAGACCTGCACGGCACCTTCGGGTGCCGTGTGCGTTTTCACGACAGCACGCTGCGTAAAAAATTTCTTGCTCAAGCCTTGTAATCAGCTTGCCCGCCCTTATGTATGGGTCACCGCAAGGTTTCTGGCGCATTTCGTCAGACCGTATTCTGCGGTTCGCCTGCGAACCGCAACCGGCAAGCCCGGATGCTTTAACCACCCGGTGCCAATACCGGGCGTTCAACAACCATAATTAGGAGATCGACAATGAAGCTTCGTCCTCTGCATGACCGCGTCGTAATCCGTCGCAGCGAAGAAGAAACCAAGACTGCTGGCGGTATCGTGCTGCCAGGTTCGGCTGCTGAAAAACCAAACCGTGGCGAAATCATCGCTGTCGGCACTGGTCGCATCCTGGACAACGGTGAAGTACGTGCGCTGGCCGTGAAAGTGGGTGACAAAGTGGTGTTCGGCCCTTACTCCGGCAGCAACACTGTGAAAGTAGACGGCGAAGACCTGCTGGTGATGAGCGAGAACGAAATTCTCGCGGTCGTCGAAGGCTGAGTTGATACCCCGCATTTCCCGTTACTACAAAGTATTTAAGGAATAACGATCATGGCTGCTAAAGAAGTTAAATTCGGCGACGCTGGCCGCAAAAAGATGCTGGCGGGTGTAAACGTCCTGGCTGACGCGGTTAAAGCGACCCTGGGCCCGAAAGGCCGTAACGTCATCATCGAAAAAAGCTTCGGCGCTCCGCTGATCACCAAAGACGGTGTATCGGTTGCCAAAGAAATCGAGCTCAAAGACCGTTTCGAAAACATGGGCGCGCAGCTGGTCAAAGACGTTGCCTCCCGTGCCAACGACGACGCCGGTGACGGTACCACCACCGCTACCGTTCTGGCTCAAGCCATCGTCAACGAAGGCCTGAAAGCCGTCGCTGCCGGCATGAACCCGATGGATCTGAAGCGCGGCATCGACAAGGCGACCATCGCCATCGTTGCCGAGCTGAAAAAACTGTCCAAGCCTTGCACCGACTCCAAAGCCATCGCGCAGGTCGGCACCATCTCGGCCAACTCCGACAACTCCATCGGCGACATCATTGCCGAAGCCATGGACCGCGTGACCAAAGACGGCGTCATCACCGTTGAAGAGGGTTCGGGTCTGGAAAACGAACTGTCGGTCGTTGAAGGCATGCAGTTCGACCGTGGCTACCTGTCCCCGTACTTCATCAACAAGCCGGACACCATGGTGGCCGAGCTGGACAGCCCGCTGCTGCTGCTGGTCGACAAAAAGATCTCCAACATCCGCGAAATGCTGCCAGTGCTGGAAGCCGTTGCCAAAGCCGGCCGTCCGCTGCTGATCGTTGCCGAAGACGTTGAAGGCGAAGCCCTGGCGACTCTGGTTGTGAACAACATGCGTGGTATCGTCAAAGTCGCAGCCGTCAAGGCGCCAGGCTTCGGCGACCGTCGCAAGGCCATGCTGCAGGACATCGCTGTCCTGACCGGCGGCACCGTGATCTCGGAAGAAATTGGCCTGAGCCTGGAAACCACTACCCTGGAACACCTGGGTAATGCCAAGCGCGTCGTGCTGAACAAAGAGAACACCACCATCATCGACGGTGCGGGCGTTAAAACCGACATCGACGGTCGCATCGCTCAGATCCGTCAGCAAATCGGCGACACTTCGTCGGACTACGACAAAGAGAAACTGCAAGAGCGTCTGGCCAAGCTGTCCGGCGGCGTTGCAGTGATCAAGGTCGGTGCCGGTTCCGAAGTTGAAATGAAAGAGAAGAAAGCCCGCGTTGAAGACGCCCTGCACGCAACCCGCGCAGCCGTCGAAGAAGGCGTGGTACCTGGCGGTGGCGTGGCGCTGGTTCGCTCGCTGCAGGCCATCTCCGAACTGAAAGGCGACAACGCTGATCAGAACGTCGGTATCGCTCTGCTGCGTCGTGCTGTGGAAGCACCTCTGCGTCAGATCGTTGCCAACTCCGGTGACGAGCCAAGCGTTGTGGTCGACAAGGTCAAGCAGGGTTCGGGTAACTTCGGTTACAACGCAGCGTCCGGCGAATACGGCGACATGATCGAAATGGGTATCCTGGACCCGGCCAAAGTGACTCGCTCTGCTCTGCAGGCGGCGTCCTCGATTGCCAGTCTGATGATCACCACCGAAGCGATGATCGCCGACGTGGCAGAAGACAAGCCTGCAGCTGGCGGCATGCCAGACATGGGCGGCATGGGTGGCATGGGCGGCATGATGTAAGTCGGCCTGACCCGGATGCACAAAAAACCCCGCTTCGGCGGGGTTTTTTTATGGGTAGAGGTTGGCTCGGGATGGTTACCTTGAAGCCCTGGCGGGCATCGGAGTAGCGATCTAAAGCCAACCCAAAAGCTAACAACCCGGTCTATCTACCCAGAAACCGCCTCACCTTGCAACGCGCCGTCCTTCTTGCCCACCGGCCGGTAAAGCACAGCGTAATAAGCCCCCAGGCAAATCAACCAGCAAAACACCGCTGTCCAGATGTTGTGAGAGAAGAAATGCGCGCCCTGCAACATCCTGCCGACTGAAAACACTGTTCCCAAGCCAAACGCCAACACCAGGCCCGCCTTGGCCAGGCGCGGCTTGCGATCGCGGAACACAAAGAACAGCGCAAACAGCGTAAAACCCGTCGCCGCATGGCCGCCTGGCCAGCAGCGGCCTGGCTTGTCGGTCGGTGGGCGCGGGCTGAGGAGTTCGCTGTAGGTTTCCTGGCCGCCGAATTCGGTCAGGCTCCACGGGCACTGAACGGATGTCACGACCTTGACCGGGGTAACGAAGCTGGTCGACAGCGCCATCGACAGCACCATGCACCCCAATTCGCGTTTCCAGGCTTTCAACGGTCCCACGAAGAACGACGCAACAAAACCGATAAAGGACAGCACGCCCAAGGCAATCACCGCTTGTTTGGCGCGGTCATGCAGGATGTTTTCCAGAAAATAACTGTGTCGGCCGATGAACCCGCCGTTTGCAGGGTCGTAGGCCAGCCTGGCGATGTCCATGTCCAGCGAGGTCAGCTCCAGAAACAAGAGGGTGATGGCCGTGATAGCGGGGATGCCGAGGTAAACCCACAGGTTGATCGGGCGCGAGGTGGGCCGTTCGAAGACTTCAGACATGGTGAATCCCGTGTGATGGCGAGGAGGGGTGGACCGAGAGCATTCGGCAGTCTGCTCGGGAGGCTGTCGCCGGGCCGTGAATCGCGAGTGAAAAAAACGTTATGCGCGCCGATGCTGGCCCTCGGGCGAACTTGGCCGTAAGCTGCCGCCAACTCTGACCTCATCGAGTGCACACGCCCAAGGTGTGCCCAGGTCATGCCGACGACCGCCTATGGAGACATGCGCCCATGAGAATTCTGCTGGTTGAAGACAACCGCGACATCCTGGCGAACCTGGCCGACTATCTGGGTTTGAAGGGCTATACCGTTGACTGCGCGCAAGATGGCCTGTCCGGGCTGCATTTGGCTGCCACCGAGCACTACGACCTGATCGTGCTCGACATCATGCTGCCGGGCATCGATGGCTACACGCTGTGCAAGCGCCTGCGCGAAGACGCCCGCCGCGACACGCCGGTGATCATGCTCACCGCGCGCGACCAGCTCGACGACCGCCTCCAAGGCTTCCGCTCGGGTGCCGACGATTACCTGCTCAAGCCGTTCGCCCTGTCGGAACTGGCCGCGCGGATCGAAGCGGTGCTGCGTCGCGCCCAGGGCGGTGGCCGTCGCACGCTGCAGGTGGCCGATCTGATCTACGACCTGGACACCCTGGAAGTGACCCGCGAAGGGCGCATGCTCAAGCTCAACCCGGTCGGCCTGAAGCTGTTGGCTGTGTTGATGCAAAAGAGCCCTCATGTGCTGCGTCGCGAAATCCTCGAAGAAGCCCTGTGGGGCGACGACTGCCCGGACAGCGACAGCTTGCGCAGCCACGTTCATCAGTTGCGTCAGGTGATCGACAAGCCGTTCGCCAAGCCTTTGCTGCAGACGGTGCACGGTGTGGGTTATCGCTTGGCCGAGGGCCGCGATGGAGTTTAAGCAGAGCCTCGCCCAGCGCATCATCATCGCCTTTGCGTTGATGAGCGCGCTGGTTGCCGGTTCTTTCGCCATGGGCATTGTGGCGACAGTGCATCTGGTGGAAGAGAAGCTGATTTCGGCGGGCCTGGGCGGCGACCTGACGCGTCTGTTGCTGATGGACAGCGTCGAGGACTGGAGCCATCGCCCCGAGCCTGATCAGCTGTTCTATTTCAGCGGCGGCCCGGGGGATTTCGAGCTGCCCAAGGACTTGCGTCATCTGGAGCCGGGTTTCCACGAGGTGTTCCGTGGGCCGCTGTCCTATCACGCCATGGTCGAAGTGGTCGATGGCCGTCATTACGTCCTGCTGCAGGATCAGAGCGATTTCGAAGAGCGCGAGCGCGTGCTGTTCGCGGTCGTGCTGGTGGGCTTTGTGCTGGCCCTGGCGCTTGCCGTGGTGCTGGGCTGGATTCTGGCCCGTCGGGTGATGGCACCGGTGGTGCGGCTGGCGCGCCAGGTGCGTCATCGCGATCAATTACTGGGCCTGGCACCGCCGCTGGCGCCGGATTACGCCGCTGACGAGGTGGGTGAGCTGGCAGTGGCCTTCGACGCCACGCTCGGTCGTCTGCGCGATGCCCTGACCCGCGAGCGGATGTTCACCAGTGACGTGAGCCATGAGTTGCGAACGCCGTTGATGGTGCTGGCCAGCTCCTGCGAACTGCTGCTGGAGAATCCGGCGCTGGACCAACGGGCCCGGGCGCAGGTCGAGCGGGTAGGGCGCGCCTGTGAGGAAATGCGCGATCTGGTGCAGACATTCCTGATGCTGGCCCGCACCCAGCGCGACGATGCCGGGATGAACCCGCGTTTGACCTTGCAAGGCGCGGCGCAGCAATTGCTGACGCTGTGGCGTGAGCCGATCGAGACCAAGGGCCTGCAACTTGAATATCACCCCGAAGCCGCTGGCGAAGAGACCTATAACGCGACCTTTCTCTACGCCGTGATGGGCAACTTGCTCCGTAACGCCTTGCACTACACCGATCACGGATTTATCCGACTGACCTTGTTGCCCGACGGGTTCTCGGTTGAGGATTCGGGTGTCGGCATTCCGGTGGAGAAGCGCGAGGCGATGTTCCAGCCGTTCGTGCGTGGCAACGAAAAGCGCGGCGAGGGGCTTGGGTTGGGGCTGTCGCTGGTCCAGCGGATCTGTGAGAACCAGGGTTGGACGGTGAGCCTGGACACCATGGAGCCCAACGGTTGCCGCTTTACAGTCCTATTCAAAAAGGTGACTGGCTGACAATCGGTACACACAGCAGCCCTGCAATGTATAGGCAATGTAAAGTTTGCTGTCATCTTCAAGATTGTGGCCCTATGCTAGCCCCATCTTCTGGAAAAACCTCGTAACATTTGTTCCCATCAAGGGACGTTTTTTTCACATTTGCGTGACCTGAGGATGACGTTAATCCACTTAATTTTGTCCGTATCACCTTGAGGAGATACGGCCATGAGCAAGCGGATCGAGTTGGATTTCTCGCGCAAGTACGACGACGCGCACGCACAAAAATATTTACGCAAACACAGGGACGGATTGGCTCGACGGTTGTCTGATCGTCGCGACAAGCAGCTGGCCCGTCGTGCGCTGGCGTTGGCCGGCGAGCCCGGGCTGGTGCTGGACCTCCCTTGTGGTGCGGGGCGTTTCTGGCCGTTGCTGGCGGAAAAGGCCAATCGCGTGATCATCGGGGCCGACAATTCGGCATCCATGGTCAAGACCGCCTGCAAGTCGCAGCCTGCGGATGTGGTGAAACGGGTACAACCCTTGCAGACATCTGCATTCGCCATCGACATGCCTGATAACGCAGTGGACAGCATTTTCTGCATGCGTCTGATGCATCACATCGGTGAGGCCAAGGACAGAGCGGTATTGTTGAAAGAGTTTCACCGTGTAACTCGAGACAGTGTGATCATTTCGCTCTGGGTCGATGGCAACTTCAAAGCCTGGAAGCGCAAACGCGCTGAGCGTAATCGCCACCAGGAGGGTTACCAGAACCGCTTCGTGTTACCGGTGGACACAGTAGAAGCCGAATTCGAACAGGCAGGCTTTCGTATCCAGGAGCGTCTGGATTTCCTGCCGTTGTACGCCATGTGGCGTGTGTATCTATTACGTAAGAGGTAACAGGATGGCCGTGGATTTCGCAGCAGAGTTGACCCTTCCCGCCAAGGACCGTTTTGCCTATTTCTGGAACACCAAGGGCGAGTGGGTGGAAGAACCCAACGTGCGCCGTGGTGGTGAGAGTGGCGTGCAACGCGTCGTATCGGAGAATGGCCGCCTGCTGTACGTCAAGCGGCAGGTCGGTCACATCTACCGCAGCTGGCTTCACCCGTTCGGTCGCCCGACAGTGTTGCGCGAGCGTGATGCCCTTGAAGGGCTGCGTCAGTTGAACGTCAATGTGGCGCGCATTGTGTTCTGCGGGGCTGAGCGTGATGAGCACAACGAATGGCGCGCTCTGCTGGTGACCGCTTCTCTGGACGGCTTCGACGAGTTCGAAAACTGGCTCAAGGCCGGGGGGCGCGAGCAGTACGGCGAGGCGTTGTACGAACAAATGCTCAAGGAACTGGCTGAAAACCTGGCCCGCATGCACAAAGGGCGCTGGCAGCACAGCTGCATCTATATCAAGCACGTTTTCGTACGCGTGGTCGGGGAAGGCGCAAACGCCAGACCTGAGGTGGCGCTGCTGGATCTTGAGAAGTGTCGCCAGCGTCTGACCGCCTACGGCGCAGCGCAACACGACATGAAACAACTGCGTCGCCATTCGTCGTTTGCCGCAGCGGACTGGAGCAAGCTCGTCTACTTTTACGAGACGGCGTTTGGCAGCCCCATCAAAGGTTTAGAACGATGAAGTTAGAAGTCGCTCGAGGTTTGTTTTTAATCGGGGCATTGGGCGTCGCCTCCATCGCCATGGCGGCTTGGGAGCAACCCAGGCCGAAGATTCTGAGCGCAGTCCACGGTGAGGGCCAATGTGCCCTGCCGCGAGTGGCCAAGGCCCAATCGCCCGTGCGCCCGGACCATGATCTGCTGTTGTTGATGTTCGGGCTGGCGCAGGGGACGGGGCCGCAGCATTGAGGTTGGCTCCGGACGCTTACTTTGATGCCCTTCGGGCCATTAGCGGGCAAGCCCGACAGGGCAACAGAGTAAGAATCCCAAGCCAACCTCTGGCATCAATGTAGCGTCCGTAAGCCATCCCTCGCAGCCAGCAACGTATAAACACACGGCAACACAATCAGCGTAAACAGCGTCCCCACCGACATCCCCACCGCAATCACCAGACCGATATCAAAACGGCTCACAGCCCCCGCGCCGGTTGCGAGAATCAACGGCACCATGCCGAACACCATCGCCGCTGTAGTCATCAAAACCGGCCGCAGGCGAATCGCGGCTGCTTCTTCTACTGCCTCCCGGGCACTCAGGCCTTTGTCGCGGCGCAGCTGGTTGGCGAATTCGACGATCAGGATGCCGTGTTTGCTGATCAGCCCGATCAATGTCACCAGCCCCACCTGGGTGTAGATGTTCAGCGTCGAGATGCCGAGGAACAGCGGAATCAGCGCGCCACAGATCGACAGCGGTACCGTGACCAGAATCACCAGCGGGTCACGGAAACTCTCGAACTGCGCGGCCAGCACCAGGAAGATGATCGCCAGGGCCAGGCCGAAGGTCACCCACAGCGCATTGCCTTCCTGCACGAATTGGCGGGAAGTGCCGGCGTAGTCATAGGCGAAGCCGGCCGGGGCTTCTTCAATGGCGATCTGCCGAACGGTTTCGATGGCCTCGCCCATGCTCACCAGCGGCACGCCCGAAATGATCGCCGAGTTGAGCTGCTGGAACTGATTGAGCTGACGCGGGCGGGCACGGTCGCTGACCTTGATCAGCGTCGACAGCGGCAGCATCGTGCCTTCGTTGTTCTTCACATAGTAGTTGGACAGCCACTGCGGGTTGTCGCGATAGGCCCGTTCCACCTGCGCGATGACCTTGTAACTGCGCCCGTCGATGGTGAACCGGTTGATCTCCGCCTCGCCAAGCAACGTCGCCAGGCTACCGCCCAGATCCTGCATCGACACACCCATCTGCGCAGCCTTGGCGCGATCGATGTCGACTACCACTTCCGGTTTGTCGAAGGCCAGGTCAAGGTCGAGGAAGGCGAACTTGCCCGATTCGGTCGCGCGCTTCTTGATGCGATTGACGACCTCCAGCAAGGCGGCGTAGTCGTTGGGTGTATTGATCACGAACTGGAAAGGCAGGCCCTCACCGGTGCCCGGCAGCGACGGCAGGTTGAAGCCGAAGATCTGCAGGCCGGTGATCTGTTCGAGCTTGGCCTGAACCTCGGGGAGCAGCTGCATCTGCGTGCGACTGCGTTCATCCCAGGGCTTGAGCAGGAAGCCGCCCACGCCAGTCTGCACGCCGTTGAAACCGTTGATCTGGAACGACGAGTAGTACTCGGGGAACGCCTTGAAGATGCTGATGAACTGATCGGTGTACTTGTTCATGTAGTCGAGGTTGGTCGGCTGCGGCGAAGTGGCCATCATGAAGATGATCCCCTGGTCCTCATCCGGCGCCAGTTGCGACTGGGTGAACTTGAGGAACACCGGGATCAGGCACAGCACCAGAATCGCAAAGACGATCACCACCGGGCGCGTGTTCAGCGTGCCGTGCAGCAGGCGCTGATAGCGCACTTTCAAGCCTTCGAAGATTTGGTCGAGCTTGTGCGCCAGCCCGCTGGGGTTTTCTTCGTGACGCAGGAGCAGGGCGCACATCATCGGTGACAGGGTCAGCGCGATGATCCCGGAAATCACCACCGCGCCCGCCAGGGTCAGGGCGAATTCCTTGAACAGCGCGCCGGTCAGCCCTTCGAGAAAGCCAATGGGTGCATACACCGCCGCCAGGGTAATGGTCATCGAGACCACCGGCATGGCGATTTCCCGCGCCCCTTCGAGGGCGGCGTTGAGCGGCGTCTTGCCTTCCTCGATGTGGCGATGGATGTTCTCGACCACCACGATGGCGTCGTCCACCACCAGGCCGATCGCCAGCACCATGGCCAGCAGCGTCAGCAGGTTGATCGAGTAGCCCATCATCTGCATGAAGAACAGCACGCCGATCATCGACAGCGGAATGGTAATCACCGGGATCAGCACCGAACGCAGCGCCCCGAGGAACAGGAACACCACGACGATCACGATCAGCACCGCTTCGATCAGGGTCTTCACCACCTCATGAATCGAGGCCTGGATGAACAGCGTGGCGTCGTAGGCGATGGAGGCTTTCAGGCTCGGCGGCAGTTGGCTTTCCAGCTCCGGCATGATCCGCCGCACTTCCTTGATCACGTCCAGCGGGTTGGAGCTGGGCGTGCCCTTGATGCCGATGTAGACCGACGGCGTGCCATCGAACGAGCTGAGGGTGTCGTAGTTTTCCGCGCCCATCTCGACCCGCGCCACGTCGCCCAGCAGCACGCGGCTGTTGCCCACGGTCTTGAGCGGAATGGCGGCGAAGGTTTCCGGGGATTTCAGGTCGGTGGTGGCGTTGACGCTGGTGACCACGTACTCGCCCTTCACCTCGCCGGCGGCCGAGAGGAAGTTGTATTTGCGTACCGCGTCGGTGACGTCGTTGGCGGTCAGCCCGAAGCCCGCGAGCTTGACCGGGTCGATCCACAGGCGCATGGCGAACACCTGATTGCCGAGGATTTCGGCTTCGGCCATGCCGGGCAGGGTCGCCAGCTTGGGCTGAATGACCCGCGACAGGTAGTCGGTGATCTGCGGGTTGTTCAGCTCCGAGCTGTAGAAACTGATGTACATCAGCGCCGAGGCGTCGGCGGCTTCCTTGCTCAGCACCGGGTCTTCGGCGTCCTGAGGCAGCTTGTTCTTCACCTCGTTGGCCTTGGCCAGCAGCTCGGTATAGAGGCGGTCGCTATTGGAGCCGATGCGCGCGTAGATCGAGATCACCGAGAAGTTCTGGCGACTGACCGAGGTCATGTAGTCGATACCTTCGGCGCTGGCCAGACTCTGCTGCAAGGGCTGCGTGATGTAGCCCTGAATGGTTTCGGCGTTGGCGCCGGGGTAGGCGGTGGTGACGGTGATCAGCGCGTTTTCCATCTGTGGATACTGGCGGATGGTCAGTTTGCTGAACGCCTGAAAGCCCAGCAGCACGATCAGCAGGCTGATCACGCTGGCGAGCACGGGACGGCGGATGAACGGGTCGGTAAATGCCATTGCAAGCTCCTTCGAACAGTCCCCAGGGTCAGTCAACCTTGGGCTGGTCGCTCTGTTCGACGGGGGCTGCCGGATCGGCACTGATGGCGACGGCCATGCCGTTGTCCAGTTTCAACTGGCCACCGGTGACGACGTGTTCGCCCACTTTCAATCCCTTGCGGATGATCACCAGGCCGCCGCGACGCTCGCCGGTCTCGACGAAACGACGCTCGACCATCAACTGCGGCTCGCCTTTGTCGTTTTTCTCGGGCTGGCCGTCGGCGGCTTTTTTCGGCGTGATGACGTACACCGAATTGCCGTACAGCGTGTAGGTGATGGTGCTTTCGGGGACGACTAACTCCTGGCTGTCCTTGCCCAGAATCACCTGCAAATTGGCGAACATACCGGGCAGCAGTTTGCTATCCGGGTTGGGCAGGGTGGCGCGCACCAGCACGTTACGCGTGGCGTCCTCGACCTTGGGGTTGATGGCACTGATGGTGGCGTTGAAGGTTTCATTCGGGTAGGCGCCGACGGTGACCTGCACCTGCTGGCCGATAGAGAGTTTGGGCAGCACTTGCTCGGGCACGAAGAAGTCGGCGTAGAGGCTGCTCAAATCCTGCAACGTGGCGATGACCGTGCCGCTGGCGAGGTAATCGCCGACGTCCACCTGACGAATGCCGATGGTGCCGGTGAAAGGGGCGAGGATGCGCTTTTTGGCCAGTGACGCGTTGAGTTGCGCGACCGTGGCGGCGGCTTTTTTCTGGGTCGCGGCGAGCTTGTCGAAGTCGCCTCGGGAAATCGCTGCATCGCCCACCAGCTTGCTGCCGCGCGCGTAGTCGACTTGCGCCAGACCCAGATCGGCTTCGGCGGTGCCCAGCAGGGCTTTTTCCACGTCGCTGTCCAGTTGCAGCAATGGCTGACCGACCTTGACCTTCTGCCCGGATTCGAACTGCAATGCCTTGACCGTGCCCGCAACCTCCAGGCTCAGGTTCACGCCCTGCAAGGCCTTGAGGCTGCCGATGGCGGGCAGGCGGTTTTGCCAGGGCCGCGCTTCGACAACCGCCGCCGATACGTTGACCGGTGGTTTGGGGGCAGTAAATTGCTGGATCTGTTTGTAAACCGAAAATGCCTTATACCCGCCCAGGGCCAGCACCACGATCACCACAACCCCCAACATGATCAACATGCGGCGACGCAACATATTCCACTTCCTTGGAAAACCGACGAATCAGGCGAGCACGTTAATCGTGTCGCGGTTTACTTGCCAGCCCCATCAAACCAAATGCAAATGGTTATCCCACAACCCCGCAGGCAACTCCAGTGGCTGCGGGATCAGCGCACTCTGACGGCAATCATAGAACCGGCAGCGGCCCTGTCCCGAGGTCACGACAAACCCGTCCTTCACCGCTCCCACTCCGGCGCAATCAGGCAGCGGTGCATCGAGCTTCACCGCGCCGCTGTCCAGATCCCAGATAAAGAAACGATTGCCCCGTGGCGCGGTTAAGGCCACCAGGCGCAAATCGTTGTGAATCGCGACGCTGGCAGTGTAATGGGCCATCGCCTGCAGCTGCTGTTCGGCTACCGGGAATGCCTGAAACGGCTGCCCCGGACGCTTGATCGCCAGCAGCTCGGCGGACTCGTGAGAAGGCCCCATGAACTGTTGCCCCGCGACGACAGTGCCGTCGTTGGCTATCGCCATGTGGCGCACACTGTTCATCTGTTGCGACAGGGTTTCCTTGCTCAGCAGCGTGCCGTCGCGTTGCATCAGTACGAGGCTCGGCTCCATGGCGTCGAGGTTCATCTCCACGCGGCTTTCTGCTTCGGTACGAATGCCGCCGTTGGCGACCGCCAGCGTTTCGCCATCGGGCATCCAGGACACCTGATGAGGCCCGATGCCATGGGTGGAAATCTCGCCCGCATGTTCCAGGCGCTCGCCGACGAATCGGTAAACGCCGAGCAAGCCACGACCCGGATCGCTGGTGTCGTTCTCGGTGGTGTACAGCCATTCGCCGCTCTTGTGGATCACCGCGTGGCCATAGAAATGCCGGTTCGGTCGCGACGTAATGGTCTGCAACAGACGGCCATCGCGCAGGTCGATCAGGTAGCTTTCGGTGCCTGGCCGTCTGGCGACGAACAGCGCGATCGGCAGTTCGGGGTGATTGATGATGTCGTGGCAACGCTGGGCAACTTGCGTGGCGAACACCTGCGTGCCGTCCACGCGATAACCCACGGCGTAGTGCTGGCCGTTGCTGTCGTCGCGGGCGGACAACAGCAGCGGGCTTTCGCCTTTCTTCCTGAACAGCGTCCAGCCGCCCAGGGTGCAGGCGCTGAGGACAAGGCTGCCGAGAGCCAGAGCCTGACGTCGCAACATATCAGTCACCATCGTTGGCGTTGAAACCGAGCTGGATGCCCAACGCCTTGGCCAGTTCGCCTTCGTGCAGGCGATGAACCACGTTGAGGCTGTCGTATAACGCATTCAACTGCTGGCGACCCTGTTCGGTGGTCAGCAGCTCGACCAGCGGCGGTTTCAGCGCTGCCAGTTGTTTGCGGCTCTCTGCGTAGGCAGCGTCGATCTTGTCGGCCAGCGGTTTCTGCTCGGCAGGCAAGAGGCCGCGCAGGCCCTTGTTGTCGACACCGGACCAGACCGTTTCAGCGCTCGCCAGGCTCGCCTGCAGGCTGCTCAGCGACGCCTTGCTGCGCCAGGCTTCGGCCTGGAACGGCTGCGGCACACCCTTGGATTGACGACCCAGCGGCGTGCCGAGTTTTTTCTTCAGGGTGTCCAGCGCCGTGACCTGCACGCGCAGCAACTCAGCGATGGCCTCGTGGGAGTCGGCGTAACGCTGGTTGGGGAATTTGCTCAGCTGCGCGAGCATGCCATCGGTGCTGTTCCAGCTGGAGAGAATTTCCTCGGCCAGGGTCTTCTGACGCTCGCCGATGGCGGTCAGCAGCGGGCAGTACTGGGCTTTCTGCTCGGCGCTGGCCATGTCGATCTGGGCATCGAACAGGATGTATTCATAGGCCGACAGGCCCTGGACCACGACGCTGGATTTGGCCAGCGCGTCGGCGGTGATCTGCGGCTGCGCGGTGATCAGTTGCTCGACCTGACGACCGACGAGGTTCTTCTTGTCGGGCCAGAACTGGATCTGCCACGAGCGGTTGCCCTCGGCGAGTGGACCGATCAGCAGCGGCTGCAACTCGGCCCAGGCTTTTTGCGCGTGGAGGAAATCGGCGCGGGCGGTGTCCAGATCGCTCTTGCCCTGGCAGAACGCCAGCGCGCTGACCGCCAGTTGCCGGTCGGCGTCGACCCAGCGGCTGTAGGTCGGCAGGATCACCTGCTTGGCGATGGCTGCAGACGTCACGGCCTGCGGGTCCGACGGCGCACAGGCACCCAGCGCAAGCGCGGCGAGGCTGGTGAACAACAGCTTGGGACGGAACATGCCCGGCTCCTTATCTTTTTGAAAAACGGTTATAGAGAGTTCAGAAACGCCAACAGCGCCGCCCGCTGCTGGGCGTCGAACGCCAGCACCTGACGCTGCGCCGGCAAGGCTTCGCCGCCATGCCACAGCACGGCTTCCATCAGGTTGCGCGCGCGGCCGTCGTGGAGAAATTGCGTGTGCCCGCTGACCTCCTGGGTCAGGCCGATGCCCCACAACGGTGGGGTGCGCCATTGCTGGCCACTGGCGCCGAACTCGCTGAGGTTGTCGGCCAGGCCTTCACCCATGTCGTGCAGCAACAGGTCGGTGTAGGGGCGGATCACCTGATTGGCCAGCTCCGGCTCCGGGGCGTCGGCGGCAGTGGTGAATTGCGGCGTGTGGCATTGCTGGCAACCGGCCTTGAAGAACAGGTTCTTGCCCTGCAGCACCTGCGGATCGCTGACGTCGCGCCGCGCAGGCACCCCCAGATTGCGGGTGTAAAAGGTGATCAGGCGCAGGATGTTGTCGCTGACTTCCGGCTCGCCGTTCGGGCCCTTGCCATTGGGTGCTTCGCGGCAGGCAGTTTGCGCCGGTGTGCAGTCGTCGACGGGTTTGAGGCTGGAGGTCAGGCCCATGTCACCGGCCAGCGCGTGAGCGTTCTGCTGATTGACGCTGGGCTGCGAGGCCTTCCAGCCGAAGCGGCCGAGCACGGTTTTTTGCTGCGCTTGGTCCCAGACCCAATTGGGCGTGCCGGTGATGCCCGTGCCGTTCTTGTCGTCAGGGTTGGCGTTGGCGAGGATCGTCTCTTGCGGGATCGCTTCAAGCAGACCGAGGCCGATCATCGGTGGTGCGATACGGGCCGAGGCGCGGGTCTGCGGGTGCATCGGGCCATAGCCGAGCTGGGTGATCTGCAGGGTAGGGCGGCGCAGGTGAGCGGGCGTACCGTCGCGGAAATGCACGGTCATCGAGTCGTAGTCGACGCGCACCTTGGCCTCGGGTGCCACGCCGGGAATCGCCATGTCCTGCAGCTGCATGCCGTACACCGGCTCAGGCGCAAGGCCCAGTTGTTTCACGCGCTCGGCGAAGGCGGGCTCATCGGGGATCGACAGGCGCACCAGCATCGACACCGCGTTGTCCGCACCAGGCTCGGGCGGGTGGCCGCGACCGTCCTTGATATGGCAGTTCTGGCAGGCATTGGTGTTGAACAGCGGGCCCAGGCCGTCGCGCGCGGTGGTGGTCGACGGGGCAATGACCCAAGGATTGCGGAAGAAACTGTTGCCGACGCTGAAGTCCAGACGGCGGCTTGGCGACAGATTGCCTGATGGCAGGGAGAAGGCGTTGCGGTCGCTGCGATTGACTGTCGCGGCGCCACCGGATTGCGCTTCGCCAGGCTCGGCGGCGGTAAAACGCGGGGCGTCGTCGCACCCGCCAAGGGCCGAAACCATCAGCAGGACAAGCGAAATACGGAACCGCGCAGTCATACACATCCTGCAAAGGGGGAAAATCGGGGCGAGCTAGCTTACCAGCCCCGTGTTGGACGAATAAGAGGGATTTGCGGTTGTAAGCGCCTCTCGAAACGTGTTGTAACCAATTTGCTTTCGGCAATTAGATACCGACGATTTCCAGCGCCGGGTTGGCCACCATTAACTGCATCAAACGCCGCTCGCCTTCAATCACCTTGAACGAGCGGTAGTCGCCAATGCCATCCAGCTGTCGCTCGCGTTCGCGGATGGCCAGCTCCTTGGCTCGCTCGTAGCCGTAATGGTCGACCCTGAAGGATTTGGTCACGCTGCTGCCGTTGCGCAAGGTGGTGCGCGCCACCCAGTAGGCGATGCCGGTGTAGCAGCGGTAATGCACGCCGGGATAGCCGCTGGTGTTGGTGGCGATGACGCGCTGGCGAATGTCCCGGCTGAGTTTGGGCAGGTGCTTGAGCATCAGTTGATCCCGACAGGCATCGGCGGCCTTGCGCGCCGCTTCGCGTCCGCCGTAGCGAGAGAATGAGAACAGCCGGTTGAAGGTTCTGCCGTCGCGGTAGATCGTCACTTTCCAGGCTCTGGGACCCTTGGAACCGCACAACAGATGGATGCCGTAATCGTTGGCTTTGAGCTTGCTGACGCGACGCCGTTTCTTGTTGCTCTTGGGCACGGTCTGTCTCCTCCTGGATGGGATGGGGTCTGGAAAGTGCACATGATCAGTGGCGAATAAGAGGCGTTCAATCCGGCGAGGCGTGAACAGGAAATGCCCTACAGAACTTACGGATCGGTCTTCAGAAACCGCGCATTTCATAGGGTTTTCAGGGTGTTTTCACGCGCAAAAAAAAAGGCCGACCCACGAATGGGTCGGCCTTTTCTCAGTGCTTGTCAGCGCCCTGATGAGCGCTGGGAAATGTCGATCAGAACTCGTGATCGGCGTTGTCCGGGTTCAGGTCCGTGATGCCCAGTTTGCCCGCTGCCTGCTCGATGGCACCGGTCTGTTTCACCAGTGCTGCGATGGCGTCGCGAACGACCTGATTGCCAGCGGTGTTGCCCGCAGCGATCAGTTGGTCGAAGTGCTCGCCCTTGTTGGCGTGATCGACGATCGCCTGCAGCTTGGCCTGAGTGGCATCCAGGTCGGCGCGCAGGGTGGCGTCGGTCGCGGCGTCGGCCTTGGCCACCAACGAGGACAGGCTCGGACCGCTGACCTTGCTGCCGTCTACGCGGGTGTATTCGCCCAGATAAACGTTGCGAATCCCCAGGCCGTTGTAGAAGTGCGAGTTGTGGGTGTTGTCGCTGAAGCAGTCGTGCTCGTCTTCGCTGGAGTTGGCTTCCAGCGCCACCTTCATGCGCTCGCCCGCCAGTTCGCCCAGAGACAGGCTGCCCATGCCGAACAGCATCTTGCGCAGGCCGCTTTCGCCGGATTCGCCTTCCAGTGTGGCGCGGTAGTTGTCGGCCACGCCCGGCTTCCAGTTGCCGACCATTTCTTCCAGATCGCTGACCAGCAGGTCGGTCGCGGCTTTCAGGTAGGCGCGACGACGGTCGTTGTGACCGCCAGTGCCGCCTGGACCTTCGATGTAATCGCTGGCAGGGCGTTCGCCGGCCCCCGGGCCGTTGCCGTGCAGGTCCTGGCCCCAGAGCAGGAACTCGATGGCGTGGTAACCGGTGGCCACGTTGGCTTCGGAGCCGCCCAGCTCGTTCAGGCTGGCGAGTTTTTCAGGGGTGATTTCTGTGACATCGACCTTGTCTTCGCCGACCTGAACGGACTTGTTGGCGATGATGTTGGCGGTTGCGCCCGGGTTGCCCAACGCGTGCTGGTAGTCCTTGGCGACGTAGTCGATCAGGCCCTCGTCCAGCGGCCAGGCGTTCACTTGGCCTTCCCAGTCGTCGATGATGGTGTTGCCGAAGCGGAACACTTCGGTCTGCATGTACGGTACGCGGGCAGCGAGCCAGGCGTCTCGAGCAGCCTTCAAGGTCTGATCGTCGGGCTTGGCGAGGAAGGCATCGACGGCGGTGCTGAGGGCTTTCGCAGTGGATTCGGCGTCGCTGAAGGCGGCGAAGACCATGTTCGCGTAGTTGGCGACCACGGCTTTGGCCGCGGCATCGCTGGTCTGCGCCGGGGCGGCTGCGGGTGCGGCGGCAGGGGCTGGCGCGGCGGCGGCCGGAGCGGGAGTCGGAGCGGCGGCAGCGGGCTTGTCCTTGCCTTGGTCACAACCGGCCAGAGCGATAGCGATGGCCAGCAGACTGGCGGTAGCCAGGGGCGTACGAATCATGACGAAATCCTGCGTCGAGAGGTGTGTGAACGGTGGCGAACGCCATAAAAAGCCGCGACATAATGCGAAAGAGTTGCATTCTGTGTAAAGGCAAAACGCCCTGATGCGGGCAGGGAGATATTTCAAGCTGTTACAAGAAATGCGGGTCAGCGCCTGCAGATCAGCCAGGCGCTACAAAACCCCGATATGGGTGCGCTGCGCCTGTTTCAGGTACGACAGCAATTCCCGCGCGGGCAGCGGTTTGCTGTAGAAATAGCCCTGACCTTCGTGACAGCCTTCGGAAATGATGTACGCCTCTTGCTCGGCCGTTTCCACGCCTTCGGCGATGACCTGCATGCCCAGGCTTTTGCCGAGCTGGATGATGGCGCGCACGATGGTGGCGTCGTCATCGTCGTCGATCAGGTCCTGAACGAAGCTCTTGTCGATCTTGATTTTGTCCAGCGGCAGACTCTTGAGGTAGCTCAGGGACGAATAGCCGGTGCCGAAGTCATCAATGGCAATCAACGCGCCTGAGCGACGCAAGCTGAGCAGGTGCTGGGCGGCAGTGCTGATGTCTTCCATCAGGCCGGTTTCGGTGACTTCCAGCTCCAGGCTGCGCGGCGGCAGGCGGTAGATCTGCAGCAGGTTGTTGACCACCCGCGGCAGCTCGGAGTGGTGCAGCTGCACGGTCGAGAGGTTCACGGCCATGCGCAGGTCGGTAAAGCCCTGATCGTGCCATTCGCGCAGCTGTTTGCAGGCCTGATCGAGCACCCATTCGCCGATCGCGATGATGGTGCCGTTCTGCTCGGCCAGCGGAATGAACTGATCCGGAGGCACGAAGCCATGTTCGGGGTGGATCCAGCGAATCAGCGCTTCGACGCCGACGACACGCTGGTCGCGGTAGCTGATCTGCGGTTGGTAAACCAGGTGGAACTGGTTGCGCACCAAGGCCTCGCGCAGGTCTTTTTCCAGCTCGCGGCGACGACGCATTTCACTGTCGACACTGGCGATGTAGAACTGATAGCGGTTGCGCGATCGGGTCTTGGCCAGGGTCATGGTCTGTTCGGCTTTTTGCAGCAACTTCTCGGTGCTGTCGCCGTCTTCCGGGAACAGCGTGATACCGATGGTGGCGCGCAGGCGGATCTCTTCGCCGTCTACGGCAAAGGGCGCTTCAAGGTCGTCGAGGATATTTTGCGCCAGTTCGGCGGCTTCGTAGGGCTGTTCGATATCGGCCTGAACCAGCGCGAACTGGTCGCCGCCCAGGCGTGCCAGTGCGCCGAGACGGCCGCTGTGGCTGCGCAGGCGATCGGCCAGCGCCAGCAGCAACTGGTCTCCCGCCTGATAGCTGAATTGCTCGTTGATGCCTTTGAAATCGTCCAGACCCACGCACAGCACGGCGACGCGATGCTGCACCTTACCGGCATCCACCAGAATCTTGTCCAGTTGCTGCTGCAACTGCTGGCGATTGGGCAGGCCAGTAAGGAAGTCGTACTGTGCCATGCGCAGCAGGCTCGATTCAGCCTCGTGGCGCAGGTGGGTGTTGCGTTCGATGGACGCCAGCAGCTGGTTGGCGGTATTGACCCACAGGCCCAGCTCGTTCTTTTCATGGCCTTTGAGCAGCGGAATCTGGTGCTCGCTGGGGCGATCCGGGTTGATGCTGGTCAGGTGTTCGATAATGCGCGACAGCGGCTTGGTCAGCAGCCAGTGATAGACCAGATACAACACCAGGCCCATGGCCAGCGCACGCAGCACCCCGGAGATGAAAATGATCAGCGAATTGATCAGGAAACCTTCGCCATAGGTGGCGGTGTCCAGGGTGATGCGCAGGTCGCCGTAGTACTCGCTGTAGGGGCTGCGGCCGACCAGCTGCGTGGTAAAGCTGCGCTCCTGGCCGAGAATCGGGTCGGTCAGCCAGCGGGTCGGGGACGGTTTGAGGTCGCGGGTCTTTTCCGCGAGCAGGGTTTCGTTGGGGTGGCCAATAGACGCCATCCGCACGGCCTTGTCCTGGAACAGGCCTTCGATGACCTGCATGCCCATTTCGCGGTCAAGGCTATAGACAGCCTGAGTCGACGGGTCCCGGAACATGTCCAGGATCCGTTCGGCGTCAGTGGCGACGGCCTGGCGTGTCTTGTAGGCGTCGTAGACAATTTGTGCGCAACTGAGCACAACGCCCACGACCAGCGCCGAAAACAGCACCACACGCAGCAGCTTTACCGACAAGCTGTTCTTGAGTTCCAGCTTCAAATGGCCATTCCTTCATCCATGCTGATAGCGGGTGAATGGTTGCTAGCATTGGCAATGCAGTGCTCGGGGTCAAGGTGTTGAACACCCCCGACCTGTTTCAATCGGGTAACGATTCCATGCAGGAAACTGGGGCTATCAGTACTGTGTCGGTAAATAGAGGGCGGAACTTGAGCGACGTTTTGTCGATTCTGACCGAAACTGATATTAGTCCGCTATCGCTGGCTGACAATACATAAAGGACGAACAGAAGGCGAAAAAAAACCCGGCCAGGCCGGGTTTTTTTGCGCAGGCAGCATCAGGCGGTGAAAGCTTTGCCTTCGAACTGCTCAGCGACGAACTTCCAGTTCACCAGATTCCAGAACGCCTCAACGTATTTTGGACGCAGGTTACGGTAGTCGATGTAGTAAGCGTGTTCCCAGACGTCGCAGGTCAGCAGCGGGGTGTCGCCGTTGGTCAGCGGGTTGCCCGCGCCGATGGTGCTGGCCAGGGCCAGGGAACCGTCAGCCTTCTTCACCAGCCAGCCCCAGCCGGAGCCGAAGGTGCCAATGGAGGTTTTGCTGAACTCTTCCTTGAACTTGTCGAAGGAACCGAACGCAGCGTTGATGGCATCAGCCAGCGCGCCGGTAGGCTGGCCGCCGGCGTTTGGCGCCAGGCAGTTCCAGTAGAAAGTGTGGTTCCAGACCTGGGCTGCGTTGTTGAAGATACCGCCCGAGGAAGACTTGACGATTTCTTCCAGGGTCTTGCCTTCGAACTCGGTGCCTGGCACCAGGTTGTTCAGGTTCACGACATAGGTGTTGTGGTGTTTGTCGTGGTGATATTCCAGCGTTTCCTTGGAGATGTGCGGTGCCAGAGCGTCATGGGCGTAGGGCAGCGGCGGCAATTCGAAAGCCATGGTAATTCTCCTAATCAGGTCAGGTTGCGGTTAGCGCAAGGCCGATCACGGACGGCCAGACAGAATACGCCGGCGAGTTTTTACTCTTTGCGGCGTAGGGGCTGGATCATAGCACCGGGTCCGGCCCATAACCACGCAACAACTGTGTGGGATAGAGGTTCCAGAGCTTTGCGCAAGAAGCGATGGAACGTTTTGACAAGAGGCGTTTGGTGATCACCGCGCGGCTTATAGAGGGTCAGTTGCTCATGCCGAGCGCATCAGCTGTACCGCCACGCTGAACATCATCACCGCCACCATCAGGTCCAGCAGCCGCCAGGTCGCAGGGCGTGCCAGCCATGGGGCCAGCCAGGCCGCGCCGATGGCCAGGGTCGAGAACCACAACAGCGAAGCGCTGGCGGCGCCGGCCACGTAGGCACTCGGTTCGGTCTGTTGCGCGCCGAGCGAACCGATCAGCAGCACAGTATCGAGGTAAACGTGGGGGTTGAGCAGAGTCACGGCCAACGCCGTCAGCAGCACCGCGCGACGGGAACGCTGACCATTGCCGTCGCCTTCCTGCAGGCTTTGCGGCGACAACGCGCGACGCAACGCCTTGACGCCGTACCACAGCAGAAACACCACGCCACCCCAGCGCGCGACGGCCAGCAGCGTCGGGTTATGCGCCAGTACATTGGCTAGCCCGAACACCCCGGCGGCCACCAGCACCACGTCGCACAAAATGCACAGCACGGCCACCGACAGGTGATGCTCACGGCGCAGGCTTTGCGCCAGCACATACGCGTTTTGCGTGCCGATGGCCATGATCAGGCCGAACGCAACCAGCAGTCCGTTGAGGTAGCTTTGCCACATGATGTCGTGCTCCAGAATGACGATGACGCGAAGAAATGATGTGGCGATTGTCGGGTCTGAAGCTGTATAAGAAAAACCAATAATCCTGATCGCTCATTAGGAAAAGTGATGTTCGATTACAAACTACTCGCCGCCTTGGCTGCGGTTGTGGAACAGGCCGGGTTCGAACGCGCTGCGCAAGTGCTCGGTCTGTCGCAATCGGCGGTGTCGCAGCGGATCAAGCTGCTGGAAGCCCGAGTCGGCCAGCCGGTGCTGGTGCGCGCGACGCCGCCGTCGCCGACGGAAATCGGCCAACGGTTGCTCAACCATGTGCAACAGGTCCGCCTGCTGGAGCGCGATCTGCAAAGCGTCGTGCCTGCGCTGGACGAAGGCGGGGTCCCTGAACGCCTGCGCATCGCCCTCAACGCCGACAGCCTGGCGACCTGGTGGGCGCAGGCGGTGGGGGATTTCTGCGCCGAACATCGCTTGTTGACGGACTTGGTGGTCGAGGATCAGGACGTCGGCCTCAAGCGCATGCGGGCAGGTGAGGTGGCCGCATGCCTGTGTGCCAGCGAACGCCCCGTGGCCGGTGCGCGCAGCCTGTTGCTGGGCGCCATGCGCTATCGTGCGTTGGCCAGCCCCGAATTCATCGCCCGGCATTTTCCAAACGGTGTGACCCCGCAGGCCCTGGCGTTGACCCCCGCGCTGGTGTTCGGGCCGGACGATTACCTGCAACATCGCTACATGGCATCGCTGGGGATCGAAGGCGCTTTTCAGCATCATTTGTGCCCGTCGTCCGAAGGCTTCATGCGTATGACCGAAGCGGGCATGGCGTGGGGGCTGGTGCCGGAAATGCAGGTGCGCGCGCAGATGGCCAGCGGCAGGTTAGTGGAATTGTTCGGCGATCGCTGCATCGACGTGCCCCTGTACTGGCATCATTGGCGCAACGGCGGGCAGCTGTTGACGCAACTGACCGACCACCTGGCGAAAAAAGCCGGGCATTGGCTGGTGCCGCTGAAGGCGCAGTGAGCGTCACTGGCGATCGAAGGGTGTTATCTGATTCATGAAAGTGTGGAGCGGTAAATGAAGATTCTGGTCACCGGCGCGAGTGGTTTCATCGGCGGGCGCTTTGCACGGTTTGCCCTGGAGCAGGGGCTCAACGTGCGGGTCAACGGCCGTCGCGCAGAAGGCGTCGAGCATCTGGTGCGGCGTGGCGCCGAGTTCATTCAGGGTGATCTGAACGATCCGGAGCTGGTGCAGGCCTTGTGCGACGACGTCGAAGCCGTGGTGCATTGCGCAGGGGCGGTGGGCACCTGGGGCAAGCGCCAGGACTTCCACCAAGGCAACGTGCAGGTCACTGAGAACGTGGTCGAGGCCTGCCTCAAGCAGCAGGTCCGTCGGCTGGTGCACCTGTCATCGCCTTCTATTTATTTCGACGGCCAGTCGCACCTCAACATCCGCGAAGAGCAGGTGCCCAAGCGCTTCCACAATCATTACGCCGCCACCAAATACCTGGCCGAACAGAAGGTCTTCGGCGCTGAAGAGTTCGGGCTGGAAGTCATCGCCCTGCGCCCGCGCTTCGTCACGGGCGCAGGCGACACCAGCATCTTCCCGCGCTTGATGCAGATGCAGAGCAAAAAGCGCCTGTCGATCATCGGCAACGGGCTGAACAAGGTCGACTTCACCAGCATCCAGAACCTCAATGAAGCGCTGCTCAGCAGTCTGCTGGCCTCAGGGTCGGCCTTGGGCAAGGCCTACAACATCAGCAACGGCACGCCGATCCCGATCTGGGACGTGGTCAACTACGTCATGCGCAAGATGGAGCTGCCGCCGGTCACGCGTTATCGCTCCTTTGGGCTGGGTTACAGCGCCGCAGCGATCAACGAGGCGGCGTGCATGCTCTGGCCGGGCCGACCTGAACCGACGCTGTCCAGGATCGGAATGCAGGTCATGAGCCGAGATTTCACCCTTGATATCAGCCGCGCCCAGTATTATCTGGACTACCAGCCCAAGGTCAGTGTCTGGACGGCGCTGGACGAGTTCTGCGGCTGGTGGAAAGCGATGCACGGTACGGCGCTGTAACACGCCGGACGTGTTCGATGGTCCTAACGTTCGGCGGGTATACTCCGCCCTCAAGATTTAACGGCTTTCAAAGGGAAACGCATGCGCAAAGATCCGTACGACGACGTCGATGATGTCCCGAGCCTCAGCGCCAAAGATGATGACGACGACTTCATCCCCACCGCGGGCGCCCGCGAACGCACCACGGTGTATTCGCGCACAACGCCGGTGGTCAAGGTCAAGGCGCCTGGCACCGGTGCGTTGTGGGCCTTGATCGGCGCGCTGTTCATCGCGTTCTGTGGTCTGGGCTGGTGGAGCTTTCAACAGGTGTCGTTGATGGAGCAGCAACTGGTCGCGACGCAGGAAAGCTTCGCTCGCATCAGTGAGGAAGCGGCCGGACGTTTGCAGGATATTTCCGGCAAGGTGGTGGCGACCGAATCGGTGGCCAACAGCGGCGGCGAGGCGCTGAAGGCGCAGATCAAGGCGTTGCAGGACCAACTGGCCGATCAGAGCAAACAGCAGCAGGGCGTGGCCGGGCTGCAGGGCGGTCTGGACAAGCGTCTGGAGTTGATTGCCGCTCAGGCGACCCAGCAGCAGGCGACCAATCAGCAGTTGCAGGATCAACTCAAGGCAGTGACCAACGAGTTGGCCGCGTTGAAGGCGTCTATGCCGGCGCAGAGTCAGCAGGATCGACTGGATACCGAGCTCAAGAGCTTGAGCGCGGATGTGGCGAATCTGAAGAAGAGCAACAACAGTCAGGCGATCGAGCGGCTGGAGCAGGACATGATCGTGCTCAAGAGCGAGCAGGACAATCGCCCGGCGGCAGGGGCTTCTTCAGGGGCGAGCACTCAGGAGTTCGATGCGTTTCGTGGGCAGATGACGCGGAATCTGAACACGTTGCAGAGTCAGATTCAAAATCTTTCGCAGCAGATCAATTCCAGGGCGCAATAGCGGTTGGCTTGGGACCTTTACTCTGATGCCCTGTGGGCCTTTTCGCCTTGGTGGCGAAAAGGCCCGAAGGGCATCAAAGTATCAATTCAAAGCCTGAAGCCCCTAAAGCCTCACAGCGTCGGATAATCCAGATACCCCACCGGCCCCTTGCCATAAAACGTCTCAGGCCGCGGTTCGTTGAGCGGTGCATCCTTGGCCAGACGCGCCGGCAAATCCGGGTTGGCAATGAACGGCACGCCGAAGGCGACGGCGTCAGCCTTGCCGCTGGCCAGCCACTCGTTGGCGCTTTGCTTGGTGAATTTCTCGTTGGCGATGAACACCCCACCAAACGCCTCTTTCAGACGCGGGCCCAGGCTGTCGTCCAGCTCGCGCTCGCGGGCGCAGATGAAGGCGATGCCGCGTTTGCCCAACTCCGACGCTACGTAAGTGAAGGTCTCGGCCAGGTTGTCGTCGCCCATGTCATGGGCGTCGGCGCGCGGTGCGAGGTGCACGCCCACGCGGCCTGCGCCCCAGACTTCAACGGCAGCGTCGGTCACTTCCAGCAGCAGACGCGCGCGGTTTTCCAGCGAGCCGCCGTAGGCGTCGGTGCGGGTGTTGGTGCTGCTTTGCAGGAACTGATCGAGCAGGTAACCGTTGGCACCGTGGATTTCCACACCGTCGAAACCGGCGGCCTTGGCGTTTTCGGCACCGACGCGGTACGCCTCGACGATGTCTTGGATTTCAGCCAGCTCCAGCGCGCGCGGCGTCGGGTAGTCGGACAGCGGACGGACCAGGCTGACGTGGCCTTTAGGCTGGATGGCGCTCGGCGCAACCGGCGCTTCGCCGTTCAGGTAGCTGGGGTGGGAAACGCGACCCACGTGCCACAGTTGCAGGACGATCTTGCCGCCAGCGGCGTGCACAGCCTTGGTGATGTTGCTCCAGCCGCGTACCTGATCGTTGGACCAGATGCCGGGGGTGTCCGGGTAGCCGACGCCCATCGGGGTGACCGAGGTCGCTTCGCTGATGATCAGGCCGGCCGACGCGCGTTGCACGTAGTGCTCGGCCATCATTGCGTTGGGCACGCGGCCTTCGTCGGCGCGGCAGCGGGTCAGCGGGGCCATGACGATACGGTTGGCCAGCTCCAGCTCGCCTATCTTGATCGGGTCAAAAATCGTGGTCATCGGGGATTTCCTCAATGCTTTGGGTAAAGGGTGAATCCGCAGTCTTTTGTCGCAAGGCTGCAACGCCGACTCTTGAGGCCCGGTTCGCTACAGCAGCCAGCTCGGCATTGTCGCGCTGACGAAAACAATCAGGGGCACGATCAGCTCAGAGCTGTTTGGCCAGCTCCTGCAAAAACGCCTGAATCGCGTCTTCGTTGCGTTTGAAAAAATGCCATTGCCCGTGCTTTTGGCTGGTGATCAGCCCGGCACGTTGCAGTTGCGCCAAGTGGGCCGAAACCGTCGATTGCGAAAGGCCCGCGCGTTGGTCGATCTGACCGGCGCAGACACCGCCATCAAAGGTGTGTTGTTGATCGGGGAAGCAGGTCGCAGGGTCTTTGAGCCAGGCAAGGATCTGCCGCCGAACCGGGTGCGCCAGGGCTTTTATTGTCTCGTCGAGGTCGATAGGCATGTCGTTCTCAATGTGGGTGTAGCGGTGTATCGCGATGGGGCGAACCATATATCTATAAATCGCGATATACAAATATGAATGGGTGCTAAGCCAAGCACGAATCGGTATATCGGGTTATAACGATATGGGCCGCGGGCGTGTTGTACTCTGTTACATTCCGCTCATGAACTACCTCGCACACCTCCACCTGGGCGGTCAGACGCCTGCGCAATTGCTCGGCAGCCTGTACGGCGATTTCGTCAAAGGGCTGTTGCCGGGGCGGTTTCCTGCGGACATCGAGGACGCCATCCGCCTGCATCGGCGTATCGATGTGTTCACCGACGCGCACCCGGTGATCAAACAGGCCATGGGGCGTTTCCCCGCTGAGCGCAGGCGCTACGCCGGGATCGTGCTCGACGTGTTCTTTGATCATTGCCTGGCGCGGGACTGGGCGCAGTATTCGGATGTGCCGCTGCACGCATTCACCGGTAAGGTCTATCGCGTGTTGGCCGAAGAGCCGAACCTGCCGGAGCGCCTGGCCTACATTGCACCGCGCATGGCGGCGCAGGACTGGCTGGGTTCCTACGTGGATTTCGACGTGGTGGGCAATGCGCTGGCGGGGATTGCTCGACGGCTGTCGCGCCCCGAGGGACTGGCCGGCGCCATGCAGGAACTGCAGGCGCTTTATCGGCCGTTGCGTGAGGACTTTCGCGCATTCTATCCCGAGCTTCAGGCGTTCGCTCAGGCCGCTCTGGCTGCCGGACGTGCCTCGGCTGGCTGAGGGGCTTCACCTGACGCGCTCGCGTCGCCAAACAGGGCTGCCTGCACCGTTTGCTGAGCCTCGAATGCCAGAGCTGCGCGCTCCTTGCCCTGAGACGTGATCGGAGCCAGCAACTGAATGTGCACCTCGCTCACCTCGTTGGCGAACAGTCTACGCAGGTGCGAGAGCAGGTCGTCATCGCCAATGAACGGCGCGATCTGATCCGGCTTGCCATCACGCAGGTACTGGATCGCCACGGGCTGCACGGCCACACCGGTTTCAATCGCGCTCGACAGCAAACGACCGTGGAAGGTGCGCAGGCTGCGGCCATCGGTGGTGGTGCCTTCGGGGAAGATCACCAGCGAGTGATTGCCCAGCAAGTGCTGACCCATTTGTTTCTGAATCAACTTGCTGTCGCCCGAACCGCGGCGAATGAACAGCGTGCCGGCTTTCAGTGCCAGCCAGCCGGCGACAGGCCAGGTGCGCACTTCAGCCTTGGACAGAAATGACAGCGGGGCGAGCATGCCCAGCAGCGGGATGTCGGTCCAGGACACATGATTGCAGACCCACAGCATCGGCTGGCCCGGCATGTGGCCGCTGACCCTGACGCGAAACGGCAGGGCAGCCGTCAGGCGTCTCATGAACCAGCTGGTCCAGCGCTGGCGCCGGGCCATCGAGGCGCCGATGCGCAGGCGTTCCATCAGGGCGAAGATGCCGGCGATGGTCAGGCCCAGCGCGATGACCCACAGCACGCGGATGACACGCGCATGACTGCGCAGCGTGCTCATCACACGGCTGCCTTGAAGTGGCGGGCGTAACGCGGGCAGAGCTCGTCGCGCTTGAGCAGGATGAACACGTCGGCCACCTGGAAGTCTTCGTCCCAGCACGGCTCGCCACAGATCTTCGCGCCCAGGCGCATGTAGGCTTTGAGCAGCGGCGGCATCTCGCAGATCACGTTGTTCGGCAGGTCCAGGCTTGGCAGCGGATTTTTCGGCTCGGCGCGCAGGTGTTCGGTGCTCAGGTAACGTTCACGCAGACGCTGCATGATCGCGTGGGCCTGAATGCCGCCGTCCTGCATCGGGATGCTCGCGCAGCCCATCAGGTAGCTGTAGCCGCCCTCGTTGAGCACTTCGGCCAGCTCGCTCCAGAGCACCGCGATGGTGCCGCCGTTGCGGTAGGCCGGGTCGACGCAGGTGCGGCCCAGTTCCAGGATCGGGCCCTGCAGATGGCCCAGGCCATGCAGGCTGAATTCTTCTTCGCTGTAGAACCGGCCCAGGGTGTTGGCGGCCTTGTGGTCCAGCAGGCGGGTGGTGGCGACCAGCTTGCCGCTGCCCAGGTCACGCACGCCGATGTGCATGCAATGTACGTCGTAATCGTCGATGTCCAGGCCCAGCTCGGCGCCCTTGAGTTTGGCGTTGAATTCGCCGCTGAAGACACAAAAACGCAAGGCCTGTGCTTCCTGCATGGCGTGAGGCCCGATCAGGCGCTCGGCCTGCAGGCGACGTTCGGAGCGGGTGTCTCGAATACTGGCGATCTGAGTCATGTGGCGTCTCCGTGGGCCAGCCCTGGTCCAGGCCGGTCGACTGATTATTCGAAGCATTGCTGTACGAATGCAGGCTAGGGAGGCCCGATGTCATGACCATTAAGCTTTGGTGATGGTTGCGTGACAGGGTTCTAGGCGCGCGCATCACCTCCTGTCATCAATGCCTGCTAGGGTTTCTCGCACCCTGCATTCGAGACCCTTTCATGCGCCGTCTGCTGTTCATCTTCCTGCTGTTCGCCAGCCCGGCTTTCGCCGACACCTGGCCCGACGATCAATGGTCTGCTCACCCCCTCACGTCCAGTGCCGCGCTCAAGGAGCTGGAGGCCTACGCCTTCCCGCCCCGGGACGAGCAGACCCACCAGGGCATTCGCACCGATGCGCTGCTGATCATCCGCAACGGCGAGGTGGTCTATGAACGCTATGCCGGCGTCACCAGCGCGCAGACCCCGCACCTGACCTGGTCGATCAGCAAGAGCATTCTGGCGACGGTGCTCGGCGTGGCGTTGGGTGAAGGTCGCTTCAAACTCGACGACCCTGTCGCCAGGTTCTACGCCCCGTTCAACACCCACCCCGATGTCAAAATTCAGGACCTGCTGCACTGGGCGTCGGGCCTGGACTGGCAGGAAGACTACGAATACGCACCGCTCAATTCTTCAGTGGTCGCGATGCTCTACACCCGAGGTCGCGACGACATGGCGCGCTTCACCGCCGAGCACAAGGTCGCCAACGCGCCGGGCACGTTCTATCGCTATTCCAGCGGCGACAGCACCGTTCTGGCCGCCGCGCTGAAAGGCATGGTCGGCGACGCCGCGTACCCCGATTACCCCTGGACCGCGCTGTTCGACCCCTTGGGCATCAAAAGCGCGGTCTGGGAAACCGACGCCACCGGCACCTTTGTCGGTTCGTCCTACGCGTACATGACTGCCCGGGATCTGGCGCGCATCGGTCTGCTGATGCAACGCGGCGGCCGTTGGCAGGACCGTCAGTTGCTGCCCAAGGCCTGGGTCGGTTTCAACCTCACACCCTTCGCATCCCGGACCCCGACCAACGAAGCCCCCGGCGGCCAGTGGTGGTTGAACAAGGCCGCAGACGGCAAACCCGGCCCTTGGCCTGATGCCCCGCCGGACACCTTCGCAGGCCTGGGGCATTGGGGGCAGGCGCTTTATGTGATCCCCAGCGCGAATCTGGTGATCGTGCGCTACGCCGACGACCGCGACGGCAGCTATGACCACAATCAGTTGCTCAAACGGGCCCTGAAAGCCGTGGCTGGGGAGGGCGCCCAATGACCGCGCGCAAAGGCTTCATCCGGCGTCGCCCGTCCAGCAGCGTTGGCATTCTGATTCTGCTGTTTTTGCTCGCCGTGATCTGGGTCTGGCGCGTCCAGTTGCAGGCCTTCCCGACCATCATCAGCGCCTACACCGCCAAGGAATATTGTTCGTGCCGGTACGTGATGAACAACCCGGTGGACTACTGTCAAAGCTACGTGAAGCAGTGGTTGCCGAGCACCCTGACCGAAAATCTGAACGACAAGCGCATCACCGCCACCGGCATGGGCCGTGAGAGCACGGCGCAGTGGCAAGGGCCGCGTCAAGGCTGTCGATTGCTGCCAGCGCAGCCCTGAGGGCGAACATCCCCATTTGCCTGTGGTCTGACAGCCGGATAAGGTTGCCCCACGCGCGCCTCTGGAGTTCTCATGCCCACATTTTCTCGCCTGCTGCTGGCCTCGCTCGCCGTCCTGGCGCTGCCTGCCCAGGCGAACTGGTATCTGGATAACGAGTCGTCGCGCCTGTCGTTCATCTCCAACAAAAACGCCGACATTTCCGAAGTCCATCGCTTCCTCAATCTGCACGGCAAGGTCGACCCCAAGGGCGTGGCCGAGCTTGAAGTCGAGCTGGATTCGGTGAGCACCGGCATCCCCCTGCGCGACGAGCGTCTGCGTCGGCAACTGTTCGACGTCAAGCAGTACCCCGAAGCGAAAATCACCGCGCAACTGGACATGCGCCCGATCAACGCGCTTGCCTCCGGCGCACAGCTGGAGCTGCGCCTGCCGCTGAACGTGCAGATGCATGGCCACTCGCAACGCTACAGTGCCCAGCTGTTGGCCACGCGCCTGGACGAGCGGCGCTTTCAGGTGGTGACCCTTGAGCCGCTGGTGCTGCACGCCGAGGACTTCGGTCTGTTGCCGGGGCTTGAGAGTTTGCGCAGGGTGGCGGATCTGTCGGCCATCGGTTTCTCGGTGCCGGTGGGCGCCGTGCTGATCTTCACGGCGCGCTGAGCATGAGAGGCGCGATCTTCCCGTGGCGTGACGAAAACCAGTTCAACCTGATGATCGACGGGCCGGCCTTCTTCCCGCGCATGATCGCGGCCATCGAAGGCGCGCAGCAGCAGGTCGAGCTGGAGCTGTACCTGGTGGAGGCGGGGGCCTGCGCCGAGGCCGTGGTGCAGGCGCTGGTCAATGCCGCAAGACGCGGCGTGATCGTGCGTTGCCTGTTCGATGACTTCGGCTCGCTGGCGTTCACCCTGAGCCTGCGCACGCGCCTGACGGACGCGGGTGTGATCCTGCGCTTCTACAACCGCGTGCACTGGCGTCGGGGCATTCGCAACTTCTACCGCGATCATCGCAAGTTGTTGCTGGTGGACAAGGCGCTGGCCGTGGTCGGCGGCACCGGGGTCACCGACGAATTCTGGCGCCCCGATCAGGACGTCAGCGAGTGGCACGAAGTGATGGTGGAAATCCGCGGCCCGCTGGTGAGCGACTGGCAGGCGCTGTTCGATCGCCAGTTTCACGCCAACCCAAGCCGCCGCGCCTGGCGTCCGGCAGAAAACTTCGGCCTGCCGCGCTTGCCCAAAGCCCCGGTCAGCGGCACAGGTTTGGGGCGCGTGGCCTACGCCGATTCACGCCAGCATCGCGACATCCTGCAATCGCTGATCCGCGCCCTGAACACCAGCAAAAAGCGCATCTGGCTGGCGACCCCGTATTTCCTGCCCACCTGGAAGGTCCGTCGCGCCCTGCGCCGCGCGGCTGCCCGAGGCGTCGACGTGCGCCTGCTGCTCACCGGCCCGCGCACCGATCACCCTTCGGTGCGCTACGCCGGCCATCGCTACTACCCGCGTCTGCTCAAGGCCGGGGTGAACATCTTCGAGTACCAGCCGTGTTTCCTGCACCTGAAAATGGTGTTGGTGGATGACTGGGTCAGCATCGGTTCGTGCAACTTCGACCACTGGAATTTGCGCTTCAATCTGGAAGCGAACCTTGAGGCCATGGACCCGGCCTTGACCCTCGCCGTGGCGGGAAGCTTTGAGCGGGATTTTCTCGTCAGCACCGAAGTGAGCCTGGAAACCTGGCAGGCCCGGCCGTTGTGGAGCCGGGTCAAGCAGCGGGTGTGGGGCTGGGTGGATCGGCTGGTGGTCAACGCGCTGGATCGACGGGGTTAAGGCCTGCCTTGGGCTAAATGCTGTACGCGGTATCTGAGCCGGAACCACCTGCGCTGCTACTTGGGGAAATACAGTCTGGAGGTTGCTGGTTCCATCGAGGGATCGGCCGGCCAAGGCCCCGCCTTGCCCGGAAAGGATGGGTTCCAGTCGGCAATTTTCTGCAAGGGAATGTTGTGCGTTTTCAAATTTCCGGCAGGTTCGCTCAGCTTCTTTAAAAGAGATGGCTTATGCACCTTGATCGGCTTGTCATAACCCTGAACAGGGCGGCGCAAGGTGTTGGCCAGCTTTTGAGCCGCTCCACTCTTACCGCCTTCACAGGCAAGCAGAATGATGGGTTTGTCTTTTGGGTAGTTGATGGCTTTCAGCCCGGGGGCGATGTCCTGCATGGCGACTTCGGACGCTGATCGCACCTTTCCTGAGCTGTTCATCAGCGAGCCGGAGCGATATCCGTGGGTTTCAAAGGCGGCAATGTCCAGATTCCAGGCGTTCTCGTGGAACACCACATCGTGGCCCCCTGGAAGCTCCTCGTAAAGAACGCGCGAACGACCCAGGTTGGGACCTTGGGGCGCAGAAGGTGCCTGGGCGGCTCCGCTGTGGCTTGTGCGTGCGGACGATCTGCCAATCGTGCGTGCTGCTTTTGGCGCAAGCTTGGCAGCCCCCATTTCCAACCCGGCACCGACGATCCCCGTACCCAATGAAACCCAGCCCAGAATGCTGGCGGCCTTTTCATCCTTGCCGGTGGCTTCCAGTACGGTTGAGGCAATGCCAGTGCCCAACGAAACAGCGCTCATCATCGCACCGCCGATAGCCATCATGCCGGTCAGGGTGAAGATGCCCCCCGCCAGCGCAGGGGCGAGGGCGCCAAACGTTGCGACCGTTCCGATCACACCCAAGGCGATACCAATGCCCGCTGTTAGCCAGGTGACCCAGTTGTGCCCCGAGGGATCGATACGATTGACCGGATCGTCGCCGCAGTACGCATAAGGATTCAAGCCGCCCTGACCAAAGGGGCTGTCGCTGTCGGGGGCCAGAAAACCCATCACCATTGGATCATAAGGGCGGTAACCGCTGGGGATGTACCAGCCGGTCAGTTCTTCGCGACGCTCGCCCGCATAGCCGTAAAGACTGTTGGCGTCGTTGGCCGCTTCTGAACCATGGGCGGTGTACAGGCGGGTGCGAATGCTGTTGTCGGCTTCAATGCGCACGCTTCCCTGGGCGTCGGTGCCGAGCAATGTTGTCGCCTGATGCACCCCGGCGGCGAGTTTGGTTTGAGCAAACAGGCCACCCCCTTCGCCGTGCAGACGCAGGGTCTTATCGCCGGTCTGTTCGTGGGTCGGTTGATCGCCACTGAAGAAGCTGCGGGTGAGGGTGCCTTTGACGATCCGATCGCTGAGCTGGCCGGTTGGATTGTAGCCGTAGAGGCAGGGGTCGTTATTTTTGTCGTCGACCTTGATCAGCCGACTTTGCGCATCCCAAGTCAGCGTTCGGTCCAGGGCCGGACGGCTGCGGGTGGCGGGCCAGGCGTAGTGGGTGACGCGCCCGCAAGCGTCGTAGGTCAGGTCGATCTTTGCGGGCCAGCTCGCGTGAGTGTGGGCGATGCTCGTGATCTGCGTGGGGTCATCGGCCGAGTAAGTGAAGGTGGCGGTATCGGTGCTGTTGTCAGCAAAGGTGCTGACAACTTGTGTGTAGCCATCCAGCACGTTGAACTTGAACGTCTGCCTGATCACCTTGTTGCCGAACGGATCAGTGGCTGCTGCAGTGGCATTGGCGGTGTAGGTGGTCAGGCGATTGCGCACGTCGTAGGCGAAGGTCTCCTCGCCGATCTGAGTGCCGTCTTTCCATTGTCGGCTGACGACCTGATCAAGGGCTGAATAACCCAAGGTTTGCACGACGTTTCGCGACGTACCGCCTTGAGTCACTGCAAAGGTGCGCGTGTGTTCACGGCCCAGTGCGTCATAGGTCAGCGTCTGCACCAAGCGATTGCCGGAGGCTGGATCAAGCGTGGTTGCTGAATGAAGACGGTCCAGCTCGTCGTAGATCAGATCCTGGGTCACGTTGCCGGAGGTGATCCGGTCGAGCCGACCGAAGGCATCGTATCGGCGCTCATGTTTTACCCGGTCGGCATCATCAAAGCCCATCGCCAACCCGCCCAGGGCATGCCGCCAGGTGGTGACGTGCGCTTCGCCATCAACCTTCCAGGTGTCGGTGTTCGGCTGGCCGGACAACGTGTAAGTACTGGTTTGCGTTCCCAGCGGCCCGCTCGACGTTGCGGGCAGGGCCAGGCGCTTGTCGAAGGTGAACCCATGGCTCGCCTCATTGGCCGGGGCGATGCGGGTGATCTGGTGATCCAGATCAGCCTCGTAGGTGTAGTCCACCCGTACGCCATCGGGCAATACGTTGGCGCTGGGCGGCAGTTGCTCGACTACATACTCGTACCGCGTGGTACGGCCGCCGACTACCACCGTGAGTTGGCGGCCGAGGCCGTCGAAGGTTTGTTGGCCGGGTGTGAACAGAGCCTTATCAAGTCGCGCGGACATGGGCGATCTCCTGATGGCTACTTCTAATAAGGCCCGAATCTTGTGGGGTAGTAGGTTTTGAACTCGGCCAGACGCCTGGCACTGTTGTCGGAAAAAAACGGCCTCTCTCCTGCTTCCACGGCTTCGGTCGGAATGTTGGTACGGGCCTTTGAAGTCGTATCCGCTGCTCTGCGCGCGTTCATGGTTTTAGGGTCTTTGACATAAATTTTTCGACTCGCGCCTTTGACCGGCCTCCCCAGCACGTTGGCAACTTCCTGGGCGGCTCCTGACTTACCGCCATGGCAGGCGAGCAACAGTATCGGTTCATCTTTAGGGAGGTTCATTTTCGCCACTCTGGGCGCAATGACTGTTTCGGCGACCTCGCGTGCTGGCACCATCCTGCCCGAGGTGTTCATTAGCTCTCCTGTTCGGGCTCCATGGGTTTCAAAAGCCACGGTGCCGTCGCCCCACAAACTCCTGTGAAAGACCATGTCCATGTCGTCCCCGGTGGTATGAAGCACCTCGGAGTTTCCGATCCATCTGGGGGCCGTGCTATTGGAGCTGCTCAGACTATTCGCACTACTGGAGCTGCCTCTGGACACCGATCCGCGCTTCATTCCGATCAAGCGAACCGCTGGCTTGCTCGCCGCCGCTTTTGCGGCCAGCCTGGCCGCGCCCATTTCCAGGCCGGTGCCCACCAGGCCAGTCCCCATGGAAACGATGCCCAGAATAGTCGCCGTTTTTTCATCCTTGCCCATGACATCCAGCACGCTCGCCGCGATGCCGGTGCCCAAGGACACCGCGCTCATCGCTGCCCCACTGATTGCCATCATGCCGCTCAGTGTGAGGATGCCACCCGCCAGCGCTGGGCCAAGTGCGCCAAACGTCGAGACCGTTCCGATGATGCCCAAGACGAGGCCAACGCCTGCGAATACCCATTTTTCCCAGCCGTGACCACTGGGGTCGATGCGATTGACCGGATCGCCGCCGCAGTACGCGTAAGGATTCAAGCCGCCCTGGCCGAATGGGCTGTCGCTGTCCGGCGACAGAAAACCCATGACGATCGGATCGTAAGGCCGATAGCCACTGGGAATGTACCAGCCGGTCAACTCGTCCCGACGTTCACCGGCAAAACCATAAGGGCCGTTGTCGTCATTGGCCGCTTCGGCACCGTGGGCGGTGTAAAGGCGCGTGCGGATATGGCTGTCGGCTTCGATCCGCACGCTGCCCTGAGCGTCGCTTCCGAGCAGGGTCGTGGCTTGATGCACGCCGGCGGCGAGCTTGCTCAGCGCGAACAGGCCACCACCGTCGCCATGCAGACGCAGGGTTTTATCGCCGGTCTGTTCGTGGGTCGGTTGATCGCCACTGAAGAAGCTGCGGGTGAGGGTGCCTTTGACGGTCCGATCGCTGAGCTGGCCGGCTGGATTGTAGCCGTAGAGGCAGGCGTCGTTATTTTTGTCGTCGACCTTGATCAGCCGACTTTGCGCATCCCAAGTCAGCGTTCGATCCAGGGCCGGACGGCTGCCGGTGGCGGGCCAGGCGTAGTGGGTGACGCGCCCGCAAGCGTCGTAGGTCAGATCGATCTTTGCGGGCCAGGAAGCGTGGGAGTGAGCGATGCTCGTGATCTGCGTGGGGTCATCGGCCGAGTAGCTGAATGTTGCGGTGTCGGTGCTGTTGTCGGCAAAGGTGCTGACAACTTTTGTGTAGCCATCCAGCACGTTGAACTCGAACGTCTGCTTGATCACCTTGTTGCCGAACGGATCGGTGGCTGCTGCAGTGGCGTTGGCGGTGTAGGTGGTCAGGCGATTGCGCACGTCGTAAGCGAAGGTTTCTTCGCCTGTCTGGCTGCCGTCTTTCCATTGCCGCGAGGCCAACTGATCGAGGGTGGTATATGCCAGCGTTTGCACGATGGTGCGTGTGCTGCCTCCCTGAGTGATGGCAAAGGTGCGAGTGTGCTCACGGCCCAGCGCGTCGTAGGAGAGGGTCTGCACCAGTTGATTGCCGGACGCCGGATCGAGGGTGGTCGACGAGTGCAGACGGTCCAGTTCGTCGTAGCTAAAGTCTCGTGTCACTGTCCCGGCTTTGACTTGGTCAAGCCTGCCGAAGGCATCGTATCGGCGCTCGTGCGTCACGCCGTCGGCATCGTCAAAGCCTATCGCCAACCCACCCAGCGCATGACGCCAGGTGGTTTTGTGGGCCTTGCCATCCACCGTCCAGGTGTCAGTGGCGGGTTGGCCAGAGGGCGTGTAGGCGCTGGTATGCGTGCCCAGCGGTCCGCTCGACGTTGCGGGCAGGGCCAGGCGCTTGTCGAAGGTGAACCCATGGCTCGCTTCGTTGGACGGGGCGATGCAGGTGATTTGATGATCCAGATCAGCTTCGTAGGTGTAGTCGATCCGCTTGCCATCGGGCAATACGTTGGCGCTCGGGGGCATCTGCCCCCCCACATACTCGTACAGCGTCGTGCGGCCGCCCACGACTACAGTGAGTTGGCGGCCGAGGCCGTCGAAGGTTTGTTGGCCTGCAAGGGTCGAAACCTTCTTGCCCTCATCACGCATAGTCGATCTCCCTGTCGCAAAGTTGAAAAATGGCCGCAGCAATGCGAACGTCTTCAGTTACAGTCAGTAGTGTTTAACTATCGGCTATAACGATGGTTTTTCCGTTGTCATTGTGCCTAACCATTATGCGATGTTCGTTGCCGAAGTTGTCATAATAGAGGACCGACCACGCGTTGTAATCGTGTGTAGATATGTGGTCCGACGCTTCGATAACAAAATAGGCAACCCCGTCGGTGCTGTAAGGTCGTATCCAGAAGTCATAGTTATCCCAGGTTCCATCTTTGCGCCATCCCAGATATACCGTTGAATTCACTCCGCTCTTTTTGCGGCGAACAGGCAGTATCCATGCGCAGTGCCAAGGCTTGCTGCCTTTGGTGTATTGAGAAAAATAGGGTATCGGTTTTGTATCTGGAATGCTGGATCCGTAAATTCTACGTCGAGTGTCTTTAAAGCTCAGTTCCCATTTTTCAAGGTATCGATCGAATGGTGGGGGTTTATTACCTGAATCGTAGCCCCCACCTAGTTGTTCCTTTCTGGTGACTTGGAAACTATCCGCCCGGAGAGTTTCAGGAGGCAAAGGTTGGAGATAAAACCAACTGTTTGACCCTCCATCTTTGACCACTCCTGTTTCATCAGCGTCAGGATTGTTAGTTGTATACACTGAAGTGTTTAATGTTATTTTGGCAGCAATCTTTACTCTGTTATTTGAAGTGTTAGGCAGTATGTGCTCCCAGAACTCCAGGGTACTCATCGCCGTGGACGGGGCTTGGCTGGTCTCATATACCGTAGTGTCGTAATTATCGTATCCAGCCCAGCTGTAGCTGCGCGCAAACGTATGCTCAAACGTTTTTTCGCTATAGTATTCCATCAATACAACCGTCTTCATCTGGTCTTCGGTTAGGTGGACAATATGGCCGTATGCGTCTACTGCTTCAATGACGACAGTGATGTGGTACTGCTGACGTCCATTTCGAAAAAGTTTGACTTCATGGCCGTTAGTGTCCCTGCCGTTGGCAATGATCTTAAAGTATTTCAAGCCGGTAATTTCAGTGGTGGCACCCATGAAAGTTTCCTCTATTAATGATAAATAGCCAAACTGTGAAGGAGAACGTTTGCTAACTCGCCGCCGTGACTGCAACCGATTCCGGATGCTCGCCATCACTGTGCCCGGCATAGGTCCAATGAACTTCAGCCCCATCAGGTTGCGTCTGTTGGATTACCCGCGAATAAGCGTCGTAACTATATTGCGTTACGATATCCGGCTTCCCGGTAACCTTGATCGTCTGTTTGACCACACGATCCAGGCCATCGCGGCAGAGTTCGGTGGTACGCACCAGCGCTCCCTTGTTATCAAAAAGTTCCTGCTTGACCGGGCTGCCCGCCACGTTGTTCAGGGTCACGTGTCTGGCGGTCGTTCCACCCTTGGTACCCTCCTGCCACTGTTCGGTGGTCAGGTTCACCGGGTCAACTCGGGTATGGGAAATCACGCCGCTCGGGCCGGTCACCTCTGCCGCAGTGCCCCAATCGTCGTAGTTGGTGGTTGTCGTCAGGGCAAACACCTCCTCGCCTTCAAACCACTCCTTGCTGGTTTGCGTAATGGCGCGTCCCAGCGCGTCATAGCCGGTGCGGGAAATTTCCCGGAATGTGCCCGCCGCGTAGTCAAGGTCTTCCAGCTCGACGCAAACCTCGCGCCCCATGCCATCCAGCCAGATACGACGGCATTGACCACTGGCATCTCGTTCTTCTGCTGCCACCTGGGCGGTGATGCCTTCAGGGCGGTTTTTGGCGATGAAGTCCTCGTCATTCACGTAATAACTGGCCGTGCGCTGCGCCTCATAGGGTGAGGCTTGCGCGAGGATGGTCTTTTCAAGGCGGCCCAGGACATCGTATTCGTAAGCCGTGACAACCCCTGCGGCACTGATCTCTTTTTCAGTGAGGCCTGTGATCGCTGAGCGGCAACTGGATGTTACGGATCGGCTGGCTGGCCGGGTTTTGACATCGTGCCCCTCAACGGTCATCTGGGTCGTCAGCTGATCATCTGTCAGTTCGTAGTCAAAAAGCGTCGTGGTCGCCTTGCCATTGAGCGTGGTGACGGCAGTCTTCTCGCGGCCGTAGTGGGGGCTAGTCTTGTTTTTCTCGTAGGTTTGCTCGGTGATTTCCATCACCGTGTTGTCGGTCTCGTTGGTGGCGGTTTCCTTGACGACGACAGCGTGGGGTTGGTCCTTGTCTTCTTCTGCCAAAGAATCCAGGTTTTCGTATTCGTAGGAGGTCGACAGCGTCGGTGCCGCGTAGTCCGATGGCGCAGGCGTGGTGGTTTTCTTTTTAAGGAAGCGGATCATCGCCAGCGCTTGCGGGGTGCCGTTTTTCTTTGCGAGAAAACGAACCCTTCCCACCTTTACTCCGAATGCATCGGCCGGGCAACCCTCTACCGACCCATCAGCAGGGTAGTAAATATTGGTTTCGGTCACCCCTGTCGGATGAACCACGGTCAAAATGTTGCCGGAGTCGTCGTAGGTGTACGAGGTTTGTTCGCTTCGACTTTTGTTGGTTTTTTTGTCCTTGTAGGTGGTGGTCATCTCACGGGGCAACTGGCAGTAAGCAGGCTGCCCCGCCCACCCGGTTTTTTCGTCGATCCAGTAGGAGGTGCTGGTGGTGGTCTCGGTGTTACCTGCGGTGGTCACGGTTTCGACTGGCAAGTGGTAGTTGTTCCAGGTGCGCTTGATCGTGGCCAGCGTGGTGCTGCTGTGTCTTTGGGTTTCCGTGCAGCTGTAACGGTAGGTGTGTTCGACCCGATAGAGATTGTCTTGACCGTCTTCCCAGTCGAAACTCTGGGCACTGCCGAATCCCAGATAATTTCTGTCGCCTTGCCAGGCATAGGTGTGTGTCAAAACGCTGCTCGTTGAACCGCTGGATTGTCTCCATGAAGCAACTCGGGGCAAATGAGTAAAAGGTGCACCGTCGGGTAGCTTGTGGCTGTTGGAGGCTTGGGTCCATGAGATCTCGTCCGACGCGCCGAGAGGGCCGCTCAAGGTATCCGGGAACAAAAAGGAGATGCCGTTGCCCACCGATTGCGATTTGTATTTGAACTGGAAACTGCCTTCAATACCGTTGAGCGACACCTTGAACAATTGGTAGTTTGAAAACTGCAGGGCCAGTTTCAGTGGCGTGTCATTGGGGTTGATGATGAAATCGAATTCGCCTGTGCGCTTTGCAGTATCCAGGAGCACGCGCCCGCTATCATCCGTAATATCTTTAAGTCGATACAGGTCATTCAGTCCCGTCCAGCTCAACTTCAGGCGGCGTCCTTCAGCGGTGCGCATTTCGCAAAGGTAATAGACGTGATGGCTGGATCGCGGGCGTTCGAGAATTTCAATCTCCCCTGTTTTTCTGTCGATCTGGAAACGCTCAGTTGAAATACGTGTCACCAAAAGGTCTTGCAGCTTGTGATCCAGAAACGTCAACGTGCCGCCTACGCTCAAATCGGATTTCGGGTCGATGGCGAATTGCTCACCTGAGCTCAAACGCAAGCTCCACGAATTTCCGCTGAGGTCCAATTCCGAGAGCAGTAATGACCAACCCAGGCCAAACTCTTTATTTTGCAAAGAGGCCTGCGCGTTATAGGACAACGTAGGCGTCAAGGTCGGGCCTGAGAGGTTATTGGCAATCAGGGTTGGCAAATTGATTGCCAGCATGAACTGGCCGGTCCTCGCATCCACATCGGTACTGACGACACCGAGGAAGTTCTGCGCCTGGGAATAAACGCCACCATTGTCGATGACGCGCTGGATGGCGTTATCCTGCAAGGAGGTCTCGGTGTCAGACATGACAATCACTCCGGTTTACGGGCTGGGCATGAACGATTTCGTGCGCGCTGCCAATGGTCAATGTGTCCCTGCTACCGGCCTCGTAAGCGACGCGGGTGATGTATTTGTGGCCCTGCCGGTCGAAACCGTAAACCTCGATGGGGCCTCTGAATTTAATTTCAGTCTGCGGGTGGAAGTTGATCCGGTTATCCCCTTGCATGCAGAACGTCAGAGCACCGGGGGTCTGAGAAGGTAACTCTCTGCGCAAGTCGTTCAGAAAGGCTTGTGGCAAGTTTTTGAGCATATCGGCCGGGTGTACGATTTTTGTCTCTCCTGCAGAGACAAAACCTACCAGTGTGGCGCGTGTATTGGAGGCCTCGTTCTCTGCCCATTTGATCAATCCCTTCTGGTCCCACCCTCCTAAAGAGAACTCCGCGTTCTCGTCGCGGGGACGAAGCTTGTAATTGATAAAGTAACGTTCAGAAGCGCCACCCTCTGGAGGCTCATGGGTAAAGAGGAAACTGCTTGGGGCGGTAAAGGTCCTCGGGTGGTAGGCTGTCACTACGACAGACTGATCACCATTAATATCACCCGTGTAATAGAGCGTTCCGTCGCGATACGTGATACCTGCAAAGATTTCAAGCGTACTTCCTCCGGATGCCGTACTCGTGACGAAGACTTTCTTGGTACGTTTTGTATTGTCCACGGGGGCTTGAGTCGATGGCGCTGTTGTGTTTATTGGCTGGCTGTTCTTCGCGGCTTCGTAATAGTCGAACAGTGGATCCTTCTCGGTTGTCTGTAGCCAGGAGGCCTCAGAATCTCCAGCAAAGGGAATTCGTGCATAGCTGCCGTCTGGGTTTTTTGAGAAGAGGCAAAGACTGTTGTATTCGGCTTCTGTCAGATTTTCTGACCCGTCCTCGTTTTCACGCGCTTCAACACTAAGTGTCAGTTCCACCTGCTGATACCCATTGGCGTACAGCGCGGGAACGGAAGAAGTCACGTCTATAGCGAAGACCGACAACCAGTCTTCAATGGGCATCGGCGCATTTGCCGGCCCACTGCCTCCTTTAATTGTGCTCATGGGAACTCCTGTTTTTACTGTCTTATCCATAGTGTGGAGGCGCGGAAGTCTGTCGTGCCTGCTCGGCCATGATGGCCCTGTAAGAGAGTGTTGGTGGGATTATATAAATAGCCAAATATTCATTCGCTATTCTTCTACAACCATTTTTGAATAAGGAAGGCTAAGCAAAAAAGATAGCCGCCACTGGGAGCGTTTTTATTGCGATTGGTTAGGGTTTTTGATGGTACTTATTGCGATTGCAGAGAGTGAAAGTTCTCTTGGCACGCCGCACAGTGTGAAACGCAATAAAAAACCGCTCATCAAGAGCGGTTTTTTATCAGGCGTTATAACTTACTGCACTTCAACCGCCAGGCTTTCACTGATCTTTTTCTGCCAGATGGCGGGACCTGTGATGTGAACCGACTCGCCGTTGCTGTCCACAGCGACAGTGACCGGCATGTCTTTGACCTCGAACTCGTAGATCGCTTCCATGCCCAGTTCCGGGAAGGCCAGCACTTGCGATTTCTTGATCGCCTGGGCGACGAGGTACGCCGCGCCGCCGACAGCCATCAGGTAAACGGCCTTGTTGTCCTTGATCGCGTCGATCGCGGTCGGGCCGCGCTCGGATTTGCCGATCATGCCCAGCAGGCCGGTTTGCTCGAGGATCTGACGGGTGAACTTGTCCATACGCGTGGCGGTGGTTGGACCCGCCGGGCCGACCACTTCGTCACCGACCGGATCAACCGGGCCGACGTAATAGATGAAGCGACCTTTCAGATCCACCGGCAGGGTTTCGCCCTTGTTCAGCATCTCGACCATGCGCTTGTGTGCGGCGTCGCGACCGGTGAGCATCTTGCCGTTGAGCAGGACGGTTTCGCCCGGCTTCCAGCTCTGCACGTCTTCCGGAGTCAAGGTGTCGAGGTTGACGCGACGAGCCGACGGGCCGGCTTCCCAGACGATTTCCGGGTAGGCGTCCAGGGGTGGCGCTTCCAGCGACGCAGGGCCGGAACCGTCGAGCACAAAATGCGCGTGACGGGTGGCGGCGCAGTTGGGGATCATGCAGACCGGCAGCGAGGCTGCGTGGGTCGGGTAGTCCATGATCTTGACGTCGAGCACGGTGGTCAGGCCACCCAGGCCCTGAGCACCGATGCCCAGCTGATTGACCTTCTCGAACAGCTCCAGACGCATTTCTTCCAGACGGTTCGACGGGCCACGAGCCTTCAGCTCGTGGATGTCGATGGACTCCATCAGGACTTCCTTGGCCATGACTGCGGCCTTCTCGGCGGTGCCGCCGATGCCGATGCCCAGCATGCCAGGCGGACACCAGCCAGCGCCCATGGTCGGCACGGTTTTCAGTACCCAATCGACGATCGAATCGGACGGGTTGAGCATCGCCATCTTCGATTTGTTTTCCGAGCCGCCGCCCTTGGCCGCCACGTCCACTTCCACGGTATTACCCGGAACGATGGAGTAGTGAATGACCGCCGGGGTGTTGTCCTTGGTGTTCTTGCGAGCGCCTGCCGGGTCGGCGAGGATCGAGGCACGCAGGACGTTTTCCGGCAGGTTGTAGGCCTGACGCACGCCTTGGTTGATCATGTCGTCCAGGCTCATGGTGGCGCCGTCCCAGCGCACGTCCATGCCCACGCGTACGAAGACGGTGACGATGCCGGTGTCCTGGCAGATCGGACGGTGGCCGGTGGCGCACATGCGCGAGTTGATGAGGATCTGAGCCATGGAGTCGCGCGCGGCGGGCGATTCTTCGCGCAGGTAGGCCTCGTGCATGGCCTGGATGAAATCGACGGGGTGGTAATAGGAGATGAACTGCAGGGCGTCGGCGACGCTCTGAATCAGATCATCCTGCTTGATCACGGTCATGGTGTTCTCCTCGAATCAGGCGGGAACATGTATAGGGCGGTTTGCGCAAACAAGCACGGACTTGCCTGCGAACGGCCATCGGCTCGGCCACCGCTCAGGCGCAGCGGCAGGAAAAAGGCGCGGCAGTATACCGCGTGGCACTCGGCGCGACACCCTGTCACAGGGTAAACCTTAGTCGTGACGGCAGGGCGGCGCCGAATGGTCATGGGCGTTGGTGACTTGCTGATCGCCACCGCCTGCCAGCCGCGCCGCCTCGACCGTGGACTAAACAGGCTTGTAGAGTTGAAACGTCGCCATCTCATATTCGAGGCCCTGGGCGAACCACTGCGGCCCTTGCACCCCGGTCAGGCCTTCCAGATGCGGGATTTTCTGAAGCGCCAACGGTGTTCTGACGCCTTCTTTGCTCACGAAGTTGGCAGACTGTTTCATCCATTCAACGGTGTTCACAAAGATATTCTCGTCAAAGCCAATGACCGGTCTGCGCAGGACATTGGCCACTTCCTGAGCGGCGCCACTTGAGCCGCCCTGACAGGCCAGCAACACGAACGGCTTGTTCGGGTCCAGGTTGGCCAAGCGAGGCGCGATGTCCATTCGCGCGACGTTGGCGGCTGTGTCGTAGAGACCCTTGGAGTTCATCAGATAGCCTTGGGATGAGCCGTGGGTTTCAAATCCGATGAATTTGTCCCCCCACAGTTGCTTGTGCAGTGCGACGTCGTGTTGCCCATGAATGCGCTCGAAGATGATGGCGCTGTCTCGCCTTTGCAGCGCTTGCTTGGCGGTGATTTTGGCGGTCCAGTGACCGATGGATGTCAGTGCGCCTGCGGCAACGCCGGTGCCCAGTGATACCCAACCCAGTATGTTGGCCGTGCGCTGGTCGCCCTCGGCCAGTTCGATGCCCAGGGCGACAGCGCCGGTCGCCACTGACGTCACATCCAGGACCGCTGCCCCCATGATCATCACGGCGCTTGGCGTCAGCGCGCTCCAGCCGAACATGATGCCGGGCGCGACGAGCGCCGATGCCGCACCATAGCTCGCGATAGCGCCTGCGATCCCCACCGCCAGACCCACCCCTGCCAACGCGTAGTTCACCCAACTGTGGCCGTCCGGGTCGATGCGATTGACCGGGTCGCCTGCGCAATACACATAGGGGTTGATGCCGCCGCGACCGAACGGGCTTTCACTGTCCGGGCTCAGGAAGCACATCAATACCGGGTCGTAAGGCCGGTAATCCCCCAGTATCTGCCAGCCGGTGAGGGGCTCGGTGCGCTGGCCCGCAAACCCGATCTGCGAATGTTCAGTGTTCTCAACCTCGGCTCCATAGGCGCTGTACCCGCGAGTACGCACTGTCGTATCGGCCTCAAGGCGCACGCTGCCCTGTGCATCGCTGCCGAGCAGGGTGGTTTGGCGGATGCCATCGGTCACGCTGTTGATGGCGAACACACCCTGTTCGCCTGTGCAGAATTGCAGGCTGTCGTCGCCTGTCTGTTCATGGGTCAGGTCCTGGCCGCTGAAGAAGCTGCGCTTGAGTACGCCATCGAGGACGCGATCCGTCAGATGCCCGCTCGCGGTGTAGGCGTATTCGCAAGCACGGTGTTGCTGAGTCACTTTCGTCAGTCGGCCTTGCGCATTCCAGCTCATGCTGCGGCCCAGGCTGTCGCTGATCACTCGGCCACAGGCGTCGTAGGTCAGCGTCACTTCGCTTGGCCACGCCGGATGGCTATGGGTAACGCTGATCAGCCGAGTCGGGTTGGTTTCGGCATAGGTGAACGACGTCTCGTTGCTGCTGCCGTCGGCGAATCGGGTCATTACCCGGTCATGACCGTTGAACGCGTTATAGCTGAAACGCTGTTCAACGACCGGGTTGCCGAACGGGTCGTTGGGGGCAATGTCGGCATCGGCGGTGTAATGCACGAGCCGCTTGCGATGGTCGTAAGCGAATGTTTCCTCGCCCTGTCGCTCGCCGTCGTTCCAGTACCGGGAGGAGATCTGATCGAACGCGGAATATCTAAGAGACTGCTTTAGTGTGCGCGTTACCTCTTCGCTCTCACTGTTTTGTGCCGTGGCGACAAGGGTGCGGGTGTGTTCGCGGCCCATATTGTCGTAGGTCAGCAGCGTACTCAGCGTGGGGGCGTTGTCCGCGTTTCTCACATCGATATGGGTCAGGCGCGACAGCGCGTCGTAGCGATAGCGGCTGGTCAGATCACCCGCGCGGACTTCCGTCACCCGGCCTTGTGCGTCGACGCTGCGTCGATGCTCAACGCCTTTGGCATCGTCGAAACCCTGCAACAAGCCATTGAGCGAGTAATGCCAAGTGCTGATGTGGCTTTCGCCATCGACTGCCCATGTGTCCTGGTGGGCATGACCTGAGGCTGTGAAGTCATAGGTTTGCGTGCCCAGCGCCCCGCTGGCCGCGGCGGGCATGCCCAGAGGGTGATAGCCGAGGAACTGGGCCGGTTCACCTTCAGGCGCAACGCTGAGCAGAAGATTGCTCAACGATTGCTCGTAGGTGAATTCCACACGCTTGCCATCGGCAAGGGTATTGGCTGATGGAGGCATCAGCCCGTCGGTGTAGTGATATCGGGTGGTGTGCCCCCCAACCTCTACTGAAAGATGCCTGCCCAGGCCGTCGAAGGTTTGTCGGCCAATGATGATAGGTGTGTTCATGGGTTTCCGATCCCTGGAAAAAATGATTCGAGGTCATTCACCTGCCGCAGCTGTCTCCCAAGCGATTTTGAGAAGCCAGCGGTGGCGTCGGTGAGCGTTACAGGACAGCCGTTACGCTGCCGTCGGGATAAAAGATTCTGGCCTGCGCCTGCCGGAACGCAGTTTTCCATGCCTTGAAGGGGTTACCCGTGGCGCGTAGCCGTTCGAGGTAGGGCACGACTTCCAGTGGGGTGTTGGCTGCGTTGCTGGTCAATTGAAGGTTCGCGAAGCCTTTGACGAAGATCTTTTCAGTGAACCCCTGGATCGGGCGTCCCAGTTCCTTGGCAATCTCCAGCGCTGCACCGTTTTTGCCGCCCCAGCACGACAGCAGCACGAAGGTTTCGTCTGCCGGGTAATTCAGCGCCTGCAGGCGAGGGGCAATGAAGTCTCGTGCGATGTCTGCTGCGCGGGCGACCTTGCCATCCGGCCCCATCAGCAGCGCGTGCAGAGGGTCGCCATGAGTGAACAACGCGGCTTGGTTTGTCCCGCGATACGTTTCGATGAAACCCACGTCGACAGCTCTCGATGTACTCTGATAGATCACTTCGCTGGTGCCAACCCGATGGGGTTTGGGTGAGGACCAGCTGTTTTTGAGGTCCAGTGCTCGCTGTTGAGACCCTGCGTTTCTCAAACGGTGTAGTTTCAGGCCGATCCCGGCACCTGCAAGCCCTGTGACCAGCGAAACATCGCCGAGAATGCCCGCTGCCGATCCCTCATGCCCGCTGATTTCCAGTGCCAGGCTCGCGACACCTGTGGTCACGGATATGACATCCAGCGTTGCCGCAGCCAGGACGGCGATTTGTGCCGTCGACAGCGTGGAGGTAGCGCTGAACAAAGCGCCCGCAACGGGCAGGGCCGCTTGCAGACCGGGAATGAGCGCAACCGCCGAGAGCGCCAGCCCCGCGCCGGCGAGTGCGTAACTCACCCAGCTGTGTCCGTCGGGATCGACACGATTGACCGGGTCGCCCGCGCAGTAGGCGTAAGGATTGATGCCGCCGCGTCCGAACGGGCTTTCGCTGTCGGGTGCCAGGAAACACATCAGCACCGGGTCGTATGGGCGATGGCCGCCGGGAATGTACCAACCGGTCAAGGGCTCGCGGCGCTCTGTGGCAAAACCGAATGGAATCTGCCCGTCGTCCGCCGCCTGGGCGCCGTGGGGCGTATAGGCGACAGTGCGCAAGGCGCTGTCGGCCTCTATCCGGACGCTTCCCTGGGCGTCGGTGCCGATGAGAAGGGTTTGGCGCACCCCATCGGTCACCTTGCTTACAGCGAACAGCGCGCCACTGTCGCCAATTAGTTGCAGGCTGTCGCTGCCGGTCTGTTCGTGGGTGAGCTGATCGGCACTGAAGAAGCTGCGGGTCAGCGAGTCGTCGAGCGTGCGCTCGACGAGCTGCCCCTTGGGGTCATAACGATAAGTACACGTGCGGCCTTCGTGACTCACCTCTATCAAACGTCCCTGAGTGTCCCATTTCATGCGGCGACCCAAACTGTCGCCGCTGACCCGACCGCATTCGTCGTATGTCAGCGCCAGGGTTGATGGCCAGGCCTCGTGGGTGTGAGTGACGTGCATGAGCCTCGTCGGATCACCCTCGGCGTAGCTGAACGTCGCCTCATCCTGGCTGCCATCGACGAAGGCGCTGACCACGGTCTGGTAGCCGTTCAGCGCATTGAAGACAAAGGTTTGCTCGACGATCCGGTTGCCGTAGGGGTCTTGGGGGGCAGCGTGTTCGTTGGCGGTGTAGTGCACCAGACGATTGCGCACGTCGTAGGCGAAGGTCTCTTCGCCGTGCTGATCACCCTCGCTCCAGGTGCGCGAAACGATCTGGTCCTGTGCTGAATAGCCTAGCGTCTGGGTGACGGTACGAGGCGCATCGCCCTCGCTGTCCGGCGCAGGCGTGACGACGAAAGTGCGAGTGTGTTCGCGCCCCAGGAGGTCGTAGGCGATGGTTGTGGTCAGGGTGTGTTGGCTGTCGGGGTCCGACACCTGGACAGTGATCAGGCGCGAGAGTCCATCGTACGTGTAACGGGTTTCGACGTTACCCACCGAGGTGCGCTGAACGCGGCCGGCGCTATCGAACTCGCGTCGATGGGGGATGCCCTGCGCGTCATCAAACCCCTGTAGCAGGCCCGACAGCGAGTATTTCCATTGGGTAGTGTGGGTCGCGTCATCGACGGTCCATTGGTCTCGCAGCGCTTGCCCGGATGGGGTGTAGGCGAATGCTTGAGTATCCCGCTCGCCGGTGGTGCTGGCGAGTTGGCCGATCTTCTCGTGGTACGTCATACGCAGCGGCGTTTCACCCTGGCCCACTACGCTCAGTAACTGGTGGTTCAGGTGTTTTTCATAAGTGAAGGCGATTTCCCGGCCATCGGCCAGCGTATTGCTCGAGGGCGCAAGCTGCCCGTTGGCGTAATGAAAGCGCGTGGTATGTCCGCCGACTTCCACCGTGAGCTGACGGCCCAGGCCGTCGAAGGTCTGCCGACCTATGATCATGGGAGTGTTCATGCTTCCGATCCTTGGAATAGTGCGGGGCAGCGCGTGATCACGCATCCCCGGCTGAACGTGAATGGCGTGACTTAACGTTCGGAAGCGGTCACAGCGACGGATTCCGGGTGGTTGTCATCGCTGTGCTGCGCGTAGGTCCAATTGATAACGGTGCCATCAGGCAGTGTCTGTTCGAGGGTACGGCCGTAGACGTCCAGGCGTTGGCGGGTGACACGGTCGTCTTCACCCTCGGCCAGCATGCGAGTCTCGTACACGCGATCCAGCCCATCCCGGGTCCATTGAGTGGTGCGTACCAGCGTGTCATTCGAGTCGTACAGCTGCTCCTGAATGACACTTCCAGCAGCATTGAAGAGGCTGACGTTGCTCGGTCCCTTCAGGTCGCCGTTCGCCTGCCACTGTTTGACGGTCAGCTTCGCAGGGTTGTGTTCGGAGAAGGTTTGCACGCCGTCCGGCGTGGTGACGCAGCGGGTCTGGCCCCAGTCGTCGTAGTCGGTGGTCGTGGTGAGGGAAAGGGCGGTGACCGACGCGGGATCGTTCTCCTCACGCAGCCAGTCGGTCTGTGTTTCGCGGACCACACGACCTTCGACATCGAAGACCGTACGGATGATTTCCCGGAACACACCGGGCGCGTAATCGATGTCTTCCAGTTCCACGCGCACCGTGCGGCCCTCACCGTCGAGCCATTGACGGCGACGTTGGCCGGTGGCGTGGGTGTGTTCGATCATCACCGGGTTCTCAGCGCCGGTGCGCTGAGCCAACGCGATCGTGTCATTGACGTGATAGGTGGTCTTGCGAGTGGCTTTATACCGGCTGTCATCGGCGGTGACGGCCAGGGTGACCCGGCCCAGGTCGTCATATTCATAACGGCTGAGCACACCCGCCAATGTGCGATTGCGCGTCATCTGGCCTGAGCTCCACGAACGGGCGCTGTCCTGGCTCTGGCGCACGGTTGCGGTGTCTTCGAAGCCCGTGATCGTGACATGGGTGCTCAGCTCCTCTTCGGTGAGTTCATAGCGGTAAGCCGTTGTGGTGGCTTTGCCGTTGAGTTCGACGACTGTTTGCGCCACACGGGCATAGCCATCACCCTGGGTAACGTAGGTCTGCGATGTGGTTTCCATGACGCGAGCGTGGGTGTCATCTCGGGTGGTTTCGGTTTCCACCAATACGAGGGGCGGCTCGCCTTCGATCAACGAGGGCAGCGATGTGTAGGTGTAGGCAGTGGAAACCTCGCTGGCGTCGCCGTAAGTGCCGTCTGCCAGGCGTGCGGGTTTGACGGTTTTTTTCTTCAGGTAACGGACCATGCCCAGTGCGTTGGCCGGGCACCCCTCAGCGCCCTCGGCGGGGTAATACTCATTGTGTTCTTCGACGCCGGCAGGCGAGTGAGTGAACAACAGGTTGCCGGATTCATCGTAGCGGTACTGAGTCGTTTCGCTGCGCTGCGTCCCACTTTCGCCATCAATGTAGGTGACCGTTTGTTGATGGGGAAGTTGGCACCAGGCTGGCTGGTCCTCCCAGTTCGTGTCAGGTTCAATGCCAAAGGTGGTCTGGTTGTGGACCTCGCAGACGCCGCGCTTGACGACTTCAGAGGTGAGCAGGTGGAAGCGGTTCCAGGTGCGAGTGATGGTCGAGAGGACTTTCCCGTCTGGGTCGGTCTGGGTTTCGACCACCTCGTAATCGTAATCCTGTTCGACTTCGTAGAGGTTATCCCGCCCTCGCTTCCAGTCGAACGCCTGATCGCTGCCGTAGCCCAGGAAGTTGTGGACGCTGGACCATTCATAGGTGCGGGTCAGTTCCGTGTCCGGTGTACCGGCCATGTGTTTCCACTCGACAACGCGAGGCAGGACTTCAAAGGGTGCACCTTCCGGTAACTGATGACCTTCGTCTCCCGTGCCCCAGGTGACTGCGTCCGATGCGCCCAGCGGGCTGGTGAGGGACATCGGCAGCAGCAGGTGGTTGGACGCGTTCAGTTCGTGGTGGTCATAGATGATGCTGAACGGCTTTTCGATGCCCGGCAGGTACACATCGCTCAAGGTGTCGTTGGCCATTTGCAGGCGCAAGGTTTTGGCCTGTGCTCCAGGCACCACGAAGCGGACCTCGCTTTCATCGCTTTGCACCTCCAGCAGCGTGCGGTATTCGTCACGAATGCGTTCGAGGATGAAGTCTTCGTTGGCGAACGACGCCCACTCGATAAACAGACGCCGACCTTCCGGGCTGCGGATTTCGCTGACCAGATAGCGGGAGCTGTTTTCTTGTTGCGTCAGAAACTCGGTCTGACCGGTTTTGTGATCGATCCTGAAAACCGTGTCGCTCTGACAGGTCACGATCATGGATTTGAGCTTGGCGTCGAGCAGCACCACTTCATTGCCAAGGGAAAAGTCGGAGTTCTCCATGTCGATGGCAAAGCTTTCGCCCGAAGACAGGCGCAGTGAAGGTGCATCCTGATACAGATTGATTTCACTCAGGTCCAGCGACCAGCCAAGCCCAAAACCACGGTTGCGCGTAGAGCCCAGAACACCAAACGAAAGGGTGGGCGACAGGGCAGGGCCGGCGAGCTTGTTGGCGGCGATGAGCGGGAGCTGGAACGCCAGGGTGAACTGACCGGTGCGGGCATCGACACCGGTTTTTATGAAGTCCATGAAGTTGGTGGCTTGTGTATGAAGTGTATCTGCAGACATGTTCTCTTCACTCCGAAGTCGGCTTTGAAACGCTGATGCGTGCATGGTCCCTCTGCGCGAACATGCACGTCCCCTATGAAGCCAGGATGATCAGATCACGATGAAATCAAGGAGGTTGCCATTGCTTTGCTGCGTCATCTCGATCTTGTGTTCATTGCCGTATTGATCAAAAAGACCCCACTGCGATGTCCTGTTATGGGCACCGCTGAGTGTCACAGGGCCAAAGGTTTTGATTCGGATAATGACCATGCTGCCAGCGCGGCGGTGTATGGAAAGAACAGTCGTCGGAGCCTGGAATGTTCTACGGTCACTGACTTCATAAGCGATATGGGTGTAACTTCTTGGTTCGCCGTCTGATAACCACCCATCGTCTTCTACAGTGTGCTGATAATAGGGAGTGCCCGATCCGGGGCCGTAGGGGACCGAAGCCACCAGCTTGAGTGTTCGGCTTTTCAAGAAGAGTTGATAGACATCGTAATCCCATTCTGTGGCGTTGACCGTGTGCTCGTGGTTATCTTCAACCGAGAGCGTCATGTCTTCGCGGGTCAACCTAAGCGGAGTCAGGGTTTCGATGGTTATTGCAGAGTTGAACTTGCTGGTATGGCTGACGTAATGCGTCGCCTCATCCTTGGTGATCGCCGCGTAGACAACGTCCAGCGTTCCACCCGAACGGGTCGATGAAACGTAAAATTTGCGCCGCAGCGTGTTGGCGGCAATCAATGGCGCTGGAGGTGCACCGGTGTCAGCGTAATACTCGAAGCGTGTATCCCGCTCGGTGGACATGTGCAACTCACCGCTTAACTCTTGATAAGCACCGTTATCGTCAAGCGTGACCAGCCGGATGCTGTCCAGTTGTTCGTCAATGATGTCTACACCTGCTTTCGGCGTGACGGTTACGGATACTTCCAGCTGGTGGCGCCCGTTGCCAAAGACTTTGTTCGAGTTGGAGGAGACGTGGATATTGAATTTGGTAATCCAGTTTGTATCGTTTGCCGGGTTCATTTTCTAACCATCCTTGGTTGTTGAAGGTGAACCCAGAATAGGCAGCAGTCCCCCCGCCCGGTGATATACATATTTATATCGTGGGGCATGCTTCATTACGGGTTGTTTCATGTTAGCGGTGGACGGCATCACGGACATTTTTCGTCCCCAAACCCGGCAGCGCCAGCCCATTTCTGCCGAGCGTCATCACCGTCCATGCCGGACGCGTTGGCGAACGGCGCCGTTTCCACTACATTGGGAGCCTTGCCAGATGATTGAGGTGCGTCCCGATTTCGCGGGAGGCACGACCGGCCAGCGGTGCGCCGCAGATCCATCACGCCGGACAGGACGACCTTCACCCGATGATGAACCAACCTCATATAGACGGATCTATCCAGCGGCTGCGGTTCAAACGCTTTGCCTTGGCAGCCGGCACCTATGTACTGCTGATCGTGCTGGTCTGGGTGGCCTATTGCGCGGGCTATTACGATGCGAATTTCTTCAGCCTGTGGCTGACCACAACCCTCGTGCTGCTGTCTCAGGGCGCCCTGAGCCTGGTGTTCTTCGGCGAATACAACAAGCGCTTCAAAGACCCCAGCCTGACCGAATTTCAGGTGCTGATGGGCCTCGGCTGGCAGACTTTTCTGCTGGCGCATCTGGACGCCGCCCGCGGCACGTTTCTGGTGCTGTATGTGCTGGTGCTGCTGTTCGGTCTGTTTCATCTGCCTCCGAAAAAATTCATTCGCTGTGCGATTTTCGCGCTGCTGGGTTTTACCGGCTTGAATCTGTGGGACGCCTCCCATGAACAGCTCGACGACCCTGGCCTGGCCGCGCTGCAGACGTGCGCTCTGTTCATCGTGTTGGGCTGGCTGTGCCTGTACGCACGCCTGGTGCAGAGCTCGCGACAGCGCATGCATCAACACAGGATCACCCTGCAGGCTCACCAGGAAACCCTTCGCGGCATGATGTTTCAGCTCGAAGAACTCGCCTCCACCGACGAGCTGACCAACCTCTACAACCGACGCCACTTCCTGCGCCTGGCCACCCGCGAGCTGGAGAACATGGACGGCTCCTGTGCGGCCGGTCTGGCGCTGATCGACATGGACCACTTCAAGCGGGTCAACGATGTGTTGGGCCACGCAGCCGGGGACCGTGTGTTGCAGGAGTTTGCGACCACCGCCAGCCAGTGCCTGCGCCCCGATGATGTGCTGGCGCGTTATGGCGGCGAGGAATTCGTGCTGCTCATTCCGCGCTGCACCCGTGCTCAGTTGACTGACTGTTGCGAGCGCGTGCGTCAGGTCTTCGAGCAGGTACAGATCGCGGAATGGCCCGGGCTGACGCTGAGTCTGTCGGTGGGCATGACCCTCATCGAGCGCGGCGACGATATGGATCGCGCGCTGCAACGTGCCGACCAGGCGCTGTATCGGGCCAAGCACCATGGCCGCAATCGATGCCACGGGGCTTGGGACTACGTCGATGCCTGAGCTGCGTGCAGGTGAGCGGCAGTGGTCGGTCACAATGGGTAGTAATTTGCTCGATGCCTTGAACGGCGCCGGAGTGTCGGTGCCTTACAGCTGTCGGGCGGGCAGTTGTCATGCCTGTCTGGTGCGTTGCGTGGCTGGAGAGCCGCAGGATGCGCTGCCCGAAGCGCTGGACGCGGCCAAGCGAGATCAGGGTTGGCGTCTGGCTTGTCAGTGCCAGGTGGTGGACGATCTGACCGTTGAGGTCTTCGACCCGCAGCGCGACGGCTCGCCAGCCCGCGTCAGCGCGTGCGACTGGCCAACCCCCTCGGTTTTGCGCCTGCGTCTTGAGGCCGAGCGCCCGCTGCGTTATCGCGCCGGGCAACATCTGGTGCTGTGGACCGCGAGCGGCGTGGCGCGTCCCTATTCGCTGGCGAGTCTGCCGGGTGAGGACGCATTTATGGAATTTCATATCGATTGCAGCAGGCCCGGCGCCTTCGCTGATGCTGCCCGATTGTTGAAGCCTGGCGATGCGATGCGTCTGGGCGAGTTGCGCGGTGGGGCGTTGCACTATGACCCTGACTGGCAGGCGCGGCCGTTGTGGCTGCTGGCTGCAGGAACCGGGCTGGGGCCGCTGTGGGGCATTTTGCGCGAGGCGTTGCGTCAGCAGCATCAGGGGCCGATTCGGGTGATGCATGTGGCGCGGGAGCATTACCTGGCTGACGCGCTCGAGGCCCTCGCGCGTGAGCATGATCAGTTACAGGTTGAGCTGATCGACGCCGAGCAGTTTCAGACCGCGCTTGCAGGGCTGCGGATCGCCTCACGCCAGACCGTTGCGCTGGTATGTGGATCGCCCGCGAGCGTCGAGCAGTTTTCCAGACGCCTGTTCATCGCCGGGCTGCCCCGTGGGCAGTTGCTGGCGGATGTGTTTCTGGAAAAGACCTGAGTCTTCCGCCCCTACCGGCGCTGCACAAAAAAGCCCCACCTGCATCACACAGGTAGGGCTTTTTCTATCGCCGCAGCGTCTTAAACCATGGGGTCGCCGACGTGCAGGATCTTCATGCCGTTGGTGCCACCGATGGTGTGGTAGCTGTCACCCTTGGTGAGGATGACCCAGTCGCCTTGCTCGACCAGACCGCGTTTGACCAGCTCGTCCACAGCCGACTGGCTGACTTGACCGGCAGGCAGCGAAGCCGGGTCGAACGGGATGGTGTACACGCCGCGGAACAGGGCGGCGCGTGCCTGGGTTTCGCGGTGCGGGGAGAACGCGTAGATCGGTACTGACGAACGGATACGCGACATGATCAGCGGGGTGTAGCCGCTTTCGGTCAGTGCGATGATCGCCTTCACGCCCGGGAAGTGGTTGGCGGTGTACATGGCCGCCAGCGCGATGCTTTCGTCGCAACGGGTGAACGAGTGACCGATGCGGTGGCTGGAGGTCTTGCCGGTCGGGTGACGTTCGGCGCCGACGCAGATGCGCGCCATGGCTTCAACGGCTTCGACAGGGTAGGAACCGGCAGCACTTTCGGCGGACAACATCACGGCGTCGGTGTAGTCGAGCACGGCGTTGGCCACGTCGGACACTTCGGCGCGGGTTGGCATGGGGCTTGAAATCATCGATTCCATCATCTGCGTGGCCACGATCACCGCTTTGTTGTGGCGACGTGCGTGCAGGATGATTTTCTTCTGGATGCCCACCAGCTCAGCGTCACCGATTTCCACGCCCAGGTCGCCACGGGCAACCATGACGGCGTCACTGGCGCGAATCAGCGCGTCGAGGGTTTCGTCATCGGCCACGGCTTCAGCGCGCTCGATCTTCGAAACCAGCCAGGCAGTACCGCCGGCTTCGTCGCGCAGCTTGCGTGCGTATTCCATGTCGGCAGCGTCGCGCGGGAAGGAAACGGCCAGGTAGTCCAGGTCCATTTCGGCGGCGAGCTTGATGTCTTGCTTGTCTTTTTCAGTCAGCGCCGGTGCGGTCAGGCCACCACCGCGACGGTTGATACCTTTGTGATCCGACAGCGGGCCGCCGATGGTCACAGTGCAGTGCAGGGCGTCGGCGGTCTGCGTGTCAACGCGCATGACCACTCGTCCGTCGTCGAGCAGCAGTTCGTCGCCTACGCCACAATCCTTGACCAGATCGGGGTAATCGATGCCGACGATTTCCTGGGTGCCTTCGGTCAGAGGATGGCTGGTGGAGAAAGTGAACTTGTCACCGACTTTCAGCTCGATCTTCTTGTTGGCAAATTTGGCGATACGGATTTTCGGGCCTTGCAGGTCACCCAGCAACGCGACGAAGCGGCCGTTCTTGGCGGCGATGTCGCGGATCAGCTTCGCCCGAGCCTTGTGCTCGTCGGGCGTGCCGTGGGAGAAGTTCAGGCGGGCAACGTCCAGGCCGGCAAGAATCAGCTTCTCGATGACTTCGGGCGAATTACTTGCAGGGCCAAGTGTGGCTACGATTTTGGTGCGGCGAACGGACATGCACAAACTCCTTAAATGAAGCGCAGCGGAAGGCTACTACTGTATTGGCCTGTAGTCATTGTTCCTTTGCACTACGTGTTGCGGATTGAGTGGGCATTTGGCCCAGTGTCGGTCTGGCCGAGAGACCCGAAAACGGCCTTGAAGAAATCCCGCCATGCGCCGATATGCTGGAGAGCACAGGAGACTCTCATGCGAATCGTGATGATATTAGTGGCGCTGGCCGCTTTAAGTGGCTGCTCGCGCTGGGCGATGAACAGCCATCTGAACAATGCCAACCGTGCGTACGCCCAAGGCGACTGCGACGCGGTGATGTACAACCTGTCCAAAGTAGACCGCGAGAGCCGCTCCCGCCGCTACGTGCAGCCGGAAGTGTCGATGCTGCGCGGACAGTGCCTGGAGCGCCAGAAACTCTACGTGGACGCGGTGCAGACCTACCATTTCATCATTTCTCAATACCCGTACAGCGAGTATGCATTCAGGGCCCGCGCCCGTCTGGATACGCTGCATCAATTGGGTTATGACAATCTGGCGCCACCTGCCGTCACGCGACCTGCTTCACTTTAATTACACCCGAATGGATCCTGCGTCTCGCTTTTCGGGTGGCCTTTCTCAAAGGTTGAGCTAGGCTGGATTCGGTAGGGACCTAAAGATTTCATCACAGGAGTGGCGAAGGGCACTTCGATTATTACAACGCGGGCTATCAAGACGGGTGGGTATCGCGAAATCGAATAATCGGACAAGTGACTTCGGTTATGGCTGGTGAGTCAGATGACGTCCCTGTTGTAATGAACAGGTGGGTTCGATCGACAACGTCGTCTGTGCCGTTTCACGTGCGACCGAATCCCTTTGCATTAGCAAGGCCATGCTCAATGGTCATTCGAGGACCCGTGTCCAATGCTCAACGAAAGACGAATCGAGCGTCACCAACTCCCGTATTACCTTCAGGTGTTCAATCGCTACACCGACAAGCCATTGGGTTGCCTGGGTAATGTGTCGGAACAGGGGCTGATGTTGATCAGCGATCTACCGATTCTGGTCGGCGCGGATTTCCAGCTGCGCCTGAAAGTTCCGGACGAGAAGAACGGTGTCTACCACATCGACATCAATGCCAGCTGCCTGTGGTGTCAAGAGGACGAGACCCCGCGTGTCTACGACTCCGGCTTCAGGGTGCAGGCGGCACCGCCCGAGTATTACCTCCTGATCCAGGCGTTGCAGCGCTACTTCAGCTTTTATCCGCTGGAAGCGTCAGCCTGAACCTGAACACGGCGCCTTGTCAGGCGCCCGTCACAACGTGCCGGCTTTCTTCCAGCTCAGGTAGCGGCTCACCAACTGCGGTCCCAGTTCGCCAGGGCGTACGTCCAGCACCGGGACGCCATGGGCGCTCAAACGTTCATGTAATCCGGCGCGCGCATTGAGAAAATCCACCGTACCGCAATAGTCCAGCGCCTGTTGCCAGGTCTGCACGGGCGCCTGACGCAGTTCGTCCAGCACCTCTTCGCGCAGGCTGGCGATCAGCACCCGATGATGCCGGCCCAGTTGCTTGACCGCCCCAAGCAGCTCCTCGTCGTCTTCATCGCGCAGGTTGGTCACCAGCACCACCAGCGCACGGCGTTTCTGCCGGATCAATACCTGCCGAACCGCGGCGCTGTAATCGGCGGGACGTTGCGTGCTGTCCAGGTCGTAGACGTGATTGAGCAACAGGTTCAGCTGCGCCGAGCCTTTGACTGGCGCCAGATGCCGATCGGGTTCGGCGGCAAAAGTCGACAGGCCCACCGCATCGCCTTGTCGAAGCGCGACATAGCCCAATAGCAGGCAGGCATTGAGCGCGTGGTCGAAATGCGTGAGTTCGCCATCCTGACTGCGCATGCGGCGACCACAGTCGAGCAGAAACACGATCTGTTGATCCCGTTCGTCCTGATACTCCCGGGCAATCGGCGTGCGCTGGCGGGCAGTGGCCTTCCAGTCGATCTGCCTCAGGCTGTCGCCTTCGCGAAACTCGCGCAGCTGGTTGAATTCCAGGCCCAGACCGCGCCGTTGATGCTGGCGGATGCCGATCTGGCTGAGCCAGTTATCCACCGCCAGCAACTGGCCATTGTGCATCCGCGCAAAATCCGGATAGACCCGCGCCGAGTTCGTCAGCGCAATGCAGCGCCGGGTCAGCCACAGGCGCAGGGGGCTGCGCAGCTGGATTTCCACTTGCTCGAAGCTGAATTGCCCACGGCTGGTGGGGCGCAGGCGGTAGTTCAGCTGCGCTTTGCGCCGATGACTCAGGGTGATGTTCTGAGGCAGGAACTGCGTTTCGAAACGGTTACCCGGCCCTTGTGGGCCGTGATCGAACACCGCTATCGGCACGCTGCGTCGGTAGTCGTGCTCGATCTCGATGCGCACGTCGCTCCAGCGACCCAGCGCCAGACTGCCCGGCAGATGCCGCTGCAGACGAGGGGAGGGCAAGCGCCACACCCAGAACGCATCCAGCACCACCAGCACCGCCATCATGCACAAGGCCACTTGGAACAGACCGTCGAGCCTGACCAGCGGCCCTCGCCCCAGCGCCTGAAATATGCCGAGCAGCAGGGCGAATCCGGCCAGTACGGCCAGCCACCAGAGCAGTCGAGTGGACGGCTTGAGCAGTTGCTTCATTGGCGCGGCGCCGGGACCTGATCGAGCAATTGCTTGAGCACCTGATCCACCGACATGCCTTCGATATCGAGTTCCGGCGACAACCTCACGCGATGACGCAACACTGCCAAGGCGCAGCCCTTGATGTCGTCAGGAATTACGAACTCGCCGCCACGCAGCAACGCGCGTGCCCGCCCGCCGCGCACCAGTGCGATCGACGCCCGAGGGCCGGCGCCCAGTGTCAGACCGGGCCAGGTGCGTGTGGCGCGGGCCAGACGCACGGCGTAATCGAGCACCTGTTCATCGACGGGCAGATCACTGGCAATGCGCTGCAGTGCTTGCACATCCTTGGCTTGCATCAAGGTACGCAGCGGCTGGACGTCGAGCATGTCCGAACGGGTCGAACGCGTGACCTGACGCACCATGTCCAGCTCCTGTTCGGCCAGGGGATAGTCCATGCGCAGCTTGAGCATGAAGCGGTCCAGTTCGGCTTCGGGCAGCGGGTAAGTGCCCTCCTGTTCGATGGGGTTTTGCGTGGCCAGCACCATGAACGGCTGAGGCACGGGCAGGGCGCGACCTTCAAGGGTGACCTGACGCTCCTGCATGGCCTCGAGCAGCGCAGCCTGGGTCTTGGCCGGGGCGCGGTTGATTTCGTCGGCGAGCAGCAGGTTGGTGAACAGCGGCCCCTTGCGCAGCTTGAACTGCTCGGTCTGCATGTCGTAGACCGCGTGGCCGGTGACATCGCTGGGCATCAGGTCGGGGGTGAATTGAATGCGCCCGGACTCACCGCCAAAACAGCGAGCGAGCGCGCGCACCAGCAACGTTTTGCCCAGGCCCGGCACGCCTTCGAGCAGCACATGGCCGCCGCCGATCAAGGCGGTGAGGACATCGTCGATCACGGCGTTCTGACCGATCACGGCTTTCTGCAACTCGTGACGCACAGCCTGAGCCAGGTGAATCGCGCGCTGACGCTGCTGCGCCGCATTGCTGGCGGGGGCCGCGGGGGCGGCATGGCCTGCCTCGACAGGCTCGTGGGACGTTTGTTGCCCGGTGATGTGGGCGTCGTTTTCTACGCTGCTCGACTGCGGTGTCGGATCTTCACTCATAACGCATTCCTGAGGGTTTGCAGGTAGGCCACCTGACGGGTGAATTCGGGGCTGGACAAGCGCTCTTCAAGGCCCGGGCGCAGGGCTTGTCCGATCTGGCTGGTGGGCTGGCGTGTCATGCGCGCCAGCAGTTGCCACTGCTCGGTGACGGGCAGGGCTTCGAAACCGGGATGGCGTTGGCGTGCTCGGCGCAGGATGTCGTGCTGCAGCGAACGCAGCAATGCCTGCTGACCCTGGCGACGCAACATGAAGTCGGCGCTGGCACGCAGGTGTTCGCGCAATTGCCGACGGGCGCGGGAGGGTTCGGGCTGCAAAGGGCCGTGGCGCATGCCGCTGTGCCAGAGCGCCGCGCCGATCAGCAGCGCCAGCGCAAACAAGGCTTGCGGAAAGTACTTCCACAACAGGCCGAAGAGGTCGTCGTGGTCGGTGCGCAGCAGCAGGGTGACGTCGCTGCCCTGGCTCAGGTACCACAGCAGCCAGGCGTTGTCGTATTTGCCGATGGCGCGGGTTTTCCACAGGTCGGCATCGGTCAGCACCGTCACCAACCCCTTGCCGTAGACCATTTGCAGCAGGTGCGTGGCGTCGGCGCTGTTGGCCCAGGATTGTGCATGATCCTCCGGGTCGTCCAGATGGAACGCCGGGTCGAAACTCATGTAGGCAGGGTCGTTTTCGTTCTGCACGTAGAGCCGGGTCAATTCAGGCCACGGCGTCTTGGGCGCCTCGACATCCGGTGCGCTCAAGGGAATGACCGGTTTGTTCAGCTCGCGCTCCCGTCGCCGATCCTGCTCTCGCAGGTCGCGGGTCAGAAACTGGTGAATCTGCACTTGATCGAGCAGCAGATCGCCGCTGCGGCCTTTCTTTTCATCCCAGAGTTGCTCGGCGACGAAGAGCAGGCGCCCACCGGCGCGGGTCCAGTTCAGCAAACGTCGGACTTCGGCGGGCGTCATGTTTTCGCGGGTGCCCAGCAGCATCAGAGTCTGCGCCTGCTGGCGGGTGTCCGGCAGCGTGTTGAGCGCCTGAGTCACCTTGACCGTGATGCCACGCTGGCGCAGGAAAGTCTCGGCGGCCAGATAGGGATTGGCGCGCACCTCGGGGGCAGGGCCCTGATCGACCACTTCCTGATAATGCTCAACGCGTTTGAGCACGGGCACACTTGCGCTCACGATGACGAGCACGGCCAGCGCGATGATCATGATCCAGACGCGACGGCTCATGGCGGCGCCCCGTTGGTAAACAGTCGCCGCCAGTCATCGCACAGGGTTTGCCGTACGTCAGTTCCAGGCAGTTGATGACCGTAGGCCAGGTTTTGCCAGTGGGCCATGAGGGATTGGCTGAAAGCGTGGAGGGGGGGCTGGTTCAATCGGGCGACACGTTCGAGCACCTGGCCTTCGGTGTCGGCATTTTTCAGAGGCAGTTGGTAGTCGGTCAGCAAGCGATTGAGCAGGGCGCGATAGAGCAGGCTCAAGGCGTCGCGTGGCGACTGCTGCCACAGTTTTTCAGCTGCGCTGGCCACGTCGTCCGGCAGGCTTTCAGCGCCTACTTGCAGGCCGAACAGCTGCTGCGGTGTGGCGGGTCGGCTGACGGGTTTTCGCTTGTCGCGGCCAACGAAGGTGCCGAACCACGCTCGATAGCGCCAGACCACCCATGCAACGATCAGCGCAATGAGCGTCCACAGCAGCGCGGCGAACAGGGTCGACAACGTCTTGCCGACGTTGAGCAGCCCCAGAATCAGCTTGGCCAGCCACTGAGGGGTGTCGCTGGTTTTTGTGGTTTTGGCGCCGTGCTTCTGTTCGGGAAAACGCCAGCCAGAAACGGATTTGGGGTTCTTGAATGGGGGACTGTCGAGCACGCCCTTGATCGCGGCTTGCGAGGCTGCGCTGGTCAACGGCTGATTGAGCAGACGCGCGCTGTCGGGGGCGGCCACTTGTTCTTCGGTCTGTGGCAAGTCCAGCGGTGGGAGCGGACAGCTGTAGTTCGACTCGTCGACGCTATCGTCCGCCATCACTGTCGATGGCAAAAAACTCCAGGCCAGAGACACCGCCAGAAGCAGCGCGTAAGCACTGCCGACGACGCGCTGGCGCAGGCGGCGGAATGCCAGTTCGATGTCCCACGCCTCCAGGGTCGTGCGGCGGTTGATATACAGCGCAAAACCCGATGCCACATAAATCGGCCCCCACATCACCAGTACCAGCGCATAAAAGGCGTTGGTCAGGTGCTCCAGCCAGTTCCAGCTGCCTTCGATTGCCAGCAGGCTGCGCCACGACCAGTCGAGTTCGAGCTGCTGCGGAATCATCGCGTAGAACAGCACCATCAGGCCGATCCACAGGCACATCTCCAGCGTGCTGCCCATCGAGGTTAGCAAGCGCGCCACCCACAGGTTTTTCTGCCCAAGCACGGCGATGCGCTGAGCGCGCTGAACGCCGTCCAGGCCTTCGAGTTGCTGGACCGGCAGATCGAAACTGCGACTGAGGCTGAAGCGGCGCCAGGTCAGGCTGGCCAGCCACTGGGATTTGAGCGTTCGCGGCCAGGCTTTGAGGGCGTCCTTGAGCGAGGGCGGCGGACCGAACAAGGCTTGGGAGAGAATAAGCAACGGCAGGCGTTCGAAGAGGGGTTTGAGCCACCAGAACACCAGCACGGCCAGGGTCGGGTAGTCCCACAGCACGAGGCTGAGCAGGGCGAAGACTGGCAGGGTGACGATGGCCCAACTGGTCATCAAAAGGCGTCGATGCTGACGCGCCATCAGCACGCCGAGGTCGACGGCTTCCCAGGGCGAGCGCGGGCGGATCGTCACATGGGCTTCAGTCAGGCGCATGGGCGGTACGTCCGGCGAGGGTCAGGTAGGCGATGACCAGCGTCCAAAGTGCAGCGCCGACCAGGTATTTGGTGGTCGGCTGGGGCCATGTCATCGACGACCAATAGGCTTCTATAAAGGCTGCGATCAGCAGGAACAGCATCACTCCGCCGATCAGTCGTACGCTGGTTTTTGCTGCCACTCTCAAGGCTTCACCACGTCGCAACGCGCCGGGGGCCAGCAGCGCCCAGCCCAGCTTGAGTCCGGCAGCACCTGCCAAGGCGATGGCAGTCAGTTCGAAGGCGCCGTGGCCAACCACGAAGGGCCAAAAGGTTTCGCCAAAGCCGACGTCGGTCAGATGCCCTGCCACGGCACCGATCATCAGGCCGTTGAAGAACAGGAAGAACAGGCTGCCTATGCCCAGCAGCAAACCGCTGGCAAAGGTCTGAAAGGCGATGCCGATGTTGTGCATGATGTAATAGCCGAACATCAGCCAGTCGGTGCTCGACGCCCGCTCGGCGGCCTGGCCGATACGCCTTGCTGCGGGGTCGTACATGCTTTCCATCTCGCCCACCTGCGCGGGGCTGACGACGCTGTAGATCAGGTCCGGATAGCCATAGACCAACAGACCCATGACGATCAGGCTGCCGAAAAACAGCACGCAGGCGATCGCGACCAGCCGCCATTCGGCGCGCACCAGTCGCGGAAAGTCAGCGAGCACAAAACCCAGTAATTGCGCCATGAACTGGCTGCGGTGGCGATACAACTGCTGATGGCCGCGCATCGCCAGCTGCTGCAAGGGGTCGATCAGATGGCTGCTGTAGCCGCGTTCCTGCGCCAAGGCCAAGTGCCGACAGATCTGTCGGTACTGTTCGGTGAATCCGTCCCCCGCAGGGTTTTTTCGGCGACTGTGCTCCAGCGCACCCAGACGCTCAGCGAAGGTTGACCACTCGCCCTGGTAACGCTGCTCGAACTGGCGTTGCTTCATGCCGAGCCCGCCAGTGTCCGGGCGATGCCATTCAGGTGGCCCACGGCATGGGATGAATGGGCGCCGCCTGGCGTTTGCAAAGGCTCAGCGACGATCGCTGCCAGTTCCTGAACGCGTGCGGGAGCGAGCGAAGCCTGACGCTCTGCAAAGGACAGCACGGCACGCTGCTCGTCGAGGCTCAACACCAGAGGCGCGATGATTGCGGGGGCTTCGGGCAGGTCGGGGCGCACCACTGGGGCATCGCGATAAATCACCAGCGTGCCTGCGGCCAGGTCGCCCAGGCGTTTGAACAGCGGGTGCTGCAGGCAGGCGAAGGCGCCGACGCTGTAGCCAAAGGGCAGCATGTCGACGAATCGCAGCAGGTTGCGCAACAGGGATGCCGACCACCCCACCGGGGTGCCGTCGTCGTGGACCACCCGCAGGCCCATGATCTGCTTGCCGGGCGTACGCCCTTGATGCAGCACTTCGAACAGCACCATGTACCACCAGTTGACGAAAAACAGCGCAAGGACGAACAACCCGGTCCCGAACTCGCCAAAGAGGTGGAACGCGTAGAAAAGCGCGATCAGCAGCACGCCGCGAATGCCCAGGTCGATGGTGAACGCCAGCGATCGCGACAGCAGCCCGGCCGGGCGCAACAGCAGGTCGATGCCCTCCGGGGTTTCCATGCGGATGCGGTTGTCCAGAGGGGCAGGCTGTACAGCATTCCTTGGCCAGGCTTGCGAAGAGGACATTGTCGGGAGGGGTGCGCCTGAGAATAAAGTTTGATGCTAGCCACGGTACGGTAGGTAAGCAACCGGAGGATGGGCGGCTGTGTTGTGGGAAACGTCCTTAAACACCTTGTGTGGGCATTCGGGGGCGCGGGGCGGCCGGGTTGATCTGGTAGACTTCGTCGGTCTTTTGCTCAGGATAAGCCCGTGACTTCCAGCATCTTCTGGTACGACTACGAAACCACCGGGATCAATCCGCGTAACGACCGCCCCCTGCAGATGGCGGGCATCCGCACTGACGATCAGCTCAACGAGATCGGTCAGCCGGTCAACCTCTATTGCCAGCCCAGCGACGACATCCTGCCCCATCCGGCGGCGTGCCTGGTGACCGGCATCACGCCTGACCGACTGGCGGAGAAGGGCCTGTGCGAAGCGGATTTCATGACCCGCGTGCATGCCGATCTGTCGCTGCCCGGCACGTGTGGCGCGGGCTACAACACCCTGCGCTTCGACGATGAGATGACCCGCTACAGTCTGTATCGCAACTTCTTCGACCCGTATGGGCGCGAGTGGCAGGGTGGCAACAGTCGCTGGGATTTGATCGATGTCGTGCGTACCGCTTACGCTCTTCGTCCCGAAGGGATTGTCTGGCCGCAAGAAGAAGGGCGCGTCACCCTCAAACTGGAACGTCTGACGGCTGCCAATGGCATCGACCACGGACAGGCGCACGACGCACTTTCCGATGTGCGCGCAACGATTGCGCTGGCGCGTTTGATTCGAGACAAACAACCCAAGCTGTATGACTATCTTTTCCAGTTGCGCAGTAAACACAAGGTTCAGGATCAGATCCGTCTGCTGCAGCCGCTGGTGCATATTTCCGGGCGCTTTTCTGCTGCGCGAAGTTATTTAAGCGTAGTTCTACCGCTGGCCTGGCACCCGACCAATCGCAATGCACTGATTGTGTGCGATCTTTTTCATGACCACCGTCCATTACTGGATGAAGATGGCGACACCCTGCGTCAGCGCTTATATACCCGGCGTGAGGATCTCTCGGACGGTCAGTTGCCGGTGCCGCTCAAATTACTGCATATAAACAAATGCCCGGTGGTCGCGCCCCTGAGCGTTTTGCGCGAGGAAGATCGTCAGCGCCTGCAACTGAATATGGACGTCTATAAACAGCGCACCTGGGGTCTGAACGAAGGCCAGGGGATCTGGCAAGACAAACTGAAAAAGATCTACAGCAGCGATGAATTCGCTGTCAGCGAGGACCCTGAGCAACAGTTGTATGACGGGTTTATTAATGATCGGGATCGGCGTCTTTGCGAGCAGGTGCGTCATGCAGAACCGCAACAACTGGGCAGCGAATCCTGGCCGTTCGACGATCCGCGGCTGCCTGAATTGCTGTTCCGTTATCGCGCGCGAAACTTCGCGGAAACCTTGAGCGTTGCCGAGCAGCAACGCTGGCTGGGCTTTTGTCAGCAACGCCTGACTGACCCGCTGGCCGGGGCCCCGAATACGCTGAAAGCCTTTACCAAGGCCTTGATAGAGCTGTCGCTGAAGGCGACGCCAGAGCAGTTGAAGGTGTTGGCCCAATGGCAGGATTATTCCCTGCAACTCAAACAACGACTGGGTTTGTGAAGCCCTCGATGAAAAACTCGGGGCAATAAAAAACGCCAGCTTTCGCTGGCGTTTTTCAGGTCGCACATCACTGTACAACGGCTGTCGCAACACGCGGACTATTAGCCCAGCAGAGTTGCCCAGCTTTCTACTTCGTCACCGCCCCACTTGGCTTTCCACTCTTTCAGAGTCTTGTGGTTGCCGCCTTTGGTTTCGATGATTTCACCGTTGTGCGGGTTCTTGTATTGCTTGACCTTGCGCGCGCGCTTGGTGCCGGTAGTTTTGACTGCAGCGCCGCCACGTGGCGCTTTCAGTTTGGATTCTGGATCCAGCAGCGCAATGATGTCGCGCAGGGATTTTTGATATTCGCCCATCAGGGTGCGCAGTTTGCCTTCGAACTCAAGTTCTTTTTGCAGTTTGTCGTCAGACTGCAGGTTTTGCAGGCGGGCTTGCAGTTCTTTGATGGCTTCTTCTGTTGCGCGGTATTCGTTGATCAGCGACATGAGGGCTACCTGTGGGGTGATGAGCAGGGTGTAATGACGCAATAATAGTCACAGTGTTTGCGCAAGTAAACATTTAAGGGAAGTTTTATCTGTAGCATTTTGAAATACCGCACTGACTGCACGTCGTATCAAAACAAGAGTTTCGAGCGTGTGAGCTAAAACACGGCTTCTATTTAGTGCTTTATCGAAACCTGCTTCTGTACAAGGCCCGCGGCTGCAGCAACACCCACCCATTACCGTTGATCGGAGCCGCTGTGCGGCGCGATGAAAATCAGTGCGATACGGTTACTGCACAGGCGTCAGGTAATGGCTAGAATAGCCGCCTTTGCGAAGTTCTGGAGTTTTCCCTCATGCGCACTTTTCGTCTGGTGATTGCTTGCCCGGACCGCGTCGGCATCGTTGCCAAAGTCAGTAACTTTCTGGCGTCGTACAACGGCTGGATTACCGAAGCGAGCCATCACTCTGACAATCTCAGTGGCTGGTTTTTCATGCGTCATGAAATCCGTGCCGACACCCTGCCTTTTGATCTGGAAGGTTTCCGCGAAGCGTTCGCGCCCATCGCTGAAGAATTCTCGATGGACTGGCGCATCACTGACTCGGATCAGAAGAAGCGCGTCGTGCTGATGGCCAGTCGCGAGTCCCATTGCCTGGCTGACTTGCTGCACCGCTGGCACAGCGACGAGCTGGACTGTGAAATCGCTTGTGTGATTTCCAATCACCAGGACCTGCGCAGCATGGTCGAGTGGCACAACATTCCTTACTACCATGTGCCAGTGGACCCGAAAGACAAGGAGCCGGCGTTTGCCGAAGTCTCGCGTCTGGTCAAACAGCACGACGCCGACGTCGTGGTGCTGGCGCGTTACATGCAGATCCTGCCGCCCCAACTGTGCCGTGAATATGCTCACCAGGTCATCAACATTCACCACAGCTTCCTGCCGTCGTTCGTCGGCGCGAAGCCCTATCACCAGGCGTCGCTGCGTGGCGTCAAGCTGATTGGTGCAACCTGCCATTACGTGACCGAAGAGCTGGACGCCGGCCCGATCATCGAGCAGGACGTGGTGCGCGTCAGCCACCGCGACAGCATCGAGAACATGGTGCGTTTTGGCCGTGACGTCGAGAAGATGGTGCTGGCGCGTGGTCTGCGTGCACACTTGGAAGATCGCGTGCTGGTGCACGACAACAAGACGGTCGTGTTTGACTAAGCTGCAACTGCGCTAGACCCTGTGGGAGCGTCATTCGCTCCCACAGAACGCGAACATCTCGCAGGAGCCTTGCAATGACCCACCCCCTCGACAAGGCCACATCCAAAGCCCCGCCGACCCTCGGCGAAGGCTGCCTCTCGCGTTACGACCCCGATGCACTGTCACCCGATGACGGCACCGATTTCGAAGGGGCCGCGCAATTGTGGGAGCAATTGAAGGGCGAGGACGCTGAATCAGCTGGCCCTGATCCGCAGTAGTTTCATCAGCAGCGGTTTGCCGACCATCAGCAGAAACACCGGGCCGCCGGCAATCAGATAGAAGTAGTAGGTCACGATCCGCCAGATCAGAATCGCCGCCGCCGCGGTCGATTTGCCGACCATGGGCGCCAACAGGGCCGCCGAGGTCAATTCCGCAGCCCCCGCGCCACCGGGCGAGAGGCTGAACTGTCCCGCACTCAGCGACAGCATCTGCACCAGAAACGTCCACGCCCAGTCGATATCGACCCCCAGCCCCCGTAGCGCCAGATACAGCACGCTGTAACGCAAGCCCCAGTGCACGCAGGTCAATGCGAAGACCTTGAGCAGAATGCGATGGGGCATCTTCCAGGTTTCCGCCAGCGCGTCGCGAAAGTGCAACAGTTTGCGAGCCCAGCGAATGCGCGTGGTGTTTTTGCGCTTCAGGCGCGTCAGCAGCTTGCCGTTGAACAGGATGATGCGTCGATGAAAGCGCGCAAAACCTGCGCACACGCACAGCCCCGCGCCGATCAGCAGGGCGCTGGCGATCAGCATCCATTCCAGGTTTTCGCTGAGTTTGTGAAACACGGCGTAAATCAAAATGCCGATCAGGGCGAGCAGGAAGAAGACCAGGTCGTTGAGCTGATCGGTGGCGAAGGCTGCCGTGCTTTTGGCCGGGCCGATGCCGCAGCGCGACAATAGCGCCACCAGTGTCAGCGGTGCGCCGCTGCCGCCGGGGGTTGCGCTGTAGGCGAATTCCGTGGCCATGACGATGCCCAGACTCTTGCGCATGCCCACGCCCGCCGCGCTGTCGCCGAGCAGCAGACGCAAGCGCAGGGTGTTCGCGCACCACCCCACCAGCACCATGGCGAACATGGCCACGAACAACGTCAGCGGAAAGTTGCGCAGGCGATGGAACATGTCCATGCCACCCATGAAAAACGGAATCAGCAAGGCAGCCAGAAGTAGCGCCGCAAGCCAGACAAGTCGTTTCACGCGCCGGACCTTTCTGTTTCTGAATATGAGAGCGCGACTGCAGTTTGGCAGGCAAAAACGCTGAGGCAGGCAACGTTCTGCGTTGAAGAAGCGATAGGCACGATGATGGAATTCTCCGTTGTTTTGTCCCTGATTGACCGCCCTCGAGGATAGATGTTCGTCTGCGAGAAGGCGGTGCTGAACCGTCTACTGGCAGGGTGGACTAGAGTGAAGGGGCCGACTCGGGTTGGCAATCTTCGGTGCAGGTAATGGTGGGTGTCGCGCCTCGGTCTTCCTGCATGTAACCCATATGAACTGTAGGTGAACAAATGCCGGACTCTCAACAGATACTGATCGGCGCGGGGCTGGATGGTCAACCGGTCGGCCAGATATTGCGGCTGGGTAATCGTCATGGCCTGGTGGCGGGCGCCACAGGCACGGGGAAAACCGTCACCCTGCAGCGCCTGGCAGAAGTGTTCAGTGACGCCGGAGTGGCGGTGTTCGCCGCCGATATCAAAGGTGATCTTTGTGGTCTCGGCGCTGCCGGAAACCCTCAAGGCAAGATCGCCGAACGCATCGCCGGAATGCCCTGGTTGAAGCACAAACCACAGGGGTATCCGGTTACGTTGTTGGATGTGCATGGTCAATCCGGGCATCCGCTTCGCACAACGTTGTCGGAAATGGGCCCGCTGCTGATAGGCAGTTTGCTTGAGCTCACTGACAGTCAGCAGTCGGCGCTGTATGCCGCATTCAAAGTGGCGGACCGTGAAGGCTTGCTGTTGCTGGACATCAAGGACCTCAAGGCGCTGCTCAATTACTTGCGCGACAACCCTCAGGCGTTGGGCGAGGACAGCGCGCTGATGACCACAGGCTCCAGTCAGGCACTGCTGCGTCGGCTGGCCGTACTGGAACAGCAGGGCGCCGAAGCCTTGTTTGGCGAGCCTGCGCTGCAACTGGAGGACATTCTGCAACCAGCAAGTGACGGGCGAGGGCGCATTCATTTGCTTGATGCCAGTCGGCTGGTGCATGAAGCGCCGAAGGTTTACGCGACGTTTTTGCTCTGGTTGCTGGCCGAGTTGTTCGAGCAGCTGCCGGAGCGCGGTGACGCCGACAAACCGTTGCTGGCGTTGTTCTTCGATGAGGCGCACTTGCTGTTTGCCGACACGCCCAAAGCGCTGCAGGACCGGCTCGAACAGGTGGTTCGTTTGATCCGCTCCAAGGGTGTGGGTGTGTATTTCGTCACGCAATCCCCCGCAGACTTGCCCGATTCCATCCTGGCGCAACTGGGCTTGCGCATTCAGCATGGCCTGCGCGCGTTCACCAGCAAGGAGCAGAAGTCGCTGCGGGCGGTGGCTGAGGGTTTCAGGCCCAACCCGGATTTCGACAGCCTGACGGTGCTGACTGAGCTCGGGATTGGGGAGGCGTTGGTGGGAACGCTGCAGGAGAAAGGCACGCCGGAAATCGTCAAGCGCGTGCTGGTCGCGCCACCGCAATCGAGAATCGGGCCATTGAGTGAGGCTGAGCGTGCTGCGTTGATCGCTGGGTCGCCATTGGCAGGGCGCTATGACAAGCCCGTGGACCGGGAATCTGCGTACGAGATGTTGCTGGCGCGAAAAGGCGTAACGCCTGAGGGTGGGGAGCAACCGGCTGCAGCTGAAAAGTCCGAAGACGGCTTTGTGGACATGGCGGGCGGTTTCCTGGGGGGATTGGCAGGGCAGGCCGTCAAAAGTGCGATGCGTCAGGCAGCCAATCAGATTGGCCGGGAGTTGGTGCGTGGCTTGATGGGGTCGTTGTTGGGCGGGAGCAAGAAGCGGCGATAAGCAGTCTGTCTGAAACGAAAACGCCCACTCATTGAGTGGGCGTTTTCATGTCAGGCCACCTGCGGATCAGGCGAGCGCTTTGGACGCCAGCCAGAACAGGCCCGCCGACAGTGCGACGGTCGCAGGCAGGGTCAGCACCCACGCCAGCAAAATGTTGCGCACGGTCCCGCCCTGCAAGCCGCTCTTGTTCGCCACCATGGTGCCGGCAACGCCGGATGACAGGATGTGCGTGGTCGAAACCGGCAGGCTGAACACGTTGGCCAGGGCGATGGCGCTGGCGGTGGTGATCTGCGCCGACATGCCCTGAGCGTAGGTCATGCCCTGCTTGCCGATCTTCTCGCCGATGGTCAGGACCACGCGTTTCCAGCCGACCATGGTGCCGATACCCAGCGCCAGTGCGACCGCCAGAATCACCCAGAACGGCGCGTATTCGGTGGTTGCGGTCAGGTCTTTACGCAGTTTTTCCAGATCGGATTTCTCGCGGGCGTCCAGTGCCGGAAGCTTGCCGACCTTGCGCGCGGTGTCGTCCAGGCAAAGCAGGTAGCGACGGACTTCAATGCGATGCTCAGGGGCCAGACTGTGGTAATCGGTCACGCCCTTGAGGTTGTCCAGCAGCGCATCGATGGTCGGCTCGGTCTGCTCGGGGTTGCAGCTGAAGCGCTCCGGCAGGTCGCCAGTGGTCGATTTGCCCAGTGCCAGGTATTCGCCCAGCGTCGCGTTGTTGCGCTGATAGAACTGGCTCAGGTGCAGCGTCGCGTCACGGGTGCGTTCGATCTGGTAAGTGGTGGTGCTCAGGTCCAGTACGAACTGCGCAGGGACGATACCGATCAGCACCAGCATGATCAGGCCGATGCCTTTCTGGCCGTCGTTGGAGCCGTGCACGAAGCTCACGGCCATGGCCGAGATCACCAGCACCAGGCGATTCCAGAACGGCGGATGCTTCTTGTCATCCAGCTTGCGGCGCTGTTCCGGGGTCTTGTGCATCTTCGACAGCGGGCGCCAGGCCTTCAGGCCGATCAGCACCAGTGCTGCGACGATAAAGCCCATCAGCGGCGAAAACACCAGCGAGGCGCCAATGTCGATCGCTTTCTGCCAGTTCACGCCGTCGGCGAGGGGAATGTTGTTGATCAGCGCATTGGCCAGACCCACGCCCAGGATCGAGCCGATCAGCGTGTGCGAGCTGGAAGCCGGAATCCCGAAGTACCAGGTGCCCAGGTTCCAGGTGATCGCCGCTGCCAGGAGCGAGAACACCATCGCCAGACCATGACCGGTGTTGACGTTGATCAGCAGCTCGACCGGCAACAGGTGAACGATGGCATAGGCCACGCCAACGCCGCCGAGCAACACCCCGAGAAAGTTGAACACACCCGAGAAGAAGACGGCCAGATGAGGTGGCATCGCCTTGGTGTAAATGACTGTCGCCACCGCGTTGGCGGTGTCATGAAAGCCGTTGATGAACTCGAAGGTGAGGACAAAAGCCAGGGCGAGCAGCAGGCTCACAATCACCCAAGCATCCAGTCCGCTGAATAAATCGATCATGGAAGGTTTTCTGACCCGGTATTAAGGGGGCGGGATTATGACAGAAAAAAAACTAATCGATAGGCAAGCCGCCAATTGGTAGCAACCTGCAACGAAAATTCTGTACCAGCCACCCCATTGACTTCCTGTCAGGAAGCGAAACGAACAGCATTCGCTTCAACCTTAGCTGAAACCGGCGAGGGTGAATCGGGCTTTCAGACACCGCTTTGCGCGCTGCGGGCGTCAAGCAGAGTGCTCAAGGTTCTTCCTTGAGCTCTTCTTCCATTTTTTGAAGTTCCTGTTTGAACGCCTGATCGAGCAGGCTGGCGCGTTTGCGCCACGGCTTGCGCTCGGGTTCTGGTTGGGCGGCGTAGGTGGTCACTTCGCCACCGTATACTTCCTTGTAACGTTGTTCCTGGCGCTCTAGTTCAGCGCGCAGTTCATCTTTGGTCACGTTATTACCTGATCGTCTCGAGTTTGATTCTGGTGATAACGCAGGTCTGGAAGTGTTGAGCGTCATGGACTGATCGGCAGCAGACATGCTTTTGCGATGAGTCAGGACGAATGTACGGAACACTTCTGTCACATGCGGCTACGCGCACCAGAACGACAAAGCTGTCGTAGCAACATTCTTTTTAGGTTTGCCAGGACGCTGACAGATTGACCAGGCTTCTGGCCTGTCTATCGCCGTGTCATGCACTCGGGTAGTGCATGGGGCGCGTTTATTGGATCCATGCTTTGTCGGGGCATGGCCGAAACACGCGCCTTGGCGTTATAGCACGTCAATTGATCTGTACTATCTCCAAGAAGATCCCGGGAGTCAACTGTAGTGAGCACTTCAATGGATCAACTGCGGACAAATACTCTTTTCACGTACGAAGATTCCGAAGTTGATGCCGGAAGAATTTCTGTCAGAACTTTATTATTCGAAACTGGAAACCCTGAGACAGAATTCTGACGACGGAATTCCATACCGATTTTTCATTGCCGATAAACGCCATTATAGTGGAATGCTTACAATTGGAAGAATTGCAAAGGAAGGGGAGACAAAAACGGCCTTGCGGTAAGCAAGGCCGTTGCCTGGGACTTCTCAGTGGGTACCTGACCAGTATTTCCAAGAAGCCACATGGTGGCGTGTGAAAGGTATAAGCAACCGGGCGACGGGTCAATTGCGATTATCGGCCAGTGGTTCGATAATCGCCCAAATCGCCCTTGCCGTGGTTCTAAAAAGAAGCGAGAGTGGCGTCATATAAGGCCTGCATGGCTACGACGAACGGTGTCATGATGAACGATCAACTGCGTAATTCTTTTTCTTCGCTGGCTCCGCCGATCGTGGCATCCCCGGCCAAGCGGATTCAGGCCCTCACAGGTGATCCGGATTTCATGACCTCGCTGGCGCGGGGCCTGGCGGTCATCCATGCCTTCCAGGAGCGCAAGCGCCACCTGACCATCGCCCAGATCAGCCACCGCACCGAGATCCCCCGCGCAGCGGTCCGCCGTTGTCTGCACACGCTGATCAAGCTTGGCTACGCCACCACGGACGGCCGCACCTATTCGCTGCTGCCCAAGGTGCTGACCCTCGGCCATGCCTACCTGTCGTCAACGCCACTGGCGGTGTCGTCCCAGCCGTATCTGGACCGCATGAGCAATCAGCTCCACGAGGCGTGCAACATGGCGACCCTTGAAGGCGACGACATCCTTTATATCGCCCGTTCGGCGACAACCCAGCGGCTCATTTCGGTGGACCTGGCCGTGGGCGGTCGTCTGCCGGCCTATTGCACATCCATGGGCCGGATTCTTCTGGCAGCGCTGGACGACGTTTCCTTGCAGGAGTACCTCGATCATGTCGACCTGCAACCCAAGACCAGCCGCACCCTGCGCACGCCCGAAGCGTTGCTCGAGTGCTTGCAGCAGGTGCGTCAGCAGGGCTGGTGCATCGTCGACCAGGAACTGGAGCAGGGCCTGCGTTCCATCGCCGTGCCGGTCTACGATGCTTCGGGCCAAGTGCTGGCTGCGCTCAACGTCAGCACCAGTGCGGGTCGGGTGACGCGCAATGAGCTGGAGCAGAAATTCCTGCCCATCATGCTCGACGCCAGCCGTGACCTGAGTACCCAGCTTTTTACGTGATTGTCGATGTCTCACTCTCCGTTCGATTATCGAACAGATAGTCGATTATCGGATTGTTCCGCTCCACGCTCAGGCATAACCTGAATCTCATCCCGGTGCTGTTCGACGCGCCGCTCACCGATCGAGATGTTTGAACCTGGAGCACCCCATGGCTGAAATTCTTTCCCTGCACGATGCCGTGAAGCAATTCGTCAACGATGGCGACACCGTTGCGCTGGAAGGCTTCACCCATCTGATTCCTACAGCGGCCGGTCACGAAATCATTCGTCAGAACAAGAAGGACCTGACGCTGGTTCGCATGACCCCTGACCTGATTTACGACCAGTTGATCGGCGCAGGCTGTGCGAAAAAGCTGATTTTCTCGTGGGGCGGTAACCCAGGCGTCGGCTCCCTGCATCGCCTGCGTGACGCTGTCGAAAAACAGTGGCCGCAACCGATGGAAATCGAAGAACACAGCCACGCCGACCTGGCCAACGCCTACGTCGCTGGCGCTTCGGGCCTGCCGTTCGCAGTGTTGCGTGCCTATGCCGGTTCAGACCTGCCAAAGGTCAACCCGCTGATCAAAACCGTTACGTGTCCCTTCACCGGCGAAGTACTGGCAGCCGTGCCTGCAGTGCGCCCGGACGTCACCGTGATCCACGCGCAGAAGGCCGACCGCAAGGGCAATGTGCTGCTGTGGGGTATTCTTGGCGTACAGAAAGAGGCCGCGCTGGCTGCCAAGCGCTGCATCGTCACCGTCGAAGAAATCGTCGACGACCTCAAGGCGCCGATGAACGCCTGTGTCCTGCCGACCTGGGCCTTGAGCGCAGTCTGCGTCGTACCTGGTGGCGCGCATCCGTCCTACGCCCATGGCTACTCGGAGCGTGACAACCGTTTCTACCAGGCGTGGGACGCAATCGGTCGCGACCGTGAGGCATTTACTGCGTGGATCGACGAATACATCCACGGCACCCGTGATTTCAGTGAGTTCCAGAGCAAGCTGGCCCGCGCTTCGGAGGCAAAATAATGACCTACACCACCAATGAAATGATGACCGTGGCCGCGGCGCGCCGCCTGAAGAACGGTTCGGTCTGCTTCGTCGGCATTGGCCTGCCGTCCAAGGCCGCCAACCTCGCGCGCCTGACTTCGTCGCCTGATGTGGTGCTGATCTACGAGTCGGGCCCGATTGGCGCCAAGCCCAACGTGCTGCCGCTGTCCATCGGCGACGGCGAGCTGGCTGAAACCGCTGACACCGTGGTCTCGACCAGCGAAATCTTTCGTTACTGGCTGCAGGGCGGGCGGGTCGATCTCGGCTTCCTCGGTGCGGCGCAGGTCGACCGTTTCGGCAACATCAACACCACTGTGGTCGGCGACTATCACAACCCGAAAGTGCGTCTGCCAGGTGCGGGTGGTGCGCCGGAAATCGCCGGCTCTGCCAAGCAAGTGCTGATCATCCTCAAGCAATCGCCGCGCACGTTCGTTAACAAGCTGGACTTCGTGACCTCCGTCGGCCACGGCGAAGGCGGTGACTCGCGCAAGCGTCTCGGTCTGCCGGGCGCAGGGCCGGTGGGCATCATCACCGACCTGTGCATCATGGAGCCGGAAGCAGGCACCAACGAATTTGTGGTGACCACGCTGCACCCAGGCGTGACCCGCGAGCAAGTGATCGCAGCCACCGGTTGGGAACTGCGTTTCGCTGAAAACGTGGTGACATCCGAAGAACCGAGCGAATACGAGTTGTCGTCCCTGCGTGATCTGGAAGCGCGTACCGCTGCCGCACACGGCCAGGCCCCGGGAGAAGCATGATGCGTGACGTCTTTATCTGCGACGCGATTCGCACGCCCATCGGCCGTTTCGGTGGGGCACTGGCCACTGTTCGTGCGGACGATCTGGCAGCACTGCCGATCAAGGCGCTGATCGAGCGCAACCCATCGGTGAACTGGAAGGACGTCGACGAGGTGTTCCTCGGTTGCGCCAACCAGGCCGGCGAAGATAACCGCAATGTGGCGCGCATGGCCTTGCTGCTGGCGGGGCTGCCGGAAACCGTGCCGGGCGTGACCCTCAATCGCCTGTGCGCTTCGGGGCTGGACGCTGTGGGCACTGCGTTCCGGGCCATTGCCTCGGGCGAAATGGAGCTGGCGATTGCCGGCGGCGTCGAGTCGATGTCCCGCGCGCCGTTCGTGATGGGCAAGGCCGACACCGCATTCGGTCGTGGTCAGAAGCTTGAAGACACCACCCTGGGCTGGCGCTTCGTCAACCCGCTGATGAAAGACCAGTACGGCGTGGAAACCATGCCGCAGACCGGCGATAACGTTGCCGAAGATTTTAAGGTCTCCCGCGAGGATCAGGACGCTTTCGCCCTGCGCAGCCAGCAACGTACCGCCGCTGCTCAAGCGTCCGGTTTTTTCGCTGAAGAAATCGTGCCGGTGCGTATCGCTCACAAGAAGGGCGAGACCTTGGTCGACAAGGACGAACACCCACGCGCCGACACCAACCTGGAGGCGCTGAGCAAACTCAAACCGGTCAACGGCCCGGGCAAAACGGTCACGGCGGGTAACGCGGCAGGCCTGAACGATGGCGCTGTGGCGTTGATTCTGGCCTCGGCCGAAGCCGTCAAGAAACACGGTTTGACCCCACGCGCCCGCGTGCTGGGTATGGCCAGCGCTGGCGTTGAGCCCCGCGTGATGGGCATCGGCCCGGTACCCGCGGTGCGCAAACTGGTTGAGCGTCTGGGCCTGGCGGTCTCGGATTTCGACGTGATCGAACTCAACGAAGCCTTCGCCAGTCAGGGCCTTGCGGTCATGCGCGAACTCGGTATCGCGGACGACTCACCCAAGGTCAACCCCAACGGTGGCGCCATTTCCCTTGGCCATCCGCTGGGCATGAGCGGGGCGCGTCTGGTGCTGACAGCGTTGCATCATTTGGAAAAAACCGGCGGCGGCAAAGGATTGGCGACCATGTGCGTCGGCGTAGGACAGGGCCTGGCCCTGGCGATCGAAAGATAAGCGACACACGCCTGAAACCAACCGCCCGAGTTGTCGGTTGCCTCCACGAAAAGGCAACTGACGGCTTGGGCGGTTGTCCTTGTGATGTCTAAGTGTTACTGCTTAAGTCTAACTGTTTCAGGTTATGTCGTAGACTCAGCCTTTGTGGCTGGTCTTTATAGAAAATGGGGAAACAATAATGACAACGACTCACTACACCGGAGAAGAAAGGAGCAAGCGGATTTTTGCGATTGTAGGTGCCTCATCCGGCAACCTCGTTGAATGGTTCGACTTCTATGTCTACGCCTTCTGCGCGATCTACTTCGCACCGGCTTTCTTCCCGTCCGATGACCCGACCGTTCAATTGTTGAACACCGCTGGCGTATTCGCCGCGGGCTTCTTGATGCGTCCTATCGGTGGCTGGCTGTTTGGCCGTGTCGCCGACAAACATGGCCGCAAAAATTCCATGATGATCTCGGTCCTGATGATGTGCGGTGGCTCGCTGGTCATCGCTTGTCTGCCGACCTATGCTGCGATCGGCGCCTGGGCACCGTTTCTGCTGTTGGTCGCGCGCCTGTTTCAGGGCCTTTCGGTGGGTGGCGAGTACGGCACCACGGCCACGTACATGAGTGAAGTTGCATTGCGGGGGCAGCGTGGATTCTTCGCTTCGTTTCAGTACGTGACCCTGATCGGCGGCCAGTTGCTGGCCGTGCTGACCGTTGTGATCCTGCAACAATTTCTCAACGCCGATGAGCTCAAGGCCTACGGCTGGCGGATTCCGTTCGTGGTCGGCGCCATTGCGGCGGTGATCTCGCTGTTGCTGCGCCGCTCGCTGAAAGAAACCACCACCGCTGAAGTGCGTCAGGACAAGGACGCGGGCAGCATGTCCGCGCTGTTCCGCAATCACACTGGCGCGTTCATCACCGTGCTGGGTTACACCGCCGGTGGCTCGCTGATTTTCTACACCTTCACCACGTACATGCAGAAATACCTGGTGAATACCGTGCACATGGACGCCAAGACCGCCAGCTACATCATGACCGGTGCGCTGTTCCTGTATATGTGCATGCAGCCGGTGTTTGGTGCGCTGGCCGACAAGATTGGCCGTCGTGCCTCGATGCTGTGGTTTGGCGGCCTGGGCACGATCTGCACCGTGCCGATCCTGATGACCCTGAAAACCACCACCAGCCCGATTCTGGCCTTCGTGCTGATCACCCTGGCGCTGGCGATCGTCAGCTTCTACACCTCGATCAGCGGCCTGGTGAAAGCCGAAATGTTCCCGGTGCATGTTCGTGCCTTGGGCGTAGGCCTGGCATACGCCGTGGCCAACGCCATCTTCGGCGGTTCGGCGGAATTCGTGGCCCTGAGCTTCAAGAACATGGGCTCGGAAAACATCTTCTACTGGTACGTGACCGCCATGATGGCGATCGCTTTCCTCTTCAGCCTGCGTCTGCCGAAGAAACCGGAATACCTGCACGAAGATCACTGATGCAACGGCGCGCGCCTGCGACCGGGCGCGCGTCATCCATACGCTTCAACGACTTTCTCGTTTCCGCGAACTGATCAATCAAGGGGCGCTGTAATGGCATTCGTACAACTTCAAAGCGGTAAGATTCATTATGAGATCGATGGGCCCGCAGACGCGCCGGTCTTGGTCCTGTCCAATTCGCTGGGCACCGATCTGCACATGTGGGACCCGCAGATCGCATCGTTGAGCAAGTCTTTTCGGGTTCTTCGTTACGACACCCGCGGTCATGGTCAGTCGCAGGTGAGTCACGGGCCTTACTCAATCGAACAACTGGGCCGCGATGTGCTGGACATGCTCGATGCCTTGAAGATCGAGCGCGCTCATTTCTGTGGCTTGTCCATGGGCGGTTTGATCGGCCAGTGGCTGGGCATCCATGCCAATAATCGCCTGCACAAGCTGATCCTGTGCAACACCGCCGCCAAGATCGGCGGCCCTGAAATGTGGGGCCCGCGCATCGAGATGGTGGAGAAGGGCGGCGAACAGGCGATGAAGGAATTGGGCGCTGGCGCCGTAGGACGCTGGTTCACCCCAGACTTCGCCCGCGATCACGCCGACAAGGTCACCCCAATAACGGATGTGCTGGCGGCGACTTCACCTCAGGGCTATGCCGCGTGCTGCGCGGCTGTGCGCGATGCTGATTTTCGCAAGCAGCTCGATTCGATCACCGTCGATACCCTGATCATTTGCGGCAGCCATGATGCCGTGACGACCGTTGCCGACGGGCACTTCCTGCAGAATCACATTGCGGGCTCGCAGCTGTCGGACTACTACGCAGCGCACTTGTCCAGCGTTGAATTGGGCGACACCTTCACCCTGCGCGTCACCGAGTTTTTGTTGAGCTGACGCAGTCGCCGCACTGCTGGAGGGAATCAGCGCTCGGCGTCATCAAATGCTTGAGACCTAAAAAAACCACCTTGCGGTGGTTTTTTTATGGAGCGTTGAATCAGAACATCCGCATTTGCGGCACATCACCCGAAGTCGGCTTCTTCTCGCCTTTCGGGGTCTGCTCGTACCAGCCGCCACCCAGCGCGCGGTACAGATTGACCTCGCTGCTCAGCTGCGACAGGCGATCGGTAATCAACGACTGCTGCGCACTGAACAACTGACGCTGGGCGTCGAGGAAGGTCAGGTTGCTGTCGATCCCGATGCGATAACGACGCTCGGCCAGGCGGTAGTAATCCTGGTTGGCGGCGACGAAATCGTTCTGCGCCTTGAGCTGATCGGTGAAGGTCTTGCGCGAGGCCAGGCCGTCGGAGACTTCCTGGAAGGCTGTCTGAATCGCCTTCTCGTAGTTGGCGACGCCGATGTCCTTCTGGATCTTCGAGTAGTCCAGGCTCGCACGCAGGCTGCCGGCGTTGAAGATCGGCAGGTTGATCTTCGGCGTGAACAGCCAGGTGCCCGAACCGCCCTTGAACAAGCCGCTCAGATCGCCGCTTGCCGTCCCGGCACTGGCCGTGAGGCTGATGCTCGGGAAGAACGCAGCGCGTGCCGCACCGATGTTGGCGTTGGCCGCCTTGAGGCTGTGTTCGGCCTGAAGGATGTCCGGACGACGTTGCAGCAGCTCGGACGGCAGGCCTGCTGGCATCTCGTTGAGCATGTCAGCGCTCAACGGTTTGGAGGCCGGCAGGTTGGCGGGCAGACCGGTGCCCAGCAGCAAGACCAGGTTGTTCTCGTCTTGCGCGACCAGACGCTGGTACTGCGCCAGCTTGACGCGAGCACTTTCCACCGAGGTGCGCGACTGCGCCAGATCCAGCGCCGAGGCGACACCGACTTCGTTGCTGCGCGAGGTCAGGCGAAAGCTTTCTTCGAAGGCAACGAGGGTGTCCTGAGTCAGCTTGAGCAGCTCCTTGTCGGCTTCCCAGGTCAGATAAGCGTTGGCGACGTTGGCCACCAGGCTGATCTGTGTGCTGCGACGGGCCTCTTCGCTGGCGAAGTAGGTTTCCAGCGCTTGCTCGCTGAGGCTGCGAACGCGACCGAACAGGTCCAGCTCATAGGCACTGACGCCCAGACCGACCGAGTACTGACTGGTGATGCCTGCCTGACCGCTTTGCGACAGGTCGGCCGGTACCCGCTGACGGGTACCGGTGGCATCGGCGGCGACCGCCGGGAACAGGTCCGCACGCTGGATGCGGTACTGCGCCCGGTAGGCGTCGATGTTCAGGGCCGCGACGCGCAGGTCGCGATTATTGCTCAGTGCGGTCTGGATCAGTTGCTGCAGGGCAGGGTCCTGGAAGAACTGACGCCAGCCCTGTTCGGCAGCCGCCTGATTGGCGGCATTGTCCGGCGAATACGCCGGACCTTGCGGGTACTGCGCAGCCACCGGTGCCGCAGGCTGCTTGTAATCGGGGATCAACGAGCAGCCGCTAAGAACGATCGCGGTCACTGCCAGAGAGATCAGGGACTTGCTCATTGGCCAGCCTCATCGTGTGGGATGTGTTTCTGTTTGCTCTTGAACAACCCGGATACCGATACGAAGAACAGCGGTACCCAGAAGATCGCCAGGATGGTCGCGGTAATCATACCGCCGATCACGCCTGTGCCGATCGAATGCTGGCTACCGGAGCCGGCGCCGGTGGAGATGGTCAGCGGCACCACGCCGAGGATGAACGCCATGGACGTCATCACGATCGGACGCAGACGCATCCGGCACGCTTCCACTGCCGCATCCATCAGCGACTTGCCCTGCTCATGCAGTTCCTTGGCGAACTCGACGATCAGAATGGCGTTTTTCGCCGCCAGACCCACCGTCACCAACAGGCCCACCTGGAAGAATACGTCGTTCGACAGACCGCGCAGGCTGGTTGCCATCAGTGCACCAATAACCCCCAGCGGCACGACGAGCAGAACAGCGATCGGAATCGACCAGCTTTCATACAGCGCTGCCAGACAGAGGAACACCACCAGTACCGAGATCGCATACAGCGCCGGTGCCTGGGAGCCGGAGAGGCGCTCTTCGAACGACAGACCGGTCCAGGAGTAACCGATGCCCTGCGGCAGTTGTTTCGCCAGGTTTTCGATCTCGGCCATCGCCTGACCGGTACTGTAGCCCGGTGCCGGTGTACCCAGAATCTCTTCGGCCGGTACACCGTTGTAACGGGACAGTTTTGGCGAACCGTAGACCCATTCGCCGCCCGCGAAGGCATCGAACGGAACCATGGTGCCGCTGGCGTTGCGCACGTACCACTTCTTCAGGTCTTCAGGGCTCATCCGCGATTTCGCATTGCCCATGATGTACACCTTCTTCACCCGACCGCGGTCGATGAAGTCGTTGACGTAGCTGCCGCCCATCGCCACCGAGAGGGTGGTGTTGATGTCCGACTGGGTCACGCCCAGGGCGCGGGCTTTTTCGTCATCGATAATCAGTTGGTACTGTGGCTCGTCCGTCAGACCGTTAGGTCGTACGCCTGCCAGGATCTTGCTCTGCGAGGCCAGGCCCAGCAGCTGGTTACGTGCCTGCATGAGCTTTTCATGGCCCAGGCCCGCCTGATCCTGCAGGTACAGGTCGAAACCGGTGGCGTTACCCAACTCCAGTACCGCGGGGGGGACGACGGCGAAGGACATGGCGTCACGGAAGCCGAAGAAGTGTTGCTGGGCCCGCTTGGCCACTTCGAACACGCTGTTGGAGGCGTCGCGATCTTCCCACGATTTGAGCAGCACGAACGCAAGCCCCGAACTTTGACCGCGGCCTGCGAAGTTGAAGCCGTTGACCGAGAACACCGATTTGACGCCCGGGTCGGTCAGCAGATAGTCGCGCATCTTGTCCAGCGTGCCTTGAGTCCGCTCGGCAGTTGAGCCGGGTGGCGTCTGAACCTGGGCGAAAATCACGCCCTGGTCTTCTTCAGGCAGGAAGGCGGTCGGGATGCGGGTGAACATCCAGATCATGCCCGCGAAGATCGCGATGTAGACCAGGAACGCCGGGAACTTGTGGCGAATGACGTTGCTCACGCCACGCTCGTAGCTCAGAACGCCACGGTCGAAAGTGCGGTTGAACCAGCCGAAGAAACCTTTGCGCGGCTGACCGTGCTTTTCAGGATCGATCGGCTTGAGCATCGTGGCACACAGGGCAGGGGTGAAGACCAGCGCGACCAGTACCGAGAGCGCCATGGCGGACACCACGGTGATCGAGAACTGTCGATAAATCACACCCGTGGACCCGCCAAAGAAGGCCATTGGCAGCAGTACCGCCGACAGCACCATGGCGATACCCACCAGCGCACCCTGGATTTGTTCCATGGATTTGCGCGTCGCGTCGCGAGGTGACAAATGCTCCTCGGCCATGACCCGCTCGACGTTTTCCACCACGACGATGGCGTCGTCCACCAGCAAGCCGATGGCCAGCACCATGCCGAACATGGTCAGCGTGTTGATGGTGAAACCGGCGGCCGCCAGGATGCCGAACGTACCCAGCAATACCACCGGCACCGTCAACGTGGTGATGATGGTGGCGCGGAAGTTCTGCAGGAACAGGTACATCACCAGGAACACGAGGATGATCGCTTCACCCAGCGTGTGGACCACGCCGGTGATGGATTCCTTGACCACTGGGGTCGTGTCGTACGGGTAAACCGCTTTCATGCCAGGCGGGAAGAACGGCTCCAGGCGCCCGATGGTGTCGCGGATAGCCTTGGAGGTGTCCAGGGCGTTGGCGCCTGTGGCCAGCTTGATCGCCAGACCCGAAGCCGGTTTACCGTTGAACTGTGCGTCGACGCTATAGTTCTCGCCGCCCAGACCAATGCTGGCGACATCCTTCAGGCGAACTTGCGAGCCATCCTGATTGACCTTGAGCAAGATGTTGCCGAACTGTTCGGCGGTCTGCAGGCGGGTCTTGCCGATAATGGTGGCGTTGAGCTGCTGGCCTTTGACGGCTGGCAGACCACCAATCTGACCGGACGACACCTGAACGTTCTGCGCAGTGATCGCGGTTTTTACGTCAACCGGGGTCAGCTGGTAGTTGTTCAGTTTGTCCGGGTCGAGCCAGATACGCATCGCGTACTGGGCACCGAACACCTGGAAGTCACCCACACCCGGCGTCCGGGCGATCTGGTCCTGAATGTTGGAAACGATGTAGTTGGACAAGTCTTCCTTGCCCATGCTGCCGTCTTCGGACACCAGACCAATAACCAGCAGGAAGTTCTTCACCGCCTTGGTGACGCGCAGACCCTGCTGTTGCACTTCTTGCGGCAGCAGCGGGGTGGCCAGGTTGAGCTTGTTCTGTACCTGAACCTGCGCGATGTCAGGGTTGGTGCCCTGGTTGAAGGTAACAGTGATGGTCATGCTGCCATCGGAGTTACTTTCAGACGAGATGTAACGCAGGTTGTCGATACCGTTCATCTGCTGTTCGATGACCTGAACCACGGTGTCCTGCACGGTCTGTGCAGAGGCACCCGGGTAGGTGACCTGAATCGCGATGGCCGGCGGCGCAATGGCCGGGTACTGGTTGATCGGCAAGTTGAGGATCGAAAGAGCCCCGACCAGCATGATCACGAGGGCAATTACCCACGCGAAAATGGGTCGGTCGATGAAAAACTTCGACATGAATCATTTACTCCCTTGAGCGGGAGCCGGGGCGGCAGCGGGTTTGACGTTGGTCGCGTCGGCTACGGTCACTTGAGCGCCCGGCTTGACGTACTGCAGGCCTTCGGTGATGACGCGGTCGCCTGCGCTCAGGCCCTTGTCCACCACCCAGTCAGTGCCGCTGGTGCGAGTGGCCACCAGAGTACGCAATTCCACTTTGTTGTCCTGATTGACCACCAGCGCGGTCGGCGTGCCTTTCAGGTCGCGGGTCACGCCCTGTTGCGGCACCAGAATCGCCTGCTCGTTCACACCGGATTGCAGACGCGCGTGCACGAACATGCCAGGCAGCAAGGTGTGGTTGGGGTTGGGAAAGACTGCGCGCAGGGTCACCGAACCTGTGCTCTGGTCAACCGACACTTCGGAGAACTCCAGCTTGCCATCGATCGGGTACTGGCTATTGTCTTCCAGCGTCAGCTTGACCTTGGCAGCGTTGTCACCGGCTTTCTGCAGCTTGCCGCTTTCCAGCTCGCGACGCAGACGCAGCATTTCGGCCGAGGACTGGATCACGTCGACGTAGATCGGGTCCAGCTGTTGAATGGTGGCCATCGCATCGGCCTGGCCATTGCTCACCAGCGCACCTTCAGTCACCAGCGACCGACCGATACGACCTGAAATAGGCGCATACACTTTTGTGTAGCGAAGGTTGATTTCGGCGGTCTGCACGGCAGCCTTGGCTTCACGGGCGTTGCCCACAGCGGTGTCGTATTCCTGACGGCTCACGGCCTGCTCGTTGATCAGCTGCTTGTAGCGGCCGGCCAGCGAGTTGGTGGCGTCGAAGGTCGCCTTGGCACTGTTGAGGCTGGCTTCATAGACGGCTGGATCGATCTGATACAGCTGCTGGCCGGCCTTGACGTCGGTGCCTTCAGTGAACAGGCGCTTGAGAATGATGCCGTTGACCTGCGGACGCACTTCGGCCACGCGAAAGGCAGTGGTGCGACCCGGCAGATCGGAGACAAGGGTATAAGGCTGGGGCTGGATGGTCACGACGCCGACCTGAGGGGGCGGTGGTGCAGCGGCGGCCGCATCTTCCTTTTTACTGCATCCGCTGAGCAGAGATGCCAGGGCGACGGCAGTGACCAGTACGGTAACAGCTGGCTTGAATTGCATGAAGATCCTCGGGTCAGGAGCTGGGCTCATGAGAAGTGGAAAGGGTGTAAACGGGCTTCCGGCTGGATAAGTAGCAAGCTAATGAATATACTTACGTTCACGGTTGTTTGTAAACACCCACGACTGCGACAGACAAACGCACCGGGGGGATCGATTGTAGGTCCGGGACAAGGCATTACAAAGGCCGCCCGGCGTGCTGTTCAGGCCACTCGACCAGAGAGCCTGAGGCATTTTCATTGAGGTTTTACTGCCATGGTTCGTCGCACCAAAGAAGAAGCTCAGGAAACGCGCAGGCAGATCCTGGAAGCGGCCGAGCAGGCGTTTTTCGAGCGCGGCGTGGCGCGCACGACCTTGGCGGACATCGCGACCCTGGCCGGTGTGACCCGTGGCGCCATCTATTGGCACTTCAGCAACAAGGCTGATCTGGTGCAGGCGATGCTCGACAGCCTGCATGAGCCGCTGGAGGAAATGGCCCGCGCCAGCGAAAGCGCGGACGAAATTGACCCATTGGGCTGGACGCGCAAGCTTCTGGTTCATTTGTTTCAGCAAGTTGCTGTGGACCCGAAAACCCGCCGCATCAATGAAATTCTTTTTCATAAATTCGAATTCACCGATGAAATGTGTGACATGCGGCGTCAGCGGCAATTTGTCTGGCTGGATGCCAACGAACGCATCGCCCTGGCTCTGAGCAACGCCTCGCGTCAGGGGCAATTGCCCGCTGACCTGAATTCCCAGCGAGCGGCGATCTGTCTGCATGCTTATATACACGGCATCCTTGGCCAGTGGTTGCTGGTTCCAGACAGCTTCCCGTTGCACGATGACGCTGAACGTCTGGTCGATACCGTGCTGGATATGCTTCGTTACAGTCCCGCCTTGCGGGAGGCCACCCCTGCGCTTGCGTGCGCGCAAGATTAAAGGGCGCGGCAACCGCCGGATCTGTCTGAGGCGCGCAGGCCGCAGGCTCCGGCCACTGACTATAACTGTGTGGCGCTTAGCCTGCATCTATACATTTCTTCATGAAAGATGAACAGCAGGTTTACCCAGCCTTTACGTGAATACCGCTGGCGCAACCCGGTAACTGGCAAGATCGAGCACAAGCCTGCGTACATGCGCAAGGCAGGCGGGTTTCTGATTGCGGTGGGGTATTACAGCAGTTGACCTGTGGGAGCGGCTGATCGAGGGTCACCGATCCTTGTCCGCCCGCCCTCGCAGCAGGTTGTTCGGCATCGCCAACGCTGCCGCCAGCCCCAGTACCGACACCCCGGCACTGATCATCAACAGGTGCCGGAAGATCATCGACAACTGCCCGCGCAGCCGCTCCAGTGCCGGGCCGCTCACGGCGTGCAGGCTGTCCATCAGCAGGTTGCCGGAGCTGCCTTCACCGATCGGGCTGCCATTCACCGCGCCCAGCCCCGACCCTGCGAGCATTGCCAGCAGCAGCGCCGACATCGTCGCCACACCGACCGCGCCGCCCAGCGAGCGGAACAGGTTGGTGGTGCTGGTCGCCACGCCCATGTCCTTCAGTTCTACCGAGTTCTGCGTGCCCACCAGCGAGGTCGGGAATTGCAGCCCGCTGGCGATGCCAGTGAGCACCATGAACAGCCCGGTCAGGATCACCGACTGCGGTGGGGTAAAGGCGATGCCCAGAATCGCGAACGGCATCAGCAACGCGCCAGTCAGGATCATCGGTTTGTAGCGCCCGGTGAGCGAGGTGCGACGGCCGCCGAAATACGCGCCCATGGGCATGCCGATCGCCAGTGGCATCAGGTGCAGGGCGGCGATGTCGGCACCACCGCCGGTCACCGTCTGAAAACGCAACGGCAGCAGCACGATCAGCGAGATGGCCTGGAAGCTGGTGAAGAAAATCGTGCACCAGCACAGCACTGCGCTGCGGTTGGCGAACAAGTGCATGGGCAGCAGCGGCTCGCGGGTGCGGCGCTCGTAGAGCACGAACATCACCAATGCGAGCAGGGCCAGGCCCAGTTGAACCTGCACGTGAGAGTCGCGCCAGCTGTGGCCCTGGCCGATTTCGGTGATGCCTAGCAGCAGCGCGGTGAGGCCGATAATCATCAGGATCGTGCCCAGGTAATCGATGATCGGTTTGCGCTGTGGGATCGGCAGGCCAATGAGCGTCTTGCGCGCCACCCACCAGGCCACGAAACCCAGCGGCAGGTTGATGATGAATACCCAGCGCCAAGACAGGTATTCGGTCATGAATCCGCCAAGCACCGGCCCCGTGACGCTGGCGGCGGCGTACATGCTGCTGAAGTAACCCTGATAGCGACCCCGCTCGCGAGGCGGCACGATGTCGCCGATAATGGCCTGGCTGACCGAAACCATGCCCCCTGCGCCAATGCCTTGCAGTACCCGCGCGAGCACCAGTTGCTCCATGCTCTGGGCCATTGCACAGAACAGCGAGGCAACGGTGAACGTGCCCAGGCCGAACAGCATCAGGCGCCTGCGGCCATACAGATCGCCCAGCTTGCCATAGATCGGCACGGCCACGGTCAGGGCGACCATATAGGCCGAGATGACCCAGGCGAGCAGGTCGAAATCCTGGAATTGTGCGGAGATCGCGGGCATCGAAACCGCGACGATAGTCTGGTCCAGCGCGCTGAGGAAAACGGCCATCATCAGCGCAAACAGGATACTGCGAATGTCCGGGCGGGTTTGATTGAGGCTGGTCACGAAAGAGGACTCGAACGGGCAGGTTGACTCGCCAATCAGGGCGGGAAAGGTCTGTCCAGTCTAGTCCGTAAGCTAGCTAATCGATAGCGGGCCGTACCGATTAGCTGGCCCGGATTCGTCGACTCACAAGCCTGCAAATTTATCAGCGCAGGGCGCTGAAGGTCGCATCCGTCGGCACGCAATGGCCGAAGGTGCAGACCACCGCCACGCGGGGCGTCTGGCGCATTTGCTCGATTCGGTAGGCGCCGGCTGCGTAAATGCTCAATACGACACCGACTGCAACCACATACACCATCTGTCTTTTTATTGTGGTTTTCATGACATGTACCTCGATCCGCTTACAACAATGTTTTGTTTGTCGGACAAGGTCAGTGTAGGCCGCTATCACCGATGATGGCGCAACGATGGGCATTGAATGTTTTTATCGGCAACGCGGGGGTAGCGACATTATGACGATCGAACTTATCAGCGCTCTTTCGCCTGCGTCAGCAGCCAATCGAGCAATTCACGAAGCTGTGGCGTGGACTCGGTGCGGGTGGGATAGACGAAAAAGTAGCCCGCCCCGGTCTTGACCTTGAGATCGAAAGGCGTGACCAGCCGACCTACGCTCAGATCCTCGCCGATCAACGCCCAGTCACCCATGGCAATGCCCGAGCCTTGGGAGGCAACGGTCATGGCCAGGTCCATCGTGTCGAAATGCTGCCCTTTACCGACGTTGCTCAGCCGTGTTCCTGCCGCTTTTAGCCACTGCGACCAGTCCTGCTCGTCGAGGGTGGGGTGCAGCAGCATGTGGTGTTCCAGGTCGCTGAAACGCTCAAGAGGATGAGCGCCATAGAGCAACGCCCGCGAACACACCGGCGTCAGCTGTTCGTCGAACAGGTGGTGAACGTGCATTGAATCGTCGGGAAGTCCGCCGTAAACCACTGCGGCATCGAAGCGTTCACGGCGAAAATCCACGCCATGGGCAATGGTCGTTGTCAGCTCGACGGGCGCATCAGGGCGCTCCTTTTGCCACTGCATCAGGCGCGGCAGAAGCCAGCGGGTGATGCAGGTCGGTGCCTTCAATTGCAATGGTTGCTGCTGGGTATCGAGCTGATCCACGGCGTCTTCGATCAGGCCGAACACCTGTTCGATGCGTGGGAAAAACTCGCGACCCTGGGCCGTCAGGCTCAAGCCCCGCGCCTGTCGATGAAACAGGCGATACCCCAGATGGCTTTCCAGCCCGGAAATCTGCCGGCTCACCGCGCCCTGGGTGATGTGCAGCATGTCCGCCGCGCGCGTGAAATTGCAGCATCGGGCAACGATCAGGAAGGTGTGCAGGGTGGAGAGGGGAGGCAAGCGTTTCATGGGTGGCCGAAGGCATGATCTGAAAACATGGCTAAGCATGACATTTTTTGCGTTGTCACCGATACCCCCCGCAGTTCCAATGGTTGCCATGTGCCGCGTCAGCAAGCCCTGAGTGCGGCCTCGAACAACGCGTTCAGAACACTGTTTTCAGAATAGTCAGGGGTCCAGACACATGGCGACGTGCGGCGAAGTAGTGGTCAAGTTACTCGAAGGGTATGGGGTCGAGCGGGTGTTCGGCATCCCAGGCGTGCACACCGTGGAGTTGTATCGCGGTCTTGCCAGCTCTTCGATCAATCATGTCACCCCGCGTCATGAGCAGGGCGCAGGCTTCATGGCCGACGGCTATGCGCGCACCAGCGGCAAGCCGGGTGTGTGCTTCATCATCACCGGCCCCGGCATGACCAACATCACCACCGCCATGGGCCAGGCCTACGCCGATTCGATCCCGATGCTGGTGATTTCCAGCGTGCAGTCGCGCAGTCAGTTGGGCGGCGGTCGCGGCAAGCTGCATGAGCTGCCAGCCCAGGGCGCGTTGGTTGCAGGCGTTGCGGCGTTTTCCCACACATTGATGTCTGCGGCTGAGCTGCCAGCGGTATTGGCCCGCGCCTTCGCGCTGTTTCAGGCCGGTCGCCCGCGCCCGGTGCACATCGAAATTCCGTTGGACGTGCTGGTGGAAAACGCCGACGACCTGCTCGACAGCCAGCCTGTATCGATCACCCGCGCAGGCCCCGCGCCTGCCGCAATCAAGCAGATGGCAGGCCTGCTGGCCAACGCCAAACGGCCGTTGATCCTGGCCGGCGGCGGTGCCATCGATGCTGCTGCCGCCCTGACTGAACTGGCGGAAAAACTCGACGCCCCCGTCGCCCTGACCATCAACGCCAAAGGGATGCTGGCGTCCAGCCACCCGCTGCTGATCGGCTCGACCCAGTCTCTGGACCCGACCCGCGAGATCATCGAAAGCGCAGACGTGGTGCTGGCCATCGGCACTGAGCTGGCCGAAACCGACTACGACATCACCTTTCAGGGCCACTTCAAGATCCCCGGTACTCTGCTGCGCATCGACATCGATCCTGATCAAACCGTGCGCAATTTTCCACCCAAGGTCGCACTAGTGTCTGACGCACAGACCGCTGCTCAAGCGTTGGTGGCCGCGCTGGACCAAGAGTCGTTGGCCGAGCGCGCCGAAGACTGGGGGCATGAACGTGCGGCTGCCCTGAAAACCACGCTGGATGCCTCGTGGGATGAAGCTACGCGCGGACAGACGCTGTTCCTGCAAACGGTACTGGAAGTGCTTCCCGAGATCGTCATCGTCGGCGACTCCACCCAACCGGTGTATACCGGCAACCTGACGCTGGACCTGGACAAACCCCGTCGCTGGTTCAACTCCTCCACTGGCTACGGCACCCTCGGCTACGCCTTGCCTGCGGCAGTCGGCGCCTGGCTGGGCAGTCAGGATGCTGGCGAGCGCAACCCGGTCGCCTGCCTGATCGGCGATGGCGGCCTGCAGTTCACCCTGTCGGAACTGGCCAGCGCGGTGGAGGCGCGCACGCCGATCATCGTCCTCTTGTGGAATAACCAGGGCTACGAAGAGATCAAGAAGTACATGGTCAACCGCGCCATCGAGCCGGTTGGCGTGGACATCTACACCCCCGATTTCATTGGCGTGGCCAAGGCGCTGGGCTGTGCAGCCGAATCGGTCGGCGGCGTCGAGCAACTGAGAGCGGCCTTGAACGTAGCCAATGATCGTCAGGGCCCGACCGTTATCGAAATCGACCAGCGTGGCTGGATGAATGGGTTGAAAGCATCGTGAGTGAGGCAGCTGTGGTGAATCCGGTTTTGCAAGGTCTGTACATCGACGGGCAATGGCGCGCGGGCGGTGAGCAGCTGACGGTGATCAACCCTTCAACTGAAGAGCGGCTGGCGATCGTTACCGGCGGCGATGCTCGTTCAGTGGATGAGGCTGTTCAAGCCGCACGCTCGGCGTTTGGCGCCTGGTCGAAAACCACGGGCGCGGCGCGGGCGATGATTCTGCGCAAGATCGCATCGGGCGTCGCAGCCCGCCGCGAGCGTTTGATGGAGCTGCAATCGACCAACAACGGCAAGCCGGGCTTCGAGGCGGCGATCGACGTCGACGACGTGATCGCGACGTTCAACTATTACGCCGACCTGGCCGAAGCCTCCGATGGTCAACAGAACCGCGCGGTGGAACTGCCCAGTGAAGATTTCGCCGCGCGTCTGCGTCGTGAGCCGTGCGGCGTGGTGGGGCTGATCGTGCCGTGGAATTTCCCGATGGTCACCACGGCCTGGAAACTCGCCCCGGCATTGGCTGCGGGTTGCTGCGTGGTGCTAAAGCCTTCGGAAGTCACGCCGCTGGCCGAGCTGGAACTGGCGCAGATCATCGCCGCCAGCGGCTTGCCGACGGGCGTGTTCAACGTGGTCTGTGGCACCGGTTTGGCGGTTGGCGCGCCAATGTCTGCGCACCCCGGCATCGCCAAGGTGTCGTTCACCGGCAGCAACGCCGTCGGCGTGCAGGTGATGCAGCGCGCGGCAGAAACCGTGAAGGGCGTGGGCCTGGAGCTGGGCGGCAAGTCGTCGCTGCTGGTCATGGCCGATGCGGATCTGGACCTGGCAGTGGAACTGGCCAGTGGTGGCGGTTATTTCAACGCCGGACAAATGTGCTCGGCGACCAGCCGTGTGCTGGTTGCACAGGAGCTGCTGGCGCCGTTTCTTGAGCGCATCGTCGCCAAGGCGCAGTCGATCAAGGTCGCCGGGCCGCTGGAGGAGGGCACCGAGATGGGGCCGCTGGTCAATCAGGCGCAGTATCAGCGCGTGATTAATCACATCGAGGCCGGAAAGAAGGCGGGCGCGCGTCTGTTGTGCGGCGGTCAGCGTCCGGCCGATCAGCCTCGCGGCTACTTCCTGCAGCCTGCGGTGTTCACTCAGGTGCCGCTGGACAGCGCGCTGTGGCGTGAGGAAATTTTCGGGCCAGTGCTGTGCGTGCGTGGATTCAGCTCCGAAGCCGAGGCCATCGCGCTGGCCAACGACAGTCAGTTCGGGCTGGTGGCCAGCGTGGTCAGTGGCGACAGCGAAGCAGCCGATCGCATCGCCAACGCCCTGCAGGCCGGGATGGTGTGGATCAACGCGCCGCAGGTGATTTTCCCGCAGACTTCATGGGGTGGCTACAAGCAGAGCAGCCTGGGCCGCGAGCTCGGGCCGTGGGGCTTGCAGGCGTTCCAGGAGATCAAGCACGTCGTGCGGGCGGTCTGATCAGAGCGTCTTGCGCAGGCGCGCCAGATCCCGCAACGGCGGCGCGCCAAACAGGCGACTGTATTCGCGGCTGAACTGGGACGGGCTTTCGTAGCCGACCCGGTACCCCGCCGCCGAGGCTTCAAGCCCGTCCGCCAGCATCAGGCGGCGGGCCTCCTGCAAGCGCAGCTGTTTCTGGTACTGCAACGGGCTCATGGCGGTCACGGCCTTGAAGCGATGGTGCAGCGTCGACACACTCAGATTCACTTCTCTCGCCAGCTCTTCGATGCGCAACGGTTGCTGATAGTGCTCGTTCAGCCATTTGATGGCCTGGGTGACGCGATGAGTCTGACAGTTGGAAATAGCGATTTCGTACAACCGATAACCCTCGCTCCCACGCAGCAGGCGGTAAAGGATTTCACGGGTGATCAGCGGGGCCAGCATGGGGATGTCTTTCGGGCTGTCCAGCAGGCGGATCATGCGCAGGACGGCATCGAGCAGCTGTGAATCAATGCGCTCGACGTACATGCCGCGTCCGCTGGGGCGAGTGGGCACGCTCATCGGGCCCGCTTCGGCGATCAGGGCGTTGATGTCAGCCGGGTCGATGTCCAGGCGCATGGCCAGGTGCGGCTCTTCGGGTGTGGCATAAATCACCTTGCCGCTGATGGGCAGCGCCACCGAGAGCACCAGGTAATTGAGCGGGTCGTAGGTGAACAGCTCGCCCCCCAGCGTCACGTCCTTGCGGCCTTGGGCCATGATGCACAGCGCCGGCTGCACCAGCCCCGGCACCGATTGTTGCGGACGGTCGTGGCGAACCATGAATAGCGGCTTGATCAGCGTCTGGAAGCTGCCATCGGTCGGTGCATGACGGCGAATCAGCTCGGCGAGTTCGGCCCGTTGTTGCTCCATCTGCGCGCTCAGTTCGGGGGCGGGCAGGGCGTCTGGCAGTTCAGGCGCAAGGGCGGTTGGCAACATGGAAAAGTCCTCTGGTGAAGCGTCGATGCAGCACAGCTTATTTTTGTGCAATCGCAAGTGTTAGGCGAATCCTGTCGGATGATTGCCTGATTCTGCCGTGGCTCCACCCTGTGCGCGACGAAATGCCCTGTTCATCGGGGCCGGTTGCTTGAAAGTCCGGCTGCAGTGGCCTGTGAATCTGACCTGTGCTTACTGCTATTGAAACGAACCCGCGCAGAATCAGGCAATAACCGGGCAGTAATCGGCTATCAGTCGTTGCCTCGTGGCCCCTAATCTTCACTTCCAGCCGCAAAGCCTTCTTCTGTCGCGGCAGAAACGCAGGAGCACAGACCATGCACAGCACTTCCGTCGTGAGCCACTTCGTATCCGTGCGCGCCAGTGCCGGAAACAGTGCGCAACTGGGCGCACGCCTGAGCACCTTGATTGGCCCGTCTTCCCGAACTGCAGGCTGCCTGCACTTCGCCTTGCAGAAATCCATGGCCGAGGATGACGTGTGGGTCGTCAGCGGGTTGTGGGCTGATCAGTCGGCCATGAACGACTGGTTCGCCGCACCTGAGCTGAAGGTCTTTTCCGAGCTGATGATCGAAAAACTGGTCAGAAGCCTGGATTTTCAGACGTTCACCCACGTGACGGCAGCGCAGGCGCGCTCGGCCTATGAGTTGCCGGATGCGAGGTTGGCGGGGTGATGAGCGCCTAAGGCGTGCTGATTGTCTGCGCGCAGACTTGAATCCAAACGTTTAAAATCCTCGCCTTTCTCTTTCAAGGCAGGACCTTCCGCCCATGGCACGCAAAGAATTCCAGCATTACGAAGCCGTTTCCGCCGCCGTTCCAGGCGATGAGGGCTACAGCGCCGCGATCGCGGTCAAGGGTCTGGGGGCCGGTGGTGCGCCGACGTTTCATCGCGTGCTGGTCGATCAGACATTCAAGACCGCACTGGCCGCCGATCAAGCCGCTGTCGAAGAACTCGAGCGGCTGATCGACGTGACGTCCGAAGGCGAGCTGATGTTCGCCCAGGACTGATCAGGCTTTTGGCCGGTACATCTTGAACAACGCCTCAGGGCCCAGCTGGAAGTAATCGGCCGGGCCGCCGCCGCGCAGGATCGGCTCGCCGGCTGCGGTGTCATAAATGCCGTCCTTGAGCAGCCGCTTGGCAATGTGAATCGCCACCACCTCTCCCAGAATCAACCAGCTCGGCACGACCTCTTTATCGGCGCGCTGCAGCTGGATGATCTGCGTCACCTTGCATTCGAAGGCTACCGGGGTCTCTTTCACTCGCGGCACCGAGACGATGCGCGACGGTTCGGCCGTCAGGTTCGCCAACTCGAATTCGTTCACATCCGCCGCCACCGGGGCGCAGCTCAGGTTCATCTGCTCGGCAAGCGGGCGGGTGGCCAGGTTCCAGACGAACTCGCCGGTCTGCTCGATGTTGTTCAGGCTGTCCTTGCGTCCGATGCTGCAGAAACCAATGATCGGCGGCACATAGTTGAACGCATTGAAAAAGCTGTAAGGCGCGAGGTTGGGCTTGCCCTGGGCATCGTGGGACGAGATCCAGCCAATGGGGCGTGGCCCAACGATGGCGTTGAACGGATCGTGGGGCAGGCCATGACCCTTGGAAGGTTCGTAGAAATGAATATCGTCTGACATGGCGAATTTCCTGATCAAGGCATGAGCGACAGGGCTGCGAGCGGCTGTCTGCAAAGAATGAAGGCCGTCATAGTGCAAGGCATTGCGGCGGGATTCCAGAGCTCGCGCAATTGACCGGGCAAAAAAAAGCCCGACATCAGCCGGGCACCAAAGGGAGTTTCAGGAGGTGGAACGTGAAGCGGTCACAGCGTTGAAGCGTTTAATCAGCTGACGCGGTTGGCGCCCACATGATCGGCACCGTCAGCAGCAAGGCGGTTGGCACCGACGTGATCAGCACCATCAGCGGCTTGACGATTTGCGCCTACGTGATCGGCGCCGTCAGCGGCAAGGCGATTTGCACCGACGTGGTCAGCGCCATCAGCAGCCTGACGGTTGTTGCCTACGCGGTCAGCGCCATCGGCAGCCAAACGGTTGGCACCGACGTGATCCGAACCATCGGAAGCCTGACGATAAGAACCGGTGTGGGAAGCGTTGGTGTGGGAAGAACCCCCTTCCGCTACAACAGTACCGGTCAATACGTTGTGGCTATCGGAAACAGGCAGAGCGAATGCGCTCGATGCCAGGATGGAAAGACTAAGACCAAAAATAAGATTTGAAGTTTTCATGATGGTTGCTCCAGCGAAGTTCAATAATGTTTTCAACTTGGGTATGGAGCTAATGTTACGCGCGTATGGATTAAGTAGAAGTTAACAAGATTGCTAACCACCATCGCCAAAAATGATAGTTGGCTGCAGCGCCCGGTTTTAAAGCGTTGCGGAGGATTTTGAGCTGAAATGGGGCAATTTCCGTCAGCATCGACCGATTTAGCACTTGACAGAATATTCTTTGTGTGAGTTGTGGATCTGAGTGAATGCGCTTGCGCTATGACGCAGGATTCATGCTGGAGTTTGCGCAAAACGGGAAATGAATCGCGCGGTTTGAGCGAGAGGCCAATGAATACGGGGCTTGTAACGATTTGTCTCTGCAGAAAAAATCAAGCCCGGCAAAGGCCGGGCTGGGAGAGGAGCTATCGACCAATCAGCTGATGCGGTTTGCACCTACGTGATCAGCACCATCGGCAGCGACACGATTTGCACCAACATGGTCAGCACCATCGGCGGCAACGCGGTTGGCACCTACGTGGTCAGCGCCGTCAGCGGCAACGCGGTTGGCACCTACGTGGTCAGCACCATCAGCAGCAACGCGGTTGGCACCTACGTGGTCAGCGCCGTCAGCGGCAACGCGGTTGGCACCTACGTGGTCAGCACCATCAGCAGCAACGCGGTTGGCACCTACGTGGTCAGCGCCATCGGCAGCAACGCGGTTGGCACCTACGTGGTCAGCGCCGTCAGCGGCAACGCGGCCGATGTTGGTATGGGAAGAACCGTTTTCAGCAACTACTGGCGCATTTACATGTTTGCTGGCATCCACTGCGGGAAGTGCGAAAGCGCTGCTTGCCAGAATCGAGAAAGCCAGGCCGAAGATCAGTTTGTTAGTTTTCATGGTAGTTGCTCCAGATCGATTTAAAGTTTGTGTAACTCGGTATGGAGTTAACTTTACTCGGCTCTGGATTATTAAGAAGTCAATCGCATTGGTAGCGATCATCGCTGAAATTGATACTACGAAAAGCCGCTGATGATTCAGCCACTTAGCTGCCATGGCAGCGAAAAAAAGGGCAGCTCACCTGTGTGGCTGCCCTTCGTTTTTCACCGTGGAGGCCCGATTTTGAGCCTCGAAGCGATCAGTCAGTCTCGATCCGCGAGTGCTTGCGGGTGTCTTTCATGAAGACGTACACCATCAGCGAAACGGCGATACAGGCGGTGACGTACCAGTAGTAGCCCGTCTCCATGCCGATGCTCTTGAACCACAGCGCGATGTATTCAGCGGTGCCGCCGAAGATCGACACGGTCAGCGCATAGGGCAGGCCGACGCCCAGGGCGCGGATCTCGGTCGGGAACAGCTCGGCCTTCACCACCGCGTTGATCGAGGTGTAGCCGCTGACGATGATCAGCGCCGCCATGATCAGGAAGAACGCGCCCCACCAGGTCTGGATGGTGTGCAGCGTGCTGAGGATCGGCACCGTGCACAGGGTGCCCAGTACGCCGAAAGCGATGAGGATCGGGCGACGGCCGACCTTGTCAGACAGCGCGCCGATCACCGGTTGCAGGCACATGAACAGGAACAGCGTGGCGGCGGAAATGGTGGTGGAGTCGGAAATGCTCATGCCGACCGTGTTCACCAGGTATTTCTGCATGTAAGTGGTGTAGGTGTAGAAGGCCAGGGTGCCGCCCATGGTCAGGCCGACCACGGTCATCAGTTCCTTGGGATGACGCATCAGCGTGCGCATCAGGCTTTCTTTCGGGGCCTCTTTCTTCTTGGTGAAGGACTCGGTTTCTTCCATGCCGCGACGCAGGAACAGCGCCACCACCGCACACAGCGCGCCAATGGCGAACGGGATGCGCCAGCCCCACGCGTTCAACTGCTCGGTGGTCAGCGTCTGCTGCAGGACGATCAGCACGCCCAGCGCAATGAGCTGGCCGGAAATCAGGGTCACGTACTGGAAGCTGGAGAAGAAACCGCGACGCTCCTTGGTCGCCATCTCGCTGAGGTAGGTCGCCGAGGTGCCGTATTCGCCACCCACCGACAGGCCCTGCAGCAGGCGGGCCAGTACCAAGAGGATCGGCGCACCCACGCCAATGGTTTCGTAGCCTGGGGTCAGGGCGATGATCAGCGAGCCGAAGCACATCAGCAGCACCGAGGCCATCAACGCAGCCTTGCGGCCTTTGCGGTCAGCGTACAGACCCATCAGCCAGCCGCCGATAGGACGCATCAGAAAGCCCACGGCGAAGATCGCAGCGGTGTTGAGCAGTTGCGCGGTGGTATCGCCTTTGGGGAAGAAGACTTTGGCGAAGTAGAGGGAGAAGGCGGCGTAGACGTACCAGTCGTACCACTCGACCATGTTGCCGACCGAACCTGAGAAAATGGATTTCAGACGGCTTCTGGTGGTTTTTTCGGCGACAGGTGCGGCAGCCGATCCGTTGGACACAGAGTTGGGGATAGCCATGGGATTTCCTGCAAGTCATTGTTTTTAGAAGGAGCGCAGCGATGCGGTCTGGTGATTGTGATAGCAGGAGCTGTGCCAAGGCGTGAAAGGCCCGGTCTAGAAGGGTTGGCGGTAGGTTGATGAGCGAAAATCCGCTTATTGCCCATACGGTTATGCGCGGAAATTTGCCGATGCCACAGGGGGTTATGCGCCGTTATCTGTCAGGAACATCTCGCGCACCAACCCATGACGCTGCATCTTTTCATTCAGCGTGCGACGCGGCAGTTGCAACTCGTTCAGCACGGCCTTGATGTCGCCCTGGTGACGGCTCAACGCCGAACGCAGGCAGTGGGCTTCGAAGGCCTCCTGCTGGGCGACCAGGGATTGGCCGACCGGCATATCGACAGATGCCGGATTTTCCAGCCCCAGTACCTGACGTTCAGCAGCGTTGGCCAGCTCACGAACATTGCCGGGCCAGTCATGACTCAGCAGGTGGCTTAACTGTCCGCCACTGAGCGTCGGCGCGCTGCGGCCCAGTCGTTCTGCGGCCTGGCGGGAAAAATGGCCGAACAGCAACGGGATGTCTTCACGCCGCTCGCGCAAGGGTGGCAGTCGCAGTTCGGCGATGTTCAGGCGATAGGCCAGGTCTTCACGAAAACGCCCGGCGCGAGCTTCTTCAAGCAGGTCAGGTTTGGTCGCCGCGACGATGCGCAGGTCGACCTCGATGCTCTGGTTCGAGCCCAGCCGTTCGAGGCGCCGCTCCTGAATCACCCGCAGCAGCTTCACTTGCTGCGCCAGCGGCATGCTCTCGATCTCGTCGAGAAACAGCGTGCCGCCATCGGCGTACTCCAGCTTGCCGATGCGTTTGCCTTGGGCCCCTGTGAACGCGCCGGCCTCATGACCAAACAGCTCGGCTTCGAACAACTGCTCAGGAATCGCCGCGCAGTTGACCGCCACAAACGGCTTTTTCGCCCGAGGGCCGAAATCGTGCAGGCAGCGGGCGACCATCTCCTTGCCACTGCCGGTCTCGCCGCGAATCAACACGTTGACCGGCAACGACGCCAGATCCTGCACCTGACGTCGCAAGGTCTGCATCGTCGGCGAAAGCCCCAGCAACGTCGCATCAAGTCGCGAGCGGGTGTCGGCTTGCTCGTGCAGACGACGGTTCTCCAGCACCAAACTGCGTTTTTCCAGGGCGCGGCGCAGGCTGCCCAGCAGGGTTTGCGGGGTGAAGGGCTTTTCCAGAAAGTCGTAAGCCCCGTCGCGCATGGCCTCGACTGCCATCGGCACGTCGCCATGGCCGGTGAGCAGGATGACCGGCAGATCGGCGTCGCGGGTCTGCAGTTCTGCGAGCAATTCCAGACCGCTCATGCCCGGCATGCGCACGTCGCTGAGAATCACACCCGGGAAGTGAGCCGGCAGTTTCGCCAGGCAGTCCTCGGCGCGGCTGAACAGCTGCACCTCAAAGCCCGACAGCGACAGCCATTGCTCCACGGCCTCGCGAATAGGCGCTTCGTCATCCACCACGATCACCGAGTTCAGCATGCAGGTTCGGCCTCCGGAGCCGCGGGCAGAGAAAAGGAGAACTGCGCGCCATTGTTCAGGTTTTCAGCGCACAGGCGACCCCCTGATTCATGCACGATGGCGTAGGACACCGCGAGCCCCAGTCCCAGGCCATCGCCCACCGGTTTGGTGGTGAAGAACGGGTCGAATATATTGCCCAGATGCTCGTCGGCAATCCCGCCGCCACTGTCGGCGACAGACAGACGCCACTGGCCGTTTTCGCCTTCGATGCGGATTTCCAGACGCTTGAGCGGTTTATCGCTCATGGCATCCAGGGCGTTGCGCAACAGGTTGATCAGCACCTGCTCCAGACGAATCGCATCGCCGCGGACCCAAGCCGGGCGGGTCAGATCGAGCACGCAACTGACCCTTTCTTCGCGAATGCGCGCATCCAGCAACAGCAGCGCCTGATCGACGACGCAGGCCAGATCCAGCCGTTCGCGCAGGCCACTGGGGCTTTTGCGGGCGAAGGTCTTGAGGTGGCCGGTGAGGGCCGCCATGCGCGTCAGTTGTTGATCGAGCAGGGTCAGGGCCTTGTAGGCGTCGTCGGCGCGGCCGTGATCGAGCAGCAGGCGTACAGTCGCCAGTTGCATGCGTTGGGCGGTCAGGGGCTGATTGATTTCGTGAGCCAGCGCGGCGGACATCTGCCCCAGCGCTGCCAGCTTGGTTGATTGCACCAGGCCGTCTTGTGCGGTGCGCAGGTCGCGGGTGCGTTCTTCCACCAGTCGTTCGAGCTCTTCGCGACTGCGTTGGCGCAGACGGGCCAGGCGCCAGCGTTGATAAAGAAACAGCCCGAGGAAGATCAGCGTGAGCCAGATCCCGGCTGCCGCCAGCGCGGCGTTGCGGATGTCTTCCGTGGCGGGCTGAGTTTTGCGCAGCAGGTGCAGCGTCCAGCCTTCCGGTTGCAGCGCCAGTGACTGCCAGAGGTAATCGGCGCTGCCGTTGGGGGCGTCGACCTGGCTCAAATGGCTGTTGTCGTTGAAGGTGCGCAGCGTCTGCTGGACCAGCGGCGTCAGCGGTTGCTTGTCGTACTGGCGCGTGCTGCTCAGCTCGGCGTGATCCTGATCCGTCAGCGAGTGCAGCGCGCGGTATCGCCAGCCGGGCTGATTGGCGATGAACACGATGCCCCGCGCGTCGCTGACCAAAAGCAGGTCATCGCCTTGGGCCCAGGTGTGTTCCAGATCGGGAAACTCGAGTTTGACCACCATCGCGCCGATGAACTGCCCGGCGTCATCACGCACCGCGTTGGATAAAAAGTAACCGGGAATGCCACTGGTTACGCCGACCGCGTAGAAACGCCCGACACCGTTGGCTTTGGTCTGGGTGAAGTAGGGGCGGAAACCGTAGTTATGGCCGACGTAGCTGCTGGGCAGGCGCCAGTTGCTGGCACCGATGGCCAGGCCGTTGCGGTCGAGCAACTCCAGTGTCGAGGATCGCGCTGCGCCGTTGATCTGCTCCAGCTTCAGGTTCAGCGTCTGGGTGATTTCCGGCGTCACCGGGCCCTGAAGGGCGTTGCGCATCTGCGGATCCAGCGCCAGCACCGCGGGCAGGGCGCGGTAGCGTTCGATCAGGGTTTGCAGGGTGTTGGCGTACAGCGACAGCTGCTGCTGGGCGCGCGCAGCGTCGTCTTCCAGCGAATGACGTTGCGCCTGATGCATCGCCAGCGTCGCGACAATGGCCGCGCCGGCGAGGATCAGCAAAACGGACAAGAGAAGACGGGCGGAGCGAGGCATGGCAGATGGCCTGTGAGAATGCGGCGCGATCCAGGGGGACCGCGCCATCGGGCCACCTTACTGCAGGGTGAAGGTGGTTTCTTTCACGTCCTGGGAATCCAGGCCGATCATCAGTTTGAAGTCACCCGCTTCAGCCGCGTACTTGAGCGACGGGTTGAAGAACTTCAGGTCTTCTTCGGTCAGGGTGAAGGTCACGGCTTTTTCTTCGCCTGGCTTCAACATGATCTTCTGGAAGTTCTTCAGTTCTTTTACCGGTCGGCTGATCGAGGCCGCGATGTCGCGCAGGTACAGCTGAACCACGGTTTCGCCGGCGACCTTGCCGATGTTCTTGACCTGCACGGTGGCGGTCAGCTTGTCCTTGCGGGTCATCTGCTTGATCGACAGGACGATGTCCGAGACGCTGAACTGCGTATAGCTCAGGCCGTAACCGAACGGGAACAGCGGGCTGGTCGGCTCTTCGAAGTAGTTGGACGTGTAGTTCGAATCGTTGACGCGATACGGACGACCGGTGTTCAGGTGGTTGTAGTACGCAGGCACCTGGCCGACCGAACGCGGGAAGGTCATCGGCAGCTTGCCCGACGGGTTGTAGTCACCGAACAGCACGTCAGCCAGCGCGTTGCCGCCTTCAGTGCCGAGGAACCAGCTTTCGACCATCGCATCGGCCAGTTTGTTTTCTTCGCCCAAGGCCAATGGCCGGCCGTTCATCAGCACGATGACCAGCGGTTTGCCGGTAGCCTTGAGGGCTTTGATCAGGTCTCGCTGACGACCCGGCAGTACCAGATCCACACGGCTTGCCGCTTCGTGGGACATATTGCGCGACTCGCCGACCACTGCCACAACCACGTCGGACTGCTGCGCGACCTTGACCGCTTCGTCGATCATGTCCTGTTCAGGGCGACCGTCGATGTGAATCTGATCGTCCATCTTGTTCAGGTAGGTGATCGCCTCCTGATTGTCGGTGACGTTGCTGCCGGCGGCGTACAGAATCTTCGCCTTGTCGCCGATGGCATTGGCCAGGCCGTCGTAGGCGCTGACGGTCTGACGCGCCAGACCTGCGGCGGACCAGCTGCCCATCATGTCCAGCGAGCTTTTCGCCAAGGGGCCGACGATGGCGATGGTGCCCTGTTTTTTCAGGGGCAGGGTGTCGTTTTCGTTCTTCAACAGGACCATGCTGCGGCGCGCGACATCGCGGGCCTCTGCGCGGTGCAGGCGGTTCTCGGCGTCACGGTCTGCCGGGTCATCCACGGCGGCGCCGATGCGCAGGTACGGGTTGGCGAACAGGCCCATTTCCCACTTGGCGCCGAGCACTTCACGTACGGCGTTGTCGACTTCCTTGACCGAGACTTCGCCGCTTTTCACCAGCGCCGGGAGTTCTTCGCCGTAGGCCTTGTCATTCATGCTCAGGTCGACGCCCGCCTTGATGGCCAGCTTGGCCGCTTCGCGGAAATCCTTGGCCACGCCGTGGTCGATCAGCTCCTTGATCGCGCCGTGGTCGCTGATGGTCACGCCCTTGAAGCCCCAATCCTTGCGCAGCACGTCCTGTAACAGCCAGGCGTTGGCAGTGGAGGGCACGCCGTTGATCGAGTTCAGGGCGACCATCACGCCACCGGCGCCCGCGTCGATCGCGGCGCGGTATGGCGGCAGATAGTCCTGCTGCATGCGCACCGGGCTCATGTCGACGGTGTTGTAGTCGCGACCGCCTTCCACTGCGCCGTACAGCGCGAAGTGTTTGACGGCAGCCATGATGCTGTTCGGCGCCTGGGTGCTGGTGCCCTGGAAGCCGCGGGTCATGGTCGCGGAGAGGCGCGAGACCAGGTAAGTGTCTTCCCCGAAGCCTTCGGAACTGCGGCCCCAGCGGGCGTCGCGGGTGATGTCGACCATCGGCGCGAAGGTCATGTCCACGCCGTCAGCGGCCGCTTCGATGGCAGACACGCGACCGGCGCGGGTCACGGCGTCCATGTCCCAGGTCGAGGCCAGGCCCAGGCTGATCGGGAAAATGGTGCGCTGGCCGTGAACCACGTCATAGGCGAAGAACATCGGGATCTTCATGCGGCTGTGGGCGACCGCGGCGTCCTGCATGGCGCGGTTGTCGGGCAGCAGGACGGAGTTGAAAGTGCCGCCGATCTTGCCGGCCGCGATTTCCTTGACGATTTCCGACTTGGGCATCTCCGGCCCGATGCTGATCAGGCGCAGCTGGCCGATCTTCTCATCGAGAGTCATCTGCTTCATCAAGTTGGCAATGAAGGCGTTCTTGGCTTGCAGCGTGGAGGGATTACTGGCGGGCTTGACGGCCGTTTCGGCCCAGGCGGACTGGCTGGCCAGACCGATGACGAGACTCAGTAAACACAGCTTATTCATGAACGATGCTCTCAAGGCGTGACCGGCAACTCGCGCGAAATACCGGGTGGCCTTTGTTTTTGGTATGAAACCTTTGGTTTTTATTGTCTTCAGGACGTGGTGTTCGCTGAACTCCCGACACATCTGAGCATCAGTAGCGCAACGAGTTTTATCTGATTGCCATGAGGCAATCCAGAGCCTGTCGACGTAATGGGCCAAGATTATGCCGGGGATCGCCGGGTTTGGCTAAAGTCATGTCTGACGGGATGACTCATATAAACCACCAAGGAGTGCGCAGGCCATGCAAATAGAGCGTTACGGACACGTTCGAGGCAGTCGTTACAATTTGTCACTGACGCTGCTGATGCTGCTGAGCACGTTGCTGGCCGGTTGCGGCATCAACAACATTCCGACTTACGACGAGCAGGTCAAGGCCGCGTGGGCACAGGTGCAGAACCAGTATCAGCGCCGGGCCGACCTGATCCCGAATCTGGTGGAGACCGTGAAAGGCTACGCCAAACAGGAGCAAGAGACCCTGACTGCCGTGATCGAGGCGCGCGCCAAGGCGACGTCGATCCAGGTCGATGCCAGCACCTTGAATGACGCGGCCAAGCTCAAGCAGTTCCAGGACGCTCAAGGCCAGCTGACGGGTGCCTTGAGCCGTCTGATGGTGGTGTCCGAGCGCTATCCGGATTTGAAATCCAACCAGAATTTCCTCTCGCTGCAGTCGCAGCTTGAAGGCACGGAGAACCGTATTGCCGTCGCGCGTCGCGATTTCATCGCCGCCGTCGAAAAGTACAACACCGAGATCCGCACCTTTCCCGGTCGCATCTGGCATTCGGTGATGTACAGCGACCTGCCGATTCGCCCCAATTTCGAAGCCACTGCCGCGGACGCCGATAAGGCCCCGCAAGTGAAATTCTGATGCAGTGGGCGCGGCGGGGAGCAGCAGTCGCGTTTTTGGCGATGCTCCTGGGTGTCCTTGCGCAGCAGAGCTTTGCAGAGATCAGGTTTCCGCCGCTGAGTGGCCGAGTGGTCGACACGGCGGACATGCTCGACAACCCGAGCAAGGAACATCTGTCGCAGATGCTTCGCGCCCATGAAGAGCTGACCACCGAGCAGGTCGTGGTGGTCACGGTGCCGAACCTGCAGGGCAGCACCATCGAGGACTACGGCTACCAGCTCGGTCGTTACTGGGGCATCGGCCAGCAGGGCAAGGACAACGGCGCGCTGCTGATCGTCGCCAAGCAAGAGCGCAAGGTGCGCATCGAGGTCGGTTACGGCCTTGAGGACCGGCTCACTGACGCGCAGTCCTCGGTGATCATCAATCAGATCATCACCCCGGCGTTCAAACAAGGCGACTTTGTTGGCGGCATCAACAAAGGCACCGAAGCCATCGTCCAGGTACTGGGCGGTGATCCGCTGGCCGAGCCGGTGGTCGGGGCGTCGGGAGGCGATGACGTCACAGACTGGCGCATGAGCCTGCTGTTTTTCGCGCTGTTCGTGATCGCGGCCTACATCAGCATGCGTTGGGGCGGCGGCATCGGCTTCATCGGTTCCGGCGGGTCTGGCGGCTTTGGCTCTGGGCGATCGGGAGGTTCGAGCTCCGGCGGCATGAGCGGCGGCGGTGGCAGTTTTGGTGGGGGCGGCGCCTCCGGTGGCTGGTAATCGATGGTTCTTTATAAGGCTTAACCCATGGCATTACTGACTGAAGACGAACAGCGCCAGGTCGCCAAGGCCATTGAAACGGTCGAGCGCAGCACTGATGCGGAGCTGGTGACCGTGCTGGCCGCCAGCGCTGACCACTACGCCTACGCACCGCTGATCTGGGCCGGGCTGATCGGTTTGCTGCTGCCGGGGCTCATCAACTTCTACCCTGGCTGGCTCAATGCCAATGAATTGCTGCTGACCCAGATGGCGACCTTTATCGTCGTCGCGCTGCTGTGCCGCTTGCCCGGCATGGTCACCCGGCTGGTCCCCACGACCGTCCGGCACTGGCGAGCGGGCAGCCTGGCGCGGCGGCAATTTCTTGAGCAAAACCTGCATGCAACGGCGAATGGAACCGGCGTGCTGATCTTCGTCAGCGAGGCGGAGCGCTACGTCGAGATCATCGTCGACGACGGCATCGCCCGGCACGTGGACGACATGGTCTGGCGCTCGATGGTCGATGTGTTCACCCAGAAGGTGGGCGAGGGCAAGATTCTTGAGGGCTTTCTGGGTTGTATTCGTTCCTGTGGTGAAGTGCTGAGTCATCAGGTGCCGGTAACGCAACCGCGCAACGAGCTGCCGAACCGTCTGGTGGTGCTGGAGTAGCCTGATCCGATCTACGGGGTGGAGGTGGTACATATTTATATGCACCTCAACCCCGCATCCCGCCTAAAATACCGCTCTCGCATTTTTTGCTTCCCGAGGCTTCACCCGATGTCCGCCACTGCCCCCAACGCCCTGTCTGCGCCGGATCACCGCGCCCAGTTCCTGAGCCTGCTCGACACCTGCCTGACGCAGAACTCGCTGATCAAGCTGGTGCTGGCCAAATACGTCGGGAGCGAGTCGGAGCTGCAGCGGATCATCATCAAGCCCACCACGATCAAGGATCAGCCGTGCCTGTCCTTCGTCTATCGCTACAAGACCCGCGACATCACCAAAAACCACCCGCTGGCCGAAGCCCAGGCGCTGATCGCCGAGCTGTTGCCCGAGTCGTTCAAGAATGCCCATTTGCTCTCGCTCACCGACGAGGTGCAGCTGGAGTTCAGCAAGAAGGGCAAGAGCACGCTGTTTCGCAACAAGTCCCAGCAGCAGCGTGAGGCGCCTTCGGCCGAGCACGATCGCGAGAAGAGGCGTTATCTGGAACTGAGCCGGCCATTCCTCACCGATCTGGGCGTGACCAACAAGCAGCATGAGCTGATTCCGGCCATGTCGCGCAAATGGAAGCAGATCAACAAGTTCATCGAGGTGTTTTCCCACGCCCTGGCGACCTCGCCGATCAAGCTCGACAAGCCGGTAACCGTGGCGGATTTCGGCTCGGGCAAGGGCTATCTGACGTTTGCCATTCACGATTACCTGCGCAACACCTTGCACGTCGAAGGCAACGTCACCGGGGTCGAGCTGCGTGAAGACATGGTCACCCTGTGCAACAACGCCGCGAGTCGTCTGGAGCATCCGGGGCTGGTGTTCAAATGTGGCGATGTGCGCTCGGTGGCGCCAAGCGAGCTTGACGTGATGATCGCGCTGCACGCCTGTGACATCGCCACTGACTACGCGATTCACACCGGCATTCGCTCCGGCGCGTCGATCATCATGTGCTCGCCGTGCTGCCATAAGCAGATCCGCCTGCAGATCCAGAGCCCGACGCTGCTCAAGCCGATGCTGCAATACGGCCTGCACATGGGCCAGCAAGCCGAGATGGTCACCGATGCCTTGCGTGCTTTGCTGCTGGAAGCCTGCGGTTACGAAACCAAGGTGTTCGAGTTCATTTCGCTTGAGCACACCAATAAGAACAAGATGATCCTGGCGGTCAAACGCGCAACGCCGGTCGACCCTGCCGAGCTGCTGGCGAAGATCCAGGAATTGAAAACCTTCTACAACATAAGCGAGCAATGCCTGGAGACGCTGCTCCAGGCGGATGGCCTGCTCGGTTAAACCCGGGATGCAACCACGGGCTTGGGCGCGATGACGGCTGTCTTGCGTCCGATGGCCAGAGTTACGACCACGCCGGCGGCGAACATCCAGGTGATCGGGTCGATGTGCTCACCGAAGAACAGCGCCGAAAACGCCATGGTGAAGAACAGCTGAACCAGCTGGATCTGACTGACCCGCGCGATCCCGCCCATGGCCAGGCCTGCGTACCAGGCGAAGAAACCGATGAACTGGGAAAACAGCGACACGTAACCAAATGCCCACCAGGCGCCCATGGAAATCGGCCCCTGATGCTGAGACGCGAGGTAACCGACCGGGATGATCAGCACCGGAATCGAGATCACCAGTGCCCAGCAGATCACCTGCCAGCCACCCATCTGCTTCGCCAGTCGGCCGCCTTCGGCATAGCCCAGGCCGCCCACGGCCACAGCGCCGACCATCAGGAGATCACCCGCCTGCAGATTGCCCGCGCCGCTGATCAGTGCGTAGCCCAGCACCAGAACGCTGCCCATTGCCGCACAAGCCCAGAAAGCCCGGGAAGGGCGTTCGTGGGACAACCACGCCGCGTAGATCGCCACCAACAGAGGCTGCAGGCCGTTGACCAATGCGCCGTGGGACGCCGGCAAGGTTTTCATCGCCCAGGCCGACAGCACCGGAAAGCCAATGATCACGCCCAGTGCGACCACCAGCAGCGCCTTGAACTGCGCGAGGGTCGGCAGTTTCTCCCGACGCCACAACAGCAATACCGCTGCCGGAACCGCCGCCACCAACGCTCGGCCCAGGCCATTGAGCAGCGGGTGGATTTCCTGAACCACAATGCGGGTCATGGGCAGGGTCAGGCTGAAGATCACCACCCCGACCAATCCGAGGATCATGCCGGTGTTTTCGCGAGAGGACATGTTGAATCGTGCCTTGTTCTTATAAATGAAATGAAGGCACTCATTCAGCCACAGATCCCGCGTCTGGCCCCTTAACAGCTGGCAACAGAATCAGCCGTACACTTCGGGTTACATGGGGGAAACGCCGTTTCAAAGGATTTTCCTGCAAGCGCCGTTGGCGACCTGAATGTTGGTGCAGAACTTGAATGCCATCTTCCTGCAACAGTTTGAAGGTCAAATTGCTGCCATCGAATTCAGCCAGGAGAACCATCGTGTCGGTCATCGGAAAGTGGGCGTTGCAAGGTGTCGTAGTATTCGTGTTCGCATGGATGGCGACCGTAGCGGCTCAGTGGTCAGCGAGCGTCGTCAGATCGACGAGCAGCGATCGCCTTGCCGCATTCAGCAGCGTTCGACTATCGACCGAATCGATAGCCGCCAGCGCCGGCAAAAAGGCGCAGGGCAACGCGGTGGCAGTGGGGGCGTTGTCGGAAAGTAACGAGTAAACTCGCAGGATTGGGGAGATTGGGAGCGTTGTGCTTTCAGGAGCGATGGCCGGACCTTGATGGGTCCGGTTTTTGTTTTTTGGGGGCAGGAAACGATAATTGCGGTAGAGAAATTTTTTCTCTGGTACTCGCCGCCATGGTTACTCTGGCTTCGACATTGCATCGTCTGGCACTGGAGCAGTCCGGTGAGGTGATGCCGACTCGAGACTTCAAGCAGTGGATGGCCAAAAACAACCTGTCGTTATCGGCTGCAGCGGTCGAGCTTGGTTTCACGCGCCGCACCATTACTGCGTACAGCAGTGGTGCCGCGCTGATTCCCAAGCACGTCGCGCTGGCGTGCAGGGGTTGGGAATACGAGCATCGTTGATCGGTGTCTCAACCCTTCTTCACTTCCACCGCCTCCTTCAACCGCGCCACCGGAACCGCCAACCCAGGATCCCCCAACGGGTGCGTTTTGGCGTCGAAAAACTTCAGCTCGATATTCTGCCCCTCGAACAACGCGGTGTAGTGGCGTTTCTGGTGCTGCACGAAGGCTTCGCTGCGTGGCAGGATCGAGATCGCCAGGGTTTTCGGGCGGGCTTGCAGCACGGCATCGAGAATGTGCCGATCCTGTTTGCCCAGGGCGTGGCCGAAGATGCACAGGGCGCCCTGGTGCTGCGCCAGTTGGGCGTGGCAGAACGACAGGTAGTCCGAGCCGCGGATGATTTTCATCTTGTCGACGCTGCGGCCTTCGCAGACGAACAGCGGCACGTCGTCCAGCGCGTTGACCGCGAAGCTGCCGAGCAGGGTGCTTTCCGAGGACTGCAATTTGCGCGCTGTGCCGTCGAAGTTCTTCACCAGGTGCATGCCGCCGTGCAGGTACAGGATGCGGGTGACGTGGCTGTCAGTGCGGTGCAGATTGAATTCGGCATCGTCGTCGAACAGGTCATCGAACGGCTGCGCGCCATGCATTACCGCCCAGTAGGCGAGCAGGTCGTAGTTGGTCGAGTAGACCGTGGCGTACTGGCTCAGCGCCTGGCTGATGTGGGCGATGGTCGAGGCTTTCATCAAGCGCCACGGGATGTGCGCCGAGCGGATGCCGTGGATCAGCGCTTCCTTGATCGCGAAGTAACGATTGCGCGGCGACGACGAGCTGATGGTCAGCGCCGCGTTGACCCGCATCGCGACTTTCAGGCCGCTGAGTACGGGTTCAAAGTTCTCGGTTTCCATCGATTTGAACAGCGCCAGTTCCGTTGGGCTCAGCGGCTTGTTGCGCGTGGTTTGCGCCAGTTCGAACAGCGAGTCGTAGGCGAAGTTCTTCCAGACGGCGAGGCTCGCGCCATTGCCCAGCAATAAACCCGAGCACGGATGAGTGGTCTGCAACTGGCTCCAATCGGCCAGTTCGGCGTCAAAATCGGTGAATTCCATCGTCTCGCTTCGCTTTCAGGTGAGCAGGCACTGACCGGGGCCAGAACGGAGTGGACTTATAGGAACACCGCTGCGGCTTGTCAACGCCGCTTGCCGTGATCGGCCGTAGGGCAAATATTTCGAACCGCCGTGAAACCCGCTCCTCTAACGTTTGAACCCCAAATCCGGTTCGTTTCAGAGGTGATCATGAAGACCGATCCTGTGAACACCCCCGCGGCGCAAAGCCCCGGCCCCAATCCAAACCCCATGGAAACGACGCGCGCCAGCGACGCCGAGCGTCAGGCTCGTGAATTCGAACGGGTGGAAAGCACCGACGATAAAGAGCGCGAAACCCCGCCCCCACAAACCTGGAAGCACCCGGATGACGGGAAAAGCCTGTCCGAAAAAGACCAGGAAATACCCCTCAAGCCCTGACCACCGCTGGTCCAGTGGTCGTTTACGCGACCTCAACCGGGTGTAAGGTCTTGCGGGTGAACACCACAACACTCTTTTAATGAGAGGGGAGGTACCATGCATAACGCAGTGCTCAGCAAAACCCATTTCAATGGTTATGACGTGATCAACGTCAACAACGGCCCATGGCGAGTCTGCACCCACCACGACCGACTCGGCTCGTTCGAAACGCGAGAGGAGGCCATGGCCTTCGCGGCGTCGCTGCCTGCATTCAAAGAGCGAACGGCGATGAAGGCTGATCATGAGCAAGAGAAGAAAGCGTCTGAGGTGAGGGCAGGGACAAAGCACTGATTCCGGTGAGCCACGAATAGCCCCGATACTGTCGGGGCTTTCTGGGCGAGGGGTTTTGGATTACCCAATTTGGTCCGCCGAAATGTAATGAATTGTGTTGGCCCCCCAATCCTACGCATCTCCATTACAAATCCCCCAAAAGCCGACAAATTGCGGTTGATAGAATTTCGCTGTTGTGAATGCGATTTATTATCTTCCTTTAAGGCTGACAGATGTCCTCCCCAACCAAACTCAATCTCCAGCGCAGCGCCGGCCTGTCGCTTGCGTCTTCTCGCTCAACTACCTTGGCCCCGCTGATGGGCCTGGCGACGTTCATGGCGTTGCCGATGTCGACGTGGGCGGCGGGGCAGGACCAGTCTGCCGGGCAAGGCGCTGTGGGCGATCTGACCCTGCCGGCGACCACCATCGACAGCCAGACCGATGCGCCATACATCACCGACAAGCTCAGCTCGTCCAAGTCGACCGAGCCGCTGCTGGATACGCCGCAGAGCGTGACCGTGGTGTCCTCGCAGCTGCTCAAGGAGCAGAACGCGCAGAGCCTGAAAGACGCATTGCGCAACGTGCCGGGTATCACCTTCAACTCTGGTGAAGGCGGCGGCGGAGTAGGGGACAGCCTGACCATTCGGGGCTTCAACGCCGATGGCAACATTTACCGCGACGGTGTGCGTGACCCTGCGAAGTACTCGCGCAACGACTTTTTCAACACCGAATCGGTGGAAGTGCTCAAGGGCTCCAGCTCCGCGGGCTGGGGCGTGGGCGCGACGGGCGGGGCGGTCAATCTGGTGACCAAGGCGCCGGTACTGGATGACTTCAACCACGTCAGCGCAGGCGTCGGCACCGCCGATTATCGTCGCGGCACGCTGGACGTGAACCACACCTTAGATGGCTTGGGCGAGGGCGCGGCGTTTCGGCTGAACATCATGGGTAACAATTCCGGTGTCGATGGCCGCGACTGGGTCGGCGACGAGCGTTACGGCTTCGCCCCGTCGCTGGCGCTGGGCCTGGGCACCGACACGCGCTTCACGGTCGGCTACGAATACATTCACGACAACAGCAACCCGGACTACGGCATCCCGACCGTCAACGGTATCAATGGCAGCAGCCCGAGTCGTGCCGGTGGCGCGAGCTGGAACAGCTACTGGGGCTGGCGCAACCTGAACTACGAAGACAACGAATCCCATCGCCTGAACATCAAGCTCGCCCACGATTTCAACGATTCGCTGAGCGTCGACACCCAGTTCACCTACTTCCACCTGGATCACGACTACTTCATCACCACCCCCGGTGGCGACACCACGGCGGGCGCACCTGGCATTCAGGCGGGCAATGGCATCTACCGTCGCAACGTCAACACCCCTGCGCGCAGCCAGACCAACGAGACCTACAGCAACCAGACCAACCTGACATGGAAGGTCGACACCTTTGGTATCGGCCATACGCTGGTTGGCGGTTTCGACCTGAGCAAACAGACCCTGGATTCGAAGACCGGCGCCCTGATTGCCGCTGATCGCGCAACCATGGGCAGCCTGCCAGTGGCCAGCAACGACTGGTCGAAATACCCGTTTAGCGCCAACAGCTATACCTCGGCCAAGCAATCGGTGGAGCAGACCGACAAGGCCTTCTACCTGCTCGACACGCTGAAATTCAACGACAACTGGCAGCTGCATCTGGCCGCGCGTCAGGACCATTTCGACACCCGCGTGACCGACAACCAAAGCCGCGCCAGCCAGACCGGCGCCTGGACCGACCTGGGCAATTCCGATCAGTCGGAAAAACTCACCAGCGTGCACACAGCGCTGGTCTACAAACCGGTGCACAACGGCAGCTTCTATGTCAGCTATGCCAACGCCAAGCAGCCGTCCGGTGTACTGGCCGTGGCGCAGACCGGCAGCATCGCGTCGACCAAGGGCGATCGCGGCAAGACGTATGAAATGGGCACCAAGTGGGAGCTGTACGACGGCGCGCTGGAACTGACCGGTGATGTGTTCGAGACCAAGCGTCAGCTGACTTTCATCGATGACGACGAAGGCACCGCGTTCACCGGCGGCGAAGAGCGCGTGCGCGGCCTGGAGCTGTCCGGCACCGGCAACATCACCCGCAACTGGTCGGTGTACGGCGGTTACATCCACGAAAACAGCAAGCTGGTCAAAGCCTACAACGGCTCGGAAGAAGGCCTGGAACTGGCCAACACGCCACAGAACGCTCTCAACCTGTGGACGACCTACAAGCTGCCGCTGGACCTCTCGGTCAGCTACGGCGTGCGTTATGTCGATGATGTAAAGATCTATCGCGGCATGGGTGCTGTCCTGACGCGCAATGGCGAGACCACCGTGCCGGATTATGTCGTCCACGACGCCATGGTCAGCTGGCAGGCCACTCGCGATTTGGACGTGCGTGTGAACGTCAACAACCTGTTCGACAAACACTACTGGTCGTCCTACAACGGCCGTGGTTATGGCGTACCGGGTGCAGGGCGCGGTCTGATGCTGAGCGCCGATTACTCCTTCTGATTGCCTCAGAGCACAGGCGCGGGCGTGTGATCGATATGCCCCAATCGATCGTGCGTTCGCGCCGACGGGTTATGCCAGAGCTCAGGCTTGATCGCGAAAACACCGATCATCAACAACGCCCCTTCAGGCACATCTCGCTTCCGGGCGCGACACGGCCAAAGGCCGCGCCAGGCTCAGCAATCCCAGGCCAGCCATCAATGCGCCTACCCACAACGGCGCCCGCAGGCCAAACCCGGCGTCGATTGCGGCGCCGCCGGCCCAGCTCCCCAGTGCCAAGCCTGCGGTGATCACCGATGTGTGAAGAATGTTGACCAGCGCTGCGGGCTCAGCAGCTTTCATCACCCTGGCCACCATGGCCGGGTTCAGCGCGACACCGGTCAGGCCCAGCGTGACGAAGCAGACCAGATTGAGCCAGAGATGGTCACCGGCCATGGCAAAACCGCTCAGCGCCAGCACCATCAGCGCCAGTCCCCAGCCTGCGGCAGAAAGGGTGTGTCGATCCGCCAGGCGACCGACCACCATGTTCCCCAGCAGGTTCGCGACGCCGTACAGCGCAAGCAGGGGCGCCACGAATCGCGGGGCAACGCCCACTTCGTTGATCAGGATGGGGGTGCAGTAGCTGAAGGCGGCGAAGGTGGCGCCGATGATCAGTCCGCTGGTCAGGTACGCGCCCCAGAGGCTGGCATTTTTCAGCTCCGCCCATTGCTGGCTGAGGGTCGGCTCGCTGCCTTTGGCGCTCGAAGGCAAACGGCTGGCAGCCAACGCGGTGCAGATCAGTGCAAGCACCACCACTAGCCAGGCGCTTGCCCGCCAGCCGACATGTTGCTCGACCCAGGTCGTCATGGGCACGCCGATGACCGGTGACAGCATCAGCCCTGCCAGCACCACGGAGACGGCTTTGCCTCGGTGCTCGGGGGCGACCAGATTGGCGCACACGGTCATGCACAAACCAATGCACACGGCGCTGGAGATGCCCATGATCACCCGCGCGAACGCTAGCACTAAATAGCTGGGCGCGGCGGCTGCGAGCGCACCGGCCGCCACGTAGCACGCCAGCAGCGTCACCAGCGCACCTTTGTTGCTGACCTGCCTGGACAACAGATACACCGTCACCGGAGGCCCGCCCAGCGCCATACCCAAGGCATATAACGCGATGAGGTTGCCCACTTGCGCCAGGCTCACCGAAAAGGCGTCGGCCAGCGAAGGCATCATGCCCGCTACCATGAACTCGGCGGTGACCAACGAGAAAATGGTCAGCCCCAGCAGATAGACAGTGGGCGGCAGTTTGGAGCGGTTGGTCATGGTTTTTCCGACAGGCATACAAGGCCGGTCACCCTAGGCAATCAAACCGGGCAGGTCAAATACCCATCGGCAATAGCCTCATGCTCGAACGCAACGGTGGCTGTTCTGAACGCGACATTTGAACCGGCAAACCTGGCCTTTTATGTCGCAATCGGACACTGAGAGGCCGTCCTCGGCATGAGCCAGCCGCCGCCGGGCCTGCTGCCATTCTGGCGTATGTGTTTTCCGGAATTCTGGTGGTACTGGTCATGCGCATGCTGGGCGAGATGGCCGTGGCCAACCCGGACACAGGGTCCTTCTCGAACACCGTACTAGAGCAATTGCGTACGCCTGTATTCAGTTTCCGTTAAGGAAGATTGCGTACGGTCTTCATGCGAGGTGTTCGCATTGGCTGATTGCAGTCATTTCCCCAACGGAAGGAGTGCCAGGATGACCGGGGTATTTGCCAAGAAATGGGTGTGCTTCTGCAGAACGCTGAGCTATGTAGGCTGGTCGCTGTTCTGGCTGCTGGTATGGGATGTCGCTGTGACCCTGGACGCGATGTTGGTTGCCAATTACCAGATCGAACTGCCACTGATGCCTTTGACCTTGCTGTGCTCGGCACTCATCGTGTTGATCAGCTTTCGCAATACCAGTGTTTACAACCGGTGGTGGGAGGCCCGTACGTTATGGGGGGCGATGGTCAACAGCTCGCGAAGTTTTGGCCGGCAAGTGCTGACCTTGATCGATGGGGAAGGGGACAGCAGGGATAACCCCATCAAGGCCATATTGCTGCGTCGTCACGTCGCTTATCTTCAGGCGTTGCGCAGCCATTTGAAAGGCAGTCCAGACCCTGGCGCGCTGGCAAGCCTGTTGCCTGAGCAAGAGATCTCCAGCGCAGGGCACAGCAACAATATTCCGAACGATATCCTGAACGGATCGGCAAATTTGCTTGCTGACGAGTTTGCTGCGGGGCGATTGGATAGCATCCGGCTGGCACGCCTGGAATCCACCATGGTCGACATTTCGAACTGTCAGGGTGGCATGGAGCGAATTGCCAATACCCCACTTCCCTATCCCTACGTCTACTTTCCAAGAGTGTTCAGCACGTTGTTCTGCATCATCATGCCGTTAAGTCTCGTACCCACCCTGGGTTGGTATACGCCGGCGATCTCTACGCTGGTGGGATGCATGCTGCTGGCGATGGAACGAATCGGCACTGACCTGCAGGCCCCGTTCGGCAATAGCCAGCACCGGATCAGGATGGACGACCTGTGTCGCAACATCGAGAAGAACCTGTGCTCAATGTTCAACGAACCCGCGAGGGGAAGGCTGCTGGCTCGCCCCGTGGGTGTCACTGGTTAGACGCGTCTTCCTGTACCCCATCAATGGCAAGCAGTTGTTCCAGTATTTCCTTGGCCTGGGCACCAGAGGTGCGCGTCAGTTCGATGGTGACGCTGTCTGTGTCGTCTCGAGGGCCTTTTTCGACAATGAATTGTTTGACCTTGCTGGCGCGGTTACCCATCACCTCGTTCACCTTTTTGAGGGACAACGATCGAGAGGGCGCCACCAGTTTGAGAACGTGGACTTGAATCCTGTTTCGGTAGATTCGCTCCATGGGCTTTATTGCGACAAGGATGACCAAAATGATGAATGTGGCGGCGGTGCTCACGGCGTAGAGTCCGCCACCCACTGATAGCCCGATGGCCGCAACCGTCCATAGGCTTGCAGCTGTAGTAAGGCCTCGGATCACCTCGCCACGTAGCAAGATGGAGCCTGCTCCCAAGAAACCGATGCCTGACACCACCTGTGCTGCAACACGTGAGGGGTCCAGCTCAGTGTGGGCCATGGTCAGCGCATCCCGAAAACCGAATGACGAGACGATCATCAGCAGGCAGGAGCCTACGCACACGAGCATATGTGTGCGTAGTCCTGCTGCCCACAGCAAGCGTTCACGCTCCAGACCGATCAGGCTGCCAAGCAGCGCGGCCAGTAACAGGCGGATGCACATCTCCCAATCGGTGAGCATGCTTGACCCTCAGCGCTGAGCCGTTTTATCAGTGATCGATCTCGTCTTTGGTGATCTTGCCGCTGTGAGGGTCGACGTGGAATTCGTACTTCTTACCGTCCTGCTTCAGCCCTTCGCCTTCCCAATGACCATCGTCCGCTTCAATTTTGGTGACCTGGGTGTACCCCGCACCCTTTAGCGTTTCCTGCGCCTGAGCCTCGCTGATCCAGTCGGCTCCGGGCTGATCGGCCCATGCAGCCGTTGAGGCGATCGCCATGATGGCCGCGATACCCACGAAAGCGTTCTTGATCGATTTCATTGCGGTGTCCCTCGCTTCATTGGAGATGAAGGGATGGACCGTCTTTGTAACAAGATCGTTCAGTGCTTCGCAGACGACGCGCGTTGCTCGCATCACAACGTGAACGCGAGCGAACGGCCACCCCTTTCATGCCTTGTCCACGAACGCAGCGGTAGCCTCTTGGCATTTTGAGGTGACTCCCTGGCCAGATGGATTTGTGGAGGCGTCAGCTTGGACCAAATCACGGGCGCACCCGTTTTTGGGTTTTTTCAGGTTTTGGCGGGACGAGGAGAGCTGGCTTTCAGGGATACAAAATCGGAGAGGAGATTGGGCTGCATGGCCCGGAAATACTGGGGGAGAGGTGGAGCGGGTAGAGGGAATCGAACCCTCAACTAAAGCTTGGGAAGCTTTCGTTTTGCCACTAAACTATACCCGCGTAACGCGCTGACTCGGTGTTCCAGCTCGGGAAGCTGGAGTAATGCCATTGGACGGCACCCGCTTTTGACGCTTTCAGCGGCAGACTTTGTACCAGAAGCGAACGCTGAAATGAAGCGTTATATGCCGTGCGAGGGAAAATCAGAGGTGTTGCAGGAAGGTTGAGGATTCATTCGCCGAGGGCTGTCGGACGGGCGCTGGCGAATGAATCCTTGCCTTGAGACCTTCACGGTCAGATTGCAAATGCATGGTTGGACTGTACCTGTCGGTAGCGTGTTCGGGCCGGTTCCGGTGCTGGGGTGAGGAAGTTCATCAGGGCGTCTCGCGAATCCAGGCACGCGGCCTTGTGTTCCATGTCCAGAAAATGCCCGGCGCTTTTGATGGTGGTGAAGTGGCAATCGCGGATGTGGTTGCTGAACAACCGCGCGTCGGGGGCGGCGGTGTATTCGTCCCATTCGCCGTTCATGAACAGCACCGGCACGTTGATGCGCTTGGCGGCTTTGATCTGGCCGTGGGTACTGGTGTCCAGCACATGGTTGATGTGGTGGTGCATCTGCGCGTACTCGTGCAGGTCCAGTGAGCTGACGTGTTTGTAGTTGAAGCGCTTGAACAGCGAGGGCAGGTGTTTGCCGATGGTGCTGTTGATCAGCGTGCCGACTTCAAAGCGATCAAACGCGCCCAAATGCTGCTGACCGCGAGTCAGGTAATCGCGCATCGGTTCGTTGATCACTGGCGAGAACGAGCTGATGACGGCCTTCTCGATGCGTTTTGGCCGATGGGCCAACGCCACCAGTGCCGCCGCGCCACCCCATGAGAACGACATGATGTGTTCAGCGTTGAAGTGGTCGATCAGCTCCAGCAGGATCTGGCCTTCCAGCTCTTTGGTCAGCGGTCTTTCGTGAACGTTGTGGGGTTTGGATTTGCCTGCGTACGGCTGGTCGTAGAGGACCACGTTGAACTGCGGGTGCAGGTTGCGGACGGTCTGGGCGAAAGATGCTGTAGTGGCCAGTGAGCCGTTGACCATGATGATGGTCTTTTCTGCGGCATCTGCGCGATAGAACTCCGTGTAAACCCGAAACTGGCCCTGTATATCAAGCACAGCGATTTCTGGCCTCATCTCCATGTCTCCTGACGTTAAAACAGGTGTGCGCGCAACCACGTTGCACGAGTTTCGTGACAGGTAGGCAATGCCTTGAAAGGGGGCCCATGGCGGTCCGGAACAGTCTGGCCGACAGGTGTTGTTATTGGCGGGCGGTTTGCCGAACCGGTGCCTTGAGCGCCCGGTGCCGACAAAAGGTTTCTTAGAATTCGTTGGTGACTCTCCGGTCACATGTGGACCGACGATTGGATTCAAGCAGGCGATCAGAGATGCCGCAAGTGCCGTTCGCGAATTGTCCTGCAAGATCTGCCGGGCGGTAGAAAGACGTCAGATCAGCTGAATCTCTTCAGCCGTCAGGGCCCGGTATTGGCCGGGTTCAAGGGCGGGGTCCAGGACCAGCGGGCCCATGCTTTCGCGGTGCAGGGCCACAACCTTGTTATCGAAAAAGCCGAACATGCGTTTGACCTGGTGATAGCGGCCTTCGACGATGCTCAGCCGGGCGCGGTGGCTGTCGATAATGGTCAGTAGCGCAGGCAGGGTGGTGAGGTCTTCAAAAGCGAAGTAGAAACCTTCGGCGAATTTCTCGATGTAATGCGCGGCGATGGGCTGCTCGGTTTTGACGTCGTAGACCTTGGGCAATTTGGTCGTCGGTTGGGTGAGGCGGCGCGACCACTGGCCGTCGTTGGTGATCAGCATCAGGCCCGAGGTGTTGAAATCCAGACGACCGGCGATGTGCAGATCAGATGTGTCCGGCTCGTTCAACAGGTCGAGCACGGTAGGGTGTTGCGGGTCGGTGGTCGCACTGACGCAGCCCGGCGGCTTGTGCAGCATGAAGTAGCGGGCAGGTTTGCCGAGCTGCAGAATTTCGTCGTCGACGCACACTCGGCTGAATTCGCGGACGTCGTGCAGCGGGTCCTTGATGGTCACCCCGTCGACGGTCACGCGACCCGCGAGCAGGGCCAGACGCACGTCCTTGCGGCTGAAGCGGGGGAGGTTGCTGAGCAAGCGGTCGAGGCGCATGGGATTCGGGAGCAGGAATTGATGATGTCGATTTTACGTCAGTCGCCTCTGTAGCAGTGAGCTTGCTCGCGATGAGGCCGATGCATCCGACAGGTTTATACCGTCTGGCATGGCGCCCTCGCGAGCAAGCTCACTCCTACAGGGTTTGTGGCGCCTGGGCTGCTTCGACAAGACCGGCACAACGCGGACACAGGCACGACGTGTCCCGCAACGCTTCGGGCAACGCCGCCAGCACCGCGGGGTCGATGGTTTCGGTGAAGCACCAGCACGCCTGATCCACCGTGCGCGGGTCGGCCAGGGTGCAGCGGTTGCTCATGCCGCACACCGGGCAGGTGCCGGGGCTGTTTACGGGTGTGTTCATGCCGGTTCTGCCATTTCGGTACAGACCTGATTGCGGCCGCCCTGTTTGGCGCTGTAGAGCGCCTGGTCGGCGCGGGCGATCAGGCTTTGCAGGGTGTCGCCGGGGTGCAGTTCGGTCACGCCCAGGCTGACCGTGACCTGCAGGGCCGAGCCTGTGAACACGTAGGTGTGCTGCTCGGCCAGCAGGCGGATTTTCTCGGCGACGCGTCGGGCACCGCTGCTGTTGGTGTCCTTGAGCAGGATGATGAACTCCTCACCCCCCCAGCGGCAAATGATGTCGCTCTCACGCAGGCAACGGCGTACGTCATCGGCAAATCCGATCAGCACTTCGTCACCGGCGAGATGGCCGTGGGTGTCGTTCAGGCGCTTGAAGTAGTCCAGGTCCAGCAGCATCGCCGACAGCGACTTGTGCTCGCGTCGCGTGTCTTCGATGGCTTTCATGGCGATCCGGTCAAAACCACGGCGGTTGGGCAGCCCGGTCAGGCTGTCGACCATGGCCTGAGTCTCGATGCGCAGCTGGAAGCGGCGGATGACCCGATGCAGCAGGTACAACACCAGCAGCATCACGGCCAGGCAGATCGACAGGTTCAGGTACAGCGACTGACGAATGTCGTTCAGGGCGCCGTCTTCGCGCTTGTCGACGAACAGGTACCAGTTCAGCTCCGGGATGTAACGCACGTTGAGAAAGTGTGCATCGTCTCGGGAGTCGTACTGGTAGCTGCCGCTCCGGGGCTTGGGCATCTGCGCTTGCAGGTCTTTGAGGTTGGGCAGTTCGCGCAGCACCTGGCCGATCTTCGCGCCTTGCGGGCCGCCCTCGGCGCCAGTCAGCACCAATCGGCCGAACGCGTCGACGAAATACACGCTGCGCTGATAACGCTGCTGATAGCGGTCTATCAGCTTGATCACTGCATCGACGGTCAGGCCCACGCCGGTGGCGCCGATGAAGTTGTCGTTGTAGTCGAACACCTTGTAGTTGATGAAGAAGGTCAGGTTGTCCTTGTTCGCCAGGTCCGGGTCGACGTTGATCTCGTAAGGCTCGGCCATGTCGCGCACGCGGTAATACCAGGTGTCGCGAGACTCGTCGGGTTTGATTTTCTTCAGCACGCCCTTGGCCTGGTAGTAGGTCAGGCTGTGGTCGGAGACAAAAAACGAGGTGTAGGCGCCGTAGTGATCCATGACCTCCTTGAGGTAGCGGGTCATCTGTTGCGGGTCTTTTTCGCCGGCCACCACCCAGTCGCGCACGAAGGTGTCGCGGGCCATCATCGAGGAGATCAGAACAGGGCGCACCAGATCCTTCTGGATCTCGGAGTACACCGTGTCGGAGGTCAGCGGCAGTTCGGTGTTAACGATGCTGTCGCGAATCGCATCGCGCGACGCGAAGTAGCTGAGCAAGGATGTCGCCAGAAAGCCGCTCCCCAACAGGATCACCAACGTCAACAGCAGGGAGCGTTGTGAGTGGAGCGTGGAACGAAGGGGCATGACCAGTCCGCTTGAGTAAGTAGTCCATTAAACGAGACATGCTAGCCTGTCGCCACCTCCTCGCGCCATGGGCGTTTTGCGCTTGCGCGTGAAAGGCGATGGAGCGCGGCCACCGCCTTTCACTGGAACGCTAGCAGTCCTGGCTGGCCAAAGGCCCTAGAACAACCACTCGCTGCCCCGCACGCACCGCAGAGCCTGGCTGCACGCGAATTTCACGCACGATGCCGGAGCAGGGCGCGAGCACCGGGATTTCCATTTTCATCGATTCCAGAATGACCAACGGCTCACCCGCATCGACCCGCTGACCCACCTCGACCTGCACCTGCCACAGGTTGCCGGCGATGTGGCTGTCGACGCTGGTCTGCCCGGATTGCAGCGGCGCTTGTTCGGCGGTTTCGGCCAGCGCTTCGTCGCTTTCAAAGGTGGCCTGCCCGTTGGCGATCCAGCGCTCGCGTTCGGCATTGAACGCGCCTTGCTGCTGCGCCCGAAAGCTCGCGATGCTCTCGGCTTCCTTCGCCAGAAACCCTTGATAATCGGCCAGATTGAGTGTGCTGTGTTCGATCTGTAGCGGATAACGACCGAGAGGGAAATCGCGGCGGATCTTCAACAGTTCATCAGCGCTGACCGGGTAGAAGCGAATCTGGTCGAAGAAGCGCAGCAGCCATGGCTTGCCATCAAAGGCTTCGACCGCGCGGTAGCGATTCCACATCTGTAAGGTGCGCCCGACGAACTGATAACCGCCGGGGCCTTCCATGCCGTAGACGCACAGGTAGGCGCCACCGATGCCCACCGAGTTCTCGGCCGTCCAGGTGCGCGCGGGGTTGTACTTGGTGGTCACCAGGCGATGACGCGGGTCCAGCGGCGTTGCAACCGGCGCGCCGAGGTAGACGTCGCCCAGCCCCATCACCAGGTAGCTGGCGTCGAACACCGTGCGCTGCACTTCGTCCAGATTAGGCAGGTCGTTGATGCGGCGAATGAACTCCAGGTTGCTCGGGCACCACGGCGCGTCCTTGCGCACGGTGGTCATGTATTTCTCGATGGCCAGCTGACAGGCCGGGTCGTCCCAGGACAGCGGCAGGTGGACGATGCGCGAAGGCACTTCGAGGTTCTTGCTGGCGCACACGGCATCCCATTCACCGGCGACGATCTCCAGCAGCTCGGCCAGTGGTAGCTGTTCAGGCTGGTAGTGGACCTGCAGCGAACGGATGCCGGGGGTGAGGTCGATTACGCCCTTGAGCTGTTTGCTTTCCAGCGCCTGCATGAGCGCGTGGCCGCGGAAGCGCAGGACCAGGTCCAGCTCGGGGGCGCCGATTTCCAGCAGCAGGTGTGTGTCGCCACTCAAGCGCGCGACGAGGCGGGTGTCGTCGGTGCCGATGTCGAGCACGATTGGCGAGACGATGAAATTCTCCTGTGGGAGCGAATTCATTCGCGAGGGGGACTGACCGGCGACCGAGGTGTCTGCATCGCGAATGAATTCGCTCCCACAGACCATCAGTGCTCGGGCGGCTTCGACGCTCACCGGATGAAACCGCACCTTATCCCCAGCCTTGAGCTGCCCCAACTGCCACAGATCGGCCTCGATGATCGTCACCGGGCAGACGAACCCGCCCAGGCTTGGCCCGTCCGGCCCGAGGATCACCGGCATGTCCCCGGTAAAGTCCACCGCGCCGATTGCATAGGGGTTGTCGTGAATGTTCGAAGGGTGCAACCCCGCTTCGCCGCCGTCGGCCCGTACCCATTCCGGCTTGGGCCCGATCAGGCGCACGCCGGTGCGGCTGGAGTTGAAATGCACCTCCCAGTCGGTGGCAAAAAAGGTCTGGATATAGTTTTCAGTGAAGTATTCCGGCGCGCCGTGGGGGCCGTAGATCACCCGGATGTGGCGCACGGCGGGCAGCTCGGCGATCTGCTCGGCAGCCAGGGTTTCACCCGCGCTGCGATCCTGCAGCGGCGCAACATGCAAGACATCACCCGCGCGCAACGCGCGACCGCCATGGCCGCCAAACTGGCCTAGGGTGAAGGTGCTCTTGCTGCCCAGATAATCCGGCACATCCAGCCCGCCGCGCAGACACAGATAGCTGCGCGCGCCTGCACCCGCGATGGTGCCGACAGCGAGGGTGGAACCCGCCGGGATCAGCAACGATTGATTCATCGGTTGCGCCTGGCCATTGAGCGTGAGCGCAATCACAGCCCCGGTCACGGCGACCACCGCATCCGTATTGAAGCGCAGGGTCGGGCCGCTCATGGTGATTTCCAGCGCAGCGCAGCCTTGCGGATTGCCGAGCAACTGGTTACCCAGACGCAGCGCGCGGCTGTCCATCGGCCCCGACGGCGGCACGCCCACGGCCCAATAACCGAGGCGCCCGGGGTAGTCCTGCACGCTGGTCTGGGTGCCCCCACTCAGCACTTCGAAGGTGTCGGCGCGGTACACCAGACCTTCCAGGCAACGGGTCCAGGGCTGGCCGCTGGCGAATGGCGCGTCGTTGATGATCTGGCGCAGGTAATCGCGGTTGGTTTCGACGCCATACAGGCGAGTCTCGCCCAGCGCCTGTTCCAGCCCTTCGGCAGCAGACGCGCGATCCGGCGCCCACGCGATGACCTTGGCGATCATCGGATCGAAAAACGGCGGGATCTCGCAACCCGCTTCAACCCAGGTGTCGATGCGCAGGTTCTTGCCATCGGCAGTCGGGAAGTGCACCGAGGTCAGCAGGCCAGGGCTCGGCTGAAAATCGCGCCCTGGATCTTCAGCGTAAAGCCGCGCCTGAATCGCATGGCCCTGAGGTTTCAGCTCGGCTTGCAGGTCAGACAGCGGCGGCAAATCCCCTGCGGCCAGTTGCACCATCCACGCCACCAGATCCACGCCCCAGACCTGCTCGGTCACGCCGTGCTCGACCTGCAAGCGGGTGTTCACTTCGAGGAAATAGAAGCGCTGATCGTCGCTGTCAAAGACGAACTCTACAGTGCCCGCGCTGCGATAACTGACCGCTTTGGCCAGTTTGATCGCGGCCGCGCACAGCTCATCGGCCATGCCTTCAGGCAGGTTTGGCGCCGGGGTTTCTTCGAGGACTTTCTGGTTGCGCCGCTGCACCGAACAATCGCGCACGCCGAGGGCGATCACTTCGCCACGGCCATCGCCGAACACCTGCACTTCCAGATGGCGCGCGCGCTGAATGTATTTCTCGATGAACACGCCAGCGTCGCTGAAATTGTTCTGCCCCAGGCGTTTGACGGCCTCGAACGACTCGCTCAGTTCGCTGGCGCTGCGGCACACCCGCATGCCGATGCCACCGCCGCCCGCCGTGCTTTTCAGCATCACCGGGTAGCCGATGGCGTCGGCGGCGCTCAAGGCAGCCTCAAGGCTGTCGAGCAACTCGGTGCCTTCAAGCATCGGCACGCCGTGCTGTTTGGCCAGCGCGCGAGCGGTGTGTTTGAGGCCGAACACGCGCAGTTGCTCAGGCGTCGGGCCGACAAAGGCAATCCCTGCGTCTTCGCAGGCCTGGGCGAACGCGGCGTTTTCGGAGAGAAAGCCGTAGCCCGGGTGAATGGCCTTGGCGCCGGTGGAGTGGGCTATGGCGAGGATCTTGTCCACCGCCAGATACGTCCCGGCCGCGCCGCCTTCACCGAGGCTGTGGGCCTGATCGGCTTCGAGAATGTGCAGGCTGGCGGCATCGGCTTCGGAATAAACCGCCACGCCCTCAACCTTCAAGGCGCGCAGGGTACGCAGGATGCGGCAGGCAATGGCGCCGCGGTTGGCGATCAAGAGTGTGTCGAACATGTTTTTTACCCCAGGGATCAGTCATCGATCCCGAACCGGGTAGCGGGCCGTCCCGCTGTTGTACGCGTTGCGCGAAGGCCGTCCTTTGCGCCGAAAACGTTCGGTGAAAACCGGTGCGGCTTAATCCCAGACCAGCAGTTCAGCGGGTGTCGGGTTGTAGCCGTTGCACGGGTTGTTCAGTTGCGGGCAGTTGGAAATCAGCACGATCACGTCCATTTCCGCGCGCAGCTCGACGTATTTGCCGGCCCCGGAAATGCCGTCTTCAAAGGTCAAACCACCTTCAGCGGTGACCGGCACGTTCATGAAGAAGTTGATGTTCGGGCTGATGTCGCGCTTGCCCAGACGACCGTCGTGCACACAGGCGCGCAGGTAATTGTCGCGGCAGCTGTGCATGTGCTTTTTCTCCAGTGCATAACGCACCGTATTGCTCTCCTGCGCGCAGGCGCCGCCAAGGGTGTCGTGGCGCCCGCAGGTGTCTTCGACGATGGTCAGCATCGGCTTGCCGAGGTTGGAATACAGCACGCTGCCTTTGCTCAGGTAGACGTTGTTCTGCCGACGCAACGTGCGTTGCACGTCATAGCGTTCGCGCGGGTTGGCCAGGCTGTAGAACAGCGTGTCGACGGCCTGATTGCCTTCCAGATCGAGCAGGCGCAGGGTCTGGCCGGCCTTGAGTTCGGTCAGCGACGGCTCGCCGGCCGGGATGTGAGTGATGGAAACGGGGGCTTTCTTGGCTGCGGTGGTCATCACAAGGTCCTCAGGCGAACAGGCGATCGGTGTTGATGAAGCCGCGCACGTTCTCTTCGCGCGAGGTGCGGCAGTGTTCGGCGACGCTGGCGTCGGCCTTCATCCAGCTCAGCCTGACCGGCTGCGGGGCGTACTCGGGATTGGGGTCCATCGGGTGTTGCAGGGCGGTGAGCACCACCAGCGTGTCCATCGGCGCGTAAAGCTCGATGTAGTCGCCCGCTTTCGAGTTGCCGGGCACGAAGGCGAGGGCGCCGTGATCGTCGACATCGACCCGGCTGAACAGGTTCAGGGTCATCAGCAGGTCCGACAGGCCCAGGCCCCACTTGCCCATTTCCACCAGCAGGTTGTCGGCGCCGTTGCGAAAGAAGCCGTTGCGCAGTTCCTGATAGCGGCCCTGGCCGTATTTTTCGGTGACCTCTTCGGCGCACAGCACGCCGCCAATGCTGTCGCTCCAGCCGCAGGTGTCGGTGGTGATCGCTGCCAGCACGCGGCCCATGTCCGAGTACAGGCAGTGGCCTGTGGTGAGCTTGGCGGTGTGTTGGCATTTGAGGCTGTCGGGCAGGTTCAGGCGCTCGGTTTTCTCATGGGCGTTGAACATCGTCAGGCTGACGTTGGCGTTGCCGTTCAGATCGGTCAGGCGCAGCAGCTCGCCACGCTTGAGCACGAACGAGAGGTGGCCGCCGCCGGGCAGCAGATCTTCGGCGAATACCGGGAATACCGCAGTGGAATCAGTCATGGTTCAAATCCTTCAAGCCAATTGCAGCGATTCAATGGCCGCGCGGGCGGCGCGACGGTCGCTGTTCAGGGGAATGTCGTAAGTGATGCGGGCGCCATAGGCACCGGGGGCGTGGGGGGCGTGGCGAACCTTGTCGAAGACCATCAGGCGTGTGCCGAGGTTGAAGCCTTCGGACAGGTCGTGGGTGACCATGAATACCGTCAGCTTGGTCTCGCGCCACAGTTCCAGCAGCAGGGCGTGCATGTCCTTGCGGATGCCGGGGTCGAGGGCGCCGAACGGCTCGTCGAGCAGCAACACGCGAGGCTTCATGATCAGCGCCTGGGCAATCGCCAGGCGTTGCTGCATGCCGCCGGACAGCTGCGTCGGGTATTTGTCCAGTGCATGGCCCAGGCCGACCTTGTGCAGCAGCACCGAGGCCTGCTCCCGAGCGTCGCGCTTGGCCTTGCCGAACAGGCGGCCGAGCAGCGCCGAACGTGGTAGCTCCAGACCCAGGGCGACGTTGTCCAGCACCGAAAGATGCGGGAACACCGAATAGCGCTGAAAGACCACGCCGCGGCTGGCATCCGGCTCTTTGGCCAGAGGCTGGCCGTCGAGCAGGATCGTCCCCTTGCTTGGCACTTCCTGGCCCAGCAGCAGGCGCAGAAAGGTCGATTTGCCACAGCCCGAAGCGCCAACCAGAGTGCAGAACTCGCCCTCGGCAATGCTCAGGTTCAGGCCTTCGAGCACCACTTGATCGCCGTATTGTTGCCAGACGTTATTGACCGAAATAAAGCTCATGGGCGCGCCCCCTCATACCAAGGGAAGGCCTTTCGGGTCAGGGCTTTGAGGCCCCAGTCCATCAGCCAGGCGAGGAGGGTGATCCAGACCACGTACGGCAGGATCATGTCCATCGCCAGATAACGACGCACCAGAAAGATCCGGTAACCCAGGCCGTCAGTCGACGCGATGGCTTCGGCGGCGATCAGGAACAACCACGCCGAACCCAGCACCAGTCGCAGTGAAATCAGCAAACGCGGCAGCAGCTGTGGCAGGACGACCCGCAGGATCAGCGTCCAGGTCGAGGCGCCCAAGGTCTGTGCCTTGATCAGCAGCTCGACCGGAATCTCCCGGGCGCGCTGTTCCAGATCACGAGCCAGCACCGGCGTGATGCCGATGACGATCAGCATCACCTTCGACAACTCGCCCAGCCCGAAAACGATGAACAGGATCGGCAGGATCGCCAGCGGCGGCACCATCGACAGCACCGTGAGCAGCGGCGACAGCGGCGCGCCGAACAGCGGCAACACCCCCGACGCGATGCCCAGGCACAGACCGACGATGGCGCTGATCGCAAGGCCGATGGCCAGGCGTTGCAGACTGGACGCGCTGTCCTGCCAGAGCAGGTATTCGCCGGTGCGTTGATCGGGAATGATCGCCACACGTTTGATCGCGTCAGTCATCTGCACCGCGCTGGGCAGCAGCTTGTCGTTGGGGTTTTCCGTCAGCCGGGTTGCCGAGCCCGTGAAGTAGGCGAACAGCAACAGGGCGAACGGCAGGATCACCAGAATCAGGCGGCTGGCGCCATCGGGGCGGCGATTAATCAAGCGCATGGCAAATAACCTGTGTGAAGCGGATTCTTACAACTTGCCGTCAACGGCCATCTGCACGTAGCTCGGGTCGAAATGCAGCTTGAGGTTGCCCTTGTCGCCTTCGGTCACGCTGTTGGCGAAGGTCATGCCCACCGCGCTGGCATCCTTGGCGCCTTCGCCGAGCAGGCCGTGCTCGAAGGAGAAGCCGGCGACCTTGCGCATGGTGCTCGGCAGCTGTTGGCTGGTGGCGAATTCCAGGGCTTCTTTAGGCGTGGCGAACAATTTGGTGGTGTCCAGTTGCGACTGAAACCCCGCCAGATCCGTGCCCGAGGCCTTGGCCATGTGTTCCAGGGCTTCTTTGGATTGCGCGTTCTTGGCGTTCATCAGCGCGACGACTTCGAACCAGGCACCGGTCAGCGCCTTGCCCAGCGCGGGGTTGTCTTTGAGGGTCTGGGTGTTGACCACCATCATGTCCATGATTTCGCCGGGGATCTTGCTGGAGTCGAACACTTCGGTGACGCCAGGCTTGGCCTTGATCTCCGAGAGCATCGGGTTCCAGGTGGTCACGGCCTTGACCTGGTCGGTGTTGAAGGCGGCGGCGATGTCGGCGTCGGAGGTGTTGACGACCTTCAGGTCTTTCTCGGTCAGGTCAGCCGAGTCCAGCGCGCGGGCCAGCAGGTAGTGGGAAACCGACAGCTCCACCAGATTGACGTCCATGCCTTTGAGGTCGGCGACTTTCTTGCCCGCACCCTTGATGACGATGCCGTCGTTGCCGTTGGAGAAGTCGCTGACCACCAATGCCGTGCTTTCCACGCCGCCGGCTGCGGGGATGGTCAGCGCGTCCATGTTGGTCATGGTGCAACCGTCGAACTGGCCGGCGGTGTACTGGTTGATCGATTCGACGTAGTCGTTGAGCTGGGTGACCTTGATATGGATGTCGTACTTCTTGGCCCACTTGTCGATGATGCCCTGGGTCCCTGCGTACTCCCACGGCATCCAGCCGGCGTAGATCGTCCAGCAGACGTTGAAGTCCTTTTTCGGGGCGGCGGTGACCGAGAGGCTTAAGGCGGCGAAGGCGCCTGCGGCGATTAGAGCGAATAGACGGGACTTTTGCATTGAAACCTCCAGTAGCGAAAAGGGGCGGTCAGGAGTACGGCGACACCACTGGTGTCCTGTCTCCCGGGCTTTTATCCCGCCGTGTAACCTCTACTGGAGGTCGCCGACTCTCGGACCAGCCACCCGCTTTTTTCAAGCGGGCCGGAACCCTAGTCGGCTATTGCAAATTGTGGTGCCGCGAACCTGAGTTGACTCCTGCACGGTGTTTGTTAAGCGAGAGGCGTGCCAAGTCGTTGCGCCCCTTGCGCAGGCTGGGCTGTGGCGTAAACAGCGGTTTTTCAAGGCGATCATCGTGCACCGTTGCAGGGCGCCGTCCGGCGGCTGGGGGTTGGATCGGGGCACTCGAAGGGGATCGTGCGGTCTGAAGTTACGTTCTCGGCAATTGTGGGAACGCCGACCAGCGCCGCTGGTTCGAGCTCTATCGCGGTCCAGGAGGCCGCCATGTATCGACGAAGCTTGCTCACCGTTTTGATGACGTTGTCTCTCGCAGGATGTTACGGAGGCTATTACGAATCAGAGACGTACACGCAGCCGGTCTATAGCAGTGGCTATGGCAGCGGTTACGTGTACGACAGCTATCGCCCGTACGGGCCGACCGGGTATTACGGGGGCTCGTCGGTTTATTACTCGTCACCGCGTTATTACTCGGCGCCTCGCTACTATTCGCCGCCCCGGTACTACGCGCCGCCTCCACGCTACTATGGGCCAGGCCCTGGCTACGGTGGCCGTCCGGGCTACGGCGGCGGACACTGGAACGGTGGGGGCGGCGGCTACCACGGTGGCGGCTCCGGTTATCGTCCACCCGCTCCACCTCCAGGCCCAAGGCCGGGCGCAGGTGGCGGCTGGAATGGCAACCACGGTGGCGGCCCTGGACCGGGCAGACCGAGTGGAAACATGCGGCAGGACGGTAACTTCGGTCGCGGCGGTCATGGTGGACCGGGTGGCGGGAATCGCTAAACCAACTGGAAACGGCGCTCTCAGGAGCGCCGTTTTTTATTACCCCGAACCTGTAGAAGTGAGCTTTTCGCGATGGCGGTCCGTCTGAGAGGATGATGTCGCAGATGTACCCCCCCCTCGCGAGCAAGCTCACTCCTACCGGATGGGTGTCAGTTCAATAACCTGACAAATCTGCCAGCGGATGCCGTCCTTCCCACGCTTTCTCGAAATGCGCATCCACAACCGCCGGCGGAATCTTGGCGATGTCCTGCCAATGCCAGTGGGGCGTGTGATCCTTGTCGATCAACCGCGCTCGCACGCCCTCGCCAAACTCGGGGTGACGGCAGTAATTGAGGCTCATGCAGTATTCCATCTGGAACACCTCGGCCAAGGACATATGCCGCGCCCGCTGGATCTGCTCCCACACCAACAGGGCAGTCATCGGGCAGCCCTCGATCAGCGTCTTGGCCGCTTTGGCCAGCAGCGCATCCTGCGCGTGCAACTGATGCTTGAGCGCATTCCACACACAGGCTGCATCGACAACGTCCAGCAGTTCGTCGATCTGCTGACGACGGGGCAACCATTGCGCCGCTGGCAGTTGCCCAAGCGCTTCCTGTTGCAGCGCCTTGAACAGGCTGTTGAGTTGCACCCCGGTCTGTTCCTGCCAGTTCAATTGCAGCAGACGATCAATCATTTCTTCCTGTTGATCATCGAGCAGAAAGCGGTCGGCCAGGTCCAGATCCAGTGCATCGCGCCCGTTGATGTGCGAGCCGGTCAAACCGAGGAACAACCCCAACTTGCCCGGCAGTCGCGACAGAAACCAGCTGGCGCCGACATCCGGGTACAACCCTATGTTGATTTCGGGCATCGCCAGCCGACTGCTCGGTGTGACCACGCGAATGCTTGCGCCTTGCAGCAGCCCCATGCCGCCGCCGAGCACATAGCCATGGCCCCAGCAGATCAGCGGCTTGGGGTAGGTGTGCAGTTTGTAGTCGAGGCGATATTCCGCGGCGAAAAATTGCGCGGCCAGAGGTGGGACCTTTCCGGGCTTGCCGCGAGCCGCTTCCACCAAGGCGCGCACGTCACCCCCGGCGCAAAAGGCCTTCTCGCCATTGCCACGCAGCAGCACGCAGACGATCTGCGGGTCACTGGCCCAGGCATCGAGGCGATCCTGCACGGCCAGAATCATGGGCAGGGACAGCGCGTTCAGTGATTTTTCCGCATCCAGCGTGGCGATGCCCAGGCGGGCACCGTCGGTTCCGGTGAGCTCTTCGAATTGCAGATTCATCGTGACCTCGTGTTCGTGGGACGGGGCATCTTCAGGGCTGTGAGCGCCCGGATGCCGGGAAGTTGCAGCAGGCGATGCAGTGGAGTGTAGGAAAGCCAGACCGCGCTGCGCTGGAAATAATTGCCCACAGCCCCTAAAGTCCGCGCATTGTTTTTCCGGATATGACCATGACTGACGACGACCGCATCAAACTTGAGCCCAGCTGGAAACAGGCCCTTCGCGAGGAGTTTGAAAAGCCCTACATGGGCGAGCTGCGTGAATTCCTGCGCCGGGAGCACGCGGCCGGTAAAGAGATTTACCCGCCGGGCCCGCTGATCTTCAACGCGCTGAACTCGACGCCACTGGACAACGTCAAGGTGGTCATCCTCGGCCAGGACCCGTACCACGGCCCGAACCAGGCCCATGGCCTGTGCTTCTCGGTGCAACCGGGCGTGCCTGCGCCGCCGTCGCTGGTCAACATCTATAAAGAACTCAAGCGCGACCTGAACATCGACATCCCCAACCACGGCTACCTGCAGTCGTGGGCCGATCAGGGCGTGCTGATGCTCAACACCACCCTGACCGTCGAACGCGCCAACGCGGCGTCCCATGCGGGCAAGGGTTGGCAGCACTTCACCGACAAGATCATCGAAACTGTCAGCGCTCATCAGCCGCATCTCGTATTCCTGCTGTGGGGCTCCCACGCCCAGAGCAAGAAGAAGCTGATCGACGCGTCCAAACATCTGATCCTGACCTCCGTCCACCCCTCGCCGCTGTCGGCCTATAAAGGCTTCATCGGTTGCGGGCATTTCGGCATGGCCAACAAGTATTTGCAGCAAAATGGCTTGGCGCCCATTGAGTGGCGGCTGCCTGCGGTGGTTTAGGTGTTCGCAGATCTGTAGGAGCGCTTCACGGAATCAGCTGCTTGTTCCAATACCTGAACAACGGCTCTGCCAGAAACAGCACAAACAACAACCGCATCACCTGCATCGCGGTCACCAGTGGTACCGACAGCTGCAACACTTCGGCGGTCAGGCTCATTTCCGCGATCCCGCCGGGCATCATACCCAGGGTCAGCGAGCGCAAGTCCAGATGCGTCGCCGCGCTCAGTGCCCAGGCACACAGCGCTGCAATGCTCATGGTCAACGCCGTTCCCACCAACGTGCGCCCTATAAAGGAAGGGGCGCGGCGAAAGAACGCGCGGTTGAAGTGACAACCCAGACCGCTGCCAATCAACCATTGGCCGATCTGGCTGCCGCCATTGGGCAGGCCGATGTGCAGATCAAAGCTGACGCTGATGATCGCGCTCACCAGCAACGGCCCGAACAGCCATGGGTTGGGCTGCTTCAAGCGCTGCCAGCCCCAGGCCACCAGCGCCCCCAGCGGAAACAGCAGCGCCAGCCACGTCCAGTCCACCACCGTTGCATGGGCAGGTGTGCCGCCATTGCCCATCAGGTATTTGAAGATCGCCGGCACGCACAGCACCACCGCCAGCACCCGCAGGCTCTGGCCCGCCGCGACGTTGCTGAGGATTGCGCCATTGCGCGCGCCGAGGTTGACCATCTCTCCCGAGCCGCCGGGCATGCTGGAGAAGAACGCCGTGGCGCGGTCTTCGCCGGTGCGCAGCATCAGCCACACGCCGACCACGCTGGAAACGCTGGTCACCAGTGCGCCGATGAAGATCAGGCCGAAATGCGAGAGGACTTGTTCGATGACGACAGGGGTGAAGTGCAGGCCGATACCGATCCCGACCACCCATTGGCCGCATTTGCGGCCGCCGGGGATTTCAGCCAGCTGCCACGGGGTGAGGCAGCGGACCAGGATGATCGCCAGAAGCGAGCCGACCATCCAGGGCAATGGCCAGCCGACCTGGCTGGCGAGGTATCCCCCCAGCAGGCCGACCAGCGGTGTGCCCCACCACGTCTTGAAGGCCCGGTCAGACATCGGCCAGGGCGCGACGCTGAACACTGCGCTTGCGCCAGATGCGGATCAGCGGCAGCACCAGCATGAACGCGGTCACTACCCACACACCGAGGGTGATCGGGCTGGACCACAGGATCTCCAGCGAGCCGTTGGAGATCGACAGCGCGCGACGCAGGTTCTGTTCCATCAAACCGCCGAGAATGAAGCCCAGCAGGATCGGTGACAGCGGGAAGTCCAGCTTGCGCAGGATGTAGCCGAAGATGCCGATGCCGACCATCAGGAACAGGTCGAACGTGGTGGCGTGGACCGCGTAGACGCCGATCCCGGTAATGATCGCGATCACCGGCACCAGTGCCCAGTTCGGCACGGCGAGGATGCGGGTGAAGATGCGGATCATCGGGATGTTGAGGATCACCAGCATGATGTTGGCGATGAACAACGACGCGATCAGGCCCCAGACGATGTCCGGTTGCTGTTGGAACAGCAGCGGGCCGGGGGTGATGTTGTACAGCGACAGCGCGCCGATCATCACCGCCGTGGTGCCCGAACCCGGAACGCCCAGGGTCAGCATCGGCACCAGCGCGCCACAGGCGGTTGCGCCAATGGCAGTCTCGGGAGCTGCCAGGCCGCGCATGTCGCCTTGTCCGAATTTTCCGCTCGCGCCTGCGATACGTTTCTCGGTCATGTAGGTCACGGCGCTGGCCAGCGTAGCACCGGCACCCGGCAGCACGCCCATGATGAAGCCCATCAGGCCGCAGCGAATGTTCACCACAAACACCGACGCCGCTTCCTTGAAGTTGAACATCATGCGCCCGGTGGCCTTCACCGCTTCCTGGCCGCGATGGGTTTTTTCCAGCAAGAGCAGGATTTCACTGATCGAGAACAGGCCCAGCACCAGCACCACGAACTGAATGCCGTCGGCCAGGTGGATGTTGTCGCCGGTAAAGCGGTAAACACCGCTGTTGGCGTCGATGCCGATGCTCGACAGGAACAGGCCGATCAGCGCCGCGACAAAGGTCTTCAGCGGTCGATCGCCGGCCATGCCGCCGAGGCAGACGATGGCGAAGACCATCAACACGAAATACTCCGCCGGTCCAAAGGCAATCGCCCATTTGGCCAAGAGCGGGGCGAACATCACCATGCCGCAGGTGGCGATGAACGCGCCGATGAACGAACTCCACGCCGACAGCGACAACGCCACACCTGCCAGGCCCTGACGCGCCATCGGGTAGCCATCCAGCGCGGTCATGACGGTGGAGGCTTCGCCAGGAATGTTCAGCAAGATCGAGCTGATGCGCCCGCCGTATTCGCAACCCAGGTACACCGCTGCCAGCAGGATCAGCGCTGACTCAGGCGGCAGGCCGAGGGCGAACGCGATGGGGATCAACAGCGCCACGCCGTTGATCGGACCCAGGCCCGGCAGCAGGCCGACGACAGTGCCGATCAGAGTGCCCGAGAGGGCGGTGACCAGGTTGTACGGGGTCAGTGCGACGCCGAAGCCCTGGCCGAGATAGCCGAGAGTGTCCATATCAGTTCTCCAGAACGTCGAGCAGGCCCAGGGGCAGAGGCACATCCATCACTTTGTCGAAGAGCACGTACAGCAGGATGCTCATCAGCGTGGTAATGACGATGCTCGGCAGCCAGCGACCGCCGTACAGCCGGGCCATGGGGATGCCGATCAGAATGCTGCTGAGCACAAAGCCCAGAGGCTCGAAGCAACCGGCGAAGATCAGCAGCAGGGCGGTGCAGGCCGCGATCTTGATCAGGGTTTCACGATCCAGCGGCGGCTCGTCTTCCGAGTGTTTGATCGGGGTCGGGCGAAACAGCATGTACAGCAGCGAAATGCCCATCAGCCCCAGCATCAGCAGCGGAAACGCGCGCGGGCCAACGGGTTCGTAGGAAAACGGGGCCTGATAAGGCCAGGCCATCAGCGCAAGGCCCATACAGGCCAACAGCAGCACGAAGGCAAAGAGTCGTTGCAAGACCATAGGAAGCTCCTGGGCAGCGCCTGTTGTAGAGGCGCCGCGCCTAGTCGATCAATCGAGAACCGGTTAAGAGGGTTCAATCACTGAATCAGGCCGAATTCCTTGGCCAGCAACTTGTAGTCGGCGACCTGCTTCTTCACGTAGGTGTCCAGCTCCGGGCCGGTCATGGCGAAGGGGAACAGTTCACGCTGATCGCGCAGCTTGGCGAAGTCTTCCGAGGCCAGTAGCTTGTCGAACGAGGCCTTCCACCAGTTGTATTCCTCGTCGGTCACTTTTGGCCCGAGGTAGAAGCCGCGCACCACCGGCCAGACGATGTCGTAGCCTTGCTCTTTGGCGGTGGGGATGTTCTTCATTTCCGGCTCGTCCAGACGCTGCTCGGAGAACACCGCCAGCAGACGCATGTCGCCGCTGAGGATGTGCGGCATGGAGTCGGAGATGTCAGTGGAGCCGACCTGGATGTGGCCGCCGAGCAGGGCCGTGGCGATTTCGCCGCCACCTTCCAGGGCCACGTAACGCAGGTCACGCGGGTTGATGCCAGCCGCCTTGGCGATCAGTGCGGTCTGCATCCAGTCCTGGCTGCCGACGGTGCCGCCGGAGCCGATCACCACTTTGCTCGGGTCGGCTTTCAGAGCTTTGACCAGATCGTCGAGGTTCTTGTAAGGCGAGTCGGATTTCACAGCGATGGCGCCGTAGCTGGTGCCGACTGCCGCCAGCCAACGCACCGCGTTTTCGTCGAAGCGCCCGAACTTGCCCTGCGCCAGGTTCAGCAGCGAGCCGCTGGACCAGGCCACCAGGGTGCCCGCATCGGCCGGGCGTTGAGCCACGACCGCGTTGTAAGCCACCGCGCCCACCCCGCCAGGCATGTAGGTCACGCGCATCGGTTTGCTCAGCAGCTTCCCGTTGACCAGTGCGCTCTGCGCCAGTTTGCAGGTCAGGTCGAAGCCACCGCCCGGCGAGGCCGGCGCGATGCATTCAGGACGGTTGGGTTCGGCAGCCCACAATTGAGTGGCCACCAGCATGCAGCTGGCAGCGACGCTGATACGGCGCAACGATAGGTTCATGGTCAGTCTCCGACGGAGTTGTTGTTTTTGGGTGCGTTCGGTTATCGATCAGGCAACAGTTCGGCAGCGTGAAAAGCCTGCAGAGATCAAAAACGGGGACGTGACGATGCACTGCGCTGCAACGCGGCGAAGTGTACTCAAAACAGAATGGGATTCAGACGGCACTGTGGCCGGGGATTGCAGTGATGGCATCACCGATGACTCCAATATTGTTTTTATTGTTGAAAACGCATCGAGGCGTTTTTCGTCACGACTTGGGCGTCACGACGGCACAAGGGCGCAATCGTAACGAGTCGTGACCGGATCCTAATCAGCGAAGCTTTCATCAACCTTTCAACTACCTTTCATGAAGCTTCAGTCGACTGGGTTTTGCAGATGATCGGCTGTTTTTGAAGTGTCCCGGCCCTTCACACACGGCGTCGCGCCTGTAAACTCCGCTCCCACCAAACGCCGCATTCAGGAGAAACCGATGCGTGTCCTGCTCGTCGAAGATCATCTGCAACTGGCTGAAAGCGTCGCGCTGGCGCTCAAGGGCAGCGGGCTGACCGTGGACGTTTTGCACGATGGCGTGGCGGCCGATCTTGCGCTGAGTAGCGAGGAATACGCCGTGGCGATTCTCGATGTCGGACTGCCGCGCATGGACGGTTTCGAGGTGCTCGCCAAGCTGCGCGCCCGGGGCAAGAACACCCCGGTGCTGATGCTCACGGCCCGCAGCGACGTGAAGGATCGGGTGCACGGCCTGAATCTGGGCGCTGACGATTACCTGGCCAAACCGTTTGAGTTGTCCGAGCTGGAAGCGCGGGTCAAGGCTCTGCTGCGTCGTAGCGTGCTCGGCGGCGAGCGTCAGCAGCGTTGCGGCGTGCTGGTCTATGACCTGGACACGCGCCGCTTCACAGTGGGGGACGAGGCAATGACGCTCACTTCACGTGAACAATCGGTGCTCGAAGCGCTGATCGCCCGACCCGGCCGGGTCATGAGCAAGGAGCAACTGGCCTCCCACGTGTTCGGTCTGGACGAAGAAGCCAGCGCCGACGCCATCGAGATCTACGTGCATCGCCTGCGCAAGAAGCTCGACGGCCACCCGGTCGCTATCGTCACCTTCCGCGGCCTGGGTTACTTGCTGGAAAGCCGCGATGCTTAACCCGTTCCCCTCAGCGGAAAACAGCCTGCGCTGGCGCCTGCTGTGGAACCTGGGTTTGCTGTTGGTGGTGCTGATGATCGCCAGTGGCATGAGCGCCTACTGGAACGGTCGCGAAGCAGCGGACACCGCCTATGACCGCACACTGCTGGCCTCGGCGCGGACCATTGCAGCGGGTTTGTCCGAGCGCGATGGCACCTTGAGCGCTGACGTGCCTTATGTCGCCCTCGACACCTTTGCCTACGACAGCGCCGGGCGTATTTACTACCAAGTCAACGACATCAACCAGAAGCTGATTTCCGGTTACGAAAATCTCCCCGGCCCACCATCGGGCACCCCGCGCACCGACGATTACCCGGCCTTGGCCAAGTTCTACAGCGCCCGCTATCAGGGCCAGGACGTGCGTGTGGTCAGCCTGCTCAAGGCGGTCAGCGAGCCGAACATGAACGGCATGGCAGAAATTCGCGTGGCCGAGACCGAAGAGCAGCGCGTGAGCATGGCGCGGGGCTTGATGGCCGACACGCTGCTGCGTCTGGGCATGCTCGGCAGCGGGGCATTATTGCTGGTGTGGTTCACGGTGAGCGCAGCATTGCGTCCGCTGGAGCGCCTGCGTACGGCCGTGGAAGAGCGTCAGCCCGACGATCTGCGCTCGCTGCCTCTGGTGGAAGTGCAGCACGAATTGCGCCCGCTGGTGAGTTCGCTCAACCATTTTACCGAGCGGCTGCGCATGCAGTTCGAACGTCAGGCGCAGTTCATCGCCGATGCGGCCCACGAGTTGCGCACGCCATTGGCGGCGCTCAAGGCGCGGGTCGAACTGGGCCTGCGCGATCAGGACCCCGCCGCCTGGCGCAGCACGCTGGAAAGCGCGGCGACGGGCACCGACAAACTGACGCATCTGGCCAATCAGCTGCTCTCGCTGGCTCGCATCGAAAATGGCGCCAGGGCCATTGCCGAAGGCGGGGCGCAGTTGCTCGATCTCAGCCAGTTGGCCCGTGAACTGGGCATGGCCATGGCGCCACTGGCCCACAAGCGGGGCGTGGCGCTGGCGCTGGAAGCCGACGAGCCGGTGTGGATGAAAGGCGAGCCGACGCTGCTCAACGAACTGCTCAGCAACCTCGTCGACAACGCCCTGGCCCACACGCCGTCTGGCGGCAATGTAGTGCTGCGGGTGCATTCGCCATGCGTGCTGGAAGTCGAAGACGACGGCCCCGGCATTCCACTGCATGAACGGGATCGGGTGTTCGAGCGCTTCTATCGGCGCAATCAGCAGAGTTCGGGCTCGGGGCTGGGGTTGGCGATCGTCGGCGAAATCTGCCGTGCGCATCTGGCGCGGATTACGCTGCACGACGGGGTGGAGCAGGGATTGAAGGTGCGCGTCACGTTCCCGCCACCCGAGCTCTAGACGGCTCAATACAGCAGTGTCATCGCCTCGTTCATCTGGCCGATCAGCTCGCTATCGGCCATGTTCAGGCCCAGCTGTTTGACGGCCGGAATGCTCATCACATCCAGGTTCGGATAGGGCCTGCCGGTGGCCTCGTGCACATGCACGGAGGCGACCTGCACCAGGTCCACGTAATCAGCCTGCTCGGACAGCCGGCTGAAATTCTGGAATTGCCTGGGTACGATCGCCAGCGCTTCGGGGAAATCCCACGAGCGCAGCAGGCGTTCGCCGATGATCGGGTGAATGCATTCGATGACGTGATTAAGGCTGATCGAATCGGCCAGCAGCTCGAAATTGTCTTCGGCGTAGGTGAGGATCGGCAGCACGCCGATCAGGTGGATCAGGCCGGCGAGGGTGGCCCGGTCGGCTTTAAGGTGTCCGCGTCGCAGGCTCAGCAGGCTGCTGATCCCGGCCACTTGCAGGCTCAGCTTCCAGATGTCGCGCATTTTGGCTTCGATGACGTCGGATTTGGCGTGAAACATCTGCTCCACCACCAGGCCGATCGCCAGGTTGCAGCTGTAGTTCACGCCCAGACGGCGCACAGCGGTCAGCACGTCGCTGACCTCGAAATTGGGCCGTAGCAGCGGGCTGTTCACCACTTTGATCAGGCGTGCGGACAGTGCGGTATCACTGCCGATGACCTTGGACAGGTCGGCGATGGTGATTTCCGAATCTTCCGCCGCCAGACGGATTTTCATTGCCACTTCAGGGAGCGTCGGCAGAAACAGGGCGTCCTTGTCGATCGCCTTGATCAGATCCTTCTGCACCTTGTCAGCCATGCTACTCATATCGGATCTCTGGAAAGTGCATTGCGCTCAACCCCGCGCCGCGCGGCGGCCCGGGGTGGATAACTACGGCTCAACGCTGTGTTTCAAGCTTGGCGTCCAACGTGTAAGGCAACTGGCCCAGTTGCAGAGGCGGGCCATCGGCCGCGCCCAGGTGAATGTTGCCATTTTCTACCGCATCGGCCTGCAAAACGGCCAGCAGTTCGACGTGCGAGCCATTGCGCGCCGCCACTACCACATTGCCCACCGAGCTGTTGTGCACCGGAGAAAACAGTTCAACGCCCGGCGCAGGCAAATCGATGCCTTCCAGCGACAGGCGATATTGCCGACGCTTGAGTTTGCCCAGGTACTGCATACGCGCGACGATTTCCTGCCCGGTGTAGCAGCCCTTCTTGAAGCTCACGCCGCCCACGGCCTGCAGGTTGATCATCTGCGGGATGAATTCTTCGCGAGTCTGGGCAAACACTTGACCGATACCGGCGCGAATCTGTCCCAGCAGCCAATCGTTAAGTTCGCCTTGCGGCAGTTGCGCAGCCAGACGCGCTTGCACGTCGGCGGCCTGATCGGCACGAACCCAGAGTTCGGCGCGGGCAGGGGAGACGCGGATGGCGACCAAGTCGTTGGCGCGGGCCACGGCATCGGTGTCCTGAGCCAGGTCCAGACCCAGGCTCGCCAGCGCGGCATCGGCTGCGTTCAGGCCGAAGCGCACCCAGGCAGCGCTTTCGTCCGTCAGTTTGGATTTGGAGAAAACGGCGTATTTTTTCAGGTCCAGCAATTGCGCCTCGACCAGCTCGCAAGCCATGGCCAGTACGACACCATCGCCTTCCAGCAGGATGCGAAAGCTGGACTGCATGCGGCCTTTCTGCGTGCAGCGGGCACCGAGCGTGGCTTTGGCGTCGCTCAGGTAATCCATGTTGCAGGTCAGTTGGCCTTGAAGAAATTTGCTGGCGTCCACGCCGCGAACGGCAAGCACACCTTCGTGGGAGAGCGGGCAGAAAAAAGCTGAATCGGCCATGAGTCATCGCAGGGGTAGAAGTCTGGGGCACCATCATAGTGCCCAGCCAGGTGATTGGGTATATCTGAGCTCTGATAATAGGCAGGCGTAAAAACCTGCGACTAACTGCGGGTACGCCCATCGAGGATGCCCCTGTATACTCGCCGGCAAATTCGAGGAGCGTTTCATGGTCGAACAAATTGAACTCAACCGTCTGTTCTGGCACAGCCGACGCGGCATGCTTGAGCTGGACGTCCTGCTGGTGCCGTTTGTCAAAGAGGTCTATTCATCGCTCAACGAAGTCGACCGCGCGCTCTACGTTCGCCTGCTGACCTGCGAGGATCAGGACATGTTCGGCTGGTTCATGGAGCGCAGCGAGTCGGAAGATCCCGAGCTGCAACGCATGGTCCGCATGATTCTGGACCGTGTCCAGCCGAAATGACCGTTTCGAATGCCGTTGGCAGCGCTCTCGCGCCCTGCTGACGGCCTATCTCGGTGCGCAGGCGCTGGCACTGATCTCGATTTTCCTGCTTGAAATCCCGCTTTGGGCCCAATCGGTCGGCGCGTTGCTGTGCGTGCTTCACGGGGTGCGTACGCTGCCCCGGTCCATTCACTTGAGTGATCCGCGGGCATTCAGCGGCTTGCGCCGCGACCCTGGCGGCTTGCGCCGCGACCCTGGCGGCTGGTCTCTGTGGAACCCGCGCGATGGCTGGCAGCCTGTGCAACTGTGTCGGGACAGCATGGCGCGGCCGCATCTGGTGGTGCTGAGGTTTCGCCTCATGAGCGGGCATTGGCTGAACCGCCTGTGGATCCGCAGCCTGTGCATCCCAGGCGACGCGATGGCGCCGGATCTTCATCGACGCCTGCGTCTGCGCCTGAAATTCAGTCGCCGTAGGTGGGCGGCACCAGAATAGTGTCAACCGCCTCAGGCAGCATGTCCGGGTAATCCAGCGTGTAATGCAGCCCACGGCTTTCCTTGCGCGCCATGGCCGAGGCGATCATCAACTCGGCCACCTGAGCCAGGTTACGCAGCTCGATCAGGTCGCGGCTGACTTTATAGTTGCTGTAGAACTCGTCGATCTCATCCAGAAGCAGACGCACCCGGTGTTGCGCACGTTGCAGGCGCTTGTTGGTGCGCACGATGCCGACGTAATCCCACATGAATCGCCGCAGTTCGTCCCAGTTGTGCGCGATGATCACGTCTTCGTCCGAATCGGTCACCTGGCTCGCATCCCAGAACGGCAAGTCACTCGGCTGAGGGATATCCGGCAGCTTGGACATGATGTCGGCTGCCGCAGAGCGCGCGTAGACGAAGCATTCCAGCAACGAGTTGCTGGCCATGCGGTTGGCGCCGTGCAGCCCGGTGAAGCTGGTTTCGCCGATGGCGTACAAGCCTGGCACGTCGGTGCGGCCGTGCTGATCGACCAACACGCCGCCGCAGGTGTAATGCGCCGCCGGCACGACCGGAATCGGCTGGCGGGTGATGTCGATGCCGAATTCCAGGCAGCGTTCATAAACAGTGGGGAAGTGGCTTTTGACGAACTCTTCGGGTTTATGGCTGATGTCCAGATAGACGCAATCGACTCCTAGACGCTTCATTTCATGGTCGATGGCGCGGGCGACGATGTCGCGTGGCGCCAGTTCTGCGCGCTCATCGAACCGCTGCATGAAGCGCTCGCCGTTCGGCAGCTTTAAATAAGCGCCTTCGCCACGCAGGGCCTCGGTCACCAGAAAGCTCTTGGCCTGCGGGTGATAAAGGCAGGTGGGGTGGAACTGGTTGAATTCCAGATTGCCGACCCGGCAGCCCGAACGCCAGGCCATGGCGATGCCATCGCCGCAGGCGCCGTCGGGGTTGCTGGTGTAGAGGTAGACCTTGGCCGCGCCGCCGGAGGCCAGAATGGTGAAGCGTGCGCCGTGGGTGTCGACCTCGCCGGTCGAGCGATCCAGCACGTACGCGCCCAGGCAGCGATCGCCCTCCAGACCCAGGCGGCGCTCGGTGATCAGGTCGACCGCCACGCGCTGTTCCAGCAGTTCGATGTTCGGTCGCGCTTTCGCCTGGGCGAGGAGGGTGCGGAAAATCGCTGCTCCGGTTGCGTCGGCGGCATGGATGATGCGCCGATGGCTATGACCGCCTTCGCGGGTCAGGTGAAATTCGAAACCGCCGTCCACCACCGCCGACTGATCGTCGCGGGTGAAGGGCACGCCCATGTCGATCAGCCATTGAATCGCCTCGCGGCTGTGCTCGACGGTGAAGCGCACCGCCTCTTCATTACACAGGCCGCCCCCGGCATTGAGCGTGTCATCGACGTGGGACTGAACCGTGTCGGCGTTATCCAGCACGGCGGCCACGCCACCCTGGGCCCAGAAGGTCGAACCGTTGGCCAGGTCGCCCTTGCTCAAGACGGCGATACGCAAGTTGTCGGGCAACGTCAGCGCCAGACTCAATCCCGCAGCACCGCTGCCGATCACCAAAACGTCGTGCTGCAAATGTCGACTCATTTCTTATTTCCGGCTTCTAAATGGCCACTAGTATGTAAAGGGTGAGAACGGCACAATGGCTGGGATTTTATGGCAATTGTGAATCGCAGCGGGGGCGGATTGTGCGCTACTGCGCCGCATCGTGCATACCGTTTGGCGGGTAAATGCCATCCCAGGGTTGCACCTGGATTGGATCCTACAACCGCCAAGGCAGGTGTCTTACGCTCTTGATTGAAATGTGGGAACTTTTCATAAAGCCCCACGTTCAATAGAGGGTTGCCGATAAAGGGACAGCGTCGGTGCTCTGCAAGGTGGCTCTTACATCTGCGCGAGCGCTTTCGACGACAAGATTATTCACGCAGCCGACCTGGTTCGAGCTGCGTTTTTCGTGCGGGCTACCGACGCTCGCCGGAAACTTGCTTGAAGGGGGGAGAACTTTTGCGAAAAGCCCGAGTCTATGGTTGCAAGTCTGTGAAGCAGCCTCTGCAACACTCCTTTGAGCTTTATGAGGAGTGTTCATGCTAACCCAGGAAGAGGATCAGCAACTGGTCGAACGCGTACAGCGCGGCGACAAGCGAGCCTTTGATCTGCTAGTGGTGAAATATCAGCACAAGATTCTTGGGTTGATCGTGAGATTCGTCCACGACACCCATGAAGCCCAGGATGTCGCGCAAGAGGCTTTTATCAAGGCTTACCGTGCACTTGGGAACTTCCGCGGCGACAGTGCGTTTTATACGTGGCTGTACCGGATCGCCATCAATACGGCGAAAAACTATCTGGTGTCGCGAGGTCGGCGGCCGCCGGACAGCGATGTCAGATCTGAAGACGCGGAGTTCTACGACGGCGATCATGGCCTCAAGGACATCGAGTCGCCGGAGCGTGCATTGTTAAGGGATGAGATCGAGGGCACCGTCCATCGGACCATCCAGCTACTGCCAGAAGATTTACGTACTGCTCTAACTTTGCGTGAGTTTGACGGTCTGAGTTATGAGGACATTGCGAGCGTCATGCAGTGTCCGGTTGGTACCGTGCGCTCTCGCATCTTCCGCGCTCGGGAAGCCATTGATAAAGCCCTGCAGCCTTTGTTGCAGGAAACCTGAGACAGCGGCGATAGCCAAAAGAGAGGAACCGCCATGAGTCGTGAAGCCCTGCAGGAATCGCTGTCCGCGGTGATGGATAACGAAGCGGACGAATTGGAATTACGTCGGGTGCTCAACGCAATCGACGATGCGGATACACGTGCCACATGGTCGCGTTATCAAATTGCCCGTGCGGCAATGCATAAAGAATTGTTGATGCCTCATCTGGACATCTCGGCAGCCGTTTCCGCCGCGATCGCCGATGAAGTCAGCCCCCTCAAGGCCGGTCGCGGTCCTTGGCGCACGCTGGGTCGTCTGGCTGTCGCTGCTTCTGTCACCGTGGCTGTTCTGGCAGGCGTGCGCCTGTACAACCAGGACGAAATCGCTGGCGCCCAACTGGCCCAGCAATCGGCACAGCCTGCCAACATTGCAATGCCTCAGGTAAAAGGCCCAGCGGTACTGGCCGGCTACACCGAGAGCGAGCAAGCCCCGGGCCCGATGGCCAGCGGCGTACTGCAGAACCAGGCTGGTTGGCACGATCAGCGTCTGCCAGGTTACCTGCGTCAACATGCTCAGCAAGCTGCGTTGAAAGGCACTGAAAGCGCACTGCCGTATGCACGCGCCGCCAGTCTGGAAAACCGTTAAGGAGGATCATGCGCGCCATCCCTCTAGTGCCGCTTCTGCTTGGTGGATGGCTGGTCCTTCCAGTTCATGCCGATGATGCGCAAGACCAGCTCAAGCGTCTTGCGCAGGCAGAACAGCAGCAAAGCTTCCAGGGCACTTTCGTCTACGAACGCAACGGAAGTTTTTCCACTCACCGAATCTGGCATCGTGTTATCGACGGCAAGGTTCGTGAACACCTTCTTCAGCTCGATGGCTCCGCTCAGGAAGTATTGCGCGTCGATGGGGTGACCCAGTGCGTCAGCGGTACGCTTGTAGCGGGCGTGTCTAACATCCCCGACTCCCCGGCCCATGCCTTCGACGCTGCCAAGCTGTCGGCCTGGTACGACATGAAAGTCGCGGGCAGTTCGCGCGTGGCGGGGCGTCCGGCAACGGTGGTGACACTGACGCCGCGCGACCAGCATCGTTACGGCATCGAGTTGCATCTGGACAGCGTAACGGGTCTGCCGCTCAAGTCGCTGCTGCTCAGCGACAAGGGCCAACTGCTGGAGCGTTTCCAGTTCACCGAATTCGACACTGCCGAGCCGACCGATCAGAAGCTGCAACCCAGCGGTGACTGCAAGCCGGTGGAAGTGGCCAAGACCAAGGCTGACGCACCGCAGAAGCAACAGGTCGCCTGGCATTCGGACTGGTTGCCGCCGGGCTTCGAGCTCAGCAGCGCAGCCGCGCGTAACGACCCGGATTCCAAATCGCTGGTCACCAGCCTCATGTATGACGATGGCCTGGCGCGCTTTTCGGTGTTCATCGAGCCTGTCAGTGGCGCTGCGGTCACCGATATTCGCACGCAACTGGGCCCGACTGTCGCGGTCTCGCGCCGTTTGACCACGCCAAAAGGCGATGCGATGGTTACCGTTGTGGGTGAAATCCCGATCGGTACGGCCGAACGCATTGCGCTGTCCATGCGCAATGATGCCGCCCCTGCGGCGACAACCGAAAAGTAACCTGACCATTCCTGTGAATGCCCAGTATGAAAAAGGTTTCATACTGGGCGTTTCAAGCCGCTAGCCTCGTGATTGCTGGCTTTGAAAGAGACGCTGAAATGTTTGGTGAGCTTTGCAGGTTGCAAACACACCTTTTTTTTTCTATAGGTCACAGCTTCGCAGCTCTGGCCTTTGCTGTTTCAGCTTCCAGAAAGCTAAATGAGAGTAAAACTGGCTGAGAGCCCTGCAGTGCACCCTCGTGCCGTGCAGATGCTCCTCGAACCTGTCGGTTCGTACCGCTTAACCATGCTCGTTGTGAACGGGAGCCGTATGTCGATACCACGCTTGAAAACCTATCTGTCCTGGATGGCCGCCGTGCTGATGCTCGGCCAGGTCCTGACTGCGCAGGCCGAAGCCCTGCCGGACTTCACGACCCTCGTCGAACAGGCCTCACCTGCCGTCGTGAACATCAGTACTCGCCAGAAGCTTCCGGATCGTTCGGTGGCACAAGGTCAGATGCCGGACCTCGAAGGTCTGCCACCGATGTTGCGCGAATTCCTCGAACGCAGCATGCCGCCAGGATCCCGTGCCCCAGGCACGGGCAAGGGCGATCGCCAGCGTGAAGCGCAATCTCTGGGTTCGGGCTTCATCATCTCTGCTGACGGCTTCATTCTCACCAACAACCACGTGATCGACGGTGCCGACGAAATCCTCGTGCGCCTGTCAGATCGCAGCGAAATGAAAGCCAAGCTGATCGGCACCGACCCACGCACCGACGTGGCGGTCCTGAAGATCGATGGCAAAGACCTGCCGACCGTCAAGCTGGGCAACTCCGACAAGCTGAAAGTGGGTGAGTGGGTACTGGCCATTGGTTCGCCATTTGGCTTCGATCACTCGGTCACCAAGGGGATCGTCAGCGCCAAGGGCCGCAGCCTGCCGAACGACACCTATGTGCCGTTCATCCAGACCGACGTCGCGATCAACCCGGGTAACTCCGGTGGCCCGCTGTTCAACATGGCCGGCGAAGTCGTGGGTATCAACTCGCAGATCTTCACTCGCTCGGGCGGCTTCATGGGCCTGTCGTTCGCGATCCCGATCGACGTGGCCATGGACGTTGCCAACCAGCTCAAGGCGAACGGCAAGGTCAATCGTGGCTGGCTGGGTGTCGTGATCCAGGAAGTGAACAAGGACCTGGCCGAGTCGTTCGGTCTGGACAAGCCGGCCGGTGCGCTGGTGGCCCAGGTGCTTGAAGACGGTCCGGCCGCCAAGGGCGGCTTGCAGGTTGGCGACGTGATCCTGAGCGCCAATGGCACGCCAATCGTGATGTCCGCTGACCTGCCACATCTGATCGGCAACCTGAAAGACGGCAGCAAGGCCGAACTTGAAGTGATCCGCGACGGCAAGCGCCAGAAACTGACCGTGACCGTAGGCGCGTTGCCTGCCGAAGGCGAGGAAATGGGCACGGCCGACGCCGGCGTGGAGCGCAGCAGCAATCGTCTGGGCGTTTCGGTCACCGACCTGAGCGCCGAGCAAATGAAGTCGCTGGACCTCAAGGGCGGCGTTGTCATTAAGGAAGTGCAGGACGGTCCGGCTTCGCTGATCGGTCTGCAGACCGGTGATGTCATCACTCACCTGAACAACCAGGCCATCACCTCGGCCAAGCAGTTCACCGAAGTGGCCAAGGGCCTGCCGAAGAACCGTTCGGTGTCGATGCGGGTGCTGCGTCAGGGCCGCGCGACGTTCATCACCTTCAAACTGGCGGAATAATCAGCCAGACAGGGAAAAGGAGCGGCCAGCCGCTCCTTTTTTGTATCTGGCTGACTGTCGGCAGTGTGGCCTTGCGTGTGAGCGTGACGCCCCAGCCTTCCTTCAGGTACAATTCCCGGCTATTTTTCGGCGGGCAGCCTGCCTGCAACCTTTTTCGAGTGTTGATCCGTGAGTGATTTGAGTCATATCCGCAATTTCTCCATCATCGCCCACATTGACCATGGCAAGTCGACGCTGGCCGACCGTTTCATTCAGATGTGCGGTGGTCTGAGCGAGCGTGAAATGGAAGCCCAGGTACTTGATTCCATGGACCTGGAGCGCGAGCGCGGGATCACGATCAAGGCCCACAGCGTCACCCTGTATTACAAGGCGCAGGACGGCATCACCTACCAACTGAACTTCATTGACACCCCGGGCCACGTAGACTTCACCTATGAAGTCAGCCGCTCGCTGGCCGCCTGTGAAGGCGCGCTGCTGGTGGTCGATGCGGGTCAGGGCGTGGAGGCGCAGTCCGTCGCCAACTGCTACACCGCTATCGAGCAGGGCCTGGAAGTCATGCCGGTCCTGAACAAGATGGACCTGCCCCAGGCCGATCCGGATCGCGTCAAGGACGAGATCGAGAAAGTCATCGGCATCGACGCCACCGACGCCGTGGCCTGCAGCGCCAAGAGCGGCATGGGCGTTGACGAGGTCTTGGAGCGTCTGGTCAAGACCATTCCTGCGCCGACCGGCGACATCGAAGCGCCTTTGCAGGCGCTGATCATCGACTCTTGGTTCGACAACTATCTGGGCGTTGTCTCCCTGGTGCGCGTGCGTCACGGCCGCGTGAAGAAGGGCGACAAGATCCTCGTCAAGTCCACCGGCAAGATCCACCTGGTGGACAGCGTCGGTGTGTTCAACCCCAAGCACACGGCAACGGTTGACCTGAAAGCAGGCGAAGTAGGCTTCATCATCGCCGGCATCAAGGACATTCACGGTGCGCCGGTGGGTGACACCCTGACCCTGAGCTCGACCCCGGATGTTGAAGTGCTGCCGGGCTTCAAACGCATTCAGCCACAGGTTTACGCCGGTCTGTTCCCGGTCAGCTCCGACGACTTCGAAGATTTCCGCGAAGCCCTGCAGAAGCTGACCCTGAACGATTCGTCGCTGCAATACACCCCGGAAAGCTCCGACGCACTGGGCTTCGGCTTCCGCTGCGGCTTCCTGGGCATGCTGCACATGGAGATCATCCAGGAGCGCCTCGAGCGCGAGTACGACCTGGACCTGATCACCACCGCACCCACCGTAATCTTCGAGCTGTTGCTCAAGACCGGTGAAACCATTTATGTCGACAACCCGTCGAAGCTGCCGGACCTCTCCAGCATCGAAGACATGCGCGAGCCGATCGTGCGGGCGAACATCCTTGTGCCTCAAGAGCACCTGGGCAACGTCATTACGCTGTGCATCGAGAAGCGTGGTATCCAGCACGACATGCTGTTCCTGGGCAGCCAGGTCCAGGTGACCTACGATTTGCCGATGAACGAAGTGGTTCTGGACTTCTTCGACCGTCTGAAGTCCACCAGTCGCGGTTATGCGTCGCTGGACTATCATTTCGATCGTTACCAGTCGGCCAATCTGGTGAAGCTGGATGTACTGATCAACGGCGACAAGGTCGACGCTCTGGCGCTGATCGTGCACCGTGACAACGCGGCTTACAAAGGCCGGGCGTTGACTGAAAAGATGAAAGAACTGATTCCTCGTCAGATGTTCGACGTGGCAATCCAGGCTGCCATCGGTGGCCAGATTATCGCGCGCACAACCGTCAAGGCCCTCAGAAAGAACGTACTGGCCAAGTGTTACGGTGGTGACGTCAGCCGTAAGCGCAAGCTGCTTGAAAAGCAGAAGGCCGGTAAAAAACGCATGAAGCAGGTCGGCAACGTGGAAATCCCACAAGAAGCCTTCCTTGCGGTGCTCAGGTTGGAATAGTCAGGCCCTATGTCACTAAACTTCCCGCTGTTGTTGGTCATTGCCGTATTCGTGTGCGGTTTGCTGGCCTTGTTCGATCTGATCATACTCGCGCCGCGTCGGCGGACCGCGATAGCGAATTATCAGGGCAGCGTGAGCCAGCCGGATGTCGCTGTCGTCGAGCAATTGAACAAGGAGCCGCTGCTCGTCGAGTACGGCAAATCGTTCTTTCCGGTGCTGTTCATCGTGCTGGTGCTGCGCTCGTTTCTGGTCGAGCCGTTCCAGATCCCGTCGGGTTCGATGAAGCCGACTCTGGACGTGGGCGATTTCATCCTGGTCAACAAGTTCTCCTACGGCATCCGTCTGCCGGTGATCGACCTCAAGGTCATCCCGGTGAGCGATCCGCAGCGGGGCGATGTGATGGTGTTCCGCTACCCTAGCGATCCGACCGTCAACTACATCAAGCGTGTCGTGGGGCTGCCGGGCGATACCGTCCGCTACACCAATGACAAGCAGCTGTTCGTCAACGGGCAGTTGGTGGCCAAACAGCTGATCGGCTCTGAACCTGGCACGTTGGGCAGCGCCGAGCTGTACAACGAGAAGCTGGGCGAGGTTGAGCACCAGATCCGCCAGGAAATGAGCCGCTATCGCGCACCGCCTGATCACGAGTGGACGGTTCCGGCCGGTCACTACTTCATGATGGGCGATAACCGCGACAACTCCAACGACAGCCGCTACTGGGATGACCCCAATATTCCCAAGGATGAGCTGGGCATGGTTCCCGACAGAAACATCGTCGGCAAGGCCTTCGCCGTGTGGATGAGCTGGCCTGAGCCGAAGCTGAGCCACTTGCCGAACTTCTCGCGAGTCGGCCTGATCAAGTAACACCCATGCGGCGCTGTCTGACACAGCGCCGTATGTCATTTCGGCGGGCTATGCTGCAAGGCTTACCTTGCATGCAACAGGGAAAGACTATTCTTGAGGTCACACATGACATCTGCCGGTTCGCAAAGAGGCTTGTCGTTCATTGGATGGCTGCTTCTGCTGGCTGTCCTTGCATTTGCCGCGAGTACCGCCGCCAAAGTGGTGCCGCATTACCTCGATTACATGTCGTTGAAGAAGATCATCGAGGCTGCGGGCACCGACAAGGCCGCAGATATCAATAACAGCGGTGAGCTTTACGACTATGTCGCCAAAGGCATGCAGGTCAATAACATTCGGGATTTGGATTTGAACAAGGCGTTAAGCGTGACGACGGAGAACAACAGGCTCCTCGCCCATTTGAAATACGAAAAACGTGAACCACTGATCCAGAATATCGATCTGGTGGTCAAGTTCGACCACGAATTCAGCGTGGGTACACCGTGAGCGCGTCATTGAGTCGTCTGGAGCGTCAGCTCGGTTATACCTTCAAGGACCAGGAACTGATGGTTCTGGCCCTGACCCACCGCAGTTTCGCCGGCCGTAACAACGAGCGGCTGGAATTCCTCGGTGATGCCATCCTCAACTTTGTGGCCGGCGAGGCGCTGTTCGAGCGTTTCGCTCAGGCCCGCGAAGGTCAGCTGTCGCGCCTGCGTGCCCGCCTGGTCAAGGGCGAGACCCTGGCCCTGCTGGCGCGGGGGTTCGATCTGGGTGAATACCTGCGTCTGGGTTCCGGTGAATTGAAAAGCGGTGGTTTTCGCCGTGAATCGATTCTGGCCGATGCCCTGGAAGCATTGATCGGTGCGATCTACCTGGATTCGGGCATGGAAATGGCGCGCGAACGCGTGCTGTCCTGGCTGGCCAGCGAGTTCGACAGCTTGACGCTGGTCGACACCAACAAGGACCCGAAAACCCGACTGCAGGAATTTCTGCAGTCCCGCGCCTGTGAATTGCCACGCTACGAAGTGGTGGACATTCAGGGCGAGCCGCATTGCCGAACGTTTTTCGTCGAATGCGAAGTGACCTTACTGAACGAAAAAAGCCGGGGACAAGGTGTCAGCCGTCGCATTGCCGAACAGGTAGCCGCGGCCGCAGCCCTTATCGCCCTGGGTGTGGAGAATGGCAATGACTGATTCAACTGCAACACGCTGTGGCTATGTCGCCATCGTTGGTCGGCCAAACGTGGGCAAGTCGACACTGCTGAACCACATCCTCGGCCAGAAACTGGCGATCACCTCGCGCAAGCCACAGACCACACGCCACAACATGCTGGGCATCAAGACCGAAGGCGCCGTGCAGGCGATCTACGTCGACACTCCGGGCATGCACAAAGGCAGTGACAAGGCGCTGAACCGCTACATGAACAAGACCGCTTCGGCGGCGTTGAAAGACGTCGACGTGGTGATCTTCGTGGTGGATCGCACCAAGTGGACCGACGAAGACCAGATGGTGCTCGAGCGTGTGCAGTACGTGACGGGCCCGCTGATCGTGGCGCTGAACAAGACCGACCGCATCGAGGACAAGGCTGATCTGATGCCGCACCTGTCCTGGCTGCAGGAGCAGTTGCCCAACGCGCAGATCATTCCGATTTCGGCGCAGCAGGGGCATAACCTCGAAGCGCTGGAAAAGGTCATTGCTGACCAATTGCCAGAGAATGACCACTTTTTCCCTGAAGATCAGATCACCGACCGCAGCAGCCGCTTCCTCGCCGCCGAGCTGGTGCGCGAGAAGATCATGCGTCAGCTGGGCGCGGAGTTGCCGTACCAGATCACCGTCGAGATCGAAGAATTCAAGCAGCAGGGCAAGACCCTGCACATTCACGCGCTGATCCTCGTCGAGCGTGATGGCCAGAAGAAGATCATCATTGGCGACAAGGGCGAGCGCATCAAGCGCATCGGTTCCGACGCGCGCCGCGACATGGAAGTGCTGTTCGACTCCAAGGTCATGCTCAACCTGTGGGTAAAGGTCAAAGGCGGCTGGTCCGACGACGAGCGCGCGTTGCGTTCCCTGGGTTACGGCGACCTCTAAGCATTTATTGCTTCACGTGTGGGAGCGAGCTTGCTCGCGAAGAGGGTGTAACGTTCAACATCGATGTTGATTGGCACACCGCTTTCGCGAGCAAGCTCGCTCCCACAGTGGTTTCAGTTGACCATGAATTCATGTTCGCTCATCGAGAAGTGCATGTCGCAAACCCCTCCCGCCAGCCAACTCGCCTATGTGCTGCACAGCCGGCCCTACCGCGAAAATAGCGCGCTGGTCGACTTCATCACGCCCCAAGGCCGCTTGCGTGCCGTGCTGCGCAGTGCCCGTGGCAAGGCGGGTTCGCTGGCGCGGCCGTTCGTGCCGCTGGACGTCGAGTTTCGCGGCCGTGGCGAGCTGAAGAACGTGGGACGCATGGAGAGCGCGGGCATTGCCGCCTGGCTGGAAGGGGAGGCGTTGTTCAGTGGCCTCTATCTCAATGAATTGCTGATTCGCCTGCTGCCCGCCGAAGACCCGCATCCCGGCGTATTCGAGCATTACGCCGCAACCCTCGTGGCACTTGCGCAAGGCCGCGCTCTGGAGCCGCTGTTGCGCTCTTTCGAGTGGCGCCTGCTGGACGACCTGGGTTACGGTTTTGCCCTCGACGCCGACGTCAATGGCGATCCGCTCGACACCGACGGCATGTATCGTCTGCAAGTAGACGCCGGCCTTGAGCGGGTGTATCTGTTGCAGCCCGGCCTGTTTCAGGGCGCCGAACTGCTGGCGATGTCCGAAGCCGACTGGAGCGCGCCTGGCGCACTGTCGGCGGCCAAGCGGCTGATGCGTCAGGCGCTGGCGGTTCATCTGGGTGGCCGCCCGTTGGTGAGCCGGGAACTGTTTCGCAAGCCCTAACGACAAGACCTTTTTTCAGCCATTGACAGGCCCGATTGCCTGTCCAGATCACGTTTCAGGAGACCCAAGTGACCCACAGCACCCGCATTCTGCTCGGCGTGAACATCGACCACGTCGCGACCCTGCGTCAGGCCCGTGGCACCCGCTATCCCGACCCGGTCAAGGCCGCGCTGGACGCTGAAGAAGCGGGCGCCGATGGCATCACCGTGCACCTGCGTGAAGATCGCCGTCATATCCAGGAGCGCGACGTACTGCTGCTCAAGGACGTGCTGCAGACGCGCATGAACTTCGAAATGGGTGTCACCGAAGAGATGATGGCGTTTGCCGAGCGCATTCGTCCGGCGCACATCTGCCTGGTCCCGGAAACCCGTCAGGAACTGACCACCGAAGGCGGCCTGGACGTCGCAGGCCAGGAAGCGCGAATCAAGGCGGCAGTCGAGCGTCTGTCCGCGATTGGCAGCGAAGTGTCGCTGTTCATCGATGCCGACGAGCGTCAGATCGAGGCCTCCGCGCGCGTGGGTGCTCCAGCGATCGAGCTGCACACCGGTCGTTATGCCGACGCACAGACGCCGACGGACGTGGCAGAAGAGCTGCAGCGGATCGTCGACGGCGTGGCCTTTGGCATTGGGCAGGGCCTGATCGTCAACGCCGGTCACGGGCTGCATTATCACAACGTAGAAGCCGTGGCAGCGATCAAGGGCATCAACGAGCTGAACATCGGCCACGCGTTGGTGGCCCATGCGCTGTTTGTCGGGTTCAAGTCGGCGGTGTCGGAAATGAAGGCGTTGATTCTGGCGGCTGCGGCCAAGGCCTGATCCGCTACCCGATTGCGCTGGTACACCTCGGACCTGTGGGAGCCGGCTTGCTGGCGAAAGCGGTGGGTCAGTTACAGATGCTTCGACTGACACGCCGCCTTCGCCAGCAAGCCGGCTCCCACAGTGGGGATCGGCGTGAGGGAACTCCTCAGTCAGGCCTTGCGCCCCACAATCACCGCTCTGCGCGGCGCTGGCAGGCCTTCGACGGTCTTGCTGTGATCATTCGGATCGAGGAAGTCGCTCAGGGACTGATACTTCATCCATTCGGTGCTGCGCTGCTCCTCGACCGTGGTGGTGCTGACGTCCACACAGCGCACGTCCACGAACCCCGCACGACGCAGCCACAGTTCCAGCGCAGGCACTGACGGCAGGAACCAGACATTGCGCATCTGCGAGTAGCGATCCTCAGGCACCAGCACCTGATGCACGTCGCCCTCGACCACCATGGTCTCCAGTACCAGCTCGCCACCCTTGACTAGACAGTCCTTCAGCGCCAGCACGTGATCGATCGGCGACTTGCGGTGATACAGCACGCCCATGGAAAACACGGTGTCGAAGCCTTCGAGCCGCGCAGGCAGGTCTTCCAGCGCGAAGGGCAGGTGCCACGCGGGCAGATCAGGCAGGTAACGCTGCATCGCCTGGAATTGGCAGAAGAACAGCCAATTGGGGTCGACGCCGATCACGCTGTCGGCACCGGCACCGAGCATGCGCCACTGGTAATAGCCGTTGCCGCAGCCGACATCGAGCACGCGCTTGCCGACCAGATCCAGGTGCGGCGAGACGCGCGACCACTTCCAGTCCGAACGCCACTCGGTGTCGACATGCACGCCGAACACATCGAACGGCCCCTTGCGCCACGGCGACAGGCCCATCAGCGCCGCACGGGTCTGCTCGCGGGTGGCGTCGTCGCAGTCGATGTCCAGGGCAAAACGGTCCTTGAGCTCGACGCGGCTGGGGGTGAGATCAGGCAACGCGTTCAGCGCGCCTTGCCAGCGTTCGAGGTCGCCGTGGCCCTTGTCCATTTTCGCGTCGAGTTGCGCCTGCAGGCCTTGGGCCCAGGCAGAAAGAGGGGTGCCCGCCAGACGGCGGACCAGAGGGGCAAGATCAATCATGGCAGGGCAATCAAGGAGGCGAAATTAAGGCACTGGAACCAGGGCACCACTTTGCTGAAGCCGGCAGCCAGCAGGCGTTCGCGGTGCTGTTCGAGGCTGTCGGGTTTCATTACGTTCTCGATGGCGCTGCGTTTCTGGGCGATTTCCAGCTCGCTGTAGCCATTGGCGCGTTTGAAGGCCACGTGCAGGTCGGTGAGCAGGGCGTGTTCTTCGTTGTCGTCGAAACGCAGCTTCTCGGACAGGATCAGCGCGCCGCCGGGTAGCAGCGATTGGCGAACCCGGCTCAGCAGCTCCAGACGCTGCTCGGGAGCAATGAATTGCAGGGTGAAGTTCAGGGCTACGACCGAGGCAGGCTGGAACTCAAGGGCGAGGATGTCGCCCTCGATCACCTCGACCGGCAGCAGCTCCTGGAACATCGAATTCTGTGCGTTGAGGTATTCGCGGCAACGCTCGACCATCGCGGCAGAGTTGTCGATGGCGATCACCCGGCAGTCGTCGGTGCGCACGTGACGGCGCAGCGCCTGGGTGACCGCACCCAGCGAACTGCCCAGGTCGTAGAGCACGCTGTGGGGCTGGGCGAACTGCGCCGCCAGCACGCCAAGGTTCTCGACAATGGTCGGATAACCCGGCACCGAGCGCTTGATCATGTCCGGGAACACCCGCACCACGTCCTCGTTGAAGGCGAAGTCGGGCACCTGGGCCAGCGGCTGGGCGAAAATGCGGTCGGGTTCTTGGCTCACGGCGATTCCGAAGGATGAGGCGAAAAGTGCGGCATTTTAGCCAAATGTGCCGCGATGCTGAAACCTCATCTGATCATCGGGTAGCGACGCTCACTTCACCGTGATCGCGCAATCGAACGTGCGCTCGGGCCGTACTTCCGGCGCCCAAGGCTGTTGATAGACCATCATCAGGTGGCCGCTGCCTGGGTTGGCGGCCCTGTAGCGCCACACTGACTGGCCTGACGTGCCGACCATGCCGACGTCTTCCGGGGTGTTGAACACTTCCGGGCCCAGGGCGTTGAGGATCGATGGGGCAGGGTTCTGCATCAGCCAGCGGTGGCCGGTGGTGGGGTTGCTGGGCAGCATGAGCATCAGGGTCTGGCCGGCCTTGAGGGTGATCGGGCAGTCTTTCTGATCTTCGAGGGAGACGATCTGTTTCGGTTGCTGGGCGCAAGCGGCCAGCAGGGCCAGGCTCAACGGGACAAACAGGCGGGCAGCGGTCATGAGGGCTCCGGTCTTGGGCAACGTGAGACCGAGCATAACTGAAGATGGGGTGGATGCTAATAATGTGGCCTGAATCAGGCCTTGTGGGAGCCGGCTTGCTGGCGAATGCGATTTGTCTGTGATGAATGAGTCGACTGACACTCCGCTTTCGCCAGCAAGCCGGCTCCCACAGGTATTGCGTACAGCCTGTGAAAGCCGGGTTGCGACGAGTTTTAGAACAACACCTTCGACACATCCGAGAAGCGCTTGGCGAAGTGCACGGTGATGCCTTCCTTGAGGTAATCCGGCAGCTCTTCGAAGTTGCCGCGGTTGGCGTCTGGCAGGATCAGTTCGAAGATCTTCTGCCGCCGCGCCGCGATGACTTTCTCGCGTACCCCACCAATCGGCAGCACATGCCCGGTGAGGGTCAGCTCGCCGGTCATGGCCACGCCTTTCTTCGGCGCCTGGTTGCGTGCCAGCGAGAGCAGGGCGCTGGCCATGGTCACGCCGGCGCTCGGGCCGTCTTTAGGCGTCGCGCCTTCCGGGACGTGCAGGTGCACGAAAGCTTCGTCGAAGAATCCCTTGTCGCCGCCAAACTTCGCCAGATTGGAGCTGACGTAGCTGTAGGCAATTTCCGCGGATTCCTTCATCACATCACCCAGCTGACCGGTGAGCTTGAAGCCGCGATTAAGGGTGTGGATGCGCGTCGCTTCGATCGGCAGGGTCGCGCCGCCCATGCTGGTCCAGGCCAGCCCGGTGATCACGCCGGTGCCCGAAAGCACCTGTTCGCTGCGGAAGACTGGCATGCCGAGGGAGGCTTCGAGGTCTTTGGGGCCGATCTTGACGACCGTGTCCGGGTTGTCCAGCAGCTTGACCACAGCCTTGCGCACCAGCTTGCCCAGTTGCTTCTCCAGCTGGCGTACGCCGGATTCGCGGGCGTAGCCCTCGATGACGGCACGCAGGGCGCTGTCGCTGATGGTCAGGCTGGTTTTCGCCACCCCGGCCTTGTCGAGCTGTTTGGGCCACAAATGGCGCTTGGCGATGGCCAGTTTTTCTTCGGTGATGTAGCCGGAGAGGCGAATCACTTCCATACGGTCCAGCAATGGGCCGGGGATCGAGTCCAGGGTGTTGGCGGTGCAGACGAACAGCACTTTCGACAGGTCCAGGCGCAGGTCCAGGTAGTGGTCGAGGAATTCGACGTTCTGCTCCGGATCGAGGGTTTCCAGCAGCGCCGAGGCCGGGTCGCCTTGGTAGCTCTGGCCCATCTTGTCGATCTCGTCGAGCATGATGACCGGGTTCATCACCTCCATGTCCTTCAACGCCTGCACCAGCTTGCCCGGCTGGGCGCCGATGTAGGTGCGGCGGTGGCCCTTGATCTCGGCCTCGTCGCGCATGCCGCCGACACTGAAGCGATAGAACGGACGCCCCAGGGATTCGGCGATCGACTTGCCGACGCTGGTCTTACCCACGCCCGGCGGGCCGACCAGCAGCACGATGGAGCCGGCGATCTCGCCCTTGTAGGCGCCGACCGCGAGAAATTCGAGGATGCGGCTCTTGATGTCGTCCAGGCCTGCGTGGTGCTGGTCGAGCACCTTGCGCGCGTGCTTGAGGTCCAGCTTGTCTTCGCCGTAGACGCCCCACGGCACAGAGCTGGCCCAATCGAGGTAATTGCGGGTGACGGCGTATTCCGGCGAGCCGGTTTCCAGCACCGAGAGCTTGTTGATCTCTTCATCGATGCGTTTGCGCGCCTGTGGCGGCAGGGTCTTGCCTTCCAGACGCTGCTCGAACTGCTCGATGTCGGCGCTGCGGTCGTCCTTGGTCAGGCCCAGCTCCTGCTGGATGACCTTGAGCTGTTCCTTGAGGAAGAACTCGCGCTGGTGCTCGCCGATCTTGCGGTTCACTTCGGCGGAGATTTCTTTCTGCAGGCGCGCGACTTCGACTTCCTTGCGCAGCATCGGCAGGACTTTTTCCATGCGCTTGAGCACGGGCACGCAGTCCAGCACTTCCTGCAGCTCGACGCCGGTGGCGGAGGTCAGGGCAGCGGCGAAGTCGGTCAGTGGCGACGGATCGTTGGGACTGAAGCGGTTGAGGTAGTTCTTCAGCTCCTCGCTGTACAGCGGGTTGAGCGGCAGCAGTTCCTTGATCGCGTTGATCAGCGCCATGCCGTAGGCCTTGACCTCGTCGGTCGGTTCGTTGGGCTGGTGCGGGTATTCGACCTCCACCAGAAACGGCGGGCGATGGTGTTTGAGCCAGGTCTTGATGCGTACGCGGCTCAGGCCCTGGGCGACGAACTGCAGCTTGCCGTTCTCGCGGCTGGCGTGGTGCACCTTCACCAGCGTGCCGTACTCGGGCAGGGCCTTGGTGTCGAAATGGCGCGGATCTTCAGGGGGCGTGTCCATGAAGAACAGCGCCAGGGAGTGGTGATCGGATTTGCTCACCAGCTCAAGGGTTTCGGCCCAGGGTTCTTCGTTGACGATAACCGGCAGCACTTGCGCCGGGAAGAACGGGCGGTTGTGAATCGGGATGATGTAGACCTGATCCGGAAGGTTCTGGCCAGGCAGGGCGAGGCTTTTTCTGTCTGAACCGATCACTTCGTGTTCGTGATCGTCGTCGTGGGGATGGGAAGAGTCGGTTTGCTGGTCGCTCATGGGGCACCTGCACAAATGGGGATGAGCCTTAGATGGGGCACTCAGCCTCAGGTTTCAATAGTTATGGCCGATAGCAATAAACAGGGACGCCGATAGAGAAATATAGGTGGCTTGTACCTGTCGTCAGTAATCATGATGTAGTGGCCTTGTGCCTGCTTTAAGCGCGTGCACTTTTCCCCAAGCGGGGCGTAGTCTGCGTGAAACGACTCAGCAAAATGCCAGGGCTGGCGCTACCCTTTTTTCGACCATGCCGTTCTGGATGTTGTATGACCCACGTAGTCTCTTCATTGTTGGTGGCCGCAACCGTTCTTCTGGGCTCCGCCGCCCACGCCGCCTCATTGTCGGCCGAATTCGTCGATGCCCAGGGCAAGCCTCTGAGCGATGCCGTATTGACGCTCCAGGGGCCTGCCGGCAAGCCGGATCCTGCGCCCAAGGCCGACATGGACCAGCGCGATCAGCGTTTCGCGCCCCATGTACTGGCCGTGCGTACGGGCACCCAGATCAAATTCCCCAACAGCGACAACATCCGCCATCAGGTGTACTCCTTTTCTGCGGCAAAACGTTTCGAACTGCGCCTGTATGGCGGTACGCCATCGGACCCGGTGCTGTTCGACAAGCCGGGCCTCGTGGTGTTGGGCTGCAACATCCACGACTGGATGCTGGGCTATGTTTACGTGACCGACGATCCCTGGTTCGGCGTGAGCAACGACAAAGGCACACTGACCCTCGATCAACTGCCAGCGGGCCACTACACGGCAACGCTTTGGCACCCTCAGGCCCCTGATATGCAGCCTCTGGCAGGCGGCGATTTCGACATTCCGGCCGCGGGCCTGCATCGGCGCTTCAGCATTGCCGTGCAACCCAAGGGTGACGACGTGCCAGCAGCGCCAGCGCCCAGCGCGTTTGGCGATGCCTTTCATAAAGCTGCCCATGAATGAAAAGACCCCTTAGCTTCCAGGCGCGCATTGCCGGCGTGCTGATCCTGCTGTTGCTGGTCGTGGTCGGTGCGGTGTTTGTTGCCGTCAAGGCCGCGACCCAGGACGCTGTGCGCAAGCAGGCTCAGGCGCAACTGGAAGTGGGTACGCGGGTGTTTCAGGGCTTGCTGGAAATGCGCGGCAAACGCCTGCGCGACGCAGTTCAGCTGCTCTCCAGCGATTTCGGCTTTCGCGATGCCGTGGCGTCGGCGGATTCGGCGACCATTCGCTCGGTGCTGCTCAACCATGGCGCGCGCATCAATGCCAACGACATGTTTCTTTTGGGCATGGATGGCAAGGTGCTCTCCAGCACCATCGATCAGATTCCCGAAGGTTCGCCCTTTCCGTATTACCAGGCCCTGCGTGACCTGAAATCCCACAATCAGTCGATGCTCATCGTGCCCCTGCAAGGCACGCCGCACCTGCTGGTCGAGAGCGCCGTGCTGGCGCCGTTGCCGATTGCGCGGGTGGTCATGGGCTTCAGCATGGACGACGACCTCGCCCAGGAATTGCGCTCGCTCAGCGGCTTGCAGGTCTCGTTCCTGTCGGTGGTGAACCAGGTGCCGGGTCAGATCATCAGCACCCAGCCGCAGCCGCTGTACGACAGCCTGCGCGGGCTGATGATGAAGCCGGCCGACGACCAGATGCAGATGACCGAGCACGGTAAACACAGTTACCTCAGCGCACGTCTGAACCTGGGCAACACTGGCGACAGCAATGGCGATCAGGTCGTGGCGTTGCTGCAGAGCCCGCTGGACCAAGCTATGCAGGCCTTCGCCCCGCTGGATGAAAAGCTGTTCTGGATCACGATCATTGCGCTGGTGGCCTCGCTGGTCGGTACCTTGCTGCTGGCGCGCAGCGTGTCGGGGCCGGTACGGACCCTGGCCCTGGCCGCCGAACGTATCGGCGAGGGCGACTACAGCACCCCGGTCAATCTTGAGCGCAGCGACGAGCTGGGCAAGCTGGCGGGCGCTATCAACTCGATGCAAAGCGGCATCGCCCAGCGCGAGAAGCAACTGGCGCACAATGCTTTGCACGATGGCCTGACCGGGCTGCCCAACCGCGCGCTGGTGATGGAGCGTCTGGGCAGTGCGATTGCCGCCGAGCGGGGCGTGGCGCTGCTGTATCTGGGCATCGAAAACTTCCGCGCGATCAACGACAGCATTGGCCCTGAAGGCGTCGAGCAACTGCTGCAAGTCATGGGCGAACAACTGCAGTTGCCGCTGCGTCCGGGGGATACCGTTGCGCGCCTGTCGGGCAACGAATTCCTGCTGCTGGTGCACAACGCCGAAGTGGACGCCGCCGTCGCCGTCGCCGACCGCCTGCAACGCCTTTTGCTCAAGCCCCAGCGCATTCATGATCACGATCTTTCCCTGGACGCCTGCATCGGCATCGCCGCTTACCCGGCCAATGGCGATTCGCCTTCGGAGCTGGTCAAGCGCGCCGCGATTGCGCGTCAGGACGCCACGCAGATGCCGGGCCGTCTGCAAGTCTACGAAGATGGCCGGGACCTGGCGCATCAACGCCAGATCAGCCTGATTCGCGACCTGCGCCACGCCGCGCGCAACGGCGAACTGATGCTGCATTACCAACCCAAGCTGGACATCCGCAACGGCCGTGTGCGCCAGGCCGAAGCCCTGCTGCGCTGGCAGCATCCGCAGTTCGGCACTGTTTCGCCCGCTGAATTCATCGTGCTCGCCGAGCGCACCGGCAGCATTCAATTGCTGACCAACTGGGTGATCGAGGAGGCCATGCGTCAATTGGCCGAATGGAACCGTCGCGGCCTGCACGTGCAGTTGTCGGTGAACATCTCCGCCGACGACTTGCTCGATGGCGATCTGGCTGACCGTGTGTCCGATCTGCTCAAGCTGTACCGCGTGCCGGCCGAACAACTGATATTCGAGATTACCGAAAGCGCCGTGATGCGCGAGCCCGAGCATGCCTTGAACGTGCTCAACCGCCTGCGTGAGTGCGGCATCAGTCTGTCGGTGGATGACTTCGGGACCGGTTACTCCTCGCTGGCGCACTTGAAACGGCTGCCGGTGCAGGAACTGAAGATCGACCAGTCTTTCGTGCGCAATCTGGATGAAACCAGTGAAGACGCGGTGATCGTCCGCTCGACCATCGAGATGAGCCACAACCTGGGCCTAAAGGTGGTCGCCGAGGGCGTCGAATACGAGCACAGCCTGCGTCTGCTGGAACGTTGGCACTGCGATACCGCGCAGGGTTATTTGATCAGTCGGCCGCTGACCGCGGTCGCTTTCGAGGCATGGATCGCCAAGTCTCACCGCTCTCCGAGCTTGATGATTCACTGATGGGTTTGAGTTTATGACACGTAGTCTCTCGGCTGTGTTCAGCCCTGTGGTGTTAGCCAGCGTGGTGGGCGGCTGCATGTCCGGTATGGCCTGCGTTGCCGAAGCCGATCAGGGGCGTCTGATCGCGACAGGAGGCGCCAGCAGTATCGAAGGCGCAGCCGGTGGCGGGATCATCCCGTGGGCGGTGCTTGCCGGTTACGACGAGCAGGGCGAGTGGGGCGCCAACCTGTTTGCCACCCACATCAACCTGCCGGACTACACGTTGGACGTCGCTGGTATGGCGATGTCCTACGGCAACCGCGTGGAGCTTTCCTACGCTCATCAGCGATTCGACCTAGGCTCGCTGGTTCATAAACTGAGCCTGCCGGAGGACAACCTCTCTCAGGACATCTTCGGTGTGAAGGTGCGTCTGTTCGGCGACCTGATCTACGACCAGTTGCCGCAGGTGTCGGCGGGCCTTGAGTACAAACATCAGAACGATTTCCTCATCCCCAGCCTGGTCGGCGCCAAACGCGATGCCGACGTCGAAGGCTATCTCACCGCCAGCCGTTTGTTCATGGGCGCAGCATTCGGCTACAACGTGGTGGTCAACGGCGGCGTGCGTTACAGCCGCGCCAACGAGACCGGCCTGCTGGGCTTTGGCGGCGATCGCCGAGACACCCGCAGCGTGTTGAAAGAAGGCTCGGTGGCGCTACTGTTCAACCCGCGCTGGGCCGTGGGCGTCGAGTACCGGGAAAAGCCTGACAACCTGTCGTTCGCCGGCGAAAGCGATTGGGCTGACGCCTTTATCGGCTGGTTCCCTAACAAGCACGTTTCGGTGGTTCTGGCCTACGCACGCTTGGGCGAAATCGCGATGCTGGATAACCAGAACGGCACGTATCTGTCTGTGCAGGGGAGCTTTTGATGATGCGGTCTTTGCGCTGGCTGTGTGTTTTGAGCCTGGCCCTGCTGGCGGCCTGCGCTCAACAACCGCCCAAGGATGACAGCCTGTATCACGCTCTCGGCGAGCGGGCGGGAATTCAGAAGATCGTTGAGGGGATGCTTTTACACATCGCCAAGGATGAGCGGATCGTCGAGCATTTCCGCAAGGTCGACATCGTGCGGTTGCGCGATAAATTGGTAGAGCAGTTCTGTGTTGAGGCAGGCGGGCCATGTCGTTATACCGGCGACTCGATGGCGGAGTCGCACAAGGGTCAAAACCTGACCCGCAGTGATTTCAATGCGTTGGTGGAAGATTTGATCGATGCGATGGACGAACTGAAGATTCCGGTCGCGACCCAGAATCGGTTGCTGGCGAGATTGGCGCCGATGCGGGGTGAGGTTATTGAGAAGTAGCGATTTTGTCGGCGCTGGGATTTTTGTGTGTATCCGGTATTCGGGTGGCGCCGATTGTTCTGCCGTTAGGCAGAACCCTCTCAGCGCCACGCGAAAACCGGATATTCCCACCGCCCTCCGAGCCACATAAAAACCGAGCCCACAAAAAAGGCGGCCACCTCTCGATGACCGCCTTTCGCATTACAGGGCTACTTCAAAGCCCGCCAGACTCAATCACTCCGGCAGTTTGTACGCAATGATGTAATCCCCCATCCGGGTCCCCAGCGACCCATGACCACCGGCCACGATCAGCACATACTGCTTGCCGTCCTTACCGGTATACGTCATCGGCGTCGCCTGACCACCCGCTGGCAGACGCCCGGCGAACAGCTCTTTACCGGTCTTCACGTCATACGCACGCAGATACTGATCCAGCGTACCCGCCAGGAAACCAACACCACCGGCGGTCACCATCGACCCCCCCATGCTCGGCACGCCCACCGGCAGACCGATCGGCACAGGCGTGTTGTCGCGGCTGGTGCCGTTCTTGTGCTTCCACACCACCTGATTGGTGGTCAGATCCACAGCGGCCACGTTACCCCACGAAGGTGCCTGGCACGGCATGCCGAGCTGCGACATCAGCGGATGCATGATCACAGCATATGGCGCGCCGGTGTTTGGCTGCACGCCGCTGGTTTCGCTTTCACGCTTGCTGCCCGCTTCCACCTTGGCGCGAGGCACCAGCTTGGAGACGAAGGCCATGTAGTTGGGGCTGGTGAACATCAGCTGACGCACGGGGTCGACCGACACGGCGCCCCAGTTGAACACTCCGACGTTGCCCGGGTAGATGATGCTGCCCTGCTCGGACGGAGGCGTGTACTGACCTTCGTAACGCAGTTCCTTGAACTGGATGCGGCACAGCATCTGGTCGAACGCGGTGGCGCCCCACATGGATTTTTCGGTCAGCTCAGGCGGCAGCATGTTCAGTCGCGAACGGGCCTGGGTTGGCGACGTGTGGTCGCCCTGCGCAGCACCGGTCGGCGCCGGGACTTCGTCGATCGGCACGATCGGGGTGCCGTCGCGGCGGTCCAGCACGTACAGGCTGCCTTGCTTGGTCGGCTGAATCACGGCCGGCTTCACGCCGTCCTTGGTTTTCAGGTTGATCAGCGTTGGCTGGCTCGGTACGTCCATGTCCCACAGGTCGTGGTGAGTGAACTGGTAGTTCCAGCGCACCTTGCCGGTGTTGACGTCCAGCGCGACCAGGCCGGCGCTGAACTTCTCGGCGCCAGGGGTACGGTCAGCACCGTATTGGTCAGGCATCTGGTTGCCCAAAGGCAGGTATACCAGGCCCAGTTTCTCGTCGACGCTGGCCAGCGACCACATGTTCGGCGCGTTGCGCGAGTAGAACTGATCGGCTGCGATCGGCGCGGTGGCGTCCGGGTTGTTCGGGTCCCAGTTCCACACCAGCTTGCCGTCGTGCACGTCGTAGGCGCGGATCACGCCCGATGGCTCGTTGGTCGACTCGTTGTCGGTCACGTGGCCGCCGATGATGATCAGGTTGCGCGTAATCGCCGCAGGCGAGGTGGAGTAGTAGCCACCTGCCGTGAACGGACCGATGTTGGCGCGCAGATCGATTGCACCCTTGTTGGCGAAGTCTTCGCAGACCTTGCCGGTGTCGGCGTTCAGCGCGATCAGGCGGGCGTCGGCTGTCGGCAAGTACAGACGGCGAGGGCAGGCTGCGGCGATGGCTTTGCCCGCGTCGGACAGTTCGGCCGCAGGTGCGCCGACGTCTGATTTGGCGTAGGCCGCTTCGTCGTAGTACGAGACGCCACGGCAGGTCATGTGCGCCCAGCCGGTGAAGTTCTTCGCGCCTTCCTTGGAGATCTGCGGATCGTACGACCAGATGGTTTTCCCGGTATCCGGGTCCAGCGCGAGTACCTTGCTGTGCGGGGTGCAGGCATAGATCATGCCGTTGACCTTCAGCGGGGTGTTCTCGTTGGTCAGCTCGACCGGGTCTTCAGCGGTCGGCAGATCGCCGGTGCGGATGCGCCAGGCTTCCTTCAGCGTGCTGACGTTTTCCGGGGTGATCTGCTTGAGCGGCGAATAGCGATTGCCGTGCTCTGAACGACCATAAGCCTGCCAGTCGCCATCAGGCATCGGCTGCGGATCGTACGCCACACCGGCGTCGTCGCGGTCCAGCTTGCCTTTGATTTCACCGGGGCTGGTGAACTGGCTGGCAATGGCGGTGAGGCCGGCCAGTACCACGGCGATGCTCAGGGCCACGGTCGGCAGGCCGCCAGGCTGGCCACGCAGCACGGGACGGCGGAACCACGGCAGCAGCATGACGATGCCGAGCACGAACCACAGCGACAGACGTGGCACCAGCTGCCACCAGTCCAGGCCCACTTCCCACAGCGCCCAGACCGTACTCGCGAACAGCACCAGGGCAAACAGACCCAGTGCCGAACGACGGCCCATGATCAGCAGGATGCCGGTGATGACGAAGCCGATGCCGGTCAGCAGGTAGTACAGCGACCCGCCCAGTGTCAGCAGCTTGATACCCCCGGCCAGCAAGGCCAGGCCCATGATCAGAATCACCAGTCCGAGCAAGCTCGGTAGCCGGCGACCCTTACTGAAAGCACCGTCAGTGCTCATAGTGTCGTACTCCGTAACGATTAAGTGATTGACGCTTTGTTCTTTTCGCTTTGTCGACTCGAACCGTTTGAATCCGTCTCAATGACGCTAGTTCCTGAAAGCGGATTCAGAAAGGTGAAATAAGCCGATCAGAACGAGGATTGAATCTTCAGACCGGCCACCAGCGCGTCATCCACCTGATTCACACCGCCGGGATGGCGAATGAATTGCAGGTTGGGACGCACGGTCAGCCAGTTGGCGACATGCACGCCGTAATACAGCTCGGCGTTGTATTCGGTGTCCTGCACCGGCAGGAAGGCCGGGTCGTTGTAGTCGCTGACGTTATCGGCCTGATTGCGCAGGTTGATGTTCTTGCGATACGCCGGGTTGACGTGGATACGCCCGACCGCGAGACCAACGTCGTCCTTGGGACGCGCGTCGAACGGGCCGGTGTAGGTCGCGCCCACGGCCACGTAGTTGTCGATCATGTTGGTTTTCTTGTCGTGCAGCGTGCCGTTGGCGAACAGGCTCAGGCCGCGGCTGTTGTCGCTGGCCTGGCTCGTCACTTGCTGGCGCAGGGTCAGCCACATGCCGTGTTTGCTCGACGAGGCGGCGTAGTCTTCGCCGCTCAGCGCTGCGTAACCGCCATTGCTGTCCTTGACGACGTCGCTGCTGTCGGTGGTGCTGTAGTAGTAGCCCACGCGGTATTCGCCCGGCAGGTCATTGACCTTCGGCGACCAGACCAGCTCGACCGGCAATACGGCGCCCTTGGTGCCGCTGCCACTGAGCTTGAAGGCGTTGTCGTTTTCCAGGTTCGACGGGTTCTGTTCGAACGCCCCGACCTGCACGAACAGCTCGGGGTTGAGCTGGTATTTGACGCGCATGGCCCACTGGCTGATCGGCCAGTTGTACCAGATGCCGCCGCCCCAGTTACCGACCTGCGAGCCGCAGAACGACAGGTTCTGGAAGTCGCACGGGAAGGTGTTGAAGTCTTCGCCTTCGTTGAAGCGGCCAACTTTGATGCTCAGCTCCTGATCGAGGAATTTCTGCTGATACCACAGGTCGGTCAGGCGGGTGACGTTGCCACGGCCCCAGACCTCCTGGGACGACGAAAGGGTGCCCACGCGTGGGTCGGAAACCCGGTCGTTGCTGATGTTGTCGCCGTTGCGGTTGGTCAGCGTCACCTGAAATTCGGCGTCGGGCCAGCCGAGGATCTTCTGCAGGTCCATGTGCGCGCCGAGGGCGAACTGGTCGGCGTAACGGGTCGCCTTGTCATGCTTGTAACCGCCATGCAGGTTCGAGCCGACTTCCACCACGGTGTCGAGCTTGAAGTCATACCCCTGCTGCGAAAGCTCGCTGCGCTTGCCTGCCCAATCCCCCAGCATCCACGGCGATTCACTGTCAAAGGCCGGCGTCGCCTGGGCGCACGTGGCCAGGCTGAGGGCGAGCAACCCCAGTGCGTGGCGATGACGAAGCGGGTGAATACGGGGGCAGCGTTGCGATTGAAAAGGCATAGGGCATGGATTCTTTTTAGTGATCTGGGTACGGGGCAGGCGTGTGCTGCGTCGATAGGCCGCGTGGCAAAACTTGACAGATGGACAAGAAAAACGATTCAGCTGTCAGCGCGGCGCGATGATAGGGGGCTAATGAATTTTAAAAAAGACGATTTCGCGACATGAATAGTTACATGCAGCGTAACAGTGGTGAGGAAGTGGGGTAGCGCTATCCCTTAGCGTCTGTAGGGGAGGTGCAGATTGCTGGGTGTGATGCGGGGAAGGAAACCGTTACAGAGGGTGTACAGATGGAAGGCAAGAGGTGACGCAAATCCGTGGGAGCCGGCTTGCTGGCGAATGCGTTGGGTCAGTCAACTCATCGGTCATTGACCCACCGCTTTCGCCAGCAAGCCGGCTCCCACAGGATTTGCGCAATTCCGAAATTCGGCGGCAGGCCGTTAGAACGTCATACGCAGCCCCACTTCAATACTCCGGCCTTGCGCCGGTGCGATGTCGCGCAGGATCGAACTGGCATAGCGCACAGTCTGGTTGGTCAGGTTCTCGCCATTGACGAACGCCAGCCATTGGCTCTCACCGACGTTGAATGTGTAACCGGCGCTTGCACCCAGCGTGGTGTAGCCATTGGTGCCGGTTTCGTTGTCCGGGACGCGACCTTGCGAAGCCGCGTGCTCGACGTCGATACGCGCCTGCCACTTGTCCAGTTCCCACAGCAGGCCGCTGTTCAGGCGCAGCGGCGCGATGCGTGGCAGGGCTTCACCGGTGTCCAGGTTGGTCGCACGGGTGTAATCGCCTGACAGCTCCAGAGCGAATTTTCCGTACTGGCTTTCGCCCAGTTTCCAGTGATCCTGCGCCTCGAATCCGGCAAATCGCGCCCGCACGCCGGAGTAGGTGTATTCCGGAATGCCGTCGGCATCCTCCTCACCTTCGTCGTTGAGCGTACGACCTGTCCCCAGCAAGCCGATGTAATTGGAGAAGTGGCTGTAGAACACGCCGAAGCTGCCCTTGTGGGTGCCGTTGTCGAAACGCAGGGCCAGGTCGCTGGACACCGCTTTTTCTTTCGACAGACCGGCGTCGCCCACTTCATAAGTGCCGGTGGCAACGTGAGCGCCGTTGGCGTACAGCTCGTAGAAGGTCGGTGCGCGTTCGGTGTAACCCAATGTTGCCGCCAGCGACCAGATCGGTGTCAGCGTGTACACCGCACCCGACGACAGGCTGCCAGCGGTGAAGCTGCTGGAGCGATCGGCGTTGGCAAAGCGCTCGTTGCCCTTGCCATCCGGGTCGACAGTGGTGTGCTCCAGGCGCCCGCCCAGGCTCAGTTTCAGGCGATCGGTGGCCTGCAGTTCTTCGAGAATGAACAACGCGCCGGCATCGGTATCGGTCTGCGGCACGAAGGCTTCTTCGCCCAGCGCCGAGAATTCGCTGCGGGTCACTTGCGCGCCGACCACCCCGTTCAGCGGGCCGATCGGCTGGTGGCGCGCCTCGACGCGAGCCTCATAGCCTTTGTTCTTGAACGTGGTGCCGACTTCGCCGTCCTCGATCTCCATGTGCTTGTATTCGGTGTAACCGGCGTCGAGCTTCACCGAGCTGAACGGCCCCGACAGGTTGCGGATTTCCGAGGCGAACGCGTAGTGGTCCTGCTTCATGCGGATGCGCACGTCCTGCTCGGCGGGCGATCCGTAGTTGGAGTCGTAATTGCTGTAGGAAAGCCCCGCATAACCGTCGTCCCAGGTGTAGGACCCGCCGACAGCGCCGCCGTCTTGACGCCCGTCGCTGTTGCCCAGGCGATGTTTCTTGTCGTCGCCATCCGGGTCGCGGGCACGCTCGTCGGCAGTGCGGGCGTAGCCGGGGATTTTCAGGTCGTTGAACTCGCGGGCGTTGGCGTCAAGGTGCAGGGCGAAGGTGCCGTTGCCCGCTTCCAGCTTGCCCGCGCTGCTGCGTGTGGTGTCCGCGCCGCCATAGCGCAACTCGCCTGCGCCATGAATGCCTTCGATGGCCTCGGTCGGGATGCGGTTGTCGAAGGTGTTGACCACGCCACCGATGGCGCTGCCGCCGTACAGCAGCGCAGCCGGGCCGCGCACGATTTCAACACGATCGACGTTGACCGGGTCCAGCGGCACCGCGTGGTCATAGGACAGCGACGAGGCATCCAGCGCACCCACGCCGTTGCGCAGCAGACGAATGCGATCGCCATCGAGCCCGCGAATGATCGGGCGACTCGCGCCCGGCCCGAAATACGACGACGACACACCCGGCTGCTTGTTCAGGGTTTCGCCCAGGCTGCCTTTCTGTTGCAGGGTCAGGTCATCGCCGGTCAGCACGGTGCTGGGGGAGGCCAACTGATCGCTGCCCAGCGGGTTGGCGGTAATGGTTTGCTGCTCAAGTTCGATGGCGAAGGCAGGAGAAGCAACGAGCAGGGCAGCGGCCAGCGGCGTCAGGCGCCAGCGTCGGGAGAGGAAGGAGCGGGACATACAGCGTTTCCTTGGCAGGGTGGGACTCAAAGGTTCAGCTGTGCAGTGTTATAACATAACAATAAAAATGCAATCATTTTGGAATCGATCTATGCATCCCTGAATGCCCGCCGGATGCGATTTGTAGGCGCGCGCTTGCCCGCGACAGGTTTTTTCAGTCAACTCATCAGGGTCAGGGAGGCTGTTATCTCGGGCAAGCGCGCTCCTTCAGGTTCTACAATCTCTTCACACCTCATCCCCGCTCCGCTAAGGTGCGCACCTCGCGACAACGTCCCCCACACCCAACGCAAAAGGCCCGGCATGACCACACCGAACGACAACCCGCTGCATGGCGTGACGCTGGAACAGATCCTCAACCGGCTGGTCGAGCATTACGAGTGGTCGGGGCTGGCGGAGCGCATCGACATTCGTTGCTTCAAGAGCGACCCGAGCATCAAGTCCAGCCTCACGTTCCTGCGCAAAACGCCCTGGGCGCGGGAAAAGGTCGAAACCCTGTACGTAAAACTGGCGCGCACCAAGCGTTGGTGATGACCCGCCGCCTTCTAAAATCGAGCCGAACATGCACAGCCCAACCCTTGACCTGACCGGCGGACAGCGTCGATACGCGACCATCGCCGCGCTGCTCGGCTGGTTCGCCCTGGCAGTGCAGCTGTACCTGATTCTCTGGGGACGCTGGACCGATCAGGCCAGTCTGGTGGGCGGGCTGGTCAAGTTCTTCAGCTTCTTCACCGTGCTGACCAACACCCTCGTCGCCACAGCGCTGACCTGCGCGATCACCGACCGGCATTCGGCAGGGCACCGCTTCTTTCGTTCGCCTGTGGTCTGCGCGGGCATCACCACCAGCATTCTGTTGGTGAGCATCGCTTACAACCTGCTGCTGCGGCATTTGTGGAGCCCGGAAGGCTGGCAAAAACTCACCGATGAACTGCTGCACGACGTCATGCCGCTGGCGTTTCTCGGCTATTGGTGGCTGTACCAGCGCAAGGGTGTACTGCGGCTCAAACATGTGCTGGCGTGGATGTTGTACCCGACGTTGTACTTCGGCTATCTGCTGTTTCGCGCAAACATGTTCGGCGATTACCTGTATCCGTTTCTGGACATTGGCACGCTGGGAGTTCAAAGCGCGTTGATCAACGCGTTCGGGGTGTTGGCGGGGTTTGTCGGGATCGGGGGAGGGATACTGATCATCGACAAAGTCATGGCTCGCGGCGGGCCGACCTTGCAGGAGTGAGCTTGCTCACGATGGCGGCAGAGCAGAAACAGTGATGTCGTCTGAACCGACACCATCGCGAGCAAGCTCACTCCTACAGGCTTTGGGCTCCGGGTTACTCCTCGTCCGAGCCTTCCAGACGCCAGTAACCGGCAGCCTTGACCGCCGCTTCATTGAGCTTGAGCTCATCGAGCAACACGCGGCGAACCTTGCGCGACAGCGCCGATTCCGTCGCCACCCAGGCATACAGATCGCCTTCAGGCAGCGTCAATTGACGCGTCACGTCGAGCAAATCCTGCTTGCCGCGCACCACCCAGATCACCTCAACCTGCGCTTTGCTCGCCAGCGCCTGACGCTCGGCGTTGTCTTCGATTTCGACCACCACCAGCGCACGACGATTGCCGGCCAGTTCTTCCAGGCGGCGAGCGATGGCGGGCAGGGCGGTTTCGTCGCCGATCAGCAGGTAGCTGTCGAACATGTCCGGCACGATCATCGAACCGCGGGGCCCGGCGATGTAGAGGAATTGCCCTGCTTGCGCCTGAGCGGCCCAGGTTGCTGCCGGGCCATCGCCGTGCAGCACGAAGTCGATGTCCAGTTCGCCCGATTCGGCGTCGTAACGACGCGGCGTGTAATCGCGCATCGCAGGCCGTGGGCCGTCTGAGGCATTGGAGCCAGGCACGAAGTTATCCAGGGCTGCCTGTTCTTCTGGAGTCGTGGCGAACAGCAGTTTGACGTGGTCATCGGTGCCCAGGCTGATGAAACCGGTCAGTTCAGGGCCATGCAGGGTGACGCGGCGCATGCGCGGGGTGAGGTCGGTGACGCGCAACACCTGCAACTTGCGACGTTTGATTTCGTGGCTGACGCGATGAATCGATTGCTGTGAATTCATACGGACTTCTCCGACGCAGTGTGTGGGCCATCCGCGACGGCCTTGGCGGTTTCGTTCAGCAGGTCGCGCACGCGGATGATTTCTTCCGGGGTCCAGCGACCGTGGTGCATCTGCAAGGCGTGACGCAGGTTGTGCACGGCTTCGTGAATCTCGGGCGGGCGGTCATGGCCGCGTAGCGAGCGCTTGCTGACCTCGATGCGCATCTTCACGCCGTCCAGCGCAACCGCCTGTTCGACCAGAAACTGCTGGCCGGCTTCGGTGATCTGGTAGCGCTTCTTGCCGCCCTCTGCGTCGCCGGTGATCAGCTCGCTTTCTTCCAGAAAGGTCAGGGTCGGGTAGATCACGCCGGGGCTTGGGCTGTAGGCGCCGTCGAAAAGGCCTTCGATCTGACGGATCAGGTCATAGCCGTGGCAAGGCTGATCGGCGATCAGGGCCAGCAGCAAAATTTTCAGATCGCCTGGGGCAAACACCCGAGGGCCGCGTCCACCGCGTTCGCGACCGGTGCGTTTTTCAAAGCCATCGCGGCCGTCGCCGTGGTCACCGAAATGCGGGCGGTGGTGATGGGGGTGGTGGTGTGAGTGGTCTCTCATCGTTTGTCATCTCTCGTTACGTGTTAGATATACCTTAAGATATATCTTATAAAAGATGCAAGACGTGTTAAGACGAACGGTGCTCACCTGAGTGGATAGGCCATTGCGGTAGATCGGGCGGGTGCTGGCTACACCAACTGGAGAGGTGAACTCAGGGTCTGGCGGGCTTGCTTGCGGTCAACGAACGCTCGCCACCTGCGCCGCAATCGGCGCCTTGCACTGGGTGTAGGTCCCGGGTTCAAGGTACTGATTGAGAATCGGCGCCATGCCCTTGAGCACTTGCACAGGCAGGGCCGAGGTGAATTTGAACGACTCGGCCGCGCGCCCCGGCACGTAGGCGGTGAGCGTGCCGAAGTGGTTGTCGCCGATGTAGAACACGAACGTCGCAGTGCGGTTGATCGCCTTGGAGGCCAGAATCCGGCCGCCCGAGCCAAAGCTTTCGATGCGGTTGTCCCCCGTCCCGGTCTTGCCGCCCATGGCCAGGGCTGTGCCGTCGGCGGTCTTGAAACTGCCCGACACGCGCCGCGCGGTACCGGCATCGACCACCTGCGACAACGCCTCGCGCATGGCTGTCGCGACTTCCGAGCGCAGGACCCGTTTGCCCAGCTCCGGATTGTTGCTGAGCCGGGTTTCATAAGGAGTGTCGGCGGCGAAATGCAGGCTGTCGATGCGCAACACCGGCAGGCGAACGCCGTCGTTCTGGATAATGCCGATCAGCTCGGCCAGCGCTGCCGGACGATCCCCCGAGCTGCCGATGGCGGTGGCCAGCGAAGGCACCAGGTGGTCGAACGGATAGCCCAGTTTCTGCCAGCGCTGGTGAATGTCGAGGAAGGCCTCGATCTCCAGCATCGTGCGAATCCGGCTGTCCCGCGCGCTCTTGTGTCGGCTCTTGAACAGCCAGCTGTACACCTCTTGCCGTTCGAAGCGGCTGGCGGCAACGGCCTCCTTGAACTTCGCCTCGGGGTTCTGCAGCAGGTAGCCCACCAGCCACAGGTCCAGCGGGTGGACCCGGGCGATATAGCCTTGATCCGGCAGGTCGAACTTGCCCGGCCCGTAGGCGTAATACAGTTCGTCCAGACGTTTTTCGCTCAATGGCGGTTGACGCTTGTCGGCCACAGTGTGGGCGCGGACGAAGGCGTTGAACGCGCTTTGACTGGCATCCGGCAGCAGGTAGCGATGCACGGCGGCCATGCGGCTGGCCGAGGGATGCACACCGTCGAGGAAGGTGTCGAGGCGATCCTGCGTGGTCTTGTTCTTGTAGCGTTTCCAGAAGCGCAGCAGGAACGAAGTGCCCTCCCGGTCGGCGAAGTCGGCGAGGTATTCCTGACGCCGTGGGTCGCTGTCGTCCTTCATCAGCACCGCGCTGTTGTTCGGCCCCTGATACGTGACGTAGCGCACCAGATCGCGCATCAGGCGGATGAACGGCAGGTTGATCGATTCGCGCAACGCCTCGCGCAAGGTGGGGTTGCGCGCGTTGTCTTCGCGGCGGAAGTTGTTGAAGTGATGCATGCCGCCGCCGGTGAAAAAGTTCTCGCCGGGGCTCGCCGAGTATTTACGATCCAGGGCCGCAGCAAGCATTTTCGACAGGTCGCGGTCGGGGTTCTGCATCAGGTAATCCAGCGCCCAGCGGCTGAGCCGGTCGGGGTCTTCCACGGGCACCTTCTTCAGCTGCGAGTTGCTCATCGCGCCGTATTTGTCGTGAATCTCCGAGATGATCTGCAGATAGGTGGTCAGCACGCGCATCTTCGCCGTGGAGCCCAGTTCCAGCTTGCTGCCTTCGTTGATGTCGAACGGCTGATCGGTGCTGTCGGTCTGCACCCGCACCCTCGAGCCATCAATGTCGCGCTCGAACAGCGTGAAGCTGTAGCGTACGGCCTGGGTGCTGGTGGGCGTGAGCAGATGCTCGCCGAGCAGGCCCAGTTTGGCGGCGTATTCGGGATTGGCCAGATCGCGCAGGTACTGGCCGACGCTGGCCTGCAGATCGTTTTGCAGGGTGCTGGTGGCGGACAGGTCGAGGCGATCCAGATCGTACAGCGGCCGGTTGAGCATGTTCGACAGGCGCGTGCGCGCAACCGTGATGCCTTTGTTGGTCTCGATGGGCTGCACGGTTGGCTGCTGTACCCAGTCGCGGTAGGTGACCGTGGCCCCAAGAGCGGCGTCGGCCAGAGGCTGGTCGATCACGTTGTTCTGCGCCAGCAGACGAATATGGCTGTCGGTCAGGTCTGCCAATTCCTTGCGCCCCTTCGCCAGGTAGTGGGAAGGGCGCCGCTGGGCGATCACCAGCGAGAGCACCTCGCGCAGGGCCAGGCCTTGGGCGGCGAGGGTCTTGGCGTCCTTGGCGGGGGAGGCCAGCAGTTGATTGCTGCGATCAAAATCGGCGCCGTACCAGACGCGCAAGCCTTCGGCCATGCCATGCACTTCGCCATGCCCCGGCACGGCCGAAAGTGGCACGCTGTTGAGGTAATCACGCACCACGCGCTGGCGCACTTCCAGCGTCTGCGGCCCCGTTTGATAGGCGCGCACACTGGCCGAAATCATCTGGCGGATCTTCTCGCCCCCGGACTGCGTCAGGCCATCGGGGGAGTGGCGGTATTTCTCAAGCTGCGTGGCCAGGGTGCTCCCGCCCGCCGATTGACCGGGCAACCCCACCAGTTTCGCCACTTGGGAAATCGCCGCCTTGAAGAAGCGCGGCCAGTCCACCGCAGGGTTGGCCATGGGCTGCCGGGTGTTGAGCAGATCGCGGTTTTCGATGAACAACAGGCTGTTGACCAGCACCGGCGGGATCGAAGAGAAGCTGGGGTATAGCTGCTGTGGATAGGTGAATTGATACAGCGCATCGCCGCGACAGTCGGCAATGGTCAACCCTGACTGACTCTTCTCCTGATACGGCACGAAAAAGCCGCTTTTGGCATAAGCCATCAGCTCGGGAGAAAAACGGGATTGTTCGGTGATGCGGTAATCGCGCTTGAGCAGGCGGGGCAGGAACTCCCCCAGCGCCGAATAGCCCAGCCGTTTGTCGAACGGGCCATCGCCGGGGTACAGGATGTCGTCGCTGGCACCGGGCTCCACGGCGTAGCTGAGGTCATGGGCGAACTGGCTGAACTCTCGGGCCTGAAGCTTCGAACTGCGCACTTCCGAGGCCGCCATAAATCCCAGGATCACCAACGCCACCAGCACCATCACCAGCAACGCCCGCCACACGTGTCGCCTTTGGTGTGGGCGTGCAGGCATTGGAGCGTCCCCCCGACTGTCAGCCTCGACCGCAGCCTTTTTCCCGTCTGAATGCCACAAAGCGCCCATATCGTTGGCCCGGTTAAACCTGTTAATCGCACCTGACTACAAGCTTAGACGCTGGGCGGGGAGGGTGAAAAATTTGTGAAGGTCCTGCGTGAAACGAGACTGGGTCACTGAAGTGGTAGAGCCCACTCAAGGTTAGATCCGATGGGGCGGGTCACGATGGTGTATGTCAGTTAAATGGTCACAGTCGTTCTCATTTCGCTTAATTCTGATGAGTCCAGCGTTGATTTGTAGGAATGTTCTTTTTGTTGTTGATGGGATTGACATGGAGGTGTCTGGATAATTACGTCAATGGTGAGGTAAACAAAAATAAAATTAATGACCGAGGATGATGGTATGAAACTTGTTAAGAAGTCTATGGTAGTTGTACTGTTACTGCTGAGCTCGCAGTGTCAGCTTTTACACGCCGCTGATTTTAAGGCGCAGAGTGAAGCCCAATCAAATGTATACAGTTATGGTCTTGAACAGAGCGTTTCCGAAACACATATGGATGGGGAGCTCGTGTTCACTGATTTATCTGACCAGGTTCATGTGCTTCAACAGATTCCAAAAAGTGCGACTGCTGTTCATTATTACAGCTTCACTGCGGTGCGTGGACAAATGGTGCTGCTGGCGCATTCTGGTGACGGCCAGCGTGCTGCCTTTAAAGTCGAATATCTGACGGGTGATAAATGCGAAGAACTGGTTGGTGACTCAAAGGTTTTTTCGGGGCTGGGTGCGAATGGCTCGGTCATTGTCAGGTTGATGAGTAAAATGGGCGCTCCTCGCACTCCCGCTGCGTATCGCCTTATCCTGGGATCATACCCGGTGCTGAAAAAGTATGAATTGCATGGTGAAGTCGGCGTTAACAGGATTCCGACAGGGCATACTCAGCCGTCGTGGTTCTGGACACAAGGTTACACTCAGGCGAATTTGGAAGCGTATTTTACCGACTCCGTCGGGGCTCCGCTGAAAGGTGCGGTTGGGCGATTTACACTGGGTCTTTCAGAGTCTCGGCTCAAACCGGTTGTTGAGGAAGTGGTCAGCAATCATCAGGGGAAGGTAAAGACTTCTATTACGTTTGGCCGTTGCACAGGAGGTCATGAGGCGCTTGATTACGTGACCTACCACTTAGGAACTCATACGTGGAGAAGTTATTACTACGTCGGTGGCTACACTTTTTCAAACGCACTGCTAGGCCCGGCAGCGGATGCAGACGCCGCTCAGGATCTGCGACTGTTCGGCCATATCTGTAGGCAGGAACTCATCAAAACTGAACGGGGATCTATCTAAGCGTCATCGACCCTGGCTGGAAAGTCCGGCCAGGGTCGAGCGGCGTCAGGCTTGCTCTGAAATTCGCGAGGAGCGTGGCCCGGAATATACTAAAATCTGTTCCTGGAGCGTCTTGTTTGCGTCTTCACTTTTTAATAATTTCAGGAAATCCAGTCGAACATGGCCACTGTTCGAAAGTTTGGAATGTGTTCCGTTTTCGCGGTTGGAACCATACTGTAAGAGCGTTTTGGCGATTTCCTGCAGCGAAGCTGCGTTGGCTGTCAGTCCCTCGTGAAGATTTAATTGTTCTGTCAGGTAGCTACGTTCGTCCGAGGATAAAACATTGTCTGGGTCTAAAACTTCAAGACCTCCCTGGTCATTGATGGTGAAGCTGAAATTTTTATTTACGAGTTCCGGGCGGGTGTTCCTAAGCTTGTCGATGAACGCTTCATAGTGGGTCTTCATAATTTCTAGAGTGATATGAGCATCCATCTTCTTGAAGGATATATATTCTTCCATCGAATCGATGCATTCCAGTCCGGGCTCGGTAAGCCAGGGTTTTTCACCAAGAAGGGCGTTGATTTCGCCATCGTCAGGTTTCGCGTGGTCAACCGCCTGCGCGACAGGTGGCTTGGCGGGTAACTGATGCAGTTTGGTCAGATATGCTTGGTTTACGGCGCTGATGTCCACTTTAGTTTCCTCACTGGTTTATCCCTACCTTCCGCATAACGGCCGCGTGCGAAAAAGCTTTGCCTGATAAACCAGTAGGAAATCTCCGAAGCGTCTACCTATTGATAACCCGTTCTCAAACCGGCGCCACCCGCGGCACCTTCGGGCTGCCCAGACGCTTGTTCAGCTCCAGCCAGTTAGACAACAGCAGCATCAGCCCCATGCCCAGCAGGGCGGTGATCACGCGCATCTGCCAGACATCGCCGGCCAGGGCGTTGAGGCCATCGGCCAATGGTGCGAGGAGTACGCCCAGGCAGAAGATTTCCAGCGAATAGCGTCCCATGCGGCAGGTCTGTTGCGCAGGCCAGTTGTCGAGCCAGGCGTGTGAGGCGGGCAGCAGTTTGGCGACGACGTAGACCAGCGCCACGAAGTGCAGCAGGCGCAAGGGCGAGAGGTCGGTCTTGCTGATCGGGTAGATCAGGTCGGTGAACGCCTTGGGCAGCAGGGCGTCGTGGATGGCCGGGAATTTCCACAGAAAGGTGATGGTGCCGGCGATCAGCATGTAAAGCGCTGCGATCAGGAACAGCGGCTGCTGCCAGACTGCACGAGGGCGTGCTGCAGGCACTGCGGGCCGCTGGGTGTACATGGCGAACGCGCCGCCGAGGACGAAGATCAGCTGCCAGGCCACCGGGTTGAAATACCAGTAACCGCCGCCTTCGTAGGCGCGCAGGTTCCAGCCGAACAGCGGCACCATCAGGTACAGCGCAATCGACAGGCCCACGGCAACGGCGGCGTTGCGCAGCATGATCGGCAGGATCAGCGGCAGCGCGCCCATGAGCAGGATGTACAGCGGCAGGGGATCGGTCAGGTTGGGTTTGAAGCGCAGCAGCAGTTCGTCCGCCAGCGCCTGCTGCGGGTTGCCGACGAAATACTCAAGGCCCATCTCGCGCACCATGTCGCGGGTGTCGACGTGGTTGTTGGCGACGAAGACGATGCCCATCAGCAGGGTCAGCAGAAAAATGTGCGCGACGTATAGCACCCACGTGCGGCGCAGGATGCGCAGGCAGGCGACGATATAACCATCGCGCTGGGCCACGCGGCCGTAGGCCAGCACAGCGGCATAACCGGCCAGAAAGACAAAGACTTCTGCGGCGTCGCTGAAGCCGAAGTTGCGCAGGGTCAGCTGCGCGAAAGGGTTTTCCGGTACGTGATCCCAAAAAATGAAGATCAGCGCCAAGCCTCGAAAAAAGTCGATTCGATGGTCGCGTCCGTTCGTCATGACGGTGAGCTCTGAAAGTCTGTTTAAAGAAGAGGGTCGGACTCAGCCTTGGTTCAACGTTAGCAGTCGGGGCTGATCGGCGGCGCGCAGGGTGGCGGTTTTGCCGGGTAATTGCAAAGGTTCGATAGGGCAGAATGTCTCTAATTGTGACCAAGGTGTGACAGCGGGCGCTTGCCGACAGCCGGTCTGCCAGTAGCCTGAAAATCAGTCTTCACTGTAGGAAAGGGGAGGTCTTGAACCGGCGTCAGACCGGATCAGCAGTGGCCGTGCGGGTTGATGACAAGGGAATGTGATCATGTCGACACGACGACACTTCGCCCGCTATTGCGCGGTGGGCGTGGCCAATACGGCCGTTCATGGGTTGGTATTCTTCGCGTTGCATTCACTGTGGGGCGCCTCGCAGGCCAGCAGCAACCTGGCCGGATTCATGGCGGCGGTGACGCTGTCTTTCTGCCTCAATGCGCGTTTCACCTTCGACAGTTATCGCTCATGGCAACGCTATTGCGTGTATGTGGGGTTCATGGGATTCGTCAGCCTGGGCGTGGGCGCGTTCGGTGATTATCTGGTCTGGTCGCCCGCCGTGACCTTGATCGGGTTCTGCGCCTTCAGTCTAATCGTCGGTTTCCTGTTTTCCCGGTATGTGGTGTTCGCCGGGAGAATATCTTGAAAATCTCTCTGATTACGCCCTTGTTTAACGAAGAGCAGGCCCTTGAATCGTTCTACCGGGCAATCCGGCAGGACCCCGGGTTGCGGCGCTGGCTGATCGAGATCGTGCTGGTCGACGATGGCAGTCAGGACGCCACAAATCCCATTGCCCGCCGCATCGCAAGCGCTGATCGTCATGTCGTGCTGCTAACGCTGTCCCGAAATTTCGGCAAGGAAGCGGCACTGTTTGCGGGGCTCGAACACGCCACGGGCGACGCGATGATTCCGGTGGATGTCGACCTTCAGGACCCGATCCATGTCATCGAGCAGATGATCGAGGCGTGGCGTGACGGCGCTGAAGTCGTCCTGGCCAAGCGTCGTCATCGCCGCGCCGACAGCTTCTTCAAACGCCACTCGGCGGGGCTGTTCTACAAGGTCCTGCGGCGGATTTCTGCGACGCGGATCGATGAGAATGTCGGTGATTTCAGGCTGCTGGATCGCAAGGTGGTGGAGGTGATCAAGGGTATGCCCGAGCAACAGATCTTCATGAAAGGCATGCTGTCCTGGGCCGGGTTCGACACGGTCACGGTTGAGTACGATCGCGCCCCCAGAGCCGCCGGCAACAGCAAGTTCAGCCCCTGGAAACTGTGGAATCTGGCGCTGGACGGGATCACCTCGTTCAGCACGGTGCCACTGCGGGTGTGGACCTACATCGGCGCCGCGCTCTCGCTGTGCACACTGACGTATGCGCTGTACCTGATCGTCGATTACGGCCTCAACGGCAATATCGTCCCCGGTTACGCTTCGCTGATGGTGTCAATCCTGTTTCTGGGCGGCGTCCAGTTGATCGGTATCGGCATCCTGGGTGAATACATCGGCAGGATTTATCTGGAGAGCAAACACCGGCCGCGCTATGTGGTCAAGCATGTGGTCAGGCAGGAGGCGCACGATGAGTAAGGGCCAGGATTCACTGACGCGCCTGGCGATTGCCGTGCGGGAGCACGTGTGGTGGGGGCCAGTGCTGTTGCTGGCCACCGTGTTGCGGTTTTATCGACTCGACAGTGCAACGCTCTGGGCTGACGAAGCATTCAGTGTGGTGATGAGCGCTCACCCGGCTCCGACGCTGCTGGCGGTTGCCGTGCTGGATGTGCACCCGCCGCTGTATTACTTCCTGCTGGGCCAATGGATTGAGCTGTTTGGCAACGGTCTGTTTTCTGTCCGCTCGCTGAGTGCCTGTGCGGGCGTGGTGACCGTAGGATTGGGCATCTGGCTGGTCGCGCTCGTGGCCAACCGGCGTGCGGCGATGCTGGCAGGGGTGCTGCTGGCCATGCTGCCCATCGCCGTGCGTTACAGCCAGGAGGTGCGGATGTACGCGCTGCTGGCGGTGTGGATGACCGGCGCCACGATCGCGTTGGTGTATTGGGTCAGGCAGCCGCGCCGGTTCCCTTGCCTTGGCGCCTACGCGTTGCTGATCGCTGCGGGCCTTTACACCCATTACCTGGCCATCACAGGAGTGATCGCTCATTGGCTGTATGTAATGACGCTGCCCAGGTCTTCTAATGAGTGGGGTGTACGGCCGTGCCTGACCCGTCAATGGTGGGCGGCCAATATCGTCGCCGCATTGCTGTTCCTGCCTTGGTTGCCTGAGTTCAGCAGGCAACTGAGCCTTTCGTGCAACTTGAGCTGGATTCAGCCCGTCACCGTGCAGGCTATTGCTTCCGTCTTGTGGCAATACCTGACACTGGAAAAAGGCCAGGGACTGCCCGTCGGCGTTTTTTGGGGTGTCCTGCCTGTGACCCTTGCCGTGTGCGCTTACTGCCTCTTTCGCGACAGGCAGCATCAGCATTTTCCGCGATTGCTGGTCATCTTTTTGCTGGCGCCACTGATCGTCGTGTTCGTGGTGTCGCTGCATGTACCGATGTTGATGGCCCGCTATCTGACGTTCTCGGCGGTGTATTTGCCGTTACTGCTGGGCGTGGGAATCGAGCGGGTGGCGCGTGAGCATCTCGGACTCGCCGCTGTCACTGCCGTTGCAATCATGGGCATTGAGTGTGTGGGGCTCAGCCATCTGCATCAGTTGCAGGATTACACCAACTCCGACGATGGGCCGACGCAAGAGCGCGTCAACCAGATTGCCGATGTCATCAATGCCAATTACATCCGGGGTGATCAGATCGTCGTACTGAATCTTTTCTATTACCCCGCCTTTGACTATTACAACCGCAGCCCGATACGCCCCTTGTTTTACGCCCCGTTTGCCCCGGCAGGCGCGCCGAAAAGCTGCCAGGCACCCCGCCATTTCAGCGCGCCTTACGGTGCTGGGCTTGAGGATGTTCAAATCGCGCGTTTGGACCAAGTGCCCGCCGGAACAGTGCGCGTATGGCTGGTGGATCATGGCGATGATGCCAATGTCGGCCTGGAGATTCCCTGCCACTGGCAGCTCAGGAAAACCCTGACGACGGGGGATAACCGGCTTCGATTGTTTGACGCCGTGGCTGGGCAGGCCTCATCAACCGATAAAGCCTGCTCGACCCCTTGAACGGCGTCAGATCTCGTTCGGCTCAAAACTGTCGGCACGCGCCATGCGCCACATGCGCGAATAGAAGCTGTCGTCGACGATGCCGTTGAGCAGCTGGCCCGGTTGCAGGAACACGTGGGACTGGGAGAACAGTTTCACTTCGGTGGCCGACTGGCGGCGCACCAGGTGTTTGGCTTCCAGCTGCGTCGGTGAGTCCAGGCCTGCGGCGGCGATCATCTCGGCCAAAGCGTGCAGGGTGCTGCGGTGGAAGTTGTACACGCGCTGGGCTTTGTCGGGCACCACCAGGGCCCTCTGGCGCAGCGGGTCCTGGGTGGCGACGCCGGTCGGGCATTTGTTGGTGTGGCAGCTCTGGGACTGAATGCAGCCGATGGCGAACATGAAGCCCCGCGCGGAGTTGGCCCAGTCGGCACCGATGGCCAGGACGCTGGCGATGTCGAAGGCGCTGACGATCTTGCCGCTGGCGCCGACCTTGATCTTGTCGCGCAGATTCAGACCCACCAGCGTGTTGTGCACGAACAACAGGCCTTCGCGCATGGGCAGACCCATGTGGTCGGTGAATTCCACGGGGGCCGCGCCAGTGCCGCCTTCGGCGCCATCGACGACGATAAAGTCTGGCAGGATGCCGGTTTGCATCATCGCCTTGGCGATGCCCATGAACTCCCACGGGTGGCCCAGGCAGAACTTGAAGCCCACCGGTTTGCCGCCTGACAGCTCACGCAGCTGGGCGATGAACTGCATCATTTCAGTCGGGGTGGAAAACGCGCTGTGGCGTGACGGCGAGATGCAGTCTTCGCCCATGGGAACGCCGCGCGTGTCGGCGATTTCGCGGGTGACCTTGTGTTTGGGCAGGATGCCGCCGTGGCCGGGTTTGGCGCCCTGGCTCATCTTGATTTCGATCATCCGCACCTGCGGGTCCTGGGCCTGTTTGGCGAACTTTTCCGGATCGAAGCGGCCGTCGGCGGCGCGACAACCGAAATAACCGCTGCCCAGCTCCCAAGTCAGGTCGCCGCCGTTTTCGCGGTGATAAGGGCTGATGCTGCCTTCGCCGGTGTCATGGGCGAAGTTGCCCAGCTTGGCGCCCTTGTTCAGCGCGCGAATGGCGTTGGCGCTGAGCGAGCCGAAACTCATGGCCGAGATGTTGAAGATCGACGCCGAGTAGGGCTGAGTGCACTGCGGGCCGCCCACGGTGACGCGGAACAGGTTCGGGTCGGACAGCGGCGCAGGGCGCATGGAATGGCTGATGAATTCGAAGCCTGGCTGGTAGACGTCGATCAGCGTGCCGAAGGGTTTGTCGGCCGATTCGTTCTTGGCGCGGGCATACACCAGCGAGCGCTGGGCGCGGGAGAAGGGCAGGGCGTCGCTGTCGGATTCGAGCAGGTACTGGCGGATTTCCGGGCGAATGGTTTCCACGGCGTAGCGGATGTTGCCCAGGATCGGGTAGTTGCGGCGCACCGAGTGCGGCACCTGGATCAGGTCGAAAATGCCGATCAGGCTGAGGATCGCGGTGGCCAGGGTGAACGGCCAGAGCCACTCGTGATGCAGAAACGGAAGGCTGAACAGGGTGAACAGCACACAGCCGACAAAAAAGGCGTAACGGCTGAGAAGGGACAGGCTCATAGGCGATCCTTTAGGTCTTTACACGGTTGAATGGTTAGCGCTGTGCCGCGCTTTTTTTCGGCAAGACTTGTGTGGTCTCAAGCGCTCTGCGCCTGTAGGAAAATCGAAAACAGCTCGGACTGCGATTTGATCCCCAGTTTGCTGTAGATATGTTTCTTGTGTACGCGCACGGTCTCGGCAGAAATTTCCAGTTTGCGCGCGATTTCCTTGCTGGAGCAGCCGCTGAGCATCAGCCGACCCACATCCAGCTCCCGGGCGGTCAATTGAGCCCCCCGGCTTTGCTGCACCGAGGCCTCAAGCTGGGTGCGCCAGTCATTGAGCGGCAGTTGAGCGGCTACCGTTTCATGCTCGGATGCCGGCTCGGCCAGTTCGAAGGGTAGGCGCTGGCGCAGCAGCGCAGTGACCCACGGCTGGATCAGCGACAGCAGGGCGATCTGTTCGGTGTTGAAGCGTGTGGTCGAGCCCAGCGACAGGCAAAGGGTGCGGTCGTGGTCGAGCTGGCAATTGAACTGGATTTCATCGGCCACGACATTCAGACGAAAGTATCGCTGGTAATACTCGGTCAGCTCGAAGTGCTCCGGCGCGACTTCCGCCAGGCGATACAGGCCGCTCTGCGCGCGCTCGCGGCTGGCGATGTAGAAGGGGTCGAGCAGGTACAGGCCCTTTAGGTAGTCCTGAAACAGCTGGTCGGGGCTGCCGTCCTCGCCGGGGGATTCGGCGAACACCAGCGGGCGCTGGCCAGAACTGAATTGCAGCACCACCCAGCTATCGAAACTGACGTATTGATTGAGCAGGCGCACCAACTGAGCCCAGAAGTTCGGCCGGTCCAGCGCTTCGATCAACTGCGCGACCGAGCGATGCCAGGCGATGTCCTGAAGTGCGATTGTCATTGATCTACCCCTATTGGGTTACTACAGCTGCGTAATACCCCGTTACACGTGCTGATGCGCATACTGCCCGCAGAGCCAATGCTCAGGCCAGTACTTTGTGCCTGATCGGCTACGCGGCTCATGTTTCAAAAATCTATAAGGAGAACCCATGAAGGTCGAATTCGCCCAAATCACGGGCCAGGACAATGGCACGAGCCATAACCTGAAACGCGCGCTGAATGCGATTGCCGCCTGCGCCAGCGACACCGCGCTGATCGTGTTCCCGGAAACTCACCTGATGGGCTTTCCTTCCAGCGACACCGTTGCCGATGTTTCCGAACCGCTAGACGGCCCGACCGTTCAAGCCGTGCAGCAAGCCGCTCGAGCGCGCAATGTGTCCGTGGTGATCGGCATGGCCGAGAACGACAACGGCCGCTTCTACAACACCACGCTGCTGATCACCCCTGAAGGCATCGCCCTGCGCTATCGCAAGACCCACCTGTGGGCCTCGGACCGGGGCGTGTTCTCGGCAGGCGATCGTTACGCGACCTGCCTGTGGAACGGCCTGCGGGTCGGCATGCTGATCTGCTACGACATCGAATTCCCCGAGTCGGCCCGCGCTTTGGCGCAATTGGGCGCCGAGCTGATCATCGTCACCAACGGCAACATGGACCCTTACGGCCCCACCCATCGCACCGCGATCATGGCCCGCGCCCAGGAAAACCAGGCGTTTGCGCTGATGGTCAACCGCGTGGGCGAAGGCGACGGCGATCTGGTGTTCGCTGGCGGCAGTGCGTTGGTCGACCCGTTCGGCACCTTGCTCAAGGAAGCCGGGCGCGATGAATGCCAGTTCAGCGCCGAGCTGGACCTGACTCAGCTTGAGGCTGCCCGTCGCGACTATCGCTACCTGGACGACCAGCGCCTGCGTCTGCCGGGCGAAGTGATCGAGCATGCCGATGGCGTGCGTGAATTGTTGATTCCTCAAAACCAATAAAAGCAGTGCCTGCCGGGCGCCGTTGCGGCGAGTGCCCGGCAGTTTCCAATTAAAAGAAACGCCTTTGTTCTGCCGAACTGTTCTCTGCCATAAAACCTATAAATTCGGAGTAGTCGCTCATGGCTCGTTTGCAACGCACCCTTTCGTTAGGGTCGGTGGTGCTGTTTGGCATCGCCTACATGACCCCCATCATCGTGCTCGGGACCTTCGGCATCCTTGCACAGTCAACCGGCGGCATGGTGCCAGCCTCGTACCTGGCGGCACTGGTGGCGATGTTTTTCACCGCCATGAGCTACGGCCGTATGGCCTCGGCGTTTCCGGTGGCAGGTTCCGCCTACAGCTACGTGCGCAAGGCGATCAGCCCCAAGCTGGGCTTCATTGCCGGTTGGGCCGTGCTGCTCGATTACCTGTTCTTGCCCATGGCCATCTGGCTGATCGGCGCGGCATATCTGGGTTCGGCATTCCCGTCGGTGCCTCAGCCGGTCTGGGTGCTGGCGTTCATCGTCGTCACCAGCCTGATCAACATTGTCGGCCTGAAACTGGCCAACACCGTCAACGCCTTGCTGATGATCGTGCAGTTTCTGGTGCTGGGCGCCTTCGTAGCGCTGTGCATTCACTACATCGGCGGTGACGCTAGTAAGCCGCTGTGGACCCTGACGCCCTTCTTCAACGGTGACATGCAGATGCCGCTGATCATGAGCGGTGCGGCGATTGCCTGTTACTCGTTCCTGGGCTTCGATGCCGTCAGCACCCTGACCGAAGAAACCAAGGACCCGCGTCGCACCATTCCCAAGGCGATCATGCTGATCACCCTGATTGGCGGCCTGATCTTCGTCGGCGTGTCGTACTTCGTGCAGCTGGCGCACCCTTCGGCGCAGTTCGAGAACGTCGACTCGGCGGCCTATGAAATCGCCCGCAACATTGGTGGCGACGTGTTCGTGACCCTCTTCCTCATCGGCCTGATCGTTGGTCAGTTCGCCTCGGGCCTGTCGGCTCAGGCCAGCGGTTCGCGTCTGCTCTACGCCATGGGTCGTGACGGCGTGTTGCCCAAGTCGTTCTTTGCAGGCCTGAGCGAGCGCTTCGGCACGCCGGTGAACAGTATTCTGCTGTGTGCAGTGGTGGCCTTGCTGGCGCTGAAACTGGACGTGACCACCTCCACCTCGTTCATCAACTTCGGCGCGTTCCTGGCGTTCAGCCTGGTCAACCTGTCGGTGATCTTCCACTACTGGATCGGTGGCGAGAAACGCGGCCTGCGCGAGCTGGCGCTGTTTCTGATCTGCCCGCTGATCGGCCTGGTGGCTGACCTGTGGCTGATGATCAGCCTGGACAAACTGGCGATCATCCTGGGTGTGAGCTGGTTGGTGCTGGGCTGCGTGTACCTAGCCTGGCTGACCGGCGGTTTCCGTCGCCAGCCCCCTGAAATGGACTTCCAGGAAGCGGCGTGACACGAAAAACGGGGCGCGCTGCAAGGGCGCGTCCCTTTGCCTGAACCCGGTGATGCGGGTTTGCACCCCCCGTTACTGAGAGTCGAGCAGAGGCTTGCGCGCCTGAATCTCGGTGATCATCTGGAAAATCTCTTCCTGACCCTCTTGATTGCTGCTGCGGATCTGCTGCAGCACGCTGCGCTCTCTGGGCGACAGGGCAATGTAGCCCCACTGACAGGCCTGTAGTTCGAACGCTTCATCGCCGTTCACGGGGCGCGCGTTGTCGGCGGCATCGTTAAGGGCTTCAATCAGCGGCTCGAGCTTCTCGGCCAGGGCCTCGCAGTCGACAGGTCCTTCACTGTCGTTTACGAAACGCTCCAGATAATTCAGGGCGCTTCGGGCATCGACCAGCCGCATGTGGCCGGGGATGGACAGTTCATAGCGATCAATCAAGTGCATTGCACAACCTCCTGGTGGTGACAGTTCATTCCGTTCCCGACGGGCGTCGGGGTGGAGCGTTTGACAGCGGCGCGCACGTTAGCGGCACTGGTGGCCTGAGCAAAGATTTAAGTTGTAACTGTTACAAAAAAGTCGCCGCGCACTTGTCAGATTTTTTGTCTGTTTAGCCTGCATTCTGTCCATCGGATGGCCTCGGGGACTGGACTAACGGCGCAAATTGCTTTTGACTCTGCGACCTGAAATCCAGGAGTCTCCCCCTTTGAAAAAGTCAGTCGCCATCGTTTTCGGTGGGCAATCCTCCGAGCATGAAGTGTCGTTGCAATCGGCGCGCAACGTGATCAATGCGATTGATCGCAACAACTACTACGTCACCCTGATCGGCATCGACAAGCAGGGCCACTGGCTGCGTTTCGACGAGCGCGATTACCTGCAGAACGCCACCGATCCTGCGCACATCAAGCTCAGCGAGTCGGGGCGTCTGCTGTCTCTGCTGCCGGGCGCCAAGGGCCCGCAGTTCGTCGAAGTGGAAACCGGTCTGGAAGTGCCGCGCATCGACGTGGTGTTCCCGCTGATTCACGGCAGCACCGGCGAAGACGGCGCGCTGCAGGGCCTGCTGCGCCTGCTCGACATTCCGTGCGTGGGCCCGGATGTGCTGGGCTCGGCGGTGTGCATGGACAAGGACGTGACCAAGCGCCTGCTGCGCGACGCCGGGATTGCCGTGGCGCCGTTCGCGGTGCTGCATCGCGGTGAGTCGGTGGATTTCGTCAGCGTCTCGGCGCAACTGGGCCTGCCGCTGTTCGTCAAACCGGTCAGCCAGGGCTCGTCGGTGGGCGTGAGCAAGGTCACCGATGAGGCCAGCTACGCGGCCGCGATCAAACTGGCGTTCGACTACGACAACAAGGTGCTGATCGAGCAGGGCATCGTCGGCCGTGAAGTGGAGTGCGCCGTGCTGGGCAACCACGAGCCGCAGGTCAGCGTGTGCGGCGAAGTGGTGGCTAACGACGAGTTCTACGCCTATGACACCAAATACCTGAACGACGGCCAGGCCCGGATCGCCATTCCGGCCGACCTGCCGTCCGATCTGAGCGACGAGGTGCGTGAAGTCGCGCTACAGGCCTATCGCGTACTGGGTTGCGCGGGGCTGTCGCGGGTGGATTTCTTCGTCACCGAGGCGCGGCAAATCATCATCAACGAGGTCAACACCCTGCCGGGCTTCACCTCCATCAGCATGTACCCGAAACTCTGGCAGGCCACAGGCCTTGGCTACCCGCAGCTGATCGATCGCCTGATCGGCCTGGCCCTTGAGCGCGCCGACGAAAACCGCGCGCTGAAAACCGAGGTGGTGCTGTGAAGGTCATCCGTATCGCCGCAGCGCTGTTGATCGGCGCCGATGGCCGGACCCTGCTGGTGCGCAAGCGCGGCACTCAGGCGTTCATGCAACCGGGTGGCAAGATCGACGCGGGTGAAACTGCGGCCGTTGCGTTGGTTCGCGAGCTGCACGAAGAGCTGGGCCTGGTTGTCGCAGCAGAGCAGGCGCAGTTTCTCGGCGAGTTTTCTGCTGTGGCGGCCAATGAGCCGGGGTTTGAAGTGAACTGCCAGTTGTACCGGCTGGACGTGGATCAGAATGTGCTGCCAGCAGCAGAGATTGAAGAAGTCGTCTGGGTCGATGGCGCAAACCTCGACCACCTGCAGCTGGCACCTTTGACGCGGGATTCGATCTTGCCGTTGTATCGCCAGTTGACTGCCTGACACATAGCTGTAGGAGCGCGCTTGCCCGCGACGGCGGTTTATCTGTGCCAAATGCCGTCACTGGCACACTGCTGTCGCGGGCAAGCGTGCTCCTGCAATGTGGATCTGCTTATCTGACTGCGCTAACACCATCCAGCGTCGAAAACGACGTGTCCTTCGCCGTCAGCAGGAAATCGCGCATGTACGGCGCATCCAGCATGTCCGAGCGGATCGCTGCGTACAGCGTGGCGAACAGCCCTTTCTCACCCAGTCGCTTGGCCTTCACATAGCCCCGTGAGCTGTATTCATGCAGCGCCCAGTGCGGCATCCCACACACGCCGCGGCCACTGGCCACAAGCTGCATCATCATCACTGTCAGCTCCGAGGTGCGAACCTGTGCAGGCTCGATGTCGGCCGGCTCCAGGAACCGCGTGAAGATATCCAGCCGGTCGCGCTCTACCGGGTAGGTAATCAGGGTTTCGCTGATCAGATCCTCCGGCACCACGAACGGCTTGCCCGCCAGCGGGTGCTGATTGGCCACCGCGAGCATGGCTTCGTAGGTGAACAACGGCACATAGGTGATGCCGGGCAGATCCACCGGGTCGGATGTCACCACCAGATCCAGGTCGCCGCGGGCCAAGGCGGGCAGGGGCGCGAAGGCGAAGCCGGAGGCCAGGTCCAGCTCCACCTCAGGCCAGGCATCGCGGAACTGATCGATGGTCGGCATCAGCCACTGAAAGCAGCTATGGCATTCGATCGCCATGTGCAGACGCCCCGCGACGCCCCCGGCCAGACGCGAAATATCCCGCTCGGCGTTACGCAATTGCGGCAGCACCGAATCGGCCAGCTGCAGCAGACGCAGCCCGGCGCTGGTGAAACGCACCGGCTTGGTCTTGCGCACGAACAGCGGCATGCCCATGCGCTCTTCCAGTTCCTTGAACTGGTGAGACAGAGCGGATTGGGTCAGGTGCAGCCGGTCGGCGGCGTCGACCAGGCTGTCCGCCTCGCGCAGGGCATGCAGGGTTTTAAGGTGGCGTATCTCAAGCACCGGGGCGCTCCATGAATAAATTTTGTGATCAACACGAAAACAATGAGTTTGTCTCATGCCGGGGTCAGTGTCGACAATGGCGCCATCTTTTGTAGGAAACGTCATCATGACTCTGGCCCAAAACCTTGAATGTGCGCGTATCGGCGCTGATCGCGAATTGAAGAATGCCCTCGAAGCCTGCTTTAAAGGCGACACCACTCACGACTTCCCGGCCCCGGAATTCACTCGGGATCAGCCCTTGTCGCTCAGCTGGGAACAACTGCTCGACGATGTGCAAGAAGCCCGCGCGCTGGGCCATCAGGTCCAGCCGGTGATCATCGGCCCGCTGACCTACCTGTGGTTGGGCAAGGCCAAGGACAACAGCTTCGACAAGCTCGAACTGCTCGACCGCCTGCTGCCGATCTATGGCGAACTGCTCGGGCGTCTGGCCGGGCAGGGCGTTGAATGGGTTCAGATCGAAGAGCCGATCCTCAGCCTGGACCTGCCACAGGACTGGAAAAATGCCTTCGAGCGCGCCTATCACAGCCTGCAATACTCGCCGCTGAAGAAGCTGATCGCGACGTGTTCTGGTGGCCTGGGTGCCAACCTGGGTCTGGCGGTTTCCCTGCCCGTGCAGGGCTTGCACGTCGATCTGCTGCGCGCCCCGGAGCAGGCGCCGACGCTGCTGGACCGCTTGCCAACTTACAAAGTGCTGTCTCTGGAAGGGGTCAATGATCGCAACATCGAGAGCAGCGATCAGGAGACGGCGAACGAGCTGCTCCGCGAAGCGCAACTGCGCTTTGGCGACAACCTGTGGGTGGCAGGTTCGGGTTCGCTCTTGCATAGCCCGGTGAGCCTGAGCGCGGCGTAAATTCCTGCGTCCGGTCGAACTGCGACGCAGACGCGCGTCGCCAGCCATTTTCGACCGCTCAGCTCCCTTCATCAAAATGTCACGCAACTGTGGCAGCGCGCTTTGGAAAACTTCATCAGACTCGCGGCTACTGGGGTTCTGCGTTTCGGTGTTTTCCATGCGGTTTGTATTTTTCCTGGCTGCGCTGTTGTGCAGCTTGCCGTCTTTTGCGGCCTCTCGATGCGATGTCAACGTTCCCACGCAAGTGGCCGAGCTCGATGAAGTGCACCTGGCGTATCAGAGTATCGGTCGTGATTCCGACCCTGCGTTGCTGCTGGTCATGGGCCTTGGCGGGCAGTTGATCCACTGGCCGGACGAGGTCGTCGTTGCCCTGTGCCAGCAAGGGTTTCGGGTGATTCGTTACGACAACCGCGATGTCGGTCTGTCGACCTGGGTGCAGCCGCCTGCAACGGCGAACCTGACCTACGAAGTGCTGCGCTACAAGATCGGCCTGCCGGTGTCGGCGCCGTATTCGCTGACCGACATGGCCCAGGATGCGCTGGGCCTGATGGACACCCTGCACATTCAACACTTTCATGTGTTGGGCGCGAGCATGGGCGGGATGATCGCTCAGCACCTGGCCGACATGGCGCCCAAGCGCGTTGAAAGCCTGACCCTGATCATGACCAGTTCTGGCGCCCCCGGTTTGCCGATGCCAAGCCCTGCGCTGCTGCAATTGCTGGCCCGCCGTGGCGCGCCGGATCGACAAACAGCGCTGGAGCAACAAGCGGACCTGTTGGCGGCGCTGGGCAGCCCGCAAGTCAAGGACGATCGGCAAAAGCTGCTGCAACAAGCGGCGATTGCCTACGACAGGGCGTTCAATCCGGAAGGGGTGAAACGGCAGATTCTCGCGATTCTTGCCGAACCGAGCCGCGTCGAGCTGTTGAACCGCCTGCGTGTGCCAGCGCTGGTGGTGCACGGCACCGCGGACCCGCTGCTGCCGGTGATGCACGGCATTCACGTGGCGGCGCACATTCAGGGCAGCCAGTTGAAGCTGATTCCGGGTTTGGCCCATCGTTTTCAGGAGGCGTTCAAGGCGCCGTTGCTGGCGGCGGTGTTGCCATATTTGCGTGAGCACCGCGAGGATATTTCCCACGTTGCTCAGCTTTAGAAAGGCAGCTCCAAGTTGCAAGCCTCAAGCGGCAAGAGGATCCTAGGCGAACCTTCGATCAACTTTAAGCTTGAAACTTGTAGCTTGAAACTGCCATTAAGAGGCTGCCATGAGCACTGCGCTGAAAATCGACTTCATCTCCGACGTTTCCTGCCCCTGGTGCATCATCGGCCTGCGGGCGCTGGATCAGGCGCTTGAGCATCTGGGGGATGAAGTCCAGGCGCAGATCCACTTTCAGCCGTTCGAACTGAACCCGAAAATGGGCCCGGAGGGGCAGGAAATCTTCGAGCACATCTCGGAAAAGTACGGCTCCACCCGCGAGCAGTATCAAGCCAACGCCGAGAACATTCGTCAGCGCGGCGCCGAGCTGGGCTTTGTGTTCACGCAAGGCGAGCGGCGAATCTACAACACCTTTGATGCTCATCGTCTGCTGCATTGGGCAGCGCTTGAGGGCAAGCAACAGCCACTCAAGGAAGCGCTGTTCACGGCCTATTTCAGTCAGCACGCCGATGTCTCTTCTCACAAAGTTCTGGCCGACATCGCCCAGAAAGTCGGCCTGGATCGCGTGCGCGCTGAGGCGGTTCTCAGCTCCGGCGAGTACACCGCCGAAGTGCGCGAACTCGAACAGCTGTGGGTCTCCCGTGGTGTCAGTTCGGTGCCCACCATCGTCTTCAACGACCAATACGCGGTGTCCGGCGGGCAACCGGTGGACGTGTTCGTCGGTGCCATTCGTCAGATCGTCAGCGAGCAATCAAGCCTGATCAGCCCCGCTGATTGATGAGCTACGCTGACTGACGCCTTCGCGAGCAAGCTCACTCCCACAGGGTTTTCAACCTTGGCGATGGAGGCGAAATTGCTCGCAACGCGACGTTACGGATGTAACAAATCTTCGGTTGCGATTTAAAAATCACTTGCTCCCATCAACCCTTTTCGGATATCAATTTGTACATGATTAGACAGGTTCGATTTGACAAGAAAAAACGCGTGGTCGACGAACTCGCGCGGCGCATTGAAACCGGTCAGATGGGCTCCGGCGAATTGCTGCCGGGTGAGAACCTGCTGGCCCAGGAGTTCAACGTCAGTCGCGGCACGCTGCGTGAGGCGCTGTCCGAACTCAAGCGCCGCAACTACATCGCGACCCAGACCGGCGTCGGCTCGATCGTGACTTACGACGGCATTTCGCTGGACCAGCGTGCCGGTTGGGCGCAGGCACTGGCTGACACCGGCGCCCGCGTCAGCACCGAAATCCTGCGACTGGTGGCGGTACAGCGGCCTGATCTGGCTGTCCGGTTTGGTACCGCGCACTTCATCGCCCTGGACCGACGCCGCACAGCCGCCGATGGCAATGTGGTCTCGCTGGAACGGGTGGTGATTCCCGCGGCCGATGGCCTGGAAAACCTCCCGCGCGACGGCCTGATCGACGACTCGCTGACCGTGACCTTGGCCGCCCATGGTTATGTGGGGGATCGCGGCGATCAGTGGATCGGCGCGCAACCGCTGAACAACGACGACGCCGCGCTGATGTTGCGCGAGCCCGGCACTGTATTTCTCAAGGCGACGCGAACCACGTTCGATCGCCGCGAGCGCTTCATGGAGCACGTGGAAAGCCTTCTTGACCCCGTGCATTTTCGTCTGCATCTGGCATTTGGATCGACTACATGACCGCATTGATCGACATCCGCGACCGCGCCCTGGCCGCTTTCTATGGCCTGGCCTTGGGCGACGCGCTGGGCATGCCCACGCAGTCGCTGAGTCGCGAACAGATCAAGCACCGTTTTGATCGCATCACCACGCTGACCGCCGCCGACGCCGATCAGCCCATTGCCCCGAACATGGCTGCCGGCTCGATCACCGATGACACCGAGCAGGCTGTCCTGGTGGCCGAATTGCTGGTGGCCGGGGCAGGGCGCATCGACCCGTCGGATCTGGCCCAGAGCCTGATCGACTGGGAAGTGGTGATGCAGGCCAAGGGATCGCAGGACCTGCTTGGCCCGTCGACCAAACGCGCAATTGAAATGATTCTGGCAGGCCACAGCCCTGAAGAGGCCGGCCGCTTCGGTACCACCAACGGCGCGGCCATGCGCATCACGCCGGTGGGCATCGCGTCGGATGTGACCGACGAGCAGCAGTTCGTCGAATCGGTGATCCAGGCCTGTCAGGTCACGCACAACACCACACTCGGGATTTCCAGCGCAGCGGCGGTAGCGGCGGTGGTCTCGGCCGGGATCAACGGCGTCAGCCTGGGCCATGCGCTGGACATCGGCGCACGGGTCGCCAAGCGCGCCGAGGGGCATGGCCACTGGATCGCCGGGGCGCGGATTTCGGCGCGCATCCATTGGGCCAAACGGCTGTGTGCCGATGTGTCCAACGAACAATTGTCGACACTGATCTACGACGTGATCGGTACTTCGGTGGCGTCCCAGGAATCGGTGATTGCAGCATTCGCCCTTGCCCATCAGGTCGCGTCAGGTCAGCTCACCGCGTTCGATGCGCTGTGCATGGCGGCGAGCATTGGCGGCGACACCGACACCATCGCCGCGATTCTCGGCGCGATGCTGGGCGCCTGCGAAGGCATGACGGCCTGGCCCCGCGAGCTGATCGCGCAGGTCAAGGATGTGAACGGGCTGGACCTGGCCCCGTTGGTCGAGCATTTGCTGTCCCTGCGCGCGGTCTGACCGACGCCACGACAACTGATTTGAATAAGACACACATCGCCCTCACTGCAGCGGCGATCCGGGGTTGGCTCGCGCTCTGATCGGCGGCGGGCGCCTCAACCGACAGGGACGTCATTTGCTTTACGTACTGCCCACAACCAGAACAAACGGCAACAGGAGCATTCACATGACGTCATCCAACGCCAGTCAGGGCGCAGGACAGCTTGAAACACGCGGCATCGAGCCGGTTCCGGAAAACGAGTGCAACGGCCATCCGCTGCAGCTGTTCTGGGTCTGGTTCGCGGCCAACATCAGCATTCTCGGCTTGCCGCTGGGCGCCACCCTCGTCGCGTTTCGCGGGTTGTCGATCGGCCAGGCCATCATCGTGGCGATCCTCGGCGCGGCAGGTTCATTTGCCGTGGTCGGCGTGATTTCCATCGCTGGCCGTCGTGGCCGTGCGCCGAGTCTTACCCTCTCTCGCGCCATTTTTGGCGTACGCGGCAACATCGGTCCTACCATCGTTTCGCTGATGTCGCGCCTGGGTTGGGAAACGGTTAACACCACCACGGCCGCTTTCGTACTGCTGTCGTTGTGCTCGATTCTGTTCGGCACAGCGGTTGAGGCGAAAAACTCACCGGGCCTGACCCTGCTGTTCATCGCCATTTTCGTGCTGATGACCCTCACGGTTTCCGGCCTCGGCCACGCCACGCTGTTGGTCATCCAGAAATGGGCGACCTACATTTTCGGCGCGCTGAACATCGTGGTTGGCGGCTTCCTGATCGCCCATATCGACTGGAACGCGGTCTTCGCCGCCACACCTGCACCCCTGAGCGCGATGATCATCGGCGTCGGCACCATGGCCGCAGGCACCGGGATTGGCTGGGCCAACGCCGGGGCCGACATGTCGCGCTACCAGCACGCCAGCGTCAAGGCCACACGCCTGGTCGCCTCGGCAGCCTTTGGCGCGGGGATTCCGCTGGTGCTGTTGATCACCCTTGGCGGCCTGCTGTCGGTGGGCAACGACCATCTGGCCTCGGCCACCGACCCGATCATCGCCATTCGCGAGCTGCTGCCGACCTGGATGGCCGTGCCTTACCTGATCACCGCGTTCGGCGGCCTGCTGCTGTCGAACAACCTGTCGGTGTATTCGGCGGGCCTGACCACGCTGACCCTCGGCCTGAAGATCAAGCGCGTGCATGCGGTGATCGTCGACATCGTGGCGATCTTCGCCGGCTCCATCTATTTCATGCTGATCGCCGACAGTTTCTACGGCCCGTTCATCACCTTCATTTCGATGCTGGCCGTGCCGATCACCGCGTGGGTGGGGATCTTCGTCGTCGACCTGATTCATCGCCACGTGTACTCGGCCAAGGACCTGATGGACGTCTCGCCGCGCAGCGCCTACTGGTACAGCGGCGGCGTGGAATGGCGCGCGTTGGGTGCGTGGGCGCTGGCCATCGTGCTGGGCTTGAGCTTCACCACCGTCGCCACCACACCAGAAAACGTGCTGTTCAAGGGCTTCCTTTCCGACTCCTGGTTCGGCCATAACGGCCTGGGCTGGATCGTGACCTTCGTGGTTGCCGGCGGCCTGTACGCTATTCTCGGCGGTGCCCGTGACCGCCGCGTTGCCACTGAAGAGGCTGCTCATGCCCGCTAGAATGCTCTACACCGGCCAGGTCGTGGTTGACCTGGTCATGGCCCTCGACGCGCTGCCCCGTTCGGGAGGCGATGTGCTCGCCCGTTCGGCGGCGTTCGAGACCGGTGGTGGTTTCAACGTGATGGCCGCTGCCTGCCGCAATGGCCTGCAGACGGTCTATCTCGGGCGTCACGGGCAGGGGCGTTTTGGTGATCTGGCGCGTCAGGCGATGACCGCTGAAGGCATCGAAATGGCCACGGCCGCGTCGAGCGATCAGGACACCGGTCTCTCGGTGGCGCTGATCGAGCCGTCAGCCGAGCGCTCGTTCATCTCCTATGTGGGCGCCGAGGGCGGGCTGTCTGCCGAGGATCTGCACAGCGTCAGCGTGGGGCCACAGGATTATGTGTTTGTCAGCGGCTACAGCCTGTTGCACAAGCACAAGGTGTCGACGCTGCTCAGCTGGCTGGGGCAATTGCCCAAAGGCGCGGCAGTGGTGTTCGACCCGGGACCGCTGGTGAACTCGCCGGAGGGCGCCGAGATGCAGGTGGTCTTGCCGCTGATCACGCTGTGGACCAGCAATTGCGAAGAAGCGCTGCGGTTTACCGGGTGCGAGGCAATCGGCGATGCCCTTGAGAAGCTGGCGCAGTGGTTGAACGATGACGCGCTGATTGTCGTGCGCGACGGCCCGCAGGGTTGCTGGATTCGTCAGGGCCATGATGCACAGCATGTGCGCGGCTTTCCGGTGACGGCCATCGACACCAACGGCGCGGGCGATGCCCATGCCGGTGTGTTGCTGGCAGGGTTGGCCGCAGGGCTTTCGGCGGATCAGGCGGCGTTGCGCGCCAATGCGGCAGCGGCAATCGCGGTGACCCGTTGGGGCCCGGCAACCGCGCCTGTGGCGGCTGAAGTCGACGAGTTGCTGAGAGCTGTCCCGGTCGCCCTTTCTACCTGAATCCTGTGGACGTGAGCTTGGTCGGGGCCGCCATCGGACGAAGCCTGACCCATTGATCCACTTATAACCTGTAGTCCGGCTTTGCGGCCGCGATCAACTTGAATACGCCACAGAGGCAGAATCATCGGCAGTGTTCCGGTAAAAAAAAACGGGGCGATGAGATGAATAGATGTATCACTGGCGACAGACGTGAGAACTCGGGCCTGTCGCCACATTGAAACTATTCGATGCCGTATTTTTTTTCGGTCATGAATTTAGGTTCTACCCAATGAGGTCCTTTTCCGACCGTCATCGGTCGCCCGTTGCCTTGAACGATTTTTTCTCGGCACATTTTCTGAAACGTAAGTAAAAGTTCTCCTTCAGCGATAGCATCGAATCGGTGCTGTCCATAAAAACGGTCCAAGTGTATGTAATTGATTCCTTCATTGCGCCCCGAGAGGAATGCTATTACGTCAAATACTGATTCGTTTTGAATCATTGATTTTAGATCTATCATGTTTGTTAGTTCGCTGTTTTTTTATTCACTGATTTTAAAGCTTCGGGGGTATAAAGCAGATTGACGTCGTCTTTGATTTTATAGTCCTCAAGTGCTCCAGTGTGTGCGTTATTCCAGACTTCGGAGGATTTTTCGTCGTCATCCGGTGTTGTCCCATCCGCCACTCCCAACTCCCGATATCTCTCCAATTCCCTCAACTCATGGGTGTAATACCGCTTGTCTGTATCCGTCGGATGTTTTTTTCTGACATACAGTTGTCTCACGGGTTGAAAACTGTACGTCACTTAATGCTGATCGAGCGGGGACCGTTAGCCAGCCGCGTCTGATGAGGTTGTAGGAAATTTCTTGGGTTTTTTGAGCGCAATCAAATGCAGGTTCACTTAGCGCACTTGAACGTCACTGAAAAAGATTCGACCAGGCGTCATCAGTCGTCAGGCACCTGTCGGGATCTGCAAGGTAAGCATCGCGCCGCGGCATGCAGGCTCACCGCACAATCTTGTCCACATGAATCTCCAGCTTCTTGAGCCGATACCACAGGCTGCGCTCTGATATCCCGATCAACTGCGCGGCGGCGGCCTGAACGCCGTTGGTCTCGTGCAGCGCGGCGAGGATGTAGGCTTTTTCCACCTCTGCCAGCGCGGCATCGAGGTCCTTGGGGATGCCCGGCCCGTCGCTGAGAATGCTCGACGTCGAGCTGTCCAACGGCTTGGAGCCAAACAGATACGCAGGCAAATCCGATTCTTCGATGGTCTGCGAGGACGCGACGATGGTCGCCCGTTCGACGCAGTTCTGCAGCTCGCGAATGTTGCCGGGCCAAGGGTAATTGGCCATCGCCAGCAGCGCTTCGGGGCTGAAGCCGGTGATGCGTTTGCCGGCCGTGGCGCCGAGTACGTGGGCGAAATGTCGGGCCAATGAGGGGATGTCCTCGACCCGCTCGCGCAACGCAGGTAGCGGGATCGGGAACACGTTGAGGCGGTAATACAGGTCCTCGCGGAACTCCTTGCGTGCCACCGCTTCCAGCAGGTTCTTGTTGGTCGCGGCGATCACTCGCACATCGACCTTGCGTTCGCGCGGGTCACCCACCGGCTCGATCACCCGCTCCTGCAAGGCGCGCAGAATCTTCGCCTGCAACGCCAGCGGCATGTCGCCCACTTCATCGAGAAACAGCGTGCCCTTGTCGGCCTGTTGAAAGCGCCCGATGCGGTCGGACACGGCGCCGGTAAACGCGCCTTTCTTGTGGCCGAACATTTCGCTTTCCAGCAGGCCCTCGGGGATCGCCGCGCAGTTCACCGCCACGAACGGTTTGTCCGCGCGGTTGCCGTGTTTGTGAATGGCCCGGGCGACCATCTCTTTGCCGGTGCCGCTTTCGCCGGTCAAAAGGATCGTCGCGCTGCTTTCGCGTACCGAATCCACCGCCTGCAAGACGCGACGAAACGACGGGCTTTCACCCACCAGGCTGTCGATCTGTTGATGCTCGTCGAGCTCGGCGCGCAGGCGCTGGTTGTCCCGCAGGATGTCGCCAAACTGCAGCGCCTTGTGCACGGTGATGTCCAGCTCGTCGATGTCGAACGGCTTGCTGATGTAGTCGTAGGCGCCGTTGCGCATGGACTGCACGGCGTTCTTGACCGTGCTGTAGGCGGTCATGACGATCACCGGCAGGTGCGGGAAGCGCTGTTTGATCTCGGCCAGCAACTGCGGGCCGTCCATGCCGGGCATGCGCCAGTCGCTGATCACCAGATCGATCTCTTCGCGCTCAAGCACCGTCAGCGCGTGCAGCCCGTTACCGGCGGTGAACACCTGAATGTCGTTCTGGCCAAGGGCCGACGCCAGCAGGTCGCACAGCTTGGGTTCGTCGTCGACCACCAGCACGTTATGGCTCATGCCTGTTCTCCTTCATCGGCCGGCAGGTACAGATTGAATGTCGCGCCGGCACCCGGTTCGCTGAGGCACTCGACCCGGCCGTCGTGGTTTTCCATGATTGAAAACACCTTCGCCAGCCCCAGCCCCGTGCCGGAAGCCTTGGTGGTAACGAAGGGGTTGAAGATGCGCGCCCGCACTTGCGGGTCGATGCCAAGGCCGGTGTCAGCCACGCTGATCAGGGTGGTCGGGCGTTCACTGTTAGCCTGCCCATGGGCGATGGACAGTGTCAACCGGCCGCCCTCGGGCATGGCGTCGATGGCGTTGAGGATCAGGTTCAGGCAGGCCTGGGTCAGCTGCCGTGCGTCGGCGTATACCGTGGCGTTGGGAGCCTGTTCGTCGATCACCGCTTCCACGTTGTGGGTGGCCAGCTCCGGCGCGCAAAAGCCCAGCACGTCTTCCAGAAGCGCGCGGGCCGATTGGGTCGAGCGAATCGGCGCGCTGGGTTTGGCGAAGTCGAGGAATTCGGTGATCAGGTCGTTGATGCGCGTCACCTCGCTGATCACGTACTCCAGATGGCGCATGTCGGTTTCCGGCAGGCTGGCGCGGCGATGCAGCAACTGCGTGGCAGTCTTGATGATGCCCAGCGGGTTGCGGATTTCGTGGGCCAGGCCCATGGCGACTTCGCCCAGGGTGTGCAATCGGTCGCGCCGACGCAGTTGCGCTTCCAGGTGTTGCAACTCGCGCAGGCGTTCGGTCATGTGGTTGAAGGTCACGCTCAGTTCGGCCAGTTCATCGCCGCCAATGACCTCGACCTGACGATGATAGTCGCCCGCCGTCACCGCTTTCACACCTTCACGCAGGCCGCGCAGGGGGCGCGTCAGGTGCTGGGACACCAGCGAACCGACCCCCAGCGACAACGCCGAACCGACCAGGAAAATCGCCAGGAACAGATTGGTCTGATTGACCAGCCCGACCAGCGACGAATGCCGCAGCAGGCCGCTGAAAATCACCCCTTGCAGCTCCCCGTTGTCGTTGAGAATCGGCGAGTACAGGCCGCTGTAGCGCGAAGTGGACTGTTCGCTGGGGGCCTTGGTGGTGCGCAGGATGTCTTCGATGCGCGTAGGCACCTGTGGCGGGTGATCCTCGAAGCGCTGGGTCGAGAAGATCTCGCCAAAGCCCTCGTTGTTGCGCAGGTACAGACGCAGGTCCAGGGAGTGCACATCGGCCACGCTGGTGAGGAAACTGCTGTCCAGGTAGGTCGCGATCACCAGCTCGTAATCGACCCCGCCCTGCACTGTGTGAAAGGTCGAGACCACGGTGCCGACGGCGCTGCCGCCTTCGTGGATGGTCTGCAAAACGGCCTTGGGCGCCAGGCTGATCTGGCTCACGATGTCGTCGGCGGCGGTGGAGAAAATGACCTTGTGATCGTCGCTGCGAATCAGCGCCACCACGTCGATGCCCATGGCGTCGGCGACATCGGCAATCAGCTTGTCGCGCTTGCTGCCGGTCTCGGCGTTGGGCCGGGCATAGGCTTCGAACAACTGCGCCACGCGGGCGTTGTTGTGCATGATTTCGGTGGTTTCGTCGATGACGATCTTGGTCGATTCCTGCAACCAGATGCGTACGTTGCTCTCGAAAATCTGCGACAGCGTGGAGGCCGCCAGTTCGGCGGCTATCATGGTGGGGACTACGCTGACCAGCCAGAACGCCAGCACCAGCTTGCGCTGTACGCTCCAGCGCGAGAGGGAGAACAGTGAGCGGACAGAGCGTTGCGCAAATTCAGTCATCGATAGTCGCTTAATGCCGCCGCCAGGGCGGGATCGGATCGGTCGGGGCGGATGACCCGTTTGGCCAGTCTGAGCACCGTGTTCAGCAACCGGTTGCGGTGGCGGAAGAACAGCAGGTTGGGTTCGAAGCGGCAGCCGAAGCGGATCTTGCTCGCGTAACCGGCCTGGCCGGCTTCGTACACCGGGATGCGATTGTGGATGCAGTACTCGACATTGGCCAGCCAGCTGCGTGCATAGAGGTTGTACTCGCGGGTGCGCCTGGGGTCGTGGGCGAAGATCTTGTCGATCAGGCGGCGCTCGTCCAGCAGCATCAGGTTGAACGCCACCAGTTGGTTGTCGATCCAGTACAGCACGCAGACCGCGCGTTCGCCGAGCTGTTCGAGAATGCCGGTGAAATAAGCCGGACCGAGCCGTTCGAATTGTAGATCACTGCGCGCCAGCGTTGCTTCATACAACTGCATGATGTCCGGCAGCACGTCGTCGATCTCCCGTCGCCACTCGATGCGCGGTGCCGGGCCGCGCAAGGTGCGGCGCAGATCCTTGCGCGTGGATTTGCCCAGCGAGCCGAGGTAGGCGTCTATCGACGGGTAGTTCACCGGGAGCAGGGCGCTGGGCAGGCTCGGCATGGCCTGCAAGCCTGCGTTGCGGCAGGTTTCGGCCCAGAGCTGTTCTTCGCTGGGTGCATCCTTTACCGCCAACAGGCCTACGCCCAGGCCGTCGGCGTCGTGTCGGGCCCGTTGCAGCAGTCGCTCGAACACCGCCGGACGCTGATCTTTGGGCACATGGCGAGCGATGCCGACGTTGCAGCGTTCGGCCACGGGCGAGCCCAAGGCGTACAGCTGCAACTGAAACACTCTTGGCCACAGGCGGCTGATCTGTTCGGTCACCCGCTTGCCCACACCTTGCATCGTCGTATCGAGGCTGTAGCGCGTGACGAACGCCGGTGCGACACCCAGCAAACGTGGCCCGTCGAAGACTGTCAGATAACGCCAGGTGAAGCCTTCGATGCCCGCCTGCTCGACGGCGAGATAGAAGTCCCAGTCTTCCAGTTGATCGGGAAAACAGTCGTTCCACTCGTCACGCGCGATAAACCGGATGCTGGAAAAGGCATGGGTGCTGATCATGATTCAGGCCAGTTGAGGTTGGTCGTCGTTGCCGAGCCGTGGGTCCTGCAATGCGCTGTCCATCGTCAGGTCGAGTGACGAACCCGCTTGCACACGGGTTTCGATGAACGATGCGCTCAGGTCGATGACCTGGCGGTACTCCAGGTCCACGGTGATCATGTGATAGCAGTTGTCGAGCAGCACCTTGACCACCGGCCCGCCCAGATGCCGCTCCACGTAATCGGCGTTCCAGCGGCTGGTGATGTCGTCTTCCAGCGAGTGCAGCACCAGCGCGGGCGTGGTCACCCTGTGCATGTCGCGCTTGACCACGGCGATCAGCCGATGCAGTTCGCGCACGCTGATGCCGGACATGGTCAACAGTCCTGCGTTGCTGCTTTCGCCTTCCTTCATCTGCTTTTCGACGATGGCGCGCAGGCGCGGGTTCTTGATGCCGTAGGGCGGCTTTTCGTTGAAGCGGCACACGTGCACGCCGAACGGCACCATCATGTAAATGTGGGTGAACTTGGCCACGAACGGCATGTTCCAGCCGTCGTAGCGCAAGGTCGTGGAATACAGCAACAGCCCTGCGATTTCACCGGGGTGTTGCGCGGCCATGTGCATCGACATCACCGCGCCCATCGACAACCCGCCGACAAACACCTGGCTGTGCCGCTGGCGTATGCCGACAAAGGTGCGTCGGGCGCTTTCGTACCAGTCGCTCCAGCGGGTGCGCTGCAGGTCGGCGTTGTCGCCGCAATGCCCGGCCAGGGTCGGCACGTACACCGTGCAGCCCCGGTCGGCCAGGCCCTGGGCCACCCGACGCAACTCCGTCGGGGTGCCGGTCAGGCCGTGGATCAGCAACACCCCCACGGCGCCGTTGCCGAGTATGAACCCGGCATCGCCTTCGCCCATGTCGATCGCGGTGTGCGAGGGCGTCGGACTCATCGTTGCATGGCCCGGTGCAGCAGGCGGTCGAGCAGGGCGATGCCCAGATCGATTTCCGGGTAGCTGATTTCCAGCGACGGCGCGAGGGTGATCACGTTCTTGTAGTAACCGCCCACGTCGAGCACCAGGCCCAGGCGTTTGCCGTCGATCTCGATGTCGCCTTTCATGCCTTCATCGACCATGAAATCCAGGGTCGCCTTGTCCGGGGTGAAGCCGTCCGGCTTGCAGATTTCCGCACGCAGGGCCAGGCCCAGGCCGTCGACATCGCCGATGATCGGGTAGCGTTTCTGCAGGTCGCGCAGGCCTTCGAGGAAGTATTTGCCCTTGTTCATGACCATCGCGCCGTAGTCGGTTTCCGAGGTCATCTTGAACATTTCCAAGCCCACCGCCGTGCCCAGCGGGTTGGAGGCGAAGGTGGAGTGGGTCGAACCTGGCGGGAAGATTTTCGGGTTGATCAATTCTTCCCGCGCCCAGATGCCGCCCAGCGGGTTGAGGCCGTTGGTCAGCGCCTTGCCGAAGACGATCACGTCGGGTTTGACGTCGAAGTGTTCGATCGACCACAGCTTGCCGGTGCGGTAGAAGCCCATCTGGATTTCATCGACCACCATCAGGATGCCGTGCTGGTCGAGCACGTGCTTGAGTTCGCTGTAGAAGTTCATCGGCGGGATCACGTAGCCGCCGGTGCCCTGGATCGGCTCGACGTAGAACGCGGCGTATTCGCTCTGGCCGACTTTCGGGTCCCACACGCCGTTGTATTCGGTCTCGAACAGGCGAGCGAACTGCTTCACGCAATAGCTGCCGTATTCCTCTTTGCTCATGCCTTTCGGGCCGCGGAAGTGGTACGGGAACGGGATAAACTGCGCGCGCTCGCCGAAGTGGCCGTAGCGGCGGCGATAGCGGTAGCTGGAAGTGATCGACGAGGCGCCCAGGGTGCGGCCGTGGTAGCCGCCTTCGAAGGCGAACATCAGGCTCTTGCCGTTGCTGGCGTTGCGCACGACTTTGAGCGAGTCCTCGATGGACTGCGAACCACCGACGTTGAAATGCACGCGACCGTCCAGGCCAAACTTGTTCTTGGCATCGACAGCGATGCGCTCCGACAGCTCGATCTTGCCCTTGTGCAGGTACTGGCTGGCGATCTGCGGCAGGGTGTCGATCTGCTGTTTCAGGGCGTTGTTCAGGCGCGGGTTGGCGTAGCCGAAGTTCACCGCCGAGTACCACATCTGCAGGTCGAGGTAGGCCTGATCGCTGGTGTCGTAGACGTACGAGCCTTCGCAGCGGCTGAAGATGCGCGGCGGGTCGATGTAGTGAACGGTGTCGCCAAAGGAGCAGTACTTGGCTTCTTTTTCCAGAAGGATCTGGTCTTCGGCGGTGGCGATGCGGATATCAGACATGGTGGAAGAGTTCCTGGGATTCGTTGGAGAGTTGAACGACCGGTGTCGGCAGGCTGTGTGGCAGCAGGGCCAGCAACGCGGGGAGTTCGGCGAAGGATTTGAAGCGCGCGTGGGGGATGCCGTTGCGCGCGCAGTGATCGGCCAGGCGGCCCTTGGCGAACACGAAATCGGCGGTGCCGGACACGCACATGTCGGACTTTCCGTCGCCGATCACCAGCACGCGCTTGTCAGCAGGCGTGGACTTGCATTTGCAGTTGCCGGAGGCCGCGCGGCAGGCGTCGCTGGCGTGGGGGAAGACGATACGCCAGCTGTTCTGGTCGACCTGGCGCAGGCCGTTGGCGATGATTGGCAGCAGCGGCACCTGGTGGCGCGAGAGAATCCGCGCGATGCCTTGCTCCAGGCCATCGCTGACGATGTCCAGCGTGGCGCCCAGGCCCATGACGTGTTCGACGAACGCCGGGAAGTCCGGGTCGATGGTCACGCTGTCGAAGTATTCCAGCAGCTGCGCGGGGTAGGCCTTGACCAGTGCCAGCTGGCGGCTGAGGCATTCACGCGAGCCAATGCGACCACTGAACCATTCGTCTTCGATGTCGGCCCAGCTGGGGTGGGCGAAGCGCTCGAGAATGTTGTCGATCACGTCGGTCGGGGTGATCGTCCCGTCGAAATCACACACGATATGCCAATGCATCATCTGCGTTTGCCTGTCTTGTCCAAAGAGAGAGCGGGGCGAGGGGCTCGCCGTGTTGCTCGTGGCAGGGCAAGAGCAGGGACTGTGCCAACGGACGCAAACCCTTGCGGGCGGGGTGTTTGAGGGACATCCGGGGGAGTGGCCAGGCTTGCGAGCTACAATTTTTGTAGCTTGCTACAAACAACATCAGTGCTTGCGCGGATGGTGGCCTCTGGGGATTGATGCGCGCATGTTCGCTGCCCCGAGACTTGTGCAATGACCCTCCTGCCGACCTGTTTCAAACGCCACCTGTGTATCGCCGGCCTGCTCTGCGCCGCGTATTTCAGCCCCGCGTGCCCTGCCGATTCACTGACCGGCGATGCCGGCGTGGGCGTTGCTTATCAGCCCCACGACCCCACCGGCACGCGCTATGAAACCCGGCCGATTCCCTATCTGGACCTGTCTTGGGGGCGGGTCAATCTCAGCTCCGACGAGGGCTTGTCCTGGGATGCGCTGAAGGCCAATGGCTGGAGCGCCGGGCCGTTCGTCAACTACGTCGAAGGCCGCACGGCCAACGGCGCACTGCATGGCCTGCGGGATGTCTCGGACATGGGCAAGGCGGGCGGTTTCATCGAGTACAGCCCAACGGATGCCTGGCGGGTGTTCGCTGAAGTGGGACGCACGTTTGGCGGCAGCAACGGCCAGGGCGGCGTGCTGGGACGTGTCGGCGGCGAGGTGGATTACCCGCTGGGCCACGGCATTTTTGGCGGCACAACCCTCGCCGCGCACTACGCCAACGCCGAGCAGGCGCAGACCTTTTTCGGCGTCAGCGGCGCGCAATCACAGGCCTCCGGCATTCGCGCCTACAACGCCAGCGGCGGTTTCCAGAACCTGACCCTGACCCAGAGCGTGGCCTTCCCCATCGCGCCCAACTGGTCGCTGATCACCAGCGCCAGCTGGATTCACCTGGTGGGCTCAGCCGCCGACAGCACCATCGTTCGCCAGCAAGGCCGCGTCAATCAAGGCGAGCTGGACGTCGCCGTGGCGTATCACTTCAAGTAGCGGACGGGTTGGTCTGGCCCTTGCAATGAGCCAACGCACTCATCGTTTTCGAGGAAGTTCTTCATGGCTCGTCCCGTTTACCGCTGGCTCGCGTACTCACTCTGGGACATCGTTCCGATTGCCCTGGCGCTGGCCCATTTCGCGTTCGTGCTGTGGCTGGTCACAGCTTTTCACAGCCTGTCGTGGTGGGCCATCGTGCCGCTGGCGCTGGTGTATGCCGTCAGCCTGTCGTGGAGCATCAACAGCATCTCGCACAACCAGATCCACAACCCCTACTTCACCCACAAGGGCATGAACCGCGCGTTCGACCTGCTGCTGTCGGTGACCATCGGTTTCTCCCAGACCATGTACCGCGACATCCACAACCGCCACCATCGCGGCAACTCCGACCGGCCCAATGAAAAGGGCGAAACGGTCGACCCGCTGTCGATCTACCGCTACGGCCACAACGGCGAGCCAGAAGCGCTGTGGCGCTACGTGTTCCTCAGCGCCTTTCGTGACGAGCCCAAGAGCTATTACGAAGACATGAAGCGCAAACACCCCGACGATGCGCGCTGGGCGAAAGTGGAGATCTACGTGACCGTCGCGGCCTACATCGCCCTGGCGTTCTACGACTGGCACGCGGTGCTGCTGTTGCTGCCGTTCTGGTACCTGGGGCAGTCGCTGTCATCGTTGAACGGCTACTACGAGCACTTTGGCGGCAACCCCGACCTGCCAATCGCCTGGGGCGTGAGCTCGTACAGCACGCTGTACAACGTCATCTGGATGAACAACGGCTACCACGCCGAACACCATTACCGGCCCAAGATGCACTGGACCAAGGTCAAGGCCTTTCACAAGGAGATCAAGGACCAGCAGCGGATGATGGGCGTGAAGGAGATTCCGGTGTCCCATGGGTTGGGTTTTTTGTTGGATCATTCCAAGCGCGGATAGCGCTTTTGAGGGTAGAACCGAATCGCGGCGTTTGGTGTTTTTGATTCTGGCCGCAGGCCGTAGGAGCTTTGCTTGCAAGCGATCTGGCGCGTAGCGGCAGTAAAACCTGAGCATGCGGTGTGTCAGGTATACCGGGTCGTCAGATTTTGCTGCTGCTTCTCAGCAGATCGTCGGCAAGGTGGGACGCCACCCCGGCAGCTCCTACGGCCTTCGGCCAGAAGCAGATCGAGCACGCTTTGAATAGAAGGCAATCCAAGGTCTCTTGGCCAGAATCAAAAGCCTGAATCTCTTCAGCCTTCCCCCTCCGCCATCAACGCAATCCCGCCAATGATCACCCACACGCCCAGCCAGTGCAGGGGGCTGATGTGTTCCCCGAGAGCCAGCCACGACCCCAGCAGCACCACCACGAACACCAGTGAACTCAGGGGAAACGCCAGCGACAGGCTGCTGCGCCTGAGGATCAGCATCCAGCTCAGAAACGATCCGATGTAACAGGCCACAGCTCCCAGCACGGCGACGTTGGTCAGCGCCGCCAGCAGCCAGTCCACGTCAAACGGCATCGCCGCCAGCCCGTCACCGCCGACCTTCAACGCCAGTTGCGCCCCGCTTTCCGTGCCGATCAGCAGGCACCACAACCCGACGCTCGCGGCGCGGCCTTCAAGCCAGCGCCAGGCCGGTTTCTGATTCAAGGTCTGTTCACTCATCTTCAGCTTTCCCGCTCACGACAGTCGATTGATCCAGCCCGGCCTTGCGCGCCAGCCACCCCAGCAATCGGGTGACCCACGCACGGCGGTGATGGAGGTAATGGTCATTGCCCAGCAGCGTGCAGCCAAGGCGCATTTTCTCGGCATAGGCCGCCTGGCTGGCTTCGAGCGCCGGGATGCCTTGGGCGATGCAGCGCTGCACATGGGCCAGCCAGGTTCGGTGATAGAGGTTGTGCTCGCGGGCGGCAGCACCATCGCAGGCGTAGACCTTGTCGATCTGTCGCGTGCCGTCGCCCAGCAGCAGGTTGAAACCGATCAGCCTGTCGTCGGACCAGAACAGGTAGCAGGTCGCGCGCTCGCCCAGCTTGGCCAGTACCGAGCGGAAGTAGTCGGCGGTCAGCGGTTCGATCTCCTCGCCACTGCGCGCCACCGTGTCGGCATACAGTGCGAGCATGCGCTCGATCACATCCTCGACTTGGTACTGCCGCGCCTCGATGCGCAGATTGGACGGCGCGTTGATCTTACGTTTGAGCCCTTTGCGCGTCACCCGGCCGAGGCTGGCGAGGTAACCCTCAACGTCGGCGTAGGGCAGCGGCAACAGGGTTTTCGGCATGCCCGCAATACGGGCGAAACCCAAGTGCTCAAGGGTGCTGCGCAAGGTCACGCGCTCTTCGCCGACGTCCTTGAACAGGTACAGCCAGGTGCCCTCCAGGCGCGACTGGCGATGCAGGCCGGTGACCAACACCTGCAGGAGCTCGGGCGTGCGCGCCAGCCAGTCCGGGGCGCAGGCGATCGAGCAGGTTTCCGTCACCGGCGAGCCCACCGCCAGAATCGGCACCGACAGATGACCCAACAGCTTCGCCGTAAGGCCCGTGAGCACCTGATCGAGCTTGAGCCTGTGCCGATACGCCGGGGCCACGGCGATCAGGCGCTGGCGGTCACGAATCATGAAATAGCGCGGCTCGATGCCCGGCAGGCCGGCGTCTTCGATGGCCGCGTAATAGTCGTAGCCCTCCAGTTCATCGCTGTCGAGCTGCGCCCAGTCGGTGCGGCTGACCCGATGAATGCTGTGGCTGACCTCCACACTCAGCGTCGAAGCGTCACTCAGGGTGACGGGAGAAACACCTTCAGGAACCGATTGAATCTGTGTCATGAGCACCTCACGCGCCGGTGGCGCACACCAGCATGACGCCGGCAGTGATGACCAGTGTGCCGATCCAGCGACGTCGGCTGACGCGTTCGCCCAGCACCAGCCGCCCGGCCAGCACCACGCCGACGTAACTCAGGCTCGCGGCCGGAAACACCAGGGAGAGCGGCGCCAGCGACAGCACCAGCAGCCAGGTGATGAACTCGACCACGTAGGCGCCGACGCCAAACCAGAGCATCGGCGCGCCCGCGATCTGCACCCAGAAGCGCCGCAGGCGAAAGCCGCCTTCGTGCTCCGGCAAACGGTCCAGGCCGAGCTTGAATGCCAGCTGGCCGATGACGTCGAGCAGGATGGAAAACGCAGTCAACAGCACGACAGTCGGGGTCATGGGAACAGCTCCTCGAACAGCGCGATCAAGGCTGCGTTGGTCTCGGCATTGCGCGCAATGTCCGCCTCGCTCCAGCGTTCGGCAGGAGGCTGATCGGATTTTGCCTCCCAGCGTTTGAGCGGATTGCTGAAAGCCGGAGGGGCGAACTCGCCGCAGACGTCGATGCCGAGCACTCGGCTGTTCGCCGCCAGCGCGCGGATGGCGTCGAGCAGATGGCTCAGGCGCATGCCGCCCTGATCCCAGTTGGTGGCGGCGTCTTCGCTGGCCAGCACGTCTTTGTCGATGGTGATCCACACCGCTTTGGTGGGCAGGCTCGCCACCAGTTGTGCGAGGAACGCCGGCCAGTCCACATCGGCCAGGTTGTGCCAGTGCAGGTGTCCATCGACTTGCCGGTGGCCGGGACCGTCGCCGATCTTGCCCCAGACCTTCGAGGGCGGATGGCGCCAAGGGAACAGCTGCAGATCGCCACGCTTCAACGCGCCAAGGTTGCCGCCCTTGAGCTGCGGGCTCTGCAGGTCATCGCTGCACGGCCCGAGGGTGATGATGCGTTTGACGTGGGGCAGCTTCAGCGCCCGGTTGACCCAGGAACCGCAGTGGCGTCGGGGGGCGAAATGCACCCAGTCCGGGTGGTTGTCGAAGTGGATCAGCGTGACCGGCTCCTGCAGGTCGCAGAGCAGGGCAGGGGTCAGGTGGTGGTAGTCGCCGGAACCCACGAAGAAGATTTCCGGACGATCACCCATGGGCCGGGCGCGATGGCCCAGATGCCCGGCAAAGCGTTGGTAATTGGTTTCCGTGGACCAGAGCCGCAACACCGGCCCCAGAGCCAGCAGGTCCAGGCGTATCGCCCGGCCGTCATGCAGCCGGTCCTTGATCGGCGCCTGTTGCGTGAGGCTGTGATCGAGATCGAGAATGTTCAAGGTTGCCTTCACCCATCCAATGCCGCCCCGGACACCGGGATCATGGCCATGAACACCGGCCGGGCGGGCCTTTCAGGGGGATTGCAAAGGGTGGGCCAAGGGGTTGAACGGGGGCTGAATGATGCTCAACCCAACCCGTATTTCTTCACCTTGTCGAACAATGTGGTCTTGGCCATGCCCAATTCCTGGCTGGCCTGGCTGAGGTTGCCGCCACTGCGCTGCAATGCTTCGCTGAGCAGGTTTTTTTCGAAGGCTTCCACGGCCTCGGAAAACCCCAGGCTCTGGCTCAACGCCGCAGCACCGGTCTTCTTGAAGGCCGGCAAACCCAGTGCATAACGTTCGGCGACGTTGCGCAGTTCCCGCACGTTGCCTGGCCAGTCGTGGCTCATCAGTGCCGACATTGTCTGTGCGTCCAGCTGTGGCGGCTCGCGATCAAAACGCAGGGACGACAACTGCAGGAAGTGCTCGAACAGTTGCAGGATGTCTTCGCGACGCTCGCGCAACGGCGGCAGCTCAAGGGTCACGACGTTAAGGCGGTAATAGAGGTCGCTGCGAAACTGATTGGCGCGGCTCAGGTCGTTGAGGTCCGACTTGGTCGCCGCGATCACCCGGCAATCCACCGCAACGCTCTGGTTCGAGCCCAGCCGCTCCAGCGTGCGCTCCTGCAACACCCGCAGCAGTTTGATCTGCAGGTTGATCGGCATGCTTTCCACTTCATCGAGAAACAGCGTGCCGTTGTGGGCGTGCTCGATCTTGCCGATGCGTCGCTTGCCTGCGCCGGTAAAGGCGTTGGCTTCGTGGCCGAAGATCTCGCTTTCGAACAGGTTTTCCGGCAGTCCGCCGCAGTTCAGCGCGACGAACTGATTGGCGTGGCGACGGCTGAAGTCGTGCAGGCAGCGGGCAACCAGTTCCTTGCCGGTGCCGGTTTCGCCTTCGATCAGCACGTTGGCCGAGGTGTCGGCGACGTTGGCGATCAGTGCGCGCAGGTTCTGCATGGCCGCCGAGCGCCCGATGATCTTGCCTTCCAGCGAATCGCGCTCGGCCAATTGCCGGCGCAGCGACCAGACTTCCCGCGCCAGCCCGCGTTGCTCCAGGGCGCGTCGCGCGACGTCCACCAGACGCTCGGGGGAGAAGGGCTTTTCCATGAAGTCGTAGGCGCCGTCGCGCATGGCACCTACGGCCATCGACACATCGCCGTGGCCGGTGATCAGCACCACCGGCAGCGTGCGGTCGCGCTCCTTCAGGCGCTTGAGCAATTCCAGGCCATCGATGCCTGGCAGGCGAATGTCGCTGATGACGATGCCGGCGAAATTGTCGCCCACCCTCGCCAGCGCTTCCTCGGCACTGCCCACCCCCTGGCTGTGAATGTCCTCCAGCGCCAGCGCCTGCTGGCAGCCGAGCAGGACGTGCGGGTCATCTTCGACGATGAGGACGGTCAGTTCAGTGTTCATGATTTTGCTCATCCAGCAAACGGACCTGTGGGAGCGAGTTTGCTCGCGAAAGGGCCGGTACGTTTAACGCATCTGTGCCGGTCTGTATCCACTCATTCGCGAGCAAGCTCGCTCCCACAGGAGCACCTTCATCTTGAAAATTCATACATTCGTTCCAGCGGTCACCAACGGCAACACCAACACAAACATCGTGCCGCCTTCGGCCGGGTCTTCGGCGTTCAAACTGCCGCCGGCGGCGGCTGCGAGGCTGGCGGACAGGGTCAAGCCCAATCCCAGCCCTTGCTCCCCCGGCTTGGTGGTGAAAAACGGTTCGAACAAATGCTTGCGCGCTTCGGCGTCGATGCCGTGACCGTTGTCGCGTACGCGCAGGCGGTAGCGGCCTTCGAAGACATCGCCCTGCAGCCACAGCACCGGCAACGGCTGCGCCTGCATGGCGTCCAGCGCGTTGCCGATCAGGTTGACCAGAATCTGCTCCAGACGCGTTTGATCGATCGCAAGCTCAACGTCATCGAAGACCTGATGCAACTCCAGCGCGCTGTTCTCCAGACGTCCGGCCAGCAACTGCAACGCGGCATCCACGGCTTTGTTCAGCGAAGCCTGGCCCTTGTCTTCGCCACGTCGGGCAAAGGCGCGCAGGCTGGCGGTGATGCGGCCCATGCGGTCGACCAGATCGTTGATCGTGCGCAGGTTGGTGCTGGCGGTGTCCAGCGCGCCACGCTCGATGAAGCGCACGGTATTGCCGGACAGCGTGCGCAATGCCGCGAGTGGCTGATTGAGTTCGTGGGCGATGCTGGTGGACATCTGCCCGATGGCCGCGAGTTTACCGGCCTGAACCAGCTCGTCCTGGGCCTGACGCAGCGTCTGCTCGGCCTGACGCCGCTCGCGAATCTGCCCCTTAAGGCGTTCGTTGCTGGCGCGCAGGTCGGCGGTGCGTTCGGTAATCCGACGTTCGAGTTCGTTGTTGGCCGCTTCCAGCGCTTCGCGGGCGGCCAGACGGGTGGAAATCACCTTGCGCCGCTCGTTCCAGGCGATCAGCAGGAACATTGCCAGCGCACAGGCCACGGCCACCAGCATCCCTTGATTGGCCGCTTCACGACGCAAGTCTTCAAGCGGCGTGAGCAGGGTCAGGTGCCAGGGCGTGTCGGCCAGATCGCGGGTCTGCGCGAGGTAACTGACGACGGTGTGGTCGTGATCGACGCTGCTGTTGGCGGGGAAAGTCAGCTTCTCGACCCCCTCGGCGATCAGCTCGCGCTCCAGCGGCACCAGCTCGTTGAGCGGCCACCAGTAATATTGCAGGCTGCGGGCCAGGCGCTCTTTGACCTGCGGGGTCAGCGGGCGCACCGATTTCAGGCGTCGCGCCGGGTCGCTGGACAGAATGATGATGCCGTTTTCGTCGCTGACGAAGGCTTCCAGCCGCGCCCGCTGCCAGCGTTCTTCCAGCGCTTCGAGGCGCACCTTGATCACGGCAACGCCGATGATCTTGCCTTTCTCTTCCAGCCCGTGGGCCAGGTAATAACCGGGCTCGCCGGTGGTGCTGCCGATGCCGTAGAAGCGGCCCGCAAGCCCGCGAATGGCGTCCTGGTAATAGGCGCGGAAGGAGAGGTCTTCGCCCAGGTAACTGTCGGCATCGCGCCAGTTGCTGGTGGCGAGCACGCGGCCGGTGGTGTCGAGCACGTAGATGGCGCGACTGCGGCTGCGGCGGTTCAGGCCTTCGAGGTAGTCATTGACCTTGCTTCGCAGCTGCGGCGAAGGGTCATTGAGCAGCTCGGAGACATTGGATTCGAGCTCCAGCACGCTGGGCAGGTAGTTGTACTTGTTGATTTCGCTTTCGACGGTGCGGGCATGCAGTTCAAGTTGCCGCTCGCCGTTTTCGCCGAGGGCCTTGATGCCGTTCTTTTCGCTGTACAGGTAGGTCACGTAGCCGAGCGCAATCATCAGCAGGATGATCAGCGGCGGCAGAAACAGGTGGCGTATCAGGCGGGGTTTCACGGCAAGTGATGGCGGCGCGCTAAGAGGTGGATCGCATTTCATCACAGTCGTCCTGGACCGACCAGCTGCCCGTGTCATTGATAGCGACACAGACAGCCAGTGGTTTTTTGCCCTTTTGGGGCGTTGCCCTCGTGAGGCAGATCGGGTTAGTGCTGCAGGATCTTGTTCAGGAAGTGCTGAGCGCGTTCCGAGCGGGCGGTGACGTCGCCGAAGAACTCTTCCTTGACGCAGTCTTCGATGATCTGGCCCTTGTCCATGAAGATCACGCGGTCGGCCACTTTGCGGGCGAAGCCCATTTCGTGGGTCACGCACATCATGGTCATGCCTTCGTGGGCGAGCTGCACCATCACGTCGAGCACTTCGTTGACCATTTCAGGGTCCAGCGCGGAAGTCGGTTCGTCGAACAGCATCACCACCGGGTCCATCGCCAGCGCACGGGCGATCGCCACACGCTGCTGCTGACCGCCGGACAACTGGCCCGGATGCTTGTGGGCGTGGGCCGACAAGCCGACGCGCTCCAGCAACGCCAGGCCCTTCTTGGTGGCTTCTTCCTTGCTGCGGCCCAGCACCTTGATCTGCGCGATGGTCAGGTTTTCGGTGATGGTCAGGTGCGGGAACAGCTCGAAATGCTGGAACACCATGCCCACGCGCGAACGCAGTTTCGGCAGGTTGGTCTTGGGATCGGCAATCGAGGTGCCATCGACCACGATGTCACCTTTCTGGAACGGCTCCAGCGCGTTGACGCACTTGATCAGGGTCGATTTGCCCGAACCGGACGGCCCGCACACGACGATCACTTCGCCTTTCTTGACCTCGGTGCTGCAATCGGTCAGCACCTGGAAGTCCCCATACCACTTGTTGATATTTTTGATGGAAATCATACGGCTAACCTTTTTTGCATGAGCTTGACCAGACGCGAGGCCGCGAAGCTGATCGTGAAGTACACCAGACCGGCAATGATCAGGAATTCATTGGAGCGGCCAATGATGTCGCCACTGGCGCGGGCCGAGTTGAGGAAGTCCACCAGGCCGACCGTGTACACCAGCGACGTGTCCTGGAACAGAATGATGCTTTGCTGCAAGAGCAGCGGGGTCATCTTGCGGAAGGCTTGCGGCAGGATGATCAGGCGCATCATCTGGCCGTAGGTCATGCCCAGTGCTTGAGCGGCGCCCATCTGGCCACGGGAGATCGACTGCACACCGGCGCGGACGATTTCGCAGAAGTACGCTGCCTCGAACATCATGAAAGCCACGACGCAGGAGGTGAACGCACCGACCGGAGTGTCTTGCCCAGTGATCCAGCGCAGCACGAACGGCACCGCCAGGTAGAACCAGGTGATGACCAGCAGCAGCGGGATCGAGCGGAAATAGTTGACGTAGGCGCCAGCGATACGCGAGAGCAACTTGCTCGACGACAGGCGCATCAGCGCCAGGATAGTGCCCAGGACAATGCCACCCACCACGCCCATGACCATCAACTGCAGGGTCATGACCATGCCGTTCCACATGCCCGGGATGGCCGGAATGATTCCAGAGAAGTCCATCATTTACCTCCTACGGAAATCAGGCCAGGCACTGCGACTTTCTTCTCGACCAGGCGCATGAGCAGCATCAGGCTCATGTTGAGCGTGAAGTAGATCAGGGTGGCCAGGGTGAAAGCTTCGAACAGGTTCGCGGAAAATTCGGCGGTCTGTTTGGTCTGGGCCAGCAACTCCATCAGGCCGATCAACGACGCCACGGACGAGTTCTTGAACACGTTGAGGAATTCGGAGGTGAGCGGCGGAATGATGATCCGGTAAGCCTGCGGCAGCAGCACGTTCCAGTAGATCTGCGGCAGTTTGAAACCCATGGCGCGTGCGGCGGATTCCTGGCCGCGAGGCAACGCCTGGATACCGGTGCGCACTTGTTCGCAAACCCGTGCGGCGGTGAACAGACCCAGGCACACAACGACGCTCAGGAAAGCCGAGGTGGTCGGGTTCAGGTCCTGCTTGTACCACTCCTGCAGGTTGTCAGGCAGCAGGTCCGGCACCAGGAAGTACCAGATGAACAGCTGCACCAGCAGTGGCACATTACGGAAAATTTCCACGTAGACCGTGGCGATGGTCGAGACGATGCGGTTGGGCACCGTGCGCATGACCCCCAGGATCGAACCCAGGATTAACGCGATGATCCAGGCGGCGATGGAGATACCTATGGTCCAGCCCAGACCGGATACATACCAGTCCAGATAGGTCTCGCTGCCGACGCCGGTGGACTTGAAGAATACGCTCCAGTCCCAGTTGTAATTCATCAGGGGCTCCCCTCTGATCGATCGTTATGCACGCATACGCGGGGTAGCGGCTCCCGGGAAAGCAGGGCTTTCCCGGGAATCAGGCTTTTCAGGCTTTTAGGAGGTTGAGCGAGGGCTCAGGCCTTCTTTTCTTCTGCCGCAGGTGCAGGCTTGTCGTTCGGATTGGCGATCAGAGCCTTGAGCTTGTCGCTCATCGGGAAGTTCAGGTTCAGGCCTTTAGGCGGGACTGGCTGGGTGAACCATTTGGCGTAGATCTTGTTGATCTCGCCGGACTTGTAGAGGCCGACGATGGCGTCGTCTACAGCCTTCTTGAACGCAGGGTCGTCTTTGCGAACCATGCAGCCGTAGATTTCGAAGGATTGCGGCGTACCGGTCACGGCCCAGTCATCCGGCTTCTTGGCCTTGGCCATTTCGCCTGCCAGCAGCGCGTCGTCCATCATAAAGGCAACGGCACGGCCCGACTCCAGCATCTGGAAGGACTCGCCGTGGTCTTTGGCGGAGATCACGTTCATGCCCATCTGCTTGTCGGCGTTCATGGACTTGAGAATGCGTTCGGACGTGGTGCCTGCGGTGGTCACGACGTTCTTGCCTTTCAGGTCGTCGAAATCCTTGTAGGCGGAGTCTTTCTTGGCCAGCAGGCGAGTGCCGACTTCGAAGATGCCGACCGAGAAGTCGACTTGCTGTGCGCGCTCGGCGTTGTTGGTGGTCGAACCACATTCAACGTCGACGGTACCGTTCTGAACCAGCGGGATGCGGGTCTGCGAGGTGACCAGGTTGTAGTTGACCTTCAGGTCTGGCTTGTTCAGGTCTTTCTTGATGGCTTCAACGATGGCCAGCTGAATGTCGTGGGAGTAGCCAACCGGTTTGCCGGAAGCGTCCGCGATGTAGGAGAAAGGAATCGACGAGTCGCGGTGGCCCAGGGTGATGGTGCCCGAATCGTTGATTTTCTTCAGAGTGCCGGTGAGTTCGGCGGCGGAAACCGGGGTGCTGATCAAAGCGGCGGCTGCAATGGCCACGCCCAGAATGTGGGGAACGATACGCATCTGTTAATCCTCGACTTTGTTTTTCTTATGGGTCCGGTGTTGGGTCGGCCCTATCGTTTCAGAACGCTACAACGGCGGCCCAACCAGGCGGCACGCTACATCGGAGCAATCGTGATTGAGTGTAGAGCATGAGTCATGCCAAGCACGTGACAGCGGCTAAGAGGCTGAAAATAAAGGGATTTATTTTGTTTTATACCGCGAGGAGAGAGTGGGGCGTACGGAATGCCGAATAGGCGAGGGAGGGGTGTTCGGAAATCCGAATGGGGATGCAAGCGGTGTCGTTTAATCATTGTGGGAGTGAGCAAGCTCGCTCCCACAATGATTTTTGAGCAGACCGCGGATCAGGCCGCTTCTATAGCGCTTTTGTTACGCGCCACCTTGTCCAGATACGCCTGCACGTTCTGCTGTTCTTCCGGCGTGGTGAACAGGCCCAGCTTGGTCCGGCGCCAGAGAATGTCGTCCGCCTTGCTCGCCCATTCCTCGTTGCACAGGTAATCCACCTCTCGGCTGTACAGCCCGCCACCCAGGTGTTCACCCAGATCCGCCAGGCCTTGCGCGCCCTCGACAATGCGCCAGCTGCGCGAACCATAGGTGATGGCCCAGCGCTTGGCGATCTCGGCAGGCAGCCAGGCACAGCGCTGTTGCAGTTCGGTCGCGAGGGCGGCCGGAGTGGTCATGTTTTCGCCACCCGGCAGGCTCGATTTGGCGGTCCAGCTCGGCTTCATTTGAGTGAAGAACGGCGCCAGTTGCTGCATCGCCGATTCAGCCAGCTTGCGGTACGTGGTCAGCTTGCCACCGAACACCGACAGGATCGGCGCTTCTTCCGCGCTGCCCGATAGCGACAGGGTGTAGTCGCGGGTGATCGCCGACGGGTTGTCGGATTCGTCGTTGCACAGCGGGCGCACGCCCGAGTAGGTGCGAATGATGTCGTCGCGGCTGAGCTGCTTCTTGAAGTGCTCGTTGACGATCTTCAGCAGGTAGTCGGTTTCGCCTTCAGTGATCGCCACCTTGGCCGGATCGCCCGTGTATTCGCGGTCGGTGGTGCCGATGATGGTGAAACGTTCCAGATACGGAATGGCGAAGACGATGCGTTGATCCTCGTTTTGCAGGATGAACGCGTTCTCGCCTTCGTACAGTTTTGGCACGATCAGGTGGCTGCCCTGAATCAAACGGATACCGTATTGCGAATCGAGCTTCAGGTCTTCACGGATGAACTTGGCCACCCATGGCCCCGCAGCGTTGACCAGTGCCTTGGCGCGAATGGAAAACAGGCTGCCGTCAGTGCGCTCCATGTTCAGGTGCCACAAGCCGTTGCTGCGGCGGGCGCTGAGGCAGCGGGTCTGAGTATGAATGTGTGCGCCTTTTTCCCGCGCGGCCATGGCGTTGAGCACGACAAGACGCGCGTCATCGACCCAGCAGTCGGAATATTCGAAACCTCGGGTGATCGAGCTGTTCAGCGGGCTGTTGGCACCGAAGCGCAGGTTTTTCGATGCGGGGAGTTTTTCCCGTTTGCCGAGGTGGTCATAAAGAAACAGACCCGCGCGAATCATCCAGGCCGGACGCAGATGCGGACGATGAGGCAGCACGAAGCGCATGGGTTTGACGATGTGCGGGGCTTTTTCCAGCAGCACTTCGCGTTCGGCCAGTGCCTCGCGCACCAGACGAAATTCGTAATGTTCCAGGTAGCGCAGGCCGCCGTGGATCAGCTTGCTGCTGGCCGAGGAGGTGTGGCTGGCCAGGTCGTCCTTTTCGCAAAGGAACACCGATAGACCGCGCCCCGATGCGTCCGCCGCGATACCGACGCCATTGATGCCACCGCCGATCACGGCAATGTCATAGACCTCGGAAAGGGGTGGGGTGGGCAAGGCGGAATGGGCCATCGGGGCCTCCTGTCGGTAAATTCGACCATGTTCGCTTTTGGCGAAATCGAACATTTGAGTTCATTTCCGAAAATAGTAACGCAATAAGGCGCCCCTCACCACTCGGTAATGATTGAAAATACTGATTAGAGCGACAGGAAAGGAACAAAAGCGAACATTAGGGGGGCGAAAAGGTAGTTTCGTCTCACGTTAACGCTGTAGGAGCGCGCTTGCCCGCGACAGCGGAGTGTCAGACACGTCGTTCGTCTCTGACGTACCGCAATCGCGGGCAAGCGCGCTCCTACACATTGACGGCGATTACACGACTTCCAAGCGAATCTTGTTCTGCGCCAGCAACTGCGCCAACGCAGGCACCGGGGCCTGATCGGTCACCAGGCAATCGATCAGGGTGATCGGTCCCAGGCGGACCATCGCATTACGGCCGAATTTGCTGGAGTCGGCGGCCAGAATCACTTGCCGCGCGTTGGCGATGATCGCCTGGGAGACGCGCACTTCCTGATAATCGAAGTCCAGCAGGCTGCCGTCTTCGTCGATGCCGCTGATACCGACCAGAGCGAAATCGACCTTGAACTGGGTGATGAAGTCGACGCTCGCCTGACCCACCACGCCGCCGTCACGGCGCACGTTGCCACCGGCCAGCAACACTTCGAAGTCGTCCTTGCCGCTGAGGATCGACGCCACATGCAGGTTGTTGGTGATGATCTTCAGGTGGTTGTGGTTGAGCAGCTCGCGGGCGATGGATTCGGTGGTGGTGCCGATGTTGATGAACAGCGATGCGTGATCGGGGATCTGCGCGGCGATGGCCTCGGCGATGCGCTGTTTCTCGTCGCGCATCTGGTCGGCACGCATGGCATACGCGGTGTTTTCGATGCTGGAATCGTAGGCCGCGCCGCCGTGGTAGCGACGCAGCAGATTCATTTCCGCCAGTTGGTTGATGTCGCGCCGAATGGTTTGCGGGGTCACGACGAACAATTGGGCCATTTCTTCGATGCTGACGTAGCCGCGCTCACGGACCAGCTCGAGGATCTGCTGTTGACGGGGTGGCAGATTCATTTTTCTTCCTTCGGGCAATGGCGCCCATGATGCCGCAGGCAGCCATTACCTGTCAGCCGGAAAAGTCATGAAACACCCCGTCGTATTACTCCGCGTCTTCGTGGGGCTCCCAGTCCCGCGTGCGCTCGACAGCCTTGCGCCAGCCCGCGTACAGTTTTTCCTTCTCGACTTCGTCGCATTGTGGCTCGAATTTGCGCTCGATCACTGCCTTGTCTTTCAGTTCGTCCAGCCCACTCCAGAAACCGATGGCCAAGCCCGCCAGATACGCTGCCCCCAGCGCCGTGGTCTCGCGCATTTTCGGCCGTTCGACTGGCGTGCCAAGGATGTCGGCCTGGAACTGCATGAGGAAGTTGTTGGCTACCGCGCCGCCGTCCACGCGCAGGGCCTTGAGCGGTTCGGCCGCGTCCTGCTGCATGGCGTCGAGCACGTCGCGGGTCTGATAGGCGATGGACTCCAGCGCCGCGCGAATGATGTGATCGACCTTCACGCCACGGGTCAGGCCGAACAGCGCGCCACGGGCGTAGGGGTCCCAGTACGGCGCGCCGAGGCCGGTGAAGGCGGGCACCAGATACACGCCGTTGCTGTTCTTCACTTTGGTGGCGAAGTATTCGGTGTCCATGGAGTCATTGACGATTTTCAGTTCGTCACGCAGCCACTGCACGGTGGAGCCGCCGTTGAACACTGCGCCTTCCAAGGCATAGGCCACTTCGCCTCGAGGGCCGCAGCCGATGGTGGTGAGCAGACCGTGACTGGATTTCACCGCCTTCTTGCCGGTGTTCATCAACAGGAAGCAGCCGGTGCCGTAGGTATTTTTGGCTTGGCCGGGTTCCACGCACATCTGGCCGAACAGTGCCGATTGCTGGTCGCCCGCGATGCCAGCGATGGCAATGCCGCTTTTGCTGTGGCCGTAGACCTCAGATGACGATTTGACCTCCGGCAGCATCTCGCGTGGTACGTCGAGCACGTCCAGCATCCGCTGATCCCATTCCAGGGTGTGGATGTTGAACATCATGGTGCGCGAAGCATTGGTGTAATCGGTGACGTGAACCTTGCCGCCGGTGAATTTCCAGATCAGCCAGCTATCGACGGTGCCGAACAGCAGCTCGCCACGACGGGCGCGCTCGCGGCTACCTTCGACGTGATCGAGAATCCATTTCAGTTTGCTGCCGGAAAAGTACGGGTCGATGACCAGACCCGTGGTCTCCTTGATGTAGTCCTCAAGCCCGTCACGCTTGAGCTGCTGACAGATCTCGGTGCTGCGGCGGCACTGCCAGACCACGGCGTTGTAGATCGGCCGCCCGCTGTCCTTCTCCCAGACCACCGTGGTTTCACGCTGGTTGGTGATGCCGATGGCAGCGATCTGGTTGTGATGCAGGTTGGCCTGGGCCAGCACTTTGGTCATGCAGGCGGTTTGAGTGGCGAAGATTTCCATCGGGTCATGCTCGACCCAGCCAGGCTGCGGGTAATGCTGAACGAATTCGCTCTGGGCGGTACTCACCACGTTGGCGTCACGATCGAAGATGATCGCCCGCGAGCTGGTGGTTCCTTGATCGAGGGCGATGATGTAGTTCTTGTTGTCGTTGTCGGTCATGTCGATTGCCTGGTGATAAAGCGGAAATCCGGGAGCTGCCACCAGTTTACGTGCGAAAGCCCGAGATGTGCTCAGGTGACATTGCCGCTGACAGCTGAATATTCGTATTCGAAAAAATATAGACGTAAACGAACATTGTCAAAGGCCGGAAACGAATGTGCCGAGGTTTGGCGGATGTCGCGGATTTTCTTTTCGCGCGGCCTGCGCAGCAGAGGCGTTTCGATGGCAGATGGCCTAAAGTAACGGCAGCCAACACGAAACACCCTGGTCGTCTGGAGTGCTGCATGACCCCCGCATTGGATTTGCTGAAAAAGGTTCGCGCCGAACACCGTGTACTCAGCTATGAGCATGACCCCAAGGCCGCTTCCTATGGTCTGGAAGCTGCCGAAAAACTGAATCTGCAGCCTGCGCAGGTGTTCAAGACCCTGCTGGCCAGCACTGAAAAAGGTGAGTTGCTGGTGGCCGTCGTGCCGGTGGTGGGCTCGCTGGACCTCAAGGCCCTGGCCCATGCCGCAGGCGCGAAAAAAACCGAAATGGCTGACCCTGCGGCTGCACAACGCGCCACGGGTTATCTGCTGGGCGGCATCAGTCCGCTTGGGCAGAAGAAAAGACTGAGAACTTTCATAGACACCTCCGCTCAACCGTTCGCGACGATTTTTGTCAGTGCTGGTCGACGCGGGCTTGAGGTCGAGCTGTCGGCCGAGGTACTTGCACAACACACCAGTGCGACGTTTGCGCAGATTGGGCGTGAATGATCCGGATGCATCGTCAGAAATGTCTGTGCCCTGCAGCAGTCTTTTGTCAGGGCAGGGCTGCCGAATAATAAAGATTGGGGATGCTTTCCATGCAGCTTGAATTTCATCAGGTCGACGCCTTCAGTGACCGGCCGTTCGCGGGCAACCCGGCGATGGTCTACCGCCTCGATGCCTGGCTGGCGGATGAGTTGATGCAGCGCATCGCCACGGAACACAACCTGTCAGAAACCGCCTTCGTGGTGCGTGAGACGCAGGGCTGGCATATCCGTTGGTTCACCCCCACCCACGAAGTCCCGTTGTGCGGACATGCGACGCTGGCCACGGCCCACGTGCTGCTGGAAAAGTATGGAGAAACTTCAGACACCATCCCGTTCATCAGCAAATCGGGTCCGCTGAGCGTGACCCGGGAAAACGGCCGACTGTTGTTGGACTTTCCGGCGATGCCGCCGAGCGAGGTGGGGGTTACGGTCGATATCGAGCGCGCGCTGAACACTGAAGTGGTGGACGTATTGGGGGCGGCAGAGTTGCTGGTGGTGCTGGAGTCCGAACAGGCCGTGCGCGATTGCAAACCTGACCTGGCCGCCATTGCCCGCCTGCCGTGGCCTGGGGTGATCGTTACCGCCAAGGGCGACGGCGAGCGCTACGATTTCGTTTCCCGCTATTTCGCGCCCGCCATCGGCATTCCCGAAGATCCGGTAACCGGTGCGACCCATTGTAGCCTGATCCCGTACTGGTCGGCGCGGCTGAACAAATTCAGCCTGAATGCTCACCAGAGTTCGGCACGGGGCGGGGAGTTGTTCTGCCGTCTGGAAGGGGACCGGGTGAAAATCGGTGGGTATGCGACGCTGGTGGCGAGTGGGACGTTGACGCTGGGGTGAGTCAGACCGCAACGTCCTGATGCACTGGCACACTGCCGACTGCTGGAAACAGCACCAGATGCTCGGCCGCCACCTGAATACCGACTTCATCCCCGGTGCGCCAATCGGCGTGGCTGGGGAACAGCGCTTCCAGTTGGGTGCCGGTGGGCAGTTGCAGGCGATACAGCGTGGAGGCGCCCTGGAAGGTCTTGCTGGTGACGCGTGCCTTCAGCGGGCTGTCCGGCGCATGAATGATGTCGTCAGGGCGCAGCAGCACATCCATCGGCGCGCCACTGACACCCGCATACGCACGATTGCCGCGCAGCACGCCGAGTTCGGTCTGCACCGACTCCGCGTCGATCAATTGCCCGCGAATGAAATAGCCTTGACCGACAAAGCTGGCGACGTAAGGCGTAGCCGGTTCGTGATACAGGTTGTAGGGCGTATCCCACTGCTCAAGCCGACCTTCCTTGAAAACCCCCACATGGTCGCTGACCGCGAAGGCTTCTTCCTGATCATGCGTCACCAGAATCGCACTGGTGCCGCGGGCCTTGAGGATGTCGCGCACCTCATGGCTCAAACGCCGGCGCAGCTCGCCATCGAGGTTGGAAAAGGGCTCGTCGAGCAACAGCAACTGCGGCTCGGGCGCCAGCGCACGGGCCAGGGCGACGCGTTGTTGCTGGCCGCCGGAGAGTTCATGAGGATGACGTTTGCCCAGCGCGCCCAGATTGACCAGCTCGAGCATTTCATCGACCACCTGCGTCAGGCGCGGATGGTTGCGGATGCCGAAGGCGATGTTGTCGGCAACGGTCAGGTGCGGGAACAGCGCGTAATCCTGAAACACCATGCCGATGCGGCGCTTCTCGGGGGCGAGGGTGAAGCCAGGCTTTGAAATCACTTCCCCCGCGAGCACGATCTCGCCTGCATGCACCGGCTCGAAACCGGCAATGGCACGCAGCGTGGTGGTCTTGCCGCAGCCCGAGGAGCCCAGCAGGCAACCGATGTCGCCGGCGTTGAGGTGCAGATTGAGGTTCTGCACCACGCGTTGGTCCTGATAGCCGCAAGCCAGATCACGCAGTTTCAGCAGCATGGGGTCACTCAGGCAGGTTGGTAGGCCGGTGCCACGAGGAACTCGAGCAGGGCTTTCTGCGCGTGCAGGCGGTTTTCAGCCTGATCCCAGGCGACCGAACGAACATCGTCGAGCAGGTCTTCGCTGATTTCCTCGCCACGGTGGGCGGGCAGGCAGTGCATGAACAGCACGTCATCGGCCGCCAGATCGAGCAGCTCGCGGGTGACCTGAAACGGCTTGAACAGCGCGATACGTTTGGCGGTTTCTTCTTCCTGGCCCATGGAGGTCCAGACGTCGGTGCTGATCAGGTGCGCGCCCTTGACCGCTTCGCCCGGGTCGCGGGTCAGGGTCACGCGGTCACCGGCCAGGGCCATGAACTGCGGGCTCGGCTCGTAGCCTTCGGGGCAGGCGACGCGCAGCTGGAAGTCGAACTGGATCGCCGCTTCTATATAGCTGTTGCACATGTTGTTGCCATCGCCGATCCAGGCCACGGTCTTGCCCTTGATCGAACCGCGATGCTCGAGGAAGGTCTGCATGTCAGCCAGCAGTTGGCACGGGTGCAGATCGTCGGACAGGCCATTGATCACGGGCACGCGGGAGTTGGCGGCGAATTCGGTCAGGTTGCTGTGGGCGAAGGTGCGGATCATCACGGCATCGACCATGCGCGACATGACGCGCGCGCCGTCGGCAATGGGCTCGCCACGGCCCAATTGAGTGTCGCGAGGTGACAAAAAGATAGCCTGGCCACCGAGCTGAATCATGCCCGCTTCGAAGGAAACCCGGGTACGAGTCGAAGATTTCTCGAAGATCATGGCCAGCACACGACCTCTGAGCGGCTCGAAGAGCACGCCGCGATTTCGCAGGTCCTTCAGCTCAATGCCTCGACGGATCACGGCGCCCAGCTCATCTGGCGTGTAATCCATCATCGAGAGAAAGTGCCTGGTGATCATCATTAACTACCTTGTCTGCAACAGACCGCAGATCCTCAAAGCCGGGTTTTATCGGGAAAACGGGCGAGACCTGCGGCGAAAGCCGCACGGGGCGACGAATAGGGAAGGCGCGAGGGTATAAGAAAATGTCGCCTCATGCCAAGGCCCGGCGTAGCTGAAACTATTTGCCAGACGTTCGGTAGCTTGAAAATGGCGTGCTTGAGACGCTTTTCATGTATCGAAGTGCTACAGTTGCGTACACAACGAAGGCATTTAGCCATAGTTGAACGGTTGGCAGGCAGAGGTTGTACACCGGCGTATCCGCTGATGGCAATTACTGCTAATTCTGCAACAGTTTCAAAATGCTGCGAAACCTTATGCGACATGCTTCACGCCGCGGAGACCCGGACGTTTCCTAAACCACTGGCGTGGGTTATAAAGGCCGCTTATGTCCTCCAGAAGAGGTGGGGAATGGATTCAAAAGAGAAACAACTGACGGAACTGCTCGGGCTCACGGCTCGCACCCTCACGCACCTCACAGCCTCCATGACATCAATGTCGTTCGAGCTGATGCGCAGTGAAGATGAGGTCACCCGCTCGGCAGGTCGCCGGATGATCGATCGCATGGCTACCATCAGCGCAGGCCTTGACGATCACTGGCGCCTCATCGGTGAATTGACCGGCGTGCAGGTGTCCCAGGAACAGGTCGAAACCGTTCACGAGATCCAGATGCAACGCAAGGTGGTCACCCCTATCGGCGGTTCGGCTTCCTGATCCCTTCTTCGCGCAGGTGAGCTATTGGCTCACCTGATGCTGTCCGATTCACGGCATTGACGTTTCTGGCGCAGCGCCGTTCCAGGCTCCATAGTTTTGTTTCCGCGATCGTATCGATTGCCATACAAGAACATGAGACTGGCGATGACCAAGACTCTCCACCACCGTGCCTGTCACCTGTGCGAGGCCATTTGCGGCCTGACCATCGAGACCACCCTTGAAGACGACGCGTCGGTGCGGATCAGCTCGATCAAGGGCGATACGCAGGACACCTTCAGTCGAGGACACATCTGCCCAAAAGCCGTGGCCCTGCAAGACATTCAGAACGACCCGGATCGCCTCCGCCAGCCCATGCGCCGCATCGGCAGCGAGTGGCAGCCCATCGCCTGGCAGGATGCGTTCGATCTGGTGGCCGAGCGGCTCGTCGACATCCAGCAGCGTCATGGCCAGAACGCGGTGGCGGTGTATCAGGGCAACCCCAGCGTGCACAACTATGGGTTGATGACCCACAGCAATTACTTCCTGGGGCTGCTGAAAACCCGCAATCGTTTTTCGGCCACGTCGGTCGACCAGTTGCCCCATCACCTGACCAGCTACCTGATGTACGGCCACGGTTTGTTACTGCCTATTGCCGATATCGATCAAACAGATTTCATGTTGATTCTGGGTGGCAACCCGTTGGCGTCCAACGGCAGCATCATGACCGTACCGGACGTGGAAAAACGTCTGAAGGCGATTCAGGCGCGAGGCGGCAAAGTCGTGGTGGTCGACCCCCGTCGCAGCGAAACGGCGGCCATCGCCAATCAACATTTGTTCATCCGTCCTGGCGGCGATGCGGCGCTGCTGTTCGGCCTGCTGCACACGTTGTTTGACGAAGGGCTGACTCGCGACAGTCATTTGCCGGTCGATGGCCTGGAAGAGGTCCGCGCCGCCATCGCGCACATGAATGCCGATGCCATGAGCCTGCGCTGCGGCATACCTGCCGAGCAGATCCGCCAACTGGCGCGGGACTTCGCCAGCGCCGAAAGCGCCGTGTGCTATGGGCGCATGGGGATCTCGACCCAGACCTTTGGCACCCTGTGTCATTGGCTCGTGCAACTGATCAATCTGGTCACCGGTAACCTCGATCGCGTTGGCGGCGCGCTGTGCACCGAGCCTGCGCTGGATCTCGTGGCGTCGACCTCTGGCGGCGGCTTCAATCGCTGGCAGAGTCGTGTCTCCGGCCTGCCCGAATACAGTGGCGAGTTGCCGGTCTCGGCGCTGGCTGAAGAAATGCTCACCGAAGGCGAAGGGCAGGTGAAGGCGCTGATCACCGTGGCAGGCAACCCGGTGCTGTCGACCCCCAACGGGCGCCGGCTGGATCAGGCGCTGGAAGGGTTGGATTTCATGGTCAGCGTTGACCTGTACATCAACGAGACCACCCGCCACGCCGACCTGATCCTGCCGTCGACCTCGGCGCTGGAGAACGATCACTACGACACGACCTTCAACATGTTCGCGGTGCGCAACGTCACCCGATTCAACCGCGCGATCCTCGCCAAACCTGAAGGCGCGCTGCACGACTGGGAGATTTTCGTGGGCCTGGCCAAGGCCTTCGCATTGAAAACCGAGCGGGAGCTGAAGCCAACGATTGCCCCCGCGCAAATGGTCGATCGCGGCTTGCGGGCGGGGTTGTATGGCGATGCGTCGGAGTACAAGCTGTCGCTGGAAGCCTTGTTCGAGCATCCCCACGGCCTGGACCTGGGGGCGCTCAAGCCCAACCTGGCGTCGCGCTTGAAAACGGCCAATGGACGCATTCAGGCAGCGCCGGAAGTGATCCTTGGGGACCTTGTGCGCTTCGCTGCTGCCGAGTTTCCACGCGCGGGCGAACTGCTGCTGATCGGTCGTCGTCACGTGCGCAGCAACAATTCCTGGATGCACAACTACCACCGCTTGGTGAAAGGCAAACCCCGACATCAATTGCTGATGAATCCGGACGACCTGGCCAGCCGCGGCCTGAGCGACGGGCAGCGAGTGCGGGTGAGTTCGCGGGTCGGGATGATCGAGGTCGAGGTGATGGGCAGCGTCGACATGATGCCGGGCGTGGTCAGCCTGCCTCACGGCTGGGGGCATGGGCGGCCGGGCGTGCAGATGGACATCGCCCGGGATCAGCCGGGGGAGAGCGCCAACGACTTGACCGACGAGCGGCAGATGGACGCGGTGTCTGGAAACGCTGCGCTGAACGGAGTGCCAGTGACGGTTGCAGCGGCATGACGCTCATCATATTTATCGGATCGATTAAAGCCAAGACCGAGCGTTACGCTAGGTAATCGGTTAGAATGCGCCACCGTGTCGACACATACAGTCGTAAAGTTCAGCCGAGGTGCTCCATGGATATCATCGAAACGATCAAAGACCAGATTGCCAAAAACACCGTTCTGCTCTACATGAAAGGCGCTCCGAATGCCCCGCAGTGCGGCTTCTCGGCCAAGGCGTCCCAGGCATTGATGGCGTGTGGCGAAAAGTTCGCGTACGTCGATATCCTGCAGAACCCTGAGATCCGCGCCAACCTGCCAAAATACGCCAACTGGCCGACCTTCCCGCAACTGTGGGTTGACGGTGAGCTGGTTGGCGGTAGCGATATCATCGTTGAGATGCATGCAGCCGGTGAGCTGCAGCCGCTGATCAAGGCTGCTGTCGAGAAGAACGCGACTGCCTGATTTGGCTGTTGGCTATAAGAAGAGCCCCGGTTTCGTTTGAGATTCGGGGCTTTTTTGTGGGTGTTGGGTTTTTGATTATGGGGCATGTCCGTTGTTGCGGTGTTGCTGATATCGGTTCCGCTCTTACAGCGGGTTCTGCCGTCAGGCAGAACGCACTGATTACCACCGCCGACAAATGAGCTGAAACACATCAAAAACAAAAAGCCCCACCTGGCTCATCACCAGGCGGGGCTTTTCTCAGGCGAAAACTGAAATCAGTCTTCTTCGCCCATCTGCGATTGCAGGTAGTTCTCGATACCGACCTTGTCGATCAGACCCAACTGAGTCTCCAGCCAGTCGATGTGCTCTTCCTCGGACTCCAGGATATCTTCGAGCATCTCGCGGCTGCCGAAATCACCAACGGTTTCGCAATGCGCGATCGCCGCTTTCAGGTCCGCATGGCCTTTACGCTCGATCTTCAGATCGCACTCCAGCATTTCCTTGGTGTGCTCGCCGATCAGGATCTTGCCCAGGTCCTGCAGGTTAGGCAGGCCTTCCAGAAACAAGATGCGCTTGATCAGCTTGTCAGCGTGTTTCATCTCGTCGATGGATTCTTTGTACTCGTGTTTGCCCAGCTTGTTCAGGCCCCAATCCTCGTACATGCGCGCATGCAGGAAGTACTGGTTGATGGCGACCAGCTCGTTCCCGAGGATCTTGTTGAGATGCTGGATGACTGTAATGTCGCCTTTCATGATCGAGGTCCTGTCGAAGATGTTCGTATATAGGCCGCAAGTTTGAGCTTCGAATAACCCGCTGTCAAACCTAAGTTATTGAATAATAAGTGAAAATAAATAGGAATAAGAATGTTTGTGTTCCGCATCTTAGCGCTAAGCAATTGAATTACAGGCATAAAAAAACCGGACACAAGGTCCGGTTCTTTAAAATTCGCTAGTTCAGGCGGCAGAAAATTCTGCGGGATAGGCGAGGGCGGCCTGGGTCGTTTGCAGTTCAGTCAGGGTTTCACGCACCACTTCCTTCGCGAGGCAGGCACATTTCCCACATTTGCTGGCGACACCCAAGGTCTCGCGCACTTCACGATAACTGCAGCATCCTTCCATGATTGCTTCGCGGATTTGTCCGTCGGTTACACCTTGGCAGAGGCAGACATACATAAAAAAGGACCGTCGCTGAGTGATTGGCTCATGTGCGACGGATACTAATGTTAATGAGAATGCTTGTCAAAACTACTTCCTGAACCGCTACCGAAGCCCGATGAATGGTCGGATGAGGCCGTCATTCGGTCATAAAAAAACCGGCCACAGGGGCCGGTTTTTTTGTCAGCGACGCTCAGACCTCAATCGTCGAAGTCGTGCCAGCCGCCCATTTCCTTCCAGCGATTGACGATGCCGCAGAACAGGTCGGCCGTCTTCTCGGTGTCGTAGCGAGCCGAGTGGGCCTCGCGACCGTCGAAGTCGATGTCAGCGGACTGACACGCCTTCGCCAGCACGGTCTGGCCGTACGCCAGGCCTGCGAGCGTTGCGGTGTCGAAACTGGAGAACGGATGAAACGGGTTGCGTTTCATGTCCAGTCGCGCCACAGCGGCGTTGAGGAAGCCCAGGTCGAAACTGGCGTTATGCCCCACCAGAATCGCACGTTTGCAGCCATTGGCCTTCAGCGCCTTGCGCACGCCACGGAAGATGTCGGTCAGCGCCGTTTCTTCACTGACGGCCATGCGCAGCGGGTGATCGAGCTTGATCCCGGTGAACTCAAGGGCAGCGGCTTCGATGTTGGCGCCTTCGAAAGGCTCGACGCGGAAGAAGTAGGTGTGTTCAGGAAACACGAAGCCTTTTTCGTCCATGCCGATGGTGGTGGCTGCAATTTCCAGCAACGCATCGGTGGCAGCATTGAAACCGCCGGTCTCTACGTCGACAACGACGGGCAGGTAGCCACGAAAGCGCGCTGCCATGGGATGCCTGGAGCCTGTGCCGCCGCCAGAGCCTTCCTGATCGTCGTCGTAATGGTCTTCACTCACGCGTTTTCCTCCAGCAGGCGCCAGCGCAGTTTTTCACCGGCGCGCAGCGGGATAACCGACAGCTCACCAAATGGCAGGCTGGTCGGGGCGGTCCACTCTTCACGCACCAGCGTGATGGTGTCGGTATTGGCCGGCAGGCCGTAGAACGCCGGGCCATTGAGGCTGGCGAAGCCTTCGAGCTTGTCCAGGGCGTTGCGCTGTTCGAAAGCCTCGGCATACAGCTCGATGGCCGCATAAGCGGTGTAGCAGCCGGCACAGCCGCAGGCGGCTTCCTTGGCGTGCTGGGCGTGCGGCGCCGAGTCGGTGCCCAGGAAGAACTTGCTGCTGCCGCTGGTGGCGGCGTCCAGCAAGGCAACCTGATGGGTGTTGCGCTTGAGGATTGGCAGGCAGTAGAAGTGCGGGCGAATCCCGCCAACCAACATGTGGTTGCGGTTGTACAGCAGGTGGTGGGCGGTGATGGTCGCGCCGACGTTGGCCGAAGCCTCGTTGACGAACTGCACGGCATCGCCTGTGGTGATGTGTTCGAACACCACTTTGAGGGTCGGGAAACGCTCGACCACACGACGCATGTGCTCGTCGATGAAGATCTTTTCGCGGTCGAACACGTCGATGTCGCCGCGGGTCACTTCGCCGTGGATCAACAGCGGCATGCCGACTTCGGCCATCGCTTCGAGCACATGGAAGATCTTGTCGACGCTGGTCACGCCAGAGTCGGAGTTGGTCGTGGCACCAGCCGGGTACAGCTTGGCCGCGTAGACGAAACCGCTGGCCTTGGCGGCGCGGATGTCTTCGGGCTGGGTCAGGTCGGTGAGGTACAGCACCATCAATGGCTCGAAACGGCTGCCTTGCGGGCGGGCAGCGAGGATGCGCTGGCGATAGGCATCGGCTTGCTCCGCGTTGCGTACCGGCGGCACAAGGTTCGGCATGATGATGGCGCGGCTAAAGGTGCGCGCAACGTCAGCGACGGTATGGGGCAAAACAGCGCCATCACGAAGATGGATGTGCCAGTCGTCGGGGCGCAGGAGGGTCAGGCGGTCGGACATTGGGGGATTCCAGGCGGGCAAACTCGCTGGGAATGCTACCGGAAAAGACTCGTCCAGGCACTCGCTATCAAGTTTTGTAGGAAGTTACCGATAGACACGTGTAAGCGATAAATTTGTTTCGCGTGAAATTTTTAGTGGAGCCTCCCGTGCGCCAGCGATATCTAGCCCTGCTCAGCGTGTTTGCCAGCCTGCCGGCCATGGCTCTCACTTTCCAGACCCGTCTGGAGAATATCGAGTGGAAGGTAGAAGGCGACCAGTTCGAATGCCGTTTGAGCCAGCCAATCACCGATTTCGGCGCAGGCGAGTTCGTGCGTCGTGCCGGTGAACAGGCGACTTTCCGACTGAAGGCCAACGGTTACAGCCTGGCGTCGGGTTCTGCCACGCTCATTGCGGCCGCTGCGCCCTGGCAGCCCGGTCGGGGCGATCTTAATCTGGGCGCGGTGAAAGTCGGCAACGGAGAGATTCCTTTCAATACCAATCAGGCTCAGGCCGGACGACTCATCGCAGGCTTGATGGAAGGCCGCAGCCCGGTCATCCGCCATGCCTTGCGCGATGGCGGCGGGGCGATGGAAGTACGCCTGCTGCCGGTCAAGTTCAGCAAGGCCTACAGCGATTTTCAGCTGTGCACGGCCAAACTGTTGCCGATGAATTTCGATCAAGTGCGTCAGGCCGAGATCGGCTTCCCCGGCGGCGGCATCGATCTGGATGCGCCGGCCAGGCGTCGCCTCGATACCGTGCTGGCTTATATGAAGGCCGATCCAACGGTCAATCATGTCGAGCTGGACGGGCACTCCGACAACAGCGGCAATCGCCTGACCAATCGTGATCTGTCGCGCCGCCGCGCGCTGGCGGTCATGGACTACCTCAAGGCCCAGGGTGTGCCGGAAGAGCAGATCACCGTGCGTTTCCACGGCGAGCAGTACCCTCTGGTGCCCAACACCAACAACGCCAACCGTGCGCGCAACCGTCGGGTGAACATTCATCTGGATCGCGTCGCCGAGCAGAAGCCTGCTGCCGCGCCGGTATCGGCACCGGCTCCCGCCCCTGCAGCACCGCCAGCCGCTGCGCCTGCGCCAGCGGCCAAGGCCTGAGCTCATTCAGTAGTCGTATGGTCGACAGATTCTGTCGCTTCGTCGTCAGAAGCTGTCGCGACACTGTAAATCCACGTGTTTGAACGGTAGAATCAGCGGTTTTCCGTACAACGCGTTGGAGTGATGGCATGGCGGACGTTAACAAGGTAGTTCTCGCGTATTCCGGTGGCCTGGATACTTCGGTGATCCTGAAGTGGCTGCAAGATACGTACAACTGCGAAGTGGTGACCTTTACCGCTGACCTGGGTCAGGGTGAAGAAGTCGAGCCAGCACGCGCCAAGGCGCAAGCCATGGGCGTTAAAGAAATCTACATCGACGACCTGCGCGAAGAATTCGTGCGTGATTTCGTGTTCCCGATGTTCCGCGCCAACACCGTCTACGAAGGCGAGTACCTGCTGGGTACTTCCA